>Ga0074197_1000014_pt1 | contig 464982 bp, 480 predicted proteins | sample EPASupsiteSAE305_FD_64526 | JGI IMG/M metagenome (GOLD analysis project Ga0074197, IMG submission 64526) | Bioremediated contaminated groundwater microbial communities from EPA Superfund site, New Mexico - SAE3-05 reassembly with SPADES | ecosystem: Environmental > Aquatic > Deep subsurface >... | reverse complement strand
CTACACCTATATCCCTGGTTCCTGGGCTCTTTCTGCTACCATGGAATCTGAGAAATATCTTGCTGCTAATGCTGTTAATGATGGGGGACAAATTTCCACCAGAATAGAACTTGGAAATGACTTGAGTCTGAACTCTGGCTTAGGTTGGAGTTGTGGAGACGTACTCGCTGACTCCAGAGACAGCAAACAATATGACACCGTTCTTATTGGTACTCAATGTTGGTTCGCTGAAAACCTAGATTATGACGATGGATGTAGTTCTGCTGTTTGGATAAACTCTACTGATGTAGGTTGGTGTGGATATTACACAGGAGGACCATTTGCCAACGAAGGTCTTCTGTACCAATGGTCTGCGGCTATGAATGATTCTACAACTGCCGGAGCTCAAGGTCTTTGTCCAACTGGTTGGCATATACCAACTCATGATGAATGGACTACACTAGAAAGATCTGTTTGTACCTCAGGTACCTGTGCTACTGATTTTCCATACGATACAACTACGACTGGATTTAGAGGAACAAACGAAGGAGCGAATTTCGAAACCGGAGGTAATTCTGGTTTTAATGGTGTTTTTGCTGGTTTTAGATTAACTGACGGTGCATATACTAATCGTTTATCTGAAGCTAATTTTTGGACATCTCTTATTTGGGGTGCTAGTGCTTGGCACCATGGTTTACCGCCTAGTAGTTCTTTGGTGTATCGCAATGCCAATTCTAAAGTTTTTGCTTTTTCTGTCCGCTGTATAAAAAATAATTAATAAAAAATAATTTATGTATAAAAAAAGAATATTAAAAAATGGTTTAAGAGTTGTTTTAGTCCCCATGAAAAAAAGCATGGCAGCTACATTTTTAGTTTTGGTTGAGGCCGGTTCCAAATATGAAAATAAAGAGATAAATGGCATTTCTCATTTTTTGGAGCATATGTGTTTTAAGGGTACTAAAAAACGTCCAAGTGCCTTAGCTATTTCCTCAGAAATGGAATCATTAGGCGCAGTTTATAATGCTTTTACTGGACACGAGGCTACTGGTTACTATGCTAAAGTTGGTTCCGACAAAATAGACTATGCATTGGATATAATTTCGGATATGTATAAAAATCCGCTTTTTAATGAAAAAGAAATTGAGAAAGAGAAGGGGGTTATTATTGAAGAAATAAATATGTATGAAGATTTGCCTATGCGTAAAGTTCATGAAAATTTTAGCGAACTTGTTTACGGCAATCAGCCTGCAGGTTGGCCTATAGCCGGTAAAAAAGAAAATGTTTTGGCTATTAATAAAGAAAAATTAGTTGAGTATAGAAAAAATCATTATGTTCCAGAGGCCACCACTATTGTTGTGGCGGGAGCTTTTAAAGAAAGGGAAATGATGAAAAAAATTGAAAAAATATTTGGCGGCATAGCCAGGTCACCCAAAACAGGAAAGTTAAAAGTAATCGAAGCTCAGTCTAAGCCAATGGTGACGTTAGAAACAAAAAAATCAGATCAGGCTCATTTAGTTTTAGGATTTAGATCTTTTGATATGTTTGATGAGCGCAGATATATTCTTAGTGTTCTTTGTGATATTTTAGGCGGAGGAATGAGTTCAAGGCTTTTTCAAAAAGTTAGAGAAGAGCTTGGGGCGGCCTATTATGTAAATTGTGGCAATTCGTCATATACAGACCATGGAGTGCTTGGTATTTCAGCCGGCGTAGATAATACAAAAGTAAGCGTTGTTATAAGGGCTATATTAGATGAAATTAATAAGATTAAAAACGTTGAGGTTTCTAAAAAAGAATTAGATAAATCAAAAAATCATATTATTGGAAGATTGATGATTGGCTTAGAAACTTCCGATTCTGTCGCTGAATTTTATGGCGATCAAGAAATTTTTAAAGAAAAAATTCATACCCCGGAACAGTTAATTAAAAAGATTAAATCCGTAAGAGCCAAAGATATTTTAAGAGTGGCTAAAGATATTTTCAAAAACGAAAAATTGAATTTGGCTATAATTGGACCATTTGAAAATAAGTCTGAATTTGAAAGGGGACTGAGTTTATAGTAATCTGATATAGATTGATATATTTTTTTTGAAACTCTTTTGCTATTTGAAACGTTTTAATGTATATGGATTTAGAAAAAAATCAAAAAATCCAGTTAGAGGTTAGTTGGACCAGCTTATGGCGGGTAGTTTTTGTTGCTTTAATAGCGTATTTTTTTTATTTGGCTAAAAACATTACCTTGGCGGTAATACTATCCATTGTTATTTCTTCGGCTTTGGATCCGATAATAACCTGGCTGGAAAAGCGTAAAATTCCTAGGGTTTTAAGCACATTAGCTATCTTTGTATTTCTTATTTTGTTGATAGCTATTTTGCTTTATATTATTTTACCGGTAGCACTTACGGAAATAAGCTCCTTTATAGAGAGTATGTCAGAAGCAGATATTCCTATTTTGGGCTTAGAAAAATTAGCTGAGATATCAGGCGCTTTTACCGAAAGTATTGGTAGATTAGCCAGTGTTTTATTTAGTGGTGGAACATCTTTGTTTGATACGCTGTCTAAATTTCTTGGTGGAATTTCTTTGTTTATTATGTCTTTTGTTTTGTCTTTCTATCTTTCAGTTGACAGAGATGGCGTTGAAAAACTTTTGCGGGCAGTCTTACCACCTGGCTATGAGGATCAGATTTTAAGTATTTATTTTAGAACTAGATATAAAATAGGTAAGTGGCTTGAGGGTCAAATCCTTTTAAGCTTAAGTGTTGGCATCGCCGTATTTATTGGTCTTTCTATTTTGGGTATAAAGTATAGTTTGGTTTTGGCTATTTTGGCGGCTATTTTGGAATTAGTTCCTTATGTTGGCCCGATAGTGAGCGGATCGATTGCTGTGCTTATAGCACTTTCTCAATCTCAATCTATGGCTATTTATGTTTTGATATTCTTTGTCGTTATTCAAAAATTAGAAGGAACTTTCCTAACCCCTACTTTTATGAGGCTGACAACCAGTTTAAACCCCGCCGTCATATTAATTGCCATTCTTTTAGGTGGTCAATTGGCTGGAATTGTTGGATTTATATTGGCCGTGCCGGGAGCTGTGCTCGTTCAGGAAGTTATCAATCATTGGTCTGAAACAAAAATGAAAAATAGATTGAAAGTAGAGCAGCCGACATCTTAATGTTTAAAAGCCTTTTTTCAAAAATTAAAAAGTTTTATGTTACAACCTCTATTGCTTATGTTAATTCTGAGCCTCACATTGGTTTTGCTTTAGAGTCTGTGCAATCCGATGTTCTGGCCAGGTATTATCGTCAAAAAGGCTATGACGTTTTTTTTCAAACCGGCACAGATGAGCACGGATCTAAAATTCAAAGAGCTGCGGAATTAAATCATAAAACTCCCCAGGAATTTGTTGATTTTTTATCAGATAAGTTTAAAGGATTAAAAGATATCCTTAATTTGTCATGGGATAATTTTGTTAGGACAAGTGATCAAAAAAAACATTGGCCAGTTGCTTTGGAAATTTGGTTGAAACTTTTTAGGGCGGGCGATTTATATAAGAAAAAATATAATGGTTATTATTGTGTTGGTTGCGAATCTTTTAAAACCGGTAAGGATATAGTCGATGGAAAATGCGTAATTCATAAAAAAGAATTGGAATTTGTCGAAGAAGAAAATTGGTTTTTTAGACTTTCAAAATATACAAAAGATATTGAATCCGCTATTAAGAAAGAAAAATTAAAAATCATTCCTGAGAGTCGTAAAAATGAAATTTTATCTTTATTAAAAGAGGGGTTGGAAGATGTGAGCTTCTCCCGTTCCAGAAGATTTGTAGAGTGGGGCGTTCCGGTTCCAAACGATGATACTCAGGTAATGTATGTTTGGGCAGATGCTTTAACTAATTATATTAGCGGATATGGCGGAATAGAGAATTGGAAAAATCATCCAGCAGACGTTCATATGATCGGAAAAGATATTTCTCGTTTTCACGCAGCTATTTGGCCGGCAATGCTTATTTCTAGCAAATTACCACTACCTAAGAACATTTTTATTCACGGCTTTATTACTTCTAATGGAGAAAAAATGTCTAAATCCTTGGGTAATGTAGTTGATCCGTATGAATTAGTTAAAAAATACGGAACAGATCCGGTAAGATATTATTTGCTTAGAGAAATCACTTCTTCTGAAGACGGAGATTTTTCTTATGAAAAGTTTGAAGAGAGATATAACGGAGACTTGGCTAATGGACTTGGCAATTTCGCCGCCAGGGTTTCCACGCTAGCTTCTAGGGAGACTGGCATTAGCGGAAAAGCGTCAAAAGATATTGCGGAAAAACTGGATCAAGTCAAAAAAACAGTTGATCAAAAAATAAAAGAATTTAAATTTAATGAAGCTTTGGTTTCTGTATGGGATTTAATTCAATTTGGTGATAGATATGTAAATGAAAATAAGCCATGGGAAAAGTCTTTGGGTCAAGAAAGAAAAAATGAAATATTGTTTGACCTCGTTTTTCTTTTAAAGGAAATTGCTATTATACTAATTCCTTATTTACCAGAAACTTCTGAAAGTATTCTCACGTCAATTAAAGATAACAATAAACAATTTGCAGTTGATAAAATAAAAATTCTTTTTCCTAGAATAGAAAATAAATAAAAAACTCCGAGTTTATCGGAGTTTTTTTATTCGTTTTAAGCGAATAAAATTGGCGGCGGCGGCTCTATCTAAAGAGCCACCGCCTGGGGGTAAATAAAGATGGTTATCTGATGGGAAGTCTCAGATTAAGAATTTGTACGGGAAGGAGGCCTTTTTAGGCGAGGACCCGCACTGTTCTTAGGGTTTTATCCCAACCATCTGCGCCCATAATGGAACGGCTCTGTAATTCATTCCGTTACGGCGCCGATCTGTTGTTAATGAACAAAACTTTAGTATATAGTATATTAATAGTAAATATTTTTTATGTCAAATAATAAATTTATAGATGTTCATGGCCATATTCAATTTCCTATTTTTGATAAAGATAGGAGGGCGATTATAGAGAGGGCTAGAGAAAATGGTGTAAAAATGATTGCTGTTGGTACTCAGGCCGAAACTTCAAAAAGAGCTATAGAAATAGCAGATGAATTTACCGGTGACGTTTGGGCTACGGTAGGTTTTCACCCAAACCATTTAATAAAAGATTGGCATCATGATAAAAACGAACAACTAAATTCTAATCCGGAGATTTTTGATATAAAGGCATTAAAGCTTTTGGCTCAAAATAAAAAGGTGGTGGCTATAAGTGAGTGCGGTTTTGATTTATTTCATGATAGTTCGGCGGTTAAGATTCAGGAGCCGGTATTTGCTGAGCAAGTTAATTTAGCGAAAGAATTAAATAAACCTCTTATGATGCACTGTCGACCAAGCAAGGGAACTGATAACGCATATGAATATGCGCTCGGAATATTAAATGATCCAAAATTTAAAGACGTTAAAAAGATAATGCATTTTTACGCCGGTTCTTTAGATATGGCAAAGAAATTAACTAAGTTGGGCTTTTATTTTACTTTTGGTGGTGTTATTACTTTTGCAAAAAACTATGATGAAATATTAAAATACCTTCCTTTGGATAGAATTTTTACGGAAACTGACTGTCCCTACGTTGCTCCTCAGAGTCATCGCGGAGAAAGAAATGAGCCGGCTTATGTTGTGGGGGTAATGAAAAAACTATCAGAAATTAAAAATTTGAATTTTGATGATGTGGCTGAAAAAATATATAAAAATTCAGCTGACACTTTCAATTTGATATAGGTAGCCATTCTATTGCTAGAGAAGACTTTTAGGTCTAAAATATTAGGTAATTGACCTTAAATATTAATACTAATAATTTATGCCTTATAATCACAAAAAAATTGAGTTAAAATGGCAAAAATTTTGGAAACAAAAGAAGCTTTTTATTGCAAAGGATAGCGTAAAGGGAAAAAAGAATTTTTATCACCTAGTAATGTTCCCGTATCCGTCGGGGGATTTGCATATTGGCCATTGGTATAATTTTGCCGGCGCCGACGTATTTGCTCGTTTTAAAAGAATGGAGGGTTATAATGTTTTGAGCCCGTTTGGATTTGACGCTTTTGGTTTACCGGCTGAAGGCGCCGCAATAAAGCGTGGTATTCATCCGGAGAAATGGACACTAGAAAACGTCAAAACCATGACAAAGCAATTGGAAAGAACTGGTAATATTTATGATTGGTCCAGAAGTATAATTACTTGTTTACCGGAATATTATAAGTGGAATCAGTGGATATTTTTACAAATGTATAAAAAAGGCTTGGCTTATAGAAAAAAAGCTATGGCCAATTGGTGTCCGAAATGTAACTCTGTTTTAGCCAATGAACAGGCCGAAGGCGGAAAATGTTGGCGCTGTGAAGGCCCGGTTGAACAAAAAGAGGTTGAACAATGGCTTTTAAAAATCACGGATTACGCCGATAGATTATTGGAAGATTTAGAGACTTTGGATTGGCCAGAAAAAACAAAGGCTATGCAGAAACATTGGATTGGACGTTCCGAGGGAGCTGAAATTGATTTTCCAATCGAAGATTCTGAATTAAAAATTAAGGTTTTCACAACCAGAGCAGATACGCTTCCAGGTGTTTCTTATTTAGTTTTAGCGCCGGAACATCCTCTTATTAAAATATTGGAAGCCAGAATTAGAAATAAAAATAGTGTTAGAGATTATATTGAGGCGTCTAAACACAAAACTGAATTAGACAGACTTTCCAATGTTAAAGAAAAAAGCGGGGTAGAGCTTCAGGGAATAAAGGTAATTAATCCGTTTAATAAAAAAATTATTCCTGTTTGGGTTTCTGATTATGTTTTGGGTGGATACGGAACGGGCGCGGTTATGGCTGTGCCGGCTCACGACCAAAGAGATTTTGATTTTGCTAAAAAATTTGAATTACCGATTATTCAAGTTGTTTCGGAAGATGGTCAATCTCATGATTTATCCGCTGCCTATGAAGGAGACGGCGTTATGATTAATGCCGGGGATTTAAATAATCTTCCAAATGCTATAGGAAAAGACAGGATTGTAGAATCTATTGGGGCTAAGAAAAAAATAAATTATAAATTTAGGGATTGGCTTATCAGCCGACAGCGTTATTGGGGAACTCCAATTCCTATGATTTATTGCAAGGAATGTGGGACTGTTCCGGTACCGGAAAAAGATTTACCTGTGGTTTTGCCCAAAGTTAAAGATTACACGCCAGATGAAAAGGGAAGATCGCCGTTAGCCAAAGTTGAAAAATTCTTAAAAGTAAAATGTCCGGAATGTGGCGCCCCAGCTGAAAGAGAGACGGACACCATGGACACATTTGTAGATTCGTCTTGGTATTATTTGCGCTACGTTGATCCAAAAAATAAAAAACATTTTGCTGATTCAAATAAAATAAAAAATTGGTTACCAGTTAAAATTTATATTGGCGGACCGGAGCATGCGGTTATGCACCTTCTTTATGTGAGATTTTTTACTAAATTTTTGCATGATGAGGGCTATTTAGATTTTAAAGAGCCGTTTATATCTCTTCGTCATCAAGGCATGATACTTGGTCCCGATGGACAAAAAATGTCTAAGTCCAAAGGCAATGTTATAGATCCCGATGAGTTGGTAGAAAAATTCGGAGCTGATTCCGTGAGAGTTTATATTTGTTTTATGGCTGAATATAGTCAGGGTGGTCCATGGGATCCTACCGGTATTTTGGGTGCATATAGATTTTTAAATAGGGTTTATGATTTATTCAATAAGATAAAATTTGATAAAAAAACAAAGTCGGAAAATATTATTCCAAAGGAACAAAGGGATTTAAATAGGCTAGTGCATAAAACTATAAAGAAAGTGGGCGAGGATATTGCCGCCTTTAAGTTTAATACAGCCATCTCAGCCTTAATGATTTTGTTAAATGAAATGGAAAAGAAATCAGCCCTAATTAATAGAAATATGGTTGAAAACTATACTAAGCTTTTAGTTCCATTTGCGCCCCACATCGCAGAAGAACTTTGGCAAAAAGTTGGTAATAAAAAGTCTATACACTTAGAATCATGGCCAGAGTTTAATAAACACCTTATTGAAGATGAGGAAATAGAATTATTAATTCAAATCAATGGAAAGCTTAGAGATAAAATAATGATGCGTAAAGGAGTTGTTCAGGGAGAAGTAGAAAAACTTGTTTTGGCTAGAGAGAGGGTAGTGGAATTTGTTGGTAGCCACAAGCCAAAGAAAATTATATTTGTACAGGATAAGCTTATTAACATAGTTGTTTAGTATTGTTTGGGAGAGTAAACTTAATATATGTTTAAGCGTATGGTTGGTTTACTTTTTATGATTTCGTGCGGAGTAGTGGTTTATGTTTTATTTCATAGGCCAGAATTTGCCGCATGGAAAGAAGCCTTTCTTGCTTTATTAAATAGTTTGTCAAAATAAAAATACCGCAGTTATGCGGTATTTTTATTATAAACAGTCTTATTTTAATGGATCTTCGGTATCAATCACTTGCTTGCGCTTATTTACAAAGTGATATGTTCCGGCTCCGATTATTATTCCAAGAATTAGATATATTAACCAACTACCAAATATTGATTTAAGAATATCAATAGCAGAAGCCGCTAAAGAAGATTCCCCAATTTTTAAGGTATTCTCGATAGTTTCTTTTCCGGAAGAACCGTTAAAGGAGTAGGACATATCAGAAATAAATTTAAGATCTTTAGTTTTAGCTAATTCGGTTATTTTTATTTTTATACTTACCGAATCAGAAACTTCTGCGTCTATATTTCCTACTTTAAAAGTTAATACATTTCCGTTTTGAACTACATTGCCATCAGCAAAACTTGAAGATAGGTAGTTTACTTCATTAGGAAGAGTAACTTTTAATACGGAATTTTTTAAGACAGATTTAGTATTGTTTGTGTAATTTATTACTAATAATACTTCTTGTCCTGCTTTTGGAGTAGCGTCGCTAAACTCAGCTTCTAAAGTTAATTGATCTCCGGAAATTTTAACATTAGTGTCATTGGAAACTACTGGTGTAGAGGCTGCGCTTGTAGTATATATGGTAGTTGTAAAATTATTAACATTACCATAAACAGTGCCATAACTATTTTGAGCAACTACTCTGAAGTAGTATGTTCTATTTGAGATTAGATTACCCAAGGAATATGAGAGATATACCTCGCTGTTTCCGGCGCCGATATTTTGAGCAATGCTCCTATTTACGCCGTTGATCATATTTAAGTCTTCGCTCCATTCAAACCAAGTGGATGTCGTGTTGTTGTTGGCCACAGCAGAGCCATTTAATAAAGCAGATGTTTGTTTAATGAATACGGCTGCATTTGTAATGGCTCTTGGTTGAGCCGCAACAGTGCTATAGCTCTGTGAAGTAGTGAAGCTAAGAATGCTGCCATAGCTTGTACCGTAATTATTTCTGGCAACTGCTCTAAAGTAATAAGTTGTGTTTGCTGTTAAGTTATCCAAAGAAGAATTAAGGGATAATTGGAAATTGTAGTTACTTAATGCTTTATAAGCTGTTGTACTTCCGAGATTGACGGTAGTTCCGTATTCAAACCAATAATCCGTATTTGAATTATTTGGATTTATAGAGGTATTCAAAACTACTGAGTTGCTAAGAATTGATGTAGCTGGGTTAGTAATAACTGTTGGTGAAAATGCTGAATTATTTGCGTATCCGGTATTAAAGGAAAGGGTGTTTCCATAGATTAAACCGTAGCTGGTTCTGGCAACTGCTCTAAAGTAATAAGTTGTGTTTGGAGACAAATTATCTTTAGGTAAACGATATTCAAAGTTAGCCATTCCGAAGTTTAATCCAACTTGAGTTGCTGGCGTAGAATTGGAAAGAGAATATTGATTAGTTCCATATTCAAACCAAGCTAATGGACTGTAATTTCTGGAATTTACGCTACCGAATAAAATAAATTCATTGCTGCCATTGGTACTACCGTCAGTAGAAATGTCGCTTGAAGTAGTTGTTTGTGAGGTTGAACCTCCGCTAACTCTAAATCTAGCCAAGACGTATCCAGAATTTTCTGTACCTGGATCAACATTCCCGACAGTTAAACCACTGGATGTTAAAATTTCATTTCCACTTTGACCCAATGGAAGAGTGGTGCGGTTGTTGTAATCGTACCAATAAACTTCACCTGGAATTAAAGAGATTGTTTGATTTGAAGTTAAGTTAACCTGTACCGAACTTGATACGGTCGGAGCATTTTGAGCTGAAAGTTGTCCCTGAATGGTCTGGGAAGTAAATGAACCGGACGGAATACTAGGAAGACTAAAAGACACTCTTGTAGCTACTTCGCTTGAAGTATTATGATAAAAGAATTTGAAAGTGATTATATCTCCGGCATCGGCTGAGACTGAATTTGACCAACAGGTACTGCAACCAGAATTATCTGTATAGTTAGCTACCTGCAATACAGGATAATCTTGAGAGCTGGTATTTAGAGTGGCAGCGCTAGCAATCTGCAAAAAACTAGCAGATAAAACTACTCCTAAAATTAATTTTAATATTGTTTTATTTTTTATTATGTTTCCCATATTTTTTTATTTATATTTTTTGTTATTTTTTTCTAGCCGCATTCCAAAATTATCAATATTTTTAATAACTTTGGAGTGCGGGCAATAAGTCTAGCTTATTGCCCGTTTTTTTGCCAACCTTAGGGGGTCGGCGGCGGGGGAAGTGGCGTTACTGAGGAAGTTTGGTTTTTGGAATCGTCTTTGTTTATCTTGGGAAGATAACCAAGTCCGACTCCGCTACCTACCGCAACAACTTGATCGAGAAAGGAATTCGTATTTCTTTCCGCGATTAAGCTATACAGTAGGACAACCGCTCCTCCAGAGCCAATAAACCAATTGGATTTTCTGGCTCCGTAGGTTATTCCTGCGGCTCCGATAGAATCCGCGGTTAAGGTGGTCCAGTCACGTTTATGAGGCTTTTTTACCTTAACCAACTTCTCTGCCTTTGCCAGATATTCCGGTTTGGGCGGAGCAGTTTTGGTTTTTTCCTGCGTCGTAGCCGTTTTTGCCTTGTCGAGCTTCGGTTTTGAAACCGGGGGGCTCTTCTTGGCTATTTTAGGCGCGTTGCAGGGGGTTTTGTTTTCGACGACGGCGATTTTATCGCAGGCGCCGCAGGGTTCTTTTGCTTTTACATCCTCCTTCCCATTGCCAAACCCAAAGCTAAAGTAAAAAGCCTCGGATTTTACAGGGATGAGTATGAAAAGCGCGAGAAACAAAATCCTTTTTATCATACTACCTCCTTCGCTATTTATTATAGAACTGTATATTAATATAGCATAAAATCTTAATTTCGTCAAGGGCGTAGAATTGTGGGTAAAATAGCGAGGAAATTGTTATTTTTTGATTTAAAACTATGTTATTATGACTATATTATAGTTATTAATTAATCTATTAAAGAAGATGGAAAAACTAATTGGTTTGGTATTAATGATCGTGGCAATATTCATAGCTGTTTATATAGTGCTTCATTTGGATACATTAACTAGCTTTACTATTCCAATCCCGGAAAGTGTAATAAAATACTTTAAAGTAGAAACTTTTAAATAAATAAAAAACCCCGGATTATCCGGGGTTTTTTATTTATTTTCTTTCCGAAAGTTTTATATCTATTTCTAACGACTTGCCGTTTCTTAAAATTTTAACTTTCATATTATCTCCAACAGTCATAGTCTCCAGAATATCTTGAATTGTTTTTGTTGTGTTTATTTTTTGCCCATTACACTCAACAATAATATCGTTTTCTTTTAAGCCGGCTTTATGGGCGGGCGTTCCTTTTAAAACCGATTCATGAGTTCCTTTTTTCCCTATAATTATTGCGCCGAAATCAACCGGCAAATTTAATTTTTCCTGTAAATTTTTATCAATATTAATATATCTAATGCCTAAAAGGGGACGCCTCACTTTTCCAAATTCTTGTAAGTCCTTGAGATCCTTTTTTGCGCTGTTTATCGGTATGGCAAAACCAATATTTTGAGCACCGGAAATAATAGCTGCATTTATACCAACCACCTCACCTTTAAAATTTAAAAGCGGACCCCCAGAATTTCCAGGATTAATAGCTGCGTCGGTTTGTAACAAACCCCTCAATTGCTCTTCATCGTTAGGTGAAATTGACCTTAAAAGACCAGAAATAATTCCTTTTGAAACAGTATTTTGAAATAATCCAAGGGCGTTTCCAATAGCGAGAACACTTTCTCCTAAATCAACTTTATCTGAATTTCCAAGTTTGAGAACGGGTAATTTAATCGCCGGAATTTTCAAAATAGCTACGTCGTCGATTGGATCTCTGGCCAAAATCTCTGCGCGATATTTTTTTCCAGTAGATGTTAAAACTTCATACTCCGCTTCTGGGTCGGCGATGACGTGTTTATTTGTAAGAATAATTCCAGTTGGATCAACTATGAATCCGGATCCGCTTCCTACCTCAATCATTCCCCGGACATTTATTTTTTCTTCGGGGATTTGTAGGTCGGGCATTCCAAAGGGCATGAGGGGGAATACCTCGGCTGGAAGTTCTTTTTCTACTTCTCTTAAACTTTTTGTTGCGATTATAGAAACTACGGCTGGTAATGATTTTTTTATTATTTTTGTGATTTTTTCCATATTATTTATTCCTCTAATTGCTTTTTATAAATATATTTTCCAAGCTCTAAGAGGACTATATTAATTATACCTATTCCCAATACTCCTGTTAGCCAGTTTAATGGCAAACTCGTTGTATCCATTAATTTTTGTAGAAACGGAAGATATATTGCCAATCCCATTAATGTAAAACCAATTATAATTCCTCCGTTTAAATAAAAATTAGAAAATGGATTATATTTAAAAATACTTTCTTTTAGATTTCTTATTGAAAAAACAGAGAATAATGAATAGGTGCCAAAAGAAGCAAAGATAAATGTTCTGCTAATTTGTTCGTCAAAGCCTAATTTTATGAGTGCATAATATATAGCTATAAAAGAAATGCTGGTAATGAGCCCCACGCTTAAAATAAGAAATCTTGATTCTTTATCAATTATTTTTTCCGGAGATTTTTTAGGTTTTTGAATTAAGTAGTTAAAATGATTTTCAAATGCAAATGATATAGCCGGAAAACTATCAGAGAAGAAGTTGATCCACAAAATTTGAAATGCGTTTAGGGGGAGTGCAAGACCAAGTACTAATGCTCCGCCTATTAAAATCAATTCATCTAGCAGGCTTAGGAATACATACACAATTGTTTTCCTTATATTTTCTATTATTCGTCTACCTTCTTCTATAGCGGCTACAATGGTTTCGTAGTTGTCATCAAGCAAGATCAATTCCGACGTATCTTTTGCCACATCGCTACCAGATCCCATAGCTATGCCTATATCGGCCTGTTTTAAGCTAGGTGCGTCGTTTATTCCATCTCCTGTCATAGCGACTATTTCTCCTTTCTCTTGAAGAGCTTTAACGATTTTTAGTTTTCCTTCTGGGCTTACCCTTGAAACAATTTTTAATTCAGGAAGTCTTCTTTGAAGCTCGGAATCTGATATGTAATCCAGCTCGGACCCGTTTATTACACTTTCTTTTTTAATGTTAAAACCAAGTTCTTTAGCGATGGCCTCAGCTGTACCGCGATGATCGCCGGTAATAATAATTGTTTTTATTCCGACCTGTTCAATATTGTGAATGGTTTCTCTTACACCCTTTCTAATAGGATCTTTAAATGAAATTATTCCTATCAAAGAAATATTTGAAAATTTTTCGGTAAATAAACTAGATTTATTTTTGTGATTTATTTTTTTAATAGCTACGCCCAAAACTCTTTCACCGGCGTAAGCCATTTTATCTATATCCTGATTTATTTTTTTGATTTCTTCCGGTGTTTTGTCGGATATTTTTAAAAGTATGTCTGGGGCACCAAAAAAAGTTATCACGTCTTCTTTTTTATATTCCGCAGCTGCGGCAGAAAATTTATTTGAAGAATTAAAAGGTAGAAAATCATTAACTTTTATTTCTTTTTTAACTTTATTTAAAAATATGCCGTTTTGAGCAGCTGCTTTTACAGCAGACACTTCTAGCGGTCTACCTATAATTCGCCATTTATCTACGGCTTCTTTCGGATTTTCTATTACTACATCGGTATTTAACAGGGCAATTTTTAAAATCTCATCTTCTGAAAACTTTTTATCAAAACTTTCTATTTTTGAAAGACTCATTTTAGCCTCAGTAAGAGTTCCTGTTTTGTCTGTTAATATAACCGTTGTATTGCCGAGCACTTCTGCAGCTAAGAGTTTTCTTATTACTCCTTTTTTCTTTGCCAATCTTTGTACCCCAATGGCCAAAACCGCTGTCATGGCTATTGGTAGGCCTTCTGGAATAGCTGCTACTAAAATAGCCACCGAAGTCAAAAACATTTCAAAGATAGATTTGCCGAGATAAATTCCGATTATAAAAACTATTACAGTGGCAATTGATAAAAATATCGTAGCTTTTAAACTAAAATTAGAAATAGTTTTTTGAAGGGGGGTTTCGCTTTCTTGTGATTCTACAAGCGAAGCTATCTTTCCTATTTCGGTTTCTTTTCCCGTGGTAGTTACAATGGCATTGGCAAATCCTTGCACGGCTAGCGTTCCGGCAAATGTCATGCATTTTTGATCTCCAACTACAGCTTGGAAATTAACAGATTCGGTAATTTTTTGAATAGGAAGAGATTCTCCTGTTAGAGTAGATTCGTCTACGGAAAAATTGTTTACATATATAAGTCTAGCGTCACAGGGGATTCTTTCTCCTTGTGAAATATGGATTACATCTCCTGGAACCAGTTCGTCGGCGTCAATTTCGTATTCTTTTCCGTCTCTTAAAATCCTAACCCTTTTTTCTATGTAAGTTTTGAGATGGCTCAGCGCTGCTTCGGCTTTATTTTCTTGATAAAAGCTTAAAAAACAATTTATCAATGCAGCGCCAAAAATAAATATAGCGTCTGTATATTCTTTTAAAATAAGAGTGATAAATCCGGCGATGAAAAGAATAAATATCAACGGACTTTTAAATTGATTTAAAAGTATTTTAAGTTTTGTTGTTTGTGATTTTTCCGGAATTGAATTTTTTCCGAAAATAATTAATCTTTTCTGTGCTTCTTCCTCCGAAAGTCCTTCGCGGCTAGTTTCTAATATGTTTAGACATTCATGAATAGGAAGTGCCCAAAACGATTTTTTTGTTACTGATGTCAAAATAGGCATTCTGCAAATTATTATTGAATTATATTCTATTAAGTATATCAGAATTTTTTGCGTTTTTTATATTATGATATAATTTACTTATGAGTATTTTAAAAGAATTTATTTGTGAGGAACAAAAAAACTTTAAAGTGAAAATAGGGAAGTTGTTGGCTTCTTCGCTTTCTGGTTTTATAGCTGGGGTTATTTTTTCCTCCATTTTTTGGTTGGGAGTCATCTTGTTTATTGAGTATTTCCCAATAATCAGATCTGCTTACCCAAACTTACAATAATAATTAATTAAAAAACACTGTTTTATCAGTGTTTTTTAATTTTGGCGGAAGGTGGAGGATTCGAACCTCCGAGAGGATTTCTCCTCTACCGCATTTCAAGTGCGGCGCATTCGACCACTCTGCCAACCTTCCTTACTCAGGTTTTAATATAACAAATTAAACGCATTATTCAACCATAGCTGTTTGTGAAGAGTTTTATTTTATCTTATTATTAAAAATACAAATATGAAAAGAAAAAATTTAATTATCTTAGTTATTTCTTTAGTTTTACTTTTTTTGAGCGCTTTGTTTTATTTTAAAAATTCGGATTGGTTTAGTGCGGAAAAAGACACCTCAATCATTTTATATGTACAAGACGGTTGTTCGCATTGTGAGATTGTAGAAGAGTATATCGACTCAAATCAAATAAATAGTAAAATTGTTTTTTTACAAAAAAATATAACCAATAATCAGTTTGTTATAAATGAATTAATTTCAAAAGCAAAATTTTGCGGATTTTCTAATAATGAAATAGGCACCCCATTTTTATGGAATGGAGAAAATTCGTCTTGTCTTGTGGGGGATGTAGATATAATTAATTTCTTTGAAGAAAGAATAAAATAAAAAATATGTATTTATTATTAGTTGTCGCGGGTTTATTATTTGTGCGATCAGCGCAGGCTATTTGTCCTGTTTGCGTGGTAGCTGTCGGTGCGGGCGTGGGTATAGCTGAAGAATTTGGTGTAGATGATTCTATTGTGGGTTTGTGGGTGGGTGGGCTTATTATTGCAATGGCTTGGTGGACGGTAAACTGGTTATTAAAAAATAATTGGTGCTTTAAGGGATGCGCTCCCGTAACGTTTTTATCTTATTATTTATTGACTTTGGTTCCTCTTTATTCAGGAGGACTTATTGGCAGAGAGGGTAATGAGCTTTGGGGGGTAGACAAGCTTTTATTCGGGGTTATGGTGGGAAGTATCTTGTTTTATTTTGGCGCTAAATTTCATTTTTATTTAAAATCAAAAAATAATGAAAAGGTTTATTTTCCCTTTCAGAAAGTTGTTATAAGTGTCGTTACATTGTTGTTGGCTAGTGGATTGTTTTATTTCTTAACAAAATAATTTCTGTTAAAATATTTATATATGGAACAAGATATTAAAAAACTTAATGAATTTATAGCCAAGGTAGATCATATGAAGAAGCAGGAAAAGATGGATTTGTCTGCGGATGAGGACCTTAGCATTGCTATCATGAATCTTATTAGTATAGAAGAACATTTCTTTTTTAGCGGAGCAAAAACAGGAAAGTCCGAATATTTTGATTTAATAAAAGAGATCCGCGAGATGCGTAAAGAGCTTCTTAAAAAAATTATTAAAGAATATGAGGGGGAGGTTTGGTGTATTTCCAAGCATTTGCTGGCTGCTTCGATGCGTTTGATGGAGGTTGGTACGAAGCAGTTGGGAATAGGTAAAGAAAAGGAAGCCTATGAACTTTTTGAGAAAGCCTACAATCTTTATTCTTTATTTTGGGGTTTAAATATGAAGCTTATTGATACTGGAGATGTAAAAAAGATAGATGACGATTCTATAAATAAACATGATACAAAGAAAAACGGATTTATGGGTAAGCTTGGCGAGTTGGTAAAAAAGGCAATAGACTGTTGTATAGAGTAAAATTTAAAAAACATCCCATCCGGGATGTTTTTTTGTTTTTTTGTGGACCTAGGGAGAATCGAACTCCCACCTCCTCCATGCCATGGAGATGTAATACCATTTTACTATAGGCCCTTCTTTAAATTGCTTACGATTTATATTAATAAAAAAATCAAAAAAAATCAATCTGATTTTTTATGTGCCCTCGGAGAGAATCGAACTCCCATCTTATCCTTAGGACGGATTTGTTCTATCCATTGAACTACGAGGGCGAGTTTTTATTTCGGATTAACTCGTCTTATGATATTATATTTTTTTACAATTATCCACAGTTGGCCTGGAATATTTTTTTAAAATATAGATTATAATAAATTTTAGTGTGTAGTTTTATATATCACGCTTAGAAAAGGGTTCGCAGATAGATGTTACTGTGAGGGTAATATTTAAATGCGAGTTTCTATCGAAAGATAGAGCGGATAAATTTTTTGACTGATCCGAATTCGGAGTTGAAAGGTTTGTCGGCCCTTTTGTGAGCGTGATATACTTATTTTAGTAGCAAATAACATGAAATATCGTCATAAAAACCCATTGGGTTTTATAAGGTCGCGATATTTTCTTTCTTAATCAAAAAATATGGAAGCATATTGCGTAAAGTGCAAAGCCAAACAAGAAATGAAAGATGCGAAAGAAGTTGAGATGAAGGGAAAGGGAGATAAAGTTAGAATGGCTATGACAGGCGTTTGTCCTGTTTGCGGCACTAAAATGTTTAGAATCATGGGTGCTAAGAAATAGTATTTAATAAAAATCTGGCTTGTGAGGAGCCGGATTTTTTATTTGATTGATTTTTCAGTTATGCTTAGTGTGATATAATGATTTTAATAATTGAAAGGTCGCGATCAACCTTATTAATTTTAAAAAAACATGGCAAAAGTTAATTCTGCATTTATGAAGCCGCTCTCTGTTAGTTCTGAGTTGGCCGAAGTAGTTGGAAAAGGTCCAATGCCAAGATCCGAAGTTGTTAAAAAACTTTGGGCATACATCAAGAGCAAGAATCTTCAGGATGCAAAAAATAAGCGCAACATTAATGCCGACGAAGCTTTGAAAAAAGTTTTTGGAGGAAAATCTGTTGTAAATATGTTTGAAATGACCAAGTTGGTCTCCAAGCATCTTTCCTAGTTTTTACTTAAGTATTTAATAAAAATCTGGCTTGTGAGGAGCCGGATTTTTATTTTGGGATATTTTTGTTATATTATTTGTAAGTCTTTTTTATTGGAGGGTTCGCATAGTGGTCTAGTGCGCCGCACTCGAAATGCGGTTGGGGCGAAAGCCCCTCGTAGGTTCAAATCCTACACCCTCCGCTTTTATGTTAAAATAATATTGTCGAATTTTAACCATAAAAAATAATCAATAAAATATGTTTGATTTCATAGCACAAAATTCCTTTCTCATGTCTTTTGTTATTGTATGGACTTTGATATGGAAGGGTATGGCTCTTTGGATAGCCGCTAAAGCAGATAGCAAGAAGTGGTTTGTTGCTTTATTGGTAATAAATACAATGGGCTTGTTGGAAATTTTGTATATTTACTATTTTAGTAAGAAAAATAGCCAGGCGCAGCAGGGATAAGACTTGCAGCTTTGGCTGCGGGCCATTAGCTTAGTGGTAGAGCACCCGGTTTGCATCCGGGAGACGCGAGTTCGATTCTCGCATGGTCCACAATATAAATTTAGGTTTTTGCAAAAACAAAGGCTATTATTTTGTTTGCGCCAGCGTTTTTTAGTATTTTTACAGCCTCGCTCATTGTTGAACCTGAAGTAAAGACATCATCAATTATTAAAACACTCTTTCCTTTTATTTTTTCCGGACTTTCTAAAACAAAACAATTTTCTATATTTAATATTCTTTCATTCACGTTTTTTAATTCGGCTTGATTTTTGGTCGCTTTGCTTCTTTTTAGATTATTTATAATTAAATCAGCTTTTATTTTTTGTGAAACTTCTTTTGCGATAAGCTCTGATTGATTAAAGCCTCTGTCTTTATAGCGATCCGAGTGAAGGGGAATAGGAATAACTATAAAATTATTAAAGTCTTGATTTAAATTGTCCAAATATTTGATTATTAGCGGTCTAATAATATTTATAAGACTTTTCCATTTGTGATATTTTAAAAACCAAACAATATTTTTAACAACCTTATCTTGATAGCTGGTTATAGGAGCTAATAAAAATTTTATTTCTTTGTGGCAATTTTTTTGTTGATCGGGAATTCTGTTTTTGCATTTGGGGCAGAAAAATGAAGAGTAGACCCGTATGGATTCTATGCATTTGCGACATATTTTATTTTCCTTTTCTGTTTCCAATAAATCCTTTTTGCAATTTAAACAGATAGAAGGAAATAAAATATCTAAAAATATATTTTTGAGCTTATATATAAGTTCCATATTTGATATAATAAATATATTATGGCTTTTAATTTTTTGGAATCTATTTTTGGGAGTAACGCATATTTAGGAGTTGATATTGGAACTACTTCCATCAAGGTTATTGAATTGGTAAAAACAAAAGGACTTCCTTTTTTGAGAAATTACGGTTTTTTGGAAAGTTATGGACACTTAGAAAGACCAAACAATGCTATTCAGACCAGTTCTTTAAAAATGCTGGAAAACGAAACAGTTGATCTTTTAAAGGTGATGGTAAAACATACAAAGAGCAATAGTAAAAATGCCATTGCGTCTTTGCCTTCTTTTTCGGCATTTACGACTTTGTTAGAAATGCCGCTTATGCCAGACGGAGATACTTCAAAAATTATGGGTTTTCAGGCTAAGCAATACATTCCTTTGCCAATAAGCTCCGTTACCATTGATTGGTTAAGAGTGGGGGAAAAGAAAAATGAAAACGGAGACAAGATTCAGCAAATTCTATTAATTTCAGTGCCAAATGAAATAATTTCAAGATATAAAAATATTTTTAATGCAGCTGGTCTTAATCTTGTTGCTTTGGAAATAGAGGGATTAAGTGCCGCGCGTATTTTAACGAGTGGTATAAAAGAAGATACACTGATTGTTGATATTGGTTCGCGTTCAACCAGCATCTACGTTGCTCAAGACGGCAATTTAAAGTTTTCCGGACAAACAGATTTTGCCGGAGGATCTCTTACTCAAACCATTTCTTCTGGTTTAAATATCAGAATTAGACGAGCAGAAGATTTGAAAAAACTTAGAGGGCTTACGGGCACAGGGGGAGAGTATGAGTTATCCACATTAATGATGCCTATATTAGATGTTATAATTAATGAAGCGGAAAGGGTAAGGAATAATTTTGAAAAAAATTATAACGAGAAAATTACTAGTATTATTTTAACCGGTGGGGGAGCAAATCTGCTTGGAATAGAAAAATACTTCGAAGATCAGGCTGGTATTCCCGTTAAAAAAGCAGATCCCTTTTCTAAGATCTCTTATCCAGCAGAAATGGAGCCAATTATTAAAGACTTGGGTCCTTATCTGACAGTAGCTTTGGGGCTTGGCGTTAAACAAGTATAGAAAATTATCAAAATGCCACAATACAGTCAAAATGTGTCCGATCAAATTATGAAGTCAGACAGTCTGGGCTCTGGTTTGCCGTGGAAGCTTTTGGCTTTTTCTGTTTTTCTTTTTCTTTTATCTCTGGTAAGTTTTTTTGCCTTGAATCTTGGCTATTCTAATTATTTATCAAATCAAATCTCTATCGTAGAACAAGATACAAAGGCCCTAACTCAAAAAATCTCTACAGAATCCCAGACTAAATTTATTGATGTTTATTCCAGGTTGTTTAATTTTAAAAATCTTTTAGCCGGACATATTTATAGCACTAAGGCTTTTCCTTTATTAGAGAAAATTACTTATCCAACGGTTTATTATAATAACGTTGAATTAAATATTGACGAGAAAAAAATGGTGTTGTCTGGCATTGCGTCTAATTTCGAATCATTGAGTCGTCAGCTTAAACTTTATGATGATGAAAAAGCTTCAATTGAATCCTATATTTTAAATCAATCAAGGGTTGTTGAAGGCCAAGTTAATTTTAGAGTAACCCTAACCCTGTCTCCGAAATTATTCCAAAAATAAAAATATAACATGAAAGCTTCCACAAAAAGATTATTAGCTTTATTAGGTTCAGCCACTCTTATTTTTGGTGCATTGATTGTTTATGTTGTTTTGTTAAAGCCGGAATATATCAGCATTCAAGAATTAAGAGGGGAGCTTAGATCTGACAGGGAGCTTTTTACAGCTCAATCTGAAGCTATAGACTATGCAAATAGTTTGTATGGTAAAAATCAGGCTGATATAAACCAAGTTCAAAACGACTTGGCATTAGCGCTTCCGGATAAACAGGAAGTTGCCAACGTTGTTTATCAGATTCAGGCTATTAGCGCTTTAAATAATATCACTATAGATTCAATCAATTTAGATAATTTGCCTATCCAACAAAAATCAACAAATGCCCTAGTAAAAAATTATGGCATTTTGCGTATTTCCAGTAAGCTCATTGGAACATATGACGCCTTTAAAGAATTATTAAAATTTTTAGAAAATAATATTAGGCTCATGGATGTGAGAACGCTCAGAGTTTATCAGGTAAACAATTTAGAAAGAGGAATATTTAATTATGAATTAGTCGTAGATACTTATTATCAAGTTAAATAAAAATATTTTTTATGGCTATTTTAATCGCCGAAGAAAAGAAACAGTTTAATTGGTTGCCGTTCCTTATAATAGGTATATTTCTTTTTGTTGCGATAATTGGCTCTTACCTCTTATTTTTTACAGAAGCCCCATTAATTGAAAAGATAGTTCCATCTAGTCAAAAAATAATATCTGATATTTCTAAGATTAAAAGTGAAGATTTTAAAAATGATTTGAGTAACATCAAAAAAGAGCTTCAGGCCAAGATAAAGCAAACTATCTCGGGTGCCTCCGGGGGATCGTCTTCAAATCCTGGCAGGGCTAACCCATTACTACCATTTTAATTTTAAAAATTTAGAAATATTACCATATGGACTCACAAGTTTTATTAAAAGCCTTAGTAGAAAAAAATTTAATTAATCAAGAAGGTTCAGAAAAGATTCTTAGAGAATCTTTTTTAACTCAAAAGAGCATTGAAGAAGTTATTTTTAATAAACGATTAATCGACGATGTTGAGTTGGCTAAAACCAAAAGCCAAATTTTAAAAGTTCCTTTTAAACAATTTAAAGCTGAGACAATAGGGAAGGATATTTTGCAATATATTTCCGAAGAAACGGCTAGAACATATAAAGTGGTTCCGCTTTCTAAAACCGCTGATATGTTGGTAGTTGGTATGGTAAATCCCGATGATCAAAAAGCTCAGGACGCTTTAAAATTTACAGCCAAACAACTTCAGATCAACCTCGGAATTTTTTTGATAAGCTTTGGAGATTATGATGCGATTTTAAAAAAATATTCTCCTTTTAAAGACGAGGTAGATTTGGCCGTAAAATCTTTAAATGTTAAAAATATTAAATCCACGCCTAGAGAAAAAGTTGTTCAGCTTGAAGAAAAGGTTTCTGTTACGGAAGATGCACCTATCATTAAAATTGTTGCTTCTACGCTTAGAGAGGCAATCACTCAAGGCGCTTCAGATATTCACTTTGAACCAGAGAGATTATTTTTAAGAGTTAGGTTTAGAGTCGACGGAGATTTAATAGAGGTAGCAGAATTGCCGGTTGAGCTTCAGCAGCCAATTATTTCAAGGATAAAAGTAATGGCAAATTTAAAAATAGACGAAACTCGTGTACCTCAAGACGGTAGATTTAAGAGTACGGTTTTTGGAAGAGATATTGATTTTCGTGTTGCTACATTTCCAACCCCAGTTGGCGAAAAAGTAGCTATTCGTGTTTTAGATTCCTCGGTTGGATTGAAGGGATTGGATGATCTTGGCTTTACATCAGAAAATTCTGCCCTTATTAAAGAAGCTATAGAAAAGCCATACGGTATGGTGCTTGTTACAGGCCCTACCGGTTCAGGAAAATCTACCACGCTTTATGCGCTTTTACAGATTTTAAATAAAACAGAAGTAAATATTGTTAGCTTAGAAGATCCGGTTGAATATTATATGGATGGAGTAAACCAATCTCAGGTTAAGCCTGAAATCGGATACGATTTTGCCGCTGGATTAAGACAAATCTTAAGACAGGATCCGGATATTATTATGGTTGGTGAAATAAGAGATAATGAAACTGCTTCATTGGCTGTTCACGCTGCGCTCACAGGTCACGTAGTGCTTTCTACACTACACACAAACAATGCTGCCGGAGTTATTCCAAGACTTCAAGATATGAAAGTAGATTCATTTTTAATTCCATCAGCTTTAAATCTAGTTGTTTCTCAAAGATTAGTTTCTAAGCTTTGTGATAAATGCAAGCAAGCCGAGCCAGCCTCCGCTCCAGTAGCAGAAATAATTAAAAAGGAATTGGACAAACTTCCAGAACCAATAAAAGCAACGCTTAAATTTAAAGATAATTTTATGGTTTATAAACCAGTTGGCTGTCCGGCCTGCAAAAACAAAGGCGTTTCCGGCAGAATAGGTCTTTTTGAAATTTTAAGAATGACAAAAGAATTAGAAAAAATTATTAATACGGGACCAACAGAAGAAAAGATTTTGGCTGAGGCGCAAAGACAGGGGATGGTAACCTTAAGACAAGACGGCATCATGAAGGCATTAAACGGATTAGTCGGAATAGATGAAATTTTAAGAGAAACATCAGAGGAATAATAAATATAATTAATTGATATAATAAAACTATGGCTGACCCAGCACTCTATAAGCAAAAATTAAATGAATTGTTATTAACCACCGCAAAGCAAGGAGCTTCTGATTTGCATTTGTCTGTTGGCCGAAGGCCGACTCTTAGAATTGATGGAGTTTTAATTGGCATTCAAAAGGAGCCAATTTTAACCCCTGACGATGTTGAGGGTTTAATTTCTGGTTTATTAAACGAGAATCAAAAGAAAGTATTTTTTGAAGAAAGACAATTAGACTTCGCTTTTTCTTTTGAAGATAAGGCTAGGTTTAGATGCAATGTGTATTTTCAAAGGGGTTTTATGTCAGCCGCATTAAGACTTATCCCTGCTGAAGTAAAAACTATCGAAGCTTTAAGTCTTCCTTCTATTCTCCATGATTTTGCTAAATTATCCCAGGGTTTTGTTTTAGTTGTGGGTCCAGCTGGTCATGGTAAATCAACTACTCTTGCCGCAGTTTTAGATGAAATTAACCACCAAAGAACAGATCATATTATTACAGTAGAAGATCCTATCGAATATCTTTTTGTTCAGGATAGGTGCATTATTTCTCAAAGAGAAGTTAAGTTAGACACCCCGTCTTTTAACTCAGCTTTAAGAACGGTTTTAAGACAAGATCCCGACGTTATCATGGTTGGTGAAATGCGTGACGCCGAATCTATTGCTACCGCTATGACAGCCGCAGAAACTGGTCACTTGGTTTTCTCCACACTTCATACAAATTCAGCTTCTCAGACAATAGATAGAATTATCGATAGTTTTCCTCCAAATCAGCAAAGTCAGGTTATTTCTCAACTCGCCGCTACTTTAGTTGGTATTGTTTCACAGAGACTTGTTCCGAGAATTGATGGCGGTAGAGTGCCAGCCTATGAAGTAATGTTGGTAAATTCAGCTATTAGAAACTTAATTAGAGAAAGAAAATCTTATCAGATTGATTTGGTTATTGAAACCAGTATGCAAGAAGGAATGAGCACACTAAATAGATCCTTGGTTGATTTGGTAAGGAAAAAACAAATTTCTTTGGAAAATGCTGAATTGTATTCTTTGAATCCTGCAGAATTAAGAATTCTCTTGGAGAGATTATAATTTTTTATTGCTAGTTGTAAGAGATATTTATGAAATTCAAATACACAGCCAGAACTCAAACAGGGGAACTACAAACGGGTTTTGTAGAGGGTGTAAACCGAGAAGCGGCCTATAATATTTTGGTTGGTAATAATTTATATCTGCTTAGTTTGGAATCTTCTGAGATTCCGCATTGGTATGATCCAATAGTTAATTTTTTGAAGAAAGTTAAAAATAAGGACGTCATGATTCTTACGCGTCAGCTGGCCGTACTTTTGAGCGCAAAAATTTCTTTAGGCGATTCTCTTAAAAATGTTTATAAACAAACACCGAATTTGGTTTTAAGAGAAACAATAGGAGAGATATCCTCAGATGTTGATTCTGGACTTTCTTTTTCTCAATCATTGGAGCGTCACGGTGCTATATTTTCAAATTTTTATATCAGCATGGTTAGATCAGCTGAAATTACTGGCCGCGTTGATGAAGTAGTAAATTATTTGGCTGATTACCTTGAAAAAGAATATGAATTCACTTCAAAAATAAAAGGAGCCCTAACATACCCGATTATTGTATTTGTTTTATTGTTCGTTGTTGGGGGTATTATGATCGCGTTTGTGTTTCCTCAGCTTACTCCTATTTTCGCTGAGGCAAACGTAGAATTGCCGTTTTTTACAAGGGTATTTTTATTTTTAGGAGATTTTATTTTGCAGTGGTGGCTAGTCATTATTATCTTTTTGGCAATGATTATTGTCAGTTTGGTAAATTATTTTAAGAGTTCTGAAGGAAAGGTGGTTTTAGATGAAATAATTATTAAACTTCCGGTTTTTGGAACTTTATTTAAAAAAACATACATTGCTAGGTTTGCTGAATCAGTAAGCGTGCTTATAAAGGGCGGCGTACCAGTTGCTCAAGCCTTGGAAATTTCCAGCCATACAGTGGGAAGTATTATATATAGAGACGCTATTAAAGATTTGGCCGATGCTGTTCGTGAAGGTGTTTTGCTTTCTAATGCATTGGAACAAAATAGTACTTATTTCCCTTCGTTGGTTAGTCAGATGGTTGCGGTAGGAGAGAGTACTGGTCAGTTGGACGAGCTTTTGGCTAGAGCCGGATCTTTTTATACTAGGGAGGCTGGAGAAACTATAGATAATTTAGTAGAGCTCATTCAGCCCGCTCTTATGATAGTTATCGGTATCGCCGTCGGTATATTATTTGCCGCAGTTTTGTTGCCTATATACGGCTTGGTTCAGGCGTTCTAGGATTTGTTAATAATCTTAAATTTATAAAAATAAGTTGTGATATAATAAAAATATGAATAAACAGAAAGGTTTTACATTAATTGAAGTTTTAATCGTTGTTTCCATTATTGGTCTTTTAACATCCGCTACTTTAATCGGTTTGGGTAGTTTTAGAGGGGCCGGAAGAGACGCCAGAAGACTAAGCGATCTTCGTCAAATTCAAAATGGTTTAGAACTTTATTATGCAAAATACGGAGAATATCCGGCATCGCAGGGTTGGGAGGCTTCTTTAACTGGAGCCGGAATTGGAGTGGCGTCTGTGCCAAAAGATCCTAATACTAGCACTTCTTATTCCTTTAGCAGCGAAAATTGCACTAATGGTTCATATATTTTAGCAGCTACATTAGAAGAAAAAGATAGAACTAGTAGAATTTATAATGATAGCGCAGAGTCTGATTGTGGTATTCAATGTGCTGGTCAGCTTTATTGTATTTCTTTTTAAACTAAGATGTCTCAAACTTTCTTTTTTTTAATCGGACTGGCGATAGGCAGTTTTTTAAACGTTGTTGCCTTTAGGTATTTTCCTGAAGAAAGTTTTTTTTGCAATATAAAAAAATGCAATGGCAGGTCTAAGTGCATGACCTGCGACAAAACATTAAGATGGTATGAATTAATTCCAATTGTTAGTTTTTTTGCTCAAATCGGTAGATGTCGCAACTGTAAATCAAAAATTTCTTGGCAGTATCCTTTAGTTGAACTAGCAGGGGGATTGATTTTCTTATTACCGTTTTATTTTAAAACAGTTCCAGAATTAAACGCTATATTTATTTTCTCTCCTGTGTTTTTCTGGATTTTTAGCGCTATATGGGTGTTTATTTTTTTAATCTTTCTTTTAATTTGGATAATTGATTACAAGTTTTATATTATTCCAGACGAACTTAATATTTTTGCGGGTATTTTGGGAATCGTATTGATAGCTGAAAATTATTTTTATAAAAATTTTTCTCATTTTGGCGGAGGATCTTTTATTGGTAGTTTTTCAATGCTCTTTGGTTTTAGACAGGATATTTGGATTAATCATTTGATTGGCGCAATGGTAGGTTTTTCGGTGATTGGTTTAATTATTTTTGTAACAAAGGGAAGGGGGATGGGCATGGGGGATTTAAAGTTTATAGCCGCTCTTGGTCTTATTTTCGGTTGGCCGGATATTATTTTTGTTTTGGTTTTTTCGTTTATCATTGGTTCTATATTTGGAATTTATTTATTAATCAAAAGAATAAAAGGTTTTAAAGATTCAGTTCCTTTTGGCCCGTTCCTTATTTTAGGCAGCCTTACTCTTATGTTTTTTGGCCAGGCTATTTTGGGTCAATATTTTGAAGTTTTTGGTTTGCTCTAATTTGTATAAGAACTATAATTAATAAATAGCGATTATGTTTAAAAAATATCTAAATTCTCAAGCTGGATTTACTCTTATAGAGGCAATTGCTGTTGTTAGTGTTTTAGCTGTTACTTCAGCTGTATTATTGGTAAACAATAGGATGAACGAGCTTCAAATCAGTCTTAACACCGATATCGCCAATATAGCTAATGCAGTTGGAAGAGCAAAGGCGCTTACCTTACAGGGTGTTGGTTCTGATAAAAATATCTGTGGATATGGAGTGGGTTTTAATCAGGGTTTAAATAATGATCCGGATACTTTTAGTATTAATTCTTATACTGACTGCGTGAATTGGTCGGGAAAAGAAGTTTTGTCTGGTCAGGGAGGGGTGGGTAGTTTATCCTCTGGATTAAGGATTTTAAATCTCACAGCTGTAGGCGCCGACTCCCAATTTATTAGAGATGTTATTTTTTATTCTTCTGATGCAAAGGTTAAGCTTTTTAATTTTAATGGACAGTCAATTTGTGAAGTTGGTTGTGGTATTACGTCTTCGGCTGGAATTATTGTTATAAATACCGAGTCTACTCCGACTTCTTTCACAACTTTAAAAATTGCTACTACCGGACAGGTAACAAGTAAGCCTGGTGCTTATAGTAGTAGCCAGAATTTTGATAGTGGATACGAAATGATATTAACTAAAGAGGGTGGTAGTTTTGTTTTTGGCGGTGATAGCACCGAATCCAATAATGAAAAAGGACAAGAAGAGGGGGAAGAAGCCAGCGTTTTTAATGATAATGAGGAAGGCCTTTGTATTCCTAATTGTTTTTGCGCGCTAGGATTAGCCTCCGGCGAAACGTGCTCTGATGGATGTGGCGGCACTTGTTATGCAGGAACTGGTCCTGAACCTTGTACTAGACTAGAGACAGATTGCCAGGCTCCAAATAATACTTGTGCTGATTTTGATAGTTGTGGTGCTCGTTGCTCTGTTTGTTCTGATGGTAGCGTTTGTAATCAACAAGCAAAGCAGTGCGAACAATGCAGTTGTAATGATCTGGGCGGAACCATTGATACTTGTGGACAATGTTTTGATAATTGTATTGGATGCGCTGGTTCTGGGGCGGGGTATAGTTGTAATTTAAATACAAATACTTGCGAAATAATCGTTGAGCAGGATTTAAAATTAGAAGGAGTTTTTCCTCCGATTGGATATAAATAATTTTTAAAAAATAATTAACTTCGCCAGTCGGCGAAAAAATAAAAAATATGTATAAAAAAATATTATTATCATTAATCTTGGTTGTCTCTATTGTTTCTAGCCCTGTCGCAGAAGCAAAGGGTGCGAATATCCCTATCATAAGCACTGTCGTTGAAACCGCAATTGCCGTCGTTGAAGACGCGGTTAGTATAACAATTGATCTTGTAGAAAGCATTCCTATTGTCGGGCCAATAATCATTGAATCTTATAATCTTATAGGAGATGTAGTTGGTGGCGTTGTTACAATTGTTGATTGCGTAACCTCTCCATTTGAATGTATTGATAAAGATTCTCCTAGTTCTGGATCTAATCTTTCCATTCCTTCAAAACCACTAAATGTTTCTGTTTCAAATAAATACGAAGATGGATCGTTTATAAATCATGGCTTTATAATTTCTTGGGACGCCCCAGAATCTCTTGGTGGAGCAGCAAGTGTTGGATATAGAATTTATAGAGGAACAAGTCAGAGTTCTTTGGGCACTCTTATAACCACTACTGAAATGGATAATGGTCAAAAATCTTTTATTGAAAATAGAATACAAGATCCAACCTCTCCATTTTATTATAAAGTTGTGGCTTTTAATGCAAAGGGTGAAAGCGTTGGCGATATAGTTAAGGCCCCGATCGATATAAGGTATTTAACAGACACAATGACTCTTGTTGGTGCTGGATTTAAAGATGATACAAAAGTTTATTTAAAGAATAATGGTAATAGTATTTTGTGCTCTGGTTTTACTGCTCCGGATTCGCGTACACTTACGGGTGGAGTTTGTGATATTACCACTGCTCCTACCGGAAATTGGACAGTTAGAATTGTATCTTCAAATGACGAATATAGCGAATGTGTAGATTGTTTTAGAATCGCTCTTCCTGAGCCAGTAAGCCCATCGGTTTCTATTTCAAAAATAGATTTATCGGATGGCGTGTTTAAAATAGATTCAATAGCCGGAGACAATTTATATACAGGCGCTACCGTTAGAGTGGTGGCTAATAATCAAAAACTGGATTGTTTCAGCCTTTCTGCTTTTAATTATAAAACTAATAATTTTTCAGGAGGACAGTGTAACGTAGATTCATTTAAAGCTTTTTTGAATATTCTTGGATTTACTAGTGATAGTGATATTAGTAAGTTATCCGTTGAAATAGTAAATGATTCAAATAGCGCCCCGGTAATTCCTAGTAACGTCCCGACATTTACTTGTACGTCAACGTCATATAGTCCCGATGCCGCCACTGTTTGTGGAATTTCTCCAATTACTCAATATAGCAATTGCGGTGTAAAAAAGACTGCTATGCCAACGTTGATTTGTTCTTCGGGTAAGACCTGTAAAGATGGGGCTTGTGTGGGATGTACGCCTGAAGCTATGTCTACAACTTGTTATGCTACTACAATAAATAATATTGATCGTAAATATTGCGATGGTAGGCAGGTTAATAATAATTGCGGCACCGCAATTACATGCGATGTTTCTGTTTGTTCCTCTGGTCAAAGTTGCTTAAACGCTATTTGCCAATAATTTTCTATTATTAAAATAAAAAACCCGCGTCGTATAGACCGCGGGTTTTATTTTCCTAGAATTTAGTTCCCAGACCAAATATGGCTTGGGAATACACCCAGGTTGCTTTGCCGTACGGCTCTTTCCACTTCACCCTCCAGTTACTGAGCTCAGAGAAAGCGAACGCGTGTTCGCTAATTCTTATCTCTGTGCCAACTCCGCTTTTGAAACACTGACCGGATGAGGTGTCTGTATCGGCCGGGTAGTAAAGGCCAAGCGATGGCCAGTCTAGTTTGCCGCTGTAAGTAATTTTAGCTTTACCGGCGCCCAATACGACGTAGGGATGAAACTTCATATCCTTTATTGTAATTGGCGCGCCAACCTTTACATTCATTGTAATGGCTGTGAAGCTAAAAATGTCCGTAACTTTTTCTATTATCACGTCGTGAACGACGGCCTTGAAGCTTGAACCGGTTGAATACTCACCCTGTATTTCTAAATGCTTAATAGGTGAGTAACCGATTCTTAAGGATCTGGGAGCGGATTGGCTTTTGAAAGCGCTTATCCTTCCGTGTTCCTTATCTCCGAAGCCGTAATTCGGACCGATGCCCACCGAAGCGCTAAACCCCGGTTCTTTTACCGGTACCCCGTACTTATTTATTTTTTCGAGCGGAACTGTTTTGAAGAGCTGATTGATTTCAGTCTTCGTAGGTTCCGACGAAACAACCTGACTATTCACCTTGAGAGTGAAAATCAGGGGGAGTACTAACATCAGTACGACCGCCCATATCTTATTCATAACTATTCCTCCTAGATTTTATTAAATTTTCAATTGTTGCACTTCACTTATACTAATATATATAATATCACACTTTTTATAAAAAGTCAATGTAAGCTTGAAAGTCTTAAATATATATTCTAAAGCCCGATCCAGAATGAAGACCAAAATTCTTTTTTGAAATAATGAAGGAATATCGGTTTATAAAAAGTATTAATATCAACTTCATTTAATTTATTAGAAAAGTTGAGACTTTGTGCTGATAATAATGATTTTGACCACGGAAAGTCGTTATTTTGTAAATTTGAAAAATTAAATGGTTTATTGCTTGCAAAAATAATTCCTTCTTTATCAAATGACGCTCCTTCGGGAGGCGTAGTGTGTGTGGGTAATGCATATAAGCCGGAAGAAATAATTGTTTTAACCACGGTCCAATAGCTAAGTGTATCAAAAGTGTCTACCTGAAAAGCAATGATTCCTCCGGGGGCAAGAATGTTTTTTAGATCTTTGGCAAATTGAAGGGAATATGATCTGGCTAGGGGAATATCAACTCCTTCCGGGAAATCTACGATAATTATATCGAATAGTTCTTTAGAATTACGCACATAAAGAAAGGCGTCTTGAATAATAATTTCAACTCGTGGATTACTAAAGGCGTAGTCATTAAATTTGCTTAATAAGGCATTGTCTTTGGCTAAGTCGATGATGGCTTTATCGATATCTACGTTTATAATTTTTTCAGTATCGGAATATTTTAAAACTTCTTTGGCTGGTAGTCCGTCGCCACCACCAAGAATTAATACTTTTTTGTGATTTTGAGCTAGATAAAAAGCCGGATCTATGAGCGATTCGTGATAGGCCTGAGATTCACCTTGAGAATCAAATTGAAGATATCCGTTTAAAAAAAGAGAGATTTGTTTTCCCTCTTTTGTTTCTCTTTCTGTAAGAACTATTTTTTGATACGGAGAATTAACTTTTTCAATTATAGTCATGGGTTCTTTTCCGGAATAAAATATGGAGTCCAGATAATTTTCTAAACCATCCGAACTATAAAATCCTAAAAGTAATATACCCGTAATAAGAGCGTAGATGGGTAAAAATATTTTTTTTGAAATATCTTGTCTTGAAAAAAGAATTAATAATCCAGCGGTGAGATTAAAGATGCCGGCCAGAAAAGCAACTTTTAAAATACCAAGCTGGGGCAATAACATTAAAGGAAACAAGAATGAACCGACAAAAGAACCTAGATAATCAGATGCCAAAATCAGAGCCAATCTTTTTTCTGTGTTTTCTAGAAGTCTATAAATAAGTGGAATTTCCAAACCAACCAATAATCCTATTCCGCAAATTAATAAAAGCGCGACGCCGTGCAATGGCAGGGTAGAGGCTAATATTATTTTTAAAATTTCGGTATTTGAAATAATGGTATTCTGAGCGTGAATTGAGATGCTTCCTAGTGCTAACAGTATTAAGGCGGATGCTCCACCAAATAAACCAAGAGACAGCTCGGCTATTATTAGCGCCTTTAAGCTTTTGTATTCATGATGGTTTTTAGTTATGGGATCTAAACCTATTTTATATGAAACATATGATCCGGCTCCCATTGAAAGTAGGAAAAAGCCAATTACTAAGGAAAAATAAAGTATTGTGTCGCCCAAAAGGAATGTTAATGTATTCGCCAAAACTAACTCGTAAACTATACCGGAAAAAGCCGTAATAAACATTACGGTCAAGAAAATCTTATTTTTGGTTAAAAATTTTTCCATAAGAGTTATTAGTTTAACTTCATTTAGAATATCATAAATTATAAGTAAAAAAAATGTGTTTTTCTGATATAATTAAAGTAATCATGATGAGAATTATAAATAAAATAAATAATTCTTCGGGACAAGTAATGGTCGAGGCTTTAGTGGCCTTGTCCGTTATTATTGTTGGTATTTTGGGTGTGTTTACACTTACTTCAAATTCAATTGGGATAAACAGGATAGATGCCGATAGATATGTTGCGATAAATTTAGCTAAAGAAGGGATAGAGCTTGTTAAAAATTTACTTGATAGAAATATTATCGACGACGTGGCTTGGAATACCTTGCCTGGTTTTGCTCCTGGGGGGATAGAAAATTATAAAATTGATTATAACGATGCCCAATTATCTTTTTGGAGCTCTGACGATGTTTTGTTTTTTGGTACCGATGGGGGTGGATATAGATACCCCGAATTAGGCGACACCGAAACAAGTTTTAATAGAAAGATTAATATTCAGAATATAGACAATGCCCATATTAAAGTTACTTCGACTGTATTTTGGAAATCTAAAACCTCTTCTTATGAATTTAGCGTGGTTGAATATTTTTATGACCTTAAAGAATTTAAGTGGAATTTAAATCACTAAACTTATTTATGCTTAAAAATACACTTAAACAAAACCTAGGATTTACGATGATAGAGCTGTTGGTGGCAATATCTGTTTTTTCTGTTGTTATGGCTATTGCTTCGGGCATATTCATTTCTTCGTTGAGATCAAATCGTACTGCTATAGCGTTAATTTCCGCGAATAATGACGCCTCGCTCACACTGGATCAGATGTCCAGAATGATTAGAAAGGGCGATGGGGATTCTTTTGGCAATGAATCTGTTTATGAAGATTCCGTTTTAGTTTTTAAATGTTTGAAGTTTCAATATAAGGGTAATTATATTACATATAGATGGAACGTTCCTAAAAAAACATTGGAATGGAATAGTCGTTTATCTGGTTATATTTCCTGTAATACTGGATTAGAAAATGCTTTTAGTGGAATAGTAAGTGAAAATCTTAGAGTTGATTATGCAAACTTTAGAATAGAAAAGGGTATTGATAGCGGAGATTTGGCGAATTTAAAATATGCTGAATATCCGAAAATAACAATACTTTTAAGGGTTGGTACGAAGGCTACTCAAATTTCAGAAGCCAGAGTTCCTTTTAATAATTTACAAATTACGATAAGTCCTCGAAATGATTTTAGGGATTAAATTTATGTTTAAGAATATTAATTATAAAAAAAATAATAGTGGACAGGTAATGATGGTAGTGGTTTTGATTTTATCTGGAATTATAATTGGAGCCACTGCTATATCCGGTCTTTTAACTGCTAGGCAAATTAGACAAACCGCAGACTCTGGTTCTTCGGCGATGGCTATTGCCGCTGCGGATGCGGGTCTAGAGTGGCGCATGTATAAACTATACGAAGATTGGAAAATGGGTACGTTAGTAGACGGAGATTGTATTGATTGTCAGGGTGGGACGGCTTGTGATAAGCAGCCGCAGTTTAGTGAAAAAATTAATAACACCGATGTCAATCTTTCAGTCGCTTGTACTCCCGTAGAGGGCGCTGATCCGGATTTTATGTATTTTAATATAAAATCCATTGCTAAGGTTCAGTCTACCTCCTATTCTTTTGAACAGACTGTAAAATTTTCTAAATAATTATATATGACTCAAGGCTTGCAAATTTTAGCTGATTTTAAAAATTGTAATTGTCCAACTTCTTATTTTTTAAATTTAAAGATTTTAAAAAAAGAAGCGGAAAATATAATTAAAAAATCTGGATTTAAAATCATAAAATCCTGCTCTCATAAATTTGGTAATGGGGGAGTGAGCTTGGTTTTTTTAGTTTCTGAATCACATGTAGCGGTTCATACTTGGCCGGAAAATAATTCATTAAACATTGATATATTTTTTTGCAACTATACAAAAGACAATAGCAAAAAAGGCGAAAAAGCTTTTAAAATGTTTTGTGATTTATATAAACCTAAAAAGATTATTAAAAAAAATATTAAAAGATATTACTAAATAAAATGTCTGAAAAAAATATTAAAAAACTTATAATTTTTTCGGTTTTTTTATCCTCTGCTGCTGTTATTGGCTATGAAATTCTAGCCGGAAGCGTATTGTCTAATTTATTAGGATCATCAATTTATTATTTTTCTTTAATAATTGGTTTTTTCTTGGCAGCTCTAGGTGTGGGTGGTTGGTTATCCTCGAAAATAAAAGACGGTGTTTATGAGGCTTTGGTTTGGGTAGAGAGTTTAATAGCTGTAATTGGGGGATTGTTGAGTGTTTTATTATTTAGTACCTACGTTTATTTCTTTTCTTTTTTTGGAAGTCTTCAATTTGCCGATATTGTCAGTTTCTTGGGAAGCATCGGTCTTGCTCAAACTTTATTTACAATTGTTTCTTTGTTTTTTGTTTTTTGCGTTGGGGTCTTGGCTGGATTTGAATTGCCTTTATATATTCGAATTCTTTCTGAAAAAGAAATTTTAAAAGACGCTATTGGAAAAGCATTTTTTTGGGATTATATAGGGGCTTTGGTTATTTCTGTTTCTTTGCCAATTTTTTTCTTTAGTAATTTTGGCTTAATAAAAACTTCGTTTTTAATAGGACTCATAAATCTCATTGCGGCGATTCTCGTATTTATTTGCTCTGATATTAAAAATAAAAAATATGTATTTTATATTGGATTTATTTTTGTTTTTTTGGTAAATATAGCCGGATTTTTAAATGCCGATAATTTTGAGTTATTTTTTGAAAAAAAGCAGTTTGGTGATAGAAGTGTTATTTATCACGCCAATTCTCCATATCAAAGAATTACTTTTGTGGAGGCCGAGGATAAAAAAATTAGCTTATATATAAATGGCCAACGACAATTTGAATCGGGCGAGTGGGATTTTGTTTATCATGAATCCTTTATTCATCCGGCTATGAGTTTGGCAAAAAAGAGAGATAGCGTTTTAATTTTGGGCGGGGGTGATGGCTTGGCCCTTAGAGAAATCTTAAAATATCGCGACGTAAAAGACGTAACATTGGTTGACATAGACCCCTTAATTATAAAAGCTGCTACCGAGTTAGATTTTATGAAGGCGTTAAATAATAGCGCTTTTTTTGATGATCGCGTCATGGTTATTGTGGGGGATGCTTTTAAGTTTGTAGAAGAACAAAGCGGCTTGAAAAAATACGACATGGTATTTATTGATTTTCCAGATCCAACCGATGATAGCCTATCCCGTCTTTACTCAAAAGAATTTTATATGTTATTGAAATCTATTTTTAGTGATAATGCCGTTGCTGTTATCCAAAGCGAGGCTTACTTTGGACCCATTCAAAAAAATATTTTAACAACTTTAGAATATGTCGGATTAAATGCGTTTATTTACCATCCGCCAGATTATGATTTTTTTGATCAAAATTTTGGTTTTTCTTTAATTTGTTATGAAAAATGCAGTAAGCAAGATTTTAACAGTCTTTCAGTCTCCGTACCAAATATTATTTTTCAAAAAAAACAACTTAGCGATATTTTTTCTTTGGTGCCGATTTCTAAATATTCTTTTTCCGAATCCGAGGTTAATTCTATTTTTCACCCGACAATTTTTAAATTAATTAGCGATGTTTTCGGTCAGCACTATATACAATCCAGGCCAATTAATGATATTTTTGGTCAAATAAAAATGTCGCCAGAAGAAACAAGGAAGAAGCTCCTAGAAGATTTTTTTATTATTCCGACTGTTTCAATTTAAAATCTTATTGTTTCGAATAAGATATTGTAGTTTTTATTATTGATTTCGTATGAAGCGGATTTAATTTCTCCGTCAGGCGTTATTATTCCCGCAAATTCACTGCGGCCATTAAATATTATAGGCGTTTTTAGCCAAACAGATTCTATGATTCTTAATTTGTCGCTTAGCCTTAAATATGTTTTTAGTCCATAATCAACGGTCCAAACATTACTGGACGAATGTATAATAATTTTAGCCCCGAGATCTTTGAATTTTTTAATTTTATTAAAATAGAATATTTCAACGCAAATAGGCGAACCCATTGCGGGAACGTTGTCATTTTTTAAAACTTTGATATCACCTTTTTTGTAAGAATATTTTTGATTAAATATCGGACTATCATCTTTTATATCAGGAACTATTTTACTTAGCCAATTATAATAAAAAGGCCTCCAATTTTTAAATGGCCAATATTCACTACCTAGAGTAAGCGTTGATTTATCGTAAACATCCGATATCTCTCCATTTTTATCAAATAAAATTGAGCTAATGCGTCTATTTTCATCTTTTACCGTTGTCATAATAGCTAATACGTTTGTGTTTAGACTCCTTGCTAGTTCGCGATAAGTGTTTATTAGCGGTTCTGCGTTTGTAATTTGATGTTTTCGAAAAGCTTCTTCGTCTGGGCTGTTTGAAATAGTTATATCTATCATATCTTCAGGCAAGATTATTAAATCTAATTTTGTATTTTTTAAATAATTAACCAGCTCTTGTTTTAATGGTGTAATATTTTTTTGAATAAGTTTTTTGGCTAGTTCCTTTTCGGTGTTTGTTAGCTCATCATTTTTAAAAATTTCGAAATCTGCATCAAACCCAGAATTTATAGTGACGGCGGCAACGTTTAACGTATTGGAAAGTCGGACGTAAGCGCTTTCATTGTTTTTTAATTGTGTCTGTGAAAAAATATATCCGGATAAAACTATAAGAAATGTAATTACTAAAACATTTTTTGTTTTTTTGTAGTCCTTATGCTTTATATTAATAATTATTAGTCCGATCAATAAATTTATGATGCTGGAGAACAATGTAAGAGTGGTTAGTCCGCCAATGCTCGCAATGCCAACAAATGGAGCGTTTCCGAGAGTGTTTCCGGCGGTTAAAACAGAGAACGGTAAGGGGCTATAAGTAGCGCGTAGAAGATCCCAAATAGTCCAAATTATTGGAAGGAATATTATCGCAATTTTATCCCCGGCTATTTTCTTAATAACAAAAAATGAAATAGGAAGTCCTAGAAATATTAAAGACGCGACAATGAAGACTAGTGGTTCAAATGTTACATAGGCTGTAAATACTAAAAACAAGAAACTGAAAAGAAACGTTCCTATTAATAGTTTTTTAAAATCATTATTTTTAATTAGAAAAATAAAAAATGGAGCTATGTAGATAAAGCCCAGAATATAATAATTTATGGGCGCAAAAGCTAGGGCGCTTATTATTAAAGATATTGATATTAAAACAGTATTTTTAAACATATAAATGCATAGATATAACTCACGGATTATCTTATAATAATAAAGTAATTGACGTTTTTATTAAATGGAGAAAAAACAAGTTAAAAAAAGGATAGATGAACTTAAGCGGGTTATCGAAAAATATAGATATTTTTATCATGTTTTAGATAAGTCTTTAATTTCCGATGAAGCTCTGGATTCTTTAAAAAAGGAGCTTTTTGATTTGGAAAATATGTATCCGGAGTATATAACTTCAGATTCACCAACGCAGAGAGTAGGCGGGGAGCCGTTAAAAGAATTTAATAAAGTTGAACATGAAATGCCCATGATTTCTTTTAATGATGCTTTTTCTGTTGAGGATATGAAAGATTGGCTGGAAAGACTAGAAAACTTTTTAGACAGAAAAATTGATTCTAATTTTTATTGCGAATTAAAATTAGACGGATTGGCCGTGGAATTAATTTATGAAAATAATGTTTTTATTCAGGGTGCTACTAGAGGAAATGGTTTGGTAGGTGAAGATATTACTCAAAATTTAAAAACAGTTGAGGCTATTCCATTAAAGCTTGATGATAGTAAATCTAAAATAAAAATACCTAAAAGATTAGTAGTTCGAGGGGAGGTTTTTTTGACAAAAAAAGAGTTTGAGAGAATGAATAGGGAACAGGAAGAAAGAGGCGCTAAGGCGTATGCAAACCCCCGCAATGTTGCAGCTGGTTCGGTTCGACAGCTTGATCCTAAGATTACAGCAAGTAGAAAATTAGATTCGTTTGCTTATGATATAGTTTTAAATTCTGCTCAATTGGAAAAATGGGGAATTAAAAATCACAATGAAGAGCACGATCTTTTAAGATCTTGGGGTTTCAAAATAAATCCTCATAATAAATTAGCAAAAAATTTACAGGAAGTTTTTAAAATTCATGAGTATTGGACTGGGGCCAATAGAGAAAAATTGGAATATGAAATAGATGGCATTGTGGTGCTTGTAAATAAAAATAGAGAATATGAAAAAGGCGGGGTAATTGGTAAGGCGCCAAGGGCGGGTATAGCGTTTAAGTTTTCTCCGAAAGAAGCAGCTACTATTATTGAGGATATTAAAATTCAGGTAGGCAGAACTGGAGTTTTAACTCCTGTAGCTATTTTAAGACCCGTGCAAGTAGGTGGAATTACTATTACTCACGCCACGCTTCATAATTTTGATGAAATTCAGCGATTAGACGCCAGGATCGGAGATACAGTGATTGTTTCTCGGGCCGGAGATGTAATTCCTAAAATATCAAAGGTTTTAAAAGATTTGCGACCAAAAGGAACGAAGGATTTTGAAATGCCTAAGACTTGTCCAATTGATGGTGGGGATGTGATTAAGGAGGGGGTATTTTATAAATGTGGTAACAAAAATTGTGGAGGTGTTCATAAAGAAAGGCTTTATCACTTTGTTTCAAGGGGGGCTTTTAATATTGAGGGATTGGGACCAAAAATTATAGATAGATTTATGAATGAGGGTCTTATAAACGACGCAGCAGACATCTTTTCTTTAAAAGAAGGGGACATCATGTCCTTGGAAAGATTTGGTAAAAAATCTGCAGAAAATATTGTTCGTGAAGTGAATTTAAAAAAAGAAATTACTTTGGCTAAATTTATTTATAGCTTGGGTATTTTGCATATTGGTGAAGAGACCGCCGTTTTATTGTCTGATAAATTTTTAAGTGGTTTTAAAGAAAAAGAATTAAAAATTAAAAATTTAATTAATTATTTTAAAAATACTTCTATTGATGAATTACAGGAAATACAGGACGTTGGTCCAAAAGTAGCGCAAAGTATTTATGATTGGTTTCGCGAAAATAGAAATATAGAACTTTTAGAAAAGATGGAGCGCGTTGGCATAAAAATAAAAATTGATAAAAAGAATAATAAAAATGCTAAATTGAAAGGACTGTCTTTTGTTTTAACCGGTAGTTTAGAAAAAATGGAACGGGGCGAGGCAAAAGAAAGAATAAGAGAATTGGGCGGAGATATAAGTGAATCCGTGTCTAAAAAAACATCCTATTTAGTGGTTGGCTCTGAGCCTGGTTCTAAGTTTGAAAAAGCTAAGAAATTAGATATAAAAATTCTTAACGAAAAAGAGTTCTTGGATTTGATAAAATAAATGTTATTATAAATACAATTGTATGGCAGAAATTAACGATAAAATTTTAAAGCATTTGGCTGAATTGGCTAGAATAGAAATTGATTCTAAAAAAGAAGCTAAATTCTTATCTGATTTCAAAAGTATTTTGGGTCATTTTGAAGAATTGGCCAATCTTGATACTTCGGGAGTTGTGCCTATGACGGGTGGGACGAGCCTTAAAAATGTAACCAGGGAAGATGATTTTAATGAAAATAAAGATCAGGGAAAGGGGGTTGGTTCTTTTCCAGAATCTAAAGACGGATATTTAAAGGTGCCGCCTGTTTTTGAATAAAAAAATAATTAATTTAAATAAAAACAAGGATTAAAAATAATTTATAAATCTTTGTTATGTGGGGGATGGATATAAAAGGATTAACGATAAAAAAAATTCATAGGGGCTTGGTTAAAAAAGAATTTTCTTCTAAAGAATTAACTAAGTCGTTTTTTGATTTTATTAAAAAAGAAGACGAAAAGATAAACGCCTTTCTTTATTTGGCCGAAGATATGGCTATGAAGCAATCTGAAAGGGTAGATGAAAATATCGCAAACGGAAAAGGCCCTGGAGTTTTGGGTGGCGTGCCGATAGCGATTAAAGACAATATTTTAATAGAGGGATTGCAGTGTACTTCTGCTTCTAAAATCTTGAAAGATTATAAGGCTAGCTATAACGCAACTGTTGTAAATAAATTAAATAATGCCGGTGGTATATTTTTAGGCAAAACAAATATGGATGAATTTGCCATGGGTTCTTCCACTGAAAATTCAGCATTTAAAATTACTCGCAACCCCCATGATTTAGAAAGGGTTCCTGGTGGATCTTCTGGTGGATCAGCTGCGGCAGTTGCTTCGGAAATGGCAATTGCGGCTTTGGGTTCCGATACTGGCGGTTCGATTCGTCAGCCCGCCGCACTTTGTGGAACGGTTGGTTTGAAACCTACATATGGCGCTGTTTCCAGGTATGGAGTAATGGCAATGGCTTCTAGCTTGGATCAAATAGGTCCATTTACTAAAAACGTTGAAGATGCAGCTTTGCTGCTAAATGAGTTGAGTGGTCAGGATTTTATGGACGCTACTAGCGCTCCCTTTAAATTTGGCCCCGATCTTTTAAATCCGAAAATTGAAGATATACAAAAAATAAAAGTAGGAATTCCTGAAGAATATTTCGTTGAAGGATTGGATAAAAATATCGCCAATAAAATAAACGATGTTGTAAAAGATTTAGAGAAATTGGGTATTAAAACCAAAAAAATAAGCCTACCTCATACTAAATACGCGCTTTCTTGTTATTACATTATTATGCCCGCAGAAGTAAGCGCCAATTTATCCCGCTTTGATGGAATAAGATATGGCACTAGAGAAAAAGCAGATAATTTAATTGAGTTATATAAAAAGAATAGGGAAATTGGTTTTGGTCCAGAATCTAAGAGAAGAATATTGCTCGGTACATTTGTGCTTTCTTCTGGATATTACGATGCTTATTATAGTAGGGCTCAAAAAGTGAGAGCGCTTATTAAGCAAGATTTTGATGAAGCCTTTAAAGACGTTGATGTTATTTTGACTCCGGTTACGCCAACTACTGCTTTTAAAATAGGAGAAAAAACAGATGATCCTTTGGCTATGTATTTGTCGGATATATTTACAATTCCAGTAAATTTAGCAGGAGTCCCAGCTATTTCTATACCAGTAAAAAATAATACAGGCCTACCAATTGGATTTCAGTTAATAGGAAAACATTTCAGAGAGGCCGACATTCTTGGTATCGGACAATTTTACGAAAAAATGTATAATTAATTTATGGATTTTAAAGAAATTTTGAATAGTTTGTTAGAGTTTAGAAATTTGATTGGATCTTGGATGGAGCCAAATTTAATTTGGTTTCAATTAATTTCTGTTTTATTATCCGGCTTGTTTATTTGGGGTATTGTTTATATTGTTTCCCGAGTTAATTATTTTGATATGCAAGCTGAAAAATATATGGATATTTTAGGGGTGGGCAACCTTACTAAGCGAAGATCTTTGAGGGGTTGGGAGCAAATTAAAAAAAGAATTATTTCTTCTACCCAGCAAGATTGGAAATTAGCTGTTTTAGAAGCCGATAAGATTTTAGATGAAATTTTAAAAATGGCTGGATATCTCGGTAGTGATTTAACAAGTAAATTAGAGATATTAAAGCCGGAAAATTTAGCGAGTTTGGAAGAGGTTAAAATAGCTCATAGTCTTGCAAGAAAAATAATGAGCGATCCCGGTCTAGAATTAAAAAAAGAAGATGCGATAGTCGCTTTAAAGTCTTATAAGAAAGCTTTTGTAGAATTAAATTTACTTGAAGAATAGATTTTTTTATATTATATTTAGTCAGAACATATTTGCGGTAGTAGCATAGCTGGCCTAATGCGCCTCCCTGTCACGGAGGAGACCGTGGGTTCAAATCCCATCTACCGCGCTCTAAACATAAAAACAATACCGATTCGGTATTGTTTTTAGTTTGTTGGGATTTGAAGCCCGGAGCAAAGCGCGAGTTCGCCAAGGGCGAGGCGAGCGCTGTGAGGGCCGGCCCGAAGGAAATTTGCGTCAGTAAATTTACCGTAGGGAAATCCCATCTACCGCGCAACTATAAAAAAATTCTAATAATTAGAGTTATTTTTATTAAATTGACTGAGATCGTTTTAAGTTTTACTCTTAAGTTAGAACTTAAATACTTTAAATATGGGGGATGATATGCCTATAAGGCAGGACAAGGAGCGTGAGTATAAAGTCTGGAAGCGGGCTATGCTTGAAAAGAAACAAAAAGCAATAGTTCGTTTAGCTGGTTGGTTTTTTAATCTTATCGATTTAGGTCGACTAGATATAAAATCAATTATTTATACTTTTTGCCACACAGGAGAACTGCATGAGATGTTCGGTGTGTCGGACAACGATAAGTGGCAAATATATTTTTCAATTAAAGCTATCGTCGATTATCACGATAAAGGCGAAGAGTTTAGAAATGCCTGGAATTTTTATTGGCTTAAAGATAGCGTTTTAGAAATAGAGGCCAGAAAAAAACCAGGAGAAAGATACCTTGCAAATCCCTATATAAAATAAAACACGTCCCGATTTTAAATCGGGACGTTTTATTTTTATTTAATAAGGGGGTTGACTCTTTTATATCAAAGATTAACTATTAAGTTAGATGTTTTAAATATAAAAAGGGGAGGTGATTAAAATGGCGATTAAGAAAGACAAGGCAGATGAATTTGTTGCCTGGATGGCATATATGACTGGTGTAGGAGAAGTTACCGCAACTTCTTTTTTTACCCTGCTTTGTCAAAACAGTGATCGCGGTTACGATGTCTTAATGATTGTTTCCAACGTCCTTATTCATAAAGAATGCGACAGGCCATATGAAGCAAGTAATAACGATGTTTATTTGGCTATGTGCGCTTTTAGTAATTTCCATGAAATGGGTGATAATTTCAGGCGAAATTGGAATCTTGGTGAGATGGGGGCTGGTTACGCCCAATATATAGAAGAGGGTAATATAAAACATGTGGCCACCCCTTTTGCCTGTCATAGTATTTTTGAGTCGGATTTCTTTATTGATAATGATAAAGAAGATGACGAAGAAAATAATAATGACGGAAGCGACTGGAACGGTCAATAAAAAACCCGCTTCGATTTTATCGAAAGCGGGTTTTATTTTTTAAGCCCTGTTTTTAAACTCTCCTTTGTATTTTGGCGTAAAGATTATTTCGTCTTTTTCGCCCTTGCGAATCACTGCCTTTACCCTAACCAGGAGCTTCCTGGAACTTTCTTTACGGGTAAGCCTCAATGATTTGAGGTACTCTATCAACTCGGCTCTGTCGATAGCCGCTTTGATTGCCTGCTCGTCATTCATTGCCGGGAATATATCCGGATCAGGCAATTCCAGCACCTTTCCCACGGGTTTATTTTCACCGCAGAAAGACTGAGCTTCGAAAAACACCGAGTACATTATCGCACCATTCATAGTTGCTCTCCTTATACATTTTTTAAAGTTCTGATTCTTTAACTTAAAGAATCAGTATATTATTAATCTTTTTTAGTAAATTGTCAAGTTTGTTAATTTTAATAAATAAATACCCCCGATTTTTTGATTCGGGGGTATTTTTTACAAGCGTTTAATGATTACTATCCTAACCCTTGTTTTTGTTATGTCTTTAAGTCGTTCTTCAACAACTCCGCCTCTTTCTCCACTGGCGTGAATTGCCATGCCGTTTCCAGTATATATAGCTACGTGCCCTATACAGATATCGTAGCCGTATTTTTCTGGGGGAAAGAGACTGTCATTGAAGTGTCCTTTTGATCCGCGGAAAAAAATTAAGTCTCCGGGTTGAAGTTCGTTTTCAGAAACTTTTTCTCCGTGTGTTGCTTGGAGAATAGTGCTTCTGCCGATATCTTTTCCGATAACTTTTAAAAATATGAGTTGAGTGAAAGAAGAGCAATCCACGTATTTCGGGATATCTTCCTCCTTTACTCCATATTTGTAAGGCGTTCCAAGAAGTTCTCTAGCTTCTTGAATTATTTTTTTTGCGGTGTTTAAATCCATAAATTTTCTCCTTTTTTATGTTCTTTTTTTAATTTACCCCTTTTCCTGATCATTGTCAAAAACGTTGATTTTTTAACTAAAATATTGTATTGTATTTTTGCGGGGTAGAGCAGTGGTAGCTCGTCTGGCTCATAACCAGAAGGTCGTTGGTTCAAATCCAACCCCCGCAACACTTTTAATCTTTATATTTTTAATATATAATTTTTTTGTTATGCCGGCGTAGCTCAGTGGTTAGAGCGGAGCATTCATAACGCTCAGGTCGGTGGTCCGATTCCACCCGTCGGCACACGCTACAAAAAAGATTTAAAATATCTTATAATTATTTAAGATGTTTAAGGCTGTTTTAGTTTTATAATGATTACTTTTTTTAGAATACTTCTTGGTATTGGTTTAGTAGGTGGCGCTACTTATTTTTTAGCAATAAAAAATAATAATTTTAGTTATAATTTTACGGATTTGGGCATAAACGACGGTAAGATTATTGCTACAGCCAGCACTACAATGGCGAGTGTAAAAACAAAAACCGTACAGGCTTTTTCTGATATTTCGTCTGGTATTTCTAATAAGGCCTATGAATTAGCGGGTAATCTTATTTCCTCTGCGGTTGAGAAGGCAAAAGATTATGCCATTGAAGCCGTAAAGCAAAGCGCTGAGGAGGGCTTGAATAAATTAGGGGACAGAGTTGGTATTAATATAAACAGCTCTGAAACGCCTACGGATAATTATGTGATCTATTCTGTAAAAAAAGATACGAATGCATATTTTACTATAAAAAATAGCGAAGACGGTATATTAAAATACAATGTTAACTGGTTAGATGATAAAATAGATTCGGGTCAATTAAATAAAAAAGATGAATTTGTAGTATTGGTTCATAGTTGGTCAAAGCCTGGAGAATATTTGATAAATTTTAAAATAAGCAACGTAACGAACGAAAAAACACACAAAGTATTAATATCAGTTTTAAATTAATGGATAAAAATATACAAGAATTAAAAAATAAAGCGGTTCTAGAAATAACAAGTTGTTTTGATTTAAAAAATCTTGAAGATTTAAAAATAAAATACTTGGGCAGGAAAGGGGAGATTACTCAAGTTTTGAGATCCTTAGCTGATTTGTCTCTTGAGGAAAAGAAAATTATTGGTCCACAGGCCCAAGCCTTAAGAAGGGAATTGGATGAATTGATTGAAAATAAAAGAAGGTCTTTTGAGGGAAAGAAGGCTTTTGTTTTTGATGTTACTCGCCCTGGTAAAAAAATAAAAATTGGTCATTTGCATCCATTAAGTATTATTGAAAAAGAGATCATAGAAATTTTTAAGAGCATGAGTTTTTCTGTAATTGACGGCGGCCCCGAGGCAGAAACAGAATATTACAATTTTGATGCCCTAAACATTCCTAAAAATCATCCGGCTAGAGAAATGCACGATACTTTTTGGCTTGAAAAAACAGACAGTAAAAACAATAAAATTCTTTTACGTACCCATACAAGCCCTATGCAGATTAGATATATGGAAAAACATAAACCGCCATTTCAGATAGTTGTGCCTGGTAGGGTTTTTCGATATGAAGCTACAGACGCATCCCATGAAATTAATTTTAATCAAGTTGAGTGTCTAATGGTGGGTAAGGATGTAAATTTGACTAATTTTAAATATATAATCCAGGAATTTTTTACCAGATTATTTAAGAAAAAATTAGAGGTTAGGCTTCGTCCAAGCTTCTTTCCTTTTGTGGAGCCAGGGGTAGAGATTGATATTCAGTGCGTTAAATGTGGTGGGAAAGGATGTAATGTTTGTAAGGAATCTGGCTGGCTTGAAATAATGGGAGCTGGCATGGTTCATCCAAATGTTTTAAAGGCGGGGGGATATAATCCTAAAGAATATCAAGGGTTCGCATTTGGTCTTGGTTGTGAAAGAGTCGCTATGCTCAAATATAATATTCCGGATATAAGGATGTTTTATGGAGGAGATCTTAGATTTATTAATCAATTTTAAAAAGAATTTATTTATATGAAATATAGTTATTCGTTGATAAAAAAAATAGCTCCAGGAAAATATTCTAAAGAAGAATTAATAAAAGCTTTAAATACTTATTCTTTTGAAGCCGTTGATTTGGGTGGTGATGTTTTTGAGATAGCAAATACTTCTATTGCTCATCGTTTTTCTAGCGGGGCATCGCATTTGGGCGCGGCTAGAGAGGTTGCAGCTATTTTTAATACAAAATATATCGATCCAACCGCAAAAAAATTAACTTTTGATTTTAAAGACAAGGGAATTTTTAAAGTAAATATTAAAGAAAAAAGTTTGTGTCCAAGATATAGCGCCACATATGTAACTAATATTAAAGTTGGTCCCTCTCCTGATTGGCTTAGAGATATTTTAGAGACTTGTGGTTTGAGATCTATAAATAATGTAGTAGATATAATGAATTATGTGATGCTTGAAGTAGGTCAACCTCTTCATGCTTTCGATGCAGACAAAGTTAAGGGGGGAATTATAGTTAGAAGAGCAAAAAACGGAGAAGAGATTGAGACTATCGATAATAATAAATTTAAACTTTCCGAAGATATTTTAGTGATTGCCGATGAGGATAATCCTTTAGCCATCGCCGGAATAAAAGGGGGGAAGCGTAGCGAGGTTTCTTTAAAGACGAATAGATTATTAGTTGAGTCGGCTAATTTTGAGAGTGTGAATATTTATAAGGGGGCTAGAAAATTGAATTTAAGAACAGATGCCTCGGTTAGTTTTTCTCATGATTTGAGCCCCGAATTAGTTGGGTTGGGCATGCAGAGAGCGCTGATGCTTTTAAAGGAATTATGTGGCGCTAAAATTTATAAAACCGAAGATGTTTATCCTAAAAAACAGCCAAAGACTGTAATAAAGTTTGATTTACCTAAAATAGAAAAAATAATTGGTATTAAGCTTAAAAAAGTTGAAGCCCAAAAGATTTTAACAAAACTTGGCTTTTCAATTTCTAAAAACTTAATTACTGTGCCTGTTCTTAGAAATGATATAGAAATAATTGAAGATATTTCGGAAGAAATAGCTAGATTCAAAAATTTTAATGAGCTTCCAGCTATTCCTCCAAGAATTTCTATGGCTGTAGGTGGAGAAGAAGATTTAGTAAATATAAAAGAAAAAGTTAGAAAATATTTAACCACAGTAGGATATAGCGAGGTATATAATTATTCGTTTATATCTGAAGATAAACTCGGCATAGCTCCTTCAGAGGTATTTGGAATTAAAAAATTCGTGAAATTAGCTAACCCCCTAAGCTCTGAATTTTCATATTTAAGAAATAGCCTTACTTCTTATTTAGAAAAGAATTTAAATGATAATTTAAGATTTTTTGATGAAGTAAGAGTTTTTGAAATTGGTAAAATATTTGGAGATAATTCTCAAGAAGAAAACTATTTAAAAATTTCTGAAAAAACTGTTTTGGGCATTGCTATATATAGCAAAGATGCATTTCTAGAATTAAAAGGAGTTATTGATGGGTTGCTTAGTAGTTTTGGTCTGGTGGATTGGTTTATGCCGGATTTGAATTTAGAAAATAATTTATTGGAATCTAAGGAGGCTTTAAGAATTGAGCTCGGTGATCATTCAGTGGTTGGATATCTTGGCAATCTAAAAAACAGTAAAAATGGAGCCATTCTCGAATTAGATTTGGAAAAGATTTCTAAGGCCGTTATGGAAGAAAAGGAATTTGAGCCGCTTTCTAAATTCCCGTCTATTAATCGAGACATTTCTTTGTTGGTTTCTTCGCGCGTCAGAGTGGGGGATATTTTAGAAATAATTCAAAAAGCCGATCCGGAACATGTAAATGATGTGGACTTAATGGATTTTTATGAAGATGAAAAATTTGGCGATAAAAAAAGTTTAACTTTCAGAATTGTTTTTCAGGCCAATGACCACACATTAACCGATCAGGAAGTTGATAAGGAAATGCAAAAAATAATTAAGATATTAATAGAGGAAGCCGAAGCAGAGATAAGATAATTGACGTTTTATATTATTTTGTATAGAATATAACCTATTATGTTAATGATTAGATTACAACGTCACGGCAAGAAACATCAACCTTATTACAGGCTTGTTGTTGGCGAAAAAAGAAGTAAGCTTTTGGGCGAGCAAATTGAAAATTTGGGTTGGTACGATCCTAGAAAAGATCAGAGTGGTTTTGAAAAAGAAAGGATTGCTTACTGGCTTGGAGTTGGAGCAAAACTTTCTCCAACCGCACACAACTTATTAGTTGATGCAAAAATAGTTCCTGGTAAAAAAATGTTAGCCCATAAAAAAGCTAAGAAAAAAGCAGAAGAAAAGGCCAGTGCTCCAGCTGTTAAATAAAATTCATTTGTTAAATTATTAAAGAAAGGTCGCAAGATCCGACATTCGCCGATTGGCGAAGGCGGAAAACAAAGATCGCAGAAATGACTAATAATACAAACGATCAAGCTTTTCTCGAATATCTTGTTAAGTCAGTTGTTGAAAATCCAGACAAGGTAGAAATAAGCAGAAAAGTTGATGAAATGGGGGTATTGCTTACTTTAAAAGTGGCTCCTCAGGATATGGGTCTCATTGTAGGCCGACAGGGTTCAACTGCAAAAGCGATTCGTTCTCTTTTAAGAATTGTTGGTATGAGAAATAATGCCAGAGTAAATCTTAAGATTGAAGAACCGGAAGGCTCCACTCACCAGAGACGAGAGGATGCTCCTTCTTTCGCTGACACAGATTTGAAGTTTTAATAAATTTGAAAACTCCCGCTAAACAGCGGGAGTTTTTTGTTTTATAATATCTATACTATGAAATTCGATATAATTACAGTTTTTCCCAAAATGTTAGATTCTTATTTTGGAGAATCAATTTTAAAGAGGGCTCAAATAAAAAATTTAATTTCTATAAAAGCCCATAATTTACGTGAATTTGCTTTAGATAAACATCATAAGGTAGACGATACGCCATATGGTGGGGGTCCGGGAATGGTTCTAAAATCCGATGTTATTAATATGGCCGTTAAAAAAAATAAGTCAAAATCAAAAAAAATAAAATCGCGTACGATTTTATTTAGCTTGAGAGGTAAGAAATTTAATTCTAAAGAAGCCAAAAGATTATCTAAGTATGATCAATTAATTTTAATTTGTGGAAGATATGAGGGCGTAGATGAAAGAGTCGCAAAATATATAGCCGATGAAGAAATATCAATAGGTGATTTTGTGCTTTCTGGCGGGGAATTAGCCGCCGGTATTTTGGTAGATGCGGTGTCTAGATTTATTCCTGGAGTTTTAGGCAAATTTGATTCCTTGGAAGAAGTAAAGGGAAGTTATAAAGTTTATACAAAACCGGAAGTTGTTAAAATATCTGGTAAGAAATATAAAGTTCCTGAAGTGCTTTTGTCGGGCAATCATAAGAAGATTCAAGAATGGCGAAATGAAATATAATAAATTGGTTAGAGATAAAATTATTGAATATATTCAGGCGAGGGGAGAGAATGTGGTAAGTCATATTGCTGACGAAGATGAATATTGGCAAAAATTAAAAGAAAAATTGGAAGAAGAAATAAAAGAGTTTAATGAAGCTGAAAATATAGAAGAATTAGCCGATATTTTTGAAGTGCTAGATGCAGTTATTGATTTTAAAAAATTTGATAAAAAAGAAATAGATGAAGCCAAAAGGCTTAAGGTAGAAAAAAGAGGTGGTTTTAAAAAACGGATTATCTTAGATGAATCTTAAAACATTAACAAATTACTGTTGACGATTATTTAAAAAATCTATATACTTTCTATCTATATGGTTAAAATAAACGAAATAAATCTTGAAGAATTAGAGTCTGAAAAAGAGGCTCCTATCGATACCGCTAAATTACCGGTATTAGAAGAAATGATGAAGGTTGGTCTTTTTTTGGGCCACAGAAAATCAAAAACTCATCCTCGCATGAAGTCTTTTGTTTATGCCACGAGAAATGGCATAGAAATTATTGATATTTCTAAAACATTAGAATCTTTAGATAAGGCATTGGAATTTGTTAAATCCAAAGTTTCTAAAGGTGGTTCTGTTATGTTGGTTGGAACTACTCCTGTTGCTAAACAAGTTGTAAAGGAATATGCCGAAAAATTAAATATGCCTTACGTTGTTGAGCGTTGGTTGGGAGGTACGTTAACCAATTTCAAAACTCTTGCTAAACGCGTTGCTTATTTTAAAAAATTAAAAACAGACAAGGCTTCTGGCAAACTTGAAAAGTACACTAAAAAAGAAAGGCTTGATATTGATAGAGAAATTGTAAAATTAAATACAAATTTTAGCGGTACTGAAAATATGGAAGTTTTGCCTCAAGTTATGTTTGTGGTAGATGCTACTCATAACATGATTGCCATTAAAGAAGCTAAAAAAATGCGTATTCCTGTGGTAGCTATGATGAATACTGATTTAAATCCGGAAACTATTGAATATCCGATTCCGTGTAATGATAGAACTAAAGAGGGAATAAGATGGATAATGGAAAAATTGTTTATCGCTGTTTCTGAAGCAAAAGCCGCTTCCAAAAATTAATTTTTAAAATTTAAAATGTCCGACAACATTAAAAAGTTAAGAGAAATGACTGGTGCTGGAATAATGGAGTGTAAGAGAGCGTTAGAAGAAGCTAAGGGTGATATTGATACAGCTAAAAATATAATAGCCGAAAGAGGCTTAGCTAAAGCCGAGAAAAAATCAGAGAGAAAAACCGGTTCCGGTGTTTTGGAGTCTTATGTACACAACGGCAGAGTTGGCGTTCTTTTAGAATTGCGCTGTGAAACTGATTTTGTTGCTAAAACAGAAGATTTTAAAAATTTAGCTCATGATTTAGCTATGCATATCGCCGCCATGAATCCAGAAAATGTTGAGGCCCTTTTAGCACAGCCATTTATTAAAGATTCTTCTAAAACAATAGGAGATCTTATTAAATCTATTATTGCTAAGCTCGGAGAAAATACCGTAATCGAAAGGTTCATGAGATACGAGCTCTAAATACGGGCTTTTAAAATTATGTACAGCTTTATTCTTCAGTTTTTAATTATGGTCAGCCTAGCTGCCATAATTTATTTAGTGGCTAGAGCGGTGCCAAGAATAGATGAGAGCGCCTTTTCAAATCCATTAAGAAAATCTTTTTTTGATAACCTAGTTTCCAAATTACCACTTGAGAAGATTGATTTAATGGTTGATAATTTATTTGAAAAGACATTAAGAAAATTTAAGATAGTTGTAATGAAACTCGATAACGTTTTAACTAAAAGATTAAGTAGTTTCAAACCGACAATTTTAAATGAAAAAGAAACTCGTCCGAATATTTTTGAAAATAATATTTCGGAGAGCTCAGAAGAAAAGAAAGAAGTAGAGTAGGTAAGTAGATTGGGCAGGTGGCAGAGCGGTCAATTGCATCTGACTGTAGATCAGACGCCCTTGTGGCTACGGGGGTTCGAATCCCTCCCTGCCCACACACCGGTTTTAATAGGTGTATGGTAAAATATAATTTTAAATAGCCACCTTAGCTCAGCGGCAGAGCAACGCTTTTGTAAAGCGAAGGTCCCCGGTTCAAGTCCGGGAGGTGGCTCAGCTAATTAAAATATTAGCAGTTGGTGTTTTGCCGATGTAGCTCAGAGGTAGAGCAACTCCATGGTAAGGAGTAGGTCGTGAGTTCAATTCTCACCATCGGCTCAGAGATATTGCAAATACGTAATTTTTATCCTATAATCATTAAATCTTAAATTATTAAATTTTAAATTAGTTATTATGGCACAAGGAAAATTTGGAGAGCGACTAATAAAATTAAAATGCGCCGTCTGTAAAGAGATTGGTTATTATACACGCAAAAATAAAAAATTAGTTGAAAGAAAAATAGAGCTTAAAAAATATTGTAAGAAATGCAGAAAGCATCAAGCCCACAAAGAAGCTAAAAAATAATTAAAATCCCCCAACCGGGGGATTTTTTATTAGAATTTATTTTTCTTTAATAATATCTTGGTGCGGGGGCAGAGGGACTTGAACCCCCAGTCGCGGTTTTGGAGACCGCTGGTTTGCCATTAACCGATGCCCCCGTATTAAATTTGTTTTAGATCCAAAATTTAATTATAGCTTTTCAAAATATAAATATCAATAAAAAATAATCTAAAAAATATTTTTGCCTATTGCATTATATTTCGGCTGGGCTTTATACTTAAATTATAAGTAGGTCTTTAAAAAGCTAATAAAATCTGGATTTAAAGGGGGTAGTATTATGGAAAAGAAGAGCAAGAAGTCAGACGCAAGCAACAAGAAAACAAACCCCTCTTTTTCTAAGGAAGAGAAAGAGACAAGGCTCTTGATAATGTTGAAAACCAAGAAGTTCGACAAGTCCGAAGATGCTCTGGCGAAAGCCTTAAATACGAGCATTCAGGATCTGCTGAACATCGCGGAAGATCTCAACAACAAGGGTTTCAATATACACGTCGTTCCCGGAAAGGGTAACGGCAAGGACAAGAGGGAGTTGGCTCTTGTTACCGGCGGCGACAGCGATGAAAGTGAGGAAGCGATACCGATAACGGTAGCCAATAAGAAGTTTAAGATCGCATTTCTCTCTGAAATTCGCATGGGCTCTAAACAGGCCCAGATAAGCCTTCTTCATTGGCTTTACGATGTCGTCTTTGTTAAGGAAGACATCGACTTCGTAGTTGTTGTAGGTGGCTTAGTAATGGGCAAGCCTACCGCTACGACGGAGCCCGACGCGCTGTTCACTGACCCGAGTGACTTGGTCAGTTACGTTGTTGATTGTTTCCCCAAGAGCAAAAAGTTCAAGACCTACATAGTTTCGGGCAGGTCTGAACTTTCTTGGAAAACAAAAGATGGCATAGACATAGTCTCTGCTATTTGCAGCAACGAAAAGCGCGACGACTTAAGGAAAGCCGGTGAGCTGGAAAAGTCTTTTGACGTAAAGGGTGTTCGCATAAAGACAATGTCGCCGTGGGACGACAATAGCCCGAAAGCTGTAAGCTACGGGCCGCAGAAAATAGCGAATGCCTTAAAAGATGATCCTAAACCGATGCTTCTGGTCTTCGGCGGTCTGCATCGCAGAGCCCGTCTTCCCAAATACAACGGCATGTTTATAGAAACTGTGCCGAGCCTCCATAAGAGGATGATGCGTCAGAGCCGGCGCGGTATAGAACCTCGCATAGGTTATACCATCGCTGAGCTGACTTTCGGTGAGAACTGGTCATTTGATCCGTCGACGGGACTTAAGGTTTACCTCAATTCCCTGGATCAGTATGCGGTTCCCAACGATGTCTACGATATAAATGTGTCTCGCGCAACTAACCTGGACGATGTTTCAAAGCAGGTCCTGGGTTGGTTTATAAAAGAACACATCATATCAGCTGGCGAGCTTTCTCGCAGACTCAAGATCGGCAAAGAAGCTGTTGCCGGGATTATCAAGAGACTTACCAACTGCGGTATAAAGATTACGTTTGAAAAGGATACCAAGCATTATGAACTCACGGTATCAGTCAAACGGAAATTTACCCCGCTCCCTTTGAAGTACGAAGACGTTTACGTTTTCGCAACCAAAGAAGCTGGCGTCTCGGACAATCACAGCGGCAGCAAGAAAGAGTGCCCCGATATCTTCAAACAGGCCTATCAGGATGCCGCAGACGCCGGAGTAAGGCGCGTGTATCATCCCGGTGACGTTACGGACGGTCCCGCTGCTTCGGGTTACAGAGGACATCAGTTTGATGTCAAAGACTCTGATCTCGACGGCATGGAAAACCGCGCCTTTGCGCATTGGCCTAAAGTGAAAATCAAAGTAGATCCGAAAAAGCCCATACTAGTGACGGAAATGATAAACAACGAAGATGGCAGCATAAGCTACGTCACTAAAATGGAAAAGAGCCAGAAAGAAGTTTGGCTCCAGACCGACATCATTGAAGGAAATCATGATGCTTGGGCTTGGAAGTCTATCGGCCATCTTATCGTAAGGACTTTGGCAATCAGGTTGCCGAACATCCTGCGGTATCTCGGTTCGATGTTCGGATCGGTTGTGGTAGACGGTATTTACCACAAGTTGATTCACCCCGAAGGCGGGATGGGCTACTCGATGTCGCCTCAGGTTGAAAAACACCTGAAACTTATCCGTGAAAGCGGAGAAGCGGGCGGCTTACCTGCAATAGCCTACCTTGGTCACTTCCATTCGTCCTTTATGCTTTTTGATGAGCGCGTAGGTATTCTGGTGCCGTGCATGAAAGCACCGGATGAGTTTTTAGAAACTCACGCCATGCTTCCGTCTATGGGCATGTTCATCAATGAGGTGTTTACGGACAAGGAAGGTAAAAAGATCACGAGGATAGTCTCGGAGTTCAGGGATTATTACCCCATGTATCTTAAATCCAAGACGAATCAGGCTCGTTTCTAATGCCTGAAAATAACCCCCTCACTCTTCTGAGTGAGGGGGTTTTCTATTTTGTTATAATAATAAGATGGATAGCAATGAACAACTTATAGAAAATTTAATAAAAGACGGATATTTAAAAAGCCCCGTTATCATTGAAGCCTTTAAAAAGATAGATAGAAAGAATTTTGTTTTAGAAAAAGAAAGAGATAAAGCCTATTTAAACGAGGCGCTAAATATTGGTTTTGAACAAACGATTTCTCAGCCTTTGGTTGTAGCGTTTATGCTTGAACTTTTAGATTTGAAAATAGGAGAGAGGGTTTTGGAAATAGGTACGGGTTCGGGATGGAAAACAGCGTTAATGGCTTATATTTTAACTCATATGAAACGCGAAATAGAATTAAAAGCTGAAGTTATTGGAATTGAAGAGAGGTCTCAAAAAGAAATTATTGCTCAAAATGAGTTAACATCTATTTCTTACGCGGTTATTTCAATTGAAAGAATTGAAGAGCTCCAAAAATTTGCTAAAGAAAATTTAGCTAAATATGAGTTTGAAAAGCAGGGAATTGTTAGATTGGTTTTAGGAGACGGATCTTTGGGTTGTAAAGAATTTGAGCCTTATGACAAAATTATTTCAGCAGCTGCAAGCGATGAAATTCCTGCTATGTGGCTAGAACAATTAAAGATTGGTGGAAAAATTATCGCTCCGATTAAAAATAGCATCGTGGTGGTTGAAAAGAAATCTAAGGATATATACGATAAAAAAGAATATTTTGGTTTTAGCTTTGTTCCATTGATAAAAAATTAATAATTAAAAAAACGACTTCCTTGACAGGGGGTTGTTTTTATTTTGTTATAGTGTTTAAATAAATATAGAAGTTTTACAAAATATATAGGAGGGAGGGGTTATGAAAAATAAATTGATAAGTCTTTCCCGTGGAGAAAACAGCGAACAGGCCTCCAAACTCTTTAAGTTATTAAAAGAAAGAGTTAAGGGTCAGGATCCGGTAATAGGAAGCTTCGTTAAGTATTTTGAAGGCTTGCTTTCCGGACTGCGCCGTCCCAACACCCCTATTTATAAGGGTTTGTTTTTGGGATTGCCCAACGTCGGCAAAAGGGTTTTTGTAGAAAGCTTAGCGGAAGTATTATTCGGAAATAAAAAGTATTATTCCGAAATTTCCTGTGGAGCTTTCAACCCGGAGACCGTAGCTGCTGTTCCGGCCATGTTATCTAGGGCAGAGATCGATCTTCCTCTTTTATTGAGGGATAAAGATTATGTCCGGATATTTAATGGTCAGAAAAAACTCCAAGAGAAATTGGAAAAGTTACAAGGAGAACTTTTCCGGCTTTGTAATCAAGCTAAGGATGCTTCTGTAAACTCGGAAGAGTTAAAACAGAAAATCGCTGAGGCTACAAAGTATTCCGTTAACATGGTTAACGCAATTAATCTTTTGGATAAAAAACTGGAAAGCTATAAACCCGACAGCGCTCTTTCTATAGTTGTGTTCAGTGATTTTGAACGCTCTTGTCCGGCTATGCTGAATATTATTCAGAGAGTGCTTAGGGACGGATATGTGCGTTTTGAAAACGGGGAAGAGGTGGACCTTACCAATTCCATAGTTATAGTTACATCTACGGTTATTTCAGATGTGATAATGGAAGAGGTAAGGGAACTGAAAAAGGGAAGACTTGGTTTTGAGCCCCCTAATAAAGAACAGATAGAGAAAATGGATAAGGCGATATATGATAAATTCGCGGACGCAAAGAAGATTTACAAGTCTTCTATGCAGTTTGCGGTTGAAAATATAAGCCTTGATTTTCTGTCGACGTTCGACAGGATATCTATTTTCCGTCCGTTATTCAAAGATTCTTTAAGCGAAATTTTCGATTTGGAGATTAAGAAGTTTTATTCAGAGCTTCTCAATGCTTCATTTCCTATTTCGCTTAAAATAAGCGATAAAGTTAAAGACTTTATCGTAAACGAATCTTCGGATCGTCCGGAATTTGGAGCCTCTACACTTCTTGCTAAGTTTGATAAATATATCAGGCGGGAAGTGTCGCGACTTAAAAACCGGAAGGAAATACAGAAAGCGGATATTCTTTCTGTTGATTTGGAAAACGAAAACGTAGTATTTTCCAAAGAATGCGACGAAGAAAAAATCGAAGATGATAAGTAAAAATAAGCCCCCGTGCTTTTAAAAAACTCGGGGGCTTTTTCTTTTTAAAATTTGGGGTTGACTCTTTTGTTTTAAAGTTAGAATATTAAATTAGAGTCTTTTAAATACGAATCTATATAGGGGGTGATAGTATGAAGCGCAGAATAAAGTTGGATGGAGAAAAGCCGAGCGACAAAGCTTTACGGCTTTTGGAGTTTATGTTGTCTATTATCAAGGGTCAGGACAAAGCCGTAAAAGATTTAGCAGACGCTATTGAAGTTTTTGAATCGGAAATGTTCACGGAAAATAAACCCATTTACGTGGGATTATGTGCTGGACCTTCCGGTGTCGGTAAAACTTTAACAGCAGAACTTTTAGCCGAATATTGGTTCGGCGACAGAAATGCTTTCACGAAAATTCCGTGCGAAGCTTATTCTGAAAGTCACAGCATCTCTAAACTCATTGGTTCTCCGGCTGGCTATGTCGGCCACTGGAATCCAAAAGATCCGCGTGATTCTGGCACTGCTCCTATTTTGTATCAAGGGAGCGTAGATAAGTTTGCTATGGATACGGATCCGAAATTAATTAAGGTAAAAGAAGAATTCCGTGCTAAGGCAGAGGAATTAATGAACCTTAATTACGAGCTCGCTGACGAAATGGCTGAGTTTTCTGATTTTTTTGATGAGAAGGGCGCCGTAGATGTAAAAAAATGGCCCGCACTTAACAAGAAACTCAAGGATGCTTTTCCATTGATAGCTCAGCGCGAAAAAGTTGTATCTGAAATAAATAAGCTCGCGGCTCAACAGGCATTTACTCAGGTGAAACGCCCTAAATCCATCATTCTTTTTGATGAGATAGAAAAAGCACATCCTGCTCTTCATAATATCTTATTGAACATCATCGATAAGGCGCAGCTTCAGTTGGCGAATGGTACGATAACTGATTTTTCAAATTCGGTTATTCTTATGACGACCAACGTGGGCTCGCGTCAGATTGCTGAAATATTAAGTCCGAAAAATAAACTCGGATTTGTTCAGAAGATAGAGAAAAAAGAGGAAGTTGTTTTAGACAAAGAAATCTATAAACAAACCCTCGAAGAATTAAAAAGAGTTTTTCCGCCTGAATTCTTAGCAAGGCTTGACCGGATAAGCGTTTACAGACCTTTGGGCTTAGAAATATTGCGTCAGATAGTGGACGTTGAATTGCGCAAATTTCAAGAAAAGGTGCTGAAAAGCTTTCCCGTTGTTCTTGTCTTTGATGAAAAGGTAAAGGAATTCATTCTTAGCGAAGCTACGGATAAACCTGAAAACGGGGCAAGACTCGTTAAAAATAAGGTTTATAAATATCTTCGTAAACCCCTCTGCCGTCTTAAGAACAAAGGATTTATCAAAGAGAAAGACGTGGTCTACGTCATGCTCAATGAAAAATCCAAAATTGTTTTTGAGAAGGAAGAAGAAATAGAGGAAAAGAAGGATTAAAATATACCCCTTCACTCAAGTAGAGTGAAGGGGTTTTTCTTTCTTGACGATTTGAGCAATTTCGTATATATTATATGTACATCCATAGACAACAGGCTTCCAATAGGAATAAGTCCTGTCGAGGAAAATAAAATTTGCTGTGAGGGCAAATATAACTATGGACTTAAAGGTCCTTTTTTAATTAAAAAATAAAAATTATGCCATTAACTAAAAAGCAAAAAAGTTCTTTAGTTGACGAAAGCGTAAAAAGATTAAAAGAAAACGAAACAGCTGTTTTCGTTGGATTTAACGGCGTATTAGTAGAAGACTTTAAGAAACTCAAAAGAGATCTTAAAAAAGTTGGAGCTGATTTAAAAGTTGTAAAAAAGAGATTAATAAATATTTCTTTAAAAAACTCGGGAATCAATTTCGATGCCATGACTGCAAAGTCTCAAATGGCCGCAGTCTTTGCTAAGGGCGATCTTACTTCTGTAGCTGCCATAATAAATAAATTTGCTAAAGATATTAAAAAATCTAAAAAGGGTGAATTTGAAGTATTGGGCGCATATGACATGAAGGAGGGCCGATTAGTAGACGCAAAAGAGTTTAATCTTGTCGCTACGTTGCCTTCTAGAGAAGTATTATTGGCTCAGATAGCTATGATGCTTACTATGCCAATCAAAAAGGTCATGTTCGGTTTAACCGAATTATCAAAAAAAGCAAATAATTAAAATTAATAAAAAATAAAATATTATTATGGAAAAGTATAAAGATTTATTAGATAAAATTGCAGAAATGAAAGTTGTTGAATTAGCCGAATTTGTTAAGGCTATGGAAGAGAAGTTTGGTATTTCCGCTGCTATGCCAGTAATGGCCGCCGGAGCTGGCGCTGCCGCTGGTGGTGAAGCTGAAGAAAAAACAGCTTGGAGCGTTATGTTAAAAGATGGTGGTACTCAAAAGATTCAAGTTATTAAAGTTTTGAGAGAGGCTACTGGTCTTGGTTTGAAAGAAGCTAAGGACATTGTAGATGCTGCTCCTAAAGCTGTTAAGGAGGGCTTGAAGAAAGATGAAGCTGAAGATTTGAAAAAGAAATTGGAAGCTGCTGGTGCTACTGTGGAATTACAGTAAGTTTAAGAAAAACGCCTCGATTGAATTCGGGGCGTTTTTTGTTTATGATATTTGAGTATTTAAAAAGCGCGCATAGCTCAGTTGGTTAGAGCGTTGCATTCACATTGCAAAGGTCTCTGGTTCGAATCCAGATGCGCGCACAAAATATTTTTAAAAAAGTGGGGAATTAGTAAAAATAGGCAATTGTGGATAATTTTAAATAAGACTCAAAAAAGCTCGTATTTACGGGCTTTTTTTATGTTCTGTAGTGCTTTGACAAGATATTGCATAGTGGTGTAAAATGTATTTATAGGGTGATATGTGGATAAATGTGGGGATAAGACTTGATTCTGGGGATAACTTATAAAAATATATTATGTTTATTGGAGAATACAAACATAGTTTAGATACAAAGGGCAGGATCGCTTTGCCTGTAAAATTTCGCCAAAAAGTAGGAACTGGCGCAATTATTACTAAAGGCTTAGATCACTGTCTTTTTGTTTTTACTTCAAAAGATTGGGAGGTTTTAGCGCAGAAGCTTATTAATCTTCCTTTGGTTCAGGCAAATTCCAGAGCGTTTGTTCGTTTGATGGTTGCCGGAGCTATGGACGTTGAATTAGATAAACAGGGGAGAGTCTTAATTCCTGACTATCTCAGAGAATACGCCGGCCTTACAAAAGAAACGGTAATTGCCGGAGTTTATAATCGTATTGAAATTTGGAATAGTGAATCCTGGAAGGAATATAAATCAAAAACCGAATCTTCTTCTGATGAGATAGCTGAAAAGTTGGGAGAGCTCGGTATTTAAAATAACCAATGAACTTAGTTTGTAGCGGCGAAAAGAGTTTGTAGGGCTCCGCCCAATGCTAAAGCTAAGGTTTGAAAATATGTCACATATCCCAGTTCTTTTAAATGAAGTGATGGAAATATTGAAACCGCAAAAAGGGGAATCTTTTGTAGATGGAACTTTTGGTGCGGGTGGCCATTCAGAAAAAATCTTGGAGGCTATCGGAGAATCAGGAAAATTAATCTCTTTTGATTGGGACGAGAAAGCTCGAGAAAGAAATAAAAATATTTTTGGTAGAAATAATTTTTATTTCATTCATGGAAATTATAAAAATATCAAAGAGGTTTTGGCGGAAAAATCTTTTTCTAAAGTAGATGGTTTGCTTTTAGACCTTGGTTTTTCTTCTGATCAATTAGAAGACTCCGGAAAAGGATTTAGTTTTAAAAAAGATGAGCCACTTGTAATGTCTTATGGAAATGATGGATTAACCGCTTATGAAGTAGTTAATTCCTATTCTGAAGAAGAATTGAAAGATATTATAAAAAATTTTGGCGAAGAGAAATTTCCAGGAAGAATCGCTAGGGCTATTGTAGAGGCTAGAAAAAAAATGCCCATAAAGACTAGCTTTCAATTGGCTCAAATAGTAAGAAATGTATTACCAAAAGGGTATGAAAGGGGAAGGATAGACCCGGCCACCAGAACATTTCAAGCTCTAAGAATAGTTGTGAATGGCGAATTGGATAATTTAAAGAAAGCCTTAGGAGATTTAAAAGATATTGTAAAAAGCGGAGGGCGAGTTGCAATAATTTCATTTCATTCATTGGAGGATAGGATAGTGAAAAATGTTTTTAGGGATTTAAAGAAAGAGGGATTTGTAGAAATTTTAACAAAAAAACCAATAACAGCTTCATCGGAAGAAATAAAAAACAATCCAAGAAGCAGGTCGGCAAAATTAAGAGGAATTAAAATAATTTAAAAAATGACAATCATAGAACCAAATAAAGCAAGGTATTCATATAATTCATCTCCATTGTTATTGTCTTTTGCGTTGATTGGCTTAGTCCTTTTAAATATTTACATTTATAATGAAAATGTTGGCTTGAAACATTCTATTTCTGATGGATCTAAGAATTTACAAAATCTTCAAGTGGCCAACGCAGAATTTAAAAATCAGCTTTATAAAATAACCGACGTCAGCAGCCTAAACATCCTTGTTAAAAATAATAATTTAGTTAAAGAAACTAAGCCTAAATATTTTGAAAAAACTTCAGAGGTATTGGCTGTAAATTAATAAAGATTAAGAAAAGATATGAAAACGCGAATTTATATTGTTTCGACTTTTTTCGTGTTTTTGTATTTTGCTTTAATTTCAAATATTTATAACATTCAAATTACTAAGGGTACTTATTATGGTATGAAAGCCGAGGCTCAAAATAGGCTCTCGGGTTTTTTGGAGGCTCTACGAGGCAATATTTATTTTACAGATAAAAACGGGAGTCTCGCTCATGCCGCGATGAATAAAGAGTATTACGTTATCTTTGCTGTTCCAAAGGAAATTTTTGCGTTAGGAGAAGAATCCGCGACTTTAGCCGCAGAACAGGTAGCTGCGACTTTGAATTTAGAAAAAGAAAGAGTTGTTAATGGTTTTTTAAATTCTACTAATCAATATTTTGAATTGGCTAAAAAGGCTACATCTGAGCAGGTTGATGCGATTAAAGCTTTAAAGATTAAGGGTATCTATATTGATGAAAAGAATTTTAGATCTTACCCTTTTGATAGCATCGCTTCTCATATTTTGGGATTTGTTTCTTCTAGCGAAGATAGCGACATTCCTTCCGGAAAATACGGAATGGAATTGTATTTCAATGATGAATTGGCTGGAAAAAATGGAGAATTAAAAGAAGATAAAGTTACAGGACCAGAACACGGAAAGGATATTGTTTTAACTATTGATCCAACTATTCAAAAAAGATCAGAAATAATTTTATCTGAGTTGATTGATAAATATAATGCCGAAGGGGGATCGGTTATAGTACAAGATCCGAATACCGGGAAAATCATTGCATTGGGTAGCTCCCCGAGTTTTGATCCAAATAATTATTCGGAATATAAGATAAAAGATTTTCTTAATCCGGTTACGCAAGGAATATACGAACCCGGATCTGTTTTTAAGGTGATAACTATGGCTATTGGTTTAGATGCCGGAAAATTAACAGCTAATACTACTTATGTAGATAATGGCTTTATAAAAGTAAATGGAAAAACTATTAAGAATTGGGATTATACAGAAAAGGGCCCGCACGGATTAACAACGATGACCCAAGTTATAGAAGGATCTTTAAATACTGGCGCGGCTTATGCCCAACAATTAATAGGAAAAGATATATTTTATAATTATTTAATTAAGTTTGGATTTAATCAGGTTACCGGCATTGAATTACCAGGAGAAGTAACAAGTGATATTAAAAAATTAAAAAGCAGTTCCAAAGATGTTGATTTTGCTACGGCGTCGTTTGGTCAGGGATTAGCCGTTTCTCCCATTGCTATGATTAATGCTTTTTCGGCTATAGCTAATGGCGGAGAACTTATGAAGCCATATTTATTAGCCAGTAAAAATTCTCAAGTAGTAAGAAGGGTGGTTTCAGAAGATGCTGCTAAAGAAGCTATTAAAATGATGGTTTCTGCCGTGGATAAAGCCTATGTCGCAAAAATTCCAGGATATTATGTTGCTGGAAAAACAGGTACGGCACAAATACCAGATTTTCAACACGGTGGATATTTGCCAAATGACTACATTCATACATACATTGGTTTCGCGCCCGCCTATGATCCAAAATTTGTTATTTTAATAAAATTAAATAAACCGGCAGGTGCGCCTTTGGCCGGAACCACGGTTGTTCCAGCGTTTAGAGAGCTAGCAGATTTCTTATTAAATTATTATAATGTTCCTCCAGATTATATAGAAAAATAAATACTATGAATAAAGAAAAATTGAAATTACAACTTGAAAAAATAGTAAGGAGATTAGCTATTTTAACTTTAAAAAAATATCAGCCTGGAGTAATTGCGGTAACTGGAAGTGTTGGTAAAACTTCAACTAAAGAAGCTATTTTATCAGTTTTAAAAAATTCAAGATTTGTAAGAGCGACGCACGGAAATTTTAATAATGAGTTGGGATTGCCACTTACTATTTTAGGTGATTATCAAAAAATAATCGGTAAAATGTTTTGGGTTAGGGTTATTGGAATGGCAATTTTAAAATTAATTTTTAAATTTAAATATCCGGAAATATTAATTTTAGAATACGCAGCCGATAAACCAGGAGATATTAAAAATCTTTTAGATGTGGCAAAGCCACAAATTGGTGTTATTACTGCGGTTGGAGATATTCCGTCTCACGTTGAATTTTATAGCGGTCCAGACGCGGTCGCTCGTGAAAAATCTAAAATTTTAGAAGTTTTGCCGAGTACTGGATTCGCTGTTTTAAATATAGATGATAAATATGTCTCAGAAATGAAAACCAGGACAAAGGCTTATATTATGACCTATGGTTTTAGTCCTGAGGCTGCTATACAGATAACTAACTTTGAAAATAGGATTGAAGACGGTAAACCAGCGGGAATTAGCTTTAAATTGAATTATGGCGGGTCTTTTGTGCCGGTTAGGATAGATAACTGTTTTGGTAAGCCACAGGCTTATGCTGCCGCTGCAGCGGCAGCCGTGGGCTTTGCCTTCGGGATGAATTTAGTAAAAGTATCAGAAGCGCTTCGAGACTATCAATCTCCTCCGCAGCGAACAAAAATGACCCCTGCAATCAAAGACTCTTTTTTAATTGACGATAGTTATAATGCATCGCCAATCTCCATGAAAGCCGCGATTGAATTAGCCCAATCTTTAAAATTCAAAAGAAAAATAGCTGTCTTGGGAGATATGCTAGAAATAGGAAAATATACAATTGAGGCTCATGAAGAAATAGGTAAACTCATCCCTCAGGTTTTTGATATATTGGTGACTGTTGGTCCGAGGTCTAAATTTATTGCCGAATCCGCTTCAAAGAGCGGTATGGTTATAAAAAATATTTATAGTTTTGAAATTGCCGATGACGCCAAACGTAAAGTTCAGGAAATAATGAAAAAAGGAGATCTCGTTTTAATAAAGGGTTCTCATTCAATGCAACTAGAAAAGGTTGTAGAAGAAATAAAAGTAGTATAAAATATCAGAAATAGTAATTGGCTACTAGTCACTAGCTATCATAATTTCTTAAGTTTATGGTTACTAGGTATTAGTCACTAATTACCATCTTTGGTCCCATCGTCTAGTGGCAGGACATATCCCTCTCACGGATAAAACACGGGTTCGACTCCCGTTGGGACTACTTTTTTTATGTTTAAAATTTTAAAAAAATCTAAAAAAAATCGTGCACGAGCAGGGGTTATTAATACTCCACACGGGCCTATTCATACTCCGGCTTTTTTTCCCGTTGGGACAAAAGGAACTGTAAAGGGTATTACTCCAGCACAATTAAATGAAATGGGGATTGAGGCGGTGCTTTGTAATACATATCATTTATTTCTTAGACCTGGAGATCAAGTAGTTAAAAAGTTTGGTGGTTTACACAAATTTATGAATTGGCCAAAGCCAATCATTACGGATAGTGGTGGCTTTCAGGTATTTAGTTTAGGTCTAGGTTTAGAACATGGCGCTTCAAAGATTCCTGCGGCTGATTTGGAAATCAGAAAAAAACGCAATGAAGGGATAGAGAAATTTACTAAAATTACTGAGACCGGAGTTTATTTCAAATCTTTTTTGGATGGTTCTAAGCACTTTATTGGTCCGGAAGAATCAATGAAAATTCAGGAAAATTTAGGGGCCGATATTATTTTTGCTTTTGATGAATGCACTTCGCCATTTTCTGATTATGAATATACAAAAGAGGCCATGGAGAGAACCCATCGTTGGGCTGAAAGATCTTTAAAGGCGCATAAGAAAAAAGACCAAATGCTTTTTGGTATTGTTCAGGGTGGGGAATTCAAAGATCTAAGACTTGAGAGCTCTAAATGTATTGGCGCTATGGACTTTGATGGATTCGGTATTGGCGGTTCTTTTGGTAAATTTAAAAAGAATGTAAAAAATATTTTAGATTATTCTGTAGAGTACTTACCGGAAAACAAACCGAAGCATTTATTGGGTATTGGTTCAGTCGAAGATATTTATGAAGCCGTAAGACGCGGAATAGATACGTTCGATTGTGTGACGCCTACTAGACTTGGTAGAAACGGAACGGCTTTAACCAAAAAAGAAAATTTAAATATGAAATCTGGTAGATTTGCATTAGATAAAAAACCAATCGAAAAAGAATGTGGTTGTTATACTTGTAAAAATTTTACAAGAGGTTATATAAAACATTTGTTTCAAAGCGGAGAAATGTTGGCCGGAATTTTAACTTCTATTCACAATATTTATTTTATGGAGAATTTGATGAGGGGAATAAGGAGGGATATACTTAATAATAAATTTTAATATGAAATTAGTTGAGTTTAGAAAAGACAAGTTTTTATCTTATTCTTTTGGGGCCGGTGTTTTATTTATTTTGATGGCATCGGGATTGGCCCTATTCAATTTTATAAAAATAAATAATTTACTCGTTCTACATTTTGATAATTATAAGGGAATAGATTTTTTAGGGGATAAGTATGATGTTTTTAATGTTTTAGGTATCTCTATTTTAATAATTTTAATAAATTTTTGGCTGTCTATTAAAATTTATTTTAAAGAGAGGTTTTTAAGTTATGCTCTTTCTTTTTTTAGTTCCTTGTTCGCCTTATTGATTTTAATAGCGGTTTTTGTTATTATATCTATTAATTAAACGTATTCATTATGAAACTCGCAGTTATAGAAACAGGTGGCAAGCAATATAAGGTTGCCGTTGGTCAAAAAATACAAATCGAAAAATTAGCCAAAGAAGTTGGATCAGAGATTTCCTTTGATAAAATTTTGTTAATTGCCGATGGTGAAGAGGTGAGTGTCGGCGCTCCATATATTAAAGGAGCTGAAGTTAAGGCTAAAATTACAGAAAATTATAAAGACGATAAAAAAATTGTTTTTAAATACCATTCAAAAACAAGACGCAGAAAGAAAAAAGGACACAGACAACAAATGACCGAAGTAGAAATATTAAATATTAAGTAATTAAAATCCCCCAAATGGGGGATTTTTTAATAATTAGATTCTTCTTTCTAGTGCGTTTCCCAGTGTGTCTTCGTCGGCGAATTCTATTTCTCCTCCAGTGGGAATTCCTCTCCCTAGCCTAGTTATTTTCTTAGCAAAATCTTTTAATTCCTTGATTAATAAATTAGCATTAAAGTCTCCATAAGTTGTTGGATTTATAGCTACAATTATTTCATCGGCTTTTCCGTCGAGCTCTGTTTCAATTATTTTTTTTAATTTTATTATTCTGTTTTTTTGCACAGATCCTAAAATTCCATTTTTTTGTAAGTTGCCCACAATAAAATAAACTCCATTAAATTTATTTGTTTTTTCTAAGGAAATTAAGTCCGTTTCCTTTTCTATTATCGCAATTATTTTATGATTTCTGTTTTTATCAATACAAATATCACATTTTTTTTGAGAATCATTTTTCGGCAAGAATATAAAAAAACATCGTTCGCATATTTCTATTTTTTCTAGCTCTTCAAAGGACTTTTTTATTTCCTCTATTTCGTTTTTGCCAGAATTAATTACAAAAAAAGAAAGTCTTGTCGCTTGGCGTGGGCCAATTGATGGTAATTTAGAAAAATGATGTATGAAATTTTGAATAGGATCAGGGAGATTCATTCTTTGGGTTCTCTAATTTTCGTCGTGATATTTATCTATACTCATAAAACTTGCCCTTTCTTGATTGAATTTTAACTTTATAGTGCCCGTTGGTCCATTTCTATGCTTAGCTACAATGATTTCAGCTGAGCCAATTTCTTCTGGAGAAGGATTTGTTTTTTCATGATCTTTTCTGTATATAAACATAACAACGTCAGCGTCTTGTTCAATAGATCCAGACTCTCTTAAGTCTGATAGTCTCGGTCTTTTATTTTCTCTTTGATCTACGGCTCTAGAAAGCTGAGACAAGGCAATAACCGGAATATTTAATTCTCTGGCTAATCCTTTTAGCCCCCTCGAAATTTCTGTTATTTGAGAAACCATATTATCTGAGCTTGTTCGAGGTTGAATTAATTGAAGATAGTCTATTACTAATAGACTTAATCCAGATTCTGATTGCAATCTTCTTGCCATAGATCTCATTTGAAGAATATTTGGAGACGGGGTATCGTCTATAAAAATAGGCGCTTGAGAAAGTTCGTCTAATGCATTTTGGATATATCCAAAAGCCTCGTCTTCTTGTAATTTGCCAGTTCTTAAGTTCCAAAGAGGCACATTGGCTTGAGAAGAAATAATTCTATCTATAACTTGTTCTTTAGACATTTCCAATGAAAATATACCCACGGGTTCTTTATGATTCACCGCTATACTTCTCGCAATATCCAAAGCTAAAGACGTTTTACCAATAGATGGCCTAGCGCCCAAAATAACCAAATCAGAACGTTGAAAGCCGGAAAGCATATTATCCAACTCTTGAAATCCGGTCGGAACGCCCCTTAAACCACCTTCGCCATTATGAAGTTTTTCTATTCTTTCATAAGCTCCTTTAAGTCCTTCACCAATACTTGAGAATTTTTGTGGGATAGATCGTTGAGAAATAGAGAAAATTCTTTTTTCTATTTCGTCTAATGTATCTTCTAATTCTTGGCCGGTACTAAACGCTCTTTCAGAAATATCCCCGGAAGCGTTAATCAAATCTCGGCGAATTTTTTGATCCTTAACTATTTGAGCGTAGTGGGTAACGTGGGCGGCGGATGGAACCGATTCCATTAATTTAGTTAAATATGTTTGCCCCCCGATATCTTTAAGTAGACCAGACTCTTTTAGTTTGTTGGTTATTGTAACTATATCTATTGCTTCTCTTTTTTCATGAAGTTTTAGAATTGCTTCATAAATTTTTTCATGAATTGGTTTATAAAAATCTTCTGGCGCCAAAATATCAGCGACATTTATAATTGCATTTTTATCAATCATTAACGCGCCCAATACGGATTGTTCCGCTTCTAAATTTTGAGGCGGAAGTTTAAGTTTTGATGTTGCCATGTTTTTATAAATTAAATTTTAGTTACAAATGGACCTATCGGCGTGTCCTCTATAGTATATCCTACCTCTTCTATTTTCTTTCTCAAGAGGTCAGACTGAGCAAACTGTTTATTAATCCTGCATAACTCACGCTCACTAGCTAATTTAGCGATATTTGATGGTATTTTAGAGCTTTTTAGGTTAATTCCTAAGAATATATCCATTTTTTCTATTAAAAACTTTTTTAAAAACAATGCTTCTTTTTGATTTAATTTCCAAATTTTTGGTTCTATGATATTTATCATTTCAAAAATTGAAGCCAGTGCTTTTGGAGTATTAAAATCGTCATTCATTGCTTCTTGAAAATTAAACAGGGTGTTTTTCACAAGCTTTTTTATTTCATCGCTTACAGGGCCATTATTTTTAATAAAAGAAAAATAAGAAATTATTTTATTAATTCTTTTTAGGGTATTATTTGCCTGAACCGCTGATTCCTCGGTGTAATTAATAGGGGAACGATAATGATGAAGATTTATTAACAATCTTAATGTTTCCGATGAGTATTTTTTTATAAAGTCATCAATTTTAATAAAGTTTTTCAAAGACTTAGACATTTTTTTACCATCAACAAAAAGAACGCCGGTATGCATCCATATTTTTACAAGCGGTTTTTTCCCAGAAGCCGATTCTTGTTGTGTGATTTCAGCTTCGTGGTGGGGGAATTTTAATTCAATAGCGCCGCCATGAATATCGTATTGAGGTCCAAAATAATGCTCAGTTATCGCAGTATCTTCTATGTGCCAACCTGGACGGCCCCATCCAAGCGATGTATGCCAAAGCGGCTCTCCGTCTATGATTTTAAAAGTTATTTTCTTTAATAATTTAACTAAAAGATTTTTAGGTTCAACTATATTCTTGTTATCAGGAAATTTCCAAAGAACAAAATCAGCCCTATTTCTTTTATTGGCACTTTCATCGATTCTGGAAGTAGCATCTTCGGCTTGAAGCGCGGTTCTTTTGGATAATTTTCCGTATTCTGGAAATGTTGAAACGTCGAAATAATACCCGTCATTTTCTATTTTGTAGGCATGCTTTTTTTGAATAAGAGTCTTGATTTGTTTAACGATTTGGGGGATGTGTTTGGTCGCCCTGGCATATTTTATATCACTTATTTTTAAAAGATTTTCGGCATTGTGATATTCTTTTTCGAATTTCTCCGCAAGTTTTATTGGCGATATGTTTTGTTCTTTTGCGCGATCAATAATTCTATTGTCTACGTCTGTTATATTTTGAAGATAAGAGGTTTTTATTTGTTGCGATTTTAAATAACGATTAAAAGTATCAAAGGAGACATATGTTCTTGCATGACCGATATGGGGCGAGTCATAAACCGTTGGGCCACAAACAAATAGCCGTATTGGTCGGCTATTTGGTATTTCTTGTTTTATTCCTGAGAGAGAATCGAAAATTTTAATCATTTTAAAAGACAAACTTTATTTTAAAGCCACCTCTTTTTTCTAAAAAGCATAAGAGAAATTATTGTTACCAATAAAACTATAATCAAGCTAGTTAAAAAAACTTTTAAATCTTTATCCCCGAATAATTTATTGAAGGAATCAACTGAAAATAATTGAAGCACTATAACTGCGGGAATAGTAAGAAAGGCCAGGATATTGAATTTTTGCATTACCGAGTTTGTTTTGGCGTCTAATAGCTGGGCATTGGTTTCTTCTAGAGATTCAATAGTTTCTTGATAATTTTCAAGATGTTGAATTACTTTTAAATGATCTCCTCCTAAATCTGAAAGGTAAATAGCTATATCTGAACCCCAAAATTTTATTCCCGTTTCTTTAAAAGAATTTAAAAGTATTTCTTGGGGTCTGCTGATAATTCTGTAGTCTAATAAATCTCTTTTTACATAAGAAATTTTCCTAAGCATTGCATCTTCTTTTCCCGTAAAAAGTTCTTGGGTGAGACTGGTTATATTTTCTTCAATATGTCTGAGCTGACGCATAGAAAAATTTATTATCTCTTCTATTAAGGAATACATAAGCCTGCCAGTGTTAGCCATGGCTGTTTCTTTGAAGTGCGGATTATTAGTGAGATTTCTAATGAAATTGTTTATTGGTTCCAACTCTTCATAGTGAACGGTAATTACTTTATTTTTTGTAATTAAAAAATCTATTTCTGCCTTTCTAGATGTTTTCATTATTGGATCATAGACAGGGAGATGATAGGTAAGGAAAAGATATTGTTCGTAATTTTCAACTCTTGATCGAGCTGAAAGATGAAGTAACTCATCTAATATAATTGGGTGAAATTTATGTTGTTTTACTACAAATTCTATATCTTGTTTCGTTGGTTTCGCGATATCAATCCAAGTAATAGTCTTGTTTTTTATTATTTTCATCCTAATAAAATATTAATTCTATATGGTAATTATATCATAGAAACGTTGATTATTTTATATTTTTAATTTAAAATAGGTAGTAGTTTGCCCCCATAGCTTAATGGTAAAGCAGCTGCCTTTTAAGCAGTTGACCATGGTCCGATTCCATGTGGGGGCACAAATTAAAAAACAGCCCTAAGGCTGTTTTTTAATTTTAATTCTCATTTAACGCTCGTTGAAGTGCTGGTAATATTTTTTGCGCCATTATTTCATGCCCCTTACCATTTGGATGCATTACATCAAACATCAGATCTTTTCTAAATAATATGCCGTTTAAGATATTGGGTATAAAAGCAAATACTTTTTCTTCATTGGCTACTTTTTGGGCGGTTTTTTCATATTCTGAAGCTATTTGAGTGTCTCCACCGATTAAAATAATTTTTGCCCCAATGCCATGGATTTTTCTGACCATAGTTCTTAAATTTGCTTTTATAACCTCGGGACTATAGCCATTAAAAAAATCATTACCTCCTAAAAATAAAATTACAATATCGGGATTTTTATTCAAAACATCTTCTTTTAGTCTAATAAGTGCATCTGAACTTGTATCTCCTGTTTTACCGGCGTTTATTATTGGGATGTTAACGTATTCGGATAGATATACTACATAATTTTTATCTGGATAAGTTACTCCGTAGCCACGAGTTAAACTATCCCCAAATGCGATAATTGTCTTATTTTGAGGAATTTCTGTGTCTCGTTGCCAAAGAATAACGCCAATTATTAAAATAACTAGTATTAAGCCGAAAAATTGAAATTTGCCAAATTTAAAGCTCATAATTCTTTTTCTAATTCTTCTAGAAGTTTTTTAGCCTTTGAAGTTATTTTTTTAGGAGACTTTGTTTTGAATTCTATATATAAACTACCCTTTCCTCTATTTTCAAATTTTGGCATACCTTCATTTGGAATAGCAAGTTTTTCTTGAATATAAAAACCCTCGGGTATTTCTATGTTTATTTTTCCTCCAGAAATAACAGGGATTTCAATTTTTTTATTAAGGAGTATATCGGTTAATGTAATTTCTTTTTTGATAAACAAATCATTCCCAACTCTTTTAAAGATAGGGTGGGGGACAATATTTATTCTTATATATAAATCTCCGGATTCAGCCCCTTTTTCTCCCGCTTCTCCCGCGCCGATTATTTTAATTATTTGACCGTCATTTATGCCTGGGGCGATAAAAAAACTAATATTTTTCTTTTGTTTTAATTTACCAGTGCCACCACATTCCGAACATAATTTTTTAGGTATTTTTCCAATACCCTCACATTTAGGACATAGGCGAACTTGGGCGAATTGTCCCAAGATCGTTCTTTTTATTTCTTTTATCTCTCCTTTTCCATCGCAATTTGAACATTTTTCAAAACCTTCTTTTTCTATGTGCCCAAGCCCGGAACAATTTCCGCATTTAGCAAAAGCACTAAAAGATAATTCTTTATTTACCCCGTTAAAAGCTTCTTCTAGGGTAATTTGTTGAATAGCTTCTAGGTCCGCCCCTCTTCTTTTTGAGTGTCTTTTTGTTCCCGATCTTCCTCCACCAAAAAACGTTTCAAATATATCACCAAAATCACCAAAATTTACATTGATATTGTCTCCTTGTCCAAAACCACCAAAATCAAAACCACTAAAAGGATTACTTTGTGAATAACCATACCCGCCTTGACCCATATTGCTAAAAGAATCTCCAAATTGATCGTATTGCGATCTTTTTTCTTTGTTGGATAAAACCTGATAAGCTTCGTTGATTTCTTTGAATTTCTTTTCATCGCCCCCTGATTTATCTGGGTGATATTTATGCGCGAGCTTTCTATAGCTTTCTTTTATTTGTTCCTGAGAGGCGTCTTTATTAACCCCCAATATTTGGTAGTAGTCTTTTTTCATGAAAATTAAAACAGAAAAACAATTATAAAACTATTATTTCTTTGCTGATTTGTTCGTAGCTAAGCTTGCAAAAACCCAAGGCCATGAGTATCTCGTAGAAGAGATAAATAAGAAGATATATCAGCCAATAAAATAGCCAATAAATTCCTTTAATGGAAAAGAATATTAAAATAAACATTGCTCCAAAAATAACCCATCGCATTGTTTTATTTAAATTTTTAACTTTTTCATTTACATAGTTGTAAGTAACATCTAAGAGAGATTCGTTGGATTTTATAGTTAGTCCAATTTGAGCAGCCTGAGTTATTAGGCCCTGCTCAATAAGTTTTGGACTTACCGGGATTATTGCTTCGCCTGCCATATCGGCGGCTAGCTGGGTTATTGTTTTATCTACAGAAAAACTAGATAGCCCAATATTTAAATACCTATTCATTATTGGTATTACGATATCAACCGGCGAAATCACTTTTTTAATTAAATCCTTTGATATAACTAAATCAGCTGGAAAAAATGGCTGTGAATAGAGTACTGAAATTAAAATAGCTATTGCGGTTACTATCTTAGGAATAGATAATTTAGCAATTTTGTGAATGTTAATCTTTAATTGATTTAAGAGTTCGGTTTTGCTTTTTTTGGCAGCGGCCATTAATGCTAAATAGGTAAGTAAGATGCCTATTATTAAGATAAAGGAGTAGTTACTAATAATAAAAAACACTGAAAGGCCTATTACTTCGGCCAGAATAATCAAAAGATTTAATTTAAAAGATTTTACAAATATTGATTGTAAAAAAAACACAATAATAAACAATACTGTTAGTGCCGCTGACCAGGTGAAATTACCCGCAGTCGGATTTTTATAAAGTTCATTTATAAAATAGCTTATAGCAACTCCCAGGGCAGATCCAAAAACTCCGAGACTGATAATTTTAGGCAGGGAAGTGTCTACTTCTGTAGCATCGTTTTTAACAAGAAGATTTGATCCAATATTTGTATTAAACATTATTTAAATTATATCACAAATTTATTGCTGCTTATTATCCGTTCCTTGATCTGGATTATTGGTATTTCCTTGGTTGGTTTGGTTTCCATACATGGCTTGTCCAATTTTTTGAAGTTCGGTAGATAAGTCATTTGTTGCGTTTTTAACAGCTTCAACATCGGTGCTGGTTTTAATCGATTTTAAGGTTTCTATTTTTTTATTTACAGAATCTTTTGTCTCTTGATTTATTTTATCTCCTGCTTCTTTGACTGATTTTTCGGCAGTATAAATTAAGCTTTCGGCGTGATTGTGGGCTTCGGCTAATTCTTTTTTCTTTTTATCTTCTTCTGCATATTTAGCGGCGTCATTTTTTAATTTTTCGATTTCGTCTTTTGAGAGATTTGTACTCGCTTCAATCTTTACAGACTGAATTTTATTTGTAGCCTTGTCTTTTGCTGATACGCTTAAAATACCGTTGGCGTCGATATCAAAATTTACTTCTACCTGAGGAATACCTCTTGGGGCTGGCGGAACGCCGTCTAAAATAAATTTGGCCAATGTTTTATTGTCTGCGGCCATTTCTCTTTCGCCCTGTAGGATGTGAATTTCTACAGAAGTTTGATTATCCGAAGCAGTAGAAAATATTTGAGATTTAGCCGTTGGAACCGTTGTATTTTTTTCAATAATTTTGGTAAATACACCGCCCATTGTTTCTATACCTAAAGAAAGCGGGGTAACGTCTAAAAGTAAAACGTCTTTTACATCTCCTTGTAAAATACCGCCTTGAACCGCAGCTCCTGCAGCTACGACTTCATCAGGATTAATTCCTTGGTGAGGATCTTTTCCAAACGCTTTTTTGACCGCTTCAATCATAGCCGGCATCCTAGTTTGTCCACCAACCATTACTATTTCGTCCATATCTTCGAGTTTAAATCCAGCATCTTTCACTGTTTTTTTAGTAAGCTCGATAGATTTATCAATATAATCTTTTACTAATTCTTCTAATTTTGCGCGAGACAATTTTATTAAGAAGTGTTTTGGTCCGTTAGCGTCGGAAGTGATGTATGGGAGATTAATTTCTGTTTCAAAAGAAGTAGATAGTTCATGCTTAGCTTTTTCAGCCGCTTCTTTGAGTCTTTGTAGTGCCAATACGTCTTTAGAGAGATCTATGGCTTCTTGTTTTTTGTATTCAGAAACTAAATATTCCTGAATTTTTTTATCAAAATCATCTCCACCTAAATGAGTATCTCCGCCCGTAGCTTTTACTTCAACGGTATCGTTGGAAACTTCTAGAACAGAAACGTCAAAAGTACCGCCTCCAAAATCATAAACAACTATTTGTTCATCGGATTTTTTATTGAGTCCATATGCTAAAGCTGCGGCTGTTGGCTCGTTTATAATTCTTCTTACTTTTAATCCGGCGATTTCTCCGGCGTTTTTCGTGGCTTGTCTTTGACTGTCATCAAAGTAAGCGGGGACTGTAATGATTGCTTCGGTTATCGGTTCGCCAAGTTTAGCCTCTGCATCGGCTTTTAATTTAGCTAAAGTCATCGCAGAAATTTCTTCTGGTTTATACCATTTGTCTCCCATTTTTATTTCTACGCCACCATTTGAAGACTCTTTAATTTCGTAGGATAGCCATTTTTTATCATTTTGTACTTCCGGATCGGAAAATTTTCTACCAATTAATCTTTTAACGGAAAAAATTGTATTTTTGGGATTTGTAACGCCTTGTCTTTTAGCTAATAAACCAACTAGCCTTTCATTGGATTTATTAAGCGCCACGATGGATGGGGTGGTTCTCGTGCCTTCTGCATTTTCTAAAATTTTTGGCTGCCCGCCTTCTACGGCGGCTACGGCTGAATTTGTAGTTCCTAAATCTATTCCAATTATTTTACTCATATTTTTTATTATTTTTTAATTTTTATTTTGATATTTTTACTTTCGTGGGTCTTATTACTTTTCCGTTTAATTTCCATCCCTTCACCATTTCCTCTAAAACCATTCCACTTTCTTTATCTGATTCTTCTTGTAGCATGGCTTCATGAATTGATGGATCGAATTTTTCTCCTAAAGCCTTTATTTTTTCCAATCCTTGTCTATTTAATGTTTTTTCTAGCTGCGAATATATAATTTCTATTCCTTTTTTTGCATCGGGATCTTTGGTAGCAATTATTGAGAGTTCAAAGCTATCCAGGACTAAGAGTAATTCTTTTATGAGTTCTACATTTGCAAATTTTACTATTTCTTCCATTCTTTTCATTTCGTCTTTCTGTAAGTTCACATAATCCGCCTTTGCTCTTTTCCAACCGTTTAGATACTCTTCTTTTTCTTTTTCTAATTTAGTCAGTTGTTCTTTTAATTGATCCGTTTCTGATTGGGGAGATGTGTTTTGTTTTATTTCTTCTTCCATATTTTTTATTTTTTACCTTTTATTTTTTTAAGATATTTAATGTTTTTTTCATAGTCCATCCTTTTCGGTCCTATAAGTGCAAGATAAAATTTATTTCCGTTTAGATTATAAGAATCAATAATTACTGATAAATGTTCGCTTTGCGTAATTGGGCTTTTTTTACCGATAAAGATTTTAGGGGAATCGGATTTTTCTATGAGCTGGGGTAATTTTTCCAATCTTTCATCTAGCATTTCAAAATCTTTAGCAATTTGGCAGAAATCATCGTGTGTATTTATTTCAAGTTTTTCAAAAAGCTCATCTAGACCGGCTTTATAAGTTTCTTTTTCGTTGTTTTTGTATCCCGCGCTTAATAGTTTCATATCTTCTGAGACGATATCTATAAAATTTGTCCATCTGTCATTTTCTAGAATCGTTATCATTTTATTGAATTGTTCGTGAAAATTATCTACAGAATTAAAAAAATCTTCTAATACTTTATTAGCTAAAAATTGATATCCTTTGTCGGTAGGGATGCGGCCACCGGAAGTATGAGGTTGATTCAAAAAACCTGATTCGGTTAAAGCGTTGAGCTCTGATCTAATAGTGGCGTCTTTTACCCCGAATTTATATTTTTTAGCAATCTTTTTTGAGCTTACCGGCTCTCCTTCATTTATAAACTCTTGAATTGCGGCTTCTAATATTTTGTATGTCCTATCGTCAAACATAATATAGGAATTATAAAATAGCATTAGCACTCTAGTCAAGAGAGTGCTAATCGGTAATTTTGTGGATAATAATCATGGCAAAATATTATTTTTTTTTAATTTGCCATTTATATATAAATTTCGTATAATAAAAAACAATTTAGTCCAAATAAATAATAAATATTATTAACAAAAATGAAAGCTAAAAGCGTATCTTTATTTACATTAGTATTAATTTTTACCGTTGCCGCAGTCTTTTTTGTATATCCAAAGGCTCCAATCGGCGGATATATTAGTCAGTACCTTCCATGGAAATTGGGGTTAGATTTAGTTGGTGGAAGCTATTTGGTTTATGAAATTGATATGTCGAGCGTCGCTTCTTCCGATAGAGAATCGGTTGTTAATGGTTTAAGAGACGTTATTGAAAAAAGAGTAAATCTTTTTGGTGTAGCCGAACCAAGAATTACAACCTCCAGAGCTAACGAAAATTATCGATTAAATGTTGAGCTTGCTGGAATCAAGGACGTAAATGAAGCTATTAATCAAATTGGAGAAACTCCATTTTTGCAGTTTGCAGAAGTAAAAGAATCTGCCACGGGCGCGACTTCTACTCCGGAATTTATAGTTTCTAATCTTAACGGAAGATATGTAAAATCCGCCCAGCTTTCCTTTAGCGATGTGGGTTTACCAGAAGTCAGTATTGAATTTAATGACGAGGGGGCAAAAATGTTTGAAGAGTTAACTAAAAATAATATAGGCAAGCCCTTAGCTATATTTTTAGATAATAATCTTATTAGTGCGCCGAGAGTCAACGAGGCTATTTCTGGCGGAAGAGCTCAAATTACGGGCATAAACGACACAAAAGAAGCTAAGTTATTAGTTGAAAGATTTAATGCCGGTGCATTGCCTGCTCCTATTAAATTAATCAATCAGCAAACTGTCAGCGCTTCTTTGGGACAGGATTCTTTACAAAAAACTATTTGGGCAGGTATTTTAGGTACATTGGCCGTTATGCTTTTTATGATTGCTTATTATCACGGATTAGGGTTTTTTGCTTCCATTGCTCTATTTATGTATGTAGCTTTATCCCTTGCTGTGTTTAAAGTTTTTTCAGTTACAATGACTTTGGCTGGTATCGCCGGATTTATTCTATCTATTGGTATGGCTGTTGATGCCAACGTTCTCATATTTGAAAGAACTAGAGAGGAACTAAAGAAAGGGCTTCAAAAAACTAATGCCATTGATGAGGGCTTTAGAAGAGCCTGGACTTCTATTAGAGATTCTAATTTAACGACTATTTTAACCACCGTGATTCTTTATAACTTCACCTCAGGTTTTGTGAAAGGCTTCGCCCTTACTTTACTTATCGGTGTGTTGGTAAGTATGTTTACCGCAATTACCGTTACAAAGAATTTATTAAAAATTTTTTATTCAAAAAATAGTCGCTAATATAAAATACTAATTACTACTTATATGTTTGATTTAATAAAATACAAAAATTTATTCATAGGCTTCTCGGTTGTCTTATTAATTTTGTCTTTAGTCAGTATTTTTACTTACGGATTTAAAGAGGGAATTGATTTTTCCGGAGGTACTTTGTGGCAAGTTCGTTTTAACGAAAAAGAAATAACAGCTCAAGAATTAGAAAGTTACTTAAAATCAAATCTTGGTATTGAAAATCTTATTGTTACAGATGGATCTGAAAAAGGCGTAATGATGATAAGGACCAACGAGCTTTCTGAGGCAGATCATCAAGGCTATATTGCAAAATTACAACAAGACTTTGGACAAATTGAAGAGCTTAGATTTGAAAGTATTGGTCCTACTATCGGAGCAGAATTGAGAAGTAAGGCTATTTGGGCTTTTATATTGGTTCTTTTTGGAATTTCTTTATATATCACTTTTGCCTTTAGAAAGGTTTCTTATCCGGTAACTTCCTGGAAATATGGAGTTGCTACTTTAATCTGCCTCGTTCACGACGCCATTATTCCGGCTGGACTTTATGCTTGGTGGGGACATGTAAAAGGATTAGAAATTGATACCAATTTTGTGGTAGCTATTTTATTGATTATGGGATTTTCAGTTCATGACACAATTGTTGTTTTCGATAGAATTAGGGAGAATTTAATTGTTCAACGAGGTAAAAAGTTAGGAGAGATAATTAATATCAGTATTAACCAAACTTTTGCCAGATCTATTAATACCTCGCTTACTTTAGTAATCGTGTTGGTAGCGATGTATTTATTTGGCGCCGCAAATCTTTCCTCGTTTATCCTTTTAATCTTAGTTGGAGTAATCATTGGAACTTATTCTTCTATATTTATGGCTAGTCCACTCCTTACCTATTTACAAAGTAAATAAGTTGTGGTATTATATTTTTAATTAAATAACGAGAATATATTACATATTATGGCCTCAGGAACTGCTGAAAAATTATTAAATCAAATACTCAGCATTTTAAACTCAAGACAAAGAGATGTTATTGAGAAGCGTTATGGTTTAAAAGACGGAAAGTCTCTTACTTTAGCAGAGCTTGGAAAGGCTTATGGTATTACCAGAGAGAGAGTGAGGCAGATAGAGTCTGGAGCATTAAAAGATCTTAAGGGATTTATTAAGAGCGGAATTTTAAATGAATTTTTGGGGGTGGTAAATGAACATGTTAAAAATTTAGGAGGGGCTAGAAGAGAGGCCTTGCTTTTAGCTGACTTACAGCTTCTTTTTAGAGAAAATCCCTCTCCAATTTTTGATAGTCAAGTTAAGTTTTTATTAGAGCTTGCTGGCTATCCTAAATATTATGCCGAAGACAACAAATTTTATTCTTATTGGTATCAGGAAGAGTCTGAACAAAAAAGAATCGCTGGTTTTATTTCCAAGCTTCTTAAATATATGAAAGATAAGAAAGAAAAAGTTCTTTCTCATTCCAGCATTGATAAAGTTTTTAACGAAGCTATTAAACCCCATAATTTAAAAGATTTAGTAGCTCTAAATTTTATCTCTCTTTCAAAAGATTTTCATATAAATAATTTCGGAGATTTTGGTTTGTCAGATTGGTCAGAAGTAAATCCTAAAACCATAAGAGATTGGGCTTATATGGTTTTGAAAAAAGGAAATAAGCCATTACATTTTGCTGATATCGCTAAATCCATTGAAAAATATAAAAATCCTGGAAAAAGCATTAATCCTCAGACTGTTCATAACGAACTTATTAAAGATAATAAATTTGTTTTGGTTGGTAGGGGAATATATGGACTTCAAGAAATGGGTTATACACCTGGCACTGCGAAAGAGGTAATGATGAGAATACTTAAAGATCGTGGACCGCTTAAGCCAAAAGAGTTAATGGAAATGGTTTTAAAAGAAAGAGTTTTTAAGAAAAATACCATCTTTATAAATTTACAAAATAAAAAACACTTCTCCAGATTGGACGATGGAAGGTATTCTGTGAATTTAGCCTAATTAAATAGATAATAATTTCAGCCCCACACGTAGATGTTTATGTGTGGGGTTTATCTTTAGCCTTGTTTTTAGTAAAATATATATATGACAGATCCTTGGATAATAATATTTGGAATCGGAGAAATAGTTTTACAAATTTTAAAGCTTACGTGGTGGATTATTTTGCCCGTTAGCTTATTTTTTATTTTTAGTGATTTTTGGCTTTGGGGACTCAGAGTTCTTTTTATAAGAAAAATGAAATGGGTATTTTTGGAAATTAAAGTTCCAAAAAATGTTTTAAAAACTCCAAAAGCCATGGAAAATATTTTTACCGCTCTTCATAGTATTTATTTTGGCGATCCAACTTGGGAAGACATTCATTTAAACGGCAGAGTTTTGCCTTGGTATTCTTTTGAATTAGTTGGTTATGCCGGCGGAGTAAGTTTTTATGTTCGCGCTCCGGAAAATACCAAAAATTTAATAGAAACCGCTATTTATTCAGAATATCCGGATGCAGAAATTATTCCAGCAGAAGACTATGTAAATCTCATGCCGAGTATTTTGCCAAATGATGTTTATGATCTTTGGGGGGTTGATCAAATTTTAGCGAAACCAAGTCCGTATCCAATTCAAACTTATCCATATTTTGAAGCTATGGTTGAAGAGCAGAGGCTTGATCCGGTAGCGGCAATTACAGAAGTAATGTCCAGATTAAAAGAGGGGGAAGCTATTTGGTTGCAATATTTAATCAGGCCAGTTGGTGATAAGTGGAAAAAGGAAGGAGAAGAAATAAGAGATAAGATGTTTTTAAGGAAAAAAGATGAGGCTAAGTCTGACGGCTTTATTATGGAAATAGTAAATGGGCTTTTTGAATTTGTAAGTAATTTTTTTAAGGCTATTTTAGAACCGCCAACATGGGCTGATGCCAAAAAGAAAACAGAGGATAAAGTTAAGGTGCCGTATCTTTCTCCCGGAGAGAGAGGTGTATTAGAAGCAATAGAAAATAAAATTTCTAAATTTGGCTTTGAAACAGCCATACGTTTTCTTTATATTGATCGCAAGGATGAATTTACCCAACTAAATGTTTCTGCCGTAACCGGTGCTTTTAAACAATTTGGAACTCAGGATAAAAATAGTTTTAGAGGTATTAGTGATACAATGACATTTGTAACAGGGGCAAAACTAACAACAAAGAGTTGGTTTAGAAAGAGTAAGCTTTACGCTAGAAAAAGAGCTATTTACGATAGTTATAGATTTAGAATGTTCCCTCCAAAAACTTCAATTTTAAATACTGAGGAATTAGCGACTGTTTATCACTTCCCATTATCTACAGTTGGAGCCCCGATGTTAAAGAGATTAGAAACTAGACGAGGCGAACCTCCGGCAAGTTTACCTATGCAATAAAATTATGAATGAAGATATAACAATTTTTGGAATAACAAATTTTAGAAATAGTGATAAAAAATTCGGTATTAAAATGGACGATAGGCGTCGTCATATGTATTTGGTTGGAAAGTCTGGTTCTGCTAAAACGACCATTATGGAAACAATGGTTATTAATGATATTAAAGATGGAAAAGGTGTTTGTTTTATTGATCCACATGGAGATGCTGCCGAGAAAATTCTTCAATTTGTTCCAGAAGAAAGAGTTAATGACGTTGTTTATTTTAATCCTCAGGACTTGAATTATCCTATTGCTTTTAATCCCTTAGAACAAATTAGTTCTGAATACAGACATCTCGTTGCCTCTGGTATTATGGGTGTTTTTAAGAAAATTTGGGTAGATATGTGGTCTGCTAGAATGGAATACATTTTAAATAATACGCTTTTAGCACTTCTTGAATATCCGGGTTCAACACTTCTTGGAATTATGCGTATGCTTTCGGATAAGGATTATCGCAAGAGAGTAGTAGACAGTCTTAGCGATCCAGTTGTTAAGGGTTTTTGGGTAAATGAATTTGCAAAATATAGTCAAAAATTTGAAACTGAAGCTACGGCCGCTATTCAAAATAAAGTTGGTCAATTTGTAACAAACCCTCTTATTAGAAATATTTTAGGACAAGCCCATTCTTCTGTAGACATGAGAAAGATTATGGACGAGGGTAAAATTTTAATTGTAAATCTTTCAAAAGGCGGAATCGGAGAAGACAATTCTAATTTGTTAGGGGCTATGATTATCAGCAAAATTCAATTAGCCGCAATGAGCCGTATGAATATTCCTGAAAATGAAAGAAAGGATTTTTATCTCTATGTTGATGAGTTTCAAAATTTTGCCACAGATTCTTTTGCTACGATTCTTTCAGAGGCTAGAAAGTATCATTTATGTCTTATAATGGCACATCAATATATTCGTCAGTTGGTTTCTGGTGACAGCACAAAAATGCGTGATGCTATTTTTGGAAACGTTGGAACTATGATTACTTTTAGAGTTGGAGCTGATGACGCTGAATTTTTAGAAAAAGAGTTCCAGCCAGATTTTATGTTGAATGATTTGGTAAATTTACCTAAATATAATTTTTATATAAAGCTTATGATAGACGGCGTCGCTTCAAGGCCATTCTCGGCAAAAACAATTCCGCCTCCGCCTCCGCCGGCAGAAAATTATAAAGACGTACTTATTGAAAATAGTAGGCGAATATATGGTACCCCAAGAGCTTCCGTAGAAGAAAAGATTGCAGAAGAGTGGACTGTTTCGGGCACGGAACTTGCTCAAAATAGAGTTCTTAGAAAGGATGAACATCGTTTATCGGAAGTATTAAAGCCAAACGAAAATAATCAGGCTACTCATGGTAAAAAAGAAATAACCGAGGGTCACGAAAGAAGCCCCAAGCATTTTGATAAGCCGGAAAAGAAAAAAGTGGATATTGCTGATTTAAGAAAAGCTCTAGAGCAAAGTCTGTCTAAGAATTTTGGAGACGAAGAAGAGGCTTCAAAAGATAGCGAAGAAAATAGTGATATATAAAAATCTCCCCGAAAAGGGGAGATTTTATTTTGATTTATTTGGCTTTTTCTACTCTTTCTACGTAGTCACCGGTTTCGGTATTTACGCGGATTATGTCGTCTGTATTTATAAAGAGAGGAACAGCTACTTCGGCACCGGTTTCTAATAAGGCTGTTTTAGTCCCGCCCTGAGCGGTATTTCCGCGTTCACCCGGAGGAGTTTCTTTTACTTTTACCTCCACTTTAACTGGGAGTTTTACACTAAGAATTTGTTCTCCTAATTTCATGGCTAAAACCTCGGTGTTTGGTTTTATAAATCTAATGCCTTCTCCAAATTTATTAATAGGCAATTGGAATCTGTTTTTCGGATTCCCTTTTTCAGCAAACCAGTATTCTTCTCTGTGTGAATATAAGTAAACTATATTTACCTTATCTATTTCGATTTCTTTTAATACTTCGTTTTGATGGAAATTTCTTTCAATAACCTGGCCGGTTAAAAGATTTTTAATTCTTGTTTTGGCGACAGGTTTTCTTTGTTGCATTCTTAAGAATTCGTAGTCTAAAACTTCGTAAGGAGTTCCTTCGAATGAGAAAAGCGTTCCTATTTTTAATTCGTTGTAGCTAAGCATGTTTTTACTTATCCGCTCCCGTTCTAGGGGATTAGAATTTTTATTAGTTTATAGTCTTTTGATTTTATTCTAAAAATAGTATTTTTTCAAGGTAGATTGATTTTAGAGTCAATTTTTGTTCTACTAAATATAGTTCATTAAATTCATTGGAGGAAATATGCATTTGAGATTTGCTAGTCTTGAAGATCTTATCTTGTTAAAACATGAAGAGATGCGAGTGCTTCAAATAGAACACAACGCATTGATCAATAAAGAATGTAACGATATTGAACAATGCGAGTTGCGTTTAGCCGGCATCAATTGCGATACTTGTTTTTTAAGCAAGCAGTGTCGTGAAGAGTCTACTAAAATTTTTGCGCGAGTTGACATCATTGAAGAAGAGATGAAGTCGCTGGCGTGGAAATTGAAGTATTTATACCTTGAATTATTTATTAGTCAGAATAAGGGCGTAATAATAAGACATATTAATCTCGAACTTTTTCCCTAAAACTAAAGCCCCGCTAAGCGGGGCTTTTTCTTGTTTGACTTTAAGAATCCCATTTGTTTTACTGAGTATAGTTATTTAATTTTTGGAGGAATTATATGAATTGTTTTGCCAGAAAAATTAGTTATGCGGCAAGCGAAACGAGTTTTATCGCTTTTATAGCGATAGCCAGAAAAAAAGATGGATTTGTGATTAAATATATCGCGTATCGGTATCGTATTGAGGGAATGCACGAAATAGCTGAATTCGATCGTTTCAGAGATATACAAATTCATATGCCGTTCGGCAGCGATCAGATGAAATGGCAAAAAACTTCCGACTGGCTCTATAAAGTTGGCGCTGGTGGATTTTTTGAACAGCGCAAACAAGGATTGTGGCTTAAAGTTCGTTCCCCGCATATCTATTAAGCTCTTTCGGGTTTAAAAATAAACGGGGTTGAAAAATCAACCCCGTTTTTATTTGTTTATTCTAATTAATTGTTGTATTTTATTTCTATGCAAAAAACAGTTTTTGTGGGTATGTCTGGCGGGGTAGATAGTTCTGTGTCTGCCGGCTTACTAAAAAAACAAGGATATATCGTAATCGGTGTTCATTTAAGATGTTTTAATTTGGATGGATGTGCCGACCAAGACTTAGAAGACGCGCGACGAGCAGCGGAGGTTTTGGATATTCCTTTTTATGTCTTTGATTTTGAAGATGCTTATAAAAAAAGAGTGATGGAATATATGATAGATGGATATAAAAAAGGCATTACTCCAAATCCAGATGTGATGTGTAATAAAGAAATAAAATTCGGTTTATTTTTAGAAAAAGCTTTAGAAATGGGGGCTGATTTTGTGGCCACTGGTCATTATGTAAAAATAATAAGGGGAAAAAAGCAAAGACTATTTATTGCTGAAGATAAAAATAAGGATCAGTCATATTTCCTTTGGACATTAACTCAAAAACAATTAAGACATTGTCTATTTCCATTAGGTGATTTAAAAAAGCCGGAAGTCAGAAAATTGGCTAAAAAATTTAAGCTGTTAAATGCCGACAAAAAAGATTCTCAAGGAATTTGTTTTTTGGGAAAAGTTGGCCTGGAAGATTTTTTGAAAAAATATATAAAATCAAAAAAAGGGAATGTAGTGGATATGGATGGAAATATTTTAGGTAAGCACAACGGAGTTTTTTATTATACAATTGGCCAGCGTCACGGTTTGCATTTGGATAAAGCAGCAAAAAGCCCGGATAGTGCTCCGTATTACGTAGCTGATAAGATTTTAAAAAATAACACCTTGATGGTTGCTCGGGGTGAAAATAACCCGGCCCTATTCAAGAACGAAATTAAATTGATTGGCGCTAATTTCATTAATAAGCTAAAAAATAATCAAATAGTCTGGCTTAGGGTTCGTTATCGTCAACCACTTTTTAAGGCTAAATTATTTTTAAGACCGAAGGTGAAGTTTGTATTTTCGGAACCGCAAAAATTTATAGCCATTGGTCAATCTGCTGTATTTTATAGTAAATCAGGAGAAATGCTCGGTGGCGGAATAATTAAATAAAGAAGAGGGGCGCTTAAATACTAATTTTTTATAACAGCGTAAATTTGAACATGGTTAAAAACATAAGTTTTAAAGAAAGGGTGTTTGGGATTGTTAAAAATATTCCTAAGGGTAAAGTTATTACTTACAAAGAGCTGGCTGGTTTAGCCGGAAATCCGCGGGCATATAGAGCGGTAGGAAATATATTAAATAAGAATTATGATAAGGCTATTCCGTGTCATAGAATTGTCAGATCAGACGGTAAGATTGGCGGATATAATAGAGGTTCAAAAAATAAATTAATCTTATTAAAGAAAGAGGGCTATTTAAAATAAATATATGAATCAGGGTTTTTGGAAAAAAATAATAGGGAAAACGAAAAAACAAAAAAGACCAATTTTGTCCTTAGCTTCTATGGCCAATGTAACAGACGCGGCATTTAGACGAATGATCGCTAAATATGGAAAGCCGGATGTGATGTGGACTGAATTTGTGTCTTGTGATGGTCTTTGTTCGGATGGTAAAGAAAAATTAATGTTAGATTTAATTTTTCATAAATCTGAAAAACCAATAGTGGCTCAATTTTTTGGTGCCAAACCTGAAAATTTTTATAAATGTGCAAAATTGGCTCAGGAATTGGGTTTTGATGGAATCGATATAAATATGGGTTGTCCAGACAGGGGCGTAGTAAGGCAGGGCGCTGGATCGGCTTTAATTAAAAATCCAAAATTAGCTCAAAAAATAATAAAAGAAACCATTCGTGGTGCTGGAAAATTGCCAGTATCAGTAAAAACACGAATTGGTTTTAATGAGGTTGAATATAAAAAATGGATTCCATATTTATTAAAAATGGATATTGTCGCACTAACTATTCACGGTAGGACAAAAAAAGAGATGTCCGATGTTCCTGCTCACTGGGATATTATTGGCGATATTGTAAAAATGAGAAATAGACTTAAAAGTAAAACTTTGATAATTGGAAATGGCGATGTTTCGAGCTTAGCTGATGCGCAAGAAAAATATGAAAAATATGGCGTAGACGGGGTAATGGTTGGCAGGGCTATGTTTGGAACTCCTTGGTTCTTTTCTTTTGATGAGCGTTTTAAGAAAAAATTTTCTATTCCTAAAAATAAACTAAAATTAGCCTTGGAGCATACAAAGTTTTTTGAAAAAATATTTGGCAATAAAAAACATTTCGATATTATGAAAAAGCATTATAAGGCATATATTTCCGGATTTGATGATGCTAAAAAAATGCGTATGCGCTTAATGGTGGTAAAAAGTTTCGGTTCGGCAAAAAAGGCTTTTAAGAGCTTAATTTCTCAAGCTTAATTATTTCTTTTTTGCTATCTTATTGAGAAGTTTTTTAATCTTTTCTATGCTGTCAAAATCGTAAATAGAGATTGGTGTAATTTTTGTTTTGGGAATTTTAAGTTTTGTCGCCAGCATAGAAACTTTTTCTTTTATTTCTTTTGGTTTTAATACATCGGTTTTACTGAGAATTATATATTCCGGTTTATTTAAAAGTTCTTTATTGTATTTCCCAAGTTCTTTTTTAATAGTTTTGTAGTCGGTGATAGGAGATTTTGATTCGGCTGAGATAAAATGAAATAAAATCTTGGTTCTTTCTACGTGTCTTAAGAATTTTATGCCAAGTCCTTTTCCTGAAGAAGCCCCCTCAATAAGACCTGGAATGTCGGCTAAAATTAAATCATAATAAACACCCAAATTTGGTTCTAATGTAGTAAATGGGTAGTTGGCTACTTTTGCGCTGGCATTTGTAATTTCGTTTAAGAGACTGGATTTTCCGATATTCGGAAGCCCTACGAAGCCGATATCTGCGATGAGTTTAAGCTCGAGCCTTAAATCAAAAGTTTGGCCAGGCATACCATATTCAAATTCTCTAGGGCTGGTATTTTTTGATGATCGAAAATGAAAATTTCCTTTTCCACCGTGTCCACCCCAAGCAATTCTTATTCTTTGTCCGATTTTTGTTATTTCAACTATTCGTCCATTATCTAAATTGTGAATAACCGTTCCAACAGGAACTTTTAAAGTTAAATCTTCTCCATCTGTTCCGTCGCAAAACTGACCTTTGCCGTCATTACCTTTTTCGGCTTTCAGTTCTTTTTTAAATCTAAATTGGTTCAATGCATTTAAATCTGAAATTCCTTCAAAATAAACTCCACCGCCGTTTCCACCGCTTCCTCCAGCTGGTCCAAGCGCGAGCTTGTTTTTATCAAAAGCTACGGCACCTTTTCCGCCATTTCCAGCTATTACTCGTATTTTAATATCATCAATTAACATGCATTTAAAATAACACTTTTATGTAGCTTTGTATATGTGGATTTGCTTTATTTGCCAGTATATAGTATTATATTTTTTGTAGGTCTCAACTGGTCTCGCCTTAGTCAATTATTTGATGTAAGCGAAAAATAGAAGAGGGTCGCCCTACGGCACAATAAATCAAACAATGGCTAAGAAATTATATATCGGTGGATTGCCTTACAGCACCACTAACGATGAGTTGAAAGCTGAATTCTCCAAAGCTGGAGAAGTCGCTTCCGCCAACGTTATTATCGATAAAATGTCAGGAAGATCCAGAGGTTTTGGTTTCGTAGAATTTGCCAACGATGCAGACGCTGATAAAGCGATCGAAATGTTCAATGATAAAGAACTCGGTGGCAGAAAAATTCTTGTAAACGAAGCTCGACCAATGGAAGATCGCCCGAAAAGAGAAGGAGGCTTTGGAGGTGGTAGAGGAGGTTTTGGAGGTGGTAGAGGAGGCTTTGGAGGTGGAAACCGAAGAAGTTTCTAATACTTGCTTTTAAAAGCTTGTCTTTAGAAAACCGTCCCGAAAGGGGCGGTTTTTGTTTTATTAAAATTAATAAGTGGGATATAATTTTAGTAATTTATTTTTATGATAATAATTTCTAAAACAGATTATATTCTTTATAGAGAATGTAAGAAAAACGTTTGGCTTAAATTTAACAGGCCGGATATTTATAATAAATCCGAGCTTTCTGAATTTGAAAAATCTATTATAGAAACAGGAAATGAAGTAGAGGCCTTGGCTAGAAAACTTTTTCCAAGCGGAATTTTAATTGAAGGAAGGAGTGGGGAGGCTCAAGAATTAACTCAAGAGCTTGTCGATAAAAATGAAAGTGTTTTGTTCCAACCAATTTTTGTCCGAGATGGATTTTTGGCAGCCGTGGATATATTAGAATATGACCCAGCGACAAATGGATATAATATTTACGAAGTAAAAGCTACCAACGAAATTAAAGAAAAAATACATTTTTACGATTTAGCTTTTCAAGTTAATTTACTTAAAAAATTTGATGTAAAAATTAGTGGTATTAAGTTACTCCATTTAAATCCCGAATATGTTCGCCGAGGAGATTTAGATTTAAAAAAGATGTTTTTAATAGAAGACGTTACAAAGGGCGTGGAAGAAAAATTACCGGAGGTGGATTTGGAAATGAACTCGGCTTTAAAATATCTTTCCGATAAAACTGAACCGAGAGGTCATTGTTGTTGTATTAATAAGAGCCGAAATAATCATTGCACGACTTTTCAGTATTCAAATCCAGAAGTGCCTGAATATAGTATTCACGATATAGCTCGTATTGGCAGTAGCAAGAAAAAACTTCAACAGTTAATAGACGCCAATATTTTTAAACTCAATGAAATTCCGGAACACATAGAGCTTAGCGATATACAGAAAAATCAGGTTGAAGCTTATATTTTTGATAAAATTTTAATAGAAAAAGAATTAATAAGAAAAGAATTCGAAAATTTATTTTTCCCTTTGTATTTTTTAGATTACGAAACTTGCCCCGCCGCCGTTCCTCGTTTTGATGGATATTCGCCGTATCAGCAAATACCTTTTCAATACTCTCTTCATAAATTAGAATCTCCAACCAGCAAACTTGAACATTTTGAATTTTTACATACAAAAGCCGACGATCCGAGTAGGGCATTAGCAGAAAAGCTTCAAGAACATGTTGGGAATAAAGGCACAATTATTGTATGGAATAAAAAATTTGAATGTAAAAGAAATGAAGAAATAGGAGAAAGATTGCCTGAATTCAAAATTTTTATGGAATCAATAAATAAAAGGATTTATGATTTAATGGATGTTTTTTCTAAGCAATATTATGTACATAAACATTTCCGCGGCAGCACTTCTATTAAATGTGTTTTACCTGTTTTGGTTCCGGAATTAAGTTATAAAGACTTACACATACAAGAAGGCGGTACAGCTTCACAGAGTTGGGATAAAATCGCTCTTGGTTCGGCAACTAAGGAAGAAAAAGATCAAGTAGCAAAAGATTTATTGGCTTATTGTGAATTAGATACGTATGCAATGTATGCAATTTGGCGAGAATTATACAAAATTTTAAATGAATAGGTTAAAATAATAAAATGGAAAAATTAATTTTTTTAGATACAGAGACAACTGGTAATGATTTATTAAAAGATAGACTTTGCCAAATTTGTTATAGAGTTGAAGACAAGATTTGTACCGGATATTTTAAGCCACCAATCCCGATGTCGGTAAAGGCTATGAGTATTACGCATATTACAAATAAAATGCTAGCAGATAAACCTGCGTTTAAGGGAAGCGATATGTATAAAGAAGTTGAAGCGCTTCTTTCACAGGGTATTATGGTAGCTCACAATGCAAAGTTTGATAGGGCTATGTTGGAATCAGAGGGGATTTCAGTACCTAAAAGTATTTGCACTTTTAGAGTTGCAAGGTATTTAGATCCTGACAATATGATTCCCGAATACAATCTTTCATTTTTAAGATACTATTTGGATTTAGATATAGAGGCTGGCGTTCACGATGCCGCAGAAGATGTAAAAGTACTTTATGGTGTTTTTGGTAGGCTTCTTATTAAGATGAAGGAAGAGGTTGGTAGTGAAGAAAAAGCGATTGAAAAAATGGTTGAAGTGTCTAGTCATCCGTCACTATTTAAATTATTTAATTTTGGAAAGTATAAAGATAAAAAAATTGAAGAGGTGGTAAAATCTGATAGGCGATACCTAGAGTGGTATTTAAACAAAAAGATGGAAGAGGGCGGCACTGATGAAGATTGGATTTATACATTGCATTATTATTTAGATAATTAATTTTGATATAATATGATCTATGATTAATAAAATATTATCAATTTTAGCGCCGATTTTGTTTTTGATACTTGTTTATTTATACGGCGGAAATATTATGAATAGTAAAAATCAAACAAGTGAAATAAAAAATAGTCAAAATGAAATAATTAATGAAGCAAAAAATATGAATCTACCAAAACCATCAATGCAAATAGATAGAAATAAAAATTATACAGCTATATTAAAAACCACCGAGGGTGAAATAGAGATTGCATTAAATGCAAAAGAAACTCCAATTACAGTAAATAATTTTGTTTATTTGGCTAAAAATAATTTTTATAACAACACTGTTTTTCATAGAACTATAAAAGATTTTATGATTCAAGGCGGAGATCCAGAAGGTACTGGTATGGGTGGTCCTGGATATAAATTTAATGACGAATCTTTTTCCGGTGAATATACTCGTGGAACTTTAGCTATGGCTAATTCCGGACCAAATACAAACGGCAGTCAGTTTTTTATAATGCACAAAGACGTTCCGCTCCAAAAAGATTATGTGATTTTTGGAAAAGTAATAAAAGGCATCGAGGTAGTTGATAAAATAGCTTCAGCGCCCGCAGTTTCCAATGGTTTTGATTCTCAGCCGTCTAAGCCGGTTAAGCCGGTAGTTATAAGTTCGGTGGAAATAATCGAGCAGTAATTTTTGTTATAATAAATATATGGAAAAAAATCATTTAAATACAGCCTTGTCTGGCTTGGCTGTGATATTGGGTCTTAGTTTTATAGCCGGAACATTTATAGTTTCAAATACATTTTATAAAGTAAAGGCATTGAGCAATGTTATTTCTGTTACTGGCTCAGCTGATAAAATGGTTACTTCTGATATGGCGAAATGGTCTAGTAGTTTTTCTAGAGTTGTTGGAACAACTGATTTAAAGAGCGGTAGTGCCCAGTTATCTAAGGATTTAGAGTCCGTAAAATCTTATTTTGCCGAAAAGGGAATTACCGAAAAAGAAATGACTATTAAGTCGGTAAGCGTAAGTTCAAACTGCCAAAGCTCAAATGATATTGTTTGGGATAAAGATGGTCAAAAGTGCAGTAAAATTATCGGCTATACTCTTAGCCAGGTTATTATTATAGAATCTAGCGATGTGGGTAAAGTTACAAAGTTGGCTCAAGAATCCGTCGGGGCATTAATTGCCAGGGGTTTAATTTTTAATAGCCAAAACGTTGAATATTATTACAACAAATTAACTGATTTGAGAATGGAGATGGTGGCTGAGGCTACAAAAAATGCGCAGCAAAGGGCAATGCAAATTGCTGAAAGTACTGGTGCAAAAATCGGTAATTTACAGGCAGCGTCTTTAGGTGTGTTTCAGGTGGCGGCGTTAAATTCTACGGAAATTTCTGATTACGGAATTTATGATAATGGTTCAATTGAGAAAAAAATTAGTGCAACTGTGAGAGCGTCATTTGTTTTAAAATAAAATAAATTATTTGACTAAAACAGCCTAAATGCATTAGGCTGTTTTTAGTTGTTTTGACATAAAAATACACTTGAAAGATTAGGAGGATTTATGAATCTAATAGAATCTTTAGGAAATGTGTTTGTAGCATTAAGGTCGCATACAAATTGCAATCCTTTAGAATTAGCAGCTTTTGCTGCCAAATACTGCTACGAAGCGCAACCGCCGAAGTTTGGCGAAATGATCGACGTTGAAAAAAGACTTTTTTTAACTGGTCATCATACTACACTTGAACATTTTTATTTCACGTTTGAAATAAATGGAATCAGTGTGGGAGATGTAACGCTCGGGTTACATCTTGCTAGTCCTTTTTATAATTCCGATCAACGGAGTGGTCGTTTTTGCTCCGAAATGTTTTCCAGGCCTGATGTTTATGGTATTAGAAAATATATAGATGATTTTTGGCCGGAAGTAAGAAACTTTCCTTATATTTTAGATTATTTTAAGAATAGCGTTGCGATGTATAACGCTAGTTTAGAGAAGGCTACTAAAATAACCGCTAAATTTATAAAGGAAGAAAGACCATTTGCTTCGGAAAAATATATACAGCAAAATGCACCCAAGATTGCCCAGGAGCAATTACGTGTTTTTATGCCGGTAATTTTTCCGACGGGCTTGGTTTATACAGTTGATCTCATAACGCTTGTTTCTATGCATAGGACGGCATTTAATCCTGTCATAAAATGGGTGGTTAGAAGAATGGCCGAAGAAGTGATTAGAATTTTTCCGGAACTGAAGTTTATGTTCACGGAAGAAGCAAGGGTCAATGCCGATCAACTTAAATTAAATCATTGTGGTTTTGACAATGCGAAAGCCTTGTACGAACCTAAATTTGATTTGATTGGCGGTTTGCCTTCGGGAGCCATTTCAATTCCAAATTCTAAAGATACTCATCCTGTTGACGCCTTACATTTTCACCCCAAGTTTATGAACAACTCCGTGTTAAACGTAAATTCGGCAGTGGAAATATCCTTGGCAACAATGGGTCAGGATCAGAGACATAGATCCATTAGAAGATCACTTCCGGTGTTAACTGGGAATTATTACATACCCCCGGTTTTATTGGAATTAAATCTAGAGTCCGCCATGAAAAATGCAGTTGAAAGGTGGGATTCTTTAAGGGAAAAAATTCCCGAAAGTCTGTGGTATATTTTAGCTCCATATGGAGCGATGGCTTCGTATGTGAAAAGTGGTTCAGTAAATGCCATCGCTCATGAGCAGGCTAAGAGAACTTGTTGGTGTGCTCAGGAAGAAATTTATCACCTGAGCAGGCTTCAGAGAAACGCAATTGAGATTTTCGACTCTCAAAGCGATCTTTTGAAGTTTTTTCAGCCTCCGTGTTGGAAAACCGGTAAATGCGCTGAATGTTCTCGATACTGTGGAAGAGATATGAAAAGCGAAGAATATTTTCCTAAAAGGAAGGTGTAAATAAAAAAATAATAAGCCCCGCATTGTATTTATAATGCGGGGCTTTTACTTATTAACTGTTGCCTTTTAAAATGACGGGTCTAAACTATTAGTAGAAGTTTTACAAAAAAATATAGGGGGTGTAGTTATGAAAAATCTTCGCATGGGAGTTTTGCTGCATTTTTTCCAGCCATATTGGCAATTTCCTCACGTACTTCAAAAAATAGTAGAGCAATGTTATCGTCCCATTTTTCATTTTGTGAGAAATAGCGGACAGAGCTTTGCTTTTACCGCGAATATAAACTATTCGCTTTTGGAGCTTTTAGAAAAACATGGCTATAAAGATGTTTTAGACGACATAAAGTATTGTGTCGAAAACAACCTTATAGAGCTTGTTGGAACCGCGGCTTATCATCCGATAATTCCGCTTATTCCTATAAAATCCGCTGGCATTCAAATCTCTGAGGATATTTTAAAAAAGAAATTCATGGGGATTAAAGCTAATTCAAAAGGTTTCTTTTTCCCAGAAATGGCTTTTAGTAAAAAATCCTTGCATCTTTTAAATAAACTTGGTTTTAATTGGACGGTAATTGAAGACGTTGCTGTATTACCGGAAAAAATTCCTTTTGACCATGTTTTTAGCTATCACGGTCATTCTATTTTTTTGAGATCTTCCCATTGGAGCAAATATATATGGGATAACCATATAAACTTCTGGGAATTTTCTGAAAAGATAAAAAATGAATTGCCTGTGTGGACGGGGAATGAATCTAGTTATTTAGTAATAGCCATGGACGCTGAAACTTTCGGCCATCATGTTCCGGGCCTTTCCGAGTCTTTCTTGTTTCCTTTAATTCAAAATTGGGGCAATGGGAATGTACTTACAAGGTTTGAAGAGCTTTTAAAGATATTTCCACATAGGGAAAATAGCGAAATAAGAGATTGTAGTTGGTCAACCAGCTATGACGATTTATATCGCAACGATCCCTTTCCATTATGGAAATCAAAATATAATGGGCATCAGCTTATTCTTTGGGATCTGGTTTATATGGCTCTTAAATATTGGAGCCGGCCCGAAGCAATACATCTGTGTTTAAAAATGGTAAATTCTTGCCATTGGTGGTGGATAAGCCGAGGTTTTTGGAATCCGCATTTTATGTTAGTTGGCGCCAAGAAGGCTATGGCGGTAATAGAAAAATGCGGAACAATAGATGAAAAGAAAAAAGCAAGATGGCATTTCGAAGTTCTTGAAGAACTTTGTCGTCGTTAGAAAATAATCCCTTCACTTTACTAAAGTGAGGGGATTTTTATTTAAAAAATATAATTTTGTTATAATGTATATATGATGAAATTAACAAAAAAACAGGTTTATATTTTTAGTGGTATTATTTTGGCAATTATTTTAAGTTATATAATTTTTGGCGGATCAGGAAAACCTAATTATGAATATGTAGATGTTAAGAGAGGTGATATTGTTCAAGAGGTTAGTGTTACCGGTAAAATAAAGCCAGTTGCTGATGCCGATCTTGCGTTTCAAAGAAGCGGTAAAATATCTCAAATAAGCGCTAAAGTCGGCGACTTAGTTGTTAAAAATCAGATTTTAGTAAGATTGGATAATTCTGAATTACTTTCTCAGCTAGCTGGGGCCCAAGCTAATTTAAAAATTCAGGAAGCAAAATTAGAAGAGCTTAGAAAAGGAACAAGGCCGGAACAAATTCAAATTCAAGAAGGGAATGTAGCAAATGCCAAAGTAGCGCTTGAAGATTCCAAAAAGATTTTAATTAATTCATTATCAGACGCCTTTACCAAGTCTGACGATGCTATAAGAAATAAAATTGATCAATTTTTTAGTAATCCAAAAAGTTCAAATCCAACACTCACATTTGTTTTATCTGACGGACAATTAAAAAATGATATTGAGTTAGGAAGATTTGAAATTGAATTAGTTTTAAATAATTGGAAGAATTTAGTTGATAGCTTAACTATTAATAGTAATTTAGAAGTAATCACTGCTACGTCCAATAATAATCTTAATTCAATAAAGCTTTTATTGGACAAAATAGCTTTGGGTGTAAATTCTTTGAGCTCTTCAGCTTCTTTATCTCAGACTACTATCGATACTTATAAAAGCAATGTAAGTACGGCTAGGACCAATATTAATTTGGCCGTCTCCGGACTTTCTTCTGCTAATGAGGGTTATAGATCCGCAAAGTCTAATTTATCATTACAAGAAAATCAGTTAATTCTTGAAAAAGCTGGAACTACGATTGAACAAATTTTAGCCCAGGAAGCTCAGGTTGAAAAAATGAAAGCAGATATTGATATATATAATGCCCAAATTTCTCAAACCATATTGCGCTCACCAATTGATGGAATTGTGACGAAGCAGGATGCCAAAATCGGGGAGATAGTTTCAGCCAACTCTGTTATTGCTTCAGTAATTAGTAATGGTGATTATGAAATTGAAGTAAATATTCCGGAGGCGGATATAGCAAAAATTAAAATAGGTAATCCAGCATTGATTACGTTAGACGCTTATGGAAGTTCAGTTTTTTTCAATGCCCATGTTATTTCAATTGAACCAGCCGAAACATTAATTGAAGGCGTTGCGACATATAAAGCTATTTTAGAATTTGATGAAAAGGAAGAGATGATTAAATCTGGAATGACGGCAAATATTGATATATTAGCGCAAAAAAAGGAGGGGGTATTATTTATTCCTCAGCGTTCGCTTATGTCAAAAAATGGAGATAGATTTGTCTTGATCGATCTCGGAAATGATTTGCCAGAAGAAAAAAAGATAGAGGTTGGATTAAAGGGTTCTGACGGCAATATAGAAGTAATCTCAGGTTTAATAGAGGGTGAAAAAATAATAAACTATCAGAGTCTATAGTTATGGCTTTAATAGAATTAGACGAAGTTGTTAAAAAATATGATGACGGTACCGTAGCGTTAAATGGCGTGTCTTTAAGAGTGGAAAAAGGAGAATTCGTTGCAATTATGGGGCCATCGGGAAGCGGAAAGTCTACGCTGCTTCATGTAATTGGTTTTTTGGATCCGCCATCTTCGGGTAAATATAAATTTAATGAAAAATATCTAAACGAATATTCTAAAGATGAGATTGCTATGGTTAGGAATAAAGAAATGGGGTTTATTTTTCAGGCATTTAATCTTTTGCCGCGTACTTCTGTATTTGAAAATGTAAAACTTCCTCTTTTGTATTCTGATATTGATGAATCAAAGTGGGATAAGCTAGCTACTGATGCCATAAACTCTGTTGGTTTAAGTCATCGTATCGATCATGATTCTTCTCAATTATCTGGTGGAGAAAAACAAAGGGTAGCAATTGCCAGGGCTTTAGTTTTAAACCCCAAAGTTATTTTTGCCGATGAACCGACTGGAAACCTGGATTCTAAATCCGGACAAATTGTAATGGAAATAATTAGAAAGTTAAATGAAGACCTGCACCATACGGTAATTTTAGTTACTCACGAAACATACACAGCTGAACACGCGCAGAGAATTATAAGGGTGAAAGATGGCAAAATAGAAGCTGATTTTAAAGTCGAGCACCGAAGGCATCTCGACGATTTTAAAAAATAAATTATGCGTTTTGTTTATACCCTAAAGGCGGCATCAAAGGGTCTTTTGGCAAACAGATCCCGTTCAGGTCTTACGGTATTGGGTATTGTTATTGGTATTACTGCCATTATTTTAGTTATGTCTTTGGGGGAGGGTGCTCAAAATTTAATATTGGGTCAAATTCAAAGCGTTGGATCAAAAACTATTGCAATAATTCCGGGAAAAACTTCTGGTGGCATTTCTAATATTTTATCTACATTTACCGATTCTTTAAAGAATAAAGACTACGAAGCTTTAAAAAATAAATCTAATGTCCCTTATGCCGGCAATATAATGCCTTTAGTTTTTGGTTCGGAGGTCGTATCTTTTGAAAGTGAAACTTATAGACCTACGATTTATGGCGTAACAAATTTCTTTTCAAAGATTTACAATGCTTATCCGGATGAAGGTAGAATTTTTACAGACGAAGAGGTTTCGGGCTATGCCGATGCCGTAGTTATAGGTTCTAAAATTAAAGAGGAATTATTTGGCAATAATAATGCATTAAATCAAAGGGTAAAAATAAAAGGTAGAAATTTTTTAATTATAGGAATTCTTGGAAAAAAAGGACAATCAACTTTTGTAAATTTTGATGAGGCGGCAATTATTCCGTATACTACTGCTCAACAATATATTTTCGGAATTAAATTTTTCCATAGGATAATTGTTGAGGCTGATTCCGAAGAAAATGTAGATAAAACAGTTGAAGATATAAAAATTACCCTAAGAAATTCTCATAGTATTACAGATCCGGAAAAAGATGATTTCTCTGTAGAAACTCAAGCCCAAGCATTAGAAATGGTTGGAACTATTACGAATGTTTTGACATTATTTTTAGCCGCAGTAGCCGCAATTTCTTTATTGGTAGGAGGAGTGGGTATTATGAATATTATGTTAGTTTCAGTAACAGAAAGAACTAGAGAAATAGGTCTAAGAAAAGCTTTGGGAGCTACGGATAAAAATATTCTTTTTCATTTTCTTTTAGAAGCAACAATTTTAACAAGTTTGGGGGGTATTATAGGGATTATTCTAGGGTTAAGTTTATCGTTTTTAATTTCTGTTATTTTAACAAAATTTTTAAACCTAGCATGGACTTTTTCATTTCCAATATTGGCAATTATTCTTGGTTTGGGTATATCAACGCTTGTTGGGTTGTTGTTTGGTATTTATCCAGCTAAACAGGCCGCAAAAAAGAGTCCGATTGAAGCTCTTAGATTTGAATAATTTTTTAAAAAAATGAAATTTTCTTATACTTTTAAAACTGCTTCAAAAGGACTCTTGGCTAATAAATCGCGTTCAGCGCTTACTATTTTGGGTATTGTTATAGGAATTACTTCTATTATTTTAGTAATGGCTTTGGGGGAGGGCGCTCAAAATTTAATTTTAAGTGAAATTCAAAGTATGGGAGCAAGAGTAATTGAAGTTCGTCCTGGACGTGAACCAAGGGGTATAAGCGATGTCATACAAATGTTCGGCGATTCTTTAAAAGAAAAAGATTATATAGCATTAAAAAGAAAGGAAAATCTACCTCACGCTCAGAGCGTTGAACCATTAGTTTTTGGTGGAGATACAGCAATATTTGAAGACGAGGCTTTTAGTGTCACTATTTATGGGATAGGCGATGGATTTATTAGGTTGTACAACATAGATATTAGTGAGGGGCGAGCTATAAGCGATGACGATGTAAAAAATAAATCAGATGTAGTTGTAATAGGGTCTAAAGTTAAAGAGGAGCTTTTTGGCTCTTCAAATGCTATCGGTGAAAAAATTAAAATAAAAAATAGAAATTTTAAAGTAATAGGAACATTGTCAAAAAAAGGACAAGTTTCAATAGTTAATTTTGATAGCGTCGCCCTTATTCCTTGGAGTACTGCTCAACAATACGTTTTTGGCATAAAACATTTTCAACATATTTTAGTTGAAGCCGATTCCGAAGAAAATGTAGATAAAACAGTTGAAGATATAAAAATAACTTTAAGAAACACGCATAATATTACAGATCCAGAGAAGGATGATTTTAGTACCGGTACTCAAGCACAGGCCATGGAGCAAGTTGGGGCTATTGTAACTATCATGACGTTATTTATAGCCGTTGTTGCCGCAATTTCTTTATTGGTAGGAGGAGTGGGTATTATGAATATTATGTTAGTTTCAGTAACAGAGAGAACTAGAGAAATAGGTTTAAGAAAAGCATTGGGAGCTACTGATAAAGATGTTTTAACTCATTTTTTGTTGGAAGCAGCTATTCTTACCAGTATTGGCGGGTTTGTAGGAATTATTTTGGGATTATCCTTTGCATTTTTGATATCTTTTATACTTACAAATTACTTTAATTTAGCTTGGGATTTTTCGTTTCCTATTTTAGCAATTATTTTAGGACTGGGTGTTTCTTTTATTGTTGGTTTAGGATTTGGTTATTATCCAGCTAAACAGGCGGCAAAAAAGAGCCCCATTGAAGCTTTGAGGTATGAGTAGTGATATTTTTTGCATGTTATAATTTATTTAAATGAAGATAAAAAGTTTTAAAAAACTCGCGGTTTCCGAAGAAAGAAAAAAGCTTTTAAATATTATTGAGGCGGGTTTGGAAGCAATTGATACTAAAAAAGCTATTACAAATGCTTTAAAAATAGAAAAGGGCAAGCTTTTAATTTATAACCATTCATTTTCTCTTAAAAATGCAGAAAAAATTGTCGTTGTGGGCATAGGCAAGTGTTCCTTAGAGGCTGGTGCGGTTTTAGAAAAAAAACTTGGTAAAAGATTGACGGACGGAATTGTTTTGGATGTGCATGAGGGGGAGCTTAAAAAAATACAGACATATACTGGCGACCATCCTTTAATGTCGCCAAGAAATATTGATGCTACAAAAAAGATAATAGAGTTACTTTCCGGACTTACTGAAAAAGATTTGGTTATTTTTGTAATTTCGGGCGGCGGTTCAGCTCTTTTATGTCAACCAAAAAATTTTACGTGTTTTCAAGAATCGTCTGTTGTAGATGCATTAATGCATTCGGGTGCAGATATATACGAAACAAATACAGTTAGAAAACATTTATCCTTAGCTAGAGGTGGATTTTTGGCTAAATATGCTTACCCGGCAAGGGTTGTTTCTTTAATCTTTTCTGATGTTATAGGAGATAATTTAGAATTCATTGCATCGGGTCCGACGGTAAAGGATACCACCACATTAGATCAAGCTAAAATGGTATTGGATAAATATAAAATTTATGAAAAAATCGGTCTTACGCCGTTAAATCTTATTGAAACCCCTAAGGATAATAAATATTTTGAAAGGGTAAAAAATATTTTATTTGTTTCAAATCAAACAGCTTTAGATGCTATGTCTGAAAAGTCTTTGGAACTTGGTTATATGCCAAGAATTTGTAGAAATAATTTATCCGGAGAAGCTAAAGACGTGGCAAAACAAATTATTGATGAATTATCAAAAGAGAATTTAGGAACTGTTTTATTGTACGGTGGAGAGACCACTGTAAAAATAAAAGGCAGGGGAAAGGGCGGGAGAAATCAAGAAATGTCTCTTTCAGGCTTAAGATATATAAAAGATAATCAATTGTTAATTTCTGTAGCATCAGATGGAAGAGATAACTCTGAAAATGCAGGGGGTATCTGTGATATAATTACAAAAGAAAAGGCGAAAAAACTCAATTTAGATATTGAAAAATATTTAAAAAATAATAATTCTTATGAGTTTTTTGATAAAACCGGAGATTATTTAAAAACTGGCGATACCGGTTCAAATGTAGCGGATATTATAATAGCAATTAATAATTAATATAAATATGAAAGACAAAAATAAAGAATTAGTTTTATGGTTTAAAGATTTAGAAATTAAAGATGTTCCATTGGCTGGCGGAAAAAATGCCGCTCTCGGAGAAATGTTTTCAAATTTAACCCCGTTAGGCGTAAATGTTCCAAACGGTTTTGCATTAACAGCTTTTGCTTATAGATATTTTTTTGAAAAAACTGGTTTAGATAAAAAAATTAGAGAAATTTTAGCAGATCTTAATACTCACGATATTAGAAATTTACAAAAAAGAGGAAATCTTTGTCGAAAAGCTGTTATGGCAGCAACCTTTCCGGATGATCTGAAAGAGATCATTTCTTTAAATTATCGTGAGCTTGAAAAAATGTATGGTAAGGGAGTTGATGTTGCGGTGAGATCTTCTGCTACTGCTGAAGATTTGCCGGACGCTTCATTTGCCGGACAGCAAGAAACTTATTTAAATGTTTCTGGAGAGAAAATGCTTTTAGAGTCCACCAAAAAATGCATTGCTTCGCTTTTTACAGACCGAGCTATTTCTTATAGAGCTGATAAGGGATTTTCTCATTTTGATACAGCTCTTTCTGTTGGCGTACAAAAAATGGTTAGGGCGGATAAGGCGTCTAGCGGAGTTATTTTTACATTAGATACAGAGTCTGGATTTAATAAGGTGGTTATTATAAATAGTATTTATGGATTAGGAGAGTTAATCGTACAAGGAAAGGTGATTCCTGACGAATTTGTTGTTTTTAAACCAATGTTAGAAAAAGGTTTTGAAGCCATTATTGCTCAGGATATGGGAAATAAGGATATTAAAATGATTTACGCGGGTAAGGGTACTAAAGTTGTAAAAGTTGAACAAAGAGAAAAAAATAAATTTTCTTTAACCAAGGAGGAGGTTTTAAAATTGGCTGATTGGTCTATGAAAATTGAAAAACATTTTTCTGGAAAGAAGGGTAAGTATCAGGCTATGGATATCGAATGGGCAAAGGATGGTAGAACCAATGAATTGTTTATAGTTCAGGCCAGGCCAGAAACTATTTATTCTTCAAAATCTCACAACGTTTATCAAGATTTTAGATTAACTAAAAAAGGAAAGCTTCTTGTTTCCGGAATTTCCGTTGGAAAGAAAATTGCTTCTGGAAAAGTGAATATTATTAAAGATGCAAAAAATATAATTCAATTTAAAAAAGGAGAAGTATTGGTAACCGAAATGACCGATCCGGATTGGGAGCCAATTATGAAAATAGCGTCGGCCATTGTTACGGACAAAGGCGGTCGTACTAGTCACGCAGCTATTGTTTCAAGAGAACTTGGAATTCCTTGTATTGTTGGGTCGGAAAAAGCCACGAAAATTTTAAAGAAGGGAATGCAAGTTACGGTAGATTGCGCTTCGAGTGAAGTTGGTGCGGTTTATGAAGGGACCCTTCCGTTTAGCGTTGAAGAGCATAAGTTGGATGAGATTCCAAAAACAAAAACTCAAGTAATGGTAAATATTGGATCTCCGGACGAAGCTTTTAAAAATAGCTTTTTACCTGTTTCAGGAGTTGGTCTTGGAAGATTAGAATTTATTATTGCTTCACATATTAAGGTCCATCCAAATGCATTAATTGATTTTGATAAATTAAAAAAGAGTTCTAAAACCGAGGTTAAAAAAGCAGTAAAAGAAATAGAAAAAATAACTATTGGCTATACAAAAAAATCTGATTTTTATGTTGATGAATTAGCCGAAGGCATTGCCAAAATTGGTGCTGCTTTTTGGCCAAATAAAGTTATTATTAGATTTTCTGATTTTAAAACAAATGAATATAGTAAATTATTAGGTGGAAGTCTCTACGAGCCGCACGAAGAAAATCCAATGATTGGTTGGAGGGGTGCGTCGAGATATTATGACCCGAAATTTAAAGAGGCGTTTGGTTTAGAATGTAAGGCTTTAAAGAAAGTTCGTGAAAAAATGGGACTTACAAATGTGGTTCCAATGATTCCTTTCTGCAGAACTCCGCACGAGGCCGAGCAATGCGTGGCTGTTATGAAAGAAAATGGTTTAGATAGAGCAAAAGACAAAGATTTAAAAATTTATGTAATGTGTGAAATTCCTTCCAATGTGCTTTTAGCCGACGAATATTTAAAAATATTTGATGGAATGTCTATTGGCTCCAATGATTTAACTCAATTGGTTTTGGGTTTAGACAGAGACTCTGGAATTGTTACTCATATTGCCAATGAAAATAATGAAGCTGTTAAAAAAATGATTGCCGAGATTATTGGTAAATGTACGGCAAAGGGAAAATATATTGGTATTTGCGGGCAAGCTCCAAGTGACTATCCTGAATTTGCTGAATTTTTAGTAGAAAAGGGGATAGAAAGTATTTCTTTGAATCCAGATACTGTTATTAGAAATATCTTAAAAATTGCTGATAAAGAAAATAAATAGTCTTGTATTTTTTAGATAAAATGATAAGCTTTTTAAATCAAAAAGCGTTCTTTAAATTGTAAATATAAGGAGAGAATTGAATGGCTACTACCAAAAAAGAGCTGGAGAGGATTATAAAGAAACAAAAACAGGAGATCCTGCGTCAGGACAAGATAATAGAGAGGCTCAGGATACAGTTGAGCGTTATCGGCATCAGAGGATATCGCGCCGCTGCCAAGGAGCGAGTTTGTTTTACGCTTAAATAAAAAGGAGGGGTAATGCAAGAATTAGTTAGCTGGGTTTCAAAACTCACTACAGATAAAATGCTTACATGGCATAAAGTAGAAGGCGATGTAAATGAGCATTTAGAAGAACAGCGCTTAAAAAACGCCTACATGGTAGCGCACTCGGCACCATGCGTTGGCAGAAGATTCGGCGGTGCGTATATTGGTTTTCGCGGCAAAAGAAAGATTCTTTGCGTCGCGATAATCGATGGGGTCGGCAACTGGATTTACTTAGATGCCAAAAAGGATCTAAAAAAATCTGTAAAGTGTCTTTTTTCTCTTGTTAAGAAAAATGTTTTAAACACGAAAACCTGTGAAAGATGTAGATCTCTTGGGTGGGCGTGATGAAAAATAAAGAAAAAAAGTTGGAGAAAAAGATCGAGGCACAGGCCAAGATCATAAAGTTTCTTAAAAAAGAAATCATGAAACTGAAATGGCACCTTGCTTGCTTGGGTGTTGGTAAAAAGCCGTTTTGGAAAATAAAGAAGGATTAAAAATCATCCCCTCACTCATAACAGAGTGAGGGGATTTTTGTTATAATTAGTATATTAAAAGATTATTTATAAAAAGTATGAATCCCGCACATAATAAAGAAAAAATAACTGATATGTGTAGATTCAGAAAATAAATAATAAAGTCGTTTTAAAATAATAATTAATAAAGACAAAGATTAAGAAGAATTTACTTTTAAATCTTTGTTATGTGTGGGATGAAAATAGGTTTTTTTGAATTAGAGGGATGGGAAAATAAAATTTTACAGGAAAATTTTAATAAAGATGAGGTATTTTTAAGTGCGGATAAGCTCGAACCACTTAATGTTCCGCTTCAGAAAGACTTTGAAATAATCTGTGTGTTTGTAAATTCTATTTTAAATAAAGATGTTTTGAGTCAATTCCCAAATTTAAAATTCATCGCTACGCGATCAACTGGTTTTGATCATATAGATATGAGCTATTGTAAAGAAAAGGGGATAAAAGTAGCATACGTTCCTACTTATGGTATGAATACAGTGGCCGAATATGCGTTTGGTTTGATTTTAAATTTAACCAGAAAAATATATCAATCTATTGATCAAATAAAAGAAAATGGAAGTTTTTCTCTAGAGGGCATGAGGGGTGTTGATATAAAAGGCAGAACTTTAGGCGTTATTGGTACGGGACGTATTGGAAAAGAATCTATAAAAATCGCAAAAGGCTTTGGAATGAACGTGATAGCTTTTGATGCTTTTCCGGATACTAAAGCGGCTACCGAAATGGGTTTTCAATATGTTTCTTTGGAGGAATTATTAAAAAATTCAGACGTCATTACTATTCATACCGTTTATAACGAAAGCACCCACCACCTAATCAATGAAAATAATTTTCAATTTATTAAAAAGGGCGCATTTTTAGTAAATACCGCTCGCGGAGCTATTATTCAGACCGAAGCTTTAATTGTTGCTTTAAAGAAGGGTATTTTAGGTGGATATGCAGCCGATGTTTTGGAAGATGAGGGCGAAGTAAAAGATGAATTAAATTATTTAACCAAAACAAGACCGAAAGAAGAGGTGGTAAAAAATATGCTGTATAATCATATTTTAATGGAAATGCCGAATGTCCTTTTAACTCCACATAACGCTTTTAATACCGAAGAGGCCCTACAGAGAATTTTAAATACAACTATAGATAACATAAAAGGATTCGAATCAAACAGTCAATTTATTTCAGTGGAATAAATATATATGATATTTGAGGATATAAAAATTCATGAAATTTTTGATTCAAGGGGAGAGCCCACCCTCGAAGTTGAAGTTTTAGATGAAAAATTAAATTCCTTTTCAGCCAAAATTCCATCTGGAAAAAGTCGGGGGAAAAAAGAAGCGACTGTTTTGACGTTTTTAGAGGCAAAAAAAGTTGTAGATTTGGTACTTAAAAAAGAATTGATTCATAAAAATTTTAATTCTATCAAAGACCTAGATAATTTTTTGATTCGTTTAGATGGCACTGAAAATAAAATGAATCTCGGCGGCAATTTAATGCTTGGAATTTCTATCGCCTTTGCTAGAGCTATAGCCCACAAAGAAAATAAAGAATTATGGCAAGTTTTAAAAGAAGAGTTTTGGGGCGGGCTTATTTCAGAGAGAAAGCCTTTAATTTTTTCAAATTTAATTAATGGGGGAGCGCACGCCGGCAACAACCTTAATATTCAGGAATATATGGTTGTGGTTGATTCAAAAGACCAGGATTATGCAGCTTCTATTAAGATTTTAATTAATTTTTATAAGGAGCTTGGTAAGTTTTTACAATCAAAATATAAATTAGAAAAACTGATAATTGGAGACGAGGGGGGTTATGCTATAAATTTTGAAAGCAATTTTGAGCCTATTAAAATATTGGAAGACATGGTTATTTCCGGAGGATTCAAAGATATTTTTTCTTTGGCCTTAGATGTTGCAGCTTCTAATTTTTATAAAAACGGTAAGTATAATTTTGGTGGAAATGAAATTTCTACCGGAAGATTAAATCAAACTCTGTTAGATTATTTGGTTAAATCTAATTTATTAATGTCCGTAGAAGATCCTTGCGACGAAGATGATTTAGAGGGTTTTAAGGAATTTAATAGTAAGTGTCCCGATAAATGGGTTGTGGGGGACGACTTGACGGTCACCAATCCGGAGCTTATAGAAAAATTTAGTAAAGAAAAGCTTATTAGCGGAGTAATTATAAAACCAAATCAAATTGGTACGGTTTCCGAATCTTGTCGTGCTATAAGAGTTGCTCAAGAAAATGGTTTGAAGACAATAGTTTCTCATAGATCGGGTGAAACTGAAGATGTATTTATAATTCATTTAGCTAAAGCTGGCGATGTAGATGCGGTTAAAATTGGCGCCCCTGTAAGGGAAAGAATTGTTAAATTTGATGAACTTATTAGGTTATATAATTAAAATAAATGATGAAAAAAATATTAATTTGGGTAGTTTTAGTATTATTTATTTTGGGTATTTGGTTTTTTGTTCGTTTTTGGACACCAGAAGATAGTTGGATTTGTGTTGAAAATGAATGGGTGCGACATGGCAATCCGTCATCAGAAATGCCTATAGAAAAATGCGTTGGTGATGGTGTCCAAAAAAATAAAGAAATTATATACTCAGTTTATTTCTCAAATAATAAACTTGACCCCGAGGTTAGTTGTATTAAAGTTTTTCCCGTTTCTAAAATAGGGACAGGTGAAGCGGCTAGCCTAAAAGAGGTCTTGGAGATTTTGGTCAGAGGGGTAAGCGATAAAGATAAAGAGGATGGTTATTACACCAGTATCCCAGAAAATGTAAAAATTAATTCTATTAATAAAGTTGGAAGTGTTGTCACTGTTGATTTTAGCAAGGATATTGAAAAAAATTCAGGCGGATCTTGTCGCGTTGGTGCTATTAGGGCTCAAATATATTGGACTATAATTAATTTTGATAAAAGCGTCAGAAGCGTTGTTATTTCAGTTGATGGTGAAACAGAAACAGCTTTACAGCCTTAATTTTAAAAACATGAGAAATATTAAAATAGCTATAATTGGATATGGGGAATTAGGAAAAGCTATTCACCGATTATTAAAAAATAACGTAGATTTATCTATTGAGATTTGGGATAAAAAAGATAAGAATGGGGGTTTAAAAGATGCGGTTTCTTTGGCTGAAATAGTTTTTGTTTGTGTGCCTTCTTGGTGTGCTAGAGAGGCATTAGAAGGCATTAAGATTCATTTAAATAAAAAATCATTGGTTATTTGTCTCTCAAAAGGAATAGAAGATAAAACATCGAAAACCATAGATTTGATTTTAGATGAGGTGCTTGGATCTAAAATTAATTTTGCAATATTAAGCGGTCCTATGATAGCCGAAGAGCTACTGAGTAATAAAAAGGGCTTTGCAATTTTAGCTTCAAAAAATAAAAGAAATTTTACATTAGCCTCGGCTATTTTTAATCACACCAACTTAATAATTAAATATTCAAAAGATTTAAGGGGTGTGGCGTTGTGCGGTGTTTTGAAAAATATTTATGCTTTAGGGATTGGTATTTGTGATGGCTTAAATTTAGGCGGTAATTCAAAAGGAGCTTTGTTTATTGAGGCTATAAAAGAAATGACGGAAATTGTGGGATTTTTAGGTGGTAAAAAAGAATCTGTATATAGTTATTCAGGGGTAGGCGATTTAACTACCACTGCTTTTAGTAATTTTTCTAGAAATAGAGAAGTTGGAGAAACTTTAGCTAAAACTGGAATTTGTTGCTTGGAAAGTGAGGGTTATAAATCAATGAATTCTTTAATAAAAATTATTGGTAAGGGTTATATAAAATTCCCTTTTTTGAAGGCTATAAAATCAATAATTTTAGATAATAAAAAATCGTTAGACGCTTTCTCGGACTTATTGAAGTAGCTAGATTTTTAGAAGGCCGCGGGATAAATCTGGTATTTTTTTGGTATAATTATATTAAGTTAAGACTTATTAAATATTATGAAAAAAATAACTGTTTTAGTGTCTTTAATGGGATTATTATTTACAGGCGTTGTTTTTGGTCAAACATCAGATGAGGTCGTGGCTTCTAACGTGCAAGCAGTCCAGGTTGTGGAAGGTACTACAATGAGTGATTTGGGAGTAACTGACCCGGGTTTATTACCAACAAATCCTTTTTATTTTCTAAAAGAATTAGGAAGAAATGTTCAGAGGGTTTTCGCTTTCGATCCCGTATCAAAAGCTGAATTGGAGTTAAAAATAACCAATGAAAAAGCAGCTGAGGTTAAAAAAATTCAAGAAATAGTTCCAAATGATAATGCCGCTATTGTTAAGGGTATAGAAAATTATCGAAATGCTCAGGAGAATTTAAGAAATAAATTGGAATTATTAAATACATCGTCAACGACTCCGGCGATAGATAAATTATTAACCTCCGTTGCCAATAACACGATCTTGCATCAAAAAGTTTTAGATGAAATTGGTTTTAAGGCCAGTGATAGCGTCGACGTTAGGAATATTGTTAATCTTGCTAAAGAAAAAATTGATGCATCGGTTGTAGCTGCGGCAAAAGAAAATCCAGGTGATTTTATTAATAAATTAGAAAATGCCTTTGTTGAGGCGAAGGGTAGCGAATTGAAATATATAAGATCTTTAGAAATAATCAATAGGTTAGAGAGCAAGGTTCCAGAAGAGGCTGCTGATTCTTTAAATAGACTACGCGAATATTTCTCTTCTCAGTTAAATGAAAATATAAAAAATACAATAGAATCTTCAAGTTCTGAAATTGTGCAGCAGGCTTTAATAGAAATACCAGGCGATGCTGTTAGGAAGGCGGTTATTATTGATGAGATGAGAGCTAGTGCGGACCCAAGTATTTTACCCGCCTTAGATTATATCTCCGAAAATCTTAAAAAAGAATATGAAAGCGATCAAGATTTAGCAATAATAGCGGAAAGACAGTTGAAATTAGTTAAGGAATTATTAAAGAAATTAGAAGATAAATTAATTTCTGCCAAAAATGGAGTTGAGGCAAAATCAAATATTGAAATAGCTAAAAATCACATTCAAAAAGCTGACTCATCTTTTATAGATAAAAAATACGGGGAGGTAATAGGACAAACTAGATCGGCCGAGGCCATTATTAAAAAAAGCTTTTCTTTAATAGAGGAAAAATCAACAAATTTGGATTATCTTAGGCAGCAGCTTAAAGAGCTATCTTCTAAAATAAATAATTATACCGAATTATTAGTTAATAAAAAAATAACTGCGGAATCTAACCCAAAAATATATGAAAATTTATCTTTGGCTAAAAAATTTTTAATCGAGGCGGAGAAATATGCTTCTGCCAACGATGTCAATAATGCAAAAATTAATATTACCGAGGCAAGAAGGGTTTTAGAAAATATACTTAGGATTTTTGAGCAAACAAACAATGTTCAAGTGATAGCTCCAATTAAATCAATTGAAATAACGGGGATTTCGGGCGCTATAAGTATTTCCTCATGCGATTCTTTAAAAAAAGAAATGGAAAATATTTTGGCAATGTTGAGATCGGGGATTATAAAAGAAGAGGACTATAAAATTAAATATGAAAATTTAAAACAACAATTAGAAAAATGTCTTAATGGCGTACAGGTAAATACCAATGCCGGCGTTGTAGAAAAACCGCTTTTTCAAACATCGACTTCTACCCCTATTTATTTTTGCGATTCATTAAAAGAGAGCCTAAATTATTTAGAAAAAATGTTGGCTAGCGGATTAATTAAGGAGGCTGATTATAAAATTAAATACGAAAACATTCAAATAGAGCTTAGAAAATGTTCTGGCGTATCTATTCCGCCCCTTAATACTATAAATCCACCTCAGCAAAATTATTGTACTATGGATTACAATCCGGTTTGCGCCCAACCACCAATGCCGAAGTGTTCTGACGGACTAGCTTGTATTCAGGTGATGCCACCTCTTAAAACTTATTCAAATGAATGCGTGGCTAAAAATTCCGGAGCCATTATAAAATACAAAGGAGAATGTGGCAGCTCAGAAAATTTGCAATTACCAACCACAAATACCGAAACTTTTATTAAGCCAGAGTGTGGTCAAGAAAATGAGAGGCTAAATAGAGATCCTTTATTGGGACCAGTTAATAAGCCGTGCTGTTTTGGTTTAAAAGAAGATAGATCAAATATTTCTTATAGTATTTGTATAAAATCAGAGGTTATAAATACTGATATGGCTACTAGTACGAGCAATGTTATTTCCTGTCCGGCTCTAGCTCCTATTTCTCCAGATGCAGAAAGAGAGTGTAATTCCAAGGGAGGAAAAATGATCGTAAAGCAAGATGCTGCTGGATGTAAAATGCCGCCGGTCTGTGTTTTACCAGCACCTACAAGTACGAATCTGTATAATTACTAAATTTGGCAGCACGGTTATTTTATAGTAGTTTTTATATATGCCTTTAATTGGAAAAGTTATAGTTGTCGCGGGAATTATTTTTGGCTCATCCATGCTGTTTTTTAATGGCGGCGTTTCTGTTCAGGAAAATCAAAATTTAATTATTAAAAAAGAAATTTTAACCGGCTCTACTTTTAGCGTAATAGCTTCTGAGGCCGGCGTCGCTACGAGCACAGTTAATTTAATATTAGAAAATACCAAAAAACTTTATGATTTAGCTCTTATTAGAGCTGGAAGGGAGTTGGTTTTTATATTTGATAAAAATTCAAATGATTTAAAAGAATTAAATTATGATATAGATTCAGAGGAAAGGCTTGTTATTAAGAATATTTCCACTACAACTGAGGATTGGCAGGCTGAAAGAATGGCTATTGAATATGAAACAGAAATTACTACCATTGAAGGAATTATTGATTCTTCCTTATATCAAGCAATTCTAGATCAAGAGGGGGATGAGAGGTTGGCCATTGCTTTAGCTGAAGTGTTTGCGTGGCAAATAGATTTTGCCGGAGAAATACAAAAAGGAGATAGTTTTAAGGTAATTTATGAAAAAAGATTTGTAGATAAAAATTATGTAATGCCTGGAAAAATATTATCTGCAAAATTTATAGCGAGTGGAGAAGAATATAAGGGGTTTTATTTCAAGGGTAGTGATGGAAAGGATGGGTATTATGATGACTTTGGTAAGTCTTTAGAAAAAGTATTTTTAAAATCTCCAATTCAATATAAATATATCAGTTCAGGTTTTAGTTATAAAAGAGTAAATCCAGTAACTGGAGATATTCATGCGCATAGAGCCATTGATTACGTTGCTCCTTCTGGAACACCAGTGGTAACCATTGGAGATGGGACGGTGGTTCAGGCTGGCTGGAATGGTGCCTATGGAATTTCCGTTAAAATAAGACACAACGATACCTACAGCACTGTTTATGGTCATTTTTCAAGCTTGGCAAAGGGCATAAAAAGAGGGGCGAGCGTAAGGCAGGGCCAAGTAATTGGCTACGTTGGTTCTACCGGTCAATCAACCGGCCCGCATTTGCATTATGAAGTTCATAAATTTGGATCATTAATTAATCCATTGACTCTCGTGGCTCCTGATGGAAAACCAGTTGCTGAAAATGACAAGGCCGCTTTCGAAGAGATTAAAAAACAATATAATATTTAATAAAATAAATAATATGAAAAAATTAAAAAATAAAAAAATAAAAATAGCCGCTTTCGATATAGATGGTACTATTTTTAGATCCTCACTTTTAATTGAATTAGTGAACGGATTGGTTAGGGAGGGTATTTTTTTAAAAAAAGCTGAGACAGAAATTGAAGAAGATTATCATGCATGGTTAAATCGTATAGCAAATTATGATACTTATATAAATAAAGTTGCTGAAGTTTATTTTAAGCATATTGTTGGATGTAAAAGTCAGGATGTTATAAAAATTGGGAGAGTGGTAATGAATAAGCAAAAAAAGAGAGTGTATAGATTTACCAGGGATTTGGTGAGCGATTTAAAAAAAGAGGGTTATTATTTAATTGCTATTTCTGGATCACCAATGTTTATGGTTAAGGATTTTGCTAAAAATTTGGGATTTGATATGGCATTTGGAACCGCGTTAAAAATAGAAAAGGGTTTGTTTACTAAAGAATTTGCTCAAAGAGATAGTTATGATAAGAAAAGCAAACTGCTTATGAAAATTGTTGAGCAATTAGGAATAAATCCAGATTGGAAAAATTCTGTAGCTGTAGGTGATAGTGCAACGGATATATCTATGCTTGAGTTGGTTGGTAAGCCAATTGCTTTTAATCCTGACGGAGTATTAGTTGATTACGCTAAAAAACAGGGTTGGAGGATAGTTGTAGAGCGAAAAAACATTGTTTATGATATAGAAAAATTTGATTTTATTCACTATAAAAACCAGTAAAAATACTGGTTTTTTTGTTTGGTTTTTTAACTCATTTTATGCTATAATTTAAACATAAAAAGGTTCAAATTTTATTTACTAAAAAGCCACAAATAGCTTTTTTAATTTTGTAAAATATGGCAAAAATTGAAAAAAATAATTCAGAAGATAAGGTAAAAAAAGTTAACTCTTATACGGCCGAAAACATTCATGTTTTAGAGGGTCTAGATCCTGTTCGTAAAAGACCCGGTATGTATATCGGTTCAACTGGAACCGAGGGTTTACATCATTTAATTTGGGAGGTAGTTAATAACTCTATTGATGAAGCAATGGCTGGATTTGCAAAGAATATTCGAGTTGAATTGCTGCCTAAAAATATAGTGTCCGTAACGGATGATGGGCGAGGTATTCCCGTGGAGGTTCATAAACAAACAAAAAAATCGGCGCTAGAAACAGTTATGACTACGTTGCACGCCGGAGGAAAGTTCGATAGTGATACTTATAAAGTTTCTGGAGGTCTTCACGGTGTAGGCGTCTCCGTTGTTTGTGCGTTATCTACTTGGATGAAGGCAGAGGTATGGCGTGACGAAGGTTTATTTGAACAAGAATATAAACAAGGCAAGCCTCAATATAAGGTTAGGAAAATTGGTAAATCAGATAAAACCGGAACAAGAATAACTTTTCAGCCTGATCCGGAAATTTTTAAAGTAACTGATTTTGATAGAAAAAAGGTTATTGATTATATCAGATACCAGGCGTTTTTAACTAAAGGTATTAAGATTGAAGTGATTGATTCAAGTAAAGCGCCGGTTTATTATCACGGGTTTCAATTTGATGGTGGAATTTTATCTTTTATAAAATATTTAAGCGAAACATCTAAACAACTTCAAGATCAACCTTTTTATGTTGAAAAAGAATTTGAAAAAATCGGTGTTGAAACAGCGTTCATTTTTAACGATGAGCTAGAAACTCAAGAATTGGGTTTTACAAATAATATTTATACTCCGGACGGAGGAACTCATATTACCGGTTTCAGATCAGCTCTAACAAGGGTTTTAAACGATTTTGCTAAAAAAGAAGGATATTTAAAGGGCGCCGAAGATAATTTAACCGGAGACGATGTTAGGGAGGGTCTTACCGTTGTTGTTTCTGTCAAAATAAGCGAGCCACAATTTGAGGGTCAGACTAAGGCTAAATTGGGCAGTACTGAAGCTAGAACTGCAGTTGAAAGCGTAGTTGGTGAGGCATTAAAAGAATTTTTAGAAAGATATTCATCTGACGGAAAAAGAGTTATTGAAAAATGTATTTTGGCGGCAAAAGCAAGAAAAGCCGCAAAAGCTGCAAGAGAAACTGTTTTGAGAAAGGGGGTATTAGACGGGCTTACTCTTCCAGGAAAGTTAGCTGATTGTAGTTCTCGAAGTCCCGAAGAATCAGAGTTATTTATCGTAGAAGGAGACAGCGCCGGCGGCAGCGCCAAGCAGGGTAGAGACAGAAGAACTCAGGCCATTCTTCCATTGAGAGGAAAGATTTTAAACGTAGAAAAATCCAGAATTGATAAGATGCTTCTTAATAGGGAAATTAAATCATTGGTTGTAGCTTTGGGTACCGCTATCGCAGAATCTTTTGATATTACAAAAATTCGTTATCATAAAATAGTTTTGATGACTGATGCCGATGTAGACGGAGCTCATATCAGAACTCTTTTATTAACATTGTTTTATAGATATTTACCGCAGGTCATTCAGAGTGGCTATCTTTATATTGCCCAACCACCTCTTTATCGTCTTCAGAAGGGCAAGGAATTTAAATATGTTTATAGTGATTTAGAAAAAGAAAAAAATGTAAAAGAAATGACAAAGAAAGTTGATGAGAAAATCAATATTCAAAGATATAAGGGTCTTGGTGAAATGAATCCTGATCAACTTTGGGAAACTACAATGAATCCGGAAAACAGAATTTTAAAGAAAGTGAATATAGACGATGCCGTGGTAGCCGACAAGATGTTTGATATTTTAATGGGTGAGGATGTGGATCCAAGAAAGAGCTTTATTCAAGCTCATGCCTTATCCGTTAAAAATCTCGATGTTTAAGCTCTTAGCTGGACATTTTTAGCTTTTTGTGGTAAATTTTTATAATTAAATTTAAATAAACAGATGTTTTCTAAACTTATTGCTTTTATACAAGAATCCAAACAAGAGCTTCGTAGAGTAGAGTGGCCAACTAGAGCTGAAACAACTAAATTAACACTTGTTGTTATTTTTATTTCTTTAGCTACTGCTATTTATTTAGGAGTCTTGGATTACGCTTTTACTAAATTATTAGAATTGTTTATCTAACATGGAATTAAAGAAAAATCCGGTATCGGGTAAGGAAAAAATGATAGAGGAAAAGAAAGAGAGACATTGGTATGCTGTGCATACTTATTCTGGTTATGAAGATGCCGTGGCTCGCTACTTAAAACAAAGAGTAGATTCTTTGGCTATGAATGATAAGATTTTTAATATCTTAGTTCCAAAAGAAACTAAAGTAAAAATAAAAAATGGAAAAAGAAGAGTGGCTGAAGAAAAGATTTATCCGGGATATGTCTTAGTAGATATGATCTTGACCGAAGATTCTTGGTATGTGGTTAGAAATACGCCGAGAGTTACGGGTTTTGTTGGGCCAGATTCAACAACTCCTGTTCCATTATCAAAAGAAGAAATTGATGTATTAATGGTTAGAATGGGAAATAAAGATGCTAAGTTTAAAGTTGATATCAGAGTTGGAGAAATGGTAAAAATAACCGACGGGCCCTTTAAGGACTATGATGCTAAGGTTGCCGAAGTAGATGAAGAGAAGGGTAAGATAAAAGTATTAGTCCCGATTTTTGGAAGAGATACGGTAGTAGAATTAGATTCATTACAGATTAAAAAAGTATAAACAAATCTGCGAATATTTACCTCTTATTCGTACGAATATCAAAATAATTATTAAAAAAATATATGGCTAAACCAATTAAAACAGTATTAAAATTACAGTTAGAAGCGGGTAAGGCCAATCCAGCTCCTCCAGTAGGAACTGCATTGGGTCCTCACGGAGTAAATATTCAAGATTTTTGCAAGAAATTTAACGACGCCACAAAAGAAATGATGGGCGACGTAGTTCCAGCTGAAATTACTATTTATGAAGACAGGAGCTTTGATTTTAAGCTTAAAACTCCTCCTGCATCAGCTTTGCTTAAAAAGGCTGCTGGCATAGAAAAGGGAGCTGCTAATCCATTAACTCAGAAGGTTGGAAAGGTTACTAAAGAGGATGTCAGAAAGATCGCAGAAAGAAAGATGGTTGATCTCAATGCTTATGATGTTGAGGCGGCTATGAAAATCATAGAAGGAACTGCTCGAAATATGGGAATAGAAGTAGAAAAATAAAAAGAAAAACCGCCTTAATTAGGCGGTTTTTTATTTGCTAAGACGGCTCTGCGCTTTGAAAGTTCTTCGCAGATTCTGTCGATAAGACTTATTCTGAAAGAAAGCATTTCTCTCAAAAGCATGCTTATGTCGTCCTCTGATTTTATTTCGGTATCCAGAAATATTTTCATGACCTGACTGTCTTTAAAGCCATATTGGCTGTCGGGATCGCTGCGAATCGCTAGAATGCATTCTTGTACCGAGTATTTTTTAATTTCGTCGGCCATATTTTCTCCTTTTAAGAATCTACTATTAACCTAACCCTATTTTTAAAATTTGCCAATAGTCTTTAAAAGATTATAATAAATAACAGTTTTTTGATTTTAAAATTACGGTATAATGGAGGATATATGGAAAGAGGAAAATTTATAGCATTAGATGGAATAGATGGGTGTGGCAAGGGTACGATTATGAAAAAGATAGCGGCTTATCTTTTTGATAAACAAAAAACCCACCATGTTTTAATGACGCGCGAGCCTTATATTTCAAAATATAATGCTGAAATTCGTAGAATGATGAAAGAGAATGTAGATCCGTATGAGAATGCGGATATTTTTGCCGATCTATTTGTTAAAGATCGCAAAGAACATGCCAAATGGATAGAAAAAGAGCTTTTAGCTGGCCATCACGTGGTTTCTGATAGATATAAGTATTCCACTTTGGCTTATCAGCAAACTCAAGGCATTTCTTTGGATGAATTAATAAAAATGCATAAAGGAATATTAATTCCTGATTTAATAATTATTCCCGATGTTTCTGTTGAAGAGGCGATTTGTAGAGCATCGGTAGATAAAAAAAGAGACTTTAAAGAAGTTTTTGAGAAAGATAAAAATTTCCAGGAAACTTTAAGAAATAATTATTTGGAATTAGCCAAATATCTTCCCGAAGAAAATATAGTAATTTTAAGAGGCGATAGCTCAGATATAATATTTGAGCAGGCCAAAAAAGAAATTGACAAGGTTTTAGAAATTAAGACGCCTATAGTTATATAATTGGCGTTTATCCCGCACATAAGTCTTATGTGCGGGATTTTTTATTAGTTATAATTTTGATATAATAAATCTTAATGACTAAATATTTACCAACGATAGGGCTGGAAGTTCACGCTGAACTTAAGACAAAGACTAAGATCTTTTGTGATTGTCCAAATAATGCAGATGAAAAAAAACCAAATACAAGTGTTTGTCCGGTTTGTCTTGGACACCCGGGCGTTTTACCCGTTTTAAATAAAAAAGCAGTGGAGTCTATGATAAAAATAGGCCTAGCTATTGGCGGAGAAATAAACGAAAACTTTAAATTTGATAGAAAAAATTATTTTTATCCCGACCTTCCGAAGGGTTATCAGATTTCTCAGTTTGATTTACCAATAGTAAGGGGGGGGAGTTTAGATATTTCTAGCAGGATTAACAAGCAAAGAATTATTAAAATAAACAGGGTCCATTTAGAAGAAGATGCGGGTAAATTAGTTCATGGTGAAAAAGGAGACAATAGCACATATGTAGATTTTAATCGTGGTGGGGTTCCGCTTATGGAGCTTGTTTCCGAACCGGATATGCATAGTGCTGAAGAAGCGGTTGCTTATGGAAGGGAATTGCAGCTAATTTTGCGTTATTTAAAAGTCTCTGACGCTGATTTAGAAAGAGGTCAAATGCGTTTTGATGCAAATATTTCTATAAGTTCCGATGAAAAGCTTGGAACAAGATCTGAAATTAAGAATTTAAATTCTTTTAGTGCGCTTGAAAATGCTATAAATTACGAAATTAAACGTCAGGAAGAAATTATTGATAATGGTGGAAAGATTGTTCAAGAAACTTTGGGCTGGGATGATACCAAAAAACAAACTATTTCTCAAAGATCTAAAGAAGAGGCTCATGATTACCGCTATTTTCCTGAGCCAGACTTACCGCCATTAACAAGGGATGGTTTTGAGATTGAAAAATTAAAATTAGAAATTCCCGAGCTTCCGAATGCAAAAAGAAAAAGATTTAGTGATCAATATAGGCTTTCTTTGGAGCAGATGAGTATTTTAATAGAAGATAAAGAAATGTCTGATTTTTTTGAACAAGCCGTGTCTGAATTAGAGGGGGATATTCAGGGAGATGCTGGAGCTGAGAGGGTTAAATTGATTTTAAATTATTTATCTAGCGATTTAAGGGGATTATTAATTGCAAAGGGAATTGGATTTGATCAGAGTAAAATTACACCAGAAAATTTCGCTGATCTCATAGATATGATTTTTAATAAAGAGATTTCAAGTCGCGTAGCTAAAGATTTGATGGTTAGAATGATTGATACGGGTTTGGATCCTAGAGAAATAGTTAAAAACGAGGGGCTTAATCAAATTTCAGATGAAGCTGGACTAAGCGAGTTGGTTTCAAAAATTATAAAAGAAAATCCTAAACCAGTTGAAGATTATAAGAACGGTAAAGAGCAGGCTGTTATGTTTTTGATTGGAAAGGCTATGGCCGCATTAAAGGGCAGGGGTAATCCAGGGGTATTGAAAAAAATGTTTAAAGATGGTATAATATAATTATAAATTAATTTTATAAAATTATGTTTGAGGCATTTAAATTTGGTTCAACGCCAAAATCAGAAAAAGAAACAGAGGTTATATTAAATTATGCTGAAATAGCAAAAAATAAAAAGAAAATAGACGAAAGAAAGCTTAGAGAAAAAACGTCTGAAGAAATAAAGGCTCTTGGTAAAGAGATTGAGATTCAACAAGGAGTAGAAAAAGCTAGAGAAGTATTGGAGAGGGAATTTGAACATAAAAGTTAATAATTAAAAAACCCGGAATTCCGGGTTTTTTAATTATTTAGTAAGGAAGTTGTTTTTTTATTATTTCAGTAAAAGCCTCTATCGTTATAGCCCCTTGATTTCCCTTTTCGCGCTGACGTACAGCGATTGTTTTATTGGTTATTTCCTGATCTCCAACTACAAGAATATATGGAATTTTCTGAATTTCTGATTCTCGAATACGCTTTCCAAGTGTTTCGTTTGAATCGTTTATACTTACACGAATATCTTTCTTGATTAATTCTTTTGATATTTCCTCGGCATATGCTTTTTGTTTTTCGCTTATCGGTAAAATTATAGCTTGAACTGGAGCGAGCCAGGCAGGGAAGGCGCCTGCGTAATGCTCAATTAGAAGACCAATAAATCTTTCAAAGCTACCAAATAGGGCGCGGTGCAACATATATGGTCGTTCCTCCTCACCTTTATCATTTTTAAATACCATATTAAATCTTTCCGGGAGATTAAAGTCGAATTGAAGAGTAGAGCATTGCCACTCCCTTCCAAGCGCGTCTTTGATTTTGAAATCAAGTTTTGGACCATAAAAGGCGGCTTCGCCTTCCTGTTCAACAAAAGAAAGTTTTTTTTCTTTTGCAATTTTTCTTAATACGCTTTCAGTAAATTTCCAACCCGCGTCTTTTCCGGAGTACTTTTCTTTATTTTTTGGATCTCTTAATGATAAATATACACTCACTGAATTTATGTCAAAACCAAAAGATTTATACATAAATAAGATAAAATCGACAACTTTTTTAAGTTCATCTTCTACCTGATTTTCTCTGCAAATAATATGAGCATCGTCTTGAGTAAATCCGCGAACTCTAGTAAGTCCGGAGAGCTCGCCCTTCTTTTCAAATCTATATACAGTTCCACATTCTGCCCATCTGAAAGGAAATTCTCGATAAGATTTTGGAGAATTATTGTATATCTGAACATGAAAAGGGCAATTCATTGGCTTTAATAAATACTCCTCTGATTGTTTTATTTTTTCATGTTTTTGCCTTTCTTCTAAAGTCTGACCAACTTCAAGCGGAGGGTACATACTGGAATTATAAAATCCCCAATGACCAGAAGTTTCCCATAGAATTTTATTGCCTATATGTGGGGTGCGTACCAATTGATAGCCATTTCTTGTATGTTCTTTGTACCAAAAATCTTCAATCATTCTCCAAAGAATAGCGCCTTTTGGATGCCATAAAGGAAGTCCTAGGCCTACTTTTTCATCGATATGAAATAAATCTAACTCCTTTCCTAATTTTCTATGATCCCTCTTTTTAGCCTCCTCTAACATTTTTAAATGCTCATCAAGTTCTTTTTTAGAACTAAAAGCTAGTCCGTATATTCTGGTAAGCATTGGATTTTTTTCGCTACCTTTCCAGTACGCTCCGGCAAGATGAGTAAGTTTAAAACCTTCGATATTTATTTCTGAGGTGTTTTTGACGTGAGGTCCCTTACATAGATCCATAAACACATCTCCGGTTTTATATATAGAAATAGGTGATTTTCCTTTTTGCAATTCTTTTATAAGTTCTAATTTAAATTTTTGTCGGGTTAAAAGTTTTTTTGCTTTTAATGCCGTTATTTTTTCAGATTTAAATTCAAGCTTCTGCGCAATTAAATGACGCATTTCTTTTTCAAGTTCAATTAAATCAGTATCATTTATTGGTTTTGTAAATAAAAAATCATAGTAAAAACCATTTTCTATTACCGGACCAATGCCGAGCTTTGTTTTCGGGTATTTTTTTAATACCGCTGCGGCTAATAAGTGTGATAAAGAATGTCTTATTTCGTCTATTTTATTGTGTTTGTCCATAGATATGATTATAAATTATTTATAGTATCTTGAAAAGAATAATCTTTGGAATTAAGCTTATTAATAGGATTTTAAAATATTGGAGGATAATTTATGTGCGAAGAAGATGAAGTGAAAATTGATAGGGTGCGTGAAAATGGCGTCATAGTTTATAATGTTGATTCAATATTAAACAGTGTGCCCGCTAAACGTCATCTGAAATTTCTTCGCAAATCTCAGAATAAGAAGAAAAAACAGTTTAGAAAAAATAAATAAGTATAAAAAAGAGCGTCTACAAGGCTCTTTTTCTTTGCAGAGTCGTTTAAAATTTGTGTTTGACAGTGAGCGTTAGGGGGGGGGTATCCTATTAATAGGTAAATAGAATTAATAAATAAAAATATGTTCAAAGAAGGAAATTTGAATAAAAACAATGAAAATAGCCATAAAAAAATAGAGCTTGATAAAAAAGTTGAAAATTTTGTGCTTCGTAGTAGATTTAAAGAAATGAGAAAAAGTATTGCAGATGGATTAAGGGAGCTACCAAAACCAACTAGAAAAGAGGCTTATAAAAAAATTATAGATTTACTTAATATAAGAGATAATAACGAAGAAGATTATGAAAAAAAAGTCGGCGCGGCTCTTTTTGAATTAAAACAGGTAGTTGGAAATAAAGACTTTGTTGCTGATATAGACTACGCCCTACATAGCCGAAATTTTTTATTAGAAGGATTGAGTAATTTGAGGGAGGCGGCGGACTTAGAAGATTTTAACGAGTTTATGGATGATCTCGAGAGAGATAGAGATGCTGTGCTCGAAGAGTCTGAGAAGATTTTAGAAGAAATGCAGGATGAAAGACTCGATTTATAAATTTAAAGGATAAAATAAAAACCACTAATAATTCTAGTGGTTTTTATTTTATTTGTTTTGCCGAGCTACAGATTATTTTTGATTCACCGTTACGTAAAGAAATTTTTCCGGCTATTAAAACAACGTTTCCCTCAACCCAAATACTTTTGGTTTTTTCTAGGACATCGGAGAATATCAGTATCTCTGTATTAGCATCAAAGTCTTGAATAGTCACAAAAAGCATTGGTTGTCCCATTTTTGTTGTTATAGAAACTATTTTGGATATAAAGCCAGCCACCTTAACACTTTTTGGCCTCATCCATTCATCGTTATCTCCGCGAGCCATTGCGACTCTTATTTCGGTTACCCCTAGTTTTTGAATTTTTTCCTTGTATATATTTAGCGGATGATCAGATATAAATAAACCCAGCAATTCTTTTTCCCATGCTATTTTTTCGGTTGGGGTGGCGGGCACGCAAGGTTTCATTTTAAGTGCGCTCGCCGAAGCTCTAGATCCACCAAAAAGACTATTTTGAGTTGTGTTTTTTGATTTTCTTAGACCGGAAGTAAATTTTACAATATCTTCTATATTGGCAATGGCTTGGTTTCGTTCAATCCCAAGAGAATCTAATGCCCCTGATTTTATAAGACTTTCTAATGATTTTTTATTTAAATCTTTATGTTCTACTCTTTCAAGTAAATCAATAAAGGTTTTAAATAGACCATTTTTTTGTCGTTCGGCTATAATTGCGTCTAAAATATTTTGACCTATATTTTTGATAGCCAGTAAACCAAATCTAATATTTTTTTCTTCCGGCATGAAAGATATGAAGCTTTTATTAATATCCGGGGGGAGTATTTGAATTCCTGCTTTTTTAGCTTCGCTGATAAGAAACGCCGCCCTTTCAACATCGCCGGAATCCGCATTTAAAAGACCAGTATAAAATTCAACAGGGTAGTGGGCCCTTAAATATGCGGTTCTATATCCGATAACTGCATAACAAGCCGCGTGGCTTCTATTGAATCCATATCTCGCAAATGGCTCAAACCATTGCCAAATTTGCTCAGCAACTCTTTTATCTATGCCGTTTTTAATCATGCCGTCTATCATTTTTTGGCTTTGTTCATCTAGTAAAGATTTGATTTTTTTACCTACAGCTTTTCTTAGAGTGTCGGCTTCGGATAGTGAAAATCCTGCCAGTTCTTGAGCGACTTTCATAAGCTGCTCTTGATAAATCATAACTCCGTAGGTCTTCTTTAATATCGGTTCTAGTTTCGGATGTAGATAATTTATTCTTTCACGTTTAAATTTTCTGTTTATGTATTGAGGAATAAATTCCATTGGACCAGGACGATACAACGCAACCATGGCGATGATGTCTTCAATTTCACTTGGTCGTAGTTCCTTTAAATACCTTCTCATTCCGCTGGATTCTAACTGGAAAACTCCCGTGGTATCGGCGGCTTGTAGAATTTCAAAAGTTTTTTCATCATCTAGCGGCAACTTACTCATATCCAAATCAACTCCATGATTTTCTCTTATTAATCGAATTGAATTTTCTATAGTTGTTAAGTTTTTAAGTCCGAGTAAATCAATTTTTAAAAGACCTAAATCTTCAACGCTGTGCATTTCAAACTGCGTAACAATAGTGTCTTTATCTTGTGGCGCATATTGAATAGGCATGTAATCAGTAAGTGGACCTTCCGAAATAACTGTCCCGCACGCATGAACGGATGCGTGGCGATTTACTCCTTCAAGATGTTTTGCGGCATCAATTAATCTTGCGGCGTCGGGATTTGTTTCGTAAAGAGTTTTAAATTCCACAACGTTTTTAAGAGAATCATCTATCCAGCCCTCTTTCATTCCTTGTGTGGGATTAAATGGAATTAATTTTGCCGTCATATCACAAAGAGAAAGGGGAATACCAAGGGCTCTACCCACATCCCTTATTGCCGCGCGAGCCGCCATGGTTCCGAAAGTAATAATATGAGCAACGTGATCTACGCCATATTTTTCTTGTAGATATCCAAAAACTTCATCGCGGCGAGTATCTGTAAAGTCTAAGTCTATATCGGGCATTGAAATACGTTCTGGATTTAAAAATCTTTCAAACATGAGTCCGTATTGAATTGGGTCTAAATCTGTAATGCCCAAAATATAAGAAACGATACTTCCTGCGGCCGAGCCTCTACCTGGGCCTACAGCAATACCTCTTTCTTTGGCCCAATTTACGAAATCTTGAACGATTAAAAAATAATCAACGAAGCCTGTTTTTTTAATAACGCCCATTTCATAATCAAGTCGCTTTTTTGTTTCTTCGTTTAAATTTGGATAGCGCTTATCAATTCTTTCATTTATAAGTTTTTCTAAATAGTCGTTTGCACTTTGATTGTCAGGGAGTGGAAATTTAGGCAAAATTATTTTTCCTAATTGAATTTCTACATTGCATCGATCGGCTATTTTTGCGGTATTTTCTAATACTTCAGGTACGTCATTAAAAAATTCAAGCATTTGTTCCGGAGAACGTAACGAAAAATCGTCGTCTTTAAGCGTGAGTCTGTCCGGGTCATCTACGGTATTTCCAGTTTGTACAGCTAAAAGAATATCGTGATATTTTGCATCTTCAGATCTTAGATAATGAGTGTCTTGAGTGGCCACCATTTCTATTCCTGTTTCTTGAGATAATTTTCTAATTCCATCATTTACTTTTTGAACATCGGGAATTCCAGGGTGGTGTCCAATTTCTAAAAAGAAATTTCCATTACCCATGATATCTTGATATTCCAAAGCAATTCTTTTCGCTTCGGCGTATTTGTTGTTTATTAATGCTTGACCAATTTCTCCTGCTGGGCAAGCGGAAAGAGCAATCACGCCTTCGTGATGCATTTTTAAAATTTCTTTATCTATTCGAGGTTTATAATAAAAACCCTCTAAATTGGCCTTAGTTACTAATTGAATAAGGTTTTTCCAACCGGTATTATTTTCAGCTAATAAAACTAAATGACAAAACTTATCATCTATTCTGTTTCGTTTATTAAGTCTGCCGTTTGGCGCGATATAAGCCTCTACTCCAAGAATTGGTTTCAAGCCAGCCTTCTTGGCTTTTTTATAAAATTCAATTGCGCCGTAAAGATTTCCGTGATCGGTAACGGCCAACGAATTCATTCCGAGCTCTTTAGCTCTATTTATAAGGTCATCTATTTTAGCAAGTCCATCTAAAAGAGAGTAGTGTGAGTGAACGTGAAGGTGGGTAAAGCGTGGCATGTTTTAAATTTAAAAATCAAAAATTTAATCAATATAATTATAATAACTTGAAACAGTCTTTTTTAAAATATTGACAACGATGGTTATTTAGTTTTTAATCTAAACAGTTTTTTAAAATTTTGGTTTGGAGGAAGAATATGATATTAGCCTGTTTATTTGCCCTCGCAGCATTTTTGTTTTTAACGGGTTATGCCTACAAAGTGGGTTATCACGCTAAATCCGTAGAGCATAAATCTAATTCTGAAAAAAGTGAAGGCGAGCCTAGCCCCATTATGTTGCTTGCCGGCATTATCTTTCTGATAATGGCCTGCGGGAGATTTTTATTAATTGGCCGTGGCGTAGCTATCCCGGGCGACGAAGGAATCAATTCATTAAAAGAAAATGGTATATACCAAGTGGTTGTTACCACTTCTACTCCTGACTGTGTGCGAGTAGCAATACTTCGCAGACAGGATGGCGGATTGATAGCTCGCAAGCTCAAGGATGTGCCGCCTAATGTTTTTAAAAGGATGCCCGATACTTTAATTAAAGACGGGCAGAGTATAGAAAACCCCATTAAATACGAGGCTTTTCCTTAAACTTAAAAATAACCCCGGCAAAAACTGCCGGGGTTTTTATTTACATATTCAATCTTTTATGATATTTTTAATAGGTATAAGTAATAAAAATATAAAATAAAACTATGGGTGGCGTACCAGTAAAACACAAATCAAAATCAAGAGTTGGCATGCACAGAGCTCATCAAGCTTTAAAAAAAGTTAATGTTTCTGTCTGCAAAAATTGCAAGTCTCCGGTTTTGTCTCACAGAGTTTGCCCAAATTGCAAAGAGTACGGAAAGCAATAAACTAATTTAATAATTTATGGCAACCAGGCATTTAGCCAGATCAATTATTTTACAATCTCTTTATGAGTGGGATTTTTATAATCAAAAAGAAGATTTAACAAAGATTTTAGAAAGAAACATGAAAGAATTTGGTCCTGGCATAGATGAGCCTGAATTTGTTTGGAACCTAATGAATAATATTATTTCTCACAAAAAAGAAATTGATAATATTATTACTAAGGCAGCTCCTGAATGGCCACTCGAACAAATTTCAATTGTAGATAGAAATGTTTTGAGGCTTGGACTTTTCGAGCTTTTATTTGCTGACAGAAAAGAAGTTCCTCCAAAAGTGGCTATAAATGAAGCCATTGAAGTTGCCAAAAATTACGGCGGTCCAAATTCCGGTAAATTTATTAACGGAGTTTTGGGTACTGTTTATAGAGAAATGGGTGAGCCCGGAAAAGACGATAAAAAACCTGAGTCAAAAGAAGTTAAAGAAAAAAGCGAAGAAAAATTAAAGAAAGTCGAAAAATAAAAATTAATTAAAAAACTAGAACCTAGGCATTAGATACGAGAAAAAATCTAGTGTTTAATGCCTAAAGTTTAGTGCTTAGAAAAAATATGGAAGTTGAAAAACTTGAGAAATCTATTTCTTATAAATTCAAAAATAAAGAGTTTATAAATGAAGCGTTAACTCACCGTTCTTATTTAAATGAAAATCCAACATGGAAAGTTTCTCACAATGAACGATTGGAGTTTTTAGGTGACGCTGTTTTGGAATTGGTTGTTACGGAAATTTTATATAGAAAATATCCAAATTCAGCCGAGGGTCAGCTCACATCTTTTAGAGCGGCGTTAGTGAATTATCAAATGCTTGCAGAAGTTTCTAAAGTTATTGAATTGGAAAATTCTTTATTACTTTCTAAAGGAGAGTCAAAGGATATGGGGAGGGCCAGGGATGTTATTTTGGCAAATGCTATCGAGGCCTTGATTGGCGCCATTTATTTAGATGGCGGCTATGATAGTGCAAAGAATTTTATTGAAAAATTTGTAATGGCAAAATTAGAAGAAGTAGTTGAAAAGGGTTTGTATAAAGATGCTAAAAGTTTGCTCCAAGAAAAAACTCAAGCAAATCAGAAGGTCACTCCTATATATAGAGTAATTAGTGAAGAGGGACCGGATCATAAAAAAGTCTTTACAGTTGGCGTGTACTTAGCAGATAAGTTGGTTGCCAGCGGCCAGGGAATGTCCAAGCAAGATGCCGAAGTAGATGCGGCTAAAAAAGCCTTACAAGAAATATAAAATGAAAATAATTTATCCGGCTTTTTCAAAGCATTTATTTTATTTTAGAATGCATATTTCTAAATTTGTTTTGGAAAACAATTGTGTTCCGCTTAATCCATTTATGATTCACGAGTATTTTTTATTGGATACCGTTGATAGAGATAAAATAAGAGAATCAAATAATGCATTAGTAGAAAAAGCTGAAGAATTGTGGGTTTTTGGTGAAATAAGCGATGGGGTAATGGCTGAAATAAAATTAGCTCAAAAAATAGGCAAGCCTATAAGATATTTTGAAGTTATAAAATCAAAAGACATTAAAGAAATTTCTGAAAAAGAAGCTAAATTAGAGGCTTAATATTTTTTTATGAAAATTATTTTAGGATCTCAATCTGCTGGACGAAAAAAGGTTTTAAAAGATATGGGATATGAGTTTGAAATCATGCCGGCAGATATAGACGAAAAACAAATTCGTTTTGATGATCCAATTAAACTTACCTTAGCTTTAGCAAATGCAAAAGCGGGGGCTATTTTACCGAAATTAAAAAATAAAGATTCAATTTTAATTACTTCGGATCAAGTTGTAGTTTGTAATGGAAAAATTATTGAAAAACCAGTTGATGAAAAAGAAGTAAGAAGTTTTATAGAAATGTATAAAAGATATCCGGCAGAAACAGTCACATCTGTAGTTGTAATAAATACGGTTTTAAATAAAAAAGTTGAAGGCACGGATATCGTTAAAATTTGGTTAAATCCTATTCCAAAAGAAGTTGCTGATAAATACATAGAAAGCAAAGAGCCATTTTTCGTTGCCGGTGGGTTGGCTATAGAACATCCAATTATTGGTTCATACGTAGATCGCATTGAGGGAGAGCTTGAAAGTACTATGGGTTTACCAAAGAAATTAACAGCTGAATTGATAAATTTAGTAAATTTAGATGTATAATTTAAGAGTATGCTTTTAAAACGTTTAGAATTAGTTGGTTTTAAATCTTTTGCAGATAAAACTATTTTAGAATTTCCCGGCGGTATTGCCGGCATTGTTGGTCCTAATGGTAGTGGAAAGAGCAATGTGCTTGATGCGGTACGTTGGATTTTGGGTGAGCGTGAGGCAAAAAATCTAAGAGGTGATAAGGCTGAAGATTTAATTTTTGCCGGCACGCAAAAAAGACCGAGAATGGGTATGGCTCAGGTGTCTTTAATTTTTGATAACAGTTCCGGTTTTTTCCCTGTAGATTTTTCTGAGGTTTCTATAGTCAGAAGAATTGATAGAGATGGAATATCTCAATATTTTTTAAATAAAGCTGAAGTCAGACTTAAAGATATTATTGATTTTTTTGCCAAGGCTAGATTGGGTACGCACGGTCTAACCGTTATTAATCAGGGCGAAAGCGATCTTTTTGTAAAATCTACACCAAAAGAAAGAAGGGAGATGATCGAAGAAATTTTAGGTCTTCGACAGTATCAAATAAAAAAGAATGAGGCGCAAAGAAAACTTAAAAATACCGGTATAAACATTGATAAAGTGAGGGTGATGCTAGATGAAATAGCGCCACATTTAAGATTTTTAAAAAAACAAACAGCTAAGTGGGAGAAGCTTTCGGAAACAGAAAAAGAATTGAATGATCTTGAGGCTGTTTATTTTAAAAATAAATTAAAGGAAATTTTAGTTGGTTTAGAAAAGTTTTCTCCAAGATTAAAAGAAATAGATGAAAAACTCTCGCAAAAATTATTAGAGCTTAAAGGCTTGCAAGAGCAATTAATAAAGGTAGAAAATAGCAGGCCGAGCAATAAGGCTCAGCTGGATAATTTACAATTAAAACGAGAAGAGCTTTTAAATAAAAAATCGGTACTAGAAAAAGAACTTGGTAGATTAGAAGTTAAAATAGAATTTTCTTCAAATACTGAAGTAGATCCTAAAAAAGCAATTGTTGTTTTAAACGACCTTAAATCTGTTATTAAAAACCTCTCTGAAGAAAGCGATTTAGTAAAAATAAAAAATAGTTTAAATGAAATATTTTCTAAAATAGATAATTTTTTGCAATTTGGAAATGAAGCCGGCGCCTCTAAAGAATTGGCAGAATTTAAAGCGTCTAAAGAAAAGCTTTCCGGACAAATCGATGAAATAATAAAAGAATTAGAAAATTTGAAGAAGATGGAATTTGGTTTTTCATCGGATTTAGAAAGTTTCAATTCTGAGTTTAGAAAATCTTTTCAATTGGTAGAATCCAAGAAAGATGAAATTTCAGGACTAGAATCAGAAAAAAATAGAATTCATTTTGATACTGAAAGATTTAATTTGAGGATGCAAGATTTAGAAGCTCAGATATTGCAAGCCGGAAAAAACATTGATGAATTAAAAGCTAATTTAGAGGGAATCGATCCTATAAATATTTTTGAAGCAGAAAGAAGAATATTTAAATTAAGGGCCGAAGTGGCTAGCGTAGGGGAGATAGACCAGGCCTTATTAAATGAAGCAAAAGAAACAGAGACTAGATTTAATTTTCTTTCTACTCAATTAGCCGATTTAGAAAAGGCCTCTAACGACTTAAGCGCTTTAATAAGAGATTTAGACTTGAAAATTCACAACGATTTTACTTCTTCTTTAGGAAAGATTAATGAAGAATTTACTAAATTTTTCCAGCTTATGTTCGGCGGAGGAAAAGCCAAACTTTATTTAGAAAAACCTGAAGTTAAAAAACAAGTTCTTCCAGATGAAGGACTTGCCGATGAAGGTCGGCAATTAACAAAAGAACCAGAAAAAGACGAAGAGGAAGATGAATTGTCTGCGGGCATTGAAATGGAGTTGGTTATTCCGCGTAAGAAAATTAAGGGATTAGAAATGTTGTCTGGGGGAGAAAAAAGTTTAGTTTCTATTGCCGTTTTATTTGCTTTAATCTCAGTGAGTCCGCCACCATTCTTAGTTTTAGATGAAGTTGACGCAGCTTTAGATGAAAGAAATACTCGTCGTTTTGCAGAACTTATAAAAGATTTTTCCAAAAAATCTCAATTTATAATTGTTACACATAATAGATCTACCATGGAGTCTTCGGATGTTCTTTATGGCGTGACAATGGAAGAGGATGGTGTGTCAAAAGTTTTGTCTATAAAATTAGATTAACTTTTAAAACAATGTTGAAATCAAAATCTTTAATTAAAGGTTTCACCCTCATAGAACTCCTCATCGTCATAGGCATCCTAGCGGTCCTAGCAACAACAGTTCTCTTAGTCCTCAACCCAGCCCAGATGGTAAAGCAGAGTAGGGATGGAAATAGAATGGTAGAGCTCCAGTCTATCAATAAAGCTCTTCTTCTCTTCCAGTCTTTCGGAGGTTCCAGTGAAAGCATGGGTACTCACGGAGATGTATACGTATCTCTTCCAAGTTCAAATTCTGACTGTTCAGATCTTGGTCTTCCAGTTCTCAGTACCGGAAGTTATCATTGCGCTACCGCATCAAACTATCGAAACACAGATGGTACAGGCTGGATACCAGTGAACTTCACTTCCATTCAATCCAATGCTGGATCTCTCTTTGCTAATCTTCCCATAGATCCAGTCAACACTGTAGCTAATGACTACTACTACACCTATATCCCTGGTTCCTGGGCTCTTTCTGCTACCATGGAATCTGAGAAATACCTTGCTGCTAATGCTGTTAATGATGGGGGGCAATTAGACACTAGATTTGAAGTTGGAAATAGTTTGAGTTTGAATGGGAGTTTAAGAAATTGTTCCGCTACAGGCGGTACAATTACGCAAATTAATGGGTATTGTATCCATACCTTTACTTCAAACGCAACATTTATTCCTGCTGAATCTGGGAATGTTGAATATCTTGTAGTTGCTGGTGGTGGAGGTGGAAATACTGGCGGTGGCGGTGGCGGTGGTTTTAGAACTGGTACAATTGCGGTTACCGCGCAGGCTTATAGTATTATAGTTGGCATTGGTGGCATTGCTGGCGCTAATGGTTCGAATTCCGTTTTTTCAACTATAACTAGTATTGGCGGAGGCGCCGGCGCAACGGTTAATGCAAATGGTATTTCTGGTGGTTCTGGTGGTGGTGGTGGTGGTAGTGGACCTGCGCAGCCTCGTACCGGCGGAACAGCAACGAGTGGGCAGGGTAATAATGGCGGATATAATCCTGGAACAGCGGCTCCTTACGCCGCTGCTGGTGGTGGCGGCGCCGGAGGTGTTGGAAGTGATACTGTAAGTGGATCAATTGGAGGAAACGGTGGCCCTGGATTAGCATCTAGTATTTCTGGATCCTCTGTTTATTATGCAGGTGGCGGTGGCGGTGGCACTTCAAACTCAGGTGGTACTGGCGGATTAGGTGGTTCTGGCGGCGGTGGCGGTGGTTCTGGTTCTGGTACGACTGGATTTTCTGGGGTTGCAAATACAGGTGGTGGTGGCGGTGGTGGCGCGCAGGGTATTGCGGGTAGTAATGGAGGATCAGGCATTGTGATTATCAGATATTTACTATAAATTTTATTATCAATTCTTTTTAATTAAAATTTTAGTGGTTATAGTTTTCTATCATAAATTTTATCTATTTACAGTTCTGGATTTAATATAGAAAATTAATTTTTACTATTGATTTTTTATTAAAAATATAGTATAATATATTTATAGTTGTTTGAAAATTTTGAATCCATCCTACTAATAATTCCTAACCGCGTTGTTATGATAAATAATTTAGTTCAAGGAGTGACGACGAGATAGTAGCCATGGCTACATCGAGGAGAAACGACGAAGAAATAAATTATTTAGACCACAACCCTTCGGGATACAGTAAATTTAATACATAACATGCGTCGCTTGTCGGAAACATAGTTAAAACTATAAATTTCCTCCTCGCTCCTTGTTCTGTATAAAATTTACAGGTATCGCGTTTGGAAGTTATTAGTAGGATGGATTCTGTATGCTCTGTAGTTGGAGGACAAAAAAATGAATTCTAGACTTAAGTTAGAAGAGCTTGAAGCAAAAGCCAGAGAAATGTTTGGTGAAAACTTCATTGATCTGGCCGAGTCTTGCGCTATTTTTAATAAGGGCAAGGCTTTAAAGGAAAACGAACTTGGTGGTTTTTGTTCGTTTTCTATGAATGAGCAGCAACTTAAGGTATACGCAAAAGACGGTTTTGCTCTTCTTACTATTCCTAAAAGAATAACAGTAGAAGAGATATGTTCTTTGGTGCCCGATCTTTTTATTTTTAACCTTAACATCAGGGAAACCATTTCTCTTAAAAGGGAAATAGTGAGTCCTGGTCGTTATTTGGTTAAAAAAGAACCGAGGCATTTTTCATCCGGTACGATGTTGATGAGAGAAGAAGGGATGATATTAGAACATAACCCCAGACTGGCAGAAGTAATATGTGCTTATGCTTTGTGCCATCTGGCTGGAAAAAGAAAAGTGTTAATCGAAAGAATCTGTATACTTTGTCGCGAAGAAGTTAGCAGGAGATATGGGAAAGCTCGTTTGTGTTTTAAAAAAGATCCCGGTTCAGCAATCAATATCGGGGTTTGGCAAAGTCAGATATCTATGCCGAATGTTCTTCCGATAAAAAGAGCGTAAAAATAAAGCCCCTGCGTTAATCTGAATAAAATCAGAATGGCGTGGGGGCTTTTTTAATGTATAATTAATTTATTATGCCGGGCAGTGAAAATTCGGCCTTGCCTGGCGGCAATTTATAATTCATAGCCGAATTTCTACTGACCCGGTATGTCTTCAGAAATTTTATTAATAATACTTTTAAGCGTTATAATTGCTGGCTTTGCAATTATTTTTATTTTTTTAAAAAAACAAAGTGAAAATAAACCAAAAGAAGATTCCTCGGTTTTACTTTTACAAAATCAACTTCATGAAATAACCCGAAGGTTAGATATAAGTAAGGGCGAGATGTCAGATACAATCCAAAGACAAATGTCCGAAAGCAATAAATTAATTAGAGAAATTACTCAAGAACTTACTAAAGTCGGTGAGGGGCAAAAACAGGTTTTTAGTATGGCTGATCAGCTAAAAAATTTGCAGGATATTTTAAAAAATCCTAAGCAGCGCGGAGTGTTGGGAGAATATTTTTTGGAAACATTACTAAAAAATGTAATGGCTCCAGGACAGTATCAAATGCAATATAAATTTAACGACGGCTCAATTGTTGATGCAGTTATTTTTGTAAAAGATAAAATTGTTCCAATTGATTCAAAGTTTAGCTTAGAAAATTATAATAGGATTTTAGAAGAAAGTGATCCGACTAGACACGCCGAACTTGAAAAGGTTTTTAAACAAGATTTAAAAAATAGAATTGATGAGACTTCAAAATATATAAAACCAGAAGAGGGCACTATGGAATTTGCTTTTATGTTTATTCCAGCAGAGGGAATATATTATGACTTATTAATAAATAAAGTCGGGGCAATTAAAAGCAACACACAAGATTTAATTCAATATGCCTTTAAAGATAAAAAAGTTGTAATTGTTTCGCCGACATCTTTTCTTGCATATTTTCAGACTATCCTACAGGGATTAAAGGCATTGCAAATAGAAGAATCAGCTAAAGAAATAAGAAAGAGAGTTGAAAATTTAGGAAAACATATTGCGAGTTATGAAATATTTATGAAAAAACTTGGAGGTCATTTAGGTACTACGGTAAATATGTATAACAGTGCATCAAAAGAACTAACTAAGATTGATAAGGATGTTTTGAAAATCACCGGATCTTCAGCCGGAATTGAACCTGAGTCTTTACAGTTGCCGGAAAATTTAGAAGAATAAATAAATATTAAAATAATTAATTGTAATATGACATCAAAAGAAATAAGAAATAGATTTTTAAAATTTTTTGAAAAGCGTGGGCACGCAATAGTAAAATCTTCTTCTCTTTTACCGGACGATCCGTCTGTGCTTTTAACAACCGCAGGAATGCAACAGTTTAAGCCTTATTATGTTGGAAAAGCCGATGCCATAAGAGATTTTAACAGCAAAAACGTTACGTCTGCTCAAAAATGTTTTAGAACTTCTGATATTGAAGAGGTGGGTGATAATACGCACCTTACTTTTTTTGAGATGCTCGGAAATTTTTCTTTTGGTGGATATTTAAAAAAAGAGGCAATTCGTTACGCCTATGAATTTGTTATTGAAGAACTTGGAATTGAAAGAGATAGAATTTATGTAACTGTTTTTGCTGGTGATCCGACTACGCCGGAAGACAAGGAATCTTATAAAATTTGGCATGAAGAAATAGGAATGCCAAAAGAGCAAATTAGGAGAAGTGGCAGGGCGGATAATTGGTGGGGTCCAACGGGCAATGAGGGTCCGTGTGGTCCAACTACTGAAATTTATGTAGCAAAAAACTCAGAAGATGCTAAGGCTGGAGTTGGCGTAGAAATTTGGAATGTGGTTTTTAATGAATATTTTAAAGATAAAGAAGGAAATTTTAATAAACTTGAAGTTCCTGGCGTTGATACTGGTATGGGATTGGAGCGTTTAGTTACTATGATGCAGGGAGTTGATAATGTTTTCGAGACCGATTTATTTGCGCCTATTATTAATCAAATTAAAGAGGTTAGCCACAATTTAGAGCCGGCAGTTTTAAGAATTTTAGCCGATCATTTAAGGGCCTCTGTATTTTTAATCGCTGATGGCATTAGACCTTCCAATAAAGAAGCTGGCTATATTTTAAGAAGATTGCTTAGAAGAGTTTTGGCTTATAGTTCTAAATATGATATTCACGCAGATCTTTTTACTTTAGTTTTGGAAAAAGTAAATGAAATTTTTAGCGAGATATATCCAGAAGTTAAAAATAAAGAGGAAATTTTAGCGGTTTATTATGAGGAGAAAAGTAAGTTTGCTAAAGCGATAAGCGATGGGTTAAAAATTTTTAATAATTTAATTTCCGAAAAAAAGAGCCAATCCTTTATGGAGAACTTAAGAGAGTTGGTTGGTCTTAAAAAGAAAATTATTCTTTCTGGATACGATGCCTTTTCTCTTTATGAGACTTATGGTTTTCCAAAAGAATTAATGCAGGAATTTTGTAGGGAGAAAGGAATTATTTTTGATGAAGTTGCCTTTGATGAAGAATATAAAAAACATCAAGAAACTTCTCGTGCTGGGGCCGAGAAGAAATTTGGAGGTCACGGTTTGGTTTTGGATACAGGCGAATTAAAAGCCGGATCAAAAGAAGATATGGAAAAAGTAATAAGACTTCACACGGCAACGCACTTACTTCAGAGAGCTTTGAGAAATACTCTCGGAGAAGAAGTAAAGCAAATGGGCTCCGATATAAATCCAGAAAGGGGAAGATTTGATTTTTCTTTTGCTAGAAAGCTTACTGAAGAAGAAGTAAGAAAAGTTGAAAATGAAATTAACGAAGTTATTAATCAAGACCTCCCGGTTTATTTTAAAGAGATGCCGATAGAGGAAGCTAAAAAAACTGGTGCGCTATTCTTTTTTAAAGAAAAATATCCAAATATCGTTAGGGTTTATTTCGTTGGTCCAAAAGGTGGAAGCGAAGATAAATTTTATAGCGCTGAATTTTGTGGCGGCCCCCACGTTGAACACACTCTTCAGGTGGGAAGTTTTAAAATACAAAAACAAGAATCTGTTGGTGCGGGAACCAGAAGAATTAAGTTTTTGATTAAATAATTTTTTGTAATTTAGGGGATTTACACACATTTAGAATATAGTGGTATAATTAAATGTGTTAGACCTCAATTTTTTAAAAGGAATAATTGATAGATTTACGGATAAGAATCCGAATTTTTTGGTGATTGAGGTAATTAATCATTATTTACAAATTACGCTCTTAAGAGCGGATTTTTCTAATAGACAAATTTTAATAACTAAAAATTGGATTAAAGAAACCGACAGCCTAGATCCAGCCTATTTATTAAAAGAGATAAGAAAAATACTTAAAAAAATACCGAAACACTCAGAGTTTAACGTAATTTTAAATTTAGATTCTAGTTTAGCTTTAACTATCTACTCGTCCGTGTCATTGGTGCGTCCAAAACCAAAAGAATTAATTGATGAAGCGGATTTGGATAATTTAGTTTCTCAAGCCATTTGGAGATTTTTTGATAAGCAAAGACCGAAAGCTGCAAAGAAAATGGGGGTAGAGGAAATAGACGTACTCTTAAGCGATGTTCGTATAAGAGGGATAAAGGTAGATAGTCATAAAGTTGTAAATCCGCTTGGCTTCAAAGCTAAGTCAATAGAAATATATTTAAGCGAAACTTTTAGTGTAAGAGATTTTATTAAGGGTATTAAAGAAGTGATGCCTTTAAATAAAATAGTTTTTGTTAGCGAGGCTGGAACCACTTTATCTCACGCGCTCTTAAATTCTATGAATGAAACCAAGCCGTTATTCTTGGTAAATCTATTTCCAAATCAAACATCGGTATTTCATGCTTCGGCCGGACATCTTTACCATATAGATAATTTTAATTGGGGCGGAAATTCTTTTTTACAAAATTTACAAGATAATTTCAAGCTGGATCATGGAGTTTCAAGGAATATAATAGAGCTTTATAACAAAAATGGCGCCTCTCCTTATTTCATTAAAAAAATGGAAAATATTTTTATTGAAGAGTGTCAGGTTTTAGCTAACGGCATTGAATCTTTAACTCCAAATTCAGGAAAATTATTTATTAATCCGTACTTCAATCTCCCTTCTTGTTTGATATCGGATAGATTTGAATCTAAGTTTAATAAAAATTACAAAGTTCAATTATTATCCACTGATTTAATTATGAAAAACTTCGGTTTTACGGTACAATTTAGTAAGTCAGTTAAACAAATTAAAAATTTAGCAACCATCTCTTCTGTTTTATTGGAATTGTGCACTATGCCTAAAAACGAAAAAATAAGTTATTTGGCAAATAGAAGGGTAAGGTGGTTATTGTCATGAAAAAAATAAATATAAATAAAAGCGACGAAGCCGCTCTTATAGTTGAAAAAATTATTGAAGCAGATTCAAAGGAAGTTGTTTTAATTATTCCAAGATTTTCTCAATTGGCCGAGTCATTGAGTAACTTTCATTTATTAAAAAGAGAAGCCGAAACAATAGATAAGAAAATTCTTATTGAGTCTGTAGATAATCGCGTTGTTGAGTTGGCCGAACTTGCTGGTATAGAAGCTATCAATCCATTTTTTGTAAAAAATAAAAGGCAATTTTCTGATATCATACCTAAGAAAGAACCGGGCTTAGCCGGACATGCTATTGGAAGAACCAGAAAGTCTTCTAAGGCGACTATTCAAAAAGATGAAGATGAAGATACTGAAAAGCAGTCTTATGATTTTGACGCAGAACCAACAAATAAAAAAACTTTTTTTAAAGAAAGACAAGTTGAGGAAATAGAAGAAGAGCCTTTTAGAAAAACCAGTATTCTCGAAGAACTTGAAGAAAAAGAATCTATTTTTAAAGGCGCTTATTTTAAAGGTGCTTTAGGGGCTCTTATTTTGAGTTTTGTGATTTATGGAGCGATGGTGTTTTTACCAAAAGCCGATTTGAAAATTATTACCAAGAAAGTTGATTGGGCTTACAATGACTCTGTAATTACTCAGATATCCGCAAAATCAGATCCTAAAACACTTACAATCGCTAATCAGAAATTCACTTCTACAAAAAACACAGAAATGAAATTTTTGGCTACCGGAAAAAAACAAGTTGCCGATAAAGCTACTGGTAAAATAACTATTTATAATAGCTACAGCTCTGATCCGCAGACGCTTATAGTAAATACTCGTTTTCTTTCTCCAGAAGGAAAAATATTTTTATTAACCAAGGGAATTGTGGTGCCTGGGGCTAAAATTTCTGAAGGAAAAATATTGCCGTCTAGTATTGATGCAAATGTAATAGCAGAAAAAGCAGGGGAGGAATATAATCTTGGTCCAATTAAGCTCTTTACGATCCCGGGCTTTAAAGGATCTCCAAAATATAATGCTTTTTATGGAGAATCAAAAGAAAGTATGAGGGGTGGTTTTGTTGGGGAGATTTCTTATCCAACCGCATCCGATCTTGCCGATGCCACCAAAAAAATAAAAGAAGCACTGGAAAGTAATTTAAAAACAACTTTGTACGCTCAAATTTCCAGCGATTTTAAAATATTAGAAGGCGCATCTGCTTTTACTACTTTAAAACAAGAAAATAAACAAGAAGTTGATAAAGATGGCAATTTTTCTATTTTTGCCGACGCTCAATTAACAATTATTGCTTTCAAAGAAGCGGATCTGGTTGATGTTTTAAAACAGCGAGCCGAGTCTGAAAACGATGGTTTATATAATGTAAAGAGCTTTACATTGGAATATGGTATTGCCAGAATGGACGTTGCTACTAACAGATTAAGCTTCCCGATAAATTACAAAGCTGTTTTAAGTTATAAAATAGATACAGATAAGCTAAAATCCGAAATTATGGGAAAAACTGACGTTGAATTACGTAAGGCAATTTTTTCTCTACCGGGTTTAGACACTGCAAATATCTCCCTGTGGCCTTTCTGGGTTAAAAGCGTTCCAAATAAACTAAATAAGATAAATATAGCGGTTGACTAAAATATGGCTCTATGCTATATTTTTACATACCGTTTTTATTATGAGCGAAGATTCAGTAAAGAAGCTGGAAGGAATAGTTGAAGAAGCCCTTCCGGGGACTAATTTTAGAGTTAAGAGCGGAGATAAAAAAATTCTAGCGCATCTTTCTGGTAAAATGCGTATGAATTATATAAAAATATTACCAGGAGATAAAGTTTTACTTGAAGTTAGTTCTTACGACGAAACTCGTGGAAGAATTACAAGAAGACTGTAAATATTATTTATGAAAGTTAGAGCATCTGTAAAAAAAATTTGTAACAATTGTAAAATCGTTCGAAGAAAGGGGCGTGTTTGTGTTGTTTGTAAAATAACAAAACACAAACAAAGACAAGGATAATTTATACATTAATTAATTTATATTATGAGAATTCTAGGTATCAATATTCCAGACAATAAAAAAGTAGAAGTTTCCTTAACTTATCTTTACGGTATAGGCCGTACTTTATCACGTGATATTTTAAAAAACACAAAAATAGATTTAGATAAAAGAGCCAAAGATTTAACTTCAGACGAGCTTAATAAAATAAAAGAATATATTGAAAAGAATTATAAAGTTGAAGGTGAGTTAAAACAGATTATCAAGCAAAACATCCTCATGATGAAAGACCTTCAGTGCTATAGAGGCGCAAGACACATGAGAAAGTTACCGGTTAGAGGACAAAGAACAAAAACAAATTCACGAACCGTACGAGGCAATGTAAGAAAAACTGCTGGTAGTGGTAAGAGAAAGACAGAACTTAAGTAAAAATAAAATTTATGGGAAAAAAGAAAGTAGCAAAAAACGAAAATAAAGAATCGGCGTTGGTAGAAAAAGATAAGGTAGAGAGCTCTATTGTTAAGGCTGGAGCCAAATCTTCTTCTAAAAAAGTAGAAACAGGCAATGCCTATATTAAGGCTACCTATAACAACACTTTAATTTCCGTTACCGATGAAAAGGGTAATTTGCTTGGCTGGGCTTCAGCCGGCGCCCTTGGTTTTTCTGGTCCTAAAAAAGCTACTCCCTTCGCAGCTTCTAAGGTAGTTGCTGCTTTAGCAGAAAAATTGAAAAAAACCGGACCCGTAAATCTACATGTAATGGTTAATGGTATCGGCGGAGGAAGAGATTCTTCGGTTAGATCGTTTGCCAATCAAGGATTCAATATTTTATCAGTTAGAGACGTTACTCCGATTCCACACAATGGTCCAAGGCCGGTTAAAACAAGAAGAATATAAAATATAAAATATGTTTGACACTAGAGAAAAAAAAGAAAGATCATTAGGTACTAAGCTTTTTTTAAAAGCTCATCGTTGTAATTCAGCTAAATGCGCAACGGTTAGAAGACAAGCTAAACCTGGAGTTCATGGAGCTGGCAGAAGGGGCGCAAAATCAGAGTTTGGCCAACAGCTTAATGAAAAACAAAAAATTAGATTTACCTATGGCTTAAGAGAGGCTCAAATTGCTAAAGTTTTTGAAACAGCTTCTAAAAAGGCTGGGGTTACTGGTAGCGTTGTTATTCAGCTCTTAGAGAGTCGTTTAGATAATGTTATTTTTAGACTCGGTTTTGCTCCGTCACGTTCCGTTGCTAGGCAGCTTATTGGTCACGGACATATTTTAGTAAATGGAAAAAAAGTAACCATTCCTTCATTTTTAGCTAAGGTAGGCGATAAATTTTCAATTCGCCCTCAATCTAAAGACCATATAGTTTTTAAAGATTTAGCTGTTAATTTACAAAAATATAACGCTCCGGCTTGGATTAATTTAAATCCGGAGAAATTAGAGGGAAAAATCGTTTCTGCTCCGGCTGATTCCGATTTTCCTTTTGACGTAAACATGGTCGTCGATTTTTATTCAAAACAATAATTAAACAATATGGAATTTACATATCTAAGCGAGTCAGTAAGTATTAAGAAAGTTTCTGAGACCATTACTAATGGCGTCTTTGAAATCGAAGGATTATATAATGGCTATGGCTTAACATTAGGCAATGCATTAAGAAGAACTCTTTTTTCTTCTTTGCCTGGCGCAGCTATTACACAAGTTAAAATTAAAGGAGTAGACCATGAATTTTCTACCTTACCAAATATCTTAGAAGACATCGTAGAAATTTGTTTAAACCTTAAAAAAATTAGATTTAGACTTCTTACAGATGAAGCTCAAACCTTAACTTTAAAAATTAAAGGAGAAAAAGAAGTCTCTGCTAGCGATATCGAGACCGGTTCTCAAATTGAAATTATTACCCCAGATATTCATATCGCCACATTATCTGCTAAATCAGCTGAATTAGATATGGAATTAAGGGTTGAAAAGGGCCTTGGTTATGTCCCTGTAGAAGCTAGAAAGTTTGAAAAATTACCTATAGGTACAATTGCATTAGATTCTCTTTTTTCACCAGTAGTAAAAGTTAATTTCACTGTTGAAAATATGCGCGTAGGAGACAGAACCGATTACAATAAATTGAAATTAGAAGTTGTTACTGATGGCAGTATCACTCCGTCTTCCGCGGTTCACAAAGCTAGCAATATCTTAAAAGATCACTTTGATAAGATTTCAAAGATTGAAGTTTTGGCAATTACCGCTGCAGAACCGGAAAAAGAAAAGAAAGAAAAGAAAACCTCTAAAAAGAAATCAAAATAAATATGAGAAAGTTTCACAAGAAAAAAGGCCCAAGAAAACTTTTTTTAAAGACTTTGGCTCACAACTTAATAATGAAAGAAAGGATTGAGACAACTGAAGCAAAGGCTAAATCTATTAGACCAATTATCGAAAAGGGTATTACTTTGGCTAAAAAGAATAATATAGCCAGCCTCCGCTTGCTTTTATCAAGATTTACTAAAGATTCAGCCAATAAGCTTTATTATGAAACTGCTCCTAAATATAAGAGTAGAAATTCCGGATATCTTCGTATTTTAAAGATTGGCGGACAAAGAAAGCGCGATGCCGCCCCTAAAGTATTAATCGAATTTGTTTAATTATGGAATATATTATTGATGCTAAAAATAAAAAAATAGGAAGATTGGCTTCAGAAATCGCTCTTATTTTACAAAATAAAAAGAGCGCTTTTTACGAACCAAGATTAGCGGGTGGTAATGTTGTGAAGGTAACAAATATTGATAAGGTAGATATCACTCCTAAAAAAATGGAGCAAAAGATTTATTACCGCCATACCGGCTATATGGGTCATTTAAAAAAGAAAAAATTAGGAGAAGTTTTTGCCGAATCTCCTGCTAAAGTTTTAAGAAAGGCTGTAGAAAGAATGCTTCCAAAAAATTTCTTAAGGCCAAAAAGATTAAAACTTTTAGTTATTGAATAAAAAATATGATAAAAAAGACAGCAAAAAAAGAAACAATTAAAAAAGAAGTGGTTAAAAAGGTAGCCGCTCCAAAAGCCGTAAAAGAAAAGGCGATAGTTAAAGGTAAGTATATAGAAGCTATTGGAAGAAGAAAAACTTCTATTGCCAGAGTTAGGCTTCATGCTACTGATTCAGGCATAAAAATCAACGGAATCGATTATAAGGAGTATTTTAAAATGCCTAAGCTACAAGAGCTTATCAGTGCTCCTATAACCGTTTTAGAGCTTAAAAAACATGGTTTTACCGTTGTTGTAAGCGGTGGAGGTATTGCTTCTCAGGCGCAGGCCGTTAGACACGGTATTTCTCGCGCAGTAATCAAACTTGATTCTGAATTTAGAAAAAGATTAAAGAAATTTGGCTTCCTTACAAGAGATCCAAGAATGGTAGAAAGAAAGAAGTATGGTCTTAAAAAAGCAAGAAGAGCTCCACAGTGGGCAAAGCGTTAAAAATAAAAAACTCGCCAATTGGCGAGTTTTTTAATATCTATAATTTTATCTTATTAATCTATATAATATATTATTTTCTATAATAAGCATTTCACCAAGTTGTTTGTTATAAAAATACTTGTCCGAAGTCGTATTTACTGTCTGTAAATTTATTGGTAATGCATCGTTTATTTCTAATAACTTGAAAACATTACCGATCTTAATAAATATGTATGCGGAATTAGTATGCCACGCGACAGGGTATTCAGTATCTAATGTGGTAATTTTAAAAACAGAGGAAGACATTGATTTTTTTTCAAATAATTCATAATCATCACCAATGAAGAATGCCTTAATTTCTCCTGAATCATTGATGGTGGCTATTTTTTTGTTATCGGGTGAAAATTCATAACTCGCAGGATTATTTATTAGTTGCCTTATATCTTGATTTGCTTTGTCTAAAAGCATAAGTTTTCCGCCGTTATCAAAAGCTATTATTTGTCCGTTATTTGAAATTTTTATAGAAGAAATATTGCTTGAATTATAGATAATGGATTCATTTTTTGTATTTAGATTATATGAATTTAATGTGCTCGTGCCGGTATAAAAAATATTATCGTTGTTTATTTCTAATAATTTAAATTGTCCTGTTTTTAATACTTCAAGTGAGGGCTTGTTAAAATCTAAAAGATATAACGATTTATTACTTGAAATAACCAACTTATTCTTATCCGATGGGTGAGTAATAATATTTTTAATAACACCAACGTCATTAATATTTTTCTGTTCTTTAAGGTTATTAAAAATAAGATTTATATTTGATGCCGTATTATTTTGTCCGGCATTAATTATAAAGTATAATTTATTATTTTCATCATAAGTTAAAGCCATTCTGTCCCCATAGACCCAGCTAATAAATTGGGTTCCTTTAATTACTTTATTATCTATTCTAAGTTTGTTCTCAGTGTCTTTCCACGCAAGATAAACTAAGCCCGGAAAAAAATCTTTTACTTTTTCTGCTAATATTTCCCTTTCCCATTTTTGAGGAAGTAGCACTATTTGATGTACCTGAGTAACTAATGATGGTTTAACAATAATTTCCTTACTCCATGATTGATATCCTTCTTTTTGGGCTGTAACGCGATATGTTTCCGGAAAAAGATTCGCTATTAATAAACCACTTTTCATAATCCCTGATTTTATTTGAAAGGAGAGTTTATCTACTTGAATTTGTGTTTCCGCGGGATCGGTTTCAATGTAAATACCGCCTAGTTTTACAAAGCTAAGGGTTTTAAAATCAAATCTCCATCCATTTGAATAGGGAATAATAATAAAGGCCAGAATTAAAAAAATTAATATTAAGGCGTAGAATACAGTTCTTCTAATTTTTAGATTCATTTTAATTAAGTTATTATATATATAAGCAATTAGTTTATATTATGAAGTTTATTATCAATGGAGGCAAGCATTTAAGTGGGGAGGTAGCTGTAAGGGGATTTAAGAATTCAGCTACCCCTATAATAGCGGCTACTATTTTAAATAAAGGAAAAACTGTTTTGAGCAACATCCCTAAAATAGGAGATGTTTTAACCATGCTTGAAATATTAAAATCTGGTGGATCTAAACAGAGATGGCTAGACGAACAATCTATTGAAATAGATAATTCGGACTTTTCCCCGGAATTTATTGATCAATTTTTAGTAAGAAAAATAAGATCGTCCGTTCTCTTAGTCGGCCCAATTTTAGCTCGTTTCAAAAAATTTAAACTTTCTACTCCCGGGGGTTGTCATATTGGCGCAAGACCTTTAGATACTCATTTAGAGGCATTTAAAGAACTTGGAACGAAAATAAATTTCGATGATAAAAATGGGTTATACAAATTAGTTTTAAATAAAGCTGAAAATGATAAAGTAATTTTAAAGGAAATAAGCGTAACCGCAACCGAGAATTTATTAATGTTCGCTGCTGATAATAATTTAGAAATAAGATTAGCTGCAAGTGAGCCACACGTAGTAGATCTTTGTAGGTTTTTGGAAAAACTTGATGTTAAAATTTCCGGCATAGGAACGAATTTTTTATTAGTTAAAAAAAGAAAGTCTTTTGTCGCTAAAAAAATAAGTCATAAGATAATTAACGATCCAATTGAGGCTGGCACTTTTGCGGTTTTAGCAGCAGCTACAAAAAGTGATATTTTAATAAATGGTTGTGATCCCGAATTTTTAGATGCGCCTATCATGAAATTAAAAGATTTTGGCGTTTCTTTTGATATTAAAAATAACTCTATAAAAGTAAACGGTAAATCCTCTGTGTTAAAAGCCACTAAAATTCAAACTCTTCCATATCCGGGATTTCCGACAGACCTTCAGGCTCCTTTTGGGGTTTTGGCTACGCAGGCCAAGGGTAGTTCGCTTATTTTTGACATTATGTATGAAGGCAGATTAAAATATATAAATGAATTAATAAAAATGGGCGCAGACGCTGTAATTCTTGATCCCCATAGAGCTATAATAAATGGTCCGACAGTTCTTGAGGGGGCGGAGATAGAAAGTTTAGATTTGAGAGCTGGCGCAACATTGGTAATTGCAGCATTATTAGCTAAAGGAAAAAGTATTATTGGAAATATTGAACAAATTGATCGGGGCTACGAAAAACTTGATGAAAGATTGGAAAAATTAGGAGCAGAAATAAAAAGAGTAAATTAATTTTTAAAAAAAATAAAATGTTAAATCGTAAAATAGGAATTGATCTTGGTACTGCAAATACAATTGTATTTGTTCCGGGTAAGGGTTTTATTATTAACGAACCAACCATCGTGGCTTTAAGCGTTCCTGATAATACTGTTCTAGCTGTAGGTCGCGAGGCCAAGGAAATGATCGGACGAACGCCTGATGATATTGTGGCTTATAGACCATTAAAAGAAGGCGTGATTGCCGACTACTATATTACCAAGGCAATGTTGAAATATTTCATTTCAAAGGCTAATGGTAGATTTAATATATTCAAACCCGACGTCGTTATTTCATCTCCTGCCGGCATTACTCCAACAGAAAGGCGAGCTGTAATGAATGCGGCTAGAGAAGCCGGAGCCAAAGAGGCTTATATCGTAAAAGAACCAATTTTAGCTGCTTTGGGCGCTGGTATTCCTATTAATGCATATTCCGGAAGCATGATTATCAATATTGGCGGTGGAACCTCTGAGGTGGCCGTTGTTTCGTTGGGCGGAATTGTTTCTTGGTCTAGTTTGCGTATTGCGGGTAATAAATTTGATCAAGTTATAATGGATTATATTAAGAAAAAATATTCCTTAGCTATTGGAGAACAAACCGCTGAAACGGTAAAAATGGAAATTGGTTCAGCTTTACCGACAAAAGAAAAGATGGAATATCAGTTAAGGGGAAGGGATTTAATATCTGGTCTTCCTAAGGATATTGTTATTAATTCCAATGAAATTGCTGAGGCATTAACTCCGCAGCTTATTGAAATAGCCGCTTCGGTCCAAAACGTATTTAACGAAACGCCGCCAGAATTAGTAGCCGATATTATGGAAAAGGGAATTATTGTTTCCGGTGGTGGAGCCTTACTTAAAAATATCGATGAATTTTTTAAGAGAATGACCGGTGTTCCGACTTATATTGCCGACGAACCATTATTCTGCGTCGCTAAAGGAGCCGGAATAATTTTGACGCACTTAGATGTTTACAAGAGAACCTTATTAAACAAAAGGTAATTGTAAATTTTAATGAAAGAAAATTTTGAAAAATTAAATAATAAATTAAATTCCTTAGAAAAAGAGCCCGAATACTTTTTTAAAGAGGTTTTTAATGAATTAGAGATTCTTACTTTTTCTTTAGTTAAGAAACTTAAAGAAGGCATAGATAAGGGAGAATATGACATGCTTATTGGCGATGATGCCAGCGGGCGTATTCCGACGCTTGTTTTGCGAGGTATATTAAACTCAAGAAAAAGAAAGCTTAATCCCGAGTTAAAATGCGTTGACTCGGAAATAAAAACGAGATTTGTGGCTGGCGGTCAACTTGAAAACGAAAAGGAATTGGAAGTCGCTTTTGATAAAATTAAATCTGAGAATTTTAAAAAAGCGCTTATTGTTACTGAATATATTTCTTCCGGAAAAAGCATGGAACGTATTGCTAAGGTACTTAATGATTTTAAGATACCTTTTGATATAGCCGCCTTCATTTCAAATAAAGAAAAAATACAAATTCCTGAAAGTTCTAGGCTTTTATACGGTGAATTAAGTAGTGATGACATTTATGAAGAAATACCGCCTGTTTTTTACGATAAACCAGAAATTAGCGGGGTTATAAAAGATCCAAATCCAAAGTCTTATGCTGTACCTTTTATTAAAGACTTGGCTGCCGAAAAAGATGAATTAAAAGATATTCAAGAAAAGATTAATTTATCCAGGAAAGATATTGATTTATTAGTTAAAAAAACAATAAAAGAAGTTTGGCACGAATAATTTTTTATATGTTTTTAGGAAATCAACACTTAATAGATGATTTTAAAAAATTAGTGGAAAATGAAGGGCTGTCTCATGGCTATATTTTTTTTGGAGAAAATCAAACTGGTAAATTTACATTCTCATTGTCTTTATCGAACTTTTTAGAAAATAAAAAATTTGAGGCACCTTCAAGAGCTCTTTCGGAAACCTTAATTATAAAAGAAAAGGGGATTGATTCGGTAAAAGAAATTAAAAAATTTCTTTGGCAAAAACCAACAAATTCAAAAAAAAGAGTTGTTATTATAGATGCCGCCGATTCCCTAACAGCTGAAGCCCAAAATGCTATTTTAAAAATAACAGAGGAGCCGCCGGAACACTCTTTGATTATCTTAATAGTAAATAATTTGGATAATATATTACCACCTATTCTTTCCAGGCTTCAAAAAATATATTTTTCAACAACGCCGAGAAAGGATATTTTTAACTTTTTAATTGAAGATAGAGGAATTAATAAAGATAAGGCTGAAAATATAGCGCAAATGGCGGTTGGAAAACCAGGCAGAGCATTAGATTTAATTGATAAGGATTTTTCTTATATTGATGATTTAGTTAATGGATTCTTAAAAACTTCTGGATATGCTAAATCGCAATTTATTAAAAATTTTATCGAAGAACATAAAGAAAATCCGGAAATTCTTGATTATTTTTTTGAATTTTTAATAATTAAATTAAGAAAGGAGCCTATTAAAAACAATGCTTTAATTAAATCTGTTTTAAGTAGACTATTTTTAATAAAAAGTTATAATGTTAACAAGCGATTACAATTAGAAGCAATATAAATAATATATTTTTAAACAAATGGACAAAGCTTTTTTCTTTTTATTAGTAGTATTTTTCTTAGCAGTTCTTATTTATTTTTTACCGCAAGTTTGTAATATCTAAAAATAATTTTTTTAAGTATAACTATGGATATAATAAAAGATTTAGAAAATAAATTAAAAAATTTTTTGGAATCGCTAAAAACAGAATTTCAAACTATTAGAGGGAGTAGACCATCGGCAAGAATGGTTGAGGATATAAAAGTTGATTATTACGGGCAAATGACTCCAATTAAAGCACTGGGCTCTATTTCCGTTGTGCCGCCAAGAGAAATAGATATTTCTGTTTGGGATAGGGGTGTAGCTAACGCCGTTGCAAAAGCAGTAGAAACGTCGTCTTTAAAGGTTTCGGCCAGCGTAGAAGGTAGTTTGATTAGGGTTAATTTGCCATCTTTAACCGAGGAAAGAAAAAAAGAACTTGAAAAAGTTGTTAAAAAAATCACCGAAGAAACCAAGATTAAAATTAGGGGAGCCAGAGATGAATCTAATAAAGTTATTAAAAGAACTGAGGAGGATGGTATTTTTTCAGAAGACATAGCTTTTAAGAAAAAAGAAGAAGTGCAGAAAGTTATTGATAGATATAATGGAGAGGTTGAAAAAATATTAGAAAGTAAGATAAAAGAAGTATTTGAGTAAATAAAAAAATAAAATCCCCTCAATAATTATTGAGGGGATTACTTTTTAGAAACAAAGAGTTTCAAAGTTCCCGTTCTCTAAGTTTCTGTAGGTGGCTTTTTCTAAGGTCTTTATATCTAATTCGCGGACGGTATCGGCGGGAATTAAGAAGCTTTTGCCATCTCCTATTCTTTTTCCCGTCCAGACATGGACTTTTTCTCCGTCAGAGATAAGAAATCCGTCTCCCATTCTCATTTTTTCTCCTGTTTTGGAATGTAGCGTAATCTCTATCCCCAAAAACCGACCATTCTTGTTTCTGGAATAATTCATTTTTCCTCCCTATTCAAAATAATTTCTAATGAGCTGGTAATATAATACTATTTAAAATTTAAAAAATCAATTAAAATATAGCTATGGGTATATTTGTATTTTTAGGTCTTTCTTTAGTTGTTATTGTCCATGAATTAGGACATTTTTTAATGTCTAAATTTTTTGGTGTTGCCGTAGAAGAGTTTGGAATAGGATTTCCGCCCAAGCTTTGGAGTAAGAAAATTAAAGAAACTGTATATAGTTTCAATTGGATTTTATGGGGTGGTTTTGTAAAGATAAATGGCTTAAGACCTGAAGTTGAGAGAAAAGATCTTCCTCTTAGCACTAGCTTTATAAGACAAAGTTTTTATAAAAAAGCTCTTATTATATCTGGAGGTGTGTTGATTAATTTTATTTTAGGTTGGTTTTTGCTTGGCTTGGTAATGTTTATTGGAATTCCTCAAGCTATTTTTGTATCTGAAATAAAAACAGACAGCCTGGCTTCTTATTCTGGTTTTCAAAAAGGAGATTTAATAGTCGGGTTTAAAGATTCGGATACTTTTAATAATTATTTAAATAATAATCTAGGAAAAGAAACAATTTTTAATATTAAAAGAAATGGCGACGAAAAAGAAATAAAACTCGTTTTACCACCCCAAAAAATAGAGGGAAAAGAATTATTGGGAATATATTACAGCGAAACAGGCGTTGAAAAAAGCAGTTTTTTTAAAAGTATTAGTCAGGGATTTATTAATTCATGTGTATTAATTTGGAGCTACTTTAAGGGCTACATAGCCTTATTTGGCAAGATATTTACTGACGGATCTGCATTTCAAAGTTTAATGGGTCCTATTGGTTTATTTGCCATGGGCTCGTTGGTTTCTAAGGCTGGATTTGTATATTTCTTACAACTATTAGCATTTCTTTCAATCAATATCATAGTTTTTAACTTTTTTCCTTTTCCAATGCTTGATGGCGGCTGGTTTATATTGGCTCTAATTGAAAAAATTAAAGGTTCTCCGGTAAGTCAAAAAACAGAAATAATAGTTAACGGATTTGGATTTTTGGTATTATTTTCTTTGCTTTTAGCAACTACGGTTAAAGATTTGATTAATCTTTTTTAATAAAAAGGAGCTGGATTTATTGATGATTTTCGCTTAAAATATTAAGTATATATGAAACAATCTCAGTTATTTTCTAAAACTTCAAAAAAACTTTCAGAAAGCGAGTCTTCTAAAAATGCTCAGTTTTTACTTAAAGGAGGATTTATAGATAAGTCTTCGGCCGGAGTTTATTCTTTTCTTCCTTTAGGTCTCAGGGTATTGGAAAAAATAAATTCAATTATTAGAGAAGAAATAAACGCTATTGGCGCTGAAGAGGTTTTGATGCCATCTTTAATACAGAAAAAATACTGGGAAAAATCTAATAGATGGGGAGTGGATGTCATATATAAAACTTCGACTGGATCTTTAGAAAATGACAAGAAAGATTTTGAATATGGTTTGGGATGGACTCATGAAGAGGTAATAACTGCGATAGCTACAAGATTTATAAATTCATATAAAGATTTACCAAAAGCGGTTTATCAAATTCAAACAAAGTTTAGGGCTGAAGCAAGGGCTCAGGCCGGTATTTTACGTGGAAGAGAATTTTCAATGAAAGATCTATATAGTTTCCACGAATCTAAAGAAGATCTGGATAAATATTATGAAAAAGTTACAGGGGCTTATAAAAAAATATTTAAAAGACTTGGCCTCAAAACTTTATTTACTGAGTCTAGCGGTGGAGCTTTTACAAAAGAATACACTCATGAATTTCAAGTCTTAAATCCAGCCGGAGAAGATACGGTTTTTTATTGTAAGAAATGCGGCTTTAGTCAAAATCAAGAAATATATAAACCGGAATTACATAAAGAATGTAATGGACAAATCGAATCCGGCAGATCTATTGAGGTGGCCAATATTTTTAAACTGGGTATTAAATTCTCAGAAGCATTTGGTCTTAATTTTTTAAATAAAAAAGGAGAAAAGAACCCTGTTATTATGGGTTCCTACGGCATAGGCCCAACTAGGGTAATGGGTACAATCGTCGAAGAATTTAGCGATGAATATGGAATTATCTGGCCAAAAAGCGTGGCTCCGTTTAAAGTTCATTTAATTGAATTAAATGGTAAAAATTCCAATAAAGTTAAAAAAGCAACTAAATCTCTGTATGAAAAACTAAAAAAAATAAACATTGAAGTTCTTTATGATGATAGAGATTTATCCGCCGGAGAAAAATTAAACGACGCCGATCTCATCGGCATCCCGAACAGAATTATTATAAGTGAAAAAACCTTGGCAAAGAAAAAAATAGAATTAAAAGTCAGGGGCTCTAAAAAATCGGACATGATTTCTGAAAAACAATTAATTAAACTATTACAAAAATAACCATGAAAATATTTGACTATTTTTCAAGAAATATAGGAATAGATCTCGGCACAGCCAATTCTTTGATTTATATTGCCGGAAAAGGAATCGTAATAAACGAGCCTTCAATAGCCGCGATTAATAATAAAACTGGTCAGATAGTGGCCATTGGTGAAGAGGCTAAAAAAATGATTGGTAGAGCGCCCCTTCATATTACAGTAATAAGACCGCTCATAAATGGCGTTATTTCTGATTTTGAAATGACTCAGGAAATGCTTAGATTTTTATTAAAAAAAGCAATAGGAAATTCTTCTAATTTTTTAAACTACAATAAAGCCGTTATTGGCGTACCGAGTAATCTTACCGAAGTTGAAAGAAAGTCTGTGGAGGACGCTATTATTGGAGCCGGTGCAAATAAGGCCTATATCATTGAAGAGCCCTTAGCGGCTGCTTTAGGAGCTAAAATGCCTATTGATGAGCCTACATCCAATCTAATTATTGATATTGGCGGCGGAACTACAGAAATCGCGGTTATTTCTATGGGTGGAATCGTAAACGCCAAAAGCATTAAAACAGCGGGCGATAAATTTAATGACGATATAGTTAAATTTATAAGAGATGAATTTCATTTAGCTATCGGCGAACCAACGGCCGAAGAATTAAAAATAAATATTGGTTCAGCTCTTCCATTGGAACAAAAAATGGATTTGCCTATAAGGGGTAGAGATATGACTACAGGACTTCCAAGAGAGGTTGTTGTTAGAGACACGCACGTCAGGGCAGCTATTTCTAAATCATTGAAATCTATAGTTGATGCAGTAAAAGAAATTATCGAAACAACTCCACCGGAATTAGTTGGAGACGTTCTTAAGAGGGGTATATATATATGCGGAGGAGGTAGCTTATTAAAAGGTATTGATAAATTAATCGAGAAAGAAATTACAGTGTCCACAACTATCGTAGAAGATCCACTTACATGCGTTGCTAGAGGAGCCGGAATGATTGCTGAAAATATTGAGAAATATTCCTATTTAATAAATAATCCATTAAGGCCGAAAGAGATTAAAATATAGTACGGATCTAAATTATGATCTTAGCTAGATTTGCGATAATTTTTACTTTACTAATCGCTTTACTTAGTTCTAATTTGAGTTTTATTAAGCAGACTTTTTTATCTTCTGTTAAATTTCAAGACGAGATATCTAAACTTGAATTAGAAAGGGATTCTTTAAAAGCTCAGCTTTTTATAAATGAAAATTTAAGCGGAAAAGAAATTCAAGAAAATAATTGGGAGTATATTTATACCAAAATATTCTCATCCTATCCTTTTAATAATCAAAGCTTAGTCGGTATAAATATTGGAACAGCTAACGGAATAAATATTGGGCAAGCAGTGGCTTTAGCGCCTGGCATTTTATTTGGCAAAATTATAAAAACAAATAGCAATTCAAGTTTAGTTGAAACTATTTTTGATAATGATTTTACGGCTGCTGTTAAAATAGGCGAAAATAAAGTTAATGCACTCTTAAAAGGTGGACTTCCGCCCACGCTGGAAATGATTGAGAAAAATAAAGATATTAAAAATGGAGATATGGTTTATAGTGCTGATACGAATTTTCCATATGGTTTTAAAATAGGCGAAGTACAAATAATAAACAACAAAGACACTGCCGAGCCTTTTAAAAAAGCTTTTTTAAAAGTAGGGTATAGTGTTAATTCCTTGGAAGAAGTTTTGGTGATTAAAAATTTTGAATCTTTAAAGAAGTAATTATGTCTGAAAAAATAATGTTTTTAGTAGACATAGTTCTGATTGGTTTAATCGGCTTAATACAGAGCCTTTCTTTATTGGTTTTTAACGATATAAAACCAAATTTAATCCTGGTTTTTTTGATTGTTTTGATTTTTTCTGTTAAAAATTTTTGGAGATATTTAATTTTAGTTTTGGTAGCCATAGCATCTTTAAATTACTTCAGTTTATTTTCAAAAGAACTTTTAGTTTTTGGAATCACAATGCTTTTGGCTTTCTATTTTAAAAGCCAACTTTCCGAACATGCTTTCCTTTCAGTTATTTTATTGACAATAGCGCTGACATTTATTTTCTATTTAATAGGAGATTACAAATTTTTATTAAATAATTTTAATATTTTTACAAAAGAGTTAATTTTTAATGTAATTGGCGCTATAATTTTCGGATTTTTGTATAATAATTTTAATTATGAAAAAAATTAATTTTTCATCTAAAGAAGAGGTTTTTTTTGAAGAAGCTGTTTTTGATAGTTTTTCTTCCCATAAAAATCTTAATCATTTGGAATTACCTCTTTCAAAAAAGGCCTTTATATTGATAATGACAGTTACTGCCTTAATGGGACTAGTAGTATTTTTAAGAATCATTTATTTAAGTGGTTTTAAAGGCGGTTTTTACGTGCTTAGATCAGAGGCTAATGTGGGTAAGGAAATTTATAATCCTAGCAATAGAGGAATTGTTTATGATCGTTTTGGCAAACCACTAGTAGAAAACATTCCGGCATTTTCCGTTTCTTTAAAAACTAAAGATTTTTCAACTAATTCTTTAGAGGCTATATTGAATTTTTCAGAAATAATAGAGATCTCAAAACAAGACATTGATTTAAAAATTTTAAATCAAGATATAGAAAAATCACCGTCTTTTATTTTAGCCAGAGATGTTGATTCTGAAAAAATTATTAAATTAAAGTCTTTAAATTTAAAAGGCGTTGAAATAATTGACGATTATAAAAGGCAATACATAAATGGACCAATTTTTTCCCATGTTTTGGGTTATACGGGTATGGATAGTAAAAGTAACGATATTATAGGAAAAACCGGCGTAGAATTTTATTATAACGATATTTTAAAAGGAATAGATGGCAAAACAGTTGCTTATCGAGATGTAAAAGGAAATATTTTTGATAAAAAAATAGTAGAAGAGCCAAAGAATGGAGAAAATATAACACTAACCATAGACGCAGATTTACAAAATTATTTTTACAATCGTCTTAACGAGGCATTAATAATGCTAGGAAGAAATTCCGCTGTTGGTTTAGCTATTAATCCGCAAAGTGGGGAAATTTTGTCTTTGATCAGCTTGCCGAGTTTTGATAATAATATTTTTTCAAAGCCAGGAAATAATTCTGAAAAAAATAAAATTTTAAATTCTGTTTATAAGCCACTTTTTAATAAGGCCATTTCTGGTGCATATACCCCAGCTTCGACCGTAAAGCCTATGGTTGCGCTGGCTGCTTTAACCGAAGGAATTATAAATACATCAAAGCAAATATTTTCTGCCGGATACATCGAGATCCCGAATCCGTACAACCCCTCTATGCCGAGTAGATTTTTGGATTGGAAGGCAAATGGATGGGTTGATATTTATTCAGCTTTAGCCAAATCAAGTAACATTTATTTTTATGCTGTTGGGGGCGGATTTGAAGATGTTAAAGGGTTGGGGATCGATAAATTAAAAGAATATTGGAAGAAATTTGGTTTTGGTCAAAAAACCGGCGTTGATTTGCCTAATGAAGCCGATGGTTTTTTGCCAGACCCCACTCAAAAAGAGGAAACAAAAAAAGATATTTGGAGAATAGGAGATACCTATAACGTAAGTATCGGTCAAGGCGATTTATTAGTTACGCCTATTCAATTACTTTCTCAGATTTCAGCCATAGGAAATGGCGGGTATTTTTACAAACCCCATGTATTAAAAGACGCAAAAACTGAGACTTTACTAGATTTTAGTAATTTAGGAAATTACATTAAGGAAGTAAAAAGGGGGATGAGCGATGCTGTAAATAAAACATATGGGACGGCGAATATGCTTAGCGCTATACCTATAAGTATTGGAGCAAAAACAGGAAGCTCTCAGGTTTCAAATAATACAAAAACAAATGCATTTTTTGTCGGCTATATGCCGTCAGAAAATCCTGAAATTGCTATTTTGGTTTTAATAGAAAATGCTAAAGAAGGAAGTCTGAATGCCGTTCCCGTCGCTAAAGATGTTATGGAGTGGTATTATTTAAATAGAATGGTCAATAAAAGTACGGTTTTAAATAATAACTAAATTAATCATGCCTCCTCAGTTAAGACAAGATTTACTTTCAAATGAATGGGTTTGTGTTGCTCCTGATAGATTAAAAAGACCACATTCGCTTATAAAATCCAATATTAAAAAACCGGCGCCTAAAAATGAGTGTCCTTTTGAAAATCCAGAAAAAAATGGAAACGAAATTTTATTTAAAAATAAAGAAGTAAAAATAATTGAAAATAAATTTCCGGCCTTTTCTTTAAAAAATTACTGCCCAATAGCTGAAAAATCTGAATTATATCAAACACTTGAAGCGGTAGGACATCACGAAATACTCATAACTAAAAATCACAGCAAAAATATCCCGGATCTATCCTTTAATAGTTTGTTTTTGGTTTTTAAAAGCCTCCAAGAAAGAGTAAATTATTTTAAAAAAGACAGCTGCGTTAAATATGTTTCAAATTTTCAAAATTGGGGAGAGAAAGCTGGTGCTTCTATATATCATCCACATTTTCAGATATTCGGGATACCCGTAATACCGTCTATAGTTTTAAATATGTTGAATATTGCTAAAGATTTTTTTGTAAAAAATAAAAAATGTATTCATTGCTCTCTTATTAAATTAGAAAAAAATAATAAAAATATAATTGTATTTGAAAATAAAGGGGCTATAGCAATTATACCGTTTGCAGCTAAGGAACCGTTTTTATTTAGAATATTTCCCAAAAATCACATTTCTTTTTTTGAAAAAACTAAAGACGAGGACTTAAATGATATTTTAAAGGTATTAGATTTTATTTTAAAAAAAATGAAGAAAAATTTAAAAAATCCCGACTATAACCTCCATATAAGGACCGCCCCAATTATTAATGAATCAGAATATTCTTACTATCATTGGTATATAGAAATAACCACGAAGTTCACTATTGCTGCCGGATTTGAAGAAAATACAGGTATTGAAATAAATCCTATAGATCCGGTAGACGCCGTAAAAATAATTAAAAAATAAAATGTTTGATTTAATACCGCTAATTAAAGCAATTGGATATTTGGGAATTTTTGGTATTATTTTTGCCGAATCAGGACTTTTTATCGGATTTTTTTTGCCGGGAGATAGCTTTTTATTTACGGCTGGATTTTTGGCTTCTCAAGGATTTTTAAATATTTATTATTTAATCATCTTAACTGCCGTGGGTGCTATCTTAGGAAATAATTTTGGCTACGCTTTTGGTAAAAAAATCGGACCAATGATATTTAAAAAAGAAGATTCTTTGTTGTTTCATAGAGACCATTTACGAAAAGCGGAGGTTTTTTACGCCAAATATGGAGGAAAGGCTCTTATATTAGCAAGATTTATGCCGGGTATAAGAACTTTTGCGCCAATTTTAGCCGGGGTGGGCAAAATGGACTATAAAAAATTTATGATATTCAATGCTATTGGGTGTGTTTTGTGGGGAATTGGATTGCCTTTGAGCGGATACTTTCTTGGAAATTTAGTTCCAAATGCAGATAAATACATTATTCCTATTGTTTTAGTAATAATTTTTTTATCTATTTTACCAATTATTTATAATTTCTTTAAAGATGAAATAGTTAGAAAAAAAATAGCTAAGCTCTTGGGTTTTAAATCAAAGTATCAAAACAAACTCATTTGTTTTAATTGGAAAATGAATCCGGAAACTTTAGGGGAAGCTGTAAAAATAGCAAAGGATAGTAATCACGAAAACACCGTTGTATTTCCGCCATTTATTTTCATTGAAGAAATTGGAACTATTTTAACAAGGGCAAAACTCGGGGCTCAGGATTTGTTTTATAAAAATATTGAAACAAAGTCATTTACTGGAGAAATTTCCGCAACTGAATTAATTAATTTAGGGGTAAAATATGTGATAATCGGCCATTCTGAAAGACGGGCAATGGGAGAAAGCGATTCTGATATCGCGTTGAAAATTAAGACCGCCGTAGAAAATGATTTAATTCCAATTTTTTGTATTGGTGAAAAATTAGAAGAAAAACAGAACGGCCTAACAAAAGAAATATTAAAAAACCAAATTATTGTAGGGCTTTCATTAATAGGCGACAGTAATAAGCCAATTATAATTGCCTATGAGCCAATCTGGGCTATTGGCACAGGAAAGGCAGACACATCTCAAAACGCGCTGGAAACTATTAGATATATAAAACAACTAATTAATCAAAATTACGTCGTTCTATACGGCGGATCAGTAACCTCTAAAAATATTAATGATTTCCTTAAGCATAAAGAAATAGGAGGGGTTTTGGTGGGCGGTGCAAGTTTAAATCCCGAATTATTTTTCTAAATTAGAGAATAATTAATATGTTATTATTATATTAAGCCTCAAGGCGGGGGCTAAATAATATAAATTAATAATTAAAATTAAAAAATATGGATAATGTAGAAGTTTTTAAAAAGTATTTTTGGATGTTCTTAAATCTATTATTAGTAGTATTAATACTTTTGGGAATGTTTTCGATTAGTGCAATTCGTCGCTATATTGATGCTTCGCCAATAGTAAGAAGCATTACGATTTCTGCGGAGGGTAAAACAATTACCACGCCGGATATAGCTAAAGTTAATTTTTCTGTAATTTCAGAAGGAATGGATACTGTAAAAATTTCAAATGAAAATATAGAAAAAATGAATAAGGCTATTGATTTCGTTAAGAGCGAGGGAGTGGAGGCAAAAGACATTAAAACTGCCGGATACAATCTTTCTCCAAGATACGAATATGACGAAGCAAAAAGAAAGAGTTTTATTAGCGGATACACCTTAACTCAGACTGTTTATGTAACTATTAGAGATTTTTCTAAAATTAGTAAAATTCTTGGAGCTTTGCCTGGATTGGGCATAAATGATATTAGCTCTCTTTCTTTCGATATAGAGAATCAAGATCAGGCATTGTCAGATGCTAGAAGCCAAGCCTTTGAAAAAGCTTTTGAAAAAGCCAGGGACATGGCAAAACAAAACGGAGTTAGAATAAAAAGAGTAATTACGTTCTCTGAATATCAGAACAGCTATCCAATTTATGCTAAGGAAGCATACGGTTTGGGTGGCGACATGCGTTCTTCTGCTCCTTCGCCAACTATAGAGCCCGGTAGTCAGGAAGTTAAGGTAAACGTAACTGTAACTTACGAGCTAAATTAAAATGCTTGTAATTATCAACAAGATAAAAGAAAAATATCCTTTTATTTTTCAATTCTTTAGATTTTTTTTAGTTGGCCTCTTAAATACCGCGATAGATTTCGGAGTTTTAAATTCTCTTATTTTTATATCCGGAAGAGCATCTGGTATCTATTACCCAATATTTAAGTCTATTTCTTTCTTATTCGCCGTAACAAATAGCTATTTCATGAATAAACACTGGACATTTAAATCCTCGGAACAGGATAATGCCGGAGAATTTTTAAAATTTGTTAGTGTAAATTTAGTTGGTTGGGGATTAAACGTTGGAACAGCTTCATACGTTGTTAACGTCATTGGTGTTCCGGAAGGATTTTCTCCTGTTTTATGGGCGAACCTAGGCGCTGTTTCGGCAACTGCAATAACATTGTTTTGGAATTTTATAGGAATGAAGTTTTTAGTGTTTAAAAGATAAGTCTTGATTTTTAGCTAAAGTAATGTTATATTATATTTAGTGAGTGATGCAGTCCTTTACGACGATATCGGCAAAGGATCGTGTTTACCTAACTATTTGTCTTAAAACCCCCTTTAATGGGGGTTTTAAGTTTTTAATCCATATATCTGTATTTGACAAATAGATAAAAATGATGTATATTATATAAATTGTTTTAGTTATTTTATAAATGAATAAGGAGATTATCTGTGTCTGAACCTATAAAAAATCAGGAAGAAGAGGCGGTTTTCGCCAGCGAGGAAGCGGTGCTGAATCTGACCGGGTATTTCGAAATACCCGTGAAAAAGGAGGGGTAAACTAAATTAAAGGGCGTGATCTTATTAAGATCCGCCCTTTTTTATTGAAACTTTTTAAGATATAATACTTATTGAGCGATAAGAGTGCACTCACTAAATAACAAATAGACGAGGTAACCTCTATCGCTCACTTATGAGAATGTAAAAAGCGTTCTTATAGGTGAGCGATGCTCAATTAAAATTAAGAAAAATAAAATGAATTTAGATATAAAAGCTACAAATTTAGAATTAACTCCGGCTATTAAGCAATACATAGAAACTAAAATTTCAGGACTTTCTAAATTTTTAGAGAAATGGGAAAAAATTGGAGACGTGAATGCTAGATTTGAATTAGCCAAAACTACGAACCACCACAATAAAGGTGAGGTTTTTTATGCTGAATTAAATATTGATTTAGGAGAAAAAATGCTACGCGCCGAACATTCTGCCGACGATGCTTATAAAGCTATTGATAAAGTAAAAGATATTATCAAAGAGCAATTAGTTGATTTTAAAGAGTCTAAAGAAGAAAAGGAACAAGCTAAGTAAAAATAAATGTTAAATATTTTTTCTTTTTTTGATCCGGTTAATAAACTTAAACCGGCTATTGAAAAAGTAAATAATTTAGAAAAAGAAATATCTTCTTTAAGCAATGAACAGCTTTTAGAAGAAAGCAAAAAACTTTTTGAAAAAGAAATAGGCGAGAATGAATTGGTAAGAGGTTTTGCTTTAGTAAGAGAAACTGCCAAGAGAAATCTTGGTCAGCGTCATTTTGACGTTCAATTAATTGGCGGACTAGCCATACATCAGGGAAAAATAGCGGAAATGGCTACGGGTGAAGGAAAAACATTAGCTTCTACTGCGCCAATATATTTAAATGCGCTTTCAAAAAAGGGCGTACACGTAGTAACTGTAAATGAATATTTGGCAAAAAGAGACGCTGTGTGGATGGGTCAGGTTTATCATGCCTTAGGTCTTTCAGTTGCGTGTTTAATACACGAAGGGGCCTTAATGTACGATCCTGAATATATCTCTAAAAACGTAGAAAAGCTCATAGATAAAGAAAGGGATACAACTGGCAGTTTTATGGTACAAAACGAGTATTTAAGGCCAATTTCTCGCAAAGAAGCCTATCTGGCAGACATCACCTATGGAACTAACCATGAATTTGGCTTTGATTATTTAAGAGATAATTTAGCATACAGCAAAGACAATCAAGTTCAGCGCGGACATAATTATGCCGTCATAGACGAAATCGACAGCATCTTAATTGACGAAGCCAGGACGCCGCTTATTATTTCCGCTCCGGATGAGGAATCCAGTGGTTTTTATAAAGCATTTTCAAGAATAGTTTCTGGTTTAAAAAAGGATGAAGATTATACAGTTGATGAAAAATTAAAATCAGCCGATATTACCGATGAAGGTATAAACAAAGTAGAAAAAGCTTTAAATATTAAAAATCTTTACGATCCGGAAAACCTTAGACTTACAAGATATTTACAAGAAACTTTAAAAGCATACGGACTTTTTAGGCGAGATCGCGACTATGTTATAAAAAATAACGAGGTAATTATCGTTGATCAATTTACGGGCAGACTTATGCCGGGCAGAAGATATTCGGGCGGACTTCATCAGGCTTTGGAAGCCAAAGAAAATGTACAAGTTCAAAACGAATCAAAAACTTATGCGCAGATAACTATTCAAAATTATTTTAGGCTTTATAAAAAAATAGGCGGCATGACCGGCACAGCCAGGACTTCTGCTGAAGAATTTGAAAAAGTTTATGGATTAAAAGTATTGAGTATTCCGACCAATAAACCAATAGCCAGAAAAGATATGGCGGATTTGATATATAAAACCGAAGCGGCAAAATATAATGCCATTATTGAAGATGTAAAAGAAAGACAGAAAAAGGGCCAGCCTGTTTTGATTGGCTCTATTTCCATAGAAAAAAACGAGCTTTTAGACGCGCTTTTAACTCAATCTGGCATAAGACACGAAATACTTAACGCGAAAAACAATGAACGCGAAGGCGCTATTATTGCTCAGGCTGGAAAAGCTGGAGCTGTTACGGTAGCTACAAATATGGCTGGTAGAGGTGTAGATATTATTTTGGGCGGAAACCCAATGGATCCGATAGAAAATAACAAAATAAAAGAATTGGGCGGACTTCACGTAATTGGTACTGAAAGACACGACGCCAGGAGAATTGATTATCAGCTCCGAGGACGAAGCGGAAGACAGGGCGACCCGGGTTCTTCTCAATTTTTCCTTTCCTTGGAAGATGATTTGTTGCGTGTGTTTGGCGGAGAAAGAATTAAAAATTTAATGGAAAATTTTAATATCCCGGAAAATATGCCAATTGAATCGGGGATTGTATCCAGCGCTGTTTCTCAGGCTCAAACAAAAGTAGAAGGCTTCAATTTTGATGCCAGAAAACATCTTCTTGAATATGACGATATTTTAAACAAACAAAGAACTGCTGTTTATAAAAAACGACAAGAAATGATGGAAGGAAATACTTATCCGCAAATTCTTTCTGTTTTAGATTTATTCTGGATGAATCACTTAGAAAGCATGGAAGCATTAAGAGAATCAGTAAGAATACGAGCCTATGGTCAGCATGATCCGCTTATTGAATACAAACGCGAAAGCCATATGCTTTATAAGCAAATGATGGATGGGTTTGAGAAATGGGTATCTGAAAATAAAGATAAAATCGAAGAATTAAACAAACAGCCAAACCAAATAAAACCAATAGAAGTTATCAAAAAACCAGCAACTATTAATCATGATAAAGTAGGGCGCAATGATTTATGTCCTTGCGGAAGTAAAAAGAAATACAAACACTGCCACGGCGCGTAAATAACATTAAAAACCTCCCAATTGGGAGGTTTTTAATTAATTAATTAATTAATTTTTTCTAGTGTAACTTGTATTGACGGGGGTGTTTCACCTGCAATAGCGCTTGGAGTTGCTATAGATGTAGCACTAGTAAGTCTTCCGATTTGAACCTGATAAGTAGTAGCGATATTTGTTATATTGGCTAGAAAAGATACGTGCGTTGGATTTGGTGCAGAGGAACCAAAACCGCCGCTATGTCCCTTACTTGCTCCATCTCCATATAACCTTACCGCTGTCCAAACATCTGCGCCTACGTTTCTAACGCCCAAAGTTATACGGTAAACCCCTGCTTTTGTAAATGTTATATTAGCTCCGGAATAAGTTATTCCATTGGTAATTGGCATGCCATCAAAAACTACGCCCGTCCAAGCATTTCCAGGAAAATCTTGATACGTTGATCTTTCTAACTGAGCATAACTTAAACTACTTAAGGTATTACCATCAGGCAATTTAAAACCACCGGAAGTAGATTCAATGGTGCCCACAACAGTTAATTTTTGACCAGGGGCAACTGTTCCGATGCCGACATTGCCGTTATTTCCTATAACCATCTTTGCCTTTGATATGTTTAATGGGGTTGTGTCTTGAGAAACGCCAAATACAAGCAAATCTTGAGCTGCAGATGTTGCATAATAATTAAATATAGCACCACCTCTTTGATCGGCTGCGCCATTATAATGTCTATTAAGAATTATTCCTCCGCCAACAGTATCAGCGGCAGAACCGCTTGCAAATACGTGTAGGGCTCCCTCTGGGGCAGCTATTCCAATACCAACCCTACCATTTGCATCAATAATCATACGACCGCTTGGATATGAACCTGCATCTGTTGTTGCAAGAATTAATGGACCAGCTTGAGAACCAATTATGAAGCTATTTGCCAAACTAGCAAATCCGCCATCTGTACTCGTTACGTGATATCCCGCTGTATCAGCTCTTCCTATGAAACTTGCCACACTTGTACCGACAGTTCCACCATCTGTTGAAAAAAAGAAAAGGCCATTTGTTTCATCTAAATGAATACTTCCATCCTTAACAGCAAGTTTAGCTCCTGGAATGGTAGTTCCAATACCAACATTTCCAGCGCTAGTAATTCTCATTTTTTCAGTAGCAGCAGCGGATTGTGGGCGAGTAACAAAGACCATGTCGGCGCCGTAATCTGAAGATGCCGTAGATTTTACTGCGGCAATACCAGTACCAGCATTAGTATGATATGTAGGATTTAATTCAAACACTATTCCCGTTGCAGCATTTAAAGTATTGTTTGGATTTTGAATTATTACATCGTGCCACGTAGTACCATCACCAGCAGAAAAAGTAGTAGCGCGACTTGCAATTAAATTATGAATTCTCGCACTCGGACTTACAGTTCCAATTCCAAGCTTACTAGCAGTTTCCGTTAAATACATACTTCCGGACAAATACATATCTTTCCATTTTGTAGAAGATATACCTATGTCATAAAAGTTATTAGTTCCAGGAATAAGATTGGAATCAAATGTAGCAGCAGATACTCGGGCAATAGCGGAGCTTAAGGTTTTTGAAAAAGACGAATCAGGGCTTAATGAATTGTATCTCAAAGTTAAATCAATTTGCACCGAGTCATGGCCAGAATAGCCGGAAACTTTTAGGAAATTAACTGCATCTACTACGACGTTAGAATCAGTTACTGGTTCTGCGGTATTCAAACCTTCTTTTTTATAAAGTATGCCGTCGGTGGCATAAAATTTTGTAGGATTTTTATTGTCGTCTTTAAATTTTAAAACTAAAGTAGAAGTAGAAACAGAATTTGTGATATCTATGACCGAAGAATCCATAATTGAGCGCTGGATATTTTGTAAAGCAAAATTAAGCTGATTATTTACTTCAATTACGGCGGTTTGTTTGCCTTTAATCTTTGTGGCATTAAGTAAAACTCCGGATAAAATTGTTCCGGTAATTCCCATAATTGCTGTATAAATTAAAACTTCAATAAGGGTAAAACCCTTTTTATTTTTTTTATTTACCATATCTTTTATTATATCAAATTCCCGTCGGGTCCGTGAAAAAAATAACTAAAGTTTTAAAAAATATTTTAGCATCCAACCAAAGAGACTGATTTTTTAAATAAAAACTATCTAATTCCAATTCTTTTAAAAAGGGTAGGCTAGACGCGCCATTCACCTGGGAAAGTCCTGTAATGCCTGTTTTAGCCACCAAAAGCTCTCTATACTCCCTTGGATAGCAAAACATTTCGCCCGGTTCGTGCGGCCTGGGTCCAACCAAAGAAAGCTCTCCCTTAAAAGCATTTATTAATTGAGGGAGCTCATCGAGCCTAAACTTTCTTAAAAATCTACCAACTTTTGTAATACGGGGATCATTTTTTATCTTAAAAAAAGGGCCGTCGTTTCTTTCATTTAAACTCAATAAATCTTTTTTCTGAGTTTCGGCATTTTCTACCATTGATCTAAATTTATAAACTCCCACTATTTTTCCCTCGCTAATTCGGTCTAATTTTATCAAAACCGGTCCTTTGGAATTTATTTTTATAGCCAATGCGATGAAAGGAAAAAATGGCAGAAGAATAATTAAACCAATAAACGAACCAATTATATCAATAATTCTTTTGATAATTTTGAAAAGCATTATAGAATAATTATACATTATTTAAATTTATATTAGACATGCGCGTTGCAATTGTACACGATTATTTAAACCAATATGGCGGAGCAGAAAGAGTTTTAGAATCTTTTTGCGAGCTTTTTCCCGATGCGCCTATTTATACTCTTTTTTACGACGAAGAAAAAACAAAAGGAAGATTTAAAGGTAAAAAAATAATAACTAGTTTTTTAAATAATAAATTTGTTATCAATAATCATCGCATTTTTATTCCGCTAATGCCTTTAGCGGCTTCATTTATGAAAGTAGATGGTGATTATGATGTTGTTTTGTCTTCCAGTGCCGGATTTGGAAAGGGAATTAGAGTCGGGAAAAATACCATCCATGTTTCTTATTGCCACACGCCCCTTCGTTATGCCTGGGAATATTATAAATATTTCAATTGGCCGACTTATTTAAAAATACTGTCCTCTCCGGCTTTTTGGTATTTAAGAAAATGGGATAAGTGGGCGGGAAGAAAGCCGCAGAAATTAATTGCTAATTCCAAATATATTGCCGATAAAATAAAAAATTATTATAAAAGAAACGTGGAGGTAATTTATCCTCCCGTAGACACGGAAAAGTTTTGCATTAAGCCGAAAGTTCAAAAAGGTGATTATTTTTTGGCTGTGGGCAGGTTAATGCACTATAAAAAATTTGATTTAATTATTCAGGCCTTTAATAAATTAAATTTACCTCTTTTGATAATCGGCAACGGCCCGGAATTGGAAAATCTAAAACAATTAGCTCGATCTCCTAAAATAGAGTTTTTGACTTCTATAACCGACGAACAATTGATTATTTTATACAACGGAGCACAGGCTTTTATTTTTCCTCAAGTAGAAGATTTTGGATTAGTGGCAGCAGAAGCTCAGGCTTGCGGAACTCCTGTAATAGCCTTAAACCAAGGAGGTGGTAAAGAGATAGTTTCCGAGGGCAAAACAGGTGTTTTGTTTGATAATCAAAATGTAGACGATCTAATTATGGCAATAAAACGCTTTCAAATTAAGGAATTTGAAAGGAAAATGGTGAGGGAATCTGCTTTGCGTTTTTCCAAAAATAAATTTAAGAAGGCTATTTTAAAAGCTATTTATCAAGCCAGGGACGGAAAATAAAATCTTAAAATCTTCCAATAAATTACGCCATAGCAAAAAAAAATGGAACATTTTAGTTTTGACAAAATGATAAATTTAGTGTATTTTATAGACAGCTATTTAATTTAATAAGGGGGCAGGCGATGTCTATATCGGTAAATATATCAAAGGGAAGCACGGTGATCGGTAAAAAAGTAGGCGCAATAGAAAAAGACTTCAAAATAAAGATAAAGCAGTTGGAGAACTTTAGCGACAGAATACTTCCTTTTCCATGGGAAAAGCTTCCGCACAATAAAAAGATAAAAGAAGGTGACACGTTAACTGTAATAGGAAACGACAAAGAAGTTATTTCCTTTTACAAATATGCCACCCAAAATTAAAAAAAATATCCCTTCATTCTAAACGAGTGAGGGGATTTTCTTTTTTATAAAAATTCTTGCTACAATTTAAGACTAATCTTAAATTATGGCAAGATTTTAGTATTTCAAAATATCAATATTTAAGGTAAAATACAGGAACAAATCTTATGGCTGACAATCTAAAAAATACAAGAAACTTCTGCATCATTGCGCACGTTGACCACGGCAAATCTACTTTAGCGGATAGACTTTTAGAAACAACGGGGGCAATAGAAAAAAGAAGGATGAAAGAACAATATTTGGATCAAATGGAGCTTGAAAGAGAGCGCGGCATTACCATCAAAATGACTCCAGTCCGAATGAAGTATAAATATAAAGACGTTGAATATACGCTTAATTTGATTGATACTCCCGGACATAGCGATTTTTCTTATGAAGTTTCAAGAGCTTTAATGGCTGTTGATGGAGCAATTTTATTAGTAGATGCCACTCAAGGAGTACAAGCTCAAACAATGGCAAATTACAATCATGCCAAAAAAGCCGGTTTAAAAATAATTGGGGCTGTAAATAAAGTTGATTTAAATCCATATGGAGCAGACGAAATAGCCAAAAGTATTAGCGAGCTTACAGGGGAAAACGAAAATGAAATACTCAGAGTTTCCGGAAAAACAGGCCACGGAGTAGAAGATCTTTTAAAAGCCGTAATAGAAAAAATTCCTGCACCAAAAAATGCAAAAATTCCGGAAAACATTTCAGATAAAAATATTTTTCAGGCTTTAATTTTTGATTCTTTCTATCACGAACATAAAGGCATTGTGGCTAATGTGCGTGTATTTAATGGATCGCTTAAGCGAGAAGACGAGGCTCTCTTAATTGCTACTGACAGTAAATTCAAAGTAAAAGAACTTGGTCATTTTGCGCCCGAACTTAAAAACGACGAAGTTTTAGAAACGGGGCAAATAGGATATATAGCCACAGGACTTAAAAATCCAGAAATATTAAAAATCGGTGATACAATAACCGGATTTAGCAATAGAATTACAAATTTTAAAACACTGGCCTTGCCAGGCTATCAAAATCCGCAACCAGTCGTTTTCGTATCTTTTTATCCTGAAGAAAGCGATGACTATGAAAATTTAAAAACAGCTTTAGGTAAATTAAAATTGAACGATTCAGCCCTAAAATTTGAAGCTGATTTCAATGAATTTTTAGGAAGGGGATTTAAGGGTGGATTTTTAGGTAGACTTCACTTTGAAATAACCGCCGAAAGACTCGAAAGAGAATTTAATATAAGAACCGTAAACAGTTTCCCGTCGGTTTCTTACAAAGTAAAAACAAGAAATGGGGAGTGGATAGAAGTAGAAACACCAAAAGATTTTCCGGAAGACTATATGGAAGTTTTGGAACCTGTATCTAAAATTGAGATTATAACTCCGGCTAATTATTTAGGCGCGGTACTAAGTCTGCAACAAACTTTTAGAATGAGAGATATAAATACCCATTCTTTTGGTAATTCTATTATTATAGACGGCACGCTGCCGTTAGCTGAACTTATCAGAGATTTTGACGATCAATTAAAATCTGTTTCAGCCGGCTATGCCTCACTAAGCTATGAAATTGCTGATTATAAAAAAACAGAAGTGGCTAAACTGGAAATATTAGTTGCAACTCAAAACGTAGGTGGATTAACACGTATTGTTTATAAAGACGACACAGAAAGAGAGGGTAGAAAAACAGTAGAGAGGCTTAAAGATCTTTTACCGGCCCAGCAATTCTCACAAGCAATTCAAGCCTGTATTGGCGGTAAAATTATAGCCAGAGAAACAATTCCGGCTATGAAAAAAGAGCTTGGTAATTTCGGTAAAAATGGAGGTGACAGAACTAGAAAAATGAAGCTTTGGAAAAAACAACAAAGAGGAAAAGAAAGACTTAAAGAGCGAGGCATGAAAAATAAAATTGATATTCCAGCGAAAATCTTTAAAGAACTTCTAAAAAAATAAAGTAATATCAGAAAATGATATTATTAAATTACTATCAGCTATGAAAAACACTATAAGCATATTATTGCTAATAATGATCGTCTTCTTGGGTTGGCAATTATTTAATTTATATATGCAACATATTGCATTGGAAAATTCTTCCGAAAAATTAAACTCTCAAATATATTCAATACAAAGCGAAAATGAAAATTTAAATTCAGATATAAAATATTTTTCAAATCCAGAAAATCTGGAAAAAGAACTCAGGAGCCAATCAAATTATAGAGATGCCGGCGAGAAAATGATTATCTTGGTTCCACCAAAAACCAATTAATACTAAAAACAAATGTTAAATAAAAAGTTTTTAACTTTATATCTTTTTATAATCATTTCTGTTGTCTGGGGTTATTTTTATTATCATAACGAGGCGTTTCCGATAGCTTTTGTAAACTGGGACATTATTTCTCAAAAAGATTTTAATGATTATTACAGGCTTAGTTTTAATTATTTAAACAAAACTATTAATGTTTATAATTCTGAATCCAAAGCCATGGAGAATGAAACGACAATAAAAGAAATTAAAGCCGCTGTTTTGGACAAACTTATTGAAAATAGTCTGATATATAAAGAGGCAAAATCAAAAATAGGGAAAGACCTAGAAATAATTGCAAATCAAAAAATAGAAAATGCATTAAAAGATAAAAATATTGAAGAGGCAATAAATACTTTATTTGAAAGTTCATTAACAGATTATATTCAAAAAGAGTTGGTGCCTCAGGCCTATAAAGAAATATTGCAAGGAAGAATGGCTTTAAATAATGAGGATTTTGAAAGTTGGTTAACATTAGCAAAAACTAACGCAAAAATACTTATTTTAATTCCAGGATACAGTTGGGACGAACAAAAAATATCAGCCAATTGATTTGGGGTTGGCTTTAAGCGGGATTAGTACAATGGCAGTACGCGACCTTCCCAAGGTTGAGACGCGAGTTCGATTCTCGTATCCCGCTCATATGCAAAAATACTCAGATATAATTCAAAAAGCAATAAAAGAAGATTTTGAATTTCAAAAGTCTTTAGAAATAGTAAAAAAGAATTCAAATGGGAAAATTTGGATAATGGGTAGTTTTGTTTTTAGAAATATAGCCAGCGCCATACACAACTTACCAAAACCAGTTTTTAAAGATTATGATTTTGTTGTTGAAGAATTAAATAAAAATGTAAACATTGATAATAATTTAAATACTTTTGGCGGACTAAAAATAAAAAATAAGGAAGTGTCTATTGATATTTGGGAACTTAGAAAGACTTATTTAATTACCAGACTTAATCTGGAGCCAACCATAGAAAATTGCTTAAAAACAGCCTCGCTCAGCATCCAATCAATTGCCTTTAATCTCGAAGAAAATAAAATCTTAGGGAGCGTTGGATTAAGGTCTATTTTAGAAAAAAACATATCGGTAAATAACATGCAAAATTTCAAATATTATACAGAAAGGAAGGGATTATCCCTTGAGGAATATCTAAAAAATCAAATAAAAAAATGGGGGTTTGAAGATTTTATAATTAATTGGGATTCTTTAAAAAATTGAATTAAAGTAGTTTAAGATTGTATAATAATGTAAGTTTTGCCCCCTTAGTTCAACGGCAGAACAGTGGTATCGTAAACCACATATGTCAGTTCAATTCTGGCAGGGGGCTCATCTATAAAAATATGTTTAATCCATTATTAGATAAATACGACAAAAATAACGTAAATATATCTCTTTTTCCCGGAGTAGGCGGTGACGATGCCAAAGATTGGGCCAACATGCTTTTAAATATGTATGTAAAATATGCTCAAAAACGAGGATGGAAAGTAACTCAAGTTGACGATAGATCTATAGATATAAAAGGCGAGTATGCATATGGTAATTTAAAAAAAGAAACGGGCGTACATCGCCTGGTTAGGATCTCTCCATTTGATTCTAAAAAATTAAGACATACATCCTTTGCTTTAGTTGAAGTTTTACCTGAAATACCAGAAATAGAATTAAAAAATATAATAATCCCGTCCGAAGATTTAAAAATTGAATTATCAAATTCTAGTGGGCCGGGGGGTCAAAACGTAAACAAAAGAGAGACCGCGGTAAGAATAGTCCATCTACCAACAGGACTAGCTTCGGCTTCTCAATCAGAAAGATCTCAATCTACAAATAGAGAAAAAGCTATGGCTCTGCTAAAAGCTAAAATTTTTAAATTAATGGCGGATAAACAAGAAAAAGAAATAAAAAACTTAAGAACCCAGGTGAAGCCGGAATGGGGCAATCAAATTCGTTCTTACGTGCTTCATCCTTATCAACAAGTTAAAGACCATCGAACAAATACTGTTAGTCACCAGCCAGACAAGGTGTTAAATGGCGATTTGGAAAAATTTATTGAAGCAGAGCTCGATATTAAGCCAATAAAATAGAATTTAGTCATAAAATTTGCTATAATTTTATTAAAGGAATATAAATCCCTTTTTTAATTCACTATGATTAGCTTTCAAAATATAACAAAAGTTTACAACAACAAATCAGTTGCTTTAGAAGAAATAAATTTAACAATAAAACCAAACGAGTTTGTTTCAATTGTCGGAAAAAACGGCGCCGGCAAATCTACTTTAATTAAACTTCTTATTGGGGAAGAAAAGCCTAGCAAGGGAAGGATTTATTTTGATTCTTATGAAGTACATAAGCTTAAATTGGGAGAATTACCGTCATTTAGACGCAAAATAGGTATAGTTTTTCAAGATTTTAGACTATTACAGACCAAAACCGCATACGAAAACATCGCTTTTGCACTAGAGGTAGACGGAAAATCTCAATCCGAAATAGAAGAGTTTGTTCCGCAAATTTTAGATATGGTTGGTCTTTCTGATAGGGCATTTAACTTTCCCCACGAACTTTCCGGTGGAGAGAAACAAAGAGTGGCAATTGCTAGGGCGCTTATTCATCAACCGACTCTTTTAATAGCCGATGAACCGACTGGTAATTTAGATCCGCTAAACTCGGCTGAAATTATAAAATTGCTTTTAAAAATTAACGAACTAGGCACGACCGTATTACTCGTTACACACAACAAAGACATAGTAAACAATCTTCATAAAAGGGTGGTTAGTATGGACAATGGTAGAATAATAAGAGATGAAGAGAACGGAAAATATGTTCTTGCTTAATAAAATAAAATTTAAAATATGTTTACAGCTTTATATAGAATAATAAAATACGGGCTTCAGGGATTTAAAAGAAATAGCTGGCTATCAGTTACAACTATAGTTGTAATGACACTTACTCTTTTAGTTTTTTTAGGAATGATTTTGTTTAGCGTTTTAACAGGAGAAACAATAAGTATTTTAAAAGAAAAAATAGATATTAGTGTTTATTTTAAAAATACTGCAACAGAAGACAATATTTTAAAGATTAAACGATCTATTGAGAGTTTGTCGGAAATAAAAAGCGTTGATTACATTTCTAGAGATCAAGCTTTGTCTATTTTTAAAGAAAGACATAAAGACGACCAGACAATTTCTGAGGCCATAAACGTATTAGAAAGCAATCCACTTTCTGCCTCGTTAAATATAAAAGCCAACAATCCAAAAGACTATCCTGTTATCGCCGCATATCTAAACAATGAAAATCTCAAAGAAGATGTCGAGCAAGTAAGTTATAACCAAAACCAGATAGTCATTGATAGATTAGCCACGATTGTAGACACCGTTCAAAAAAGCGGTATTGGATTAATTTTAATACTTTCTTTGGTAGCTATTTTAGTATCGCTAAACGCTATAATGTTAGCTATTCACTCGACTAGAGAGGAGATAAGCATTATGAGATTAGTGGGAGCTTCAAATGTATTTATAAGAGGCCCATATGTTGTTCAGGGCATTCTTTATGGTTTTATCGCAGCAGTTTCAAGCATAGTGTTTATGGCACCTTTAATTTATTTTTCTGCTCCCTACCTAAAAATGATTATGCCCGAAGTAGATATGTGGTCTTATTTATTAGGAAATCTATTATCTCTAACCCTATATCAAATTATGTTTGGAATTATTCTTGGAACGGTGTCCAGCGCAATAGCTGTAAGAAAATATCTAAGAGTATAAATTTAAAACCCCCGAAAATTTTCGGGGGTTTATTTTTTTATTCTTTAGCCTTAGAAAAAGTTTTATATATTTCTAAGAGGGTAATATAAAAACTCAAAACTATTGGACCGAATATTAATCCTAATGGACCAAAGAGATAAACTCCTCCAAAAATAGAGAAGAATATAAAAATTGGGTGAGCTGAAATACCATTTTTATAAGCAATTGGTCTTAAAATATTATCTACTAAACCGACAATTACTATTCCCCAAATTGCTAAACCAATAGTGGCAAGATAAGTTCCGTTAAGTAATAGGTATATAACAGCCGGCAATATAACAATGGCGGTTCCCAAACCAGGGACTAGTGATATTATAGCCGTAATAGTTCCCCAAAAAGTTGGGCTAGGAACACCAAAAATCCAAAAACCGATACCCGCCACCAGACCCTGAACTATAGCAACAAAAAGTGTGCCTTTTATTACGGAATTAACTACTAAATCAAGTTTTTGATAAATCAAATTATCATATTTATCATCCAGTGGACTAAATAAAATTAAGGCCTTTTTAATTTTATCGTTATCTTTTAAGAAAAAGAAAAGAGCTACAATAGTCAAAACGATATCAAATAAAATTTGCGTAGCGCCAGAAACCAAAGAGCCCATATTTGAAACTAACCACTTTAATGCATTTTCAATATAAGATCCGAAATCAACTGTAAAATTTGGGATAAAATTTTGTAATGGTCTTTCTATTAACATATTTACTCTATCTAAATATACAAACCTATTTATAGATAATTCGGAATATAATCCTTGAACTTCCTGAAAAATTTGCCATCCGATTAAAAATAAAGGAATGACAACGAAAATAGCTAAAATTAAAATAACTACAAAAGAGGAAAGCCAATTTGATTTTAAAACTAATTTTAATTTATTAAATAATGGCTCAAAAGTAAGAGCCAAAACAGCAGCCAAAGCCAAAATGCCAATGAATGGATAAAAAACCAAACCCATCAATACTGTAGTGGCTAAAAGTAAAAAACCGAAAAAATATGTTTGTAATTTTTGATTATTCATATTTATCAGTATAGCTGATTTTTTAATTTTAAAAAATCATGTAAAATATAATAACTATGGTTAAACCAAGAAAAAATTATATTTCATGGGACGAATGCTTTATGCGTATCGCTCATGTAATTGCAGACAGATCAAAAGATCCGTCTACGCAAGCGGGGGCCGTAATAGTAGATCAAGACAACGTTGTTTTGGGTTTGGGGTACAATGGATTTCCAAGGGGTATAGATAATGATAAATTTGATTGGGAAAGAACAGGGGACTTTATTAAGACAAAATATGCCTATGTCTGCCATGCCGAAGAAAACGCAGTATATAATTCAAATAAAGATACAACCGGGGGCAAAATATATTGTACGCTTTTTCCATGTAACGAATGTTCAAAAACAATTATTCAAAACGGCATAAAAGAAGTAATTTACGAAACCGACAAATATCACGATCAAGATATCTGGAAAGTTTCACGAAAATTATTAAATGCAGCGGGTGTAAAATATAGAAAATACGAATCCGAGCTACATAATAAGAAAAAATAAAAAACTTTAAACAAAAAAATACTCCGCTAGCGGAGTATTTTTTATTTATATTAGTATTGAATATAATACTTTATAGATGACTGCATTTTAAGCGATTCTAAATAAGAACCCGCTTCGGAATTTACCTTTTCTTGTTTTAATTGTTGTCTAATTTGTTCTCTCACCTGATCTCCCTGCTCGGTAACTTTATTATCTTTAATATAAGTATCAATTTCTGACTCTGTAACATTTATTTTATCTCCAAGAAGAGCTTCCATTTTCTTTTGAAGTTTGATCTGACCCCTTAAAACTTCTACGGTCATACCCTGCATAGAAAGGGCTTGTTCTAATGTCCCGCCCTGAGCCATAATTTGCGATGCAATATTTGAAATTTCTTTATCGACATCCTCTTCACTAACACTGATCCCATTCTTTTCAGCTTCCATATTGACCATCTTTTCTAAAATTAAGTTTTCTAAAGCGGCTTTTCCTGATTTAGATTCGAGCTCGTGAATAATAGAATATCTAGTAATAAACGATCCGTTTACTGACGCAACAACAAACAAATCTTTATAGACGAAAAGAAGTGTAGCCAAAACAATAATACCGGCAATAATAACGGTAGTTTTTAAGCTAATGTTTTTAATTTTTGCACACCAAGACCAGCATTTATTTAAAAAGGGTTTAATTGATTTACTAAACACTGATTCCTTCGAGGCATTTTCATGAGCTTGATGCTCGTGGGCATGATGTTCGTGAGAACTATGCATATTTTTCTCTTCCATATTATTTATATTAATTTTTAATTATTAATATATATTATAACCTAAAAAGATATTTTTTGCTTTTAAAGTAGGACGTCAAAAAATGTTATAATTTATTTATAAGGTCTATAAATTAAAATAAAATAAAAAAAATGGAAGAAAATAAAAATAATTCGTGTTGCAATAATTGTAATTGCAAAATGTGTCAGGCAATATGCTCAGTGCACGGAAAAATGTGCCAAGGAGGTAGGTGTCGTATGTTTCTTAAGATAATAATTACTTTAATTATTTTTGGATTAATTTTTGCCCTAGGTATAAAAATAGGAGAATTTAAAGGACGTTTTGATAGGGAATACGACAGATCATATGGACGATTCTTTATGATGAACCAAGCAGATCTTGATAATGCTAAAGACGGTGTTTGCGGATGTAATTATTGGAAAGACGGTGATCTAAAAATAGACTCCGTTAGGCCATTTTAGTTCGAAAATTAAATAAAAATACCCCTTAATATTAAGGGGTATTTTTATTTAAACTATGATAAAATTTAAATACAGAAAATGGGCATCATAAATAAAGAAATAAAAAAATATATTTATAAAATAATATTTTTAATTGTTATTTTATTAATTTCATCCGACTATTACTACTCCGATAAATTTTATCCAAATACTTTTATTAATGGAATGTATGTAGGAGGCTTAACTTACAAAGAAGCGGAGGAAAAAATTAAAACAACACTAGAAGATATTCAAACGAAAGGCTTTATCGTTGAAATTGTAAGAGACGACAAAGTTAGAAAAATAGAAATACCCTCACTGGCAACTGGTTTTAGCCCGGACACCGTTGTTGAATATTTTTCTATAAGCGATATTGAAAAAAGCATAAAAGATTCATATGAATGGGGCAGAAAACCATCGCTCGCTATAAGATGGTATAGAAAATTATCTTCTTTATTCTCATCAAAAACTTTTAATATTCCGTATACCGTTCAAAGAGAGTCTATAATATCCCTACTTGAAAGAGAATTAAATGGCTTTTTGAACGGACCACAAAATGCGGAATTTACAAATAAATCGGGGGATATAGTTATTTCAAAGGGTAAATTTGGAGCAAATATTGATTATGAAAAAATAATAAACGAAATAGACAAAAAAATATTCTTTGCCAATCCATCTGATTTAAAATTCAATGTAAATTTAATAGCTCCACTTATAACAGAAGATGATTTAAAATCTAAAGTTAACTTTGTAAATAGTTTATCCAATTCAATTAATTTAGAATTTTTGGACGATCCGTATTGGTGGAGAGCAAGAGGTCCAATTTTAGCAACTTGGATTACTATAAACGAAACTGATAAAGAAAAACTTGAAATTCAGGAGGAGAAATTAAAAAACTTTGTTAAAATGAACGTTGATTTGACTATTAAAAATCCCGTAGTAAATAGCCGCTTTGAAATGAGAAACGGAAAAATAACAGAAACAGTTTTGGGAAAAGACGGTATAGAAATAGATTTTTATAAATTAAAATCAGATATAGAAACTGAAATTGAAAGGTTGTATCAAAATTATCTTAATAACAAATTTAAAAAAGAAACAATATCGGTTAACTTTAATTTCATCAAAACACCGCCAAAAATTACCAAAGAAACAATTGATCAATATAAAATAACGGATCTAATAGGAAGGGCAAAAACCAGCTTTGCCGGCAGCTCTGCTTCAAGAATCACTAATATTAAAATTGGAACATCAAAGCTCAATGGGATATTAATAGCTCCAGGAGAAGAATTTTCCGCAGTTAAAGCAATAGGGGAAGTGAACGAAGAGGAAGGATACAAAAAAGAATTTGTAATTAAAGGGGATAAGAGCATTGAAGAATTTGGTGGAGGTCTTTGCCAGCTCGCTACTACATTGTTTAGACTAGCGCTTAATACGGGACTATCAATCACTGAAAGACAAAATCACAGTTATGTAGTGGGGTATTATGGTCCGGGACTAGATGCTACTATTTACGGTCCTCATCCCGATCTAAGATTCATAAACGACACTGAAAATTATATTTTATTGCAAGGTATAGTAGAAAATAACAATTTAATATTTGAACTTTATGGGAGAAAAGACGGAAGAAAAATTACAATTTCAGAACCAAGAATTAAAGATAGAATATCTCCACCCGACACGAAATATATTTTAACAGCCGATCTACCATTGGCTCAAAAAAAATGCACCGAAAGGCGCAGAGACGGACTAACAACAGAAACTGATTATATCGTAGAATATGCGGATTCCAGCATACACCAACAAACCTTTATCAGTGAGTATAAGCCGTGGCAAGAGGTGTGTCTTTTAGGCACCAATTTATAACCTACTAAGAACGTACAGTTATAAATCTTTTTTTCCAAACTTTAATAAAATCCTCAACAGATATTTTTTCTCCAGCTGATTTACCAGCAGGATCATTATAGTAAACTATATTACCGTCAATACCGTTTATAACAGCAAGATGAGGTATAGAACTTTTTATATCAAATTTATAATGAATCGAAACAATCACAGGACCTTCTTTTAATGACTTTTCAAGTTTAATAAAAGCATCTTCTTTTGTTAGGTTAGAAAAATCAAAAGCCTCGCTTTTTAAATTATATTTTTTAGCCAAAAGCACGAGCCCGCTATGTTTCCATCCCGCGCCATCAAGATATGCGCCATCGGCAATTCCTTCTTTAAGTAAATTATTTACTGTTACTGAATTTGGTTTATAAAAATTTATAAGCATTGCTAAGCTTGTTACGCCACAACCTAATTTTTGCCATTCTTTAGAATCAATATCACGAAATTGAGAGTAAAAGGGGACTTCGGGTATTATATTTTTTGTATTCGAAATTATATTGTTTTGATAGCTATATAAAACATTAGCCGTGCCATCAAAAGAAGCGCCGGAAGCGGCGATAGAAGCACTAGCTAATAAATTTAATATTATATTGGCATAAAACATAACATATATTATAACACAAATTAATAAAAAGCGCAATATATTGCGCTTTTTATCTTGTTCTTAAAATTACTTCTTTGAGCCCCATTGCCAACACGGTTTTTCACCCTTTTTATACGCAATGCGAATAAACGTAATGGTAAGAAAAATAACAGGAAGCATGAAGGTAAAAGCCATTTCACGCATTGTCGATTTTTCGTCGATCGTCAGAGAAAACAATGCCAAAAAACCAATATAAATCAAAGTAACAAGCCAGCCCTGCCAAGTTACAGGTGTCCAGCCCCAACCAAAACATTTTCTTTTAAACCAATATTTATTAGGATTGTCTTTTACGTATGCAATATATCGTTTAAACATATTTTATTGTTTTTAAATATAATAACTCAACTTTTTCTCTGGCCCAGGGGGTTTTACGTAAGAAGGTTAGGCTAGATTTAATACTCGGATTACTTATAAAGCACTTAATTTTAATTTTTGAGCCAAGCTCTTCCCATCCATATTTTTCTAATAAAAAATTTAATATAAACTCGAGGGTTTTTCCTTGTAGTGGATTATTTGGATGCCCGGTCATTTTAATATTCAATAGTAATAGGGAAGGAGGCCGAGGCGTCGTTTTGTATCAACCCGGATGGATTATCTCTTTTCAAAATTAATGTAGCCGGACCAATATAGCTTTCCGGTATTTTTATATCAGATTTAAATTCAACAAAATTTTCAGTCATCCAATCACTTTGAGCCTGAGCTATACCGGTAGATAAAACATTTCCATTTTTATCAATAATCTGAATAGGGAAGGAGGCCTCAAAAAACCACATTCCTCGAGCCCTACCAATAACACTAAATTCCTTTCCAACAACAGCACCAGGAAAAGGAAGCGCAACCTCAATTAGATTACTCGATGAGTTTGTATAGGTTATTTTTTCTACTATTTCTTCAGCATAAGTTCTGCCATCGGAAGTTTTACATTGGCGAGGAAAACTTTCTAAAATTGGGAGGCCCGCGCTTTCACAATCTTTAAACGACAGTATCTCGGACGGCGCCATAGTTTTATATTGATTAAATCCAAACCAAGCGGCCACAACGCTGATTAAAAATATAAAGGATATAAATATTATTTTTTTCATTTTTGTATATTTAATTTTTATTGGCTGCCGGGCAGGGACTCGAACCCCGATACTCGCCTCCAAAGGGCGATGTCCTACCATTAGACGACCCGGCAATGAAAGAATTTTATCATGATTTTTTCTAAAATTCCACTGTATTTGCTATAATAAATAAACAATGATCTTATCGTTACATTCAATCGCCGGAGCAGTTCTGGCTTCTAATAGCAGGAATATATGGGAAGCAATCATAATTGGTTTAACTAGCCATTATTTTTTTGACTCAATTCCTCATATTGAATACAAAATAGAAAATATAAAAACAGGTAATTTTAAAATAGCAATTAAAGACTACGTAAAAGTTTTCATAGATTTGCTAATTGGTTTACTGGTTATTTTATATTTAATAAAAAATGTCGCTACTCCTCAAATTTTAATAATATTAGCCGGAGGATTTTTTGCAATAATTCCTGATGGTTTTGCTTTTTTAAATTTCTTTGTAAAAAATAAACATAGAAATTTGATTACTAAATTTTTATCAAAACATTCAGAAATTCATACGAAAATACATTCAGCTACTACAAATAAATTTATAGCAACTGCCTCGCAGTTTATAATAGCCGCGATTTTACTTTTTGCGATTTTAAAATAATTAACTTGTTCGAAAAATAAAGTAGTTTATAATAAGTTCATGGAAACAATAATGAAATCGGAAATATTTTTCTTTATTACTTCTATCGCAGTTGTAATAATTACAATTCTTTTAGGGGTGCTAGCTACATATCTTATAAGAATATTAAGAAATGTAGATGATATCTCGGCTAAAGCCAAAGACGAAGCGGGATTAATAAAAGAAGATATTGCAGAATTAAGAGAGAATGTAAAAACAGAAGGGGCTAAAGTAAAACATCTGGTAAAGTTTTTCAATAATTTAAAAGGCCGAAAAAGTAAAAAATAATAAAAATAAATTTTAATAATGAATAAAAAAACAAAAAAGGTAGCAATTGAAGCCGGAATGGGCTTAGCTGCTTTAGCGGCAACTGCTGCCGGAGTATATTTTTTAACAGGTAAAAAAGGCGTTAAAAACCGCAAAAAAATAAAGGGCTGGATGTTAAAAGCCAAAGGGGAAGTGCTTCAAGAAATGGAACATATGAAAAATATGAGTGAAGGAACTTACCATGATACCATCGATGCAATGTCTGAAAGATATAAAATCCTTAAAAATGTAGATAAAAAAGAACTTGAGCACTTGGTTAAAGAATTAAAGGGTCACTGGAAACATATTAAAAAAGATTTAAAAGCTAAGCCGAAAAAAGTTTCCAAAAAGAAAAAATAAACATTAAAAAACATCCGCCACATGGCGGATGTTTTTCTTTTTACTTAACTTTTAAATTTCTTTTTCTTATTCTTAAGCTTTTTGGAGTTACTTCTAAAAGCTCGTCATCACCAAGATATTCCAAATGCTGTTCCAAGCTCATGGCTCGCGGCGGAATTAAGTCGTTGGTAACCGCGTCAGTTTTAGCTCTAAAATTGGTAAGTTGTTTTTGTCTGCATACATGAACTGCTAAATCCATAGCTTTAGCATTTTGACCAACAACCTGACCCTCATAAACTTTTGTGCCAGGACCAACAAACATCTCTGCACGTTCTTGAGCAATTAAAAGTCCGTAAGCGGTAGTAGTGCCGGTTTCATGAACAATTAAGGATCCGTGGGGATTAGTTTTTAAACCCTCTACAAAAGGAACGTATCCAGAGAAAAGAGAATTAATAATTCCAGTTCCTTTGGTTTCAATCAAAAACTCATTTCTGAAACCAATCAATCCTCTGGTTGGAATATTGAAATGAAAAGTAACAATACCGTTTTCTACATTCATATTCTTCATTGAACCCTTTCTGTTATTCATTCTTTCAATAATCATTCCTGAATATTTTTCCGGTGCTTCAACCCAAATATCTTCCGCTGGTTCCATAGTCTTGCCGTTTTCTTCTTTTAAAATAACTTCTGGTTTAGAAACTTGAAATTCATAACCCTCGCGTCTCATTGTTTCAATTAAAATACCAAGGTGTAATTCACCGCGACCGCTGACAATAAATTCATCTGTAGATTTTCCGGCATCAACTCTTAAGGCAACGTCGTTGTCCAATTCTTTTTCTAACCTTTCTTTTAAATTTCTTGAAGTACAATATTCTCCTTCTTCGCCGGCAAAAGGTGAATTGTTTACGCTAAAAATCATTTTAACCGTCGGCTTTTCAATATTAATAGGCGGAAGAGCTATCGGATTATTAATATCTGCAATAGTATCTCCAATATTTATATTGTCTATTCCGCTTATAGCAACGATATCTCCGGCTTCACATTCAGTAGCTTCAATTTTTCCTAAACCAACAAAGGTCATTAAGCTTGTTATTTTAGCCGGTTTATTTTTTCCTTCTCTGGAAATATGCATAACCTGCTGTGCAGTTTTGATAGTACCTTGCTGAATCCTACCAATTCCAATTCTGCCTTTATAATTATCGTATCCAATGGTCACAACCATCATTTGCAAAGGAGCTACGGGATCAAATTTCGGTTCCGGAATATATTTTAAAACAGCGTCAAAAACCGGCTTCACATCGGTCATTTTATCCAATTCAGGAGTTAATCCAGCTTTGGCTAGTTTTGAAGCGGCGTAAACAATAGGGAAGTTGAGCTGCTCATCATTTGCGCCAAGCTCAATAAATAAATCAATAATTTTATCCATTACGTAATTAATACGCGCATTTGGCTTATCTATTTTATTTATAACTACAATTACCTTGTGATTAAAAGACAGTGCTTTTTTCAAAACAAATCTAGTTTGAGGCATCGGACCTTCCTGCGCATCAACTAAAAGCAAGACTCCGTCTGCCATATTTAAAACACGCTCAACTTCACCACCAAAATCAGCGTGTCCCGGAGTATCAATAATATTTATTTTTGTATCTCCATAATAAACAGCTGCATTTTTGGAAAAAATAGTAATACCACGCTCTCTTTCAAGATCGTTAAAATCCATGATCATTTCCTGATCTCCTAATCTTCCCAAGTCCGTATCAGACTGGCGCATCATAGCGTCTACCAAAGTAGACTTGCCGTGGTCAACGTGCGCAATGATGGCTATATTGCGTATTTTTTTCATATAAGATAATTATTTTACAATAAATCAACCAAAAATGCAATTTTTATTTGCAGTCTTAACTTAGGAGGGTTACACACAAAATAATTAGGTGTAGTAAAAAGTCAATGTAAGCTTGAAAGTCTTAAATAAAAACGGGCTCAAAAAGAGCCCGTCATATAATCATATCAATCCAAACAAATGGATTGATTTAAGAAAAAAAGACAAAAAAGTCAGAAATAAAAGGAATGTGAATATGATAGCGTCCGGAACTAAGTGCCTTATAATTACATGACGCGTAGCTTCAATTACATCCAAACTATATTTCTTTTTAGTTTCTGCTTTTTCAAGATTTAAAAAAGCATAAACGCCCTGAATCAGAAATACGGAGAAAACAAGAAGGGCGGTTAAAAAATAATAAGCATTGTCCACTAAAAAGAAAACAACAGATTTTACAGTCATCATATTTTCCACCTCCACTAAAATTTTTAAATTACTAATTTTAGTATTTCACAAAGGAAATATATTGTAAATAAAAAGGAAGCTATTTTAGATTTTCAATAATGGCAACTTCTAATGGGGCAATCGGGAACGGGGAGTATCTCATTTCTGAATAAGCACGAATAAGGGATTTAAGTAAGTTGATATGCTTTTCCGGATTTATCAATGTTGAATGTTTTTTAAGCGTATTTAAATTATCAGAAGTTAATTCTTTTTTATAAAATTCTTCAACCTTAGGACTTAAATTTAAAGCCAAGGCTCGTCTAAAATAATGAATTAAATCTTTATTTAATTGAACTAAATTATATCCCTCTTCATTTATTTCTGATAAATAATTTAAAGATTTTTCCAAATCTCCAGAAAGTAATAATCCGGCAAACTCTGCTGTTTTTTTGTATCCAATCTTGCCAACTATTTTTTCTACGTCTTTTATTTCAATACTGGAATCCATAGAAGCAATCTGATCCAAAAGAGATTCCGCATCTCGAAAACTTCCTTCTCCTAAAGCCGCAATGAGCTCTAAGGCTTCATCTGATATTTTTATTTTTTCTGTTTTAACTACGCTATTTAATTTTTTTAAAATATCGCTAATGGCTAATTTTTTAAAATTAAATTTCTGGGTTCTAGAAGAAATTGTAGCGGGTAATTTTTCATATTCAGTTGTAGCCAAAATAAATATGGCGTGTGCGGGCGGCTCTTCTAATGTTTTTAAGAGAGCGTTAAATGCCTCGCGAGTAAGCATGTGTACTTCGTCGATGATATAAACCTTTTTAGAAAGATAAATAGGGGAAAGCTTAATGCTTTCTTTGAGATCGCGAATTTCGTCTATACCTCTATTAGAAGCGGCGTCTATCTCAACTACATCCATAGCCTGATTATTATCTATTTCAGTGCAAGCTCGGCATTCATTGCAAGGCTCTCCTTTTTCCATGAATTTTTCGTCCCTTATTCTTTTTTCGCAGTTTACTAACTTTGCCAAAAGTCGGGCGGTGGTAGTTTTACCAGAACCCCTGGAACCATAAAACAAATAAGCATGGGCAAATCTATTTTGCCTAGCAGAATTTCTTAAAACCTCAATTATATGTTCTTGACCCAATAACTCTGAAAGTTTTTTGGGTCGGTATTTTCTGTAAATAGCTAACATAAAAAAATAATTTAAAATCTACAATTCAATTAAAATAAGTTTAACATTTTAATAAATCGTTTTCCATAAAAATTTATTGAAAAACTCAACAAATTACCAAAAATAAGATATAATTTAAAAGAACTAAATATCAAAACTAGTTTAGGAAAAATGCGAAAATTTATATACTTTTTAACATTGATAGTGGGCGGAGTTGGCCTATTTTTATTTTTTACCTCAAATAACAATTTGAGTTTTTCAGAATTACCAAAAACCGCAAACCAAGACGACATTATAAAAACCGAGATAAAACCGGAAGTAAAACCAATAGATCCGAACGCCGATATAGAACCACAGAAACCCCTAGAAAATCCACCAAAAACAATTAAGGCTATATATTCAACGGCGTGGTCGGCTTCAAGCGCAAAAAAGATTGATTATTTTATTGATATTATAAAAAGCACCGAAATAAACGCAGTGGTGGTTGATATAAAAGACTACACTGGAAATTTAAGTTATAAAGCAGATATTGATTTAGTAAAAAAATATGACGCAATAGATGTGAAAATTTCTAAGCCGAACGCTTTAATTAAAAAACTTCACGATGAAGGAATATACGTCATAGCCAGAATGGCTGTTTTTCAGGACCCGGCCTTAGTAAAAGCTAGACCAGATTTAGCGCTACAAAGCATTTCTAAAAACACCGTTTGGAAAGATTATAAGGGAATTTCTTGGGTAGATCAGTCTTCTAAAGAAGTTTGGGACTACAATATTTCTATAGCCAAAGATGCGTTAAGCAGGGGATTTGACGAAATAAATTTTGACTATATAAGATTTGCTTCCGATGGAAATATGGCTGATATTAGATATCCTTTTTACGACTCTAAAGTCGCCACCAAAAGACAAGTAATGAATAGTTTTTTTAAATATTTAAGAGAAAGTTTGCCCGACGCTAAAATTTCAGCAGATCTTTTTGGCTATACAACATTATTGCAAGATGACCTAGGTATTGGACAACATCTAAACGACGCATTTCCATATTTCGACTACATCGCGCCAATGGTTTATCCATCTCATTACAGCAAGGGATTTAATGGGTATGCAAATCCAGCAGCATATCCATATGAAGTCGTGTATACATCAATGTTAAAAGCCGACCAGCGCTTAAACGAATTTAATAATTCAACCACCACAATAAAAATAGTGGCCTCGCAGTTTAGACCATGGCTTCAAGATTTTGATTTGGGAGCAGATTATGACGCCGCTAAAATAAGGGCTCAAATTCAAGCCGTTTACGATGCCGCTTCAACCACTAAAATCAATCTAGACGAAGCTGGCTGGATGCTTTGGAGTCCTTCAAATAACTACACAACCGGGGGATTATTAGCAGAATAAAAATACCATGTCAGAAAAATACGAGATAAAATTAGATGCTTTTGCTGGACCGCTCGATAAATTACTAGAACTTATCGAGGAACGAAAAATGGAAATCACGGTGGTAAATTTAGCTGAAATAACCAATGATTTTTTAAAATACTTACAAACACTCACTCAAGAATCTACTCATCCAAGTATAATTGCAGATTTCGTTATTATTGCGTCTAAACTTCTACTTATAAAATCAAAGGCCCTTCTACCGTCTTTGGAATTAACTCAAGAAGAAGAAAAAGACATCCAAGACCTAGAACTTCGCCTCAAAATATACAAAGAATTTAAAGAAGCTTCTTTGGGCGTAAAAAAACTTTGGGACAATAAACAATATTGTTTTAGTAAAGAATTATTTTCAGATTTTCCTCCTATTTTTTATCCGCCTGAAAAATTAGAGATTAAAGATTTGATTGGTCCAATAGAAAAAATAATCATTGAATTAAAGACCCTTATTCCCGAAAAGAAAAATATAAAACGAGCTGTTTTTTCAGTAAAAGAAAAAATGGAGGAACTACTGAACAGATTTAAAAAACAAGCGGAAAATAGCTTTAAAAATATTACCGAATCAAAACCGAAATTAGAAATAATCATCTTCTTTTTAGCGGTACTTCATCTCATTAGAGACCGTCTCGTTACCTCTACTCAAGGTGGACAATTTTCTGATATAATCATAAAACCAAAACAAGAAGAGCAGGAAACACAAATAAACGAAAACTCTCATTAAAATGGAAAATATTTTATCAAAAATTGAAGCTGTTTTATTTGCCTACGGAGAACCAATTTCAATAGAAAAATTGGCAAAAATTTTAAATATTAAATCAGAGGAATTAGAAGTAGCATTAAATAATCTAAGTGTAGAATTAAGTAGGGCAGAGCGGGGAATTACACTTATTAAAAATAACAATAAGATTCAGCTAGCCACAAAACCAGAACTTACCAAGCTTTTAGAGGATATTGTAAAACAAGAATTTACTGAGGATCTTACGCCCGCGGCTTTAGAAACCATATCTATTATTGCTTATTCCGGCCCAATAAGCCGAGCAGACATTGAATATATCAGAGGGGTCAACTCCAGCTTTACTATTAGAAACCTATTATTAAGAGGTTTAATAGAAAGGACAGTGGATCCAAAAAGAGCTAATGCATATATATATACAGCAAGTTTTGATTTAATAAAAAGACTTGGACTTTCTTCTACAAACGATTTGCCAGACTACGAAAAATACAGACAAATGGTAAAAAATCTTCACGAAACATCTCTAACGCAAGCCTCTGAAAAAGCCGAAATTTTAATACCAGAAGAACCGAAATCAGAAGAGCCGGCTAATATACAACAAGAGAGCGAAGAAGAAAATATAAACCCAGAAAATACACAAAATGTATAGTAAGCTTAATTTTCAAAGCCTTGCATTTACAGGAATACTTCTTGGTTTAGTTTTATTTTCCAGAGCCGACAGCGACTCTCAAAATAAATTATCTTTTCAAGAAGACATAAAAAATACCAGTCTTACAGCATCTGTACAGCCAAATATTTTACGGAATAAAAATTCTGCTTCAATCAAACCTATTTTGAATAATGATATAGATTATAAATCTATATTTAATTCGGAATCCGAGGAATTAAAACCCGTTAAAAAACAAGGGGTTATTGATCCCGTTCTAACATCCAAAATAGCTTATGTAAAAGATTTAAATTCTTCAAAAAATCTATATTCTTTTGGTGTAGAAAAACGCTGGCCAATAGCTTCAATTTCTAAGTTAATGACTGCGATAATCGCTTTAGAAAAAATTGGCCCAGAAAAAATAAGTGCCGTTTCTCAAACAGCTATAGATACAGAAGGTGTCGCGGGAGATCTCAAACTTAATGAAAAATACTTCATCAGAGACTTAATAAAAATAATGCTCTTTGTTTCAAGTAATGATGCCGCGGTTTCTATTTCCGAATTTTATGGTCAAGAAAATTTTATAAAAGAAATGAATAATAAGGCCACGGAGTTGGGCATGGCCGAAACAAAATTTTTTGATTGTACGGGGCTTTCGGTAATTAATCAATCTAATACAGAAGATTTAGCAAAATTAACTCAATATATTTTAAAACAAAGACCGGAAATTTTTGAATTTACAAGGGCCAAAGAACTCTCCGTTGTTGAATTGTCTGGAAATTTAGTTAAATTTTTTACCAATATAAATTCTTTTGGAGGACAAAGTGATTTCGTGGGAGGTAAAACCGGATTCATAGAATCTTCCGAACAAAATCTCTTATCTATTTTTAACTATAAAGAACATAAGATTTTAATTATAATATTAGGGTCGGAAAATAGATTTGTTGATACCCAAAAATTATTTGATTGGGTAAAAAGTTCTTACGAATTTTAAAATTTATCAATATGATCTCGCAAACAATTAGGCTTTTAATTTTATCAGGTATTTCATTTATAGCAGCGCTAGTCCTAACCCCATTTTTTATAAAACTTCTGGATCGATTCCATCTTCACAAACAAATTCGCAGTGAAGAATCTGCGCCTGTTTTTTACAGTCTTCACAAACACAAAGAAAACACTCCAACCATGGGAGGCGTTATAATCTGGGTCACTGTTTTAGGATTAGCGCTTTTAATTTGGATTTTAAGTGATATTTTCGGAGGGGTTTTTAATTATTTAAATTTTGTAGATCGAGCTCAAACATATCTACCTATAGCAGCCATGCTTATCGCAGCACTTCTTGGACTCACGGATGATATTTTGGGTGCGCTAAGAATAGGACCAAAAGGAGGGGGTCTTAGGGTTTCTCAGAAACTAATAATGTACGCAGTATTAGCCGCTATTGGGGGTTTCTGGTTTTATTATCGTTTAAATTGGGATGTTTTATATATTCCATTTTGGGGAAATCTAACAATAGGCTGGTGGTATATTCCTATTTTTATGTTCGTTATCATTGCCAGCGCTTTTTCAGCAAACGAAACAGATGGCTTGGACGGCTTAGCTGGCGGCGTCATGCTCTTTGCATTTTTTTCATTAACAACCGTGGCTTTTATTTTGGGGAGATATGATCTAGCAGCTTTTGGCGGTACGGTAATCGGGGCATTGCTGGCTTTTCTTTGGTTTAATATCTACCCGGCAAGATTTTTTATGGGAGACACCGGCTCTATGGCTCTAGGTATTACTATGGGGGTAATTGCTATGCTCACAAACACAACTTTATTCTTACCGTTTTTCGGATTTATTTTAGTAATTGAATCTTTATCGGTAATTATTCAAATGATTAGTAAAAAGTTTTTAAAAAAGAAAATTTTCTTTTCTACTCCAATTCATCATCACTTTGAAGCCCTGGGCTGGCACGAAACTAAAATAACAATGCGTTTTTGGATTATATCCGTTATTTCTTGTATTTTGGGACTTGTCTTGTTCCTTATCAGTAGATTTATGTTTTTAATTAAATAATATGAAACTACTAAGCAAGGCAAAGTCAAAAGAACTGAACAATAAAACGTGCTTATTAAGAGTAGATTTAAATATTAAATCACTAAAAGATGAGTTTAGAATCGACTCGGTCTTGCCAACTATTAAATACCTTCTTAAATACGGTTCAAAGGTTATCATTTTAAGTCATCGGGGTCGTCCAACTAAAATAGACAACCAATTAAGCTTAAAACCAATAGCAGAAATCCTTTCAAAAAAAATAAAAAAAGAAGTGTGTTTCATTTCTCATTTTAATTTTAAAAAAATAAAGGAAGAGATAAATTCAAATAATAATAAAATTTTTATTTTAGAAAATCTCAGATTTTTACAAGGAGAAGAAAAAAATAATAAAAATCTAGCTAAGGAATTGGCAAATCTTGGAGATATATATATAAACGACGCATTTGCGGTATCTCACAGAAAAAATACATCGGTTTTTGCAATTACTAAATATATTAAAAGTTATGCCGGCTTGCTTCTGGAAAAAGAAATCTCTGGATTAACTAAAGCAACTAGAAATCCCGAAAAACCATTGATTGTAATTTTAGGTGGCACTAAAATAGACGATAAAATAAACATAGTTTGTAATTTAAATTCAAAAACAAAATATTTTCTTTTAGGAAGCTCTGTCCTAAACGAACTAAAAAATATAAAAGTAAGTAACATTATTAAAAATAAAAAATGCCTAGTGCCTATAGATTTTGCAAAGAAAAATAATCAATATTTTGATATCGGACCAGAAACTTTATTTTTTTATAAAAATATAATTTCAGAAGCGGGCACCATAATTTGGAATGGTCCGGTGGGAAAATTTGAAGATAAAAAATATTCCAAAGGCACAATTGAAATCGCCAAGGCCGTAACAAATTCTAAAGCATTCAAAGTAATTGGAGGAGGGGAAACTGCCAACTTTATTTTAAAGAAAAAAATGAATAATAAAGTAAATCTTTTATCCACCGGCGGAGGAGCTATGCTAGACTTTTTATCCGGTAAAAAAATGCCAGGCATTGAAGCTCTAAAATAACAATATGATTAAGCTTAAAAATAGTGAAAAAGCTATCAAACGGCTTATTTTAGCCCTTAAAAATAGCGAAAAAATAGGTATTTGGAGCGATTATGATCCCGACGGAGCATTTGCTATAACCTTGGCCTATGAAGCCCTTTTAAACGCAGGTTTTAAGAAAAGCAATCTTGAACTTATATTGCCCAATCAATATAAATACAGCCGTAGCTTTAATAAATTTCACCTTTCAATTCTGAAAAGAATGGGGATAAAACTAATAATTGGTATTGATTTTGGTACAACTGATTTTAAACAAGTTGGCATGGCAAAAAAAATGGGATTTGAAGTTATTTTATTAGATCATCACAGACAAAGACCCGGTAAACTTCCAGCCACCTTAATAAATCCATGGCAAAAAGGGGATCGTTCAAAATATAAAAACTGGAGCGGAGCAGGAGTGGCTTATTTGTTTTTTGAAAATTTATATAAAGAACTAAAAATAGATATAAAAAAATTAGAAAAAAGTCTAGATTTAATTTTAATACCAGCCATTACCGACTATATAAAAATAGACAAAGGAAATTTACCTTATTTAAAAAATAGTCTTAAAAAAATAAAAGACAACTTAAGGCCAGGAATAAATGATTCATTAAAAGAATTAAAATTAAATAAAAAACCTACTATTAAAAAACTCATCGACAATCGTTTGGACGTGACTGATTTTTATGGAATTCTTAAAAACAACGGTGACGAAAATAATATTTTTAAATTATTAATTTCAAAAAATGATAAAGATGCAGTAAGAATTTCTAAAAATATCAGCAAACAAAAAATATTATTTGAAGATTTTGTAGAAAAAATAGTCAAACAAGGAATAAAAAAATTTAAAAATAACAAAAATAAATTTATTTTTTGGGGATTAAATAGGGATATAAAATTAGTCGGCGCAGGATCTAAAATATCACACAGACTAAACGATCATTTCAAAATTCCAGTATATTTTTATAATAAAGAAAAGGATCACTTTAAAGGGAGTGTGCGTGCTAATTATTCAGATATAAGTGTAGTAGAAGCTCTTAAGAGCTGTGGCGATATATTTATTGATTTCGGAGGACATCCCAAAGCCGCCGGCTTTCATATCAAAAAACATAATCTTAAAAAATTTAAAGAAGCATTGGACAAGTTTTATGAATAAAAAATATTATGCATATCTTTTAACCGACAAAAATGAATCGGGAATAAAAGAAGAATGGAAAGAATGTGAGAAAATAGTTTCCGGTAAAAATGCCAGATATAGATCGTTTACATCTAAAGAAGCGGCTATTAGCTGGTTAAATTCCGGGGCCAATTACGAAATAAAACCAAGGCAGTCAAAAATACTCGAAAAAGGTATCTATTTTGATTCAGGTACAGGCAGAAATCAAAAAGTAGAAGTTAGCGTCACGGATGAAGCGGGAAGAAATTTATTAGAAAAAATAACTCCAAAATTAAAATTAAATAAATTTGGAAAATTTCCAGTTCCAAAAGCTACAAATAATTACGGCGAACTTCTAGGTTGTAAATATGCTTTAGAACTAGCAAAAAAACTGGATATTAAAAATATTTTTGGAGATAGCAAATTAGTTTTAAACTATTGGTCTAAAGGATTCATTAAAAAACAGTTACCAAAAAGAACTCAAAATCTTTCTCGGGAAGTTTCCGCACTTAGAACTGAATTTGAAGAAAGCGGCGGTGAATTGAAGTTTATTGAAGGGGGATTTAACCCTGCAGATCTAGGTTTTCATAGATAAAAACAAGTCAGCCTCTTTATTTATCATAAGAAATAGCTTATATTATGTAAGCTATGACCAATGAAGTTATTTTAAGATTTAATAAGGTTTATTTTGAATACGGACACAATATGCCCATTTTAGTTGAGGCAGATTTTTCTATAAGAAAAGGATCGAAAATCACCTTAATGGGTCAAAACGGGGCCGGAAAAAGCACGATTTTTCAGTTAATTACCGGTGCTTTAAAAGCAGATAAGGGCGCGATTTCAGTAGATACAAAAATGACTATAGCGACTGCTAAACAAGTCATTCCACAAAACCAAATGGATTTAACGGTAAGAGGATTTTTCGAACAAGCTTTTACAAAAAAAATATACGACATTGATCCAAGAATAGAAAAAATATTAAAAGTTGTAAATCTTAAAGCTTCGTTGGAAAAGAAAATAAAAGAATTTTCTGGCGGACAGCAGGCTAGACTGCTCTTAGCTTTTGCTCTAATTCAAAATCCAGATATTCTTCTTTTGGATGAACCTACAAATAACCTAGATAAAGGCGGGATAGAGCATCTTAAACAATTCTTAATTGATTACAAAAAAACTTGTATAGTTATTTCTCATGATGCCGAATTCTTGAATTCATTTACCCAGGGCGTTTTATATTTAGATGTTTATACTCATAAAGTTGAACAATATGTCGGAAATTATTTTGATGTAGTAAGTGAAATTGAAAGGAGAATAGAAAGAGAGAGAATGAAAAATGTTCGTTTATTGAGAGATATTCAAAATAGAAAAGAACAGGCTAACTTTTTTGCTCAAAAAGGTGGTCATATGAGAGACGTTGCCAGAAAAATGAAAGAAAAAATTGAAGAACTCGAAGAAGAAATAGTAGATATGCGCCAGGAGGATAAAACTATAAGAAATTTTTATATTCCTTGCCAAGATATTTCGGGTGAAATTATTCATATCAAGGCTATTTCTGTTGTAGAAAATCATAAATTAGTTCATAAAAAAACAGATATAAGTCTAGGAAAGCGACAAAGAATTCTTTTAATTGGTCCCAATGGTATTGGTAAAACTACATTTTTAGAAGCCCTTGCTTCAGGAAAGTCTAAAGATGCATCCATTACAAAAGGTGTAGAAGTGGGGTATTATCGTCAAAATTTTTCAACTTTAAACTTTGAAGATACCGCCTATAAATCACTCGCTGATATTATGAAGGGTGGATCTGAAAGCGAACTTCGTTCAACAGCGGCCGGGTTCTTAATAAACGAAGAAACATTAAAAAAGAAAATAGGTTCGTTATCTGAGGGTCAAAAAGGATTATTACTTTTTGCAAGATTGGTCTTGCAAAGACCTGGGCTTTTAATTTTAGATGAGCCAACCAACCATATTAATTTTAGACACATTCCGGTAATAGTTGAGGCTTTAAATAAATACGAGGGCGCTATGATACTGGTAAGCCACTCTCCAGACTTAATAAATAAAATAAAAATAGATCAGGTTGTTAATTTAGAAAACATACAAGAAAGATACTTATAGACAAATATTATAAAATATTTTATAATATCTTAAGAATTGGTAGTTTAAACAGCAGCCTCGATATTTTTATCGGGGAGGAAAGTCCGGACACTTCTCCGGTTCAAATCGGAGAGCAGGGTAGTGGGTAACCCCCATCAGCAGTAATGCAGAGGTGCGAACAGTGACGTCTTGTTTTGAAAAGAACAAGAGAGCCCGATCTCAACGTAGTTGGCTTAACTTGGTCATAGAGACGAAAAAACCAAGGTGAAACGGTTAAATCCTTATCTGAGTGCAAGGCCGTATTCATCGAAAGATGATTGTGCCGCTGGAGCTATTGAGTAATCAGTAGCCAAGATAAATTGCTGTCCGCTTTCATTAGCGAAACAGAATCCGGCTTATTAACTACCAATACATCAAAAACCGCCTTAAAAAGCGGTTTTTGGTTTTTAAAATAAAAAGGCCCGGCTTATAAAAGCGCGGGCCTTGGGATATTACCAGAAATTATGCCGGTAATACCGAATGATGCGTTTGATCCTTTTAGGATTGCGATTCTCTTCGAAGGCGAAGAAAAGCGCTATGATCCCTATGATACCCATCGTTATCCCTACCTGAAAACTGTAGGGGCTAAGATTGGCGTCAGAGGTTCCGGCACCGAGCATCAGTAGAAACATTCCTACCGAAGCCAAAACAACACTAAGATTAATCTTCATGATGTCTCCTTTAATTTTTTAAAGTTCAAATCTGAATATATATAATAGCATAAGAAGACATATTTGTCAATGCGTTATAAATAGACCTATAAACATACGGGGAAATAAGCTGGCTCGTTAATTGATTTAAAGTCCAAGGCAATCAATGCATTAATAAAAATATCGGCTAATAATGCCGACTCACTGAAATATAATAATATAATTAAAAAAATTAGCGATCCAGAGCCAAAGGGAATAGCGCTTCTTTTTATATACTACCTGTCGCACAATATACCTTTTGCGACATGTTTATATACAAATATAAGAGAGAAATCAATTAACAACTATTAAGCCCTCTCGGCCAATCTTTTAATCAGTTCAATTAAAAAATTAAATGCAATTATAAAATATTTTACAAAAAATTCTGCTACTATATTTATAATTTTTTGAATATCAATTCCCAATACGTTACCCAACCAAATGTTCACACCTCCCAAGAAACCCCAAAAATGCTTTAGTAGCACCAAAACATCTTCCTTATCCTGTGGAATATACTTAGCAAGCACTGCAGCCGCGGCATTAAACATATCAAATAATTTAACTAATAAGTCCATAACTTAAGTATAAACCCTATGAATTAAGCCTTCAAACCCCAATTTTAAGCTTTTTAAAACTAAATTTACAGATAATCTTCAGGATTTACCGTAACACCAACCGGAACCAAGCCTTTTGCTGGCGGCAAAGTCTTAAAAAGCAAGCTCGGTGTCCAATATACACCAAAATGTAAATGAGGACCCGTGCTATAACCAGAATTACCGGAATATCCGATCAAATCTCCACGCCTAACAACATCGCCTTTTTTAACATCAACCACAGAAAGATGTGCATATAAGGTAGATAAATTATTTTGATGTTCAATTAAAATATATTGGCCGTATTGATATTTTTGCCAATAACTTCTGTCGTTATTATCAACTGCGACAACTCTTCCATCTTCAGCGGCAAATACAGGGGTTCCGATTGGAATGCCAAAATCTAAACCATTATGAAAACCAGATTTATATAATCTCGAAGAATAAGCGGTATTGCCATACTTCTGAGTTATCACGGCAATCCCCCCGTCTTTTTTTAATTTAGACGGCCAAGCTAAAACCCCCGGACGCTTAGAAGGCAAAAGAGTTGGATCAAAGCTTAATCTTAATTTTTCTTCAATATCGTTTATTTCTTTAGATAAAGCCTCCTGATCTTTTTCAAGTTGTGTAATTAATTCTTGATAAAGCTTTTCCTGATTTTTAGTTTGAGTTAATAAACTTTGTTTTTGAGTTTTCTGATTTTGTAAAATAACTTTCTTATTTTTAAGATTTTTATTTTCCAATTCAACTTTTGCTTTCTTCGCAGAACTATCTTCCAACTTATTAGAAAGCTCGTCGTTAAGAATAACTAAATCGCTAACTTGATTTGAAAGACCTGAATTTATATCAATAATATTTTGAGCCTCATCTAGGCTGTCTGCAATGCTTTTATTTTTTAAAAGAATAACCAGCGCGGTCTCTTTATCTTTTTTTTGCAATTCTCGTAAAAGCTCTGCTATAGCTAATTTTTTAATATCTATTTGCGATTCAGTATCTCCAATATTGTATTTTAAAGCCTCTATCTCTAAATTAAGCTTTTGTATGTTTAATTCACTTGAACGAATGCTTAAATTAAGCTGATTTATCGTATAATCAGCCTTTTTAAGCTCTGTTTGAAGAGATTTGCTCTGAGTCTCAGTGGTGTCTAAATCCTTTTGGGCTTGGGCTATTTTTTGACTTATTTCTAATAAAGCCTGGTTTTTGTCATCAATAGCTTTTTTAAGTTCTTCTGGAGTTTCTGCGGCCAAAGAAATACCCGCAAAAGCAAAAAATAAAACAAATATAAAATTAAATAAAAATTTCTTTGGCATTTTAAAAAACTATTTTAATTTTTCGAGAGCAATATTAATACGTCTAATACTTTCATGTTTCCCTAATATATCTAAAATATCAAAAGGACCGGGAGATTTATCTTTTCCCGACAAAGACACCCTTAATGGCCAGAGCACCTCTCCCCTGCCAATCTCATTTGCAACGAGCATAATAATCGATTCTAAGTTAGTCTTATTAAAATCATTTTCTGATATTTTCGTTAATTTTTCCAAAATTAATTTTAAATATTCTGTTGATTTTTCTAAAGAAGAATTTTTCCAAGCCAAAATATTTTTTTCGTAATTTGGCAAATTAAAGAAAAACTCATTCATATCTTTAAAATCCGAAAGTTTTTCCATTCTTTCTTTGGACAAAATAATTAACTTATCGATTAAATCTTTTTTAACAAAATCGTGTCCAAAAATATCGGCCAACGCATGCTTTAATTCTGAAATTGAAGCTTTTTTAATATATTCTGAATTGAGCCAGTTTAATTTTTTAATATCAAAAATGGCGCCACCTTTTTGAACTCTATCTAAAGAAAATTCTTTTGTTAGCTCATCAATGGTTAAAATATCCTTATCGTCTTTTGGATGCCAACCAAGCAAGCCAATAAAATTTATTATTGCCCCTGGTAAATATCCAAGCTGCTTATATTCAAAAACCCCAGTTGCACCATGGCGCTTAGAAAGTTTGGATTTATCTGGGGCTAAAATCATAGGCAAATGACAAAATTCTGGATGTTTCCAACCGAACATCTTATAAAGAATTAAATGTTTTGGCGTAGACGGAAGCCACTCTTCAGCACGTATTACGTGGGTAATATTCATATCATGATCATCTATAATATTTGCCAAATGATACGTTGGATAACCATCAGACTTTAATAAAACCTGATCATCAATAAGAGAAAGATCAAATTCTACGTCACCCCTGATTAAATCATTTACTAAGATTTTTCCCGATTTCGGCATTTTCATTCTTATAACAAAAGGCGTTTTACCATCAACTTCAGATAATTTTATTCCTGCTTCACGGCAATGACCTGCATACATCGGAGGTCTTCCTGATTTCATTTGTTCTTCTTGATCCGCCGATAATTTTTCTCTTGAACAAACACAGACATAGGCATTTCCTTTTTCTACTAATTCAAAAGCTCTTTTTTTATAAATATCCAGCCTTTCGGATTGAACCATTATTTTATTTTCATTATCAGGATTTAAACCAAGCCATTTTAAAGCTTTAATAATCCTATCTACAGAACCTTCTACATATCTCTCTCTATCAGTGTCTTCTATTCTTAACAAAAATTTTCCACCGTTGTGTTTAGCGAAGAGATAGTTAAAAAATGCTGTGCGCGCACCGCCAATATGAAGTTCGCCCGTCGGACTCGGGGCAAATCTTACCACTACCTTTTTTGACGACAAACGAACAAAAAAATTTTTAAAAAAATTATTCATTATTTCAATACAGCTTCTTTTATCGGGGCTGTATCTGGATAAATATTTAATCCGCCAAACGACAAAAGATAGGCGGCGATATTTTCTGACGAATATTGTTTGTAAAAAGCGGAGGCTAATTTACTCATCGATTTTAGTTTGACGGGATCAGAAATAAGACCCTCCAACTGAACCAAAACTAAATGACTTAAAAAATTCTCTTGCTGAATATCTAAAGCCGCACCAAATGCGCCGTATTCAGAAGCATTTAGAGCTTGGTGGTCTCCTGCCGATTCCGGAAGAGGAATTAAAACGGACGGCTTACCAAAATAAGCCAATTCAAAAATAGTTCCAGCGCCAGCTCTCGCCAACACCAAATCAGCGGCGATATAAGCATTTTTTAAATTATCATCAAAATAAGAAAAGAATTTGTAATTGTTTTTAACAGAGTCATCTAAAGTTTTGCTTAAAAATTCATAATCGGCTTTATATTCCTCAAAATTTCCATCACCAATCTGATGAAGTACTTGAAATTTTTTAGTTAAAAACTCTATATTTTTAATAACAAAATCATTCATTACCACGGCACCCTGAGAACCGCCCAAAATTAATAAAACCGGTAATTTTGGATCAAGACCAAATTGCTTCTTTGCTGCGATCATATCTTCTTCGTTTAATGCTGCCGCTAAACCATCTTGCCCTATCAATAATTCGCTTCTGATCGGATTCCCAACAACTTGAGTGTCTTTATTTGAGAAATATTTTTTAGCCGAAGTAAATGATAAAAATATTTTTTTGGATATTTTGCCGCTTATTAAATTTGTAAGACCCGGCACGCTATCGGATTCATGAATTGTTATTGGGATCGCGAAAAACTTACAAGCAAAAAGTATAGGCAATGAACCAGGGCCACCCTTTGAAAAAACAACATCGGGCATAAACCAAAAAACTTTCCATAAAGATTGGGAGAAGGCTATAAAAAATTTAAAGAAATCGAAAATATTTTGAATTGAAAAATATCTTCTTAATTTACTAGAAATTACATGAGAACAAACGACTCCGTTTCCTGTTAATAAATTTTCGTAACCGGCAGCGTCTCCAAAATATCTTAAATCAAGCTTAAATTGAGTAGATGAGGCTGTAAAATTTTTTAATTTTTGAGCAACGGCTATCAATGGATAAATATGTCCACCGCTTCCGCCGCCGACCAATAAAATTCTAATTTTTTTCATAAATTAATTATTCTTAGATATATTTATAATTATACCCGAAATACTCATAAAAACAGCTAGAGCCGTACCTCCATAGCTTATAAACGGCAAAGGCATACCCGTTAAAGGCAAAAGCCCTGATATGGCACCCATATTTACAAATGCCTGAATAGCTATAAGTGAACCGAAACCAACCAATAAAAGACGACCAAATTGATCGTTGGTTTTTTTAGACAAAATAAAAATTCTAGTAATTAAAATAAGGAAGCATAAAATAAGAGCTAATCCGCCAAGGAAACCAAATTCTTCAGCTATCACAGCAAAAATAGAATCACCAATCGGTTCAGGTAAATAATTAATTTTATTAGTAGATTGACCATAACCCACCCCGAAAAGATTTCCTGCTCCAATAGCTATTTTTGATTGATTAATATGATAACTCGCCCCTAAAATGTTTTGACTTGGATCTATAAAACTCATAACTCTTTGCCAGCGATATGGCGTAATATAAGAAATTAATAAAAATCCAACTATTCCCAAAACTACAGTAGCTAAAATATATGAAATCCTTGCTCCGCTCACAAAATAAATAATTAGAGCAGAGGCCATTAAAATAGCAACTGTGCTAGTAGATGGCTGAATTAATAAAAGAGCGGCTATTATTCCACAAATTATCAAAAACGGAAAATAACCAGAAAATAAATCATTTTTTCTTTTTTCGTTTCCGCTTAGCCATGCGGCCATATAAACAATAAAAACAATTTTTAATAATTCAGACGGCTGAAAAACAACGGGCCCTATTTGTAACCACCTATCAGCTCCTCCAGCCGAAACGCCAAACGGCGAAAATACCAAAAGTAACAATAAGATATTTACAATCAAAGCAGCGGTTGCCCATTTTTTTAAATTTGCGTAATTAAGATTGGAAAAAATAAGGAAGCCCAAAAAACCAGGAATAAGACCGTATAAAATTTGATGGTTTAGATATTGATAGCTGTCTCCAAATTTAGTTTTTGCCAAATCAGAAGATGCGCTAGCAAGCATAATCAAACCAAAAGCAATGATTATAAAAATAAAAACCAGGGTTAAAAAATCTGGCTTATGTTTATTGTTTAGAGATCTTATTTCCATTTCTAATTACGGTTTCTACTTGATTGCCTTTTAACAAAACTATATCAGCGAAAAATCCCTCTTTTATTAATCCCCTCCTCCTCAATCCAAAAAGCTGAGCCGGAAAATACGTAATTTTTTTAATAGCGGTTTCTACAGGAATGCCTTGACCCAAAACTAATTCTAAGTATTTAGAAAAGGTTGAAGTAGTTCTTTCAAGTTTCAATTCTTTAATAAATTGTCCTGGTTTTGAACTCGAGCTATTCGTTCCAATAAGTGATCTGGGATGAATTAAAAGCGGATTCAATAAATCGGCATTTAAATTTTTCGACATCAACATAGCGTGCATTTTGCTTGAATCCATCAAATCTAATAAAGTTGAAACAATGTCTTTCTCTCTATTTTGTGAAAGTTCTAATAAATTTTTACCCACTAAATATTCTTGACCTCGCACGTCTGCAATAACCAATTCTTGAAGATTAGAATTTTTAAGATCGTCACTTATTCTCTTTCGAGTTTCAAAATTTTTTATATTTTCCAACATTATTTCTACTCTTTCATTTTGAGCCCAATAAGGAAGGTATGTATGAATTGGGAATACCGTGGCAGTAAACGGATTGATATCAAAATAGATATTTGAATCAACAAGACTTTTTTCTATAAGTGCCATAGATTCATTGAATTCTTTTTCATAACCCTTCATTGGTCTAAAATGACTTATTATAGTTTTTGCCCCAGTCTCACGCGACATGGCTAAGGTCTCCTCTACCGAATGCAGTAAATTTTCTTTTTCGTCGCGAAGGTGCGTGGTATAAATCTTTCCCTTTTTAGCAACTAATGAAACTAGTTTTTTTATTTCAGAATAAGGAATAAATTTTGATTCTAAAAATCCTAGACCAGTAGAAAGGCCAACGGCTCCATCGTTTAAGGCTTGTTCTAAAATGTGAAAAAAAACTTTTATTTCAGAGTCTGTAAGATCTCTTATTTCTATTCCGGCCAAATCTCTACGAATAGTAGAATATCCAACCAAAGTTTCAAAATTTATATTTAATCCTATTCTACTTAAAACCTTCTTTAAATCACCTAGTGAAGCCCAACCAACATTTACCTTGTTAGTATTTACCCATTGTCCTATTGAAGCCAAAGAACCATACATTAATGGCGCCAAAGAAGCTCCGCACTGGCCACCTATTATAGAAGTAATACCTTGATTTAAATAATCGTTTTGCTGGGGATTTGTAAAAATACTAAGATGGTGGTCTGAATCGTTATTTGTATCTATAAAACCGGGAGTTGCTATTAAACCCAAACCATCTATCACCTCTTCCGCTCTTTTTTTAGAAAGATTTTTACCAATAGCAGCGATTTTTTCTCCACTAATTAAAATATCGCCAAAAAATGGTTTGTTCCCGCTACCGTCAACAATCTGAACTCTTTTAATAAGAATCATATATTAAAATTATATCATTTTTACCTAAAAATAATCCCGATTATTTAAAATCGGGATTTGTTTCTATGCGATAGTTCTATCCAATCCGTACTTGGTTCTAGATAATTCTTTTAGAGCATCTCTGTTCTCGGGGCTGCCCTTCTGAGGAGCAATAATCTTTATATTAAATGGTTTGGTGGTTTGATTGGCTACCAATAATTTTACGTAAGCATTGAAATTGTCTATATTCATTAAATCATTTTTAGAAAATATAGGAGTAAATTCTTTTTCAAGATATTCTGCGTCGTCCGGACCAACCCTAAACGCAACAGTAGATCCCACATTACCAAAAACAGAATCTCTTATTTTTTCTGGAATTTGAGCAATGAATTGATGGCCAATAATCAAATTTAATCTATATTTTCTAGCTTCAGAAAGTATGGTGGAAATAGAATCAGTCGTGAAATTTTGAAACTCATCTATATAGAGATTAAAATCTTTTCTATTTTCCATTGGCATGTCAGCTCTAGAAAGTGCCGACATCAAAATCTTTCCGACAATAATCATACCTAAAAGACCAGCGTTAATATCCCCTATCTTTCCTTTAGACATATTTACCAAAAGTATTTTTCCGCTATCCATTATATCCCTAAAATTCAAAGAAGATTTTGCCTGGCTAATAATAGGTCTAATGTAGTCATTTGCAATAAAATTATTAAATTTAGAAGTAATATAAGGTGTTATATTTGCCAATGAAGCCTCTCCTCCAACCATAATAGCTTCTCGTTCCCAGAAATCTTTAACAATTGGGTTTTGGCAACGAGCTAATTTTTTAATCCTAAATTCAGAATCTGTAAAGACTTTGGGTATATCCAAAAAAGTTGTTGGTTCATTTGCGGCATCGTCCATTAAAAGCAATAATGCATTTCGCATATATTGCTCAAACATTGGACCCATACTTTCTGCAGAAAATAATTTATTAAAAATACTTTGAATCTCGTTTACTATAAAAGTTTTTTCTTCCGGTCTAGAAAAATCATATTCAAGCATATTTAATCCTATCGGTCGCATAACATCCGACGGATCAAAAACAATAACATCATTAAATCTATTTTCCGGAATAAGAGCGAGGACGTCTTCGATTAAATCTCCATGTGGGTCAATGATTGCAATACCCTTTCCGCTAAAAATATCACTTGCTGCCATATTTTTAATCAAAGTTGATTTACCCGTACCAGTCTGACCAACCATATATATATGCCTTCGTCTATCTTCTTCGCTTATAAAAACCGGCTTTTCTTCTTTTCTAAAAATACTCTTACCAATTAAAACTCCGTCTTTAGATAAATTAGACGGCGGAGCTACTTCTCTAAATTTTAACCACTTCACTCTTGGAATTTCCGTAGCCGAAGTTGGGAAATGAAACAAACTAATCAATTCATCTGTCCCCAACACCATAGCCTGACTTTCATCGAACTCCCTAAAAATAAATTTAAAAATAAAGTCACTTTGGCTGCGAGGTTTATTAAATTTAAGTTCGTTTCTAAGCGGCGCACTAAATTGCTCAAAAGATCCGGAAAGGCTGGTTAATAATTCTTCGGCTCTAAATTGGCTAGGCGCTGAAACAACCAATCTTAGATCAACTAAAAATACTTGCTTAGAAAGCTTCTTTTCAATAGCCCTTATTGTTTCCTCGTCTATTACAACTTTTTCTTCTTGATTTTTCTTTTCTTGAGGTCCGACAATTACATCTTTAATATCTTTAAAAGTGATAAACGGACTCTCTACTTTTATGGCGTCTTCAAATTTTTTACCCTTCTTTAATTTTTCTAAAACTCTTAAAGAATTTTTCTTAAAAGTTGGGAGTGCGGGTTTAATCATCAGCTGTAAAGAAGCCCCTTCGCCCAAAGCTTCGATTTTTGACAAATTACTTAAAATTGGAAGGAAGGTATCTAATTGAGCCTCCTCAAAAGTTCTTATCGGTAAAACAACGTTATTTTTTTGTTTTAAAAAAACTCCGGCAGAAAATCCTTGATTGTTAAAAATATTATAGTCATCCACTTCTTCTATCTGTGCATCTGGCCACAAACTTTGAATCTGCCTCATAGCAAACTGAACCGAATCCGTGGGAACGGATACATAGAAAACAATTTCTTCTCCTATGTGGCTAACTGCCACCTCCAAAGAAAAGGGTGATTTTAAATTTGCCAAAATGCTCATTAACTGCCCTGATAAATTTATTTCTTTCATCCAACCATCTTTATCAGACTGTTCAAATTTACGCATCATCTTCACGGATAAAGCTTTAAGTTTCAAGGCATCTAAAAAATATTTATGCTTTATTTTTTTAAAAATAACAAAGGCTATATATCCCCCCAAAACCAAAATAAAGATTATAAAAGCTATCAATAGAATATCCATGTTTTATTTCAAAAGCCCTCTTTTATTTAATTCTGAAAATAATTTTGAAGTAATTGCATCGTGAAAAGCATCTAAAATAAATGGGCCGGATTTAGCAGCTTCTTTTGAGGCCTTTTCTAAACCATCCTGAAAAGCTAAACCAATAAGATTTTCTACCCTACCCTTTATTTCGCTTGATTCCGGGATTAAATAATCGGGTAAAGAGTCGGATTCTTGAAGGGTTTGGGTATTGGCTCCAGAAGCAGAAGATGGTTGAGATTCTCCAAGTTTAGACTTTAAAAAGTCTTTAACATGCACCTCTTTTAAATTTTCTATTTTATTTTTTTCCTGATGCTCTTTAATTTCTTTTGAAAAAACCTGAAAGTCTTTTTCGAAAGAATTTTGTTCAAAATTAGGATTCATAATAATCGTATTAGATTTATACTATAATTATAATATACTTATGCCTAAAAAAATATCTAAACAATTATTCTTTTTGTTAATAATATTGGTAATAGCATCTTTTTTCAGACTTTATAATTTAGGCGGAATCAATGCTACCCCGCCGGGTTTATATCCCGACGAAGCCATGAACGGCAACAATGCACTTGAAGCCATTAACACCGGAAATTATAAAATTTTTTATCCGGAAAATAATGGACGGGAAGGTATGTTTATAAATATTCAGGCTATCTTTGTTAGGTTTTTGGGAAATGAGCCTTGGGTATTAAGATTGCCGAGCGCCATTTTCGGCATTTTAACAGTTTTGGGTATCTATTTGTTTGGCTCTACGCTATTTAATAATGCGTCTATCGGCCTTTTATCTTCATTTTTTGCTGCCATTTCTTTTTGGCATATTAATTTTTCACGTATTGGTTTTAGGGCTATCATGGCTCCGTTTTTATTAGTATGGGGTATATATTTTTTAATTTTAGCTATTAAAAGAAACAATACTATAAATAAACCTTTAAAATCAGATCATCAATCTTGGATTTTGGCGGCATTTAGCGGGTTGGTATATGGTGCCGGTTTCTATACTTATATTGCCTACAGAGGCACTCCGTTATTAATTTTAATTATCTTTTTAATTTATTGGATAAAAAATAATCGCAGACAAGACGTCTGGGAAGTATTTAAAATTTTTAGTTTATTTACCTTTATTGCCATACTTCCGTTAATTTCTTTTTTCATTCAAAATCCGCAAGACTTTTTTGGTCGCACTTCGCAAATTTCTGTTTTTAGTTCTAACTCTCCAATAAAAGATCTTGGAATCAATATTATAAAAACCCTAGGGATGTTTAATTTTTCCGGAGACTACAATTGGCGCCACAACTTTGCCGGAAAACCAGAACTTTATTGGCCTATAGGAATAGCTTTTATCTTTGGTATTTTTTATGGACTTAAAAATATTTTTAAAAAAACAACAAGGGAATTTTTAGTATTATTTTTCTGGATTGGTATCGCAGCCGCTCCGGTTGTAGTTTCCAACGAAGGTATTCCCCATGCACTTAGATCAATTTTAATGATTCCTCCTGTTTTTGTTTTGGCTGGGGCGGGGGCATTTAAAATATATGAAATATTAAGAAATAAGCTTTCATGGTTTTATGAAAGACACGACGAGCTTATTAAAAATTCTTTTGTGCTCGTATCAGCCTGTTTAATAGTTCAAACTTATAATTATTACTTTTTAGAATGGGGTCAAAATTCTATAGTAAAAGATGCTTTCAATCAAAACTACGTTGAATTGGGAAGAGATATCAACTCGCTACCAAAAGACATAATTAAATATGTAATTGTAGAATCTGGCGGAACAAATGTTCGTGGCATAGCAATGCCTGCGCAAACTGTAATGTTTATTACAGATACATTTACCACTGAAAAGCAGGTAGAAAAAAATATTCACTACCTTCTACCCGGACAAGAAAAAGATATTTTTGAAAATAATTCATTATTCTTTTATTTAAAATAATTGACCTAATAAAAAAACTAGGTTATATTTCTTATCTGGTTCTTTAAATCTAGGAATTGGAGGAAGCGACTATGTTCATGCTCAAAAAGCGGTACATGCTGCGCCCCGTCGCGCACTGCTCGAACGGATGCCGTACAAGCCCCGGTAAGCTATAAACGCCTGCCGGGGCGTTTTTTTACTTTGACAAAGAATTTTATCTGCTTCATCATTTAATTAGAAACCTTGATACGCCTAACTTGTAAAAATTTAGCTTGGGGGGGGTGTTATGAAAAATATTAACAAGTTTCCGATATGGAAAGTTGTTAAAATAGGCACCGGCCTTAAAACAGCCGATGACTTTCGCAGAGCATTTAAAGCTATTTGTCATAAAATCGGAGAATCAGCCAACGACATTCTTGGCAGAGCCGCTTTTATCATAAGCAAATGCAAAAAAGAAATTAATCTGGTAATTGTTACGCCCATTGATCTTGGGTTTAAATATAACACGACCAGGTTAAATATTTACAAAAGAGCGCAAGAGCTAGACTTAGAGCTTTGCTCTCCTGAAGTTGGTCCTCAACTTCGCCTACAATATAAAAACCAACCCCCAGGAGAATATCTCCACATAGCAATGCTGCCTATTCTCGGAGAAAATAATCAAGCTCGTGCGTTCGGCATAGAACGCGACGGAAATGCTTTTTTTCTACACGCAGCCAACGGAAGTCCGGAAAGCGTCTGGAGCGTAAACAGTAAGTGGGTCTTTGTACGTCGCAGATAAAATAAACCCCTGTTTTTTTACAGGGGTTTTTATTTTTTTATATATTGCTTCCAGCTATGAATCCAGACGTCCAACAAAGTTGAAGACTATAACCGCCAGATGGACGATTAATATTTATGGCGTCACCGACTATAAACAGACTTGGAATAATTCTTGATTGCATTGTTTTAAAATTTATCTCTTCCGGCGGTACGCCCCCTGAAGAAACAATGGCCTTATCCGGACCCAAAAGTCCATCTACAATCATTGGAATTTCTTTTATAAACTTAATTATTTTCATTCTATCTTCGTGTCTCAAACTATGATTTACAGTTTCGCCATCTACTTTAATTGTTTTTAAAATCATCGGAACTGTGGCCAAAGGAACCAACGAACCCAATGTGTTTTTTATTTTTTTATTACTTTCAACTACTAAAATATTTTGAAGATTTTGTTTTAATGTACCCAAATCAAGTTTTGGAAATAAATCTAATTTAATTATCACTTCCCCGCCCCGCAATAATTTTCCAATATCCTTACTCATATTTAATACAGTTGGCCCGCTGATTCCGAAATGAGTAAATAATATTTTCCCTTTTTGAATAAATTGCTTTTTATCATCTAAAAAAATAGTGAGTTTAATATCGTTTAAAGTTAAACCGGCTAGGTCTTTAACCCATTTATCTTTTATGGCAATTGGCACGAGCGAAACATCTGTTTTTATTATTTTATGACCCATTTTTTTAAGCCAATCAAATCCATCTCCCGTTGAGCCTGTTTCCGGATGAGATACTCCGCCTGTAGCAACAATACAAGCTTTTGCCAAAAATACTTCTCCGTTTTTTAGCTGAATATTAAATAAATCCGTTTCTTTATTAAATGAAATATTTACAACCACTGCTTTTGTTTTTATTTCTACCCCGCTTTTCTTCATATACTTTATTAGCGCGTCCAAAATAGTTTGTGATTTATCCGAAACAGGAAAAACTCTTCCATATTCTTCTTCTTTTGTTTTTATTCCCATGCTGTTAAAAAATTCTAAAGTTTTAGATGCATTAAATTGAGAAAAAGCAGACATTAAAAACTGATCACAATTTTTATAACACAAGGCCAATTCGCGAATACTTTGTTTATTATTTGTAAGATTACACCTGCCACCACCCGTTAAAAGTAATTTTCTGCCAAGTTTTTCATTTTTTTCCAACAACAAAACAGAACGGCCAAGTTCCGCCGCTCTCCCTGCCGCCATCATTCCAGCCGGTCCGCCGCCAATAACAATGACGTCAAAAATATTATCCATGCTTTATTTCCACAACATCCCCGTCCTGAAAAACATATTCTTTTCCCTCTGAACGAATTAGGCCTTTTTGTTTAGCCTTTGCCCAACCGCCCACCTCTAAAAGTTTATTCCAGCTAATAGTTTCTGCACGAATAAAACTTTTTTCAAAATCAGTATGAATAGTTCCTGCGGCTTGCGGAGCTTTTTCCCCCTTAACAATTGTCCATGCCCTAGTTTCGTCTTCTCCGGTAGTAAAAAAACTAATCAAATCCAAAACAGCATAAGACTTTCTAATTAATTCTCCCAAGTCCTGATCTTTAGCAATGTTTTTTATTATATAGTCAGCCCCCAAAGCTTTTATTTTTTCTACAAGTCCGGCCGGAACATCTTCTGGATCTCCATTTAATAAATATACCTGTGGCTTAGAAGTTAAAAGCTGTAACTTTTTAACTATAGGTTCGTGTCGCAAATCAACAAGCAGTTCATTTCTTAAAAGTCGTTCGTGAACTTTTTTAGCTACTTCCAAATCTTTCTGAGCGTCTTTTTTACCGCTGCGAGCTTCAGCCTCTAAACTTTTTAAAACTTTTTCAATAGTGTCTAAATCTTTAAAAGCCAATTCGGCATTAATAATTTCCATATCTCTTATTGGATCAACTGAATTTTCTACGTGAATAATTTCGGCTGATTTAAAACAACGTAAAACCTCCACGATAGCATTTGTTTCTCTGATATGACTTAAAAATTGATTTCCCAATCCCTCTCCTTTATTAGCGCCCCTAACCAAACCGGCAATATCATAAAATTCCACTACAGCCGGAATTTTCTTCTTAGACTTAGACATTTCATTAAGTTTCTCGAGCCTCTCATCTGGCACCGAAACTACGCCTATGTTTGGATCAATTGTACAAAAAGGATAATTGGCGATATTTACAGGGTTGTTAGTAATAGCCTTAAAAAGAGTTGATTTTCCTACATTTGGAAGGCCTACTATACCCAAAGAAAGCTTATTCATGATGATTTAGATTATAATAGAATAATGAACGTTTCTCAACTAGAAAAAAAACTTAGTGATGCAAAAAATCCCAAAAAAGCCAAGTTGCTTCAACGATTTTTCAAAACCGCTCCAGGCGAATATGGCCACGGCGATATTTTCTTAGGAATAACAGTTCCAACACAAAGAAAAATTTGCAAAAAATATATAGAGATTAGCTTTCCGGAAATACAAAAACTACTAGATAATAAAATTCATGAATACCGCTTCTGCGCATTGGCCATATTGGTTTCTAAATATAAAAAAGCTAGCGACTTAGAAAAACAAAAAATATTTAATTTTTATATTAAAAATTCTAAGAAAATAAATAATTGGGATCTAATTGATGTGTCAGCACCAAAAATTGTTGGCGAATATCTACTAAATCGAGATAAAAAAATACTTTATAAATTTGCAAAGTCTAAAAATCTTTGGCAAAAAAGAATATCTATTTTATCCACGTTTTGGTTTATACGAGAAAATAAATTTGAAGATTCTTTAAAAATATCTAAGATACTATTAAAAGACAAACACGATTTAATACATAAAGCTGTCGGATGGATGCTTCGTGAAATCGGCAAAAGAAATAAACAAGCTGAAATAAAATTTTTAGAAAAACACGCTCACAAAATGCCCCGGGTCATGCTCCGCTATGCCATTGAAAAATTCTCAAAAAAAGAACGTGACTACTATTTAAATTTATAAAATATCTATTTCTTTCAAAACATCTTCCGGAATAGGAATTTCTTTTTTAGGACTTACGCCGGGGTACCTCCAAACAGAAATTATTTTTAATCTTTCTCCGGTTTTTTTATCTCCAATTTTTTGATACATTACCCACATTTCTTCTTTTTTCTTGGGCTTATCGTTTCTTTTCATTACTGCTTCTGTTTTTGGAGCAATTCCCTCCTCCAATCTATCATGTTTTTTAATCAGAGTTTTTATTTTTGATTCGGAAATAAAATACTGAATCATCTTAGATTTAGAATGATCTGTCCAAACAAAATACTTATCATTTTTAGGAAACTTTATTAGTCCAAAAGCCATACCGGGTAAATAAAATTATTGTATAATTATCATTATACAATACAAAAATGACAAAAATACAAAATTACATAACGAATATAATACTCTCACTTATCATTATTTCTGCGTTTCTTCTAATGCTTAGTCCAGCCAAACAAGACTCGGCTATTATGGACGAACTCGCCCATATTCCGGCAGGATATTCCTATGTTAAATTTTTAGATTACAGATTAAATCCGGAACATCCACCCCTTGTAAAAGCGCTATCTGCTTTTCCACTTCTATTTCAATCGGAAATAAATTTTCCGACTGATACCGATGCATGGACAAACCAAGTAAATGCTCAATGGGAACTAGGAGATAAATTTCTATACGGATCAGCAAATGATGCCGACAAAATTATTTTTTATAGTCGTTTAATGCCAATGATACTCCTGCTTCTTCTTATTGGTTTTACTTATTTTTGGGCCAGCGAACTCATAGGAAGATGGTGGGCGCTTTTACCGGCAGGACTTATCGCTTTTTCTTCAAATTTTCTTTCTCATGGACACTATGTCACTACGGATATCGGCGCCACGCTAGGCATTTTGGTGTCTACGTATTATTTTTTAAAATTCGTTTCAAATCCTTCAAATAAAAATATAATTATAGCCGGCTTAGCATTTGGATTTGCCCAACTTCTTAAATTTTCCGCAGTTCTTTTGGGTCCATTTTTTATATTAATCATATCTATTCCTTTATTAGAAAAAATAATTAAGGAGGTAAAAAGTCCTGTTATAGAAAATAAAGTTAAAAAAATATTTAAATTTATTTATATTGATTTCGGGAAATTAATTTTAGTTTTTATAGTAGGAACAGTGCTTATATATATCGTATATGGACTATTCACGCTAAATTATCCAATAGAAAAACAATATTCCGACACGGGCTTTATATTACAAGGTTTCGGCAATAGGCTTTTAGCCGATCCTGTAATAGCTATGTCAAAAAATGAAATTTTACGACCCCTTGGTCAATATTTATTAGGCGTATTAATGGTAATGCAAAGATCTTCTGGAGGAAATACAAGCTACCTACTCGGACAAGTCTCTAATTTAGGAAGTTGGTACTATTTCCCTATCGTCTTTCTTATGAAAGAATCACTCCCTACTTTAATTATTATATTTACAGCTTTTATTGCAGCTCTTTGGAATATTTTAAAAACAATTTATAAAGGCAAAAAAAATATAAAAAATAAATTCGTAGAATATATTACAACAAACTTTTCTGAATTTTGTTTAATTATTTTTGTTGCCGGTTATTGGCTATACAGCATGAAAAGCCCACTGAATATCGGCTTTAGACACATTATGCCTACCCTACCATTTATTTATATGCTTGCCTCCGGAGCTATAAAAAAACTATTTTATTCTGCCCCTCAAAACTCTTTTGATAACCTGGCTCAAAAATTAATAAATCTATTTAATAAAATATTAAATTTTGGATTAAAATCAATAATCTTAAGCGGTCTCTTAATATGGCTCGTTGTCGGAACCGTGTTCGCCGCCCCATATCTTCTTTCCGATTTCAATGAATTTTTTGGAGGTACGTTTAACGGCTATAAATATGTAACGGATTCAAATTTTGATTGGGGTCAAGACTTAAAAAGACTTAAAGATTTAATCGAAAAGGAGAAGATCGACAAAATCGCCATTGATTATTTTGGCGGAGGTAATCCCAAATATTATCTTGGAGAAAAAGCCGAATATTGGAATTCTGCTATGGGTAATCCAATTGAAAATAATATAAAATGGTTCGCAGCCTCAATTAACAATATTCAAAACTCTACGGCCAAAGTAAGTTCCTCCGCTACATTTACTCGCAACCCACAAGATGAATATCTATGGCTCAAAAATCCCCTTTCTCCCACATACAAAGCAGGCACTTCAATATTTATTTATAAATTAGAAGAATAAAAAATTATTTTCTATTTTTATAATAAATCTTATTATCTACTGTTAAATCTATATATTCAGCAGTTATTAAATTTAGATCTTTTATAGAAGAGATATTTGCCGCCTCATTAAATCTAATACTAAACAATAAAATTGGGCCCTCAACCGTTTCAACGCGAATTTCTTTAAGCTCTCCATTAAAGATTATTTTCTTAGCTTCAAAGCCAGTTTTATTTAAATTATTTAAGACAATTATTAAATTATCTATAAATCTTTCCTCTTCAACTTTAGAACCTAAAAATAAATCATTTTTTCGCAAATCAAAAATCGTATAAACCAAAGAGCCTTCAGTAAGTGGGGCTTGAGCAAAAACAACCCCTTGTCTGTCCATCCAATAACAACTACTTCCATTAAAAACACACCAAATAGCAAATCTATCTCTTTCAATTACCTCAATTCTTATTGTTTGATTTAACCAATTTTTATTTATATCTAATTCTGAAATAGCAGGATTGAACACCTTAATTTTTCCGCTTGGCCAAGACCACATATTATCAAAGCCAGCCTGACCGCCCAAACTATTAGACAGGGCTATTTGTTTAAGATCTCGTAAAATATCCTCTTCTGTCAAAAAATGATTATTTTCAATTGATATTGATTTTATTTTAAATACAGATGAAAAAACTAAAAAATAATAAATTCCAAAAGCTATCAAAACAACAAAAAACAACAAAAAATAAATTTTTATTCTAAAAATTCTTTTTCTTTTAGCAAAAGCTTTTTTATCTGAATAAATTTGCATAAAAAATATTCTAAAGACTTATTATAATATTATCAGAAAATAAAAATAGTACGAAGACTTTCAAATTTTACGATTGACAATGTTTTTAAAAAACTTCAAAGTTAATATATAGGTTCTTTAAAATTAGGGGGTGAGGAAAATGAAGAAAGGCATATTTTATATGCTTTTAATAGCTTTAATTTTAAGCTATTTCGACGGAATAATGACTTTTATCTGGATAAAAATCGGCTGTGTCTACGAAGTTGGTCCAGTAAATTCCGTAATCCAAAAATTAGTCAGTTTAAATGATTGGCTACTAATACATACCACCCTAGGAATTATAATAGCCACGATAATTCTTTTGGGTAAATACGAAAAAGTTGTTAAGTGCTGGCTAATAATAGAATTGCTTATTCTATGTCTGCACTTAATCACTTTAAAACTGTACCTTCTCTAAATAAAATCGCCTAAGGTTTTTCCTAAGGCGATTTTTTTACAAATTATTATTTTTTTATCTCATCAAAGCCGGTAAGTTTTTGTAAAACTTTTGGTATTTTTACAGTACCTTTTTCAGTTTGAAAAGTTTCTAGAATGGTCATAAAAGGACGCGGCGAAGGCATGGCGGTATTATTTAACATATAAACATATTTTTTCTCTCCATTTTTATCAATATATTTAACATTTAATCTTCTTGATTGCCAATCTAGAAAATTACTAGCTGAACCAGTTTCTGCCCAACGATTCGATCCTGGAAGCCAAGCTTCTAAGTCATAAGCTTTATATTTTCCGGCAGACATATCCCCCGTGCAAATATTAAGCTGTCTATAATTGAAACCAAGCTCCTCATGCATTTCTTTAGAAATACCAATCATTTCTTCTTGAAGTTTATTCGCCTCTTCAACGTCAGCTTTACAAATAACTACCTGCTCAACCTTCATAAATTCATGTACTCTATATAAGCCCTTTGTATCTTTACCATAACTTCCAATCTCGCTCCTATAACAAGGACTAAATCCACAAATCTTGATTGGTAAATCTTCTTCTTTTAAAGTTTCTCCGGAATAATAGGCCAAAAGCGAAGGCTCTGCCGTGCCAACTAAAAACTTCTGTTCTTTATTTTCTGATCCATCAGATTCTTTTTCTGATGTAGCAATTTGGTAAATTTCATCTACTTCTGGATTATATTCTGCGCCCTTAAAATATCCGCTACCAAACAAAGGAAATCCTTTTACTAAAGTCGGTGGAATAAAAGGAGTGTAGCCCTTCTCTGCCATCTTATTTAAGGCATACATCATCAATGACATGACTAATTGAGTTCCTTTACCTTTTAAATAATAACCTCTGTATCCGGCTACCTTTGTACCCCTTTCAAAATCAACCAAATCCAAATCTTCCGCTATAGCAATATGATCTTTTGGTTTAAATTTAAAATCTGGTTTAACTCCCCACTCTCCAGCCACAATATTACCCTCTTCATTTTTTCCAATCGGAGTATCAGCGGAAGGAATGGTTGGTACTTTTACCATAAGTGCCATATATTGCTCCTGAACTGTTTTTAATTCAGCTTCAATTTCTATAACCTTAGTTTTAAGTAGCTTACCCTCTTCAATTTGTTCCTTTGTTGGTTTCCCTGATTTTGCGGCATCGGCTAATTTATTTTTTTTAGCCCTCATCTCGTCAATCTCCATTTGTAAAGCTCGTCTCTTATCATCAACAACTAAAAGCTCATCAATATTCAAATCAATATTTTTGTTTTTAGCTGCCTCTTTTATTTTTCCGCTATTTTCTCTTATATATTTTATATCAAGCATAAATCACGCTTATTTCCTTATTTATCTTCCTTTTTAGGCCTCATTAATGGGAAAATTTGGCATTCTCTGGCGCTTTTATTCATCAAAAAGCTAAATACACGCTCACTCATTCCAAAGCCGCAAGTAGGCGGCATTCCGTATTCTAAGGCTTCCACAAAATCCTCATCTTTCATTTGAGCCTCTTCATCTCCAGCTTCTCTTAGTTTCGCCTGTTCATTAAATCTACTAAGCTGATCCACGGGGTCATTGAGCTCGCTATATCCGTTTCCAAGTTCGGATCCGGCAATAATCGGCTGAAATCTTTGTGTGATTCTTGGGTTTTTACTATCTCTTTTTGCTAGCGGAGAAACTTCTACAGGAACACCGACTAAAAAGCCGGGACCACAAATTTGTTTTCTACAATATTTCCAAAGATTATCTATGGCTCGAGTGATATTGAATCCTTCTCTAGAATATTCTACTTTCAAATCTTTAAGTCTGGATTTTATTTCTTCTATGTTCGTATTTAAAATATCTATACCCGTATGTTTTTTAATAGTTTCAACGTAATCATATCTTTCCCATTTTTTACCAAAATCAACCTCAAATTCACCGATAGTAAATTTAAGTTTTCCAAAAGTTTTTAGAGCAACGTGTTTATAAAGATTTTCAACCAACTCCATCCCCATTTCATAATCGGCATATGCCCAATAAAATTCCATTTGGGTATAATCTTGTAAGTGCTCGGCGTCCATTCCTTCATTTCTAAATTGCCTGCCAATTTCAAATGTTTTTTCAAATCCGGCAACCATCAATCTTTTTTGCCATAATTCACCCATAGAAATACGAAGATAAACATCGATATCTAAAGCATTGTGATGCGTAATAAATGGCTTTGCATCCGCACCGCCAGTTGTATTTTCCAAAACAGGAGTTTCTACTTCAGTAAAACCTCTATTTAATAAAAATTCTCTAATAGCATTCCAAAACCTAGCTCTCTTTTCAAACATATCCTTAACGTCCGGGTTGAGCAAAATATCTAAATATCTTTTTCTCAATTTCTCTTCCTCGTCCTGCAAACCATACCACTGACTTGGAATTGGTCTTAGGCTCTTTGAGGCCATTAATATATTTTCAGCTTGTAAACTTTTTTGACCGGCTTTTGTTTTAAAAACAAATCCCTTAACACCAACAAAATCTCCTATGTCTAAATTTTCTTTATAAAGACTAAAATCTTTGAAAATCTTTTTAGAAACAACAACTTGTAAAGAACCGGAGCCGTCATTTAAATCAATAAAAATAATACCACCCTGACCACGCATTCCCATTATTCTTCCAACTATTGAAATTTTCTTTTTTAACAAAGACAAAAATAAGAAGTTTTTTAAAACTTCTTTAATTTTATTGTCTCTATCTATTTTTGCGGGATAACAATCAACCCCTGCTTTTTCTAAGGCTTCTTTTTTCTTTAATCTTTCTTTTATAAGATCTTCCAACATACTAAATTAAATCTTATTCAACAGAAACTATTTTATATTCAACTTTTCCGCTTGGAACTTGAACCAAAACAACATCTCCTGATTTTTTACCCAAAAATGCCTTTCCTAATGGAGATTCATTAGAAATATAACCGTCTTCAGGCTTAGCTTCATTTGAACCAACGATAAAAAACTTCATTTTTTTGCCAGCCTTAGAAACCTCGATGGTGGAACCAACTTTAACAAGACCCGTAACAACTTTTGATTTCTCAATAAGCTCAACGTCTTTAAGCATGTCTTCCAATTCAAAAATCCTACTTTCAATTTGACCCTGCTCTTCTCTGGCTTCAAAATATTCAGAATTTTCCGAAAGATCTCCGAGTTCTTTAGCTCTTTGTAATTTTTCAGCTATTTCAACTCTCTTTACGGTTTTTAATTCGGCTAATTCATTTTTTAATTCAACTAATTTTTCTTTTGTTAAATATTGTTTCATCTTTTTTTATATTATTTATTTTTAAGATTATAAACGTCTCGCCATAACCACCAACGTACTTTAACAGTTTCAAATAATACTTGCAAATAATCCTTAAGTTTTACATGAGTCCTAACGTCATTAACCCAAAATACAGGAATTTCTTTTATTTTATAACCTAAAACCTTAGCTAAAGCCAACGATTCAGCATCAAAACCCCATCTATCTATTTTTGTTAATGGAAAAATTTTCTCCGCAGCATCTTCGGAATAACATTTAAATCCGCATTGAGTATCCCAAATTCCACGAGTCAAAAATAATTGGATAATTAGATTCCCTAAACGACCCAAAAGTCTTTTATGAATAGGTTGGGCGGGCATCATTCTGGATCCGCGCACATCACGAGAACCAATTACAACGTCGTAGCCAGATTTAAAATATGAAATCATTTTATTAAACTCCACAACCGAAGTAGAATTGTCGGCGTCCATAAATAATCTCCAGAGACCTTTTGCCTCTAGCATCCCCTGACGAACAACCGCCCCCTTTCCTTTATTTTCACTGTTATCAATGAGTCTTAGATTATTTATCAATGGCGCAAAGCGAGCAACAATCTCCGCTGTTTCATCGGTCGATCCATCATTCACAACAACTATTTCATAAGAATATTCCTGTTCGTCTAAATGCTTATCAATATCAATTAAGGTAAGCGGCAAACGCTTTGCCTCATTATAAGCTGGAATAACAACCGACAAAAATGGCTTTGGCATATTTATAAAATTATATCATAAAAACACCTCAAAAACACTTAAAAATTAGTTAAGATTTCGGGGTTTCTTTCAGTTATAAGCACTGTGTGCTCAAAATGCGCGGACAAACTCCCATCTCTAGTTGCATAGCTCTCCTGATCTGTCTGAACTATATATGGATCACCGGCTGAGACCATTGGCTCCAAAGCTAAAGTCATGCCGGGTCTTAATTCTAGGCCTGTATTTTTTTGACCCTCATTAAAAACCGACGGCTCTTCATGAAGCTCTATTCCAACACCGTGACCACAAAGTCCTTTAACTACTTTAAATCCATTTTTTTGAACATAATTATTTATTGCCCAACCAATATCGCCTAAGGTTTTTCCGGCTCTGCATTCTTTTATACCAAGCATTAATGAATGTTTGGTAACGTCCATAAGTTTCTGGGCCTCAGTAGAAATTTTTCCCACACCAACAGTAAAAGCCGAATCCGTAATAAATCCCTGATAGCTCACTCCAAAATCAAGTTTCAAGATATCACCAGATTTTAGTTTATATTTATTCGGAATGCCATGAACCACCACCTCATTTAGAGAGGCGCAAATAGAAGCTGGAAACGGATGATCTGCTCCGTGCGGTTGGTAACCTAAAAAGGCTGGCTCAGCGCCGGCATCTTCAATTAATTTTCTGGCCAAGATATCTAAATCTTTAAGCGTAACCCCTTCTGCAATATTCCTCTTAAGTTCTTTTGCTACGCTAGCCAATATCTTTCCAGAAATCTTAATTTTTTTAATTTGTTCTTGAGTTTTTATTAACACTAAGATAATTTGTTTTTTACTTCTTCAAAAACCTTAAAAGGCTCAGGTTCCCCATTTATCATATTAATTTCATAGCCTATTTCTTTGAGCTTTTCTAAAATTGGTTGAGTTCTATTTTTATATTCTTCTAATCTCACTTTAATAGTTTCGGGATTGTCTAAGCTTCTTTTTCTTAAAGGCGCATCACAAAACGGACAAGTCTGGGATCCATTTTCTTTATATAGAACAGGGGCGCCACAAACCGAACAAACAGATCGATTACTGTTTCTAAAAATAGATGTTTCAGGCTTTACATCAATATACATAATACCCACATTTTCTTTTCCGTATAATTTTTCTAAAACACTAATAAGACCCGGGGTATTTTCATCTCCAAACGCTTCAAATAAAGTTCTTGGCGATCCACTAAAAACAAGTCTAACCCCCGCCTTGGCTAAATTTTCTGTTTTTTTGATAACCACCTCTTTTAAAACCCAAGCTGGTGTATTTAATTTTCCGGAATCAAAAATTTCTTTTTCTTTTCTAATATTTTCATCTTTTAAATTTTCCGGGTCATTAATAGTTTGTTCAATATTTTTTCCGGTATCAAAATGATAAAAACCAAAGTTTTTAGAAACTAAATCAGCCTGCGTCCCCTTCCCAGATCCAGGCGCCCCATAAAACAAAATAACTTTTTTCATAAATTAATTTTTTTTAATTAATATATTTATTATAACAAAAACCCCCTCACTCCGATATGAGCGAGGGGGTTAATTACTTTATAAAATTTTATCTATATTCCTTCGTATTCACGCATCACCAAGTGAGCGTTAATTTGCTTTTTAATTTCTAAAGCTACAGAAACAGCGATGAGTAAACTAGTACCACCCAAAGTCAATGCATCAATTCCGGTAAACATACTTACGATATTTGGCAAAATAGCTATAGTACCAAGGAAAAATGCTCCGAAAAGCGTAATACGATTAATTACCTTACTTAAATATTCTCCGGACGGATCGCCTGGTCTAATACCCGGAATAAATCCCCCGCTTCTCTGCAAATTCTTAGAAATTTCATTTGGATCAAAGGTAACTGCGGTATAGAAATATGTAAACACAACAACTAAGAAGAAATAGATTATTGAATAAACAACCTTGTCATTCATAACGCTATTTACAATGCTATTAAATTTCAAAGAAAAATCTGGTGAAATTAAAGCAGAGGCTTGAGCCATAAATTGAGGAAGGAGTAAAAGAGAAACTGCAAAAATTATTGGAATAACTCCCGCCTGATTTACTCTTAACGGCAAATAAGAAGCAACTCCTCCATACATTTTATTTCCTCTTACTCTCCTTGAATAAGACACAGGAATTTTTCTTTCACCCTCATTAATAAATACCACACCAGCAATAACGGCTACGCCCAAAATAAGGAAAATAATATAAGTCGGGATTTGACTTGGGGTATAGTTCAATAAAAGAGTTTTAATAGTTGTCGGTAATCTGTCCACGATACCTGCAAAAATTAATAAAGAAACACCATTACCAATTTTTTGCTCTGAAATTATTTCACCGAGCCATACCAAAAACATAGAACCGGCGGTAATAATAATAACGTTTCTTAAAATATCAAATGGAGAATTTACAATTAAAATCTGTTGAGATTGTAAAAGATTTAAAAATCCATATCCCTGCAAAGCAGCTAAAGGTACGGTGATATACCTAGAAATTCTATTAAATTTAGCCCTACCAATTTCTCCTTGTTCGTAATAAATCTCTTTAAGACGAGGAAAGATCATAGTCAAAAGCTGCATGATGATGGTGGCGGTAATATAAGGACCCACGCCAAGCATTACAATTGAAAGTTTTCCTAAGGCTCCACCGGAAAACAAATCCAAAAAGCCCAATAATTGGCTTGAGCTTAAAAACATTTTAAGTTTACCTAAATCAACGCTAGGTATAGGAATAGTAGCAAAAATCCTGGAAACCAAAAGCAATGAAGCTACTACAAATATTTTTTTTCTGAGATCGGCGGTTTTAAAAATTTGGATTAATTTTTCCATAGATAATTTTTAAAATTATTTTACGCTGCCTCCGGCTTTTTCGATTTTTTCTTTGGCTGCTTTAGACAATTTAACGCCTTCTATTTTTACAGCTTTTTTAATCTCTCCCTTGTTTAAAATTTTAATTTCTTCTCTAAATTTTTTACCAAAATGAGCCATTAAAGCAGCTCTATTTATAACATCGCCCTTAATTGTTTCTAAATCAGACAAATGCAAAACTAAATTAAAATCTGATTTTGGCTTATTTCTGTATCCTCTTAATTTTGGAATTCTTATCAAAAGATCTCTCTGAGCCGGACGCATTTTGTGTCCAGAACGAGATTTTTGTCCTTTTGTTCCTCTTCCGCTAGTTGTACCCCGCTTTCCTCCGCGAGCTACTCTTTTTGCTTTTCTATTTTTTATAGATAGATTGTGTAACTGCATATTTTTAAGCTTTTAATTTTTTCAAAGCCTCGATGGTAGCTAAAGCATTAGTCAATTTATTTGGAGTTCTTCCCAAACATTTGGCAGTAGCATCTTTAACCCCGGCTAAAGCCAACACTACACGAACAGCGCCTCCGGCTTTAAGACCATTTCCTTCTTTGGCTGGTTTAATGATTACGTCAGCTGCGCTAAATTTAGCGGCAATTTGATGGGCAATAGTTCTGTCCTTCAAATTTATTTTTATAACATTCTTTCTGGCATCAATTTTAGCTTTTTCAATGGAAGCCTGTACGTCTACGCCTTTTCCGAGGCCAACGCCAACAGTTCCTTTTCCGTCACCGATAATTAAAGTAGTTCTAAAACGAAACCTCTTACCTCCGGCAACTACACGGGTAACTCTTCTAAGATCCAAAACTTTTTCTTTAAAATCATCTTTTGGTCCCTCTCTTCTTTTGAAAGAATTTGGTCTGCGGCCAGCAAATCTTGGATTTCTGCTGTTATTATTTGTATTGTTGTTTGTGTTGTTATCCATAAGATTATATTTTAATTCCGGCCTCTCTTGCGCCATCAGCAACAGCCTTTACTCTGCCGTGGTAAAGATATGGACCCTTATTAAAGATAGCATCCTTAATATTCATTTTCTTGGCTTTTTCAGCAATCAAAACTCCTAATTCTTTTGCTTGTTCTGATTTCTTTATTTTCTTTTTGGCTAATTCCCTAGTTGAAGCAGAAGCCAATGTTTTTCCTGAAGCATCGTCAATAAGCTGAGCGTAAGTATATAAATTACTCCTAAAAACAGAAAGTCTTGGTTTTGTGGCGGTTCCAAAAAGCTTAGCTTTATTTCTGATACGCCTTCTTTCTTCTTTTCTATTTTTTTCTTTGATATTTGCCATAATTTTAAAAATTAATTACTAGGCAGCAGCAGCTCCGCTACTAGCTTTTTTACCGGCCTTTCTCCTAACAACTTCTTCTTTATATTTAATTCCAGTGCCTCTATATGGATTTGGTTTCTTTAAGGCTCTGATTTTAGTAGCAACTTGCCCAACTAAATATTTATCCATACCAACGATATTGATATTGCTTTTTTCTACAGTAATTGTAATGCCATTAGGAATTTCGAATCTAATCGGATGAGAAAAACCAATATTCAAAACTAAAGTTTTTCCTTCAACGCTAGCCCTAAAACCTACGCCATTAAACTCTAAAACTTTTTTAAAATCTTCTTTTATTCCGTCGACGGCATTTTGTGCCAAGGCTCTCATAGTACCCCAATTTGCTCTAGTTTGAGGATCTGTTTCAAGCGCTTTAAAAATTAACTGATTTTCTTCTATTTTAGCTTCAATATTAGATAAAATCTTTACCTTCATTATTTTCTTTCCATCTTTAGAAGCAACTTCTAAAACAGCCCCGTCAATTTTAACGGAAACATTTTCTGGTATAGCTATTGGTTTTTTTCCTATTTTACTCATGTTTTTATTTAAATAATCTTAATTACCAAATTTCAAAAAGAAGTTCGCCTCCTAATTTTGCCTTTCTGGCAGATTGTCCGTCCATTATACCCTTTGAAGTAGAAACAATTAAAAGACCAAAGCCTTGTCTTACCGGTCTAATATCTTCATAACCAACATATAAATGTCTGGATGGTTTGCTTAAAATTTTAACTCCGTTTACTATTCCCTTTCCGGTATTATCATATTTCAAATTTATTTCAAAAACCTTTTTTGGAGCCCTGCCCTTTACCTCAACGGCACCAACAAAATTTTTCTTTTCTAAAATATCTAAAATAGCCTTATCCATTATAGAATAATTGGCTTTTATACTTTCGCTTTTTACAGCTTGGGCATTTTTAATTTTTACTAATAAATCTGTATACATAATTTTTGTTTATAGTGATTCTAATCAACTTATCTTACCAGGAAGATTTTTTAACTCCCGGGATTTCTCCGCGACCAGCTAATTCTCTGAAGCAAATTCTGCAAATTCCGAAATCTCTCATATAGCCGTGCTTTCTACCGCATCTAAAGCATCTCCTTACAACACGGGATGAAAACTTTGGTTTCTTTTTTGATCTTGCTACTACTGATGTTTTGGCCATAATTTTTATTTCTTAAAAGGAATTCCTATTTTTTTATAAAATTCGACGGCTTCTTCTTTGGATTTTATCGGATTTTTTGGAACTAGGGTTAACTGAATTCCAAAATTTACTTTAGTTTGTTCCGGAGAAATTTCAGGAAAAACCAAATGTTCTTTAAAACCAAAATTTAAATTGCCGTTTTTATCAATTGCTGTTAAATTAATACCTCTAAAATCTCTTACACGAGGAAGAGTAACGTTTACAATCTTACTAATTAAAGAATTCATATATTTTCCTCTGAGGGTAGTTTTAAGTCCAACAATAGTACCCTGTCTGAGTTTAAAACCAGAAATTGATTTCATGGCCGGTCTTAAAGAAGGTTTTTGTCCGGTAATAGTGGTGATTTCTTTCACTATTTCAGGCAAAACTTTGTCTTCAAAATTAGGTTGAGTAGTTAATCTACCAACTCCAACATTTACAACCGCCTTTTCTAATTTGTTATTTAAATCGTGCTTTTGCATTTTTTACAAGTTCTTAATTTTTTACCACCCTCCATCTTATAGCCAACTCTTGTAGACTGGCCACAACGCGGACAAACCAATAAAACATTGGACGCATTCATTGGTCTGGCAACGCTGATAATTTCGCCTTTTTCTCCCTGACGTTTTGGTTTTTGATGTTTTTTAAACATATTCAAACCCTCAACCAAAACTTTCTTATTTTTAGCATCTACAACCAAAACCTTGCCGGTCTTACCGTTATCTTTTCCTATTAATATTTTAACTGTATCACCTTTTTTAATCTTCATAGTTTCAATTTAATTAAATAACTTCTTCGGCCATGGTAAAAATAGTTTCATAACCACGCTCTCTGATTTCTCTAGGTAATGGACCAAAGATACGAGTAGCTTTTGGTTCTTTCTTATCGTCTATTAAAACAACGGCGTTATCATCGAAACGATAATAAGATCCGTCTTTTCTGTGCTGTGTTTTTCTGGTTCTGACTATAACGGCCTTAACAATATCTTTCTTTTTAACAGCCTTTCTTGGTTCAGCTTTTTGAACAGAAGCAATAATGATATCGCCAATCTCGGCATATCTCTTACGGCATCCGCCGAGCACCCTAAAACAACGAACTGTTTTCGCTCCACTATTGTCAGCAACTTTTAATATAGATCGTTCTTGAATCATAAAAATTAAATCTTTTTAACAACTTTCCATCTTTTATCTTTACTTATCGGCCTAGTTTCTTCTATAACTACTTTATCGCCAGGATGAAACTCATTGTTTTCGTCATGAGCCTTAAACTTGGATGTAGTTTTAAAATATTTTTTATACTTTTCATTTAACTTCAATCTCTCTACTGCTACTACAACAGTCTTTTTCATTTTATCTGAAACAACTACTCCTTCTAATTTTCTATGTTTTACTTCGTTCATAAAATTTATACTTGTTATTTAGTAGTCTTAGAGTTTTTTCTTTCGCTTAAAACTGTATTCATCTGAGCAATTGATTTTTTAGTCTGATTTATCTCTCTTACATTCTTCAATTTGCCAGCTCTTAAATCAACTTGAAGATCCCAAAGCTTATCTTTGCTTTTCTTGATGTCATTTAAAAGCTCTGCGTCGGGTCTATTTTTCAATTGTTCCATTTCTTTGGTCTTCATATATTATACGATTTTTACTAATTATTCAAATTAATTTTTTGAAACTACCTTAGTTCTAACCGGCAATTTGTAACTAGCATGTTTTAATGCCTCTGTAGCGATCTCTTTAGAAACTCCATCAACTTCAAAAAGTATTCTTCCTGGTTTAATGACAACTACATATTTATCTACGTCACCCTTACCTCCACCCAAAGTAACTTCTGGTGGTTTTTTTGTAATTGGCTTATCTGGAAAAACTCTAATCCAAACCTTTCCTTCTCTCTTTAAAAAGTTAGTGATTGTCTTTCTAGCAGCCTCTAATTGCTTTCCATCCATCCAAGCGGGACTCATAGCCTTAAGACCATAAGATCCGTAAGCAATGGTAGTTCCTCTTGTTTCAACAATTCTGTTTTTGGATCTACCTCTCTGCCATTTTCTATGTTTTACTTTTTTTGGCATCAACATATTAGTGTTTTATAAAATTACTTCTCCCTTATAAACCCAGACTTTTATACCGACTGCGCCATAAGTACAAAAAGCTGTTCCTTCTCCGTAATCAATATTTGCTCTCAATGTTTGAAGCGGAAGTTTTCCCTTAGCTAACCACTCTCTTCTTGCGATTTCAGATCCATCCAATCTACCAGAAAGTTTAATTTTAATACCTTCTACTTCCTTGTTTTGCATAACAGACTCAATATATTTCTTGATCGTTCTTCTAAATGGCATTCTTTTTTCTAAATCCCAAGCAATACTCTGAGCTATAAAATTTGCAGAAACATCATTTCTTCTTAATTCTTCAATATTTAAACTAATAGCAAAATCAGTTTTAGCCTTTCTTTCTTTGAAAAGTTTAACTAGAGAGTCTTCAATGGCTTTGCGTAATTCATCTACGCCCTTTCCACCCCTACCAATAACCAAACCTGGTTTAGCAACTTTAATATAAACTCTGTAATTGTTATTACTTTTTTCTATTTCAATCTTATCAATACCAGCGAGTTTTATCTTGTTTTTGATTATTTTTCTAATCAAAACATCCTCTTCCAAGATTTCCTTGAAATTCTTTTTCTGAAACCAACGGGAGTTCCATCCCCTGGTTATTCCTGTCCTATATGAATCTGGTCTTATTTTTTGTCCCATAGTTTATATTTTTATCTCTATTTAAACGCTTTTTCTTCTAAACATCTTCTTTACAAATCCCGGTTTATTTTCTGCTGAAGCAGAAACATCTTTTATCTCCTTATCTTTGTTTTCCTGTTTCGACTGTTTTGCTTCTTTTGCGATTTTCTTTGCGTCTTTTGCTTTTTTCGGATTCGCAGTATTGAATTTGCTCGTTTTCTTTTTATCAACTTCTTTCAAAACTATTGTTATGTGAGAAGTTCTCTTTAAAAGAGGCGTGGCTCGTCCCATTGAACGAGGCAAAAATCTCTTAAAGGTAGGACCTTCATCTACCGTTATTGATTCAATAACTAATTTTTCAGAATCAGCTTTCCTGTTGTTTACCATGTTGGCAACAGCAGATTTTAAAAGTTTTAAAATAGGTTCAGCTGCTCTTTTGGATAAAATCATGAGCTGAGCCTCGGCTTCGTTTGCCGGCATTCTCTTAATAAGGTTGGCAACAAGTCTCGCTTTATCAGGAGTTATGTGCAAATGTTTCAATTTTACTGTTTCTCTAAGCATAGTTAATAATTTATATATTATTTTTTAGCTGGAGCTGGAGAAGCTGCGGGTTTAAGAGCCGCGGCTGCTTCCAAATCTCTTTGCATTTTACCTCCGTGCTTTACAAATTTTCTGGTCAAAGAAAATTCGCCAAGCTTGTGGCCGACCATTTCTTCTTTCACAAATACTTCAACGTGAATCTTTCCGTTATGAATTCCTAAAGTAAAACCAACCATTTCTGGTGAAATTACAGAATCCCTAGACCAAGTCTTAATAACCGTTTTATCTCCGGCTTTTAACTTAGAAATCTTTTTTAATAATTTTGGATCTACAAATGGACCCTTGTTGCTTGATCTAGACATAGTAGTTTAATTTTATTTCTTTCTTCTTTGAATAATAAATTTATTTGACCTCTTCTTTTTGTCACGAGTCTTGCGTCCTCCGGTAATATTGCCCCAAATATCTTTAGGCTTCCTGGTTCCTCTTTGGGTTCTACCTTCACCACCACCGTATGGGTGATCGCAAGGATTCATAACCTTACCACGAACTGTTGGTCTAATACCCAAATGCCTGGATCTTCCGGCTTTTCCAATAACGGTTAAACTGTAATCTGGATTGGAAACCTGTCCAAGAGAAGCCAATGAGCTAGCCAAAACCTTTCTTACTTCGCCAGAGCTAAGTTTTAAATTAACAAATCTACCTTCTTGTCCCAATATTTCAGCAAATGAACCAGCAGACCTAACCAATTTTCCACCCTCGCCTGGAGCGAGTTCAATATTGTGGACTAAATAACCAATAGGAATATTTTTTACCATCATTCTATTGCCTGTTTTTAAAGGAGTGGTTTCAGCGGTAATTATTTCATCACCAACTTTCATATCTTTTGGTGCTAAAATATATCTTCTTTCTCCATCTTTATAAATAACCAAAGCAATAAAAGCTGTTCTATATGGATCGTATTCAATAGTTTCTACACGTCCCGGAATATTAAGCTTGTTCTGATTAAAATCAACCATTCTGTACATTTTTTTATTTCCACCTCCCTGATGTCGAGTAGTGATTCTGCCCTGACTATTTCTTCCGGCGCAATCCTGTAACTTTTTAGTTAAAGACTTAAAAGGAGCGGTCTTGGAAAGAACGCTGTAATCAACAACAGTCATTTGTCTTCTTGATGGAGTTGTAGGTCTAAAGCTTTTCATAAAATTATTGTGGTAGTATATCTAATTTTTGTCCTTTTTTCAAAGTCACTATGATTTTTTTATATCCTGGTTTAACACCAATGCTTCTGCCGAGTCTTTTTTTCTTTGACTTAACATTTAAAACGTTAGTTTTTTCAACTTTTACGTTGTACTGTGATTCAACAATTTTTTTGATTTCGCTAACAGTGGCTTTATTGTCAACCAAAAAAATATATTTTCCTAGTTCGCTACCGCGAATAGCTTTCTCGGTAATTATTGGGTTTTTTATTAAAAATTTATTTGCCATATTTTTCTAATGTTACTTTATCCATTAAAATATTTTTATGATTTAAAAGCTCGTAGGCATTTAAATTCTCAGGAATTAAATTTGTAGAATTCTTCAAATTTCTGGTAGCTAAAGTAGCATTTTTATTACCCTTATCTATTAAAATCAAAGCAGATTTTCCGCCCGTAATCTTTTTAACCATATCGGCAATAGCTTTAGTTTTTGGAGAAGCCATTTCAAAATTTTCAACCAATTTCAATTCTCCGTCTTCAGCTTTTCTGGCGAGAGCCACCAATAAAGCCTTCTTAAGCATTTTCTTGTTTATTTTTTTGGAAAAATCCGTTTCCTTTTTAGGTCCAAAAGTAACACCACCACCCTTCCACAATGGAGACCTGATAGATCCTTGTCTTGCGCGGCCAGTTCCTTTTTGTTTCCATGGTTTTCTACCACCTCCGGAAACTTCGCCTCTACCTTTTGTATTGGCAATAACTTGTCTGGAATTAGCAAGAATAGAATCAACAACCTGCTTAATTAAAAGAGGGTTCCATTTTATTTGCAAAAATTTAGGAAGCTCCATCTCCCCTGCCACTTCTCCTTTTTGATTGTAAATTTTAATAGCTGTCATATTTTTTACTTAGCAGAAACTGCTTTTTTAATTTCAACTCCGCTTCTGTTGTTTCCCGGTACAGAACCGTGAAGCAAAATCAATCCATTTTCTTTATCAACAGAAACGATTCTTAAATTCTTTATAGTTTTTCTAGCGCCTCCCATTCTTCCGGCCATTTTTCTTCCCGGCAAAACACGCTGTGGAGCGGTGCTACCGATAGAACCAGGAGCTCTCAATCTATTTTTTTGACCGTGAGTCTGAGGACCTCCACCAAAACTATATCTTTTTACAACACCCTGCCAACCATGTCCTTTTGTTGTACCAGAGACTGTAACCAATTCTTCTTCTTTAAAATTTTCAGCAGACTCTTTCTTCTCAAGTTTAATAACCGACACCGGGTAAACGATATCGTTCTTGAAAATCTGAGTCATTTTTATTTTTGTTCCTTTTGTTATGTCCATGTCTATGTTTGTCTAAAAAAATAATTCGAGACAAACTCGAATTATTTTTTAAACAGTGAATATATATTACACCATTTTAATTTCTATTTCAACCCCCGAAGGTAAATTGAGATTAGAAAGCGATTCGATAATTGCCTGGTTTGGATTCATGATGTCCAAAAGTCTCTTGTGGACCCTCAGCTCGAATTGCTCTCTTGAATTTTTATCAATAAAAGTTGAGCGATTAACGGTGTATTTTTTAATTTCCGTTGGCAGAGGGATTGGCCCCACAATTTCAGCATCCTGTCTTTTGGCAGTTTCAATAATCTGCCTGCAAGTGTTGTCTATCAACTTGTGGTCGTAAGCCTGAATCCTTAACCTTAATTTTTCTTTTTCAATGTCTTTTTTTGTCATACGTTTTAAAAGGCAAATAAGTAGAAACTACCTAAGGCCTTGTATGTTCCAAAACTTATTTAACAATTTTGGTAACGACTCCAGCGCCAACTGTTTTACCTCCTTCTCGGATAGCAAAACGCTGTTTTTCTTCTAAAGCAACCGGAGCAATCAATTTAACAACGAACTTTACTGTATCGCCAGGCATAACCATTTCCATGCCTTCTGGCAAAGTAACTTCACCTGTAACGTCAGTAGTTCTGATATAAAATTGTGGCTTGTATCCTTTAAAGAATGGAGTGTGTCTACCACCTTCTTCTTTACTAAGAACGTAAACCTCTGATTCGAAGTCTGTATGAGGAGTAACGCTGCCTGGTTTAGCCAAGACTTGTCCTCTCTCTACATCTTCTTTCTTCAAACCTCTCAAAAGAATACCTACGTTATCACCAGCAGTACCTTCGTCCAAAACTTTTTGGAACATTTCGATACCTGTAACAACTGTTTTCTGAGTTGGCTTGATACCAATGACTTCGATTTCTTCGTTAACTTTAACACTTCCTCTTTCTACTCTACCGGTAACTACAGTACCTCTTCCTTCAATGGAGAAGATATCTTCAACCGGCATTAAGAATGGCTTACCAGTTTCTCTAACTGGATCTGGAATGTATTCATCTAAAGCTTTTATAAGATCTAAAATAGGTTTAGCATCTGGCTCGTCAGCTGATTTAGTAGCTAAGGCCTTTACTGCAGAACCACGAATAACTGGAGTATTTGCTCCATCAAAGTGATACTTTGTAAGAAGCTCTCTGACTTCAGATTCAACTAAGTCAATAAGTTCTGGATCGTCTACCATATCAGTCTTGTTAAGAAAAACAATAAGATTTGGTACACCTACCTGATAAGCTAACAAGATGTGCTCTCTGGTTTGAGGCATTGGACCGTCAGCAGCAGAAACAACGAGAACGGCGCCATCCATCTGAGCAGCACCGGTAATCATGTTTTTGATATAGTCGGCGTGTCCTGGAGCATCAATGTGAGCATAATGTCTCTTTTCAGATTCATACTCAGAGTGGTGCAAAGCAATAGTAATACCACGAGCTTTTTCTTCTGGGGCGTTATCGATTTGATCTACGCCTTCTTCTTTCTTAGCCCAACCCTTTAAAAAGAGAACGTGGGTAATAGCGGCTGTTAAGGAAGTTTTGCCGTGGTCAACGTGTCCAATAGTACCGACGTTAACGTGTGGCTTAGTTCTTGCGAATTTTTCTTTTTCTGCCATAGTTTTATTTTTTAATTAATTATTATTTTTTAATTTATTGTTGTCTGCCAACAAGCAGACGAAACAGTCTATTTATTTTATACGAAAAATATACTTTTTGTCAATAAGAAATAATGTGAATTATTTTTTACCTTCAATAATTTGCTGAGCTACGTTTGGAGAAACCTCAGCATAGTGATCAAACTCCATTGTGAATGTTCCTCGACCCTGCGTCATAGAACGAAGTTTTGTGGCATAGCCAAACATTTCAGAAAGCGGAATCATTGCGTCAATAACTTTAATATTCATTCTATCGCTCATTGCTTCGATCTGACCTCTCTTTGAATTAAAGTCTCCTGTTATATCACCCATGTATTCTGTAGGAGCCAATGATTGAACTTTCATAATAGGCTCGAGAAGAATTGGTTTGGCATTTGAAGCAGCAGATCTGAAAGCCATAGAACCGGCGATTTTGAAAGCAGCTTCGGAAGAGTCTACATCATGATAAGATCCATCGTATAAAGTTACTTTTATATCTACCATTGGGAATCCGGCAACAACACCTTTTGTCATAGCTTCCACAACGCCTTTTTCAATAGGAGCGATAAATTCTTTTGGAATAGCGCCTCCTTTAATATCATTGATAAATTCAAAACCCTTTCCTTTTTCGCTTGGCTCAATTTTAAGCTTACAATGTCCATACTGTCCGCGACCTCCTGATTGCTTAATATATTTTCCTTCGGCCTCACCTTTATTTTTAATAGTTTCTTTATAAGCAACTTGTGGCCTTCCTACATTTGTCTGAACGCTAAATTCTCTTTTCATTCTTTCTACTAAAACGTCCAAATGTAATTCGCCCATACCTTCAATAATAGTATCTCCTGTTTCAGGATCACCGCTAACACGGAAAGTAGGATCTTCTTCAGATAAACGTCTAAGAGCCATACCCATTTTTTCCTGGTCAGCTTTTGTTTTTGGTTCAATTTTCATTGAGATAACCGGCTGAGGAATAGAAATTTTTTCCAAAATAATTGGATTATTTTCATCGCAAAGAGTATCTCCCGTAGTAGTATCTTTCAAACCTACTATTGCACCTAAGTTTCCGGCAGAAATTTCATCTACTTCTTCTCTATGATTTGCGTGCATTCTTACAATACGGCTAATTCTTTCTTTTACATTTTTTGTAGAATTCAAAACATAACTACCCTTCTTCATAACACCAGAATAAACTCTAAAATAAGTTAAGCTACCGACAAATGGGTCGGCTGCAATTTTAAAAGCCAGGGCAGCTAAAGGCTCGCTTTCGTCCGGCTTTCTAAAAATAGGTTCGCTGGTTTTAAAATCAATTCCTTTAGTTGGAGGCAAATCTAATGGTGACGGCAAATAATCAACTACGGCGTCAAGCATTAGCTGTGTGCCTTTATTTTTTAAAGCCGATCCAGTTAAAACGGGAATTAACTTAACGGACAAAGTAGCTTTTCTTAATACCCTTTTTAAATCTTCCAAAGGAGCTTCTTTTCCTTCTAAATAATCAGACATCATCTTGTCGTCATTTTCTACAATCTTTTCAATAAGTTCATGTCTCCATTTCTTAGCCTCTTCTTTCATATTTTCCGGAATTTCAGATTCAACTATTTTTTCTCCTTTATCTCCTTCAAATGTATAGGCCTTCATTCTTAGTAAATCCACTACGCCGGCAAAATTACTCTCAGAGCCTATTGGAAGCTGAAGGGCGATGGCATTTGGATTTAATCTTTCTCTAATTGATTTAAAGCTGTTTTCAAAGCTAGCGCCCAAACGATCCATTTTATTTATAAAACAAATTCTTGGAACATTATATTCGTCGGCATACCTCCAGTTTGTTTCAGATTGCGGCTCTACGCCGGATACACCGTCAAATACAACAACGGCACCGTCTAAAACACGCAAAGATCTTTTAACTTCGATTGTAAAGTCGATATGTCCAGGAGTATCAATAACATTAAAGCGATGTTCAAAAGCTTTATCTCCATGCCTATAACTTGGAACCCAGAAACAGGTAGTAGCAGCAGAAGTAATGGTAATACCCCTTTCTCTTTCCTGATCCATCCAATCCATAACCGCCTCACCTTCGTGCACTTCACCTATTTTATGAGAAACTCCTGTATAAAAAAGAATTCTTTCTGAAGTTGTGGTTTTACCGGCGTCAATGTGAGCAACAACGCCGAAATTTCTTGTTTTTTCTAATGAATAATGTGGTGTAGCCATATTTTTTAAATTAATTTATTTTAAATATTTAGTTATTTCATTTACTATTCCTTCAACTTCATCGACTAATTCTTTTGTTATTCTCTTTCCTCTTGTATCGTTTAAATTTTTATAAGCAACTTCTACCCTTTCTTTTAATTCTTTTTTTAAATCACTTGGGATAGACTCCGCTTCAATTGACTGAAGAAAACTTTCTGAGGCAAGAAGCGGTGAATAAAGAGAGTTGATTCTATATTTACTATTTCTATCTTCTTCCCATTTTTTAAGCGCTTCGGGGTTTGTTCGGGTCGCTTCTTGTAGTTTATCTTTTTCTTCGCTAGACAAAAATTCTCCAGGATCATCTGATCTGGTTTTAAATTTAAGAAATACCCTCCTAGCGGTTTCTGAAAAATGAAATTTAGGTTTTTCTCCCTCTCCTTCAAACATTATCTTGAGAAATGAGCAAAAGCTCTATTGGCTTCAGCCATTCTGTGAGTATCCTGCTTCTTCTTGATAGCTGCACCTTCGTTGTTAGCTGCAGACATAAATTCTTCAGCTAATTTTTCTGACATAGGCTTACCCTTTTTATTTCTTGCGACTTCAATAATCCATCGGCTAGCCAAAGTAAATCTTCTTTCTGGTCTAACTTCTTTAGGAATCTGATAGTTTGCGCCACCAATTCTTTTTGTACCTACTTCAACTATTGGTGAAACATTTTCAAAAGCCTTATCAAAAATAGCAAGCGGATCGCCTTTTGTTTTTTCTTTTATAATATCCAAAGCATCATATAAAACTTTTTCAGCAACAACTTTTTTGCCGTCTTCCATTAAATAATTAATAAACCTGCCAATGGCAACGCTATTATATTTAAAATCTGGCAAACGCTCTCTTTTGTAATTTCTTTTTTTTCTCATAAATTATTTAAAAAGTTTTCGTAATTGACTGAATTTATTTTGGTCTCTTTGCGCCATACTTGGATCTCTGTTGCTTTCTGTCTACGCCACCAGTATCCAAAACGCCTCTAACAATGTGATATCTGACACCTGGCAAATCTTTTACCCTACCTCCTCTAATCATAACTACAGAGTGTTCCTGCAAGTTGTGACCTTCGCCCGGAATATAAGCTGAAACTTCCATGCCGTTTGTTAAACGAACACGAGCAACTTTTCTAAGAGCTGAGTTTGGTTTTTTCGGAGTAGTCGTAAAAACTTTCAAACAAACACCTCTCTTAAAAGGAGAAGCGGTTCTTTTTGGTTTATTTAATATTGTGTTGAAATAACGTAAAAGCGCCGGAGATTTTGTCTTCGTAACTTTTGGACTTCTTCCTTTTTTTATAAGTTGTCGTATTGTCGGCATAAGTGCTAAAAATAAGTAATAATTATTTTATACAAGTTTCTATAATATAGCAAATAAAATATAAGTTCGTCAATGCCACAGACAAATATTTTTATTATATAAAACAAAAACTACATGATAGCGGCAGGACCAACTATCAAACGATATCCAAAAATAACTATTGGAGATAAAAGACTCAGCATCCCTCCAAATAAAAGAAGAATTATTAAAAGAGTTCCATATTGCTCGAGTTGTAGCCAAAATCTTTCTGCCTTACCAGACAAAAATGCGAAAGCAATTCTGGATCCGTCAAAAGGCGGGACTGGAATAAGATTGAAAAAGCCTAGAAGCACACTCATAAAAACCAACACATTTATAAGCACAAAGACATTCGCAAAAATGGGACTAGCGGCAATAGCCGGAAAACCTGCCATTATTCTAAGCGCCAATCCAAAAATAATTGCTATTAAAAAATTAGACATTGGCCCGGCAGCAGCTATTAAAGCCCCGTCTCTTTTTGGATTTTTTAAATTAAACGGATTAAATGGAACGGGCTTGGCCCAACCCAAAATAAATGGGCTTCCTGTGATTATAAATAGAAATGGCACTAAAAATGATCCAAAAAACTCTAAATGTTTTATTGGATTAAGAGTTAATCTGCCAAGCTCTTTGGCTGTATTGTCTCCTAATTTATAAGCCATTAATCCATGAGAAATCTCATGTATTATAGTTAAAAAGATCAAAACAATAACCTGATAAAGCTGTCCTAATAGTTGGTCGCTCATAATAACCTATTTTACTAAAATAAAGTGATAATCTTTTTTGCCTCTTTTAACTAAGATATACTTACCCTGCAATGCGTCTTTTCTACTTACTTTATAGTCCAATTCGGCAATTTTTTCTCCATTTATCTCAATAGCCTTGTTTTCCACGTCTTCTCTAGCCTGTCTCTTAGAATCAACTACTTTTGCAGACACCAAGAATTCGGCAATCGGCAATTCGGCAATTCGGCAATCGGCAAAATTGCCGAATTCCTTAACCGCACTACCAGAAAAAACCTCTTGAAGCTCCTTTTTACCCAATTCCCTTACTTTTCCATAAAAAAGCAATGGGGAAATTTTTTCGGCTCGGCTTACCGATTCTTCACCATGAACAAATTTAGTAACTTCTCTAGCCAAGGCTTTTTGAGCCTCTCTTTTTTCCGGTTCTTTAACTAATGATTCTTCAAGTTTTTTAATCTCATCCAAAGACAAAAAAGTGTAATATTTTAAAAACTTAATAACACTCGCGTCTTCAACGTTTATAAAAAATTGATAAAAATGATATGGGGAAGTCATTTTTTCATCAAGCCATATCGCCCCGCCCTCACTTTTTCCAAATTTTGTACCATCCGCTTTTGTTACTAACGGCATACTTAAAACCAAGGCTTCCTTGCCGGTTTTCTTTCTAATCAATTCTATTCCCGCAGTCATATTGCCCCACTGATCGCTTCCACCAACTTGCATAGTGCAATTATATTTTTGGAATAAATTAAAAAAATCAACAGACTGCAAAATCATATAAGTAAACTCTGTAAAAGAAATGCCCGTGGTCATTCTTTTTTGAACAGATTCCTTACTAATCATTTCATTTATAGTGAAATGCTTTCCGATATCGCGAAGAATATCTATGAGAGATATCTTTTTTATCCAATCGTAATTATTTACAAACAAAACTCCTTTTTTCCAGATTAAACAATCAAAATCAAAAAATCGAGAAAGCTGTTTTTTTAATCCGCAAACATTTTTCTTTACGATTTTTAAATCTAAAAGATTTCTCTCTTGTGATTTTCCGCTCGGATCACCAATGAGTCCGGTAGCGCCACCCACAAGTACGATCGGTTTTAAACCAGCTTCTTTTAATCTTTTAATAAATACAATTGGCAACAAACTACCTATGTGCAAACTCTCTGCGGTTGGATCAAAACCAATATAAAATTTTCCACCTTTTTTGGATAAATATTCTTTTACGGATTCTTCACCCGAAGTCTGAAAAATAAGCCCCCTTTCTTTTAGCTCGGAAAATAAGTCCATTTTTATTTTAATTTTTTAATTTAGGGTATAAAGTCGGGTCAATCTTTCTCTCAAAACAAACCAATCCGTCTGCATGATCCCAATTTTCTTCATAATAACCCTTGCCCATTGGTATTTCTGACAAGCTTCTTCCAATTAATCCAAAATTTGAAGGCAAATTAAATTCGGCGCAAAGTTCAAACGTTGTTTCGTCTTTTGCTTTATATGCATAAGACTTTAAACTTTGCGGATCAACAGGAGCTTTAAATCCGGAAATATCATCTGATAATTCATTTAAATTTTTTGGCAAAACTTCTTTTCTTTGCCAGTGATATATTATCTGGCTTTGAATATTTCTTAAATCGTTTAGCTTCTGTTCGTCGAATTTATAAAGTCTTGCTTTAAAAGGAGATCCGGCTGTAAAAAATCCAGCTACGATACTCAATAAAATGAACAAGGAAACTCCGTAGGCAAACACCTTAACTTGTTTTTGAGAAATAGCATTTTTTAAATCTTTTTGGTAATACCAAAAAATCATTCCGGCAACCAAAAGAACAACAAAGATCTTTAATACAAATCTACTAGTCATATCTCCTCCTAAAAAATTGAAAATCAAAACTACTAAATCGGTAATGATAGTTATTCCGGCCGCAAACAAAGTAAAATAAACCAACCATTTTCTAAGTTTGTATTCTCTTTTTTCCGGCATAATCGCATACTCACCATTTAACATCTTTGAAACAAAGATATAAACAGGAAAAATAATAATTAGCGTGGCCATAGCATAACGAATAGCTCCGGAAATACCACTATAACTTGCATAAGCTAAAGGATCCGGAAATAAAACATTAATATACTGAAAAAGCAACGTAATTATACTTGCAGCGCTCATATATAGAGCAATTATCGCCAAAAGGTGCAAGAAAAAATCTTTTGGAGAGTTTTTAGTATTTTCCATATATAAATTATATCATATCAAACTATGTTCAAGAACGACTTGCATTTATTATAAGAAGGGCTATATTGGTGGGTAGCAGCTTAAAAGAAGTAAAGGAGAGGCCTATGACCGAAAATGAATTGGAAAAGGAAGTTGTAGGGATTTGCAAAAATCCCAAAAAGGAACGGACCATTTTCCGGCTGATAAAAAAGAAGTTTGCCGGACTGGAGCACAAAGATTTTCATAATCTCATGCTCAAGCTTATATACCGCGGCTCTCTGGAAGTGACCCTGGACTGGCGTCTTCAGACTCCTGATCCGGCAGGTCTCTACAACAAAACCCCCGCATAACGCGGGGGTTTTTCTTTTTTAAAACTTAAAATAAATGAAAATTGATTATTCTAATAGCAAAATATATAAAAAATATTGAGATACTAACCATGGCGATATTTGTAATTAATCCCGGTCTTAATTCTTTTGGAAGACGAAAATTATTTAAATAAATTAAGATCGGCGTATAAATAGCCATAGTTAAACCACCAAGAACAGCAGAAATAACCAATAACGTAAACGGTTGTTCAAGAGGAATGAGTAAGGCGCCAATGAAAATAATTGACGAGATAGTAATGTAATAAAAATGACTCAATGAAGCATTTTTAAGCCAAGACAAATATTTTTTAAAAGGACCTGTACGGGAATTGGTATGTAAAATATCACTAACTATTCTAGTTAACGCATCGATAACCGTCCACATAACAGAAAACAACATTAAAAAAGCCATGATTAAAAATAGTTTAAAACCAGGAACGCCCCATTTTTCGCCAAAAATATGAGCTTGAGTTACCGCCACCTGAAGACCTTCCGGCACTATACCGAGAGGCACCAAAACTGCGAATGCATTTACACTCAATAAAAACAAAGTTACAAAACCGAGCAGCCAAAATATAATTCCCTGGTCAATACGCACATATCGCATCCAATTTTTCCATTTTTTTAAATTATCTTCATTTATATCAAAAGTGTATCCAAGTGGCTCCACTGCTTCATATTCTCCGGTTATAGGATTTTTTATTCTACCCACATATTTTGCCATACCCATTTGCTTGTCTCTATACCAAAGGGAAACACACAGATTCAGCATTCCCCCTGCGCCAGCAAAAACAACAGCACTAAGCAAGACATTTATATCTACACCACTCGGCACTGAGCCAAAACTTACTAGTCCTATAAATGCCTGTTTTAAAACTGGCCAACTTATATTTCCAAAACTGATCATTAAAAGCATTCCAAAAAAAATTGGAACTATTATTTTTAAAGTATTTTCCAACATTTCATATGCCACCCGTCCACTAAAAGTTAAAACTAAAGCGAGACCAAGCGATGCCCAGGCCCAATATAGATAATTTCCAAAACCAAAAAGCTCTTTTAAAATAGTGCCGATAGCACTTGCCCATCCCGGCCAAATATATAAAAGCGGAGCGGCTACAAGCCAAAAAATAGCTGACCATTTAAAAACTCTGGCTGAAGAAGTAAAAAAACCTTCGCCTGTAGCCAATGCGTGTCTGGCCACTTCCTGGTTTATAAAAAATTGCGCAGAAATACCAATTAAAGCCAGCCAAAGCAAGCTTAGTCCGTATTTAACTATAAGATGCGGCCACATTATTAATTCACCGGTGCCAATAGCCAAACCCATGACCACCACGCCCACACCCAAAGCTTTTTTCCAAGATGGAGCTTCCGGCAAATCTCTTTTTTCTAATTCAAAAAAATTTTCCATTTTAAAACTATTCTTGCCCCATTTTCCAAACAGCCCACAAAGCAGAAAGCGATGCTATGAAAAACATAACTGTTAAAATATTTCCCGACATATTCCAATTAAAAAACTTTGCAGAATCATAAACTACATAAATAGAAAAAGTTAACGCCATTCCATACGCACAAATCGCTCTCTTTTTAATTGCTCCATATAAAAGCATAAATACTACCGCCATTTCTATAATTATTGAAAATAGTTGTAATGTTTCCATATATCTATTATACACTACTAAAAAAATCTAAAACTCACAGGAAAAAGTTAAGATTGACTAAGCGCCAAATATCTGTTATAATATATAATGTTCTTTAAAATCAGACAGTTAATGGAGGTGTGCGATGAAAAACATCGTGAGCCAGATGTTCCAAAAACTGTTTGATCCCGAAGCGCCAGAGAAAAGGTCCTTATCTATTCACCAGGAGCATGAAATACTCATAAAACTGGAGAAGGCGGGACTTAATCCTCAGGACGCCCAGAGGATCATTCAGTCAAAAGGAAATGTGATTGCGGAAGAGATACTGCACGTTCTTCGTAACGGCTTGTACGAGCCCACGAAGAGTCACAAGATGGCGAAGGAAGTTATGAAAGATAATTTCTTCGGCATCGAAGACGTAATGGAGCAGTTCAGTCTCCGTCCGACCAGGGAGCAGCTTAAAAAGCTGGCAGATATCCCCTTCTCGAAAACCACTCTCGAGGCGTGCAAAGATACGCATGTCTTGGTAGCGGTTTTCCCGATGTCGATACTGGAAATGGTGGAAAACGAACTTTTCCGCCCCCTTTTCAATATTGGCAATCCGGGGAACAAACCCTGGTTTAAAAGGGAATACTTCTCCTGGGACGAGGGCGTCGTGCAATGGTGTCTCGTTCGCAAGAATCCCCCGGAAAGCTCTTTCTTAAAAGATTGGGCTGAACAACTGGGGCAGTTCGGAACGGAATCGGATCCCGCTCAGATACGCATCGCGGTTTATGCCACGCTCGGATATTTCTTGAAAACAGGAAAGAGATTATTCGAGGAAAACATGGCCCGCTGCGCGGAATTAGACATGAGCGGACGCAGGGTGACCATCGGACCCTTCAAGGACGACGGCATCCGCATTCAGGCCTGGTGGGACGACAATCGCTGCTACTACGTCGGCTCCGCCTCGGTCCGGAAAACAGAATCCGAACCATAAAAACCAATCCCCTCATTTGTCAGATGACAAATGAGGGGATTTTTAATTATTAAATATTTTTTATTTTTTAAAAATTTTTAAACCCACAGCTCCCAAAATAATACCTAAACAATTCATAATTAAATCCCAATTAGTATCAAATGTAATAAATTCTCCATAGTGGCCAAGCATCTGCGTACCAAACAATGTATCGCCAAACAATTCATATCCCTCCCAAACTATGCCTCCTAAAAATACAATCAATATAGACCACGATAACGATTTTTTAAAATCGTAGTTTCTCCAACCCTGAAGCGATCTGGTAAGTACAATGGTGAAAATAAAAGAATTCAAAAAATGAACAATTTTGTCATATTGAATACCAATTTCATAAAGCTGAAAAAATCCCAAAGCCCCTAAAGCTCCGAGTACTAGACCAAAAGTTATTCCGGCCTGAATCATATCTACTACCTTTTCCTGTTCTGTATTTTTCGGTTTTAAAAATAATCTAGGCAAGCAAACTAAAAACGCCGAAACAAAACCCATTAGACCCATAAAAATAGGATTATAAAAATCTGGGAACCACGCCCTTTGTCCAAACAAAAGCGCCAATCCCCCAACAACAAAAAGCACGGATACAATTCTAGCAATTTTCTTCATATGAATTAATTATAGTATATTTAAGAAACAAAAAATCCGCCCAAGAAGGCGGATTTTTCTATACGCATTATTATACGCGCTTTACGTTCTTTGCAGCTGGTCCTTTTTCTGTATCAACCACTTCAAAGCTGACTTTATCGCCAACTTTCAAATCGTCAAACATAACGCCGCTCAATTCTTTAGAATGAAAAAATAAGTCTTTTGTTTCTCCTTCTCGAGAAATAAATCCAAATCCTTTTTCTGTAAGAGTTTTAATTGTTCCTTCCATGTGATGTGTTTATATATTTTATACTTAGAAAATTCGACTAATTTTTTCCGTCCTATTTACTATTTAATAGTACCTTTAAATAAGAATAAAGCAATGACTTGGCCGCTTTTAACCCAATATTTCCCTAGTCAGTTCCGCTATACCAATTTTCTTCTTAGCAGAATAAGGAATTATTTTTACTCCCATCGCTAAGTCTGTTATTTTTTTTAGCTCTTTCTGGTGTTGGGATTTTTTCATTCTGTCTATTTTATTCGCCACTATCACAATATCCTTTTCTTTTTCCTGTAAATAGCTCAGTGTTTTCAAATCACTTTCGGTTAAGCCGACATTTGCATCAATAATAAGCACGACTTTCTTTTGTTTATATGCCGATTCAAACAAATACCAAAAAATCAATTGCTGAAGCTTTTCTCTACCGCCGTGAGAATCTTTGGCAAAGCCATATCCCGGCAAATCAATTAAATAAACAGATTCGTTTATTAAAAATAAATTTATTTGCTGCGTTCTTCCCGGAAAAGAACTTGTGATGGCTAGATCTTTTTGGTGAGTTAAAGAATTAATAATGCTGGATTTTCCAACATTTGAACGTCCGATAAAAGCAATTTGAGGAATATCTTTTTCCAGAAATTCGTCCGGTCCCACAATGCCTTTTACAAATCTTGCTGATTTTATTTCCATATCTTAATTTAAAAATTAAACTCTTCGGAATGCATTAAATTTTTACTAATGCCTTTTGCCGCAAATTGTTCTTTCAATGCCCTTATCATAGGAGGTGGGGCGCAAAGAAAAATATCATTGGCATTGCTTAATCGCCCGGATGTCTTTTGTATAAAATCAGCGTCTATTCTATATCCTTCGTCGGAATAGACTGTAATTACTTTAAAATTATTGCTTAAAGACATAGAAATATTTTCCAATAAACCCAAATATACAGCTTCGCCGACGTTTTTCACGCAATAGTATAAATCTATTTTATATCCGTCTTCTTTGGTTAAAGATTTAGCCATACTTAAAAACGGCGCAATACCTATGCCTCCGGCTATCCATATCTGATTTTTATTTTTTGCAACTTTATAATCAAAGACTCCAAATGGACCTTCTATCTTAGCCATAGTTCCAGGTAAAATATTTTTTAACTTAGCGGTATGGTCACCGAGATTTTTTACCAATATTGAAAGCTTGTTTTCATTTGGAGCGGAAGTCGTAGAAAATGGGTGACCTTCCCTACCGATGTTTTTATCTAAAAAATTAATAAAAATAAATTGGCCAGGCTTAAACTTCATTGTTTTATTTATTGGCTCCATATTTATTTCATAAATAATATCGCTCAAAACTTTAACTTCAGATATTTTATATTTATATTTTCTTATTAAAAACCAACCAAATACTGTGTGGTATAGAAACGCCGCCAATCCTAAACCAGCCAGGCTAAGCATATAGACTCTAAGAGGCATATATCTGGCTACATCGCTAGGAATAAAATAGACATGCAAAGATGCTAAGAAAAATGCAAAGCCCATAAATTTATGGGTTATTTTCCAAATATTATATTTCGGGCGAAGCCAAAGCGTAAGCGTGATTAATAAAATTAAAATCATCAAAGAAACCTGTCCGTATGTTTTTGGTAAAAAGGATCCAATAGAGAAAAAATTTAAAGCCCCTGAAAAACTACCTCTGCCGTAACGACCAAGTAAAAACAAAGGGTGTAAAACCAACAAGAAAACAGCTATTTTTCCAACTAAAGCGTGTTTTATATAGACCTTGTTTAGCCCGTTAAAAAACTTTTCCAAAATATGCAGGTGACTGCTCAAAATCAAATTAACCGCAAACAAAGACGCACCCACTAAGCCTGCCAATCTGCCAATATCTGTTAATCCGGCGGCTAAAGACACAAATCTTTCCACTGGCATATTAAACCACAAAACAACAGGCGTTAAGGCAAGTAGCGCAATTATAAATATTCCCGAATATTTTTTTAGAATCATCCCTTAATTATACACCAAGAAAACCCTATTCCTCCAAAATTTTAATTTCCTTTACCAGCAATTCATTCTCTCCCCTCAAAGATCCTGACACCAAAACCCTCTTTCCGCCAAAAGACATTTCTAGTGGCGAGCTTATAGCCATGCACTGCGCGAATCCGTTTGGGGCTACGCACATACTTGCCTCGTTTATTGTCAGTTCCTTTGAAAGTGCCGGGCTCCCAGGCTCTTCATAAATTAAATATAAGATATTTGGTTTCTGACCGGGATTGTTTGTGGTTATCACTCCACTGTGGCTAAAATCTATTTTTGCTTCAAGGGCGTTTGGACACGGCGCAAATTCGCAATTTGGAGCCACCCTGCCAACATAGCTTCCGTCTGGGCACATTTTTGCATCCATAGTGCAAAAAACCTGCTCGTTTGTTTCTTTATTCTTTAAAATCACGTAAACCCTTGTTCCTATGGCAACTACAAGTAAAAAACTTATTAAAATAATTGTTGATTTTTTCATATTATTTATTCAGTAGCAATTATCATATTTCCGCATTTATTTTGTGCTGATACGGCAATACGGACTATGTCGTCTATTTTTGGCTCAACTGATTTTAATTTAATTCCATTTTTTAACGTTACGCTAACATCCAGTGAATGAGCCTGAAAAACACTTTTTACTCGGCAGTTAACAATCAATTCCTCCATTTTAGCCCAGCTTATTTCCTGGCCATCAAAAAATTCTTCATTTTCATTGTTAATAAAATATATATAACTAATGCCTACGGCTACTATAGCTACAAATAAAATTAAAATACGGGCCAGTTGTTTCATGGATTTATTTTTTAAAAAGTAGAAGTTGATTCTTCGATTTCGTTAAACAATTTTTGCATTTCCTCGTCTAGCTCTTGTTGTTGCTTTTCATTTTCACGATTTAATTCTTCTAGTTGCTCATTAATTTCTTTACTCTCTTCCTCTTCTTTTAATTCAATTTCTTCTTTCAATTCAAGCTCTTCTTTTTCTTCGTCAACATCAAAAAACTCAGAAGTTTCTTCTTTTTGTTTTTTAAGAATAGAACGCTCTTCCGCTATTGCTGAAAGATTTTTTGAAAGTTCGCTTGGTATCTCTTCATCTTTTTTAATGCTTTTTATTTGTTCCATCAAAGCTTTTTCCTGCTCAATGAGATCTTTGTCTTTTTCTTCAAATATACTTTTAAGAACAAGTTTTTGAGAACTAATTTTGTCAGACACCTCTTTGGCTAATTCGGCAATATCCTTTCCAGAATTTTTTGTTGCCTCCACCGCCTTGCTCGCCATGGAAAGATTTTCGGTTAAACGAGCCTTGGCTACATCAATTCCTGGCGCAGTCACGCCTTTTTCGCTAAGCATTTCTTTAATTTCAGAAATACGTTCTGCGGCAAACTGAAGCTGTAAACGCGCTTTTGCCTCTGGATTAAATGTAAAAAACTCTTGCAAAGCCTCACCTGCTCGGTTTAAAAAATAAAACGGGCTGCTTGGCGTTATTCCCGCATTCGGCAACTCCACGCCAGAAGCCTGACCCAAAGCTAAAATTGGCACAACCAACATTGAAACCGCAATTATTTTAAAAGTTTTCATATATTTATTATATCAAAATATTATATAAATTTATTTTTAATAATTTTTATAATTACAATAAATAAGAATGTGACAGAAAAATAAAAAATATAGTCTGAAATTGGATAAGAAAAAAGACTTCCGGGAACAAAATGCCATTTATCTATAAAAGTCTTGTCTATAACGTCCTCAATTTGATGCAAATAAAAGAAATGCGGCCAGCCGTGCGAAGTATATTTTATCGTGCCGCCATATTTAATTGCATAAATAAATAGAGATGTGGGCGTTAAGACTATAGGAACTGTAAAAACCAGGCACTTTTCCAAAAAACTTAAAACAAACCTATTCTTTTTAAACAAAAAATAAGCCGATAAAAATATAATTAAAGAAATAAATAATACCTGAGTTAAGGGCATAGACTACATCTGTAAGAGCTCAAGCATTTTATAGATTAAAAATGCCGGCCAAACTATCGCCTTGCCTACTCCTACCACACCCATCCAAAAAGTGGTGGCATGCTGAATGAAATATATAGCCGCGCCAATAAAGCCCAAACCATATACCCCACCCGAAACTCCGCAATTGTTTTTATTCATATATTAATTATACCAAAAATAAATTGAAATATTTATAATTTTGTTTTAGAATATTTAAACATAAGACATACGGAGGGGTCGCATAGTGGTCTAGTGCACCACCTTGGAAAGGTGGCATACCCTAACGGGTATCGAGAGTTCGAATCTCTCCCCCTCCGCCAATTAAAACACCCGCTAGCTAGCGGGTGTTTTTTATATTTCTACAAAAGTTAATGCAAAGCCCTTCTCATTTCCCCTGCCTGTTCTGCCGATTCTGTGAATATAGTCATCGTAAGTTTGCGGGATAGTATAGTTTATTACATGAGTAACATTTTTTATATCAAGACCCCTAGCCGCTACATCTGTAGCAACCAATATCTGAATATGACTTTCTTTAAATCTCAAAAGAGCTTTTTGTCTTTGGTTGTGCTTCCTGTCTCCATGAATTGAGTCGGCTTTAAATCCGTCTCTAATCAAGCCCTCGGTAAGTCTCTCTACATCTCTTTTGGTTTCTGAAAATATCAAAACCTTTTTAAGATCGGCGTTGATAAGTAAATCTTTTAATTTATCAAACTTGGCATATCTGTTGCACTTGATAATATCCTGATCAACATTTTCCGAAGCTCCTTCGTTTGAAACCTTAATCATTACAGGATCTATAAGAAACTGCTTCGTGAGTTCCTTAATTTTTGGCGGCATTGTGGCAGAGAAAAATAAAGATTGTTTTTGCTTTGGCATCTCGCCGAGCATTCTTTTCACTTCGTCTATAAAACCCATATCAAGCATTCTGTCTATTTCATCTAAAACTACATTTTGAAAAGCTGAAAAATGCAAAGCATTTCTTTCTCGCAAATCTTTCAATCTACCCGGGGTGCCAATTACAAAATTTGGCTTGTCTCGTCTCAAAGTAGTTAATTGTCTATATATTGGCGCTCCACCAACGCAAACAACGGAATGAATTCCGAGTGATGGCGCAAATTTTCTAAACTCTTCATCAATCTGAATAGCAAGTTCACGCGTTGGAGCCACTATCAAAACTTTTTGAGTTTTATCTTTATAAACCTTATTAATCATTGGCAACAAAAATGCAGCGGTTTTACCCGTACCTGTATTGGCAAGACCTATCAAGTCACGGCCCGCCATTGTATATAAAATGGATTGGTCCTGAATTGGAGTTGGAACAAAATAATTCCTATTTTGAAGATTTGTATTTAACTGAGCGCAAAGTCCAAAATCTGAAAATTTATGTTGAATAGTTATTGGAGTTAATACGCCAATGACTGCAGATTTTTTAACAAATTTGGATATATCTATATGTTCGCCAAGCATCTTTCTGCCGCCTCTGCCGGACGATCTGTTTGGACGGCCCTTAGAAAATCCGCCTCTGGAACCGCCACGAAAAAATCCCCTTCGGCTGCCGGCTGAGGACTTACTACGGCTAAAACTATTTTTGTGGCTGTATCTTGGCATTTATTTGATTGCGCCCATGCGCTAATTTTTTAGTTTTAAATTATAACAATTTTTTATAAAAAAGTCAAATAAAAGAAAAACAGCCGCTTTTCGGCTGTTCTTATTTTTTAAAAAAATTACCAACGACCACTTGCGCCACCACCACCCGACCTCCCTCCTCCGAAACCGCCAAAACCACCACCGCCATGGCCGCCGCCTCTATGCATCCACCAAGGCACGGTTCCCAATGCCTTATGTTTAGCATGAGATCTAGAAACCAAAAAATCAAACAATAAACCCAATGGGATAAGGGTTATTATTGAAAATACGCCAAAATATAAAAATCCTTTTACAAAGCCAATAATCATACCTACAACGCCACCCAACACTCCTCCTGCCCACCACGATTTAGACTGACCCAACATACTGGCCAAAATCATAAAACCAACTACAACTATATAAAACCAATCAAAAGACATATTTGGACCACTCTGTGAATCAGAAGGCAATACTTCTCCTTGCGTCACAGAAATAATTTTATCTACCGCTCCGCTTATACCGCCATAATAATCACCCGCTTGAAATGCAGGCTTCATAACATTGTTTATAATCCAATTACTCTGAGCATCAGTCAAAAATTCTTCAAGTCCATAACCCACTTCAATCCTCATCTGTCTATCATCCATAGCCACTAAAACTAAAGCTCCATTATCTTTTCCCTGCTTGCCAATTCCCCATTCTTCAAAAAGCTTTACGCTGTAATTTTCTATATAGTCTCCGCCCAAGTCTTTTATCACAACCACGGAAATTTCATTTCCGTAAGTTTTAGAAAAATTTGAAAGCTTCTCTTCTAAAACCAGCTTGTCTTGCACGCTTAAAACTCCGACATAGTCATTAACAAATCCGGTTGGTTTTCCAGGACTCACATACGCCAAAGCTGCGACCGGCAAAAATACCAGCCCCCATAATAAAATTTTTCTTAACAATAAAAACATTTTTACAAATTAACCTTTGGGGCGACTTCAGATCCGGCTGCAGATTCAAAATAATCTCTTTCGCCAAAGCCAAACATAGAAGCCAATATACTCTTTGGGAAAACCTTTACCATAACATTGTATCCCCTAATCACTTCGTTAAATCTCATTCTTTCAACACTGATACGATTCTCTGTTCCCTCTAATTGAGACATAAGACCTTGCACCGTTTGAATAGATTTTAACTCAGGATAATTTTCCATGATAACCAATAATCTGCCCAAAGCACTCTCAACTTCAGTAGCTGCTTTTGCCTTATCATTTACATTTGTTGCTCCGGCATATTTAGTACGAGCATCAGCCAACATACCAAAAACTGCCTGCTCCTGCTTCATAGCTCCTTGTACGGAAGAAACGAGATTTGGAATAAGATCGAATCTTCTCTGATATTGAGACTCAACCTGCGCCCACTGGCCATCAGCACTTTCATTTACTTGAACTAAGCTGTTATATACGTTTAATCCGTACATAAACACAAATCCCGCTACTGCTAATAAACTTACTAATATAATTATTGTTGTTTTTTTCATAATATTTATTTTAACATTTTTTAAAAATTTTATAAATAAAAAGCCGCCCATAGATAGGTCTAGGACGGCTTTAATATACACCAAAAAATACGCAGAAGTTCAACAACCAACTGCATTATTTTTAAAATTAACTGAGAGGCTCGATAAACATACTGAGTCATATTTTTTTGAGGAAAAAGAATGTAGTCTATTTCATCGCCATAACGAAGAGCTGAAGCACCCAACATCTTAAGATTTACAATGTCCCTCATCTCTTCCGGCAAGTCTTCTTTTTTTATCTTAAACTTTGGATGAGCAAGTGTGTATTTTCGCCAAGAACTAAATAAATCCGGCAACAACACACTTCCCACATTGTCATCGCTCTGACCAAGAAGATTTTTCGGCGCAAGACCAATTATCAACTTGCGACAATAAAGATCTTTTAAAAAATCTACAGCCGCCATACCGAAGCAGCAATCGTTGATAAAAATAAGCGGCGCACTGCGATCCTGTAAAAAATGAGCTAAGACTTCATACGGAATTTCCGCGTAGTCTTTAAGACTCCAACAATTATCTAGTCCGTGACCGGAATAGTAAATTATCAGATCTTCATTTCTTGATCGCTTACATATTTGGGCAAAAATATTATAGAAATTTATTTTTGCTTCATATTCTGCGGGTCCGTAAAAAAAGATATCGTCTTTTTTAATGCCAACTTCTTTAACTAAGTAGTTAAAAAAATCAGCAGCGTCATTGTAGGTGCAAAGCTCGGCGCCATAACCGGTCACTATAAAAACTTTCATTTTCCTCACCTCCTTTCTATTTAGATTTCAATGAACTTATCTTTAGTTATACGTCTTGTATCAAAAAATGCAATAGGTCAAATAAAAAGCTCCGGCACCTTAATGCCGAAGCTTGTTTTGGGGATACATCAGATAGTCCAAGTCATATCCCTCCCGCAATGATATTTTTACTCTCTTATATGAATGCAAGAAGTAAAATTTATGAAAATGCTTGCCGTCTCCGTATCTAAAGCCATAAAACTTCTTTCTATAGCTTTTTACTTTAAGGCTTTTTACTAATTTTCCTGAAGCATTTTCGTATAAAGGAACCAATTTTTCGCGATGAGACCAAAGCAGTTCAAGTTGAGCCTGCATACTGCCGTAGCCAACGCGCGATTCCGGAGCAAGACCAATAAGAAGCCAGGGATAGTTGAGTTTTTTAAGCTCTTTTTTCAATACCATCCCATAGCAACAATTAGCCACAACAATAAGCGGAGCATTTCTTTTTTTCAAAAGACCGAGAAGTCTTTTAAATTTAAAGAAATAATTTCTTTCGCCGCTTTTTTGCGTTGCCCGCAAATTCCAGTAGCTTTTTTCACCGTGACCGGAATAATAGATAACAAGTGGTTCGTTTGAATAAGAATCAATCACATCTCTTATGCTTTCAAACAAACCCCAGAGATTTATTGATTTTATTTTAGTCGGCTTAAAAAAAGAAATGTCCTTATTTTTAAGACCAACTTTTAAAATCAGGTACTTCGCGAATCTTTTACAGTCATCAATGAAATCAGGCGTCTGATTATCCTTGTGTTTTTCTGCTCTTTCAAAACCGCTTATCAAAATAGCCTTCATTTTCCTCACCCCCCTAGCCATATCCGGCCCTATAGATTTTTAATGCTTCTACTTTTATTAAACTCCTCTAATAAACTAAGTCAATCCCTAATAAATAAAAAATCTCCTCGGTTAAGAGGAGATTTAATTTTTAATGAGGGAAGGACCCTAAGAATCCTTCTGTTACAAGAAAAAATACATAACATAAAACGAGAATTAATATGCACGCAAGTAAAAGCAATATTAAAAGCACAAAAGATATCGCTAAAAAATTTGCTATGTTTAGCAAAATCTTCTTAATCTTCATATTACGCTTAAGCATAATTTCCCTCCTTTTTAATTTAAAGTTCTAATTTAAACCTAAATTAAAAATTAATTAGAGTCAACAATAAAAAACCCCTATTCATTCACGAATAAGGGTTTTTAAATCAACAATTAATATCCCATTCCACCACCCATACCACCTGGCATTCCTCCATGATTATGATTGTCTTTTGGTTCCGGCTTTTCTGACATTGCCGCACCAATAGTCAAATAATTCGCGGCTACGGAAATAGCATTTACAAAAGCTGTTTTAGTAACTTTAAGCGGATCTATAATTCCGGCTTCTTTCAAATCGCCAAGTTTGTTCTGTATGGCGTTAAATCCAATCCACGCGCCGCCCTTCTTTTTCTTTGCTTCCAATTCGGCGACGATCTTAGTTACAGATTCTCCACTATTTAAAACAATAGCTTCAATTGGAGCTCTTAGCGCCTTTCCTAAAATAATCCAAGCTTCTTTAGCCACTTCTCCTTCAACTTTTTTAGTTATTTTATCCAAGGATAGATTTACATTAAATAAGGCCATGCCACCGCCAGGAACAATACCTTCTTCCATGGCCGCGCGAGTAGCAGAAACCGCATCTTCAACTCTTTGTTTTAATTCTTTTTGAGCAGATTCTGTCGGAGCCCCAACTTTTATAACAGCAACTCCTCCGGATAATTTTCCGAGACGCTCCTGAAGTTTTTCTTTATCAAATTCTGAGTCGGTTTTTTTAAGCTGAGTCTTAAGCTGAGAAACTCTTTCAGAAATTAATTTCTTATCACCCTTACCGCCCACAATAGTAGTATTATCTTTATTTGCCACCACGCGATTTGCCTGTCCCAAATCGGCGATTTCTACATTTTCCATTTTCTTACCTAAGTCTTCGGAAATAAATGTAGCATTGGTCACGATAGCAATATCCTGAAGCATCTCTTTTCTGCGATCTCCAAAGCCAGGAGCCTTAACAGCCAAAACATTAAAAATACCGCGAAGCTTATTTAATACCAAAGTAGCCAAAGCTTCGCCCTCGAGATCATCGGCAATAATAACCAATTCTTTTTTACCGGATTGGATCAATTTTTCCAATAAAGGCAAAAGCTCATTAATGCCTGTAATTTTTTTATCAGTCACTAAAATATATGGCTTCTCCAAAACAGATTCCATTCTTTCCTGATTTGTAATCATATATTGAGAAACATAGCCCCTATCAAATTGCATGCCCTCTACCAAATCATAAGAATTGCCAACTGTATTTGAATCTTCAATGGTTACAACGCCTTCTTTACCAATCTTACTCATAACTTCAGCAATTAAAGCACCAATATTTTTGTCTTTAGCGGAAAGAGTGGCTACTTCCTGAATTTTTTTATTATCATTAATAAGTTCTTTTTGAGACTCTAGGGCTCTAACCACTTCTTCACTACCTTTTTTAAGCTCTTCGGCTAATTGAATAACGTTGAAACCTTTTTCTTTAATAGCTTTTTCTCCGGCATCAATTAAGGCATGGGCCAAAACAACGGAGGTGGTAGTTCCGTCACCAACACCATCATTTGTTTTATTTGCTGCTTGTTTTAAAAATTCAGCTCCAAGATTTTCAAATTTATCTTCAAGTTCAACTTCTTTGGCTACGGTTACGCCATCAAAAGTAACTTGCGGAGCTCCATAACCTTTTTCAATCACAACTGCACGACCTCTAGGACCGAGCGTCATTTTTACAGCCTCGGCCAATTTGTCTATTCCTTTTTTTAAAGCCGTCCTGGCTTTGTCATTAAATAAAATTTGTTTTGCCATAATAGTTTAAGAAATAATTGCTAATATATCAGCTTCTTCTGCGACCAAATATTTTTTACCGTCTATTTGGATTTCGTCCGGTCCATATTTTTTAAACAGAACTAAATCTCCAACCTTTACAGATATTTTTACCCTAGAACCTTTTTCGTTTAATTTACCGGGACCAGCGGCCACAACCAAACCCTTTATCGGCTTTTCTTTTTCTGCCGATTCCGGTAAAACTATTCCGGATTTAGTTATTTTTTCTTCAACGACCGGCTCTATAAATAGATGGTCATTTAATGGTTTTAATTTAAGCATACTTTTTAAATTTAATAATTAGATATATTTTATCATTTGGCAGTCTAGCGTCAAGAGTGCTAAAAAAATCCCGCCAATTTCTTGGCGGGATATATACTAGCCCTTTAAAAAGCCTTCTATTTCTTTGACTATGCAATCCAGGACTTTTTCCGGGCGCACCTTGTACAGTTCGAGATTAACAAAAATCATAAACGGTACAAAGGGATGTTTCTTTAAGTGCTTCTGACGGCGATTTTCGTTATCTTTAGAAGCGGCCTTTACCTGTATAGGCATTATGAGTCCGCACTTTAAATAGACAATGAAGTCTATTCCGAGCTCATCTACTTCGCCGCATTTTTTATTTTGATGAAAGCCGGCTATTGTCTTTTCTTTTACCATCAGATCCAAAGCCTCTTTCACCGCTCCTTCTGCACGCTTACCCCTGTCATCGGATTCCATAAATCCTCCCCTTCTCAGATTCTATTAAATTTTAAAATCCTCTACTTAAAGCATATACCCCTATCTACAAACTATTCAATAGGCTTGTCTGTAAAAAAACAAACAACTATTTATTCAGCATTTCCTCTATGCGCCTAGTATCAGGATGGAATTCTAATTCGCTGTCATTAAAAATAATTCTGGGCTTATATTGTTTTTCTATTTTTAAACTTTTTTCTATTTTTTTAATTTGAATATTTTTTAACAACCCCTCAATCCTATCGCCAAATCCACCTTTCAATATTTTTTCTAAAAATAGCTTTATATGTCCCGCCTTTAAATATAGATGTCTAAAATCTTTTTGATATGTTCTTTTTTCTGTCATCCAGATTGCATTTGCATCATAAAATCTTTGTATTAAATCTTTATTTCCATAAATGGGAACTAAAGAAGCGTAAAGTTTTTTCCAATATTCATTATGTGGACCTGAAAGTTCATATTTTTCCGAAGTAACAAAATGGCTAAAACAAAATTTATCCCTTGCCGCATTTTCACTAACCCCTCTTTTTCTGCGCCAACCCAACAACCCAAACATTAATACACAAAAAAATCTGGCTGAAAAAATTCTACCCGGCTTAACTCCGACAATGACATCGAAATCAGAATTTTCTTTTGCGGTGTCCAAAGCCATAGATCCGGCTACCAAAACAATTTCCACAAAAGGAACAAATGAAAAAAGACCCGCCCTACTCAAAAGCTTATTCCACTTATAATTTAATACATTTTCCACCATGTAATTATAAATTAAAAAAGCGGATTAGTCCGCTTTTTTTGAATTCATTATTCCTATTAGATCATTATCTATTTGAGAAAGGATCAATTTTGAATCTTTATATAAAGGAATGAGGGTGTCTAGTTTAGTATTTTTCTTTACCAGATCTGATATTTTTGCTATAGATTTTTCTGATTTTAAAACAAGTTCAAAAATATCCGGAAAATCATCTTTAGTTAATCCCAAATCTTTTATTTTTACGATAACCTCATCGTAATATTCTTTAATAATATTTAAATCATCTTGGCCGCAAGAAGTGGAATCTGTATTAAATTTAGAAATATAATTTAATCCGGTGCTGGCAGCAGCAGAAGAGGCCGAAGCTTGTCCAAAAGCCTGGCCATAGTTGTCGGATTCAAATGCCTGTTTGGCCTGATCTAAATTGAATTTAGCTTTAGTAAATAAGCTATTTATAATAGCGCTTCTTGGAGTAGATGTGGCGCTAATACTTTCTTGAAGATCACTCAAAAGAGAATCAGCGTCTTCAATCATTTTTTCTGCCTCAGCAGATCTGATTTCTTTTGTTTCTACCGCCCTATCCAAAATATCCTGTCTGGCCAAATTTAATTTTGTTTTTATATCACTAGCCGAAACCCCCTCTCTTATTTCATCAAGAATTTTAATTTTTCTAACCGAATCACCTGATAATTGATTTAAAATTTCAGATAATGCCAAACTAAAATCTTCTGATTGTAATTTACTTTGCAACTTAATAAGAAGATTTTCTTTTATTTTTAATAATTCCAATCTTGTTTCTTTGGAAAGTTTTTCATCAAATCTATCCAAAACCTCTGAAATAGTAATTTCTTTTAGTAGATTTTCATCCTGACCCTTAATTACATTTTCTAGCCTGCATTTGAAATCAATAGGCGTTTCAATTTTAGATGGAATCTCTGCGAGTATCTCAGTAATTCTTTCCTGAAGCTCTGATATCTTTTGGGAATTTTTATCTCCAACCCCAGATTTAATTTCAGAAAAAAGTTTTATGTGCTTAATAACGCTATCCGCCAATTGATTTAAAAATTCATTGGTATCGGAACTAGAAGCTCCTTTTAGGGCTTCGATTTTTTCCTGTAAAGTTTCAATGCTTTTTGCATAATTATCCAAAGACTTAGTAAAAGTCTTGGCGCTAGAAGGCAAAAGTTCTTTTAATTTTTTAATTTCAGCGGCTCTTTCATTTACAATTTGAAGTTGAACCTCCGCTTTTTTAACAGCATCAAAAGCAAAATTCTTTTTAACTTCTCTTCCCCATTCTTTCAAAAAATAAAAAGGATTTCCTGGTAACATACCCGGATTGGATACTCCCAAATCCTTAACTGTTACTTCTTGTTTTTTTATTATTTCAGCGGTATTTTCCTGAGCAAAAACTACACCTGTAAAAAAGGTACTGAAAATTGATATTAAAAATAAAAATGTAATTTTTCTCATAATGTTTAAGTTAATAGCCCTCAATCATCCTAGATTTGTCATGACCCTTAATACGAGCCAGGGCCTTGGCTTCAATTTGTCTGATTCTTTCACGAGTTACGCCAAATTCTTTTCCTACCTCTTCAAGTGTGTGAGTTACTCCGTCTTCTAAACCAAAACGAAGTTGTAATATTTTTTGTTCACGCGGAGTAAGATCAATTAAAATTTCCTGAATTTGCTCTTTCAATAAAGTCTGAGAAGCAATTTGCGAAGGATTAAGATTTTTTTCATCCGGAATAAATTCGGAGAGTGTAGAGTCCTCATCATCATCGCCCACAGGAGATTCTAAAGAAACAACATCTTGAGAAATCTTTTGAATATGATGAACCTTCTCAATAGGCAAATTCATTTCAATGGCAATTTCTTCCGGCAAAGGATCCCTACCCAATTCCTGAGTGAGTCTTCTTTTTGCCTGAGAATATTTTGAAATAGTCTCTACCATGTGAACCGGAATTCTGATGGTTCTAGACTGATCGGCTAAAGCCCTGGTAATGGCCTGTCTTATCCACCAAGTGGCATAAGTAGAAAATTTAAAGCCCCTTCGATAATCAAATTTATCAACGGCACGAGCAAGACCGATATTTCCTTCTTGAATTAAATCTAAAATGCTTAAGTTTGGAGTTCTGTTTACATATCGCTTAGCAATAGAAACAACCAATCTTAAGTTGGCCTGAATAAATTCATTTTTGGCTTCTTTGTCTCCTCTTTCAATTCTCTTGGCTAATTCTTTTTCTTGTTCAGAATTTAAAAGCGGGGTGCGGCCAATTTCTTTAAGATAAATTTGAACAGAGTCCGGCATCTCGCCCTGAATCACGGTGGCCTGACTCAACTCTCTTTCAGAAATAGTATCTTCTTTTGGAAGCTGAATAAGCTGACTGGTTTCTACAACTTTAATATTGGCTTTTTCTAAATCACCATAAACTTTTTCCAAAAAATTAACATCGTCTTCAATATGCGGGAAATAATACAAAACTTCCGTGTCAGTCACAAAGCCCCTGCCCTGCCCCCTAGTAATCAATTCAGTTAACTGGTTTTTTAAAGAAGATTCTTTGGCTTCTTTTTTTGAAACCTTCTTTGAAACTGATTTTTTAGTTACTTTTTTAATCGCGCGCTTAGAAACAGATTTTTTAACTATCTTTTTTATATTTTTGGGACGCAAAGATTTCTTAGCTAATTTCTTAGCCTTTTTTACAACTTTTTTCTTAATCGTCTTTTTCACAGCTTTTTTACTGGCTTTTTTTGTGTTTTTAGCCTTTTTCATTATAGAGAATACTAAAACCGCCTTTCAACGACTTTTTATATTAAATTTTATTTATATAAAGCAAAATTACTAAGTTAATTTGCAGGCATCCATCTCCCTCACAAACAGGCTTATTTCATCCCTGCCCTTATATTATGCATTTCTTTAGAAACAGTGTCAAACTCCTTCATCTTAACCGCTAAATCGGAATCTTGGCCAGATCGGTCCAATTCCTCTATTTCCACCCTTAATTTTTGCTGTTTTTCCTTTAAATAGCCCAATTTTAACTCTCTAACAAGCTGATCAAACTCTTTTTCTAGATCCTCTTCTTTAAGATCCGCGTTTTCAAAGCTAAATCTCAAGCTAATAAGCTCAGAAACCTTCTCTAAAGAACCCTCAAGCTTTTCCCCGCTATATAGTTTTTTATAAAATTCCGGAAAATACTGCAAATATTCTCCTAATTTAACGTCTATTTCTTTTTTATTCTTAGCCAGGCCAATAAGTCTCTGACAAATAAGATCTGCCCTTGAAAACTCCTGTTCCGGCAAAGACAGCGCCTCTTCTTCTATTTTATTTGAAGAATTCTGCTCTTTTATGCTTTCCATTTCTTCTATCAATACCGATTCGCTTAATTTAGAAATATTAGACAGTTCTTTTATCCAATAATTTTTTTCAATAGAGCTAGCAAGGTTTTTTATTTTAGAAAGTACAACTCTTAAATTTTGTTTAACTTTTTTCAAATCCAATTCTCCGTCTTTTTTTGAAAGATATTTATAAAAATAGTATTCCATAGCCGGCTTAGCGGCTTTTAGAAGCTCCGCAATTTGTCCCGGCTTATCCTTTACTACATCTGCCGGATCTTTAAGTTTTGGATCGTCAATAATCAAAAGCTTTACGGTAAAATCTAAACCCGAAGCTAAATCTATGCTTCTCTCGGCCGCTGCTTGACCGGCAGCATCAGAATCAAAACTCAAAACCAAATCATCGGTTAATTTTTTTAAAGTTTTAAGATGGTCTGGCGTTAAAGCTGTGCCGGAGGTGGCCACTACATTTTTCACGCCATCTTGCCACATCATTAAGAAATCCATCTGACCCTCAACCAAAATTGCGCTTTTTGCTTCACGAATATCATTTTTGGTTTTATGAAAACCATAAAGAATTTTAGATTTTTGAAAAATTGGAGTTTCGGGACTATTTACATATTTACCCGTATTTGTGTCGTCGCGACCAGGAAGTAATCTGCCAGTAAAACCCACCACCTTTCCGACGTGATTGTATAAAGGAAACATTAATCTACCCCTAAAGCGATCCCAATAAGTCCCCCTTTCAGTTTTAAAAACTAAACCCGCTTTTTCAATATCAAAAATACTAAAACCTTTTTTTAATAAATATCTAGACAGGGCGTCAAATTCATCCAAAGCAACGCCCAGCTCAAATTCTTTAACAGTTTCACCTTTTAATCCTCGGTTTTTTAAATAGTCTTTTACCTCATCCGACTTATAAAGATTTGTTCTATAAAACTCCTTAGCCGACTCCATCACCTTATAAATAACATCGTAAGTTTTAAAATCTCTACCCCCTAAAATATCTAAATTTAAACCAGCCTTCTCTGCTAAAACTTTTAAGGCATCAAAAAAATCCAAATTTTCATATAACATTAAAAATTTAATAACATCTCCGCCGTTGCCACAACCAAAACAATGCCAAATCTGCTTATCCGGAGAAATCATTAAAGAAGGGGTTTTTTCTTTATGAAAAGGACAAACAGCGCGAAAATTCCTGCCGGCCGGAGAAAGTTTTATGTATTGACCCAAAAAATCAACTACATCTATTTTTTCTTTAATTGTAGAAGCAACGTCTAACATACCCTTATATTCTAAACTTAAAACGTAAAATTCAAAAGTTTATAAAAAGATTAGGGGGCATTATTGACTGTTATTGTCTTTGAATATATAATATATAAATTATGAAATCGTGCTTTATTTGTAACAAAGGATATTACGTAGGCGGAACCCGCAAACTTCTTCGCGGCCACTACAATCCAACCACCGACTCCAGAAAGATGCCTAATTTACAATGGGCTCAAATTCCTGGAAAGCCGGGCAGATATAAAGTCTGTACCAAATGTTTAAAAGCTTTAAAGAAAAAAGCTGGAAAGAAATAAAGAAACGGTCCAATATTGGACCGTTTTTAATTTTCAAAATTTGATATACTTAATGTGTCGCCAAATTAATAAATAAATTAGTAATGGAAATTACAATTGACTCCGCCGGATTACTAGCCGGATTAATATTTATCTTTTTAAATATTAAAGCTAGTAGAACTCTCCTTGGTTCTTTTTTTAAAACTCATTATAGGGCCATGATAGCCGCCTCTATCGTGTTTACAATAGGCTGGATAAACGAATTATTGCCTAAATTTAATTTAATAGACGCTGAAATGGCTGAAAGTTGGCATCATATATTTCTTTTAGCCGCGGGCGTATTATTTGTTATTGGTACGCTTTATATGCCGAAAGAAGCCGACAAGCTCATGAAGCCCCAAGAAAAAGCAATGTAATTAATAAAAAATCCCCGAATTCGGGGATTTTTTATTAATCAAAGTAATTTAATTTCATCGCGCGCCTTATCTCCTCTAAAGTTTCTTGAACTTTTTCTCTAGCTATTAAAGTTCCGTTTTCTAAAATTTTCATTACCTGTTTTGGATCTTTAGCCAATTCTTCTCTTCTGGTTCTTATTGGCCCAATAATACCCTCCAAAACTCCTATCAAACGCTTTTTTAAAACAACGTCGCCCAAACCTCCTTTTTTATATTGTTTTTTAAGTTCTTCAATTTCTTCTTTTTTGGAATCAAAAATATCTAAATAAGTAAAAACCATATTGCCTTTTACGTGACCAGGATCACTTACTTTCAAATGTTTTGGATCCGTATACATCATCATCACTTTTTCACTAATTTCTTTTAATGAGTCAGAAAGATATATTGCGTTTCCTAAAGACTTACCCATTTTAGACGCCCCATCTATGCCTGGCAATCTGGCATTTTTCGGAACAATGGCTTTTACCCTATCAAAAACTTTTCCATAAATAGTGTTGAATCTATCTACGATTTCGTTTGTCTGCTCAATCATAGGCAACTGATCTTCGCCAACGGGAACTATAGTAGCCTTAAAACCTAGAATATCAGCAGCCTGACTAACAGGATACATTACAAATCCAGCAGGTATTCCTCGGCCAAATTTTTTCTGTTTTATTTCAGTTTTTACGGTTGGGTTTTGCTCTACTCTCGCTAAAGAAACTAAATTTAAAAAATAATTAAAAAGCTCTGACAGTTCGGGTATTTGAGATTGAATTAAAATAGTGCTTTTGTTTGGATCTATGCCTACAGCTAAATAATCCAAAGCAACGTCCAAGACGGATTCACGAACTTTTTGTGGATTATCGGCATTGTCCGTGAGAGCCTGACTATCAGCTATCATAATAAATTGCCTATTTTCATCCTGCATTTTTATTCTATTCTGCAATGATCCAACGTAGTGACCCAAATGCAGTCTGCCTGTTGGCCTATCCCCTGTTAAAATAATTTCTTTCATAAATATAATTTATTATTTTAGGTTAGTATTTTTTTCTTCCAACTCTTTAATCTTGTTTTTAAGATCAACCATCTTAAGCTCTCTATCAATCATAAAAGAATTGGTTTTTTTAAGCGTCTCTTCGTCTTCTTTGCGATCGGTAATATCGTTAATACTTGATAAAATCCACGGCTCATCATTAATCACGAGAATGTCCGCTGAAAGCAATCCGAGCATTATTTTTCCGTTTTTCTTTTTTAGTTTGATTTCTAAATCACGGACTTTTTTATTTTTTCTTAAATCCTCAACAATATTCTCTCGATCTTTTTTATCCGGCCAAAGATTTAAATCTTCAACGGCTCTTTTTCCTAAAATCTCATCGTATGTATATCCCAACATTTTTACAAAACCATCATTAGCTTCAAGTATGCGACCATCCGACAAACTAGACATTATAACCGCATACGGAGATGAGTGAAAAGCTTTTGTAAACTTTTCTTCCCTGATTTGAAGCTCTAATACTAAACGCCGATTTACCAAAAGAATAAGGTTGTAAGCTAAAAAAACGATTAAAATAGAATAGGCAATTATTACCCACACATCAAATAAACTGGAAGCAAAAAAATCATTTCCAGTAGGAATAGTAATAATATTAACTATTATTCTAAGGGCATTTAATAATGCATAGAATATAAAAACAATGCCCAATCCAAAAGTTAATTTACGCATTTCACCTTTTACGGAATAAAAAGCAAACCACATATTTTCAAGAGATAGTATTAAAAATGCCGAAGCAAATAGTATGGTGCGAACCGATAAGTTTAGATCAATATAGGTAAAGTAATAAAAACTTAAACAAAAAACTGATAATAAAATATAATTATGAATTTGAGAGCCAACTTTTCCAATAAAACTCCTAAAACCAACATAAAGTAAAAACACTCCAGAAATTATTAATGTATTAGCTAAAACTACAGACAATAAATCAGAAATATTGCCACGCAAAAGAATTAGCAGTGAACCGACAACTTGAAGACCCATACCAATTCCCCAAAAAGAAAGGCCTTTAAAAAATTTGCGATTATTAACCCACAAAGATATAAAAATTAAAGTGCAGGAAAGTGCAAGGGCCACATTCATAATAAAAACTGTTTTTAAATCCAAAAAATTCATATATAAATTATATCATTTTATAAAAATTTTGTCGGACTGCCGGGAATTGAACCCGGGTCGCACCCACCCCAAGGGTGTATACTGCCGTTATACTACAGTCCGAGTAAATATACTTTCAAATGAATCAGGAATAATAAAATGATATCATATAATAGATGCTAAAAAATAACGAGGCTGGGTCAATTAACCTATCTTCCCCTACAAATATAACCCTGGCTAAAACACTGGGTCCTATTTCTATTGTGTTAATGGGTATAGGGTCGCTTATTGGTGGCGGTATTTTTACTCTACTTGGTCCAGCTGCTGGTATTGCCGGACCAGGGCTTATTCTCTCAATGATCTTAGGCTCAGCTGTAGCCTTTTTAAATCTTCAAATGTATCTAGCCTTAGGAACAACCTTTCCTGAAGCTGGGGGTGGCTATCTGTGGGTTAAAAAAGGACTTGGAAATTTTCAAGGATTTTTATCTGGTTGGTTAAGTTGGTTTGCTCATGCCTCTGCCTGTGGCGTATATGCTCTAAGCTTTGGTTTTTATACCAGAGAGCTTTTTCATATTTTAAATATTAATTCGGAAACTTACCCATGGCTTACTAGCGCAAAATTTATTGCCTTTATTACTGTTTTGATTTTTGGATATATAAATTGGAAGGGGGCAAAAGTAACGGCCAAAGCAAGCAATATAACAACGATAATTTTATTGGTTATATTATTTTTATTTTTAGCTTTTGGTTTTTGGAAGTTATCTATAAATCCACAACCTCTTAAAAATTTCTCACCCTTTTTACCGTCGGGACTTTTAGGGGTTATAGCTGCAGCTAGCTTTTTTTACATAGCGTTTGAAGGATCGGAAATTCAAGTTCAAGCAGGAGAAGAAACAAAAAATCCGGCCAGAGATTTAAAAATCGGACTTATCACTTCCTGGGCAGTAGTTTCTATAATTTATATTTTAATAAGCTTTGTAATTGTAGGGGCCACACCGGCAGAAGGAGGCATGCCAATTTGGGAAACATTAAAATCTTTCGGGGAGGGAGCTATTGTAAAATCCGCTCAAGCCATATTGCCTTTTGGAAAAATATTAATGCTTATTGCCGGTATTTTAGCCAACTTAGCAGCACTAAACGCAACTATCTACTCTTCTAGCCACGTTTCTTTTGCCCTAGCGAGAGACAAGAATATCTTTTCTAGTATTTCTAAAATTCATATAAAAAATTTCACGCCGTATTTAGCAGTTGCCGTTTCTATAGTTTTAATAGAAATAATGATTCTGACACTACCCTTATTCGATGTAGCTAGCGCAGCCAGCTTATTATTTATAATTCTTTTTCTTCAACTCAATATCGCGGGTATAAATATTCATTTTAAATGGCCAAATATAAAGTGGGCGTATAAAATACCACTTTTTCCAATAACTCCAATTTTAGCCTCTCTTATATATATCGTTTTAGCCTTTACGATGATTAAGATTAACGCCATGGCCTGGGCTGTAACTTTTATTTGGATTTTAATCGGTCTCGTAAATTATTATGCCTATTCCCTAGCTCAAAGCCGAGAAAAATTTGAAAACGAAATAGTTTACGAAGAAGCTCTTAGGGTTGGGCCAAAACTCGGAAAAAGAATTTTACTGCCAATTGAGTCTAATTTAAATTCAGAAGAATTAAAAAACCTTGTAGAAATCGCCTTTGCTTTAGCAAGTCATTTTGATGGAGAAATTATCATAGCCAAAATACACGAAGTGCCTCAAACACTCCCCCTGCTCGAAGGCGCGAAAATGGATCACGATAGACAAATATTAGACAACATTAAAGACTGGGCTGAAGAATTTAATCAAAAAAATCCAGGGCTTAAAAAAGATATAAATTTTCACAATTTGCTTATGGCTGGAAGAGATTCAGTGGAAACCATTTTGGATATAGTAAAAATGGAAGACTGTGATATCTTGCTTTTAAATTGGGAGGGCTACACACACACCAAGGGCACTATTTTTAATTACAAAATAGATCAGATATTAAGAGAGGCAAAATGCGATTTATTGGTCATAAAAGATCCCAAACCAATAAAATCACTTGTTGTCGCAGGAAATCCTTCAGGTACCGGCGCTTATGCGGAAAAAGTTGGAGAAATTTTTAAAGGGTTAATCTCCTATTTTCAGCCGCAAACAAAGCTCTTAGGAATCATAGATCCAAACATTCCTCATTATTTTAAACCAGATCACGCCCCACTTTTAAAATCTCTAAAGCTAAAAAGAAAAGACTTTAATGAAATTGAATACGCCAGATCAAAATCAATAGTTTCCGGAGTTATTGAAAATATTGAAAAAGAAAAGACGGATTTATTAATTATCGGCGCAACCGAAACTAGGTTCTTAAAAGAAATAAGATTTGGTAATATCTCCGAACTCCTAGCCAAACATTTGGATGTACCTTTAATGATTGTGAAAGGATATGAGAGTCTGCCAAAAGCTATCTGGAAAAAAATTTGTGAAAAAATAATAAATAAAAAACCCGCAGCGTAATAACTACTGCGGGTTTTATTTTATGGCTAGTGGACTAGCGGACATCACCCATGTGTATCTGCATGTCGATGTCGTTGAAGTCCAGGGAACATTTCCAGTCTTTCATGAAAATGTGCCTGAGCTCGTAACGCACCGCGTCTTGGGGCAGGACGCATTCAGGATTTTTGGGTTTATAGATATAAACCCTCTCCCTCTTGTTCCTGAGCTCCTTGTGCAGAATGCGGAGCAGCTGGGTATACCAGTGAAAGTATAACACCCGCTCTCTGTTGGTAAACTTCACCTGCGGACGGCGGTTTCTCTTGCGCCTGTCCGTCATCGATCTGAATCCGTCAGCTGTCTGTACCATATTGATTTCCTCCTAACTAAATATGTTAAATAACAATTTCAATAGAATAGCACAAAATTATAAAATAGTCAAATAGATTTGTGTATTAAAAAACTCCACTTCTACCCCTAGCTCATTACTAGGTGGGTGGGTTCAGTTTATCGCCACAGCGATAAACACTTTTACCCTCCCTTTGTATAACGATTAATCTGGGGGATAGTGGAGTTTCCTAAACCTATTTAAAGGTAATTTAATTATACCACATTTTACCCGTGCTTGGCTATAAACTGTGGATATCTTTTTTAAGTAAAATAGCGCCTTTTAAGCGCTATTTTACTGAGTTTTTAAGCTATTTTAATCATTTATATTATCTAAGTTCACATCATAGAGAATCCTATCTCTTACATTGTTATAGCTATAAATTTCATCCTTTTTGAACCAAACATCTATCTCATAACCGGAATCAAACTGACTAGAAGATGCGTGAACCAAGTTTCTAACTGCCCTATTATCATTATCGGCTAATACATAAGAATCTATTGTATAATCGCCTCTTACGGTTCCAACCGCAGACTGTAATGGCTCGGTTGAACCAACAATCTTTCTAGTTATGGCAATTGCTTGATTACCCTCTAAAACAAAAGCAACCACCGGACCGGAAGATAAAAACCTCACCAATCTGTCAATGATTTGCTGACCTAAAGTTCTTGGATCCTCTTTTACTTCCACTCCGGATTTTTTCTTCCCCTCAATTGAACGATTTCCCAAAGCTACAATCTCTTCTTCATTTTTTACATAGTGTTTAAAAGCCTGCTCTTTAGTCGGGACCACAAATTTCATAGCGATTATTTTAAGACCAACTCTTTCAAAACGACCAATTATTTCTCCGATTAAATTTCTTTGAACTGCATCGGGTTTTAATAATACTAATGTTTTTTCTTTTTGAAGCTCCATAAATTTAAAATTAATTATTACTTATTAAAATACCATTTAAACACCAGTTAAAACAAATTGTTGCTATATTTTGCGCATATGCGCAAAATATAGCAACAATTTTAATATCCAAATACTTGCCCACTAAAATACCCAAGAATTATCTTTAAAAATTAAAAATCCGGGTATGAAAAAATTTTGAGATTACTACCCTCCCTAATTATTTTTATCATACCCTGATCATATGTATTAAAAATTTTAGAACCAATAAAATTAAGTCGTTCTAAAACTTCTTTGGCAGGATGACCATAACTATTTTTGCCTACTTCAATAATTGAGACTTTCGGACTCACCTCTTTAAGAAAATCTAAGTTCGACGAATACTTTGAACCATGATGACTAACTTTTAAAATATCAGCTGCAATATTTTCCGACCCAGCTATTTTTAATTCTGTAGCCCCGTCTATATCTCCGGTAAATAAAGTTTTAATTCCATTGCTATTTAACGCCAAAACCAAAGCGGAATTATTTGTATTTGATGAAAAATTAGCCGAATTTAAGACCCTTATGCTAGAAGTATCATAATTAACCAAATTACCAGACGCGAGCTCTATTTTGGCTATTTTCTTGCTATTAATAAGGCTATTAAGCTCTTCCCAGTTGCCACCCGAACCCTCTTCGCCATTATATAAAACAGCCCCAATTTTATAGTTTTTAAAAACATCAATTAATCCACCAAAATGATCTACTTCGGGATGAGATATAAATACCAAATCAATATACCTATCAATATTTAATATTTTTTCTAAATTAAAACTAAGCTGATTATTTATTGGTCCCCCATCTATTAAAACTTTAATATAATTATTTTTTCTATCTGGTAAAATCGCCAATGAACTATCGCCCTGTCCTACTTTCAAAAAATACAATTCGAAATCCGAAATAGATTTTGGAAATAAAATAAACCACCAGATTATTAAATCCACAATAACTAAAAATATAATAATTGTTTTAAATAAATTAAATTCCTTTTTCATTTTCTTTATAAAATTTTATAAATATAAAAATTACTAAATAATAAAAAACCCATATGTATAAACCCGCTTCTTCAATTTTAAAAGGAATGGATAATTTAGAAAAAATATTTATTATGAAAAATTCATAAGAAATAAAAATATTAACAAAAATAGCTAAAACTTTAGCGAGTAAGTTAGAAAACAATCCAAAAAATATAATCATGAACCCGATACCCATAGTAATCGGAATAAATTCCAATATCAAAATATTGGCCAATAAAGAAGAAAAAGAAAACACTCCAAAACTCGACAATAAGATTGGTAACGCCATTATTTGAGCGGCGGCGGTATTAATGGCATTTTCTTTCCACGACAAAAAACCGCCCGAATCTGTTTTTAGTAAATTTTTTAAAGCCGGGGCTAGATATATTATTCCCAAAAGAGCGGCAAATGAAAGCTGAAAACCAATATCAAAAATTAATATACCTGGATTAAATAACGTCATAACAACCGCAGCTACAACAATAGCATTTCTAGGATTAAACAATCTCTCAGTTTGTGCGGAAAAGATAACAATAATACCCATGATAGCCGCCCGAACCACAGAGGCTTCGGCGCCGGCCATAATTACAAATAAAATAACTATAAAAATACTAAAGTAAAAAGATATAGCCGCGCTAAAAATTGAAGAAAAAATAGTACCAACCGCTAAAATAATAATGGAAATATTATATCCGGAAAGAGCAACTAAATGAGTGGTGCCACTCAATGACATCTTGTCTTTAAATTCTTTAGAAAAATCATCTCTACCCCCGATAGTTATTCCGGATAAAAACGCCGCTTTTTCTTTTGGCAAAACAGATTTAAAAATATTTTGAATTTTTTCTTTAAAAGAAAATAATTTTTCTTTTATGAAATTTCCTTTATTTTTACATACAAGTTCTAATTTAGGAAAATTCGACTCCCCGAAGACCCCCTTGCTTAAATAATATTTTTTATATTTATCCTCATACTCTTGAATCGTTCCAATAAATATAATTCTATCTCCATAGTTAAATTCCGGATATCTTGGAGCTTTTATGTTTATATTTCCACTATAACTTTCCAACAAAGAAACTTTTAGTTGTTGAGTTACGTCATTTTTAACTTCTTTTACCAATCCTTCAAATTGAATATTTTCATTAAAAGGTATGTTTACAGCCTTTAATTGAAAATAGGAAAAAATTTGGAAATAAAAAATTCCCGTAATTATTGATAAAACCAACCAAGCCAAAACACTCTTCTTTATTAGAAATAAATAAAAAGAAAGCAAAAATAAAAATAATATTAAAAAATAGTTTTTAGCGCCAAATAAAACGGCTAATCCTACGCCCACTAAAAAAAGAAGACTAGACCAAAAGAACGCATTATGAATATTTAACTTATTAAACATAAAACAATATATATTATAAACCAAAAAACCCGCCAATGGCGGGTTTTTGTTGTTAATTATTTTCCGATACTTTCTACTTGTTTCTGAATGTATTTATCAATTTTTGCAATATTTTCCTCCAATTCATTAAGAACAAATTCGTCGTCAAATTTATCTTTTGTTTTAATAGCTTTTTTAAGATTTTCTATATCATTTCTTATCATGTCTGTAACTTTTATAAGATCCTGTTTAGTGATAAATATTTTTCTATTAATTCTATCGGCTTTAACTTTAAAGAAATAATATCCACTAATAAAGCTTCCGATTAACAATGCTAACAAGATAACTATAATGCCCCAGAGATTTAATTCAAATACGCCTATTTTTAAAATTGGCTTTGTTTTTACAACGATGTTATCAAATTCTACAGGCAAGCTTAATGCACCCCTGTCGTCCTGAGACAAAACAACTAATTTATATTTGCCGTTCTGAAGAGTTTCGGAAAAACTATATTCCCACTCACCAGATTCATCTGCCCTTACTGAGGCACGAGCAGAAACCGTTCCGTCTGTTTTAACCAAAGATAATAAAGTAATTACACTTGGTAAACCAGAACCTCTAACCAAAAGCGTATTGTCCGAATCAGAATAAAATGGCTGAGTTACAAATTTAATTTCCGGAGAAGCAATGGGCAACACTTCAAAACTCAAAGATGCTTCAGAGCTATTTCCGGCATTATCAAATGCCTTCACTAAAACCGAGTGTTTTCCCGGTTCTAAAATAGGAAGCTTTAATGATTCCGCTTCAGTTTTTATTGGCTCCTGAGCATCAATAATAACCGAATAAAATGCAACACCGGATAAATTATCATTTGTAGCAAAGTTAATGGTCGGAGACGGATTATCTATTTTTATTCCTTCTTGCATTTGAACTTTAAAATCTAAAGGAGCTGTAGTATCTATTGATATCTTATAAGTAGAAACGGGTCCAATACCAACATTGTTTTTAAACTTTGCATGAACATAATTTATACCCTCTTCTAAGATTCCAATATTTTTACCATTAAAAAGTTGCTTTTCAAAAACCGTTGGTTTGCCATTTGGATTTTTATCAACCAAAACAGAAATACTAACCACGTCTGCTGGTAAATCCCAAAAAACTGTCGTTTCTCCAATTTGGCTATACCATTTTTTCTCATCCGAATATAAAGGAACTGAAAGTTTTGGAGCGGACGGAAGATTTTTAACAACTACGGGAACCCTATCAACTGGCGCTGGTTGTTGAACTACAGGCGTGGTAGTAACAACAACTGTTCCAGAAACAACTATGCTGGTTTCTTTTACACTCGAAAGAACATTTGTTCCCATGCCGTCATCGGCAGCCACGACTCCGTTTGAATACTTAATATTGGAGGTACCTATTCCAACCGCCTTAAATTTCATTGTTAAAATTTTTAACTTATTTCCAAAAACGCTTTTTGAACTTCCGCCAACAAAACTCATAGTTCCAACTTCTTTAGCAATTGTCGGATCTTCCACCCAAAAATTAAAAACAGAATCACTATTATCCACGGAAATCATCTGAATAACGCTCGGCGAAAAACTTACTATACCCTGTGCAGCATTAATATTTTCTCCAGCATCTAAAAGTAAGGATACGGAAAATTCCTGGCCAATACCGACTGTTTGGGTGCTTGGCACTAGACTCAGGTTAGATTCCGCAAAAGCACTATTAAATACCGAAAAAAATGCCATTGATAAAACTATTCCGCTTATTTTTAATATTTTTTTAATCATTTTTATTTTTAATTATTTTTTAAAATTTTTAATTTATATTGTTATTTTAATAATTATAAACCCCTAATAGCTTTTAAGAAAATACTTAAATCTAAAATATCCACCTTTCCGTCAGTATTTAAATCATTAAAAGCCCTAAGTGTTGCATTGGCCTTCCATCTAAAAAGAAAAATACTCCAATCTTTTATATCTATAACATTGTCCCCATTAAAATCTGCCTGGGGGTAACTAAGTGCGGAAACTAAGAAATTTTTTGAAGCCGAGAAATCGCTGGCCCTACCCTCCTTATCTATTTGTCTAACTACTACAAAATGAGTTTTAGGACTAAATCTTGAAGTGTCTATAGCGGCTTCATAATAACCCAGATTGTTTGCCGTTGAATTTATTCTTAAAACATTGTCTATTTTTAATTCTACATTTGAACCAGGATAAGCATATCCTGAAATTTTTATTTCATTACCCTTGGTAACGGATTTATTTTGAATCACAACTGTTGGCGGCATAAATATGTCTTCAATCATTAAACGATCAAAAGAAGAAATTGCCTTATTAAAAGCGATAATTCCACCACTTACCCCATTTTTATCAAACGGCTCTAAGGTAAAAAGATAGTCATATTCAAAAAGACCTATAAAGCTTTTAGCGAAATCACCTTTGTCATTTACAGAGATATCAAAATTTGGCAGATAATCATTTCTAACAACGTTTTCTATAAGACTCCTTCGGTAAACCCTAATCTTTCCATTCGGATAGGCTTTGCCGGAAAAAACAACGATAGTCGGTATCGAACCTCCTCCTGTAGTGACAATAGGCGTGCCAACCACAAAAGAAGAAAAAGAATTAGTCGTAAATTGACACAAACCGGAAGAAATAACGCAGGTAGTAAATTTACTCCAAATAGAACTACCCGCTGGTTTTTTAAAAACTGGCAAAGTTTGGGTGTTATATGAAGATCCGGCAAAAATTTTAATTGTAATTAACTCGTTTGAAGTTAATGTATTAGACGGCAAACCAAATGAAACCGCGCCGCCAAAACTATAATTTATAGCATCGGCGGTTAAAGTCGCTGTAGGAACGGTGCTGGTAGCAGCCAACTGACTAAAATCAACATTTGTTCCGGCGCTCATAACAGAATTTACCGGAACAATCATTTGAGAACCTGTAATAAAATTAATTTTAACTTCTTCGGTAAATGTAATTTGACTTGATGAGGTTAAAATATTATTTGGGACAATAATGCCTCCGCTAATAGTATTTTGAATTTCGCCATCAGATATCTCTGTGATTTGCGGCAACGTGATGGTAACAGAATCATTTAAACTTGAAGAAATATTATTAGACGCATCTTTTGCCCAAGCATAAAGAGTTTTACTGCCTTCGGATGCAAAAACATAACTCGTTGGAGCTGTTCCCGTCCAATTAGGATTGGAAGCTAGTGGCGCAGAAGCGCTTTCTGTTAATAAATATCCTGTCACGCTTATATTGTCGGTAGCTGTAAAAGTGGTAATTGACACAGTCAAAGACGTTGCTGTTGATGGAATAGAAAAAGCCGTAACTGTCGGGGCAGTAAGATCCGGTACGGCAGAAGTGCTTAAACTTGGCACATTTGAAATTATCGATATATTTGGAACCTCGTCTGAAGTTTTTAAAGCAAAATAATAAAGAGTGCTTGCATTTAATCCAGACACAACCATTGATTCGGATGAACCCGCGATAGATGGGGATGGTTCGCCGGTGACTGCAGTAGCACTAGCAAAATTACCCTCGCTTATAAGGGAAGTTGAATATCTTAAATCGTATGTAGTAGCCGTACCTGTATTATTATCATCGCCTGGCGCAGTCCAAGAAACTGTCAGAGAACTTGTAGTCGGAGAAGATAATGCTAAATCAGAAACGGCCGCCGGAGCAGTAACATCCGGGGCAGTTACCGTGAAAATTTGGGCATTTGAAGTACCACCGCCAGGAGTTGGATTAAAAACAGTAATATTAAAATTTCCTTGAGAAGTTAAATCTGTAGAAGGAATTATAGCCGTCACCTGACCTGAATTTATAAAAGTAGTTGTTCTATTTGAACCGGCAAATTGAACAATTGAACCAGAAACAAAATTACTGCCATTTACTGTAAGTGTAAACTCTGCGTCATTTACATTTTTAGAAGTTGGAGAAATAGAACTTGTACTTGGTACGGGATTATTAACTGTAATAGTCGGTGAAGTTCCTATATTGGTTAAGGTTCCAGTTACAGCTGTACGCGATTGCGTTGTAAAAGTATTTACACCCGCAACAGAAGGAGCTGTTACGCCACTAGTACCACCCCCTGAACCATACGTAAGCGTGACTGTATTTCCGTTAGCAATTTCAACGAATCTCGTGGTTATGGTCCATGGACCAGTCCCTGAAAAAACTGGTATTCCTGGACCAATTAAAAAGAAATCCGTATAAAGAGTTACGTTATCTAATCCAGTAGCGCTAGTAATTTGAAAACCAAAACTTTGTATTGAGGTTCTGGTAGTGGCTCCAAAATTAAAAACTAAATATTGCCAAGTATTGGCAACTAACGCCGTTGGTAAAACAATTGTTTCTAATGGCGAAGCTAAGTTAGTGCTATCATCATAAGCAAAACGAAGGTTATTTGTATTTACATTGCTAGTAGCTCTTACCCAAACTCCCACCTTGGTATATCCAGACCAATTTTCAGCGGTAATGTTTTTATAAAAAACATCTCCGCTTCCCTCATTGCCATTTATACATCTAATAGAGCCCGTACCTTCTTGCTTTATAGTAGTTTCAACGGTTGGTGCACCAGTAGTACAAGCTGATCCGGCAGACCAATTAGTAACGCTATCAGCACTATCCAAAACAGACCCAACCGTACCAGTAGAAGAAACTGTTGTGTATCCAGCCGTTCCCACAGTTCCCTGAGGAGCGCTCCATCCAGACGGCACGGAAACAGTAACAGAACCGCTATTCATAGCCTCGGCCGCTGTATATGTAAAGGTATAAGTACCAGCAGTAGAGCCGGCAGTTGTCGAAGTCGGACTAACTGTATTAGTTCCCGATCCATCAACTGCTAAAACTTGTAAAAAAATACCGCTAATTAAAATAGCGGCCACTATAATAAAGGCTTTAAATAAAAAATTCTGAGTAAGAATTTTTGTCATTTATTTTTTATAAAACTTTTTTATTTAAAACCAGGCTAAAATATACTTAAATAATTACTCTTCAGAATTTACCTTGAGCTTTCTTACCTTTGGAGCTGATTCTTCAACAACTTCTTCATGAGAAGAATCGCTTTTTTTCATAGAGACTACCCTTGGTTTTTCTAAAAAATTTTGAACTTTTTCCACTACTTCAGAAATTGGATGTTGTGATTTAACGAAATAGTCAGTCGCTCCAAACTTAAAGGCTCTTTTAATCTCATCGTCTTGACCGAGATTGGACAATACTATTACGGGAAGAGAATTGAGGCCATAAACCTGATCATTATGCATTTCTTCTAACACTTTAAACCCATCTACTACGGGCATCAATAAATCCAAAATCACCAAATCAATATCCTCCACTTTGTCTTTTAACTCTTTCAAAGCCTCTAAGCCATTAAAAACAGCCGTGACTTTAAACCCAGCTTCTTCAAACTCTTCTTTTAAAACTTTAGATAATAATTTTTCGTCTTCTGCAATTAAAATATTCTTCATAAAACTTAAATATATTATAACAAATCCTGGCTTAACGTAAAGTAAAAAGTTGTCCCCACCCCCTCTTTAGACTCAAACCACATTTTTCCTTTGTGGGCCTCCACAAAATATCTGCCTATGTACAAGCCCAAACCCGTACCAGACGTATTAGAAGCACTGGCATTTTCAGCCCTATAAAACTTTTCAAAAATATGTCTTTGATTATGAATTGGGATGCCTATGCCGTTGTCTTTAACCGAAAAAAGGAATTGCTTATTTTCTACTTTAGCCGAAACCTCAATTAAACCACCTTCGGGTTTTGAATATTTTATGGAATTGGTAATTAAATTCATAATAACCTGAGAAATTTTTTCTTCGTCAATAACTATTGAATAATCTAAGGATAGGTAGTTTTTGAATTCTATTTTACAATTTTTATTACAGATCAAAATCTCAATATTTTTAATAGCCCTTTCTATGAGTGGCGCCATTTTTACATTACTTAAATTTAACAATGCATACCTTCCAGAATCAATTCTAGAAATACTCAATAAATCATTGACTAATTTAATAATATTTTCATTGTTTTTATAAACATCACCCAACGCCTCTAATTGTTTCTGATTTAAATTATTTTCTTTGTTTTGCAAAATACTTTCCAAAATCCATTTCATACCAGAAAGCGGAGTTTTCAACTGATGCGAAGCCACAGAAACAAATTCAGACTTTGCCCTATCTAATTCTTTAATTTTTGTGATATCCCTTTCAATTCCAACGAAGAAAATAACCTCTCCATCGTCATTTAAAATCGGTGCTATATTTATTTGAGCAACATAAATCTCTCCATTTTTCCTTTTATTATTAACCTCTCCAATAAATGAAGTTTTTTTGTCTTTGATGGCGCGCCAGAGTTCTTCATAAAATTCTTTCGACATTTGTCCGCCCCAAAGAGAAGGTTTTTTTCCAATAACTTCTTTTATTGAATATCCAGTAATTAATTCCAATCCCTTATTGGCAAAAATTATTAATCCGTTAGGATCTGTAATTATTACTTGCTCAGTCGTATTCTCAACAGCGAGCTTAAACTTAACCAAGTCGGTATTTATCACTTTTAACTCATTGTCCTTTTTAATTAATTCCGTTATGTTGGCCATTGTACCCAACATACGATATGGCTTACCATTTTCCTTGCGAATAAAAACTCCGTTATCCTCTACTTCAATATAACGCCCATCTTTACGTTTAAAACCATAAACCACATTAAATGGTTTTGATTTTTTAATAGATTCATCTAATGCGATTTCAACGCGCTCCCTATCTTTTGGATTTATAGCTCTTTCCCATTTTTTTATATTAAAAGACCAGAATTCTTCAACGCTATATCCCGTTACTTTCTTAATAGGTCCATTCCACTTTATTTGTCCGGTGGATAAATCATAGTCGTAAACTAATTGCCCAGTTTGTTCTGCGATAATTCTATATCTTTCCTCATTGCTCTTTATTTTTTCTTCACTTACCTTTCTTTCAGTTATATCTGAAAGTACTAATAAAACGGCCGGCTCATTTTCATAATTTATTATTGATCCCTTTACCAAAACATCTCTAAATTTACCAAATTTATTTTTAATTTTAATTTCATAATCAACCACCTTTTTTCCAGAAGCTCTTTTCTTAATATTCTCTAACACTATTTTTTGATATTCTCTCGCAAGATAATCAAATACGGATGTTTTTAATATTTTAACTCTAGAAACTCCCAAAAAGGACAACGTATTGTCATTGACCCATAGCAATTTTCCGTCTCTATGAACCAAAACATATTCTGTTTTAGGCAGATTTGAAATTAAGTTTCTATATTTTTCTTCGCTTTCTTTTAATTCTTCTTCTATTTTTTTATTTTTAGAAATATCCCTAACAAAAGATTCAATAATGCCTCCGTTATCTCTTGAAACAATTTTTGCGCTTACGCTTACCCAAAAATAAGTTCCATCTTTTTTCTTGTGCTGGCTCTCAAACAAAAGCTTGCCGGTTTTTACTAATTTTTTTATTCTATCAGCTATAAACTTCGCCTGCTCCGGAGTGTCTATAATTGAAGCATTTGCACCAATTAATTCTTTTCGGGTATAGCCGGTCATTTTACAAGCATTTTCATTAACGTCTAAAATTTTTCCATTAAAATCATGTAGATAGAAAGCGTCGTTAACGTTATTAACGATCATTTTATATCGGTTATAACTTTCGTTCAGTTTTATTTCTGCGTATTTACGCTCAGAGATATCTACTAAAAATGGCGTTACGTAATCAACTTTTCCATCCGGTTTTCTAACGCATCCAACCGAAAGATTTACCCAGATAATTGATCTATCTTTTCTTATAAAGCGTTTATCTAGGTTATAGTTTTCAATTTCTCCGGCCAAAAGACGATTGAATTGTTTTTCATCAGCGGCGAGATCATCTGGATGAGTCATCTCTGCCCAAGTCTTTTTTATTATTTCTTCACGGGTATAGCCTAACATTGAACACAATTTATCATTTACCTCAATCCATCCTTTTTCTGGGGAAGTAATAGCTATTCCTGCTCCGGCTAGATTAAAATAACTGCGGAAACGAAGTTCGTTTTTCTTTCGTTCTTCGTTTATTTTTAAATTTTTTAAACCATAAGAAAGATCATTGGTGAGTTGACGAAGTAAATTTATTTCATCTTTATTAAAAGCTTCTGGCTCTGAAGAATAAATGTTTGCGACCCCTATTAAGCCATCAATAAAAATAGGGAGACTAATACATGAAGCATAACCCCTTTTAATGGCAAGAGATTGCCAGGACTTTAATTTTGAACTCTTTAAAATATTTCTGGAAATAACTATTTTTTCAAACCTTATTGCCATACCGGCAGGCTCACTTCCCTGCTCATTATTAGCCCAAGTAATCTTTGCTAATTTTAAATAATCCTTTTCAAAACCGCATTGCGCAACGGGCCTTACTGTTTTATTTTTATCATTTTGCTTATAACCAATCCAGGCAAATCTATATCCGCCAAATTTTATAATTATTTTACAAATTTCATTTAAGAGCTCACTTTCTTTTGAAGCGCGGATAAGAGACTCGTTGCATTTACTAATAACTCTTAACGTATTAGAAATATTTTCCAATTTTTTACTAGCTCTTCTATTTTCAGTAACATCGTGAAAAACCAACACTGCGCCGATAACCTTGCCGTTACCATCTTTAATTGGCGCCGCACTATCATCAATGGGAATTTTTTTACCATCTCTATTTATTAAAATTGTATGATTTCCTAATCCAGTGGTATTACCACTTTTAATAACTCTTGATACAGGATTAAAAATCTTTTTACCTGTTTTTTCATTTAAAATATTAAAAACTTTATCTAATGGTTGATTTATAGCTATTTTTTCTGGGCATTTTATAATTTTTTGCGCGATAGAGTTTAGAAAAGTAATTCTTCCTTTTTCATTGGTAACTATAACGGCGTCTCCGATACTTTTTAAAGCAGTTGCCATTTTTTTCTCGATTTGATGCAAAGACTCTTCGGTACTTATTTTCTTGGTTAAATCGGAATAAATTGCAACCACCTCTCCACCAGGCAATCTAAATACATAATTATCTCTCCAAGACCTACGCAACTTATCCTCATACAATGACACAGGATAATGAATTGGCTTTTTTGTTTTCCAAACTTTTTTAAAAACATCGTATAAACCAAACTTCTTAACCCCTTTAAAAACTATGTCCACCTTCTTACCAATAACATCTTTTTTCTTAACCCCCTCTAGTTTCTCGGCAGCTCTATTGAGATCTTTGATAATTACGTCTCTGCCATTATTTTTTAATTCATAAATAAAAACAGCCTCAGACATATAGCTAAAAAGGTCAGAGTATTTAAGTGATAATTTTTTGAAATCTTCTAGTTTTTGCTTTAATGCACTAAAATTTTCCTCAGTTGTGGCAATCTCAATTATTTCGCCCGTCTCGTAAATTGGAGAATATGTAATATTTACAAATACCTTATTTTTATTTTTTGCTATTCTAGTTTGGACAACTTTGAAAGCGGGCCTGCCATTTTTAATAGAATTGATATTTTTTATAGCTTCAGCTCTATTTTCTTTAGAAATTATTTTAGTAATTTTACTACCAATCATTTCTTTTTCTTTAAATCCATATATTTTTTCCGCTGCTTTATTCCAAGCTTTAACAACTCCGTTAAAATCCTGGATGATAATGGCGTCACTAGAATTCATTACAACTTGTTTATAATAACTAAGCCTATCTTTAAGTTTTGATAAATATTTTGCCTTCGTCCCAATTTTTGACCCCATTCTTTTTTTCATATAAATAAAATTATTTTTATAATTTAAGCCGTTAATTAATTTTTAAAGAAAAATGGAAATTAGAACCATTATTTTCTTCTGACTCAAACCAAACCCTGCCGCCATGAGCTTCAACGTAAGCCTTAACAATTGGCAGACCCAATCCCGTACCCTCTGTCTCGCTTAATACGGCGTTGTCCGCTCTAAAAAACTTCTCAAATAATCTTCTTTGATCTTTCAACGGAATACCTATACCGTTGTCTTTAACCGAAAAAATAAATTCATTGTCTTTTATTTCTGCTAATACATCTACTCTGCCACCACCTACCTTTGAATATTTTATGCCATTGCTTATAAGATTATTCATAGACTGTCTTATTTTTTCTTCGTCAATTTTCATTACTAAATCTTTTGGTATGGCAATTACCGATTCAAAAACAACCTTTCTATTTTCAGCTACAGGCACAAGGCCCCTAATAACCTCATTTAATAAAGAAGTCATCTCTATATCTTTCAATGTTAAAGTTTTACTTTCCCCTCCTTCTATTCTAGAGATACTTAAAAGATCGTTTACTAAATTTATAACCCTATCATTACTTGTATTTATTTCTTTCAAAGTCTCTTTTTGTTTTTCATTCAAATTATTTTCTTTATTTTTAAGCATTACCTCGGTAAGCCATTTAATACCTGTTAATGGAGTCCTTAGCTGGTGAGACGCCACGGAAACGAATTCGGTTTTAGCGTCACTAATTTCTTTTAATTTTGTAATATCTCTTTCGATTCCGACAAAGAAAATAACACTGCCATTATTATTTAAAATAGGCGAAATACTAGCTTCGGCAATATAAATCTCACCATTTTTTCTCTTATTTTTTAATTCGCCAATAAAAGTAACTTTCTCTTCTTTAATGGTTTTCCAAAGATTTTCATAAAATTCTCTAGGCATCTGCTTTCCCCACAACGAAGGGTTATTTCCAATAACTTCTTTCAGCGAAAATCCAGTAATGGTTTCTACGGCCTTGTTGGCATAAAGAATTTTGCCGTTATGATCAGTGATAATGATGTGGTCAGAAGCGTTGTCCACGGCCAATTTAAATTTTTGAAGATCTTGGACTAAAGACTCGGATTTATTTTTTTCTACTTCAATATCCTCTAAAACATTTAAAATAGCCTTCTGGGACTGTTCTAACTCCTTATTTCTTAATGAAGCTTTTTCTTTAACTTCAAAAGCCTCAGAAATAGCGCTCTTTAATTTTTTTGACAAAAAAGAAATTTCATCGTCACCCGCCAATTCAAGCTCTTCTATTTTCGATTTTCCATTTTCAAGATCCGATATTCTTTCCACTAAAAAAGAAATTCTTTTAATAACTAAAAGGTTAATAAGATAAATAAACGCAAGAGATCCCAGCAATGAAACAGATAACAAGCCAATAGCTAATTGTAAGGACACAGAAAGACCGCTCTTATAAATTTCCCGCGGAAGCGAAACTCTTAATATCAAATCCCGATTTCCGTCTAAATCATTTATAAGGTGTGTATAACCATATGCAATATCGGAATTACTTTTATCTATATAATTATCACTATCTATTATTTTTTTAACAGCGACTTCTGAATATGCAAGATTATTTATTTCTGATTCAGAAAAAAACGAAAAATCAAAAGATGTAATTTGGCTGATATTATTAATAATTTCAGAGTCAATTTTTCTTCCAAAAATAAGCATTCCAACCGATGGACCAGAGCCGTCAGTTTTCAAAATTGGTCTGGCCGCTATAAACGTTGGTTCGATGCCGTCCCCATGAATAACGCCACCCACTAATTCATTTTCTGATTTTATTGAATTAAATATTTTAGATAAAAATTCATCTGACGGATTAAAAAAGCTCTTATTATCTAGATCGAAATTTTGGTTAAAAATAATTTCTTTTTTATTATTTAAAATAAAAATATGATTTAAACCCAAAGAAATAAACTGATTTTCAGAAATATTATTTTCAATAAATTCTGGGTAATTACCAAGCACATAATTATAAGCGTCGGTCCATTCTGCCCAATCTTGAGAAGAAGTTTGTAAGCGTTTAATTCTATCATTTATACCAACCCCAGATCGCTCCAGCGCCCTAATCACCGCTTGATTTTCCAAATAATTAAATTCTTGCCAAATATTTATTTCTACAAATACCAGTAAAATCAAAACAAAGCCTATTAAAAAAGCAAGGGACAGAATAAATGATTTTTTTCTTATAGACATAGTTATTCTCTTTCGTTATTAAGTTAAATATTCTTATATCTCTTTAATTCTTCTTTCAATTCAATCATTTTAAGCTCTCTATCTACCATGAGCCTATTAAATCTTTCTAATTCTTTAATTTTTTCATTTATTTTTTGTTCTGACTCCTTTTTTTCTCGTAAATCCCTTATTGATCCAATAGCAAAAATTTTACCTCCTAAAGTTAGTGGGCTCGCCGAAAGTTCTATTGGAATTTTATTTCCCTGTTTATCTATCGCACTCAACTCTATAACACTGTCCATCATTGGACTCTGACCTGTTTTAAAAAAGTTTTTAAGACTCGCTGAATTTTCTATATCATATTCTTTAGAAGATAGTAATTTATGAAGATTTTCTCCCATTATTTCTTCTGCCTTATAGCCAAACATTTTTTCAGAAGCCCTATTCCAATAAGTTACGGTTCCGGCGTCATCCATAATAATTAATGGATTAAACAAAGCCTCGGTAACTTTTTTAAATTTTTCTTCATTGATTTTAAAAGCTTCTTCATATTTTTTTCTTTCTGTTAAATCTCGCGCGCTGCTAACTATGTATTTTTTACCATCAATTTCAATGAGTTTTGAGTGGATCTCTATAGGCATAACCGTCCCGTCTTTTTTAAAGTGAGCTGATTCAAAAACAATTTCTTTTTTCTCTGTAAGTGATTTAATTCTAGCCTCGATTAATTCGGCTTTTTCAGGTACATCCAATTCACCAAGATTTTTAACCATTAACTCTTCTTTCGTATATCCACGAGTTAAATATGCCGCGTTATTAACATATATAAATTTTCCATCTAAATCATGAACAAAAACAGAATCTGAAATAAAATCTAAAAACTGCTCCTTTCTTTCAAGTTCTTTTTGCTGATATTTTCTTTCAGTAATGTCTTCTAATAAAGCCACGAAATAATCAACTTTTCCGTCTAATCTCCTAACACAACCAACGGAAAGGCCGGTCCAAATGACCGTTTTATCTTTTCTTATAAAACGTTTATCTAGGTTATAGTTTTCAATTTCTCCCGACAAAAGACGATTAAATTGCTTTTCATCAGCGGCGAGATCATCTGGATGAGTCATCTCTGCCCAAGTCTTTTTTATTATTTCTTCACGGGTATAGCCTAACATTGAACACAATTTATCATTTACCTCAATCCATCCTTTTTCTGGGGAAGTAATAGCTATTCCTGCTCCGGCTAGATTAAAATAACTGCGGAAAAGGGACTCGCTCTTTATTAATTTTTTTTCAATATTTTTTTGTTCGGTAATATCATTTATGCTCACCACTATACCAGCCTTCTTTCCTGTTTTATCTCTAAAAATATGTTTATTAAAAATAGCTATTCCCTTACGTCCATATAAATTTTCATATTCTACTTCCAATTTCTTTTCTTCTACATCGGTCTTTAAAATATCTAGATCAAGTCCAGCTAAAATATCGGCTGTGGATTTAGCCCAAACATCATACGGTGTTTTTCCTATTATTTCTTCTTTTTTCTTTCCAATTAAATCAACAAAGGCTTGGTTACAATCAACAAATTTGCCATTTAAATCTTTATAATTTATTGGAGTGGCTATAGTATTAAAAAGTCCCTGTAAAAAAAGCCATTTTATTTCAATATCTTCAATTGATAATTTTTTTTCTAAATCCATATCAATATAATTATAACAATTTTAAAACTAAGACGCTTTTACAATAAAAAATATTTATTTGTTTAAAAGCCAAATACTATACGTCAAGTAAGAAGCAAAAAATACCCAGCACATATAAGGAGTCAAAAGAAATGCCGCCGTCTTATTAATTGGTAAAATCAAAATAATTAAAACTAAAACTGATAGGCCCAGCGCGATAGCCTCAATAACAGCCCAGCCTATTAAATGTTGTCCAAAAAATAAATAACTCCACAAGACGTTTAAAATTGCATTAAAAATAAATAGAGCTATAACCCAATAAAAAACATTCGGTCTTGGCTGAATATTCCAAAATAAAATAATAGAGATAGCGGCTAAGATAAAAATGGCCGTCCAAACCAATCCAATTACCCAGCCCGGAGGGGTCCAAGAAGGAATATTTATAATTTTATACCAATCCATTCCTGAGCTGGTTATCCGACTACCAAAAAAAGATACTGCGGCTACAATTAACGGAATAATAAGGTAATTAAATTTCATATCTTAATTATACCTTTTTATTGTATATTTTCGTTTATTTTAAAATTATAAAATTTGCCTAGAACGTTTTGAAATATATTTTGATAGAAAAATAAAAAATAAAACCCCAATCAACAATCCTATTTCAGCGATCTTCATATATTGTTTTATCAAAGAGAATGAGTAGCTAGAAAAATAACCCAAACCCCCAACGACAACCATCCATACCAAAGTTGAAATGGCGTCATATCCTATAAATCTACGAATTGGAAATCTCAACATGCCAGCTCGAACTAAGATGGCGTGATACGTGCCATAAGTAAACTTTGAAATAAAAATAGTATGAAATGTTCTGGAGATAAGGTGCTCATCAAAGGGAGCAGCAATTTTCTCGGCCCAACCAACTAATTTAGAATTTTGTTTATCAATTTTTATTCCCAACCAATACCAAATTAAATCTCCCAATAAAACTCCCAAAAAAATAACTATAGCGAGCGTAGTAATACTAAAAACACCTTCGTGCGCCAAAAAAAATGCGGAAAAAAGAAAAGGATCTCCTTCCACGATCATAGCTAAGAAAATAATAACATAATTCCATGTGCCCAAACTGGAAATTGCAGCTAAAATGATTTCGCTCATTTAAATTTTAATAAACAATAATTCTTCCCTTCATTTCCGGATGAATGCCGCAATGATAATCGTATTCTCCAGGCTCATCAAAAATAACTTTAAATTTTTTATCTATTTTTTTAATAACCCCACTACTGGAAATTTCTTGAGATTCAAATATTATCTCGTGAGGAACCGAATCTTTTTGCAACCAAACAACTTGAGTTCCGATTGAAACGGCTAATTCAGGAGGAGAAAACTTTAAATCATTCATAACAATTGTATTTAAGGCCTCTACGGGCATGTCCGACTCAGCAGAACCAGGATATGGCCTAGTATATTTATAAATCAATAAAACAACTCCTAAAATAACTACAGCCGCAATAACATATTTTTTAAATATTTTTTTATTCATTTTTTTTAAAAGATTAAAAAAGATTCATTCCTGCTAATTTTTTAGCAGCGCCGACTTGAGCTTTTTTCAAAGCTTCGTTTGTACATTTTTTTACGGTTTCGGCTTGTTTTTCAATACTTAGACTTGAATTTAAAATCACGTCCTCAACCAACATCGCTCCGTTTACCACCACTTTTACGCCATCAATTTCTACCTCAAACTTTTCTTTCGCAATTTCATTTTGTAAACCCTTTAACTGGGCAAGTTGTTTAAATTTATCAAACATAATTTATTTATTTTTTAATAATCTGCTTTCTACGACTTTCCAATCTATCGATTTAAAAAAGGCGTTGATGTAGTCACCTCTTTTAATACCATAATCAAGCATATAGGCGTGTTCAAAAACATCCATTACTAACAAAGGAACGCATCCAGCAAAATGACCGGTATCATGTTCGTTTATCCAAACATTAAAAGCTCTTCTTGTTTCTAAGTCTAAATATAAAATTACCCAGCCAATACCGCGCATAGCCGCCATAGCTTTAAAATCTTTCTGAAAATCCTCAAAAGATCCAAACTCTTCATTTATTATATTTATTAATTCCGATGAATCAGCCGGGGTAATAGAATTTTTGGTTAAGTTTTCAAAATAATATTCATGCAATCTCATTCCGTTGAACTCCCATCCGAATCTCCTATTTAATTCGGCGTATTCTGGGGACGCAAATTTATCGGCCATCTCTATCTCAACCAATAAATCATTTAATTTATTAAAATTATTTACATAACCCTGATAAAGAGCGAAGTGATTTTTTAAAATAGCGTCTGAAAATCCAGGAAGACCAAGTAAGTTATCAAAATTTTTTGCTTCGTATTTCATATTATTAAATTAAAAATTAATCTCCAATCAACATTAATACCGCGGATCTCGCCAAATCAGACATGCCGCCACCCACAACGTGCTTTTCTCGAATGTCATCTAAACGGACAGTTCGGCCACTATTAAAACAAAGATTATTTCCCTGAGTAAAACCAATTTTTGTGCCGTCCGCTCTATAAATATCATTGCTTGTGAAATAGCCCAGCTTTCTACCCTCTTCGTTTTTTATATCATTTCCATCTACCCAGCCTATTTTTACACCGCCCCTTCTAATATCATTACCTGTAATTTTTAACATTGTTTTTATATTTAATTATTATTAATTATAGCAATAAATTTAGAAAATAAACCCTTAAAAAACCTCAACCACATTCATTAATCCCAAAGATTTTTTTATAATAACTTCCGAATCTACCGGCAAATCTATGTGATTTTCCTGATTATCTGCATATACAACAGCGGGCCCACGAGTAATTTTTATCTTTATTCGACTCATTTCATCTAAAACCATATGGTCAAATTGCTCGGTGCTATTGTTAAATGCCAAGCCCATACCAATTTCAAAAAAACTGTCGGTAATACTTCTATAATATGCAGTGGATCCGAAGGGGGTCGCTATCACCACGCCGTCTCCTATCACTTCTTTCCCAATTTCTTTTCCATTAATCCAAACTTTATATCTTATAGCATGTCTAGGATTCTTGTTATGAACAACTATGTCAGTTACGGCTAATAGTTTTTTATGATTAGCCTCGGCCCCTAATTTAAAATATTTTTTAATTTTAAATTTTTTTGTTTTTATTTTTTCTAAAACTTCTTCATTTGAAAAATGACTAGCTTTTTTACAAATCAAGCTTCCTTTCAAAATTATCTTAGGTATTCCCGGAAATTCATGCTCGGACTGCATCAGAGTCCCGTCTCCGCCATAACTCATAACAAAATCAGGTTTAGATTTTACCAATTTAAAGCCCAACTTTTTTATTGTAGGTCTTATTACTTCTAAATTTCTACCAAATAAAATAATATTCATAATTAAAAAAGATTTTGAATGCTTCTGGTTTTTACTTTTTTTGTTTTTGATTTTTTGGATGAGATATCCGAAGAATTATTTTCTATCTTTTCAATTTCTTTAGCCGCTTCGCGATAATTACAATAGTCACAATCTGAATCAGCTTCAGGAATTTCATTTCTAAGCATGCACTCCCTTGATTTTAAAATAACATCTTCAATCCAGCCATCGTCTCCTTCATAAGGAATTATTTTAACATCAAACTCCAATTTTCCATCAAAAGCCTTCACGTCTCGACGACCATTACAATAAACAAAATAACCCGTATTTGAAACCTTAAAACCATTCTTTCTAAGAAGCCACTGATAAAACTCCATCTGATTTTTATATCCCTTTTGCCACTCCGCATCTATATTTACCTCTGTATCCTTGCTGGTGGATTTGTAATCAACTACATAAAGCACGCCATCTTTGTCTACCCAAATATCATCTACTGCTCCAGTCAAAATAAGGTTTGACGGCTCATGAAAATATTGAACGCCCTTAAAATTTTCACGCCATTCATCCATCATAGGATGTTTAAGTGGCACTAAATCCAAGCCATATGTTTTCATAAGCGGATGCGCGTCCCCTTTAGCACGATGTAAATCAAATTCCTTTTTTAATAAAAAATCTACGGCGCTGTTTAAATTAAACGGAAAACCGGGAGGCCTTCCAATACCCAATCTTCTGTCTAAATAAAAACATCTTTGGCAATTTAAAAAAAGTTCTATTTTTGAACGACTCAACTTAAAAGCTTCCTCGTTTTGTGGATCAAAGACGTTTCTCGATCTGCCGGGATTATAATATTTAGACATAAAAATAACCGTTAAATAAATTAAACTTTATTTTTTTTCTTCCAGGGTCTTTTTAAGCTCAACTAACTGCATTCTAAGCTCTTTTAACTCTCTCATAATTCTGGCGTCATCTTCAAATTCATGAACCAAATCTTCTTCTTCCGCGTTAACAATTTTTTCTACAGCTGTTTTTTGTTTTTTAATACCAGAAATAATAATCTCATTACCAATAAAAGAAGACACGAAGGTGCCGATTGCCAAAAGCAATACAGCCCCAATTAACATAGAAACCCAGCTATTTTCTATAAAAAATAATTGATCGGCCGTATGCCATACTCCTCGCCAAAACAATACAATACCTATTCCAGTTAAAAATCCATAAAAAATCGGGTGACGGCTAAGCAACATTCTATTTTTATCTTCAAATCTATCGAAATATTTATATATTTTTTTAAACATAGTATATGTATTATATCATTTTTTAATTAAAAAACCGCTTCGAAAAATAAATCAAAGCGGTTTTATTTTTTAGAGATAAATTATCTCTATACCCAGCCTTTTGGCCTGAGTATGTTCCCAAGTAGCGCCCAAAGAACTTTCCCAGCCTCGGATAAAATAAAATTTTTTCACGAGTCCGGATTCAAAAATTGGAAGATAAAAACCCTCCAATGTGTGACACCCGCCCTTATAATAAGGCGTTTTCTGAATTTTCCACATCGGTTCTTCAAAAGGCATCTGACTAAAAACAACTATGCCTTTTTCAGAAAGATTTTTGATGGTTTTTTTGAAAGCATCAAGGTTTTTTTCTCTAGTCCCCAATCCTCCTGAGGTTATGGGGCCACAAACCATAGAAACCGGTTGTGGCATTCTAAGTAAAACTGAGTGAGCCACGCTAAACAGAGCTTCAAAGGTGGCTGCCTGTCTCAGATCAAAAATATTGAACGGCGTCCAATATATCGGCAAACCGGACAAATACAGCATAATCATCCTCCTCGTCCTTATTTAATTATTAAATTTAAACTTTTATTAAAATGACACCAAATGATTAAAAAGTCAAAAAAATTATCTATTTTGACGCCTACCAAAACTAATAGCAAAGCGATGGGCCTCGTTTCTAACTGTCTGGAATATTTTTTTAGAGGCTATCAATAAATCCTTATTTGATTTTTTAGTATTGGCAATAATTAATTTATCCGCCGAATAAGCACTGGCGCTATGTCCGCCAAGTTTAGCCAAACCAACAATTGGAATATAAATATTTTTCTTACTTAAAACTTCTTTAAATATTTTAACTTGATTAAGACCTCCATCTACAAAAACAATATCAGGAAAAGACCATTCTTTATGATTCAGCCTTCTTTCCAAAACTTCTCTAAGCATGTCCACATCGCTGTAATTTTTTCCCTCTTTTAAATTTTTTATTTTAAATAAACGATATTGGGCCGAATTCTTTTCTCCGCCTTCAAAAACCACCATTGCGCCAACAGGATTTTTTCCGGACAAATGAGAAATATCATAACCCTCAATTCTGCCATAAACACCGTCTCCTTTTTTACTTTTTATTTTTTCTGAATCTTGTAATAAAGAAACGTCATTTATATGCTCCAGGGCTTCAATTTTTTCAGGATTTTCTTGTTTTAAAATTTTAAGTAATTTCTTTTTTTGCCCGCTAAAAAACAAGCTTATATTATCTATGTTTTTCTTATAATCTTTTTGACTTATTGCGCCAACACAAATTCCAGGACACAAACCAATCTGATAATCAAAACATGGCCTTCCTTGATTTGGCGTACATTTTCCAAAAGGAAAAATCTTTCTTACCAAAGAAAGAGCAATTCTTAAAAGCCTAAAACTTTGATATGGACCAAATATTTTTGCATTCATAGCTCCATATCTTTCTATTTCCCGTCCGCGCACTATTAATATCTTGGGAAATTTACCTTTTAAAATAACTAAATAATCAAAAGATTTATTGTCTTTATCTTTTATATTATATTTTGGCCAATATTTTTTAATTAAATTAGCCTCTAAAACAATGGCTTCTAAAAGGGTCTTGGTTTTTTCAAATTTTAAACCCTTGGCTGATTGAACCATTTCTAAAATACGCGGATCTTTTGTTCTAAAATAACTCGCTACTCTTTTTTTAAGTGATCCTGCTCTGCCGATATAAATTGGTTTTTTATTTTTATCCAAAAAGAAATACACCCCCGGTGAATTTGGAAAAGATTTTGATGTCTTTTTTATTTTTTCATAAATATGATTAATCATATCGCTTATATCTTAACCATCATTAATTTAAAAATCAAAACAAAAACGGCTTTTTATGGCAGCCGTCAAACCAGAGGGTTGAAAACCCACAATTATTTAGGGATTCCGAAAATAGCAAGGTGCCTATTTTTATATCGTTCGTCCTCGGTAACTTCAATAGCATTGTATTCTTTTGGAAGCCGAAATTCCTTAGCAGATTTTTCATCTGGAAATTCTACTTCCAAAATAACCATTCCCCTCAAAGACCCGAGATATACATCAATCTCTAATTTCAATCCATTAGGACCATCAACGGTATGGCGACACTTTTCAATCCTGGCGCCCTGCGTCTGAAACCATAACCCGCCAAATACCCAAAACGGAATTTTCACTTCCCACTCCTCGCGGACGAGATTATCCGTAGACTTACAGGTCATATAATATTTGCCCTGTTTTTCCCGCAATCTAAGCTCAATATCTTCATCGAAACAAAAATAACCCTGTCTGATAAGAACCCCTGGATCTCTTTTTATTTCGTGAGGAATAGAACTTAGTCTAAACTTCCTCTCGATTTCTGCCATTTTACCTCCCTATAAATTATTTAGAACTTCTTTTATCCTCGTAAAAATCAGCTACTTAGTCAAGTATGGTTTTAAATATTTTCCGGTATGTGATTTTTTACACTCAACAATATCCTCGGGCGCACCTACGGCAACAATTTTTCCTCCACCTACTCCGCCTTCGGGTCCCATATCTAAAATGTAATCAGCAACTTTAATAACGTGCATATTGTGCTCAATAACCACAACTGAATTACCTTTTTCTACAAGTCTTTGCAATACCTCTAAAAGCATTTTTACATCTTCGTAGTGCAATCCTGTTGTCGGTTCATCCAAAACAAAAACAACGTTTCTTGCCATTGGTTTGGCCAACTCCTTAGAAAGTTTAATTCTTTGAGCTTCTCCTCCAGAAAGCGTAGTAGCACTTTGACCGAGCTTAATATATCCCAAACCCACTTCTTTTAAAACTTTCAAAATATCCGTGATCTGATAAATCTCAGAAAATAAATCAACGGCCTCATCTACGGTCATATCTAAAACATCAGAAATATTTTTATCTTTATATTTTACTTCTAAAGTTTCTTTATTAAATCTTTTTCCATGACAGACATCGCACTTTACCAAAACATCCGGCAAAAAATGCATTTCAATTATCTTCATGCCCGCACCCTCACAAGCCTCACATCTTCCGCCTGGCCTGTTAAAAGAAAATCTTCCCTTGCCATAGGCACGCTCTTGCGCCTCGGGCAACATAGAAAACAAATCACGAATCGGCCCCCAAACTCCGGTATATGTAGCCGGATTAGAACGCGGAGTCTTACCTATTGGAGACTGATCTATTTCAATAATTCTTTTAACATATTCAGTTCCGGTTATTTTTGAAATACCTTCAAAGTTAGTAAAACCGCTTATTTTTTTCTGAACATTCCTTGAAAAAATATTTTCTATTAAAGTAGATTTTCCACTACCGGAAACTCCGGTAATACAAACAAATCTTCCCAAAGGAATTTCAAAATCTAAGTTTTTAATATTATTAGATGTAGCGCCAATAATTTTTATACTGCCCTTGTCTTTATCGCGTCTTTTTCCGGGAAGCTCAATTTCTTCTTTTCCTGTTAAATAATCTATAGTCAAAGATTTTCCTCCGCCCTGCTTCAAAACTGCCGGCATTTCTCCGGCTTTCACTACTCTACCACCTTTCACACCAGGACCCGGACCGATATCCACTAAATAATCAGCACTCAAAATTACCCTCTCGTCGTGCTCTACTACAATTAAAGTATTTCCGTAATCTCTTAATTGTTTTAAAAGTTTTAAAAGTCTCTCATTGTCTCTTTCATGTAATCCGATTGTCGGTTCATCCAATACATAAAGAGTGCCGGAGAGTTTTGATCCAATCTGGCTAGCCAATCTAATACGCTGAGATTCACCGCCTGATAGAGTTCCCGATTCTCTATTTAAAGTTAAATAATCTAAACCAACTTCCAATAAAAATTCTAATCTAGCCTCAATTTCTTTCATTATATTTTTGGCTATAATTGCTTCATTTTCCGTAAAAACATCATGAAGTTCGGCGCAAAATTCATAGGCCTTGTCTATAGTAAGAGAAACTACCTCGTGAATATTTTTATTATTTATTTTTATAGCCAACACTTCTTTTTTTAATCTTGCGCCGTTGCACACTGGACAAATTTTAGTTTCATCAAAAAAATCTCTGCCTAAACCATGGCAAGATTCACATGCACCATATGGACTGTTGAAAGAAAACAATCTTGGTTCTATTTCCGGAAAAGCAAATTCGTCATGAGGACACGTCCAATGCGAAGAAAAAAGAATTTCTTCTTTGTTGGAAAAAGCAGCAATCATCAATCCCTTGCCATAATCCAAGGCGGTCTCTATGGCTTCAAAAAGCCTGGTTTGATCATTAGTTAAAACTTTATCCACTACCACCTCAATGGTATGAACTCCATAACGTTTCATCTCTATTCGATCGTGAAGAGACTTCACCTCTCCATCAATTCTCACCTCACCAAAACCGTCTGCAAAAAGATCCTGCAATAATTGAAAATATTCGCCCTTTCTTCCTCTCACTACCGGAGCAATAATTTCAGCATAATCGGATTTGTTTTTGGCAGCATTCTTTTGAACCGATTCAACCATTTCCTCCAAACTCATTTTTTTAATTGGCCTTCCGCACTCGGGACAAAACGGCTGACCTATTCTGGCATATAAAATTCTCAAATAATCATAAATCTCTGTAAGAGTAGCTACAGTGGAACGAGGATTGTGAGAATGTGCTTTTTGATCTATGGCTATAGCTGGAGATAAGCCAGTTATTTCATCTACGTCCGGTTTTTCCATCTGGCCCAAAAACTGCCTGGCATATGGAGACAAAGACTCAATATACCTTCTTTGGCCCTCCGCAAAAATAGTTTCAAACGCCAAAGAAGACTTACCGCTTCCAGAAAGCCCCGTGAAAACCACTAATTTATTTTTAGGAATCTCAAGATCTATATTTTTTAAATTATTTACCCGAGCTCCTTTTATTATAATTTTATCTTTCATAATGAAATATTTGTATCAAATTATTACTATTTTCTGCGCATATGCGCAAATTGTAGCAACATTTTATTTTAACTATTATAAAATTGTTGCAATGTTTTAAGATTAATCTTAAAACATAGGAAGATTTTTATTTTTATATTATTTAGTTAAAATTTATTCAAATTCTCTGATTTCTTTTTTGATCGACTTTGGTGTAATTTTATGTTTTTTATTGTAAGCCAATTGAATTTTTCTTCTGCGCTCACACTCTTCCATGGCACGATTCATGGATCCGGTTATCTTATCTGCATATAAAATAACTCTTCCTTCTATATTTCTAGCAGCGCGGCCCATAGTTTGAATTAATGAAGTTTCTGAACGTAAGAATCCTTCGCTGTCGGCGTCTAAAATAGCTACTAAAGAAACTTCCGGCAAATCTAAACCTTCACGCAATAGATTGATACCGATTAAAATATCGAACTCTTTTTTTCTAAAATCGCTGAGTATCTTAGTTCTATCTATAGTTTTAGTATCGCTATGCATATAAGCTGATTTAAAACCCCTTTCTTTCAAAAAATCATTGAGTTCTTCAGCCATTTTTTTGGTAAGGGTAACCACCAAAGTTCTTTCGTCTTTTTTAGTTGTCTTAACCACCTCCTCCATCACATCATCTATCTGACTTCTATTTCTTTTTTTATCAAAAACTGGACGCACTTCAATCTGCGGATCAATCAAACCGGTCGGACGAACAATCTGTTCTACAACCTGCTTTGATTTTTCTTTTTCAAAATTACCCGGAGTAGCTGAAGTAAAAATGGTCTGCCCAATTCTTTCCTGAAATTCTTTAAAATTAAGCGGTCGATTGTCTAAAGCAGACGGCAATCTCCAACCGTGTTCTGACAAAACTTTTTTTCTGGCCTGATCGCCGGCATACATTCCTGAAATTTGAGGTACAGAAATATGACTTTCGTCTATAATAGTTAAAAAATCAGGCTTACCATTTTTATCCTTAGGAAAATATTCTAAAAGCGTATCAGGTGGCTCGCCCGGAAGCTTTCCGGCCAAATGCCTAGAATAATTTTCAATACCATGACAAAAACCCAATGTTTTTATCATTTCTAAATCATATTTCGTTCTTCTTTCCAGTCTTTCCGCCTCTAAAAGCAATCCATTTTTTTCTAAATATTTTAATCTCTCTTTTAGCTCTTCTTTTATATCTTTTATAGCGCGCTCTCTATCCGGAATACTGGTTACAAAATGCTTTGGCGGAAAAATAACCAAATCGTTTAATTCTTCCTTTATAGTTCTGGTTGTTTTTTCCAATATTGATAAGCCTATAATTTTTTGATTTTCTATTTCAATTCTATAAACAAGCTCTTCTGACGCCGCAATGATTTCAAATACATCTCCACGCACCCTAAACTCACCTCTTTTTACAACGGTGTTATTTCTGGTAAATCCTATTCTAATCAATTGCTTTATTAAATCACCCCTGGTAATAAGTTGACCAACGTTTAATTTAATAACCGATTCAAAATATCTCTCCGGTAAGCCCAAGTTGTAAATACAAGAAACCGAAGCTACCACTATAACGTCTTTTCTGGTTAAAAGCGCCGAGGTGGCCAAGTGTCTAAATCTATCTATCTCCTCGTTTATCATCGCTTCCTTATCTATATAAGTATCCGTTACCGGAATATATGCTTCCGGCTGATAGTAGTCATAATATGAAACGAAATAGCAAACTTTATTGTCGGGAAAAAAAGCTTTGTATTCCTGATAAAGCTGCGCGGCCAATGTTTTGTTTGGCGCAATGACCAATGCAGGCTTTTGTATTTTTTCTATTACATTCGCTACGGTAAAAGTTTTTCCGCTTCCGGTTACACCCAACAATGTTTGATAATCTAATCCCTTTTTTAAACCATTAAATAATCCCTCTATGGCTTCGGGTTGGCTTCCTGCCGGTTTATATTGTGATTTGATTTTGAATTTTTCCATAAACATGCAAAACCCCCTCGTTTTGTAACATAGGGGTAACTGCGAATAATTTATAGCCGTACAATAACATCGGCCATATTAAAAAGCAAATTTTTCTTAAAAGACGAGAGAAAGCAAGAACAAGATTAAGCCAACCATCACAATTGATGCTCCGGCGGGAATATTTAAAATTATGGATAAAATAATTCCGGATAAAACCGAAACAATACCAAATAGGGCTGATAAAAATATAGTGGTTTTAAAACCAGCTTTAAACTGTAGGGCCGAAGTAGCGGGAAGAATTAAAAGAGCGGAAACCAACATTACACCAACCACTTTAACAGCCAAAACAACCGTAATTGCCGTAAGAACGACCAATAAAGAATTTATTAATTCGGTTTTTATTCCCGTTGTTTTTGCATAGTCTTCATTAAATGTGATAGAAAAAAGATCGTAATAAAAAAAATAAACAACAAGTAAAACCAAAAGGGAAAGGGCAATTGATATAAATACCTCAATATTGCTTATAGCCAAAATATTTCCAAATAAATAACTAAATAAATCTACATTAAAACCGCCAGCTAAACTGGCCAAAATAACACCAACTGCAATACCTCCGGCAGATACAATACCTATGGCTGTATCTTTATATAGCCTTCCCTTTTTCGCCAGCCTTAAAATTAAAAGTGAGGCAAGGGCTACCACCGGAATAGCAAAATATATCGGATATAATCCAAAAAATATTCCAAGGGCCACCGCGCCAAAACTTACATGAGAAAGCCCGTCGCCTATCAAAGACATTCTTTGTAATACCAAAAATAATCCCAAGATAGAACAAAGCATAGCCACAAAACTTCCGGCTATAAAAGCTTTTTGAACAAAGGCGAATTGTATTATTTCTAAAATATCCATATAAATTTTATTTAATCTTTGTGCTCACCCTTGTGTTGGTGACAAATAAAATGCTGGAGATGCTCACCAAAATAACTCTCCATCTCCTTTGAAATGCAAAAATTTTTAAACGGTCCAAAAAATACGGCTTTTTTATCTATATATAAAAGTTTCTCGGCAAAATTCCCTATATGACCGACATCGTGGCTTATTAAAAGTATCGTAACCTTTTTTTCTTTATTTAAACGGGTTAATGTCTCAAAAAAACTCTCTCGAATTTCCGGATCTAAAGCTGTGGTTGGTTCATCCAAAATTAATATTTCCGGATCACTAACCAATGCGTGTGCCAAAAACACCCTTTGTTGTTGACCGCCGGACAACTCGCCTATCAATTTATCTTTTATACCAGCAATACCTAAAATTTCCAAAACTTCTAAAATCTTTTTATCGTCTCCCCTTCCAATTCTTTTTGGAAAAGTTTTTTTACTCAATAAACCAAGAGAAACAACTTCTTTAACGGTAGCCGGAAAAATAGAATTAGAAAACACCAAACTTTGCGGCAAATATCCAATTTTATACCAATCTTTAAAATTATTTACATTTTTACCGTCTATAAAAATTTCGCCCTTCTCAGATTTTACTAAACCCAATAAAGCCTTTATTAAAGTAGTTTTTCCGGAACCATTTTGACCGGCAATACCCACATAATCACCTTTTTCAATATCAAAAGAAACGTCCGAAAGAATTTGTCGTGCGCCATATCTCACTTCTAAATTTTTTACTGAAATTATTGACATTGAAGTCCTATTCTTAAATTTTCTAAGTTCTCTTTCATTATATCAATAAAACTGACTTTATTATCCAAATCTTGTTTTGTAATGTTGTGCGCTGCATTTAAAAGAAGCAATTCGGCTCCGGTTTCTTCGGAAATTGTTTCCGCTATTTTGGGAGAAGAAAGCTCCTCGTAAAAAACATATTTAATATTGTTATTTTTTAATTCATTTATAAGTCCGGCTAAATCTTGTGCGGTCGGTTCGCTATCAGGAGCAAGACCCTGAGCGGCCAAATAATTTAAATTATAATTTTTTACCAAATATCCAAAAGCATAGTGTCCTCCATATATTAAAGTTTTGGTTTGGCAATCTAATAGACCGTCCTTAAAACTTTTATCCAAATCTCTTAATTTATTTTTTAAAATATCAGCATTTTGGTTGTAAAAATCCCCTTGTTGCGGATCTTTTTGTATTAAAGCGGCTAAAATGGCGTCAACAATTTTTTCTGAATTAGAAAAATCCAACCAAATATGCGGGTCGGCTGCGGAATCTTCCGCGCCCTCCCTTAACAAATTAACAAAATCACCCAAATTTATAACCTTTATATTTTTATTACCAATACCGGCTAAAATATCTTTTGCCCACAACTCCATAAAATCTCCCGTGTATATGAAAATATCAGAACTGTTTATTTTAAAAATATCGCTCGGTTTTGGTTCAAAGGCATGAGCTTCTACGCCGGGAGGTAATAGCAAAGAAACCTTCACTTTATCGCCCCCTATAATTCCGGAAAAATCATAGTAAGGAAAAAGCGTAGTTGTGATTTTTATTTTCCCGTCACTATTACGATTTGAAATATTTTCATAGTTTAAAAATAAAAAAGACAACGAAAGAACCACTAACGATAATATTAAAATAATTTTTATTTTTAAATTCATAAATTAATTACAATAACTATTTCCCGTATTAATTCTTTGATAATGATTATCAATATCTGATTCGGATAATGCGCGATTGTATATAGCAGCCTCATCAATTAAACCATAAAATAAATTACCAGATCCTTGACCGATACGAAAATTAGACAAACTAACATTTGGATTTCCCGGACTGTCCGATCCAATTAAATCACCGTTCAAATAGATTTTTCTAAAAGAACCGTCAAAAGTAGCAACTACATGATACCAAGAATTATTTATAGTTGCAGCGGCGGTTAAATCATTTGCCCACCAATAATTAACAACGGTATTATTATTTATTTTTATAGCATTAATCTGATTTGCAGATCCAACTCCCCAACCAATTATCGTTCTGTTATCAAATAGGTTGGGTTTTATCCAAATTTCTATAGTATAAGAATCAACGCCGGAAGGTATACCGATCATAGTTGATAAACTCATATAATCATTATTACCAATAAAATTTAGCGCGTTCCCAATTTTCCCAGAAACCCTAGTAGATAAACCAACAGTTAACGTACCTGGATTAGATCCAAAATAATCAGCTACAAACGTACCCGAAGATTCATTAAATTTCCAGTAACTAACCATACCCAAAGTATCATTTTGTCCACACGCCGGCACAAATCCAGGTAAATTAGTATCTAAAGCTAAATTATTCCCCACCTCAAATCTTGTAGTTGATTGTCCCCCATCATTGATAGCATTAGCAGCAAGATATTTCTCAGATTCCATGGTAGCAGAAAGAGCCCAGGAACCAGGGATATAGGTGTAGTAGTAGTCATTAGCTACGGTGTTGACTGGATCTATAGGGAGATTAGCAAAGAGAGATCCAGCATTGGATTGAATGGATGTGAAGTTCACCGGTATCCAGCCTGTACTGTCTATATTTCTGTAGGTAGAAGATGGTTTGCAGGAATAGACATATCCTCCACCAAGAGCTGGGAGGGAGAGATCTGAACAATCTGCTTGATCACTGGGTAGTGAGACATAGACTGTACCGTGAGTGCCCATATTTTCAGATGAACCTCCGAAAGATTGGAAGAGAAGAAGAGCTTTGTTGATTTGATTAAGTTCTGTGAGTCTATTAGCGTCTCTAGACTGCTTTACCATCTGAGCTGGGTTGAGGACTAGGAGAACTGTTGTTGCTAGGACTGCTAGGATACCTATGACGATGAGGAGCTCTATGAGGGTGAAACCATTAAAAAGCCAAATATCTATAGCGCCCGAACCACCCTCATTTATTTTTGCGTCTCTAAATTTTAATTTTTCTTTTTTTAATATTTCCTGAATAAAAGGCTTTAAAACGCTCTGTTTATTTTCTGAATTTAGACCCTTTCCAGTTATTACTCTTACCTTATGAAATCCTAAAGAATATGATTTATCCAAAAAATCATAAAGCTCAGCTTCTGCCTGAGCCCTGGTTAACATATGCAAATCAAGTTCCGTGCAAACTTTTTCTGAGAAAAAAGACTTAGGCATTTTTTACTAAAATATCGCTTATCACGTTTGCCGCAGATACTACCCTGTCGGCTGCGTTGGATAAATGCCTATACACTTCTCTTGTTTTTAAAATTTTTATAACATCGTTGGTGTTAAAAAGCTCAGCCAATGCCTGCCTATAAAGACGTTCGATTTTATGCTCTGATTTTCTGGCTTTTATAACATGCTCAATACAAACTCCTGGGTGTTCTTTTATATTTTTTACAGCCATGGCTACGCTCTTTGAAGCATCAAAAAGAACTTCTACTATTTGTTTTATATGTGCGTCCGGCTTTATATCCAAAACCAACATTTCCTCTACTGTTGTTTCAGCATAATCAATCACGTCATCTACAGAACGAGATAATGAAAAAATGTCCTCTCTATCTATTGGGGTGACAAACGTTCTGTTTAAATCGTCTATTAAAATTCTTCTTATTTCATCGGCCTCTTCTTCTATTTGGCTAACTTTATTGCCATTGTCTTGAGTGGGATTGTTTATAAATTCAACTAAAGAACCCAATCCCTCCTGAGTTTTGGTGGCCTGATCTGAAAGCAATTTATAAAAATCTGTTTTTTTGAAAAAATTGAAACCCATAATTTTATATTTATATATTTAATAAAGTGTATATTAATAATAACTTAAAAAATCTTATTTAACACTAGATAAGAAAGCCCAGCAACTAAACCACTAACAGGGATGGTGATAAACCAAACTACTACGATATTTTGAGCAATTTGCCACCTGATCATTTTTGGACGAAAAGCTGCGCCCGCACCCATTACCGAAGAAGAAATTACCTGAGTGGTTGAAACCGGAAACCCCAAAAAAGATGCAACAAAAATAACAGCGGTAGAAGCAACCTGGGAAGCAAAGCCATGAATTGGTCTTATTTTATAAAGACCGGAGCCTAATTTTTTAATAATTCTTTTTCCGCCCAAAAGAGTGCCGAGAGCTATGGCCGAGGCGCAAGCCATAATTACCCAACCCGGAATCTCCATGCCTCCAGACAAAGACGGAGAATGAATACCTAAAATAACCAAAGAAAAAGTAATCACACCCATTGTTTTCTGACCATCGTTTGTGCCGTGAGATAAGGCCTGAGTTATTAAAGAAACAATTTGAAGTTTTTTAAAAACATTATTTATTTTTGGAGAAAACCATTGAGTAAAAACCAAAGTTATTTGAGTAAATAAATATGTAACAATAAAACCAATTATTGGCGAAGCAATCATGATTACTATAATCTGCTCAACCTTAGTCCAATTTATTAATTCCGGTCCCCAGCCGAATAAAAATGCACCCACCAATCCCCCGATCAACGAATGAGACGATGAAGACGGAATGCCGACATACCAAGATGTAATGTTCCAACAAATCGCTCCAATGAGCGCAGCAAACACCACCAAAATACCCGAAACCCCCTCGGTTAAAACACGTGGATCTACAATGCCCGATCCGATTGTCTGAGCAACGGCTGTTCCTAAAAAATAAGCGCCAAAAAAATTTGCTATAGCCGCAACTAGCAATGCAACGCCCGGATCGAGTGCTCGAGAAAAAATAATGGTAGCTACCTGATTGGCTGAATCATTAAAGCCGTTTGTAAAATCAAAAAACAACGCAATTGCAACGACTAAAATAGCCAATAAAATAACAATATCCATAAAATAAAAATTACTTTACACCGTGTTCCTGTAGGAATTTAGTGTATTTTTTATCCATCACTAAAATGTGATTCAAAAGCCATTCGCCGGAATATGATGCAGCCTCTTTCATAATTTTTTTAATATCCTCTCCTTTTCTAGCCCTATCCATCATTTCATTTACTTTTTTTCTGTATAAATTATGAGCATCAACATGCTCTTGAGCTAAAGCGAAATTGAATTTATCAAAATAGTCTTCCTCGGTTTTTAAATGATAAAAAGCGTAATTACCAAGTTCTTCTAAAGATTCAAAAAGAACCCTTCCCTCCGAAGATTCTGAATCAACTAATTCTAAAATCTTGTTTGCGATGTCAAAAAAATGCTGATGCTGTTCATCGATAGATTCTACGCCCACGCTATATTCTATTGTCCAGATAAATTTTTTCATAGTTTATTAAATTATTGTTATTTAATTATATTATAGACACCCATACATATTCCAGCCCCCTAAATTTATTTGGGGGTTTATTTTTTATTTTAATTTTGTTATATTATTTCTATCAACATTCCGCGATAGCTCAATGGTAGAGCGGCGCCCTGTTAAGGCGATGGTTCCAGGTTCGAGTCCTGGTCGCGGAGCCAAGAAGGACAATTAGCTAATTCTAAAACTAAATTAAATGGAGACCGTAAGGTAAATTCCAGCTTTTTTGCATTTATTTTCGGGTTCTGAAGTATGTAATTCAAAAATGCTCGTTTTCCTGCATTATCAGAACTATTTTCAAATATAGTCTTTGCCCTGCGTGCTACAGATAGCACGGTAGCTACGGTGGTTTGATAATCGTAATCGGCTTTTTGATGTTCAGACATTTCAATTTCTAAAATCTGTATCTGGTCCTGATACTCTTGATGTTTCTTGTCATATATATCCTTAGTAATTCTCTGGTCCAAAAAGGCATCAAGAAGTCTGTTCTGTTTTTCTTTTAATTTATCGTAATCAGTCCTTATCCTATTTATCTGTGCTTTATGAAACGCAACTTCGCTTTCAGTATTTTTTCTTAATTCATCAACAAGTCCGTCCTGTACCTCCTCTGTAATGCTCTCAAATCGCTCTAAAACCTCATAAACGGGCTTTAGGAGGTCTAATTCATTTACATAAGTCCTTTTACATACCCCCTTCGCATTTGTGCAAGAATAAATAATATAATCCCTACCGCTTTGTTTTTTATGGTATTCGGGCGAATATAAACAACCGCAATTCTTACAAGGTATGCCTTTTAATATGAAATCTTTTGCAACTAATTTATAAGGTGCCTTTTTACGCTTTTCGTGTATTTCTTTGCATTTCTCAAAAAGCTCTCTTGTTATTAAACGAGGATATTTATGAATAAATGGACCATATTTTTTTGAAATAGCGATACCGCAATAAAAGCTATCTTTTAAGATAGCGTCAACACCGCTTTTTGATAATTTATTTCCTTTAAGAGTGCGTAACCCAAGTTCTGTAATTTTTATCTTTATTGTTTCTAAAGAGTAGTTTCCAGTTGCGTATAATTCAAACATTTTCTGGACCAAATAAGCACGCTCTGTGTCTATAACAATATCTTTTCGTAATCGTTTTTCTTGGTCCAAATGGATATTCAAATAACCCAAACGAACACGACCAGTCCACTCGCCGTTTCTTCTTTTTTGTTCAAATGCTCTTTTAACATTGTCTCCAATAGCATCAGAATAATATTTTGCCAAACCCAAGCTCATACCAAACTGAAACTTCTCAACCGCAGACATTTGATTATTTATAACCTGTCCGTCCGATACAAAATGAAGTTCAATTTTATCCGCTACAGCCATTTCATAAAGCGTTCCAACCCTCTTATCAAAAACGCTTCTTGAAAGTCGGTCTACTTTATCAAAACAAACTGCTACTTTTTCTTTCTTGGCTACTTCTTGTACATACTCAAGCAATTTATCAAACTCATCTCTTTTATCTTTATATGCACTTTCGTCAAAACTAAAAGATTTAATAACTTCAAAGGATTTATTTTTGCAATAATTCTCTATACGCCCAGTTTGAGCTGGTAAAGAATTGCCTGCTTCTTTTTGTTCCTCTGTTGATACCCTAGATACACTTATTGCTTTCATAATTAAATTACTGTCTCTAATGTCTTTTTTGTAATTGAAGTTTTTTTACTTTGCTTATTGGTGTTTTTTCCATTAAGAATAAATACTCTTTATGGACACTATTTTCATTAGAAGCGTTTAGCCATTCATTTGTCCAACGCATACTTGCCATTATATTTTTCTTGTAGTCAATTTCGATTATTTTAAGGACCTTTCCCGTTTCTTTTAGGATTGTTTCAAGTTCCTTTTTTGTTGCTCTACCTCCAGAACTATAAGAAAGCATAACGTACCTTGCGTTAGTTTTTTGTATGAGTGTTCTAATTGCTTCCATAGCAATAAAATTACCGTTATCGTTTTTTCTATATTCTTCAAAAACAGAACCCGCAATCAAATCTCTACTGTCTTCTCGTCTATTTACCTTACCAAAAAGTTTTGGCTTATCATTTCTGATAACAGTTGTCCAAATATGATAATAAGAAGCATATCTAACACGACTAGGTGGCATCTTCTCATTATTTGAACCATAAGGGGGGTCAAAATAAGCTAGGTCAAAAGAGTGTTCTTCTACTACCTTATAAATGTCATCTTTTATTACTTTATGCTTACCGCTGGTCTTTTTTAGGTTTGGTAATTTAAGAAAAAGGTCATTATAGGAACGAGCAGACCATTTAGAAAGATAAGAAACAAAGTGTCCAAGCGTGCTATCTACCGCATCAAGTGCAAACAATAAACTTGTTAGTACGACTGCCTTGTCTACATCATTTAATTTTAATTCATCAATTCTATCTCTTATTGCGTCAAGCTTTCTCGTATTCTTTTTTTGAAAAGGCATCTTTACTTCCATTTCTTCATCACCTCCGTAGTGTTTAGTAAACCAACCATTGTAACCCTTAAGAGAGTTCAGCTCATCAAGTATTTTTTGATAGTATGCTTTATCTTTGTTGTGTAAGAGAAAACATTTTGCACAAACTTCGGACCAGTCTGCTATATCACTAGATGTAACATCGTAACCAGCTTGAGCAAGTGCCTGACTTACTCTAGTTGAACCACTAAAACCATCTAAAACAGTTTTAATTTCTAGGTCTTTTATATTTTCTAATATATAAGGGATTATTTTGAGTTTAGAGCCAGCGTATTTAATTCCTTGCGTTTTTATATTAGAAAAATCTTTTTCATTAAATAATGCTTTTGACATAATTATAATTTTTTCAATTTATCTATATCCTTTTGCAAAATAATATTTGCTTCCTTATGGCTTTCTTCGGTGCTATTTAATGCCAAACTAAATAACTTAACTAATGTGTGATTGTGAGAGTAGTCAATCCAGCCATTTGTAAGGCTATCAAAATAAGGCAACGCATTTTTTGTTTGTGTCCATAGTCCTCTCTGGAGTGCATTTGCAGACGCTCCGCCATAACGAACTTCGCAAATATAATTATTATCCTTATTTAAGAACATAAAGATTGGGTGCATTCGTGATTTGCCTGATTTTTTACCACTGAAACTTTGTTCTGGTCCAACATAGAAAATTCTAGCTGTTTCTTTTCTAGCTTTTTCGTGGTCAAAAACCATAATGTTGCATTGCTTCTTTTTTTCGTTGTAAATCAAAGGCATTACATTGATATTATTAAAATCAGCAAATGCAGGAGATGTAAATATTTCTTCTATTTTCTTTCTATCAGTAATATCCCTACCTTGTTTTTCAAGATATGGGAACATTTTTTGTTCACTATCAGTTGAAAGTTGTAATGGACCATCGCCGTAAGCTTTAAGACTTACAGGGAACTCGGCTTTTGTAACTTCATTAATAATCATAATATCCTCCTCTCTTTCTTTCGCTCTGAAAAGGTCCTTGCCAACGTGTATGCTTTTGAAATCATACATAAACTGGTTAATAAACTCAGCGATTCCTATTTCTGCTAAATCTCCGTGAGTTTTATTACCAATTAGTCGCATAGTAAATATATTAGACAAGGTGTTTACGACCAAATGTCTATGTTTACCCACTAGCAACTTAAATCTTTCTTTGAAATCTTTATATGGGTCCATAATTTTATGTTGGTTATTTTGTACTTACTTTTTTAAGAAAAGTATTAAACTCATTTTTATCAATCCGAAATTCACGACCAATTTTGTATGCCTTGAGTCGACCAGCCTTTATATAGCGATAAATTGTCATAATATTTACTTCAAATAACTTCGCTAGGTCTTCTGCTTTATAAAACTCTTTTTCTTTCATATTTTTATTTATTTAATTTTTTTCCACTTATCTAAAAATAGTGAGGGGGTCATATTTATTTTTCTTTCAAACTTCGTAATGATTTTTGGTCTTAATTTCAACGCCTTCTTATAAGATTTCATATTTTCAAAAAGATGGATTTTCTTTTTTATATTACCGAATCGCCCTATAACGCTATCACCAACAGAAAATGCCTCTTTGTATGTAAAAATATAAAATCGTGGCTTGGAAAAATCGTTATTAAGCCCAACACCTATAAGATAATCAAACTTCTCACTTTTTTTCTGATTTCTGTTTTCCACCCTCCAACCCCAGAAAAGAATTTTATTATCTGGATAAACACCTTCATTTTTTAATAATGAAGTTCTCACTTCAATTTTCTTATCTATATTTTTCAGATAAATATCATAACCACCCTGTCCGCCCTTATGTTCTGGGTTTAAGCCCATCCTTTTTAATTCCTTAAGAGCATAAAATTCTCCAATTTCTCCTACTAATTTTCTGGGAATTCTTGGTTCAATATTATCAAATTCTTTTTTGAATTTAATAATAGTTTCAATTGCCTTAGAATAATTTGTCATTGATATAAATATATTATACTTTACACTGCTTTACATTGCAATCTGAGCCATCTAAAGGAGCTGTTAGTAATTTCCTAAACATATCTTTCTTTTTTGTTATGGTTAATTCGGGTTCATTTTTAATTACACACTCATAGGAATGAGCTATGGTTTCCCAAATTAAAAGTTCTTCTTCTGGATATAAATCTCGTTGAAAATTACTTATTGTTTCCTCTAACGAAGAAGTTTCAACTTCTCGCAGTATCTCCTTGAATTTTTGAACTCTTACAATAAATCCTAATGGCAATACTTCGTGTTGAATTGGACCAACCTTTAATTCCGATGTTTTAATTTTCTTTGTAATCATTGTTTTGTTTATTAGTTATTTTATAAGGTTTGTAATCTTCTAATGCTTTATCAATCTGCGTAACCCAATCTCTTAATTTATTTTTGGTAATCAATACACTGGCTTCTTGCATATCTTTCGCTATACGATACCAAGTTCTATCCCGACACCTCTTTGAAACAATAGTCCGTAATTGCCTCATTCCGCCTTCATCCTTAGCAAGCATAAACAATCCGAGTAAATATATTGCCTGTTTTGGCTTAAGTTTTTTATCTGCTAAAAACAGGGTTCTTAATACATCTTTAATGCTCAATGAGATTGAGAAAAGTCCAAGATTGCGTTCTTTGATAATTTTTTTCCAATAATCAATAACAACTTTCTTACTCATCTCCTTATTAAAAACATCTTTGAAAACTGGGTTTTTCTCATAGCCTAAATCGTCAAGGAGTTTATTTAATTTTTGTTTGTGATTTATTCTAATTTCAAAGCGTATAATTTCTCTTAATTCCTTTTCTTTCCTCAACTCATCAAAGATAGTTATTTGGTACAAAGTCTGGTCTTTATCTATTGCCCGTTTTTTATCCTTCCCTAAATCGGCTACTTTGTCATAAATAACTAACTGGTGCGAAGTTGTATGGGCATACAAACTCTGTCCGTCATTCATAAATCGTGTTTTAGCAAAATCAAAAGTCTTTCGTAGGTTTACCTTATTCATCTCTGAAATTAAGTGGTTAACCGTATAGCCGTCCTGAAGCAAGATATTCTTTGAAAAGTGGACTGAGCTTACGGAAGCATCTTCAAGAATTGATTTTGCAACTATTACGCCCATAGTTTTAAGCCTTTCTTGTAATACTTCAATTACTTTAGGAAAATCCTTTTCTTCAAGTTCGTCTAAATTATTCAAGTACAGCAACTTAGGAGTAGAAAACTCTATACGGACATTTTCGTCTTGAGAAAATCTCCTTCTATATCCCGTCAATCTTGGAAAGTATTTTCCAGTTTCTTTTTCCGCCTTACTCGGATTACGGATATATTTTTCATATTGGTCGGTCTTAGAATACAGCTCCCAACTGGATATCCCCGAATGATAAGTCATCTTACTCTTAGGTATTAAGAGGCATACCGTATCAATCATTTTGTTTTTCTTTGTTAATTTTAATTTGATAAAATGCAGGATTCTGTTTCTTATCTTCCTGAATAAGCCAAGCAAAAGCACCGACCAGTCTTTGCTTGTCCTCTGGGGATATTCTATCTAGCATTTTCCCAGTATTTACTGGGTTTTCCTTAATATTAAAACCCTGCATAAAAATAACCCTTAGGTTATACCTAAAGGTTAAATCTGCTACAAATTCCTGTATAAGAAATTACTGATTACAGAAACTATCTGCAATCATTTATTTTCTCGTCTCTTTTTTTCTAATGAGATTATTTTTCCGATATATCCATAATCAACAATTTCCGAGCTAGGAAACTCTTCAATTATCATTTCCATAATTTTTTTTCTTGGCAAATTTCTATTTTGATATATGAAATCATTTCTTTCTTGTTTGCTCTTATTTTTCTTTTTGTGGCCAGACACATTAGTTTTCACATCCTTTTCATGCGTCTTAATAAAACTCCAGTTTTTAGCAAGAAAATCCTGTATTTGGCGTTGAGAGGCTTTGGGATTAATATACAAAGCTATGGGATATTTTTTACTTATATAATCAAAATGTTCGTATGCACGCTTCAATAAATAATGGTCTTTGTTAGAAAACCAAGAAAGCTCAGATGGTATGTGTTCTAACTTTAATAAATCATTTCTATCATTAGATATCCTAAGCGGTATATCTATAGTCTTATTGAAAAATAAAAAAAGAGTAAGCATTGAATCTATATAAAAACTATCTACTCCTTGCTGTTTAACAAAGACCTTGCAAGTATTTATTATTCTCATTGGCTTTTCTCTGTCAATTTTAGGAAATAACGATCTTGCCCTTTGGGGAATGTATAAAAACGCATTAAGAGGATAATTAACAAGGTCATTTTTATCTTCTTCTGTAAAAGAAAGTCCCCTCTGGGGTAAATTAAGATATTGCCTAAATCTCTTAATAAAGTCAGCAACCTCATTTTTTCTTATAAATTCCTCAAAAAATACAACGGTTTGCTGGGCCGATTTAGTAAGTTTGCTTTTCATATATTCCTTACTTTAATTTACAAACTTAATAGTATCAAGTAGTATTTAACAAAATGAGACAAAACAAAAACATCCTAGAAAAGACACTCAGTGCAATTGTTTTTATACTCTGGCTTTTCCTCTGGAAGCCAATATCTATTATCTTTAAGTATCTAGGCAAATTATTCTCTGAGGTAATGACGGGTATTCACAAAAACATAGTTAAATGGCTAAGTTTTTTGGGTTTTGTATTTATAATTTCCTTGATTGCCTATATACTCCACCCTTCAAAATAATCACTCAAGTTTGTTTTTAATCTAATGAAAAAAAATAACTCTAAAAAAATAGAAGCTAAATACGAAGAATTAGAGCAATACGATAGTTGTTGGAACGACGACGTGATGACAAAAAAGGAAGAAAAATATGCTTATTACATAGGCACTTTCTTAATCCGTTTTAGTAGCCTTGAACATAGCCTAGATATAGAAGTGGCTAATCTTATAAATGCTAATTTTCACGATTTGGGCTATATACTAACCAAAGATGTAAGTATGTTTGGAAAAATAGAACTTTTCTATAATTTAGCTTTTCAACAAGTTAACTTGACCGAAAAAAGAAAAAACCAAAAAATAAAACAGCTAACCGCTATTAGAAAAATATTGGAAAACTTAGCTACTTTAAGAAATAAAATAGCTCACGCCAAATGGAATACTTTAGATAAAGATGGATATGTGCGTATAGACACAAAAATAAGCAAAGAAAACGGCTTTATAAAATTCAAAAAAACGAAAATTAATCTAACGATAATGGGGCGTGGTATGAAAGAAATTGAAATTTTGAAAGAAAAACTTCCTACCTTTGTTGAGAATGTGTGGCAGTAGTAAAAAGATTTAAGGTACCACCAAACTGTAATTCGCTTTTAATACTATTCCAATTGGCAGTTCTGAACTTGTCTACCATTCGGAGCCAAGTCGTGCGAAGTTATTTCGCACGAGACCCCTATGCATTTCGAGCACTCGAAATGCATAAAAATAGTAAAATCCTAATTAATACCATGTATAAAAAAATCCCAGTTAAAAAACTTTCTGGAGATGAAACATTTATAAATACTGGTAATAAAAAATTCTCTATACTTGAATTTTGGCGTTATGGATTTTCTAATTTAAATTCGAACGTTCTTAGGGGCGCACTCGCAGAGTTTATTATTGAAAACGCTATTCGACAAAATAGCGAAATAGATACACGTAATCCATGGGGCGATTCTGACGTAATCACACCAAATGGTAAAAAAATAGAAGTAAAATGCTGTTCCTACATTCAAGACTGGGATCAAAATAATTTATCTCGTATTGTTTGGTCGGGACTTAGAGCAAAAGAGCTTTATTATTCTGACGCCGTTAAAAAACTCTCTGAAATAAAATCTACGGACTATAAATCTGATATCTATATCCTTTCCCTGCTCAAACATAAAGACCCCTCAACCCTTAATATTCTCGATATGAATCAATGGTGTTTTTGGGTATTGTCAAAAGATAAAATAAAAGAGATAACAAAAAATGGTAACAGTATATCACTCACCAAACTCGAAAAATTAAATATTGAATCAGTTAGTTTTAAAGACATACCTATAAAGCTTAGTTAAAAAAGATTATGAATCTAAAAGAAAAAATGATATTAAAAATAGCAATTGATAGGAAAAAAGGACTATATTCCCCAGCTGACATGATTAATGGTATCGCTGGTCACGATAGGGCGTTAATTGAAAATTTAGTAACAAAGAAGTATTTAGAAGAAGTATCTACAGAAATTCCCACCGGTGCAACTTATAATTTTTACAGAGTTTCGCACAAAGGCTTAATGTTTTTTAGTCCTTGGTATGAAAAACTTTGGTTTAATTTTAAGAATGATCTTAGAACGATTACAGTTTCAATAATAACGACTATTATTACTACGATAGCTACGATTATTATTGGAAATCTATTAAAATAAAGTGCTCGAGACGCATCAATCATAAAACCACCGATATCGGTGGTTTTATGATTTACCAACCTTATTACTCTCTATCAGTAAACACAACCAATCGCTTAGAATAACTTTTTAAAGCCTTGTTCCAAATTCCTTCACAAGTAATTAAATTAAGATGCGATTTATCATCGCTTGAAACAAACACAAAAGAAGCATCGGCTTTAGGGTCGTAACTTCGACTTTCACGAACTATAAAAGTAATCACCTTACCGTCCTCATCTTCAATATATACTTTATCGCCTTTTACCAATTTATAAATATCATCAAATACAGCCACAATGTTATTTTTCCAACCATAATGACCAATAATAATGGCGTTGCCAGGATCTCCTGGGCGCGGCCCAAATTTAAACCAAGCCGCATTAATTGGTCCTTCCGGTATATCAACTCCTCCTAGAGATGTAAGCCCGACATACTCAATAATAGCGTCAACATTAATTTTGGGAATTTTAATTCGAACCGGTAATTTAGCAATGTTTTGTTTTTGAGGAATAATAATATTTTCAATTATCGGCTCTGGCAATGGCTCTATGTTTATTTGTTCTTGATTTAAAGCAACTGTATTATTTTCTGCTAAAATTGGATACTCAACCCTTATCGAATTTTTATTTATAAAATAAAAAAACAAAAAACAAACAATCCCTAAAATAATCAGTATAAAAAATGTTTTCTTTGTAAATATTTTTGAAAAAATCATATATAATCGGAAGAGCCGGGCCAACATTGACCCGGCTCTTCTTATTTACCAATAAGTCAGGCAAATAAATTTGTTAATCAATTTTTAACGTCTGAGTTAAACTACTTTTTTCTTTGTAATAAAGTAGACCGCTAACAAAACAACTAAAACACCAACGGGAATAACAACATTCCAAGGAATATCATTGCTTGGATCGGTTCCTGTAGCTGGTAATTTTATTGGGGCTACGATAACAGTAGCCGGTGACAAATCCACAGCAACTAAACCATTAGCAAAGCCCGTGGCTTTACCAATATTCGTTGTTGTTTGCGCGACATTTGTTTTGCAAGTAAAAGTCCATGTTTCATTGCTATCCAGAAGACCATTTTTGTTTAGATCGCCTGGGTGTCCTGAAATTTGCTCTGGCAAATTAGTACATTTATTATCAGAAATATGAACGTTAGTTAACGGAGCTGTACCGGGATTGGTTACTTTATAAGTATAGGTAATTGCTCCTCCTGGGGTAGAAAGCAAGAATAAATTAGGTGTTTTTTCTACGTGAATCAATGGAGGAACTATTGATTTACCTACAACAACGGTTGCAACAGCAATATCACTAGCGCTTAAACCATCAGTCCATCCTGTTACAACAACAGAATTAGTGGTGGTTTCGGATAAATTCATCTGACATGTATATATCCATGTTTCTGTGGTATCAAATTTTCCATTTCCATTTGTATCTCCAGAAACTAAATTTATTGATTTACATTTACTATCAACCAATGTTATACCGGTCATTGGGACTGCCCCGATATTGCGAAGTGTATATGTATATTTTACTAAACCTGGACCATTTGGTAATGCCAGTGGGCTTGGAATTTTTACCACATCAATAAGTGGCGGCACGGACCATATATAAGATCCACCGACGTTAGCAGCTCCTACAACTGGCACTGGTATGGCAGCAACGAGATTGGAAATAGTATTTCCAATTAATGTAACCGCCGTTTGAGCAAGGGCCCTACCATTTAATGTAGCCCCAAGCTGCATTGCGATATTTGTTTGAGCTAAAATATTTCCCTCAAAAGTTGAGCCTGGGAAAAGAGTTGTGGATCCAGCAATCGCCCAAAAAACATTATCAGCGCTTGCGCCGCCAGCTAAAATTATCTTCTTATCAGTAGCGAGATCAAGAGTTCCCGCAACTTGAAAAATCCAAACATCTGTAGCTGTGCCGGTAAGAGTAATGTCTCCAGTTATGGTTACATTACTAGTAGGACCATTCCACGTATATGTTCCGGGAACAAAGTTTTGTCCATTTAATGTTCCCCCGCCTACGTTAAGATTTGTAGCGCCAACACCAGGAATTCTTGTAGCGGCATCAGTATATGCGGCTTCCATATCACTTACTGCGGTTCCCAATAACACGCCGCTATTTGGTATTAAACAAGTAGTATTTGAATCATGACCACCTGTATATCCGGCGTTATTATCATATATAGTACCAATTACTTCCGTACAAGATAATCCAGTTATAAAAGTGCCGGCGGCTGGATGCACACCGACATTTCCCGTGATAGAAGTTAATGTTGGATTAGCATCAGAAACTAATGTTTCCGCTAAAACAGAAAAATTTGATGCTGTTCCAAGATTTACTACGGCGGGACCAGCTGCTAATGTAGTCGTTGATCCTACAAGACCAATGACAAGCATTGCAAATAAAACTATTGAAATTTTCTTAAATATCTTCATTTAATTTATTGTTTTTTTATTATTTTTAATTTAATTGAGTGCTAAATTAATTAAAATCGACCAAGTTAAATTAATTTGTCTCTTATATAATAAGTATACCACTTAATAAACTCTTATTTTTTTATTAAAAAAGTATTCGAGACGGGTAAAAAATAGCCGAATCAAGACTATATACAGGGCTTAACCAAAATAAGCCCTAGGACGACTCGGCGAGCCAAGTCGTGCGCAGTTATTTCGCACGAGACCCTTATGTATTTCGAGCGCTCGAAATACTTTTAAATATGATTTATGCCTATTTTTTAATTTCATAATCAAGGTACGGCAAATTCATTCCGTCCAATTTTTTAATCGTGATAAAATAAGAATATGAAAAAATATATAAAAATAGTTGTAATTTCAATATTGCTGATTTTCGGGGCTGTGTTGTTATCAATTTACTTATCAAATAGTAAAGAGCCGTCAATTAAATTTTTATTCCCTAAGGGAGGAGAAACTCTAATCACTAGTTCTACTCAAACTTTAAAATGGGAAACTAAAAATATTCCGAGCTCAAATAAAATATCTATTACTATAAGAAGAGTTGCTCCTGCCCCACTTCAAACTGAGGGACAAGAATTTGATCCGATTGTTTTTATTAACTTACCCGATATCGGATATGTAAATTGGACAATCTCTGATATGTACCCCTCCGGTACCTATGTTTTAGGAATTGAAAGTTATGAATCTCTTCCAATGGTCAATCCGATTTCGGCGGAAAGCAAAGAATTTATAATAAATAAAGGTAAGTTAGTCGGCGGCGACAAAGACATTCATGGATGTATCGGATCGGCTGGATATTCGTGGTGCGAAGAAAAACAAATCTGTATTAGACCATGGGAACAATATTGTACATCAGCCACGCCTAAAACAGTTATTTTTTATTGCGATGATTCAAGAATAATTACTGCATCATTTTATATAGGCGATGACAAATTTGTCGATTTGGTTTTAAGTGATGATAGAAAATTATCTGTTCCTCGCGTAATTTCCGCTTCCGGCGCACGCTATGCAAATGCCGATGAAACATTTGTATTTTGGAATAAAGGAGAAACTGCCTTCATAACCGAAGGAATAAATAAATCCCCCGTCTTTACCAATTGCATCATAAAAACAAATTAAAAAAGTATTAAAGGATTATAAATCCGCACCAATCATTAAATTAAATAGAAATGATTCGCACAAATAATTTCGCTTCATGTACATCAACTCTCACGGCTGTGATAACGGCAATAACCTTCATTATCGCCTTTTTTACCATACCCAGATCCGGACCACTTTGCGTGGATTCGTGTTTTGGATATCCATATACCGAAAGCATCTCGCGTTTTCCCACGGACTATATTTGGATGTACCTTGCTATAGCGGGTCTCTTTTTATATATAGTTTTTATAAATTATATTAAACAATACGCGATAGAAGATAATAAAAAGATATATGCACAAATCGGTTTAACACTTGGCGCTATGTCAGCACTAACACTCTTGGCAAATTATTTTATACAACTATCCGTTGTTCAACAAAGCTTACTCGGCGGGGAACTTGAAGGAATCGCGCTTATATCACAATACAATCCGCACGGAATTTTTATTGCCCTCGAAGAACTTGGCTATATATTGATGAGCTTGTCCTTTTTATTTATGGCTCCAATTTTTTATAAAAATAAACTTGAAAGGGCTGTGCGCTACATATTCACCGGCAACTTCATGCTTGCCACAATATCCTTCCTGGTTATTTCTATTTTATACGGAATAAACAGAGAGTATAGGTTTGAAATTGCGATTATAACAATAAATTGGATTACACTCATTGTATCCGGCATACTTATTGGCGTAATATTCAAGCGCTCTGAAAAATATACAGAAATTGATTCCAAACTTTAAAATTAGACCGAAATTAATAATAAACAGACTCAAAGGTATTCAAAAATAGATTAATTCCGCTCAAGCCATTTCTTCCACAAATTAAAAACCACCGATATCGGTGGTTTTTAATTATTTTAAAATAATGCTCAATCTATCTAATATAGTTTTTCATCATTCCATTCATAAAACCATGCCTTAATAATAAATCATTAAAGCCAAAAAAATCTATTGCTAAACCAGAAACTAAAATTACCAAAATAAAACCAATAATTAAAAAAAACGGGTTGATCTTATAGGAAAAATCATATTTTCTAACAAACCAAATCCCGCCAACCAAGCTAGCAATAGCCAACAAAACTATCCACCAAGGAAACTCGGAAAGAGCTCTATATAGTTTATATTGCGCTCCTGGCCCATAATGAGTTCTAAGAGAAAATCTTAATAATCCCATTAAAAACGTAGATACAACAATTGTCGAAACTAAACCCATAAAAGTTAAAATGGATCCTATTAAAAAATATATCCTGGGCTTCATTTTTATCTTACCCTGATTAATTTGAGCCATTACATTGTCTGTAATATTTTTTATATCTTTTGACATATATTTTTCATTATTTTTTTAGCTCGACTTATCCTTATAGCTACCGTTCCCATTGGAATTCGTAATATATCACTAATTTCTTCATAGGATTTTTCATCAATATAATATAAGGAAAGCGGCTCGGAATATAATAATGGCAAATCCTTTAAACATCTTTCAACTTTTAATTTTATTTCTTTTTGATCAAAACTTTTCTCCAAATCTTCATTGCTATTAAAATCAAATTTATCCGACAATGCTATTTCCTTATAATATTTTTTAATAACATTTATTGTTTCATTGTGAACTATACGATATATCCAACTAGAAAATTTCTTTTTAATATCAAAACTATTTAGATTAATAAAGGCCTTTATAAACGATTCTTGGACTATATCCATGGCCCTACTATTATCCTTGATCAAGCTCTCACTATATCGCACAAGTTTATTTTGATATCTTTCAATTATTAAATAATAAAGACCGCTATCAATAGCCCTAACCCTTTCTACTATTTCTTCATCGGTTAAATATTTATAATCGGTCATATTTATATAATAACATTTAAGATTTTTAATAATTTAAACCCCATTTTAGGGGTTTAAATTATTAACCTTTCTATTAATTTGCACGACAACCTCCACCACCCCTCTTTCCGGATCCGCTCTTAGAACCTTGACTGGAGCCATTCTTTAAGCCCAATCCTAAATCCTGCCTTATTTTTTGAGCTCCAGCTAAATCTCCCTTAAGAGCTAGTGCGCGAGCCTCGACAAACCTACTGAAATTATCCTTGTTTATTAATTGAGTGACCCGACCCTGGCTACCCATAATATTTTTCCATGCATTATAATCCTTTGTCTCAAATGCCTTTGTTAAAGCACTGTGTTTTTCTGCTGTATAGTTTGGACCGACCTTAGACGGATCGCCCTGATAAGCCAATGCGGAACTAGCCGAAATTCCGAAAACACCAATAGCTAAAACCGTCATGCTTAAACCCAATAAATTTTTATTTGTATTTTTCATATTATATCTATATTAATTATTTAATTACCTCCGACCATTTCGCTTATAATACAAACCTCGCAATGATTTTCTTTCATTGATATCGTATTTTTAAACATTGTTAATAGATATCAATCAGAATCGTGAAATCCACAAAGCACTTATGTACCTTGAACGCTCGAAATACTTCCAAATACGATTTATGCCTATTTTTTATTGAAAATTATGCTAAGGTTAAAATATGAAAATTGCTTTTATACATAATGAGAAAAGAATAGGTACTGGCGCTCATTACATCAACGATCTTATAGCCCTAAAACTTCGCCAACGAAATGTTAGGGTAAAAAATTTCTATCCTAAAACAAACCCCATAGATTCACCCATAGAATTAATTGGGCTATCCAATATTTTATTTTTTTATGGACTTCTTGAATTTAAAAAAGAAATTTCAAAATACTCTGCAATTCAAGGAACTACATATACCCCGCTACCATTTCTAGCCCTTCCAATTCCGGTTATTTCTCATTTCGGTTCAACAACTAAAGGGTTTCTTAATGCTACCCCAATTTCTAATACAATCGAAAAAAATACAAAGCCCATATGGTACTCTCTCAGAAAAAATGGCGTTATTAAAGAACTAAACCTAAAAACTAGACGACCACTAAGAGATATTGCCGAAATTGAGGAATATACAGCAAAAAAGGCAAATGCTGTTATTGCTACCAGTGAAAAAGTCAAAAAAGAACTTGTCTCTGCCGGAGTACAAAAAAATAAAATTGAAATTATTTATAATGCCATTGAAGATTACTGGTTCGAAAAACCGATCATTTCGTCAGAAAATTCACCCCAATTAGTCTTTCTTGGTCGCTTAGGTGGCGATGTTTTTACACTAAAACTTAAAGGGGTGGATCGTTTGATTCATTTTTATAAACAATTCCCAAAAATAAAAAAAACTACGATTTGCATGACCTCAAATAAGGCCCTAAAAAACTATCTTAAAAAAGAAATACCAAATAACACAGTCTTTACTAATTTTAAAAAAGATTTAATTCCAAACGTACTTCGTCCCCTCGCAGGAAGCATTCTATTTATTCCTTCAAGATACGAAGGATTCTCGTTAAGCCTTATAGAAGGCATGTCTCAGGGACTTATTCCCGTTACTTATTCCGTCGGAGTGGCTCCGGAAATTATTATAAATGGAAACAATGGTTTTATTGTTAGAAATCAAAAAGAAGCAATTGAAATAACTAAAAAAATTATCAACAATAAAACACGAAGAAGAAGGATGTCTATTAATGCCATTGCTACGGCCCAGCAATTTCGAAGCGATCTTATGGCTAATAAACTTTTTGATTTTTACCGAAGAATTTTATCTAAAAAAACATAATCCAATTATCATCTCTTTAAGATCAAATCTTTTAATCATTATTGTAATTTTTATATAAAAAATTATTAAAAATCTCATAAATCATTGTAACTTTTATAACAACAATCTGGTTTAATATCATGAAACTATGCAAAAAACAGCTACAAAATTATTTATCTATTCATCGGTTGCCTTTGGGATTATAGGTATTTTATTAGTATTAATAGGAGGACCGGATGAGGGCGGCTCACTATTAAACCAAACGCTACGCAAACTCCTTCTCACGTCTGTTTTTATTATATTGCCTTCATTTGCACTGAGTGTGGCCGGAAAATACCTGAAAGATAGTTCACGATAATTAAAAATATGAAAATTTCTAAAACAAAGTTTATTTTTCTTTTTATACTTTTTGCGGGAATCTTCATGTTTATCTCTAACGCGCTTTTTGGAACGAGCGCGCAAGTCTTTCCAAATCCCCCCGAGTCTTTCTTAGGAACTGACCCACAAATAGGATGGAAGAGTATTGGATATAAAATCGTATTGCCTATTAAAGTAATTTTAATAGGACCCATGCTTGCTACTGGTGATTTTTTGAGAGACGATCCACCACCTCCGTTCGTTGCTATTGTATTTGCTTTCTACTGGTCAATTCTTGCTTTGATTATTTACTATTTTATTAGAAAAAAACCATATTAATTCATTAATAGGATATGAACAAAGAAACATTTCACAAAAAATGGTATTACAGACTGATTCAGGTATTATTTTGGGGAACGCTCATACCGATCTTAGTAACGTTGGCGGTTATCAGTGCCTCGGAAGACGATATACCAGCCGCAGGTTTCTTTTGGGCGGGCGTTATAGTGTTTATATATTGGATTGCAAAAAGAATACTTTATCGCATAATGTTTGGAGAAAATATTTTTCCAAAGAAAAAATAAAAAAATTAATTTTTATCACTATTTTTTATTTTTCGGGAATGTAGCCTTACCCAAAATCTTTCGTGAAAATAATAGGCAATAGTTAAAATAACAGCAGCTGTTATAGTCATTATCCCGGCTTCTTTTATCTCCCCTGTATAAACAAACACCACTAGGCCAGTAATCAAAGTGGCTAGGATTCTCCAAGATGCTGTTTTTAATAATGATTCTTTTTGTGAAAAATTTTCTTCCATAATCCTCATTATATCACCTTCAATTTCTTTATTGTTTTTTTAAAAAAACATCTATAAATAAAAAACCACCGATGTCGGTGGTTTTTTATTTATAAGCTTTATTTAGTAAACATTTTTACCATCCAACCGAATAAACTAAATTTACTTTCCTGTTCTTTAATGAAAGTCTCTGCTTTGGTTTTGATTACCTGAAGCTCGCTGATCTGAGTTGAAAGTTCCGCCTTAATTGCAGAACTAGTTGTGCGATCTAGAGATTTAACAAGTCTATCAATATGATTTTCTGTTTTTACAAGCTCGCTTCTTAAAGCTCCTAAGTTCTTATAATCTGAACCAATAAGAAAAGTTTTAAAGCTACTTCTTTTTTCTACTCGTTCCATTTTTGCCGAAACTTCATCAACTGCGTCTTTTTCTTCTTGGGCAATTGATTTCATTTCATTTTCTACGGATTTTTCTTTTTTGCCGATCTTTTCCAATTCCTCAACAACTTTAAGAACGTTGTTTCTGTGTTGCTCGCTCATAGCTTTGCCATTAGCCATATCGGTAGTTGAAGCTGTGTTTGCAAAAATTGTCGTATTACCCATTAACGCAACGGATAATAAAAGAGTTACTCCAAATAAAAATTTTCTATTCATAATAAATATTTTTTTTAATTTTAATTAATGCCGACCTTATACTCTGTATTATATCAAATACCTTGCTCACTCGCCCTTTGAAATAAAGATGCCGATCCGGCAAACAAGACGACAAAGAAAGAATTTAAAATAAACACACCTAAAACACCTGCTTCACCCCAGCTAATCTGTGGCCAAAAAATTAACGTAATTATAGGAACCAACGCCTGAGCAAGAGCCATTGCAAACATTGCCCATACCATTCCACTCGACTTAAAACGAGAAATAATACCACCAAAAGCTCCTATAAGAATCACTCCAAAATACATCGCGTTTGCCACATTGTCTTCACTTCCAATAATGCCAACGGCGCCATTCATCCAAACAAGAAGAAGCGAAGCCGCAACTCCAACACCAACGGCCGTGCGATATGCGACGCTACCCATATTTCTTGATATCAACTCATAAGTTAAGGCTGAACCAAATAAAAGCACGCTCATAGCAACGAAATCTGAAGGAGTCCAACGCCAACCATCTCCGTCTACCCCACTACCAAGAAGAGTTAATACTAAAGGTATTAATAACAATGTTGCTATGCCAACTGCCCACATACCAAGTCTTTTTTTAATATTTCTATTTTCCATAAATTAATTTTAATTATTTTTCTATATTAAATAAATCGTTTTTGTATCACTTTTGTCACTTTTTATACCAAAAACTAAAAACTTTATGAATAATTTTGAGTTATAATTTTATTATGACCCCGGTATCATATTTCAGAAGTTTTATATTTGGTGTAGAAGATAGTTTGGTTTCCAGCGTTGGCTTATTATCCGGAATAGCCATAGCCAACGTACCAAAAGAAACTATATTTTTAACAGGAGTTATTTTAATATTCGTTGAAGCATTTTCTATGGCAGCAGGAACATTTTTATCGGAATATTCAGCTGAAAGCTATGAAAACAAAACCGAAAAAATGACAAGGAAAAATTTTATATCGGGAATAATAATGTTTTTTTCTTACTTTTTTTCCGGTTTTATACCACTTACCCCTTATTTAATTTTTTCTACAGAAAAAGCTCTTATATTTTCTATAACACTTTCAATAATTTCTTTGTTAATCCTTGGATTAATCGGAGCAAAAATATCCAAAACAAGTTTAATTAAAAATGGGGCAAGAATGGTAATAATAGGCGGAACCGCAATTGCCGTTGGTTTGGCTGCGGGTATTTTATTAACCAAATTTAAAATATAAATAATAACGTGTTTATCAATCCATCTTTAAAGACAAGCAAACTAAAACGCGGCGTTTATCTGATCGCTTCGGCAATATTCGGAATCCTAATAAATTATTTTGCCCTTTTTGCAATACAAATATTTATATTGCAATGGATGTTGCACTCGGATAAAAACGTTATTTGGTACAGCGGATATCCTCCCACCCTAATACTTTTAATCAGTTTCTTTCTGATTGGAGCGACTTGGGGTTTTATGGCTGGACGCTATTGGTGGAAAATAATTTATATTGAACACAAATATAAAAAATATAATTAATATATATGGACTACAAAAAACTTTTAATAATGGCAGGTGTTTCGTTTGTTGTAATGTATGTGCTTATGTATGCAATGGTTGATAAATATGAAAATATTTACAACAACTTAAATCAATTTTATATGGCGGCCATTATGACATCGGTAATGATGCTTATAGAAATAATTGTAATGAAATCCATGTACGGAAAAAAGGTTTTGATAACTACCACCGTTCTAAGTCTGTTTGGATTTATTTTATTTTTTAGCTTTATAAGAAACCAAACCGCTATTTCGGACAAAGATTTTTTAAAGTCCATGATATCCCATCACGCCTCAGCGCTATTAATGTGTAAAGAAACAAAGTTACAAGACATTGAAATAAAAAATCTATGCGATTCTATAATCGCCGGACAACAGTCGGAAATTAATTGGATGAAGAAAAAAATAAAATAAATATGATTAAAAAAATACTTTTGTGGTTTTTTCTAGTTGCTTTATTTATATTAATAATTTGGGTTAGCTTGTTTTATTGGCAAAATCTCAGAGGAATAAAGCCGGTAATTGAACAATCCCCTGAAAATATAGGAGAAATAATAAATAACTCACAAAACCCCCTTTCTCTTCCAAAGGGATTTTTAGTTTCAATTTTTGCCGACAACCTCGTTGATCCACGAGTAATGATCTTTGATTCTGAAAAAAATATACTAATAAGCATTCCGTCTGAAGGAAAAGTTGTTTTAGTTCCAAATAAAGCCAGTAGTAAAATAAATAAACCTATCACTATCGTAGAAGGCCTAAACAAACCCCACGGTCTAGCGCTTTATTGTAAAAATGATTGTAAATTATATATTGCAGAAACTGATGCCGTATCGGTCTATGACTACAACTTGCAAAATCTCACGACGTCAAACCGTAAAAAACTTTTTGATTTACCCGAAGGAGGAAATCATTTTTCGCGCACTCTCTTAATAGCCAATATCAACGGGCAAGACAAATTATTAATTTCAGTTGGATCCAGCTGCAACGTATGCAATGAATCAAACAATCAAAGAGCTAAGATATTATCTTCAAACCTGGATGGTGGCGATTTGAAAATATTTTCTTCAGGACTCAGAAACTCGGTTTTTATGGCAACTAACCCAATCTCCAAACAAATCTGGGCTACTGAAATGGGCCGCGATCTTTTAGGAGACAACACTCCCCCAGACGAAATAAATATTATTCAAGAAAATAAAAACTATGGCTGGCCAACTTGCTATGGTAAAAATATTCACGATACAGATTTTGATCACAATACATATATTCGCAATCCGTGTATGGAGCCATTTGAAACACAGAGCTATATAGACATTCCGGCTCACTCAGCTCCGTTAGGCCTAGCATTTACGCCCGAGGGCTTAAATTGGCCGGAGGAATATCAAAACAGCCTATTTGTAGCTTTCCATGGCTCATGGAACAGATCTATACCAACCGGCTATAAAATAGTTAAATTTAAATTAGACGATAAAGGCAATATAATAAATCCAGAAAGTGAGGACTTTATTACAGGATGGTTAACTCCTAGCAAAGAAGCCCTTGGCCGACCCGTAGATATATTATTTGATAAAAATATGGGGATGTTTATTTCAGATGACAAAGCCGGAGTAATATATTTAATTTCTTATAATCCGTAAATTAAAAAGCCCTCAAAGTTTGAGGGCTTTTTAGTTATTTATTCTTTAGCAATTCATTTTCTTTTTTTAGCTCAACCATCTTAAGCTCTCTATCAACCATCAATTTATTTAGTCTGTTTACTTCTTCAAATTGTTTTTCTGCTTGTGTAATATCGTGATCGATTCCTCTAAAACCAATAATTTTCCCCGCGTTGTTTTTAACAGCTGTTTTATAAGATTCCATAATAACTTCTTGTCCGGATTTATGGACATGAACGTGTCTTTCTTTTTGAAATTCTTTTTCTTGATCAAAAACTTCTTTATTCTTTAAATAATTGGTATATGGCTTTCCAATAACTTCAGACGGCTCATATCCCAAAAGATCTTTTATACTTACATTAGTATATGTATAATTTCCGTCCTTATCAGTTTCCCAAACCCAATCCTTAGATACCTCAGTTATTTCATTAAATCTCCTCTCTTTTTCAAAAACAATATCTTTAATTGTTTTATTTCTTTCATAAATAAATAAAATAAAAATAACAACGATTAAATAGAAAGAAAGGGATAGTAACGATATATTTTTAATTCTTTGATATTGAGCAGCCGAATGAACATAGGCAACATCTATTTCTGAATTAGGAATTTCTGATTTTAAATAATAATAAAAATTATTATTAATTTTTATTAAATCTCCGTTATCTTTTTCAAGTTTTTCAAAAATGGGATCTAAAATATTATCTCCTAAGCGCCCAGAGGATCTTATTAAATTCAAATCCTCACTATTTAAAGGCCAAACCGGTCTAGAAATATGAGAGTCGTTGTTTGAAAAAATAACAACACCGCTTTTATCTAAAATTAAAATCACATCCTTCGTAACTGTATCTATTCCCGATGTAAAAAGAGTGTCGGCATCTTGCTTGGTAACAACAACGCCTAAAATTTTACTATCGTGTATTACAGGATATGAAATATAATATCCATATTTATTAGAAGTGACACCCAAGGCAACGTATTGAGCGCGCTCTCCGGAAATAGCCTTTTGAAAATATGGCCTAAAAGAATAATTTTGACCAACAAAATTATCTTCCTCGTTTCTATTAGAAGAAGCTAAAACCTCCCCGTTTTTATCTATTAAATAAACCACCGAAACGCCAAAGCTTTTTTTATATCTATCCAGAATATTATTAGCATTTCTTATATTTTCTTCACTTGGATCAACAAATAGTTGCCAACCGTAAAGAGCCCCACTTACAGCTGACGAAACACCGTCTATTTTTGCCAAATTATTTTGTATTACGCTTTTAAAAATAGCGGCGCCAAATTGAGCCTGAGATTCGGAAAAATCAAAAGAATTTTCTATGATAAGTCCATAAATATAAAAACCGATCATAAAAAATATTAAAAATATAAATAAAAACCATGCACTTCTGTTAATCTTTTCTTTTGTAAGCCAATTTTTCATAATTTTAAAAAATTCTAATATATTACTTTAATTATATCATTTAAAACAAAGGGGCGATTTTGTTATAATTTGTATATGAAAAAAAATATACTTTTTATATTATTTGGCCTACTCTTTTTTTATGGATCGGCCGAAGCACATCAACCAAACTTTATAAACAAGGAAAAGGAAGTTCTAGTTTCAAATCCGGAAATATCCCAAGCCTTTTATGGCTTTCTGGATAACGAACCGGCTGTTTATACAATTAATTCAAGCTCCCCTTTTAAACTATACGTCGGACTTTTAACGCCCGACGTGGCCCACCCAGAAAATAGCCTATTCGCTACTATTACAAATGAAGACGGAGAGGAACTGGCAAAGCTAGATGGAATAAATAATTTTGAATGGAAGCACTGGTATGAAGAATTTGCCGGAGATTGGTATTGGCAAGGTCCGGAATTTAAAAAAGAAGTTCCTGCCGGAAAATATATAATTACTATTGATAATACGCACAGTAAGGGTGAGTACGTTGCTGTATTTGGAGAGCTAGAAAGTTTTCCGATAGTAAAAATGCCGGGAATGCTTGTTGAATTATTTAATATAAAAACAAAAATTTTTGAAAAGCCCTGGTATTCAGTGTTTCAAAATAAAATAGGCAAATATCTGGGAATAATCACAATATTAATCTTTGTACTTATAATTGGAATTTTATTTTTAAGAAAAAATATTAAAAATAAAAAATAATGTCCAATAAAATTGTCGTAGTAAACGACAAGATGCAAAAAAACTATCGCTATGCCCTATCCGAACCAATAGGAAAGAATTTTGATATAAAATTCAAACCCGAACTCTCCCCCAAACAGATGCTTAAGCTCGGAGTTTTTGGAGGAAAATATATGACCGATTGCAAAAAAGAATTTCCAAAAGATTGGTTTGAAAATGCAAGGCTTTGTCCAAAAATGCACGACCCAAGTCTTAATTTATTTAAAATAAATGCTAGTCAGCCGCTATCTATATGGAAAAAGAAGGGTTGGATATACAAAGAAGATCCAAGAGGTTGGTTTCAATGGTATTGCAGATATTATATGGGCAGAAGAATTTGCGAAGAAGATGAAAGACAAATAAAGAGGTGGGCTGCAATAAAAAGACATGTAGCCCAAATTAAAAAGAATTGTAAAAATAACGACCTAAGCTGCAGACCAAAACAAAGACAAGCTGTTTTGCATTGGGCCTATGATAGCAGAAAGATATAGTGTACTCTATAAAGACTATGAAAGAAGAAATAATCTACCCGATTAGAATAAATAGATATTTGGCCTTAAAAGGCATATCAACCCGCCGGGGAGCAGACGAGCTTATTAGCGCCGGACTAGTGCTTATCAATGGAAAAAAAGCCGTTCTCGGAGACAAAGTTGGTGAAACCGATAATATTGAGGTTTTGAAAAAGGGCAATGTTAAAAAATTGGTTTACATAGCTTATTACAAACCAAGAGGCATAGTTACCCACTCCCCAAGACATGGAGAAAAATCAATAAGCGATATTATAAATATGCCCGGTATTTTTCCAATCGGCAGACTCGATAAAGAATCCGAGGGTTTAATAATTTTAACAAACGACGGAAGAATAACAGAAAGAATTCTTCACCCTAGGTTTTCTCACGAAAAAGAATACGAAGTGGTAGTAAGAGAAAAAATACCAACCAGAACCGAGAGAGTTCTTGAAAATGGAATAGTTGCCGAAGACGGAGAAAAACTCACCGCTAAGAAAGTGAATATTTTAGGTGGGCACAAAATGAATATTGTTTTAACCGAGGGAAAAACGCATCAAATTAGACGCATGCTCGCAGCCCTAAGACTTACAGTTGAAAAACTTAAAAGAAAAAGGGTGATGGACATAAGATTAGGAGACTTAAAACCCGGAGAAAAGAAACATATTGAAGACGAAGATAAAAAAGCCTTTCTAAATAGCCTTGGTCTTAAATAATTAGACCTCATTGACTACCCGCCTTCCTCGGACTTAATATAAAAATAGATTAAGTTCTTTAATAAAAGAACGCATTGGGGCATATAGGAGGGGGTATGAGAACGGTTATTTTTGTTTTTGTATTTTTAAATCTGTTAAATTTAAAAGCCTTTGCCGATGACGGTACTCGGGGAGCTGTTTATGACATGGAAAAATCGGTTTTAACTATAACCGAAAAATCCCTTAAACTTCTAGATCGGGTAGATAACGGCGAACACGCTTTAAAGATATTGAAAGGAGAAATTCCTCCGATATCCATAAAAACAGCTGTTGAAAAAATAGAGACTTCTCATAACTTATTTGAAGAAAAATCTGTTATGTTAAGTCCTGCTTCAAATCTCCTTGTAGAATTTGAGGGGCGGGTAGTTAACCTAATAATGAGTCATGTTTGTCGGGGAAACGACGGCAACTACCTAACCGTTTCCGTACCAGACATTTATTTTGCTGAAAATGTATCTATTAAAATAAATGGGGAAGAAAAAGTGATAAAACAACTCATTGTTTCAACCGATCCAAGCACGGCGCTTCTTCTTCAAAAAAAGCTGCTGTGGGGATCTGTTGGTGATTATTGGCGTTTCTTTCTGAAACAAATAGATTACGACAAAAAATTCAAAGTTCAGGGACTTATTAATTTTGCCGAACAAAAATCGGATAAAAAAGAAATTGAAAGACTTGAACTCATGATAGTAATCATAAGAATAAGTCCTCTCAATTAACACCAATCCCCTTACTCATAAAGAGTAAGGGGATTTTTTTGACAAAAAATATCTAAAAAGATAGTATATCCCTAGCTCTTAAAATGCATTAAAAGGAGAAAGTATGAATTTCATTCAGGCGCATCCAGCAGAATCGGTAGTTTTATCTTTTATATTTTTTATAGGGTTATTGCTGATATGCAATAAAATCTGTAAAAAAGTTAATTAAGAAATAAAAGCGGCTATTTAAATGGCCGCTTTTTTTATTTTTAATAAATTTGACTCAGCTTTCTTATATTATATCCTATACTTATACCCCGATCATTAATCGGCATTAAATTATATGCATAAACAAAAATACTACATACAAGGAATGCACTGTGTTTCTTGCGAAATAAATATTGAGAAAAAAATACTTGAAATAGACGGAGTAGAATTTGTAGACGCCTCATTGTCAGATGGAAACGTATTAATAGGATACAAAAAGGAAAAACCTCATTCTGAAACGCTGAATCGAATATTTAAAGAAAATGGGTATAAATTCTCAGAAACACCCAATGCGGAAAGTTACACTACAGAAAATAAATTATTATCCCCCGCATTAATCGCATTAGCTATTGTGATTATTTTTTGGATGCTTGAAAAAACCGGATTAACTTCATATATAAAAATAGGACAGGCTAGTTCGCTGATGACTTTTTTTGGTCTTGGATTGATAGCTGGAGTTTCGAGTTGCGCCGCTTTAGTTGGCGGACTCATTCTTTCTCTTTCTAAACAGTGGTCTGAAAAATATAGTAATCAAAATAGCTTATCGGAAAAAATAGAACCACATATTCTTTTTAATTCCGGGCGAATATCGTCATATGTTTTTTTTGGCGCTATTTTAGGATTTATCGGTCAAAAAATACAGCTATCACTCACTATTACTTCAATACTGGTATTATTCGTTTCCTTTGTTATGACTATTCTCGCATTGCAGATGATAGGTATAAAATATTTTTCTAAAATAAAAATAACTCTACCTAAAGACCTATCTTTAAAAATAGCAAATAAAAAAATAAGTGGCAGACTATCTCCTTTTATCATTGGCTCCCTTACCTTCTTTTTGCCATGTGGATTTACTTTAGTTGCTCAGGGCGCAGCAATTCTTTCCGGAAATCCAGTATCAGCCAGCGCAATCATGCTGGCCTTTGCGCTAGGAACTTTTATCCCGCTTATTTTTATAGGATTACTAAGTACCAAATTAATCCACGGCAATTCCTCTGATAAATTTTTAAAAGTTTCCGGGTTTCTAATTTTGTTTTTTGTAATTTATAACTTAAACACACAATTTAATTTTTCTGCCTTATGGCCGGGACAAACAAATTCCACCCCTTTAACAAACATTGAAAAACAAGAAAATGTACAAATAATTCAAGCTACCTACACCAATAACGGAGATATTCAACCAAATAATTTCACAGTAAAACAAGGGCAACCAGTTAGATTCGAAGTGTTGGTAAAAGAAACTGGATATGGGTGCATGAGTACAATTATGATAATTGATCTTTATAATAAGCCGCAACGCCTCATTGCCGGATCTAAAATAATTATGGAATTTATACCGACAAAAACAGGAGACTATACCATCGCCTGCGCTATGGGAGTACCAAGAGGTACGATAAAAGTAATTCCTTAATCAATCTAAAAAACAGCCGCATAACGCGGCTGTTTTTTTTATTTGACTACTAAGATATTTCACACTTCCCTCCCATACAAGCTAATTCTTTAGATCCCTGGGTCTCATCATTCTTTTCATAAAGAAGTATCTGAGAAAAATCTATATCAGGAATTTTCTTCATCATTTCCTCGTAAACATCTTTTGTTATTTCCTCGTAAGGAGCCATGGCGTAGACATGATCTTCTCTTGGCAAGAAGGATAATCCACCAACAATATCCCAATTCTTATAGACCCAATTTGCTACATCTATCCATTCATTAGTTCCAACAGAAACAGTAACGGAAGGATTGTGTTCGGTATAATTTTCTTTAACCAATTTCCAATGTTCAAGCTGTTCCAGCGCAGTTAAATCATTTCTGAAAATCGTTCCTTTTGGAGATTTGATAGGAAATTCAAAAATATAACTAGTGGCATTGTCATAACTCTGACCAACCTCGGGATAATAAGGCATTTTTTGATCTTTAAGCATTTTAAACAAACTGTCCGTCGCAGCCACTCTTACGCGTCTAATATAATACGGAGAATATCTCGGGTGTAATCCAGAAGAAGCATCTACTAATTGAGAAACAGTGCCAGATGGCTTCACGCAAGTAACAGCCAGGGATTGGCTAATACCAAATTTCTTTGCGTAAGTTTTATTTATTTCTACAGCCTCATCTCTAAGTTTCTTCAAAACATTTTTTTCTCTAACTATTGGGCAATCCCACTGACCCGTAATAGAAACTCCTAACAACCTCTCTTCTTCGGCATTATCTTTCCATTCTTTAGAAAGATATGGGAAATCGGTAAGGGTAGATTGAAAAGTTCCAAGAATAGCAGCTAAACGAATTTTCCTAAGTAAAGATTTTTCGGTATCTTCGGCTCTGGCTACTACCTCAGAAAGATTACAAAAGCCTTTAGAGCGAAGATTTATTTCTCCACAAGGATTTACTCCCGCGGTAAGCCACTTATCTCCCATTTTTTTCCAACGACGTTCAGGGATCTGATGTTTTAAGCCACCCCTGTTAAAAATACCTCTCTCGCCCGAACCGCTCTTAGCTAAAGACAGCCATTCATCTAAAAATTGAGAAGCAGAAGGCTTGTCCATATAAGCCACCGAATTATTTGCCATGCTTCTTTGAGGGTCAGTTAAGTAGAACATTCCCTTTTTGGCATCCCTTAAATCTTCGTCATCTAAATCCGAAAGGGAAAGTAATGCGCTACGCCTAACTCCGCCCATCACTACAACCTCCCCGATTTTGCAAAGAATATCGTGTACGTCCAAAGAAGTTAATCTTCTACCCTGTCTGGCCAAAATTCTTTCTCTGGCAAACTCCAAGGCGCGCTTTAATGGATCTGGCCCTGAGCTTTTACCTCCCATTGTTCTTAATCTGGCACCCATTGGTCTTAATTGAGAATAGTCGAAATATACGTCTTTTCCATCAAACCAATTCTTTAAACCGAAATATAAAGCATCGGCCCATCCTTCCTTGCTATCTTCAATAACATAGTCTTTTATTTTTTTGCCGGACTGCCTTTTAATCTGTGGAAGTTTTTGGACCGTCTGTTGCTCAACCGAAAATCCTGCTCCGGCTCCACACATTAAAAGATACATAACTTCAGAAAAATCTTTTAATTTTGAAACTGCAACATAAGAACAATTGTAGGCAGCTACATTTGTTTTCTTAACAGCACTGCCGGCGCTCCACATAAGCCGCATAGATGGCATTATTTCTTGACTTAAAATAGCCTGATAAACCTCTTCGTATTCTTTTTCGCTCAATTTCTTTCCAAGCTTTTCTTTCATAAAGCTCATGTACCTACCAACAGTTTCTATCCAAGTTTCCCTTCTACCTTCTTCTTCTATCCAACGAGAATAGCTTCTGTAATATACAAATTCAGACAAAGGATTTTTAAAATACTTCTTGCTTTCTTCTGCTAATTTTTTAACATGTTCCGGAATTTCTCTTCTAACTTCTCTTAATTTTGATCTTTCTTGTCTATAAAGAATATAAGCCTTAGCCGCCTTAGCGTAGTCCATTAAAATTAATTTTGTTTCTACGGTATCTTGAATGCTTTCTACGCCCGGAAAGGCGTCTTTATCGTATTTTTTGTTTAATTCCTTAACCACTTCGTCGGTTACTTTTTCGGCGTCTTTTTCGGTACCTTCCTGAGAAGCATTCATAGCCTTTAAAATAGCTTCGGTTATTTTTGCGTTATCAAAGGCCACTATATTTCCGTCTCTTTTTTTAATAAATTTGATCATTTTGTTAGTAAACCCCCTCACCCAACAATTGGGTGCGGGGGTGAATCCTACACCTTGTTTTAGTGTGGGATTAATTAATTTTAATATTTTTTATTTTTTACCCTTTCTTAGAAATGCCGGAATATCCCACTCAGAACTTTTCTTTTTAGCAATTGGCTGTTGAATTTTTTCTTTAGAAATATCACTTTTATCTCCCTGCTCATTTTTAACTTCTTTTGCTGGAGTCTGAATACGATTTTCGTGAGACATAGAGCTAAATAAACTAGTAGGAGAAGACATTCCTATTTTAGACATTGTATTACCCGAAAAACCGGAAGCAATAAGCGTAACCTTTACAAAACCAGGCCTCATCTTTTTATCACAATAAGCTCCGAAAATAATTTTAGCGGTTGGATCAACTGCATCCGAAATTGTTTTTGCAATATCGTTTATTTCGCTCATTTTCAAATCCTTTCCGCCGGAAATTCCAAATAAAACGCCTTTAGCGCCATCAATTGAAACCTCCAATAATGGAGAGTGGATGGCCTGACTAACCGCCTTCATAGCTCTTCCCTCTCCTGAGCTCATACCGATGCCAACAATAGCCGTGCCTGCGTCTTGCATAATAGCTTTAACATCCGCGAAATCAACATTTACTATACCAGGCATTGCGATAAGATCGGCTATGCCCTGAACAGCATATCTTAAAATTTCATCTACTATTTCAAAAGCTTTAATTAACGGGGTATCTTTATCAATTACAGAAAAAACTCTGTCATTTGGAATAACAATCATGGTATCCACCTTCTCTCTAAGTTTCTGAAGTCCTTCGTCGGCTATCCTTCCTCGTTGACCGCCCTCAAAACCAAATGGCCTAGTGACAACAGCGATTGTTAAGGCCCCTGCTTCTTTGGCTAATTCAGCCACAACAGGAGAAGCTCCCGTACCAGTACCTCCGCCAAGGCCAGCGGTAATAAAAACTAAATCAGCTCCTTTTAAAGAATCAATAATTTCTGCCTTTGTTTCTTCTGCGGCTTGCCTGCCCAATTCCGGATTCATTCCGGCCCCTAAACCACGAGTAAGATTTTTACCTATATGAATTTTCTTTTTAACATCACAATAGTCTAAATCTTGAGCATCTGTATTAATGGCCACAAAATCAATGCCCCTTTCAAAATATTTTTTCATTCTATGAACCGCATTGCCACCACCACCGCCAACTCCAACAACTTTTATAGTGGCTTGGCCATGAGCTATTGGCTTGTCATCTCCTATTCTTTTTTTATTATCATTTGTCATAAATTATGGTTTTAATGCATTTATTATTTTACCAAGCCAACCTTTTAAATTATCTCCTTGCGAATAACTTTTTTCACTCCCCCATATCATAAGCCCTGCGGCGCAAGAAAGTTCGGGATCTTCTACTTGTAAATTTATTTCTCCGTTAGCAATATCTAGTGAAGTTGTTTCCGGAATACCTATTTGAGCCGGAAGTTTTAATTCTTGTTTTGCTAGATCTACAATACCAGAAATTTTAGACCCGCCACCTACAATTACTACGCCAGCTGGCAACTGCCCAGCCTTTCCGATATTTTTCAATTCATTATTTACAAATTCGAATATTTCAGCCAATCTCGTCTCTATAATTTCTGCTACCCTTTTCTTTGTCGTTGTATTTTTAGCATTCGGATCAATTTTTCTTAAATCAATCGTCTCTCTACCAGAAACTTCTTTTGCCAAAGCCGTACCAAACGACAACTTAATAGCTTCGGCAGCGGTTACGGATGTTTTTAAAACAATTGCCAAATCATTAGTTATATTCCCCGAACCAACAGGAAGAACTGCTGCATGAAGAAGTTTATTTTCTTCATATACGCATATACCCGTAGTACTAAAACCGATATCCACCAACACAACTCCGAGATCTTTTTGATTTTTAGAAAGCACGGAACGAGCGCTAGCTAAGGGGCTAAAAATCAATCCACTGACTATTCCACCCGCAGCCTCTACGCATTTTGTTAAATTTTTAACAGCCGGATCAAAAACATCAATTATAAGACTGTTCACTTCAAGTCTATTTCCAATCATACCCAAGGGATCACGAATATCTCCTATGCCATCAACGATAAATTCTTTGGTAATAGCATGAAGAACGGTTCGATTGGCAGCTAATTTTACAGACTGAGAAGCCTGAAGAGCCCTATCTACATCGTCTTTATGAATTTCTTGATCAGCCCTTGATACAGCCACTATACCCCTGGAAAACTGAGTGTGAATATCAGAACTTTCAATATTTATATAAATATTTTTTAAAGATTGTCTGGAAAAATTTTTAATCTCTCCAAAAATCTGAGAAAGACTTTTTGTGATTTCGGAAAAATCATCAATAACGCCTTTTCTCATTCCCGCAGAAGGCGATTTAAACACCTTTAAAACAGAAATTCGGCCGTCTTCATTGACTTGGCCGACTATTGCTTTAATATTGCTGGCTCCAATATCTAAACCGGTAATAAAATTATCTGACATAAAAATAGGGAGGCTTTTACTCTAATTTCACACTTACTAAAACGATATTTTTACTTAAATAATTATCGTTCAAGAAACTGTGAACGAGAGCTTCCGCCAAATTTCAAAAATATTTTTTCTTCCAACTTCTCCATTTTTATTCTATCATTTTTCTTCTTATGATCATAGCCCGCAATGTGTAAAAGTCCGTGAAAAAGCATGAACAATAAACTCTCTCCATTTTCTTTAATATAAAAAGGATTTAAATATATTTCTCCAAGATATTCTCCTTTTAAATCTGGTCTAAGAAAAGGTTCTCGCCTATCTTTATCCACATAAGACAAAACATTCTTTTTCATCTGCTTATTACCCACCAAAAATATTTCCAAATGCCCATTTAAATCCAAAAAACTCGCCACTAAGCGAGCTTTTTTTAAAATTATTTTTTTATACTTTTCTGTTTTTTTATCTATAACCCAAACTTTGATGGTCATAGCTTATCCCAATTTTTCTTTTATTAATTCGGTAACAACCGATGCGTCTGCCTTTCCTTTAAGTTCCTTCATAACCTCTTTCATAACCAAACCAAACTTACTTTTGTCGGCTATTGTAGCCAAAACTCTTTCTACTTCTTTAGCCACTTCTTCTCGGCTCATTTGCGCCGGCAAGTATTCTTCAATAATTACTAATTCTTTTTTTTCGCCTTCGGCTAATTCCGGGCGACCACCATTTTCAAAAGCAATAATGGATTCTTTTCTTTTTTTAGCTTCTTTAGTTAAAACCTGCAGAACCTCTTCATCCGACAAAACAGCGTCCTTTCCTTTTTCTATTTTTTTATTCTGCAAAGCAGAATTTATCATACGCAAAACACCCAAACGAAGTTGATCGCCGGATTTTAAAGCAGACTTTAAATCGTCGCTTATTCTTTTTAATAAATCCATAATAATAAAATTAAGCTAAGCCTAATTTTTTAAGTCTTTCTGTTTCTTTCTTTTTAGACACCCTATGAAGAGCTGAAAGTTTTCTTTTTATTCGAGAAACCGGTCTATCATGACGCTTTCTCTTTTTTGCTTCACGCAAAATACCGCTCTGCTGAACTCTTTTGGAAAAGCGATATAAAAGTGAACTTACCGACTCCCCTTCTTTTCTTTTTATTAACATAGGTTTATATTATTGCAAATTTAAATGGGTTTGGCAACTATAATTACAGCTTTAGATGCACGGTCTTATGGTCGACTTCAGTTGCCTTTTTCCAACCGCCAAGCAAATGAAGGTGTAGGTGATCAATTACCTGACCGCCCTCTTTACCAACATTAAAAACCAGTTTATAGCCTTTTAACCCGAGCTTTTTAGCTTCGTCTTTAGCAGCATAAATAAGCTCGGATAATACATCTTTGTGATTGCCTTCTAGGTGCGCAATCGACTGAATATGCTCTTTTGGCACAACTAGATAATGTACGGGAGCAGAGGGATTTATGTCTTTAAAGATAACTATATTTTTATTTTCAAAAACAAAATTTGAAGGAATTTCTTTCTTTATTATTTTGCAAAAAATACAGTCTTTCATAAGAAATTAAATTCTTCTTTTAATTTCAGCTACGATCTTTCTAAGAAGAACGGTTTCTTGCACGCCAGTCTTCATATCGCGAATAATTATTGATTCTTTAAAAACCTCTTTCTGTCCCAATATAAGCGCCAAAACCGCACCCTCTTTGTCGGCGGCTTTAAGTTGTGCGCCTAATGAATTTTTGCCCATCGATTCACTGACATTTACTCCGGACCTTACAAATTCTTCTATTAAAGACATTCCTTTCTTTTTAGCTTCCATACCTATGGCAATCAAAAAAACTTTATTTTTTTGTCTTCCAGATAAATTAATTCTGGAAGATTTTATAACCTCCGCTATTCTTTCAATTCCCAAACCAACACCCACTGCGGGAGTGCTTCTCTGTCCAAAAATTTCAAATAAATAATCATAGCGTCCACCTCCACCCAAAGCCAAGCTGGTAGTTTTTTCACCCTCAGCATTTTGAGTCTCGGCAAAAAATTCAAATACGGTACGGCTATAATAGTCTAATCCGCGAACTATAAATGGGTTTATCTGATAAGGCAATTTCAATTCTTCAACATATTCCAAAACCTCTTTAAAATGTCTTCTGCACGGGACACAGAGGTCGTCAATCATAGTAGGAGCAGATTTTTTTACAATTTCGCACTGCTCATTTTTACAATCTAAAAGCCTCAAAGGATTTTCAGTCATTCGTCTATTGCAATCCTTACAAATTTCTTTTTTCTTACCTTTATAGTAATTTAAAAGTTTTTTCTTATAAACAGGGCGGCAAGTCTTACAGCCAATACTATTTATATGAATAGAAACATTTTTAAGCTTTAAACTTTCCAACAATCTTAAACTTGCCATCATAACCTGAACATCATAAATAGGATCATTTTCTCCGCCGATTATTTCGAAACCAACCTGATGAAACTGTCTATATCTACCAGCCTGAGGATTTTCATATCTAAAAAATGGGCCTTCGTAATAAACCTTAAAAGGCTGGCCCTGGTGTGAAAGGCCGTGCTGGATATAGGCTCTGGCAACAGCAGAGGTTCCTTCTGGTCTCAAAACGAGCTTGTCTCCACCCTTAGTAGTCAAAGTAAACATCTGCTTCTCTACTATATCAGTAGCTTCACCGACGCCTCTTTGGAATAAATCTAAATTTTCCAAAATAGGAGTGTCTATTCTGGAAAAAGAATAAGTTTCTGCAACGTCCCTTATTTCTTTTCTAATTTTTTCCCAAATATATTGCTCGGACGGCAAAATATCATGAGTACCTTTAACCGAAAAAAGATTTGTATTTCTTTTAGCCATATTTTTTTAATTAATTAGCTGGTGCATAATTGAAAGCCCCAACTTCCCCGAAGGGATATAATCTGAGGCGAACAATACCGACGATATTGTTTTTAGGAAGCGATCCCCAACTCCTTGAATCGTAACTAAAGTTTCTGTTGTCTCCCATTACAAAATAATCTTCGCTGTCCAAAACAACGTCGATGTTTCCAACGGTTCTCAATCCACTTTCAAGATAATTCTCGCTCAAAGAAAAACCCTCAGGACTAGTCTCATTAAAAATCTTCACGGTGCCATTTTTAACAACTACCCTCTCTCCAGGAAGAGCAATAATTCTTTTAATATAATAAACCGAGGGGTCATTGGGATATTTAAAAACGACCACCTCTCCTCTTTCCGGGGCCCTTAGTCGATATGTAACTTCATCAATTAAAAGATAATTATTGGTAGAAAAATTAGGTTCCATACTGGCACCACTCACTAAAAAGGGCTGCATTATATAATTTCTTATAAAAAAAACCGTAATAACGGCAATTAAAATAACCTCTGCAACCTCCCAAAAAGCTGATAAAAACAATTTCATTCCTTATATTTTACTATATTAAGGAGAAAATTCAATGGGTCAAAAAATGACCTAATTTTAGCGACCTGGTATAATAAAATAATGAAATTTAAGGCTATTTTGGGTTTAGGCAATGAAGGTGAAAAGTATAAAAACACCTATCACAATGTCGGCCAATTGATGATTGACTTTTTATATGAAAACGGCGTTTTTCCTGAAAATATCATCCTCTCTAAGAACGAGGGTTTTATGAACGAATCCGGAAACTCAGCTTTTAAAATATATAAAAAAATAGGAAAACAATCAGAAAAAATATTGGTAATTCACGACGATTCAGATATTAATGTCGGTAAATACAAGCTTTCAGTAGATAAAAGCTCTGCCGGACACAAGGGTATACAAGATATTATAAATAAAATAGGAACTCAAAATTTTTGGAGACTGAGAATCGGCATAAGACCGACTGAAGAAAAGGAAGAGAGAATGAAGGCCGAAGAATTTGTTTTAAAGAAAATAAAAAAATCAGATCTGGAAGTTTTACAGAAAGTTTTTAAAGAAGCGTCCCTAATTCTTGCTCAAGAATAAAATAAAAACAGCGGATCATATCGAGCAATGTCGGTTTACGCTGTTTTTTTTAATGCCTATAAATTAACGCCTAAAGTAATTGGGAAGTTTATAGTTCCGTCTGGATTGTTTGTCGTGCTAGTAAAAGAAAATTCAACGTTTCTAAACTCACTTCTTGCCGATAAGTTATTTTTAAAATTTATAACAGCTTGATTGCTATTGGCTATGGCGGTTATTAAAATAGTGGCTCTGTCCGTATCGAACAGAATCTTTTGTATATTTATTTCATTGCCGGCTAATTGATTAAAAACATCAAAAAAGCGCGACACCTGACGACTACTACGCTTTGCGATTAACGCCTTATTTATAAGACTATTAAATTCTCTTGCTTTATTTTCTAGGTTAACTATTTCCTGACTTTCCGGTCTGGCAACAATTGTAGAAATTTGAGCATTTAATCCATTGGAAATTTGCATAAAGAACAAGTCTTCCAGGAAAAATAAAAAAGCAATAACGCTCAGCGTAGACAAAAGAATTACCCGCCAAATTTTTACAAAATAACTGACTCGGCTTTCAAAAAAGCTTTGCTCTGTACCAACATCCATAAGACTCACAAAAACGTCCTCAGATCTTGCTATTCTCCCTCTTACAGCACTACCCAAAGCCGGAAACCATGATGGGTTTAGGCTAGAAAATTTCTCATTTAAAATAATTGGTTTGATATTTATCGCCGGGAAATTTTGTTTAATTATTGATTCTATTTCATTGTAAAGACCGTGAGTGATTAAAATCAAATCAGAAAGCTGAGCATTCCAATGACTGCTATAAAAATTTAAAACCTTTTTCATTTCCTGAGTCAAAATAGTTCCAAAATCAGATAAGGAAATTTGTCTCCCCTCAACAGAAGTCCATGGGAAAAAATAATTGAAATACAATCTATTGTTTTTTAAAACAAAGAACTCGGGACCGTCGCTGGAAATAGAAAGAACCACCTGAGGTTTTTCTGAGTTTGCATTAAAAGATTCGTCTTTAATTAATCTAGCCAAAGACAGAGCTGAAAATTCCATAGCCACAATACCAAAACCAGCTTCTTTGAAGATAGCGGCAAATTCATCAATCATTGTTTTATTTGCAAAAGCGCCTAAAAGCTCCATTTTTCCACCCTCTTCTTGCGTTTCCCCGATTTTTTCCCAATCAGTATAAGCGGTTTTAATATCAATAGGAGAAATAAGCTGAAGATTTAATTTTGCAGCTTCACTCACCAATCTCTCTTCGATGATTGGGATATTAAAGGATTGAGTATAAACATTGTCCGGGGACAATGAAACGATAGCGTGAATATCTTCTTTTGGGTTACCTAATTTATTCCTAAGAGCCAATAAAGATTTTAAAAAAATATCTTTATTTTTTATTCTACCAGCAACAATTACTCCCGGCTCTAAAACCACGCCGATTTTTTCTATCATCCCCTCACCAAGCCTTACAAAACGAATAGCTGTACTGCTCACGCTAATACCACCGATAATGCTTTCGGATTTTAATAACTTAATAAATTTTTGCCAATATTTTCCAAGCGTTGGAAATTTTTGGAAGCTTAAACCTGAATCCATATTTTAAATATATTTACCCCTCTATACTATTATAGCGCGACTTCCTTCAAAGATTCTAATTTGGTAAGACCGGTAATAGAATCAACTGCAACTATCGCCTCCATTTTTTTTCTTCTAGTAAAAGCAGATCCTGTAGAAGTAATTTTAAATTTTCCGCTACCGCCACATTCCGGGGTATCCCGACAAATAACTACTGCAGCGCTTTGAGCGCCAACTACCAATGTGTAGTTTGCACTAGCCAAAGACTTGTCTCTTACCACCTTCATTAAGCCATCGTATATTCCCGATCTTGCCACGGACAAAGCCTTTAAAGACAGGTTAGCTCCGGAAGTTGAGTTGATATAAAGATAAAGAGACGCGGTAAGCGATATGGAAATAGCCGTAATAATACCGCCCACCAAAAGAAGGGTTGGTAGCGCAGCAATACCCTTTTTATTATTTTTTATTAATAAGTTGAACAACTTGGCTTTCATTATTTAATTTAGAAATCCATACAATATTCTTTTCATTCAACTTTAAATCGCCCGTTGGTCCCCAAATAACACTTTTATTAAATTCTACTAAACTTAAAACTGGCTCGGCTTCTTCGCTGGCCTGTTCTCTCTGAATCATTCTGACATCGCTCAAGGTATGGGGTTTGAACCAACTCATTTTTCCAAAATATAAATCTCCGCTAGATAGATAAACAGCGTAATAACACGGAGTTGTAAAACTACTTAAAAAACTTGGCTTCCAAAAAACTACACCGAGTATTATTAATAAAACCAACACAATAACAGATAAAATTATATTTAGCTTACTCATATTTTTTAATTTAATTATTCTTTAATTATAACAAATATTTATCCACTTACCTGCTCCAAGTCACTATAACTTGAGAAATTTCCGGGCTTGCTGATTGATATGTGTCTGTAATTAAGAAAACTCTGTATCTAAAATATCTTTTATTTTTATGCAATGAAACATTTAATGCCACAGGGATATTTGGGCCCGTCGGAGTATAAAAACTAGTATCGGTTCCGTCGTACCCCATATAATTCCACGGTCCATCCGGACTATCAGAAACAGCCAATTGAAATCTCGCCTCTGTTCCGGCAGGCTTGGTGCCTTGATATAAAATAGTATTATAAATAACTCCGCTCGCAGCCCCAGTATCAAAAGTACTTGAAATTAAATCTCCCTCAGAAGCAGCTTCGGCTAAATATTTAACTTTGTAATCAACTGTCGGACAAGAGCTGGTGTTTACACAATTAAAGCTTATCCAACCAACGACATCGTTCCATGCCCAACCAATAAATTCTCCACCCGAAACAGACACTTGATAATTTGCAGTGGCACAAGTTCCGGTGTTATTACAATCCAAACTTATCCAACCAATCTGATCGTTCCATGCCCAACCAGAAAAAGCCGAACCGCTTCTAGTTGTTTTCCAATTAGAAAAAGTAGTGGCGCAATCTCCCGGAGGGGTCGGAGAAGTTTCGCAATCAAAAGCAATATAACCAATAACCGAAGAATTGGCATAGCCAGTTAAACTAGTAGGGCTTAAATAAATAGTTCCCGGAGTATTATAAAAATCTATCCACCCAATAATATCATTCCATGCATAAAAATTATACGGCGTAGAATTTATAGTCGTAGCAGAAAACGCTTTAAATCCTAAAAAGATAAAACTTGAAACTATACCTATATAAACTATTTTTTTTATGTTTTCCATAAATTAATTATTTATAAATTCCGGAAAAGAATTACATCTATCTTTGTATCCTTGATCGGAAATTTTATCACAAATACTTTTATTTTTAGTTTCCGTGGCTAATACAATTAAACAATTATCCCTAGAAATCACGTCGGTAATATCTGAACAATCAGATCTGGTCTCATTTATTGGTAACACTGTCTCTTCGCCTTGTTTATCATCTTCTTTACTTGGAATGACATTTAAATCCCCGCTCTCTACGGCTGGCAAAGAAGGTCCTTCAAAATATTTATAAACAAGACCGAAGCTAATGCCGACAATTACAAAAATTAATACCAATATAAAATTTTTCAAGTTAATAAAATTATTATTTTGCATATATTTATATAAATTTAAGTTAATTAATTATTGACAATAAGTTTGCCCTCCACTACTTCTATTATACATGGCTAAAATTTCGGCTGCTGAAAGGGCGCGGTTAAAAATAAATACCTCGTCTACCACCTCGGCGCTCATACCCCAACCACAACCACCAGAAGCAAATCCATGAAAAGCAAGGGCTCCGGAAGTACTTGGATCAGTGGAATTATCCGCTGTCGGAGTTCCAGACAAAACACCATCAACATAAATTCTTATATCCCCTCCAAAAGTTCTTGTGGCCACAACAAAGTGCCAACCGCAAGCATAGAGCGTGGAAGTTGTGTATATTCCAGCTGCTTGAGTTCCTGTGCGGAAAGAAAAATTATAATTCGATCCTCCGTATGGATTTGGATTGGCCATAATATACCAACCCGGACCACCGTAGTTAATTTCAGTGTATTTAGATATCGAAAAAGCACCCTGCCAAGAAGAACAGCTTGGATTTATCCATCCTCCAACAGTCATACTCCCGGCCAAATTTGGGAAAGAAGACACCTGTACAATTCCAGGGCCAGAGCACTGTTGCGGACCATTTAAAGCAGTGCTTAATTTTCCTGTGGTATAAGTCGGCGAGCCGCTTCCATTGTAAAGACCGAGGTAATCAGTAGCATTGCTATCCAACTTCCAATACCCCTGCATTCCAGCAAAATCTCCCGATCCACAAATAGGAGCGGAGTCTATTGTTACCGTTACTACATAATCTTGAGTTGTTCCGTTTTCAGCCGTAACTCTATAAGTTACTGGATTAGTAAAGTTTTGAGCAACTCCAGAAGCGGGGTTTACAGATGCTAAAGCTGAGATGGTAATTGTCGGGACCAATGCCGTAACATTTGTTCCCATAGGAACAGTTACTGAAACTGTATGAGCGACCTCATTAATAGTTCCTGTAGCCACTGGAGAAGTGAAATTAAAAGCAGTAATCGCCTTGGCTGAACTTGGAGCGTTTTGACAATAGACACTTCCACTATTTGATAAATTATAATGAGAAAGAATCTCGTTTGATGTTAAAGCTCTATTATAAAAAGCCACTTCGTCCAAATACCTTACCGTGCCATTCGTTCCAGAGAGCTCTCCTAAGTGAGCGAGAGCGCTCGAAACGACGTTATTATCAGCACTTGTTACGGTACTTGGCGCAACAGAACCATTAACATACATAGAATAAACATTTCCGTTTCTTACAAAAGCAAGGTGATACCAAGTATTATTTGTCATTAAAAAGTTAGTGTAACCAAACGTCGTGTCTCCCACGGCAGTATGAAATTGTATGGTCCCACCCCCTCCATAATTATGATAGGCATAAAACATAAACGGACCACTTGCAAGATTATTTCCAAAGCCAAAAATAGGAACGTGTTGTGTTTCTGAGAGAGTCCCCTTTACCCACATCATTATAGTCCAGGGATTAGTTCCCCCAAATATAGAGCGAGCGGCGTTAGTTACATCAGCTACATAAGTATTCCCGGAAGCATATAAAGCAGACCCAACTTTTCCAGTCGCTGTTATAGTACTGGTATTAACCGGGGCTGTTCCATTATTAATTCCCATATTATCTAAAACAATTGTATTTGCAGCACTATCATTCATTTTCCAATAACTTACCATTCCAGAGGTATCTCCTGAACCACAAAACGGAATACTTGAATCCACGGTAAAAGTTTGTGCATTGGAAGTTCCCCCACCTGGAGTTGGAGTATAAACAGTAACGCTATATGAACCAGCAGAGGTTATATCCGAAGCAGGAATAATAGCGGTCAACTGACCAGAATTTACGTAAGTTGTGGTTTTATTTGCTCCGTTAAATCTAACAATAGAACTAGAAATAAAATTAGTTCCATTTACAGTCAAGGTAAATTCGGCATCGCCGGCAGTCTTACTTGTTGGCGAAATACCCGTAGTTGTTGGCGCCGGATTGTCCGATGTTACTCCGCTTACTTTTATAGTACCGCTTGCTGTAACTTCAATGCCGGTAGAACTAAAATAATTAGTTGAAAAATCATTTACCGCTGAAGTAATTCCAGATGTTCCGGACCAATTATTTTGATAAACCGCACTATTTACCCAACGAGTTACATAAGTAGAATTTTGTAAAACTTCTCTAACGCCTTTCAAATCCCAAGCTGTTCCAACAGTAATTTTTTGAGTACCGGGATCTTCGCCAACGCCACTTGAACCAATACAAGTACTTTCTGCGGCAGCCGTAATATCACCTGTTCCACAAACAGTTCTTTTTACATTATCAACATAAAAATATCTTAAATAAACGGGGCTGTTATAGAGTTGAGAAATTTCCGAAGCTGAAAGAGCACGGTTGTAAAGTCTAATATCATCTAATAAGCCGCTATAATAACCCTCGCTTCCAACATACTCTCTTTTTCCAATATTCCAATGAGTCGGCGTACCACCAGCATAAGTTTCTGCGATAGTATTACTATTATCCAACACACCATTTACATAAACAGCCCAATATGAACCGTTTTGTATGATTGCGACATGATACCAATTATTTACAAGCAAAGTAGCGTTCGAGTTAATGCTACCTCCGCCCGGCGGATATTGATCTATCCCTATCTTCCCATTGCTTAATCTTACAAAATTTTTAGTATCACCATTCGTTCTAAAACCTCCAAAAATAGTCCCGGCTGTAACTGAAGCCGGCTTTATCCAGGCAGATAAGGTAAAAATATTTTGATTCATAGAAGAATCGCTGCCGAGACTAATATATTGACTCGTACCATTAAACGCCATACAACTTCCAACTTTACAATTATTAATTCCGTAAAGTCTAGAAACTTCTGAAGCCGAAAGGGCGCGATTATACATACGGAGATCGTCTATCGAACCAATCCAGGAACCGCTTGGTCCATAGCCAATCGTCAATGGCAAACTATTACTAAGAGCATTTGGCGGAGCGGTATTTGTAGTCTGTAAAACTCCATTTTTATAATATTCTATATTGCCCGCTCGTTTAATAAACGTAATATAAGTCCACGGATAAGTTGACAACGAAGATGTGATATATCTCTGCGTTGTACCATCGTAAGTATTAAGGTAAACATATAATGGATTGCTAATATTTGTAATCGTGTAACCAGCACCAGGAGTTGTCCAATACAATCCCTTTGATATAATTCCCGCGCTTGGTTTATATGAACCAGAACTAGCCCAAAAAGATATTGTAAAATCGCCAATGTCAAAGTTTAAACTAGAAGAGCTTGGTACGCTTACATAACCGCCATTTCCGCTAAAACTCAAACACCTCCCAATTTTACAATTTCTTGATTCATTTCTAGTGGGAGAATTTACAAATGATCCGTTGTTGTTGTAACCGGAAAAATCAGTCACGGTTGTTCCCGATTCTTCGTCAAACTTCCAATACCCTACCAATCCACTATTTATATCGGGAATATTTGTCAGCGTTCCGTTGTTACCACTACCAGAATAATCATAAGCTACGGTTCCGGAATGTTCGTCTAATTTCCAATGTCCCACTAAACCATTTATTACATCTTGCTCTAAAATACCCTCGTCGCCCGGAACAGGAGTTGGCGTAGTAGTTGAGGATTTTGCCAAAAAATAATGGTTGGATAAAGTTTTATTTAAATTGTAAATTGAATTCCAATTTGCTTCGGCTAGTGTAGAAGCTGATTCCAAAAGACTGTTTCCAATAAGTCCGGCGGATTGATTTTGCTCGGTAATAGAACTACTTCTTAAAACAGAAACTAAAGCATAGGTAGATGCACCTACCATAATTGAAATAATTCCAAGACCTATCAATATTTCCATTAAGGATTGACCCCTTTGAGATTCTCTAGCCATCCTTAATATTTTAACATTTTATTTTCATAACTAAAATTAAAATAATCCCCAATATATTTAAAAATAAAACACCGCCGTAAAGGCGGTGTTTGTTACGCTCATTAATTCTTTAAACAACGAATTGGGAGTCTGGCAAATTTACTTGGATCATTACGAGCAGCGTAAGTACTAGAGTAATTTAATTTTCTAGCCCAAGCATCAAAACCATACAACCCATCCGACGAAGTCCAGTAAAGCACCTCTTGATTACCACCTTCGGCACGACCAGAAAAGCCAGAAGAATTTGTAGCACCAGTATTCGGGGAAGCCCAATAAGTCGTCCCTGTTTCTTTCATCGGTCCTCCGGCTACAGACTCGCCACCCAAATAATTAGCTAGAGTTGTAAATTCTCCATCCGTTGCTACGTGCCACCCAGAAGGACAAAAAGCCGCCGAAGCAGAAGTTAGTGACCACTGATAAAGCCACCCATAAGCCCCGGCAACACAATAACCATTATCGGTTCCGTTTATAAAAGTTTTAGTATTACAAATTCCATCAATATAAGTAAGATTTTCTTTAAACCAACATTGTGATCCAATTAAAACTGTTGTATAAGATTTTCCATCTCTGGAATCAGCAACGTTATCTCTACCACAAGTCCAAACCGGCGTTACGCTATTTGAAGCACTTGAAGAAGGTCCGGTTCCTAAAGCATTTGTAGCGGTAACTGTAAAAGTATAAGCCGTTCCAGAAGTTAAGCCACTAACTGTTATTGGACTTGATGCCCCGGTTGCAATTATACCACCAGGATTTGAAGTGACTGTATAGCTAGTAACAGCACTACCTCCATTTGAAATTGGGGCGGTAAATGCAACGCTAACCGAAGTCGCTCCAACAGCCGTTGCCGTTCCAATAGTTGGAGAATACGGCGCACCCTTTTTAATACAACGCACAGGAAATCCGTATTCCTTACCCATCGAGGTCATTCTTCCAACACCAGCAGAGCTTGAAGTTAAATATCTAGCCGTTGTAACAGATGAAGTACCATAATCTGAGGACCATAAAAATGAATCCACTGAAACATTCAAAAAATATCCAAGATTATGTCGTAAACCACCAAGGGCTAAATTAAAATTAGAACTTCCACCGGTTTTTAACTTTGTTCCAGCCGAAACACATTCAAACGTAGAAGCCCTAGTTGAACTACAAGTCTGACCAGAATCTTTTAAATAATTTTCTAATATATATTGATCTGCATCTGTTGGTAAATACCAACCAGTAGGACAAATGCCCTGATCACCGGGGGTTGTAGATCCGCACATAGCTTGATTCCACTGATAAAGACCTCCATACGTAGTGCAATTACTTTCGTTATCTGAATAACAGTATTTTTGTATCGAGGAACAACTTGTTCCTTGATTTTTAACGGTATCACCTCCAGATGTACACGAAGTCGTACCACTAACAAAACCATTAGTACATGAAGTTATTTTTGTGCCAACGTCTAAATTTTGAGCCATCCAGCATTGAGTTCCGATTTGAACTGTTGTATAAGCCTTATTATTTCTAGTATCAACTAAGTTATTTCCACAAACCCATGGTTGCTCAACACAATAAATACGAGCTGCATTGCTACAGTAGGTGCTTCCATAGGCTGACCAGTGACAACTATTTCCGTTTATATTTCCCGTATAATCATTCCCCCCTGTAGAAGTCCAATTGCCGCAATCATAAATATTTCCAGATGGATTATACCAATTTCCAGCGCAATCGGTTGCAGAATGAGCGCTCCAAGGAAGATTAGCCGCAGAAGCTTTAGTTTCATCTACATTTATAGGAATCACTATAGCGCCGTCAATTAAATCATTCCAGTTACTAGCAATCAATTCACCTAAAGGATTAACATAAGCAAAAGAACTGTGATAATTTCTACTCGCCGCACTTTCCACGCTAGTTGAAAGCCATGCCTTGAAAGCGCCAGTCAATCCAGCGGCGGCGGATAGTGTATTACACTTCGTGTCTGCCCCACTAAGACCGCCTAAATTTCCCGTATAACTAGCACTGGAAACGAAAATAATTTTTCCTCCTGGATAACCAAGTTTTTCGGAAGAAAGAGTTCCCACACCCATTACATTTACAGCTGCAATTTTATAGTAATAAATTGTTTCGTTTGTTAATCCTGTATCTGTACAAGTAAGAACATTCCCAAGGTTGGCGCACCCTCCAGTCGTCAATAAAGTCTCGCCACCAGAGGTCGTGCTTCGATAAACTTTATAATTAGTTATTGCTGATCCTCCGTTATTACTGGGAGCTTGCCAAGTTAAAGTTAATTGTTGATTACCAACTATAGCCAAAAGACTCTGCGGAGCTTCAGGCGCTGTTATTGGAGGTTGTTCAACGCAATATAAAGGCAAAGATGTATTACAAGAATTCGTTCCATTGTATGACCACGTTCCCGTTGAACTCGTTACTATACCCGACAAACCAGCATCACCGGTAACTCCAGTCGTAGAAGTCCAAGCTGTACAATCCTGGCTAAAATAACTCAATCCACTAGAATAACTTCCTGTCCAAGCTTGACCAGAAGCGACCACTCCACTTTCGTTATATTGAATAGCCCCATCCAAACTACCGTCAGTTAAATCTGTCCAATTATCTGCCACTTTATCACTGTTCATGTTTATATAAGCAACCGTATCGTGGTAAAGCCTATCTGAAGCATTTACGGTTTCACTGCTAAGCCACGCCTTCCATGTTCCTCCCAAACTAAGAGCATTGGCCCTTGTTTGGCACGACGTATCAGCACCGGAAAGTCCGCCCAAATTACCAGTATATGTTGTGCTAGTTACAAAAATTCTGCGCCATTCCGAAAGAGTTGTTGCACTAGATTCCGTGCTTTGTGTGCCAATACCAACTGCGTTTTTAGCTGCAACTTTGTAATAATAAGCTGTTCCATTGCTCAATCCCGCATCGGAATATGTTAAGACGTTTCCAATTTCAGTGAGTAAAGTTTCTCCACCAGAAGTTGTGCCCCTATAAATTTCATAATTTGTCACAGCAGATCCTCCAGTGCTAGAAGGAGCGGTCCATGTAAGAATCACTTTTTGTTTACCGGCGCTTGCCACTAAAGTTTGCGGTGCGCTTGGAGTAGTAAAAGTTGTCGCGCTAGATTCCGTGCTTTGCGTACCAATACCAACAGAATTTTTGGCTGCAACTTTGTAGTAATAAGTTATTCCATTTGTTAGGCCGCTATTTGTATAAGTCAAAACATTACCAACTTCAGTTAAGAATGTTTCGCTTCCAGAAGATGTACCTCGATATATTTCATAATTTGTAATAGCCGAACCGCCATTACTTGTAGGCGCTGTCCAGTTCAAAACTAATTGTTGAGCACCAGCTGTAACTGCAAAATTTTGAGGAGCGGTTGGTGTAGTAGACGGAGTAATGCTTACCTCCGAACTCTGAATTCCTTCTCCAATAGCATTGACTGCAGAAACCTTATAATAATAAGTCGTTCCGTTAGTTAAACCAGTGTCGGTACAAGTAAGTACGTTTCCCAATCCCGAACATCCACCAGAAGAAAGTAATACCTCTGCTCCAGATGTTGTACTACGGTAAACTTTATAACTTGTAACCGCAGAACCGCCATTATCTACCGGCGCACTCCAATTTAAAACAACTTGCTGATTTCCACCGGTGGGAGTCAAAGAAGCAATTAAGCCCGGAACTGAAACTCCGGTTAAAGTAAACGCTGATGGCAAAGCATCAAACTGTGCGTCTGGATTTACAACAACCACATCCCAAACCCCGCCAGATTTTCCGGTTACATCGCACGTACCCGTAAGTAAAGAGGAATTAACATAAGATATATTTGTACAAATTAAATCCGCATTTCCGATTTTTGTTAATTTAAGTATTGCTCCGGGTTGAAAATTAGAACCAGCCAAACTAGTGATATTTACAGGGGCATTATTTAATGCGCTATTTGGAGTGATAGACGAAACTGTTGGACCGGAGCCCAAATCAGTAGAGGTGGTTATTAAACCAGTAGAAACATTAAAATTTATTGTTCTCGCCAAAGAAGCATTTCGTTTTGAAATTAAAATTAAGGTATAGTCGTTATTTGGTAAACCCGTAGATTTAGCAAAATTAATTTCTACGACGCTGCCCTGCACAGGAACTAAAAATTCTAAATCAGAAGCCAATGTAGTTCTTGCAAGAACAGCTCCCGTCGCTCTAGTACTGCCTGAAAATATTTCGTAATAATCCGGTCCGTCTGTAACAGAATTAACATAAACACCCCAAGCCAACTGCTGATCTTGAGAAATTGCTCTTTGTTGAGCATCTCTTAATGTGCCTAAAAGTTCGCTGGCCGCACCGTCAATTGTCACTGAAGATTGATAGCCGAAATAATTAGACATAGCGACACCGCCCAAAACTACCGCTATACCCATAGTTATTAAAAGTTCGACTAAAGTGAATCCCTTATTTAATTTTTTATACATTAGCTTGGTTAATTAATATTAATAAACAATTTAATTATACCCCTCTCTACATACCACCAACAAGCTGATAAACAGGAACAATAACAGCCAAGGCAATAGTTCCGATAATTACACCTATACCCAAAAGTAGAATTGGCTCTAGGAAAGACACGAGATTTTTAACCTGTCCGTCAATTTCTGTTTCAAAAAAATCTGCCAACGTATTTAAAATTTCTTCCGTGTGTCCAGCTTTTTCAGAAACAGCAATAAGATTTGTTACGGTCATTGGGAAAAACGGCTCTTTTTTAAAGGCCTCTCCAATAGTAAGTCCTTTTGCTATACCCTCTCGAGAAATTCTAAGTAGTGCCTGCCTTAATTCTTCAGAACCAACAGAATCAGCAGTAATTTCCAATGCGTCCAAAATAGGAAGTCCGGCGCGCATTAGCGATGCCAAAGTAGAAGCAAATCTCTGAAGCGCCATTTCTTTAATAACTTTATTTACAATCGGCGCTTTATTTATAAATCTTGAAACAATTTTTCTGCCAGGAAGTGTTTTAGCAAAAAAGTAATAAGCAGAAATTACAAAAATTAAAAGTAATGGAAAAATGATGAGCTTGTTGGCATTTACAAAAAGACCAACTGTAAAAACTATTTTTGAAAAAGTTGGGACATTGAAACCAGATTTCAAAAACACATCAGCCACCTTAGGCAGAGCAAAGCTTACCAAAAGCAAGAGAATCAAAGCAGAAACACCCATTAAAATAATAGGGTAAATAAAAGCAGATTTAATACGCCCATATAACTCCTGATCTTTTTGCAACGAAACGCTTAAATTATAAAAAACTTGCTCAAGGTTACCGGAAAGCTCTCCTGCTTTTACCAAGCTTACAAAAACCGTAGAAAAATATTTTGGATATTTAGAAAACGTAATATAAAACGGCTGACCTTTTTCAAGTGTATTTCTAATTTCAATTAAAAGAGCTTTTAAAACCGGCTTTTCAAAATCCTGAATTAAAATAGTAATAGCTTTAAATAAATCTGTACCAGCTTTTAACATCAAAGAAAGATATTTGGTTAAAAATATTTTATCTTCAATGGTAACATTTTGACCAAAAAACTTTTTAAAATTTATATCAACATTCTTAACGATTTTTATAGAAATAGGCCTCAATCCCCTTTTTGCCAAAAAATTCAAAACCTCATATGAATTTTGAGCTTCATAATTATCTTCCATTATTCTTCCTGTTGGATCGGAAGCTACAAAATGAAATTTCATCCCGTTAGAGACAGGTTGCTAAAGCAACCGTATTTATTGCGACCATATATTTTGGAATATTTATAATTTCTTTTATATTAAACATATTTATAAAACATAAACGTCTCTAACGGGATTTCATTCCTACTCTCGAATAACTCTTAATACTTCCTCAATCGTAGTCATGCCCCTTTCTACTTTTCTCAAACCATCTTCAAACATACTTATCATACCCTGGGCTCTGGCAACTTTTTTCAAACCATCCAAAGAAAAATCTGGACTAATAATTATTTTTCTTACCTCTTCTGTGATATTTAATATTTCGAAAATACCAGTTCTGCCCCTATACCCAGTGCCGCCACAAGCCTGACATCCCTTTCCGGCATAAATAAGTTTTGGCGTTTTAAAAGTTTCTTCAATTCCCAATTCTTTTAACTGTCTCTTAATTACATCTACGGTTTCTTTACTAGGCTCCATAGAATAAATGCATTCAAGACAAATACTCCTTACTAATCTTTGGGCTAAAACCATATTTACAACCGCTGCTACCAAAAACGGCACGATGTTCATATCTATTAATCTTGGTACTGCAGTTGGAGCGTCATTGGTGTGCAAAGATGAAAGCACTAAGTGACCGGTTAAAGCTGCCTGAACGGAAATGTCGGCCGTTTCGGGATCTCTGATTTCACCGACCATAATAATATTTGGGTCTTGCCTCAAAATAGATCTTAAACCTCCAGCAAAAGTAATACCTGCTTGAGGATTTATCTGGGTTTGATTTATAAATTTAATATCGTATTCAATAGGATCTTCAATGGTAACTATGTTCACTTCGGGCCTATTTAAAAGACCGAGAATAGAATAAAGGGTCGTTGTTTTACCGGAACCAGTAGGACCACAAACGACTATCATGCCGTAGCTCTTCTTAATATTTTCCATTACTACGTCTACTGCATCTTCAAGTAAACCAACCTCTTTTAAAGAGAGTGGTCTTTGCGCGGCAGCCAAAAGACGCATTTCTACTTTTTCACCATAGTATGTCGGAAGTACGGAAACCCTGACGTCCAACACATCTTTTCCTCCTGATATTTTATATCTAAAACGACCATCCTGAGGTTTGTAGTGTTCATCAATTTTTAATCCACCCAAAAGTTTTACACGGGCCACAATGGCCGAATGCACTTCTTTTGGAATTTTCATAATTTCGTGCAAAACACCGTCAACTCTATAACGAACCAAAATTTCGTCGGCAAAAATTTCAAAGTGAATATCTGATGCGCGAGAAGATAAGGCATAAGAAATAAGATTGTCTACGATAGCAACGATAGGGACTTCTGTAGCAGCCTCGTCTCCTCTTTTACCAATTCTTAAAGATTCTTTAATATTTGCTTCAATAATATGGCGAAAATCCTGAGACATTTCCTGCCCATACATTGCAAATCCCTTATTTAAATCCCCTTCTAAAGCCAAAAATGGTCTTATCTTTCCTCCTAAGTTTTGCTCTAAAAATTCAGTGGTAAGCAAATCGCTCGGATCTTCCATGGCCACATCAAAAATACCGTTTTCTTCTTTGGCAAAAACAATAGCCTTTTTTTGTCTAGCTAATTCTTCCGGCAAAAGCTGTAAAACATTTTTATCTATTTGTCTGGAATTAAGATTGGCTTTTTCAACGCCAAAATAAGACGAAAGTAAATCCGCTAAATAATCGTGTGAAACTATATTTTTAGAAATAAGAACATCGGCTACATTTTGACCAAGCCTTGCCGCTTCTTCCGCCAAAATATCAAAATCCGCTTCGGTAATAAAGTTTTCACCCACTACCATTTCTTTTAATTTATGAATCGGGATTTGCATTTTTAAAATTTATAAAAAAATCTTTATACTATTTAAGTATAACAAATCCCCTCACTCTGTGAGAGTGAGGGGATGTTTATAAAGCTATTTTATCTACATATTTAAACCCGGATCATTACCAACTTCATAGACGCCAGTAGAATTTCCGCCATCCTTGCTTTCTTTATCATCAGTTCCACCGTTGGCATATCTCACGCTTTCTAAATTGGCATTAAGTTCGTAGGTCATAGCTGCATTGTTGCAACCATATGAATATGCATATGTAGTGCTATTAACCGGGTCTACGGGCAAAGCAGAAATAGAAGTTCCAGTCATCATTCCAGTATTAAAATTTATAGGTACCCAACCAGTTCCATCGGTAAGAGTTGGAGATGCTGGAGCTGCTACCTGGGTGCAAGTACCTGCACAAACAAAACTATGGCTCGCAGCAACAATGCTACTTATAGTCCCATAAAAAGATGTGGTCTGGGCACCGGCAGTCCCACAAACAGTTGCTAAGGCTCCATCTAAATCAGTTATTGTGCCATTCAATAAAACATATCCAATCGCCTTATTTACCGCTTCTAAGTCCGCCACCCTCCTTGAATCTCTGGCTTGTGCAAACATCTGAGCCGGATTTAAAACCACCAATGTTACTGTGGCCAACACAGCCAAAATACCAATAACGATTAATAATTCGATTAAGGTAAATCCCCGCACCAAACGAAAATTAGCGTCTTTGACGCTTGATCCACGAATTGATTTTCGTTCTGGTGAGGGGATAAAACCTTTTTGCGTTTTTGTCATTCTTATAATTGTAAAATTAATAATTAAAGATTTAAGCCTGGGGCATTGCCAACTTCATATACATCGTCGTTGGGACCACCGTCTGTTGACTCAACAGAATCAGATCCACCATTTGCATATCTTACGCTTTCCATTGTCGCATTAAATTCAAACCATTTATTGGTATTGTCGCAAGCGTATGTGTAATAAAAACCAGAGGCTGTTGTATTTATTGGATCAACGGGTAAGCCGCTAATTGGAGAACCTCCCGAAATAGCGTTGTAGTTAACAGGTATCCAGCCAAGACCATTTACTGTACTTTCAAATGCACCATACAAACTTAAAGCTGCGGTATCAAAACTTTCAGAAGCACCCGCTATGGTTGCGCCAAAATGAGTGCCACAAGCAAATCCGCCGGTTCCATCTAAATCGGGGCTTGTGACCGTTGTTAAATATAAGGCAGTTGCGTGGCTCAACGTACCCAAATCATTAATTCTTTGTGAATCCCTAGCTTGTGCAAACATCTGCACGGGATTAATAACTAAAAGCACTACCGTAGCTAAAATAGCCAAAATAGCAATAACAATTAAAAGCTCGATTAAGGTAAAACCTTTTTGTACTGATTTATTCATTCATTTAATTATAAACTATTTTATAAATATAAAAAACATTATTTGTTGATAAATATATAAAATAAAAAATCCTCTGTATATAAATACAGAGGATTTAAGATGATTTTTATAAAATCAGCTGAGATTACAAACCAGTGGAAAGATTTGTGCCTGTTTCGTAATAGGAAGTAGTTACACCTCCATCATTTGTTTCTTTGTCGTCAGATCCACCCGTAGCATAACGAGAGCTTTCCAAATTTCCAACAAGCTTGAAAGTCATTTGAGTTGAACTGCAAGCATAGTAATAGGAATAAGTAGCGGTGTTGGACGGATCTACTGGCAAGGAACCTATCGGAGAACCACCAGACATTGTGTCTAACGGAACAGGAATCCAACTAGTTACGCCCGGAGTGGTTGTAGCGCCAGTCGGAGATTTATAGGTAGCGTGTAAGTTTCCAGCGCCCCAAATTGTGGCAGGAGTGGCAAATGTACCATAGGAACCCCAATAATATGTTGGGCAATAATCAACAGAGCTAATAGTACCAAGTGTTGGAGTAGCCGCAGTTGATAAATACAAAGCAATAGCACTTTTCACTGTATTTAAATCAGAAATTCTTTGTGAATCTCTGGCTTGTGCAAACATCTGAGCTGGGTTTAAAACCAACAATGTTACCGTGGCTAATACCGCCAAGATACCAATAACGATTAATAATTCGATTAAGGTAAAACCTTTTGCTACTGACTTATTCATAAATTTTGTTTTTATTTTTAATTGTAAATATAATTATAAACTATTTTAAATATACAAGGAATACTTTTTGTTGATAACTATTTAATTGGTTTCCGGTGGTATAAATTCTTTTGCCTTAGAAATTAACACATCGATGGAAGTTTTGGCTTTTATGAGATAGCCAACTGCGCCCAACTCCCTTCCCTTTTCCACATCGCTGTCTTGACCCAAATTTGAAATAATTAAAATTGGAATTTTCGGAGCAAGCGGATCCATATTTATTTCTTCCATCACTTCAAATCCGGATTTACCAGGAAGAATTAAATCTAAAAGCACCAAATTAAAACCACCTTCCTTCAAGGCAGCTACACCAGCATCTCCTGTCTGCGCCAACTGAACTTCAAAGCCCTCTTTAATAAATCTATTTTTTAAAAGGGAAGACAAAAAAGGATCGTCTTCAATTAATAAAATTTTCTTTGCCATATTTTTATATTATAACATAAAATATTTAAATTTTAATTAAACTAAAAAACAAAAACCACCTCTATGGGTGGTTTTTGTATAAATAACGTTTCAAATAGTAATTAAGTTTAAAAGTTTTTTAGTTACTCCAACCTTACGCGCTCCAAAATAAATTGGATTAGCGAATCGTGACTTAGAGCTCCACGATTAACACTCATTTATTCATCCGAAGATGAATAATCGTTCTTAATTTTTATTTTTCAATAAAAATTTAAATAAAATGATCCACGCACAGCTTCCGCTACGCGTGCCTTGTTACGACTTCTTCCATGTCACCGACACTACCCTAACCCCGTACGAAACGAAGCTTTAGGTATTTCCGGCTCCCCTGAAGTGACGGGCGGTGAGTACAGGACTCGAGAACGTATTCACCGTGGTATAGCTGACCCACGATTACTAGCGATTCCGGCTTCATGAGGGCGAGTTGCAGCCCTCAATCTGAACTGGGGCCATTTTTTTGGGATTAGCTCCACCTTACGGTTTGGCAACCCTTTGTAATGGCCATTGTAGCACGAGTGTAGCCCAAGGTATCAGAGGGCCATGCTGATTTGACGTCATCCTCGCCTTCCTCCCCCAAAAAGAGGGCAGTTTCCTATGACATCTAAAACATAGGATAAGGGTTGCGCTCGTTACCCCACTTAAGGGAACATTTCAAAACACGAGCTGACGACAACCATGCAGCACCTGTCCAGCCGTCCTTGAGAGACAACCCACCTTTCGGCAGGTCTTCGTCTGGATTTCAAACCTTGGTAAGGTTCTTCGTTTATTGTCGAATTGAACCTCATGCTCCACCGCTTGTGCGAGTCCCCGTCTATTCCTTTGAGTTTTAGCCTTGCGGCCGTACTTCCCAGGCGGCCAACTTAACGCGTTAGCTTCGACACTCCGAGGGTCGATACTCGAAATATCTAGTTGGCATCGTTTAGGGCGTGGACTACAAGGGTATCTAATCCTTTTTGCTCCCCACGCTTTCGTGTCTCAGAGTCAGTAATGCGCCAGCTAAATGCCTTCGCCTTTGGTATTCCCCACGATATCAACGGATTTCACCCCTACACCGTGAGTTCTATTAGCCTCTCGCACACTCTAGTCAGATAGTATCCATTGCGGCTCCACCGTTAAGCAGTGAAATTTAACAATAGACTTACCCAACCTCCTACACACGCTTTACGCCCAATAAATCCGGATAACGCTTGGGGCCTTCGTATTACCGCGGCTGCTGGCACGAAGTTTGCAGCCCCTTATTCCCATAATACAATCACAAAAGTTTTTCTTATAGAAAAGCAGTTTACACCCCGAAGGGCGTCTTCCTGCACGCGGCGTCGCTCCATCAGGCTTTCGCCCATTGTGGAATATTCTCGACTGCTGCCTCCCGTAGGAGTATAGCCCGTGTCTCAGTGCTATCGTTGGGGAACAGCCTCTCAGCCCCCCTACTGGTCATAGCCTTGGTGAGCCATTACCTCACCAACTAGCTGATCAGACCTAAGCCAATCTCAAAGCGCCTTTCGGCTTTAATCCGATAAATCGGATACCATCAAGTATTACCCTATCTTTCGATAAGCTATTCCTGACTCTGAGGTATGTACTAAGGTGTTACTAACCCGTTCGCCGCTAACTAATTCTTGATGTAATCGCAAATTAATCCGCGCGACTTGCATGCCTTATCCACGCCGCCAGCGTTCATCCTGGACCAGGATCAAATCCTCTGAAAAAAGTTAGTTGCAAGAAACCCATCGAACGAGTCGCTCGCAACCAACCTCAGTATTGAAGTAACTAAAAAATCTTTAAACTCTATCTTATTGGACTCAACATTTAATATTTAGGTAAATATTAAATAATTTATTACTACATTGAACGTTATTTATTTTTCAAGGTAAAGGCGCATTTCATATCCACCAAGGATAAGAAAATACACCTGCCTCGCTCGACATTTGAAATGAAAATCTCAAACGAGGTAGATGTATTTGAACTAGATGTTTTTATTAATTTTTAATCAGCAGCTATTTAAGTAATAATAATTATATTCAAAAAGGAAAATCTGTCAACACCTTGCAAAAATTAATTTACATATTATAATCCTTATATTATGAAAAAAGACATACATCCAAAATATAACGAAAAAATAAAAGCCAAATGCGCCTGTGGAGCCATATTTGAATTTGGATCTACCCATCCGGAAATCCATGTTGAAATTTGTTCCAAGTGCCATCCTTTTTTTACAGGTAAAGAAAAATTAATTGACACCGCTGGTAAAGTTGAGAAATTCAAAGCTAAAAAAGCAAAAGCCGAATCTGCTCCAAAGAAAGTTAAAAAAACAAGAGTAGCAAAAAATAAAAAGAAGTAGTTAGGATAAGCGATTAGTCAATTAAATTTGGCTAGTCGCTTTTTTATTTAATTAAATTAAAAAAATGGATATAAACAACATCAATAAAATAATTTTGGAAATCCGTCCTGGTGCTGGCGGAGACGAAGCCACTATTTTTGCCGGAGACCTAGCAAGAATGTATCAAAAATATGCAAATAAAAAAGGCTGGAAATTTGTGATGGCGGACGATCTTGGAGGATCAAAAACTTTTGTAGCTAGAATGGAAGGAATCGGGGTTTACAAAGAACTTCAATATGAATCCGGAACACACCGTGTACAAAGGGTACCAAAAACAGAAAAAGCTGGCAGAGTTCACACTTCTACCGCCACCGTCGCTATCCTCCCTGAAGTAGAAGCTAAAGAAGTTCAAATAAATCAAAACGATTTAGAGGTAACTTTTTGCAGAGCAGGTGGGCCAGGCGGACAAAATGTAAATAAAGTTGAGTCAGCCGTAAGAATACTTCATAAACCAACGGGAATTGTAGTTAGTTCCAGAGTTGAAAGAGCGCAACATGCAAACCGCGAAGCTGCCATGTCTATTTTAAGAGCAAAGCTATTTGAACTTCAGCAACAAAAAGAAGTTGGAGCACTAGGAGCAAGTCGAAAAGAACAAGTAGGCACAGCTGACCGATCAGAAAAAATTAGAACATATAATTTTCCGGACGACAGAATTACCGATCACCGCTTCAACGTTAAAGTTCATAATATAGAAAAAGTTTTAGAAGGAGATTTGGATATGATTTTGAAAAAGATAAATAAAAATCCAGATCAAAAATAAACAACAAACTAAAAATCCGGCATATGCCGGATTTTTAGTTTGTTTAATTGTTATCCAATATATCAATCTCTTCCGCAAAATCTTCCGATCTTTGAGCAACGCGATATCCATATCTACCAACGCTCATATAAGATTTCCAATATCCTCCTGCATAATATTTTGCCGCAGCACAATTTTCTTGAGAAAAAATTGTTTTGTAAATAGCCTTACAACTAACCAAGCCACCCTTTAAATACAAAGCCGTAGCAGTAAAGGCATCGGCGTTATTAAATGGCGAGGCGGGATCATTACCTGTAATTTCACTAATTCCATCTTTATAAATCTGCCAAGTGTTTGGCATAAACTGAGCCGGACCCATGGCGCCGCCATAAGCCCCATCCGATGAAATCGGGCAAGACACAGGAGTCTTATCCGGATCCATTTTCAAATCAGATAAAATAGACAAAAAGGCTGGCTTTTGAGAATTGCTCATTACTGTTCCGCTGGCATTATTTCTCGGTGTATTGTAATAGCATTTTCCAAGATTTGCACCAATGACGCTATTCACGCCTGATTCTTGAGTAAGAACAGCGAGAATAAAAGAAGCCCTTACCCCCGTAGATTTTTCGGCAAGCTGCGCAATTTTTACTGCTTCTCCAAAAGGCAACTCTCCACCACCAAGCAACTTGAAAATCTGACTTCTAATTTCAGCGGCTGTTTTTTGCGTTTGTTTTAAAAGTTCTTGATATTTTGATTCCTGTCCCTTAGTTTCTTTCAACAAACTGTCCTTTTCTTGTTTAGTACTATCAATTACCTGTTTTTGGCTAAGCTGATAAGCCCTTAATTCATCGGCATCCTTTTTTTGTAAAGCTAACTGGGTTTGCTCATCTATCAACTGAGATTTTAAATCCATAACCTTTTCCAGGGTAACTCTTAAATCGTTTTGAACATCAGTTAAATTTTTAACATCGTCAAAAAAATCAGATACAGCGAAATTTTTCAAAAATACCTCAATCATACTGGTGTCTCCGGTAGAATAAATGCTTTGCAAGGTATAAGACAACACTCTTTTATTTTTATCTATATCTGTTTCCGTATTTTTAATTTGAACTTTATTATCTGCAATTTCGGCATCTAATTTTTTAATAGATAAAGTAGTTGCCTTAACTTTTAAATTTAACGCTGCTATTTTAGCGTTTAATTTACTGATTTCTCCCTGCAAGCTTTTACCCTGACTTTGATATTGAGTGATTGTATCTTGATATTGACCGATCTGAGCCTCTAACGAAGTAAGTTGTTCTTCGAGTTGTTTTCTTTCTGCTTCGTTTTGAGCAGCTAAAGAAAAATTAGCCTTATCAATTGGAGCTAAAGCCGAACCAAAAATTAAATACAATGAGGCCGCAGCCAAGCCAATATACTTTGATATTTTAAATATAGGCAGCCTAATGAAATAACTTTCACGCAAATCCAGCTTCAAATTATTTTTTGAAAAAACACTGGCTTTTGAGTTTTTTAAATCTATTAATATTTTAGGTCTTACTCTCATATCTTTTATATTATAACAAACCCCCTCAATCTATTGCGAGTGAGGGGGTTATATTAATATCTTTTTAAAAAAAGTTATTTAGCGGCTTCAGCTGGGGCGCCAGGCTCAGCAGTGGCTTTAGCAGCCTCTCTCTCAGCCTTCTTTTCTTCAGATTCAACTTTAACAGTATCAACACCAGCAGTAGCGGCCTGTTGCATGGCTAATTCTTGTTCTTCGGTAAGTTTCGCAGTCACAGTAACAACTACTGTCTCGGGAGAAACTAAAAATTTAGCAGTTTTTGGAAGAACTAAATCCTTAACATACAAACTTTGTCCGATTTCTAAGATCTTAGAGATATCAACTTGTAATAAATGTGGGATATCCATTGGCAAGGCTTCAACTTCAACTTCCTGTAAAGACTTTACCAAAAGACCGTTCTTTTCTTTAATAGCAGGAGAAACACCGATAAACTCCAATGGAACATTGAGTTTAATCTTCTCGTCCATTTTAATCTGATATAAATCAACATTGAGTACATCTCCGCTCACGCTATCATAAGCAACATCGTGAATAATAACCGGATATTTTTTACCATCCAACATAACATTAACAATGGTATTTTCACCCGATTCTTTAAAAACTTTTTTAAATTCTTTGGCGGGAATTGCTAAATGCAAATTTTCTACGCCTTTTCCATAAAGTTCGGCAGGAATTAAACCAGTCTTTCTTAAGGCTGGAGATTTTCCGGAACTTTGTCTTTTTTGAACTTGTAATTCCATAATTTAAAAACTTAATAATTTAGTCCGTTTATTATACCAATTTATTGAATAATTGCAAGCGAGATTTAACCACAGATTTAATCGCTTCAAGCGAAGGTTTAAGAATTTTATAAGGAGCAACTTCGTCTTTATTTTCCATCAAAGACTTATCTAATGCCCTTTTCCAAGCCAGTCTTATCTCGGTATTTATATGAATAACACTTATCCCTGCATTAATTGCCCCTATAAAATCACCGTCACTAATGCCCGAACCTCCGTGTAAAACTAGTGGCACCCCAGCCGCCTTTTTAATCATAGATATTCTTTCAATATCTAATTTTGGATTAACAGGTATTTCTTTTCCATCTTTGTCTAAGCCCATAATAATTCCGTGAATATTTCCTACGGCAGGAGAAAGTAAATCAATCTTAGTTTCTTTTACAAATTCAGCTGCCTGTTCTGGAGTGGTAAGATCTTCAGATTTAATAGCTATTCCCTCTGGCATAGATTTTAAAATCTGAGAAGAAGCGCCTATATATCCAAGCTCCCCCTCCACTAAAATATTTTTTGACTTTGACTTAACATATTCAACGGCTTCCTTGGTTTGTTTTATATTTTCGTCAAAAGAAAGCTTGCTGCCATCAAAAATAATGGCATCATATCCTGCATCTACAGCTTTTTTGACTTCTTCTAAGCTGTGGGCGTGATCGGAATTTATAAATATTGGGAAATCATAATCGCTTCTTAGTCTTTGAACCATGGCCGATGCCATATTTCTTTCCAAAAAACTCGCCTCCCCCTCCGACGTTCCAATGATTACCGGGGTATTTAATTCTCTAGCAGATTCAAATATGGCTTTTAGAGCCACCGAATCGGAAATATTGAAATGACCTATAGCTGTCTTATTTTTTTCTGAATTTTTTATAAAATCAATTAAATTATTCATATATAAATACTACTATAAATTAATCTATACTCTAAGGGGCATTAAACCAAACAAAGAAACTAAATAATTACCACTCAACAAAACAACCAAGGCGGCCAATAATAACGGCGCGCCAAGAGTGGTGTACATCTCTTTAAATACTATCATTCTAAAAATAGATACAAATACAACACCTACAAATACCAGGGGTAAAAAGACTATAAAATTTGACCAACCAACCATTAAGGCCAAAAGAAATCCCAATTCCACCTCGCCTTCTTCAAAAAATCTTGCCTTATATTTTTTTAAAAATATCAAAAAACAATAAAAAGCCAGTGCGGCTACCAAGGAGACTATGATTTCCAACCAAAACCTTCCCCATGAATAAAAAATAAAATATCCAAATCGATTATCTAAAAATAAAAATAATTTTCCGGAAACCTGTTTTAATAAATTAAAATCTAGAGCATTTTTATCCAATAATAATTTAGTTAGGTTATTACTAGACCAAACATAATACTGACTAAACGTCTCCACGGATGCATAAAAAATTTTAAAACCTAAAATTTGCCAAATTAAAGATTTTAAATTTATTTTTGAAAAATATGAAAACCAGCCAAATCTTTTATTGGTCGCAATTAAAAGAATAATTAAATAAAAAAAGTATTGGCCCCATTTTATAAACGGGATCAATATATAAGACAAAACCAAGTTCATAGACTATTTTTTACCTTCTAATGCGCTCTTTACTCTTTCAACGATATCGTCCATTTTCCAATCGGTTTTTATAAGATAATAAGACGGTTCCAGCTCTGTTACTGCTTTTGTAATTTTTTCATCAGCGGATAAATTTGTTAACAAGATGACATTAGCAGTTTTACCCCAAGAATCTTCTCTTAATTTTTTCAACATAGTAAGACCGTCCATTTTAGGCATCACAATATCGAGCAATATCAAATCGGGTCTATGTTTTAAAGCCAAATCCAAACCCTCTTCTCCTGTAATAGCGCTTAAAACTTTATAACCCTCATTAGTAAATCTTTCAGACAAAACCGAAAGAAGCGGACGATCATCTTCAACTATTTCTACTACTAATATTTTTTTAGCTTCTCCGTTTGCCATGTTTTTTAATAAATTAATTATAATATAATACTAGCAAAAAATCAGAATTTAATTATCCCCTTATCAAAGTTTTCAATAAGAATTTTTTCCATCTCATCTTCCCCCCCTACATAACTAGAAAATATCCTGGTCCACATCGCTTCTCTTTGATGATAGTTAAAAGTTTCGTTTTTACCCTCCATAAAAGATACGAGAGACATAGCATTGTCTTCCAAGTCAAAACTTATCACGCTATCTTCTCCGTTTTTAAAAATTCCACCAACCCAATCCATATTATTCCAAATTTTCAAATTCATCCTCTCATCTTTTTCGTTTGCATTAAAAAAAGAAAGGTCTCTTTCACCTCTTAGCCAATGCAAGGACTCTGGATTTACTCTTGGCAATAAAAGTCGCGGATCCTGAGGATTGTCTTTGGCTAAATATCTTTGCATAATAAGCCATTCTCCCGGCTCTGAGTGAAAAACCTCTTTTACATCTCCCCTGAGCAATGCCTTAAGATGAGTGGAAAAATCGGAAGACTTTTCATAATACTGAAAAAGTTTTGAATAAAATTTTATTTCATAGCAATAGTGCAAAAGCAATGCAAAATCTCTTAAAAATTTGCCTGGGATATTTTCTTTAATTGGATTAATAAAAATAACTCCAAATTCTTTAAGGTGGCTTACGTTATGATGTTTCTTTGCCACAAATTTTTCGGCAATTTTTATCCAAACATCGCTTAAAACTTTTATTTCAATTTCTCTTTTTTCAAAATCAGCCGCAGTAAAGTTGCTATAAGCCACCTCAAAAGTTTCGTGCATCCACTCCGTGCTTTCAATAAACCTTAATGTGGCAAATATTTCTGTTACATCGAATTTATTTAAAACCTCATCAATGTTAGAAGCTTTTAAATATTTTAATAAATTTTCAGGTGGTCTTTTTTGTAAAATTTCCTTAGCCTTCTCTTTTTTTAAAAAAAATCCACATGGAACCTTAACTAATTTTTTAGCTAAAATAGCAGCTTTTTCAAAATCAGTTTTTCCTGGAGCATTTTTTAAACCTTCTAAAACTTCTTTTTCGTGATTTAAAATAGTTTGTCTTAAAACGCTTTTTACATGAGAAGCGCTTCTGTCTTTAGAATCTAATAATTTCAAAGTGGCATCCACGATTCTAGTATTTTCATCTACAATTCTTTCTAAAACTCCAAGTTTGCCAGTCTTTCTTATCATCATAGCCTCCATATTTTCCAACATATTTATATCCACTCCCAAGACCTTAGAAAAATAATTAAATTTATCCATAAATTTAAAGCGTAGAAATATTAATTTCTAAATTTTTGAATCTATCGACATCAAATTCTTTTTTAGAAATAATTCCAGCGGTAGCCCCAATTTTTTCAACCACTAAAGTAGCGTTAGCGGTGCCTAACGATATCGCATATTTAATAGCTTCTTCGGAATTAAAATCTTTTCCATATTTCATAAGTCCGGCCGTAAAGCCACTGCCAAAAGCATCTCCTGCCCCGGTTCGATCGGCCACTAATCTTTCCTTAAAAGTTCCAGCCTTAAAAATATTTTTTCCATTTGAGACCGTTACCCCATTTGGACCGTCAGTTACAGCTACGATTCCCGGCATTAAGTCGTCTATTTTTTTAAAAACTTCTTTTTCGTTTTCAAAAGAAATTCCAACTAAATCAGCGGCCTCACCCTCATTTACAACCAAAAAATCAATGTTTTTTAAATTATCTAAAATTTCCTGACGATTATATTTTATGTGATAACCACTCGGATTAAATGCTATTTTTATATTATTTTCTTTTGCAAATTTAACCAACGGAATAAAAAAATCAGAAGAACTTCCAGCCAAAGAAAGATACCACCATTTAGCCCTTAATTTTCTCCAAGAAATATCATCTTCCACCCATTCGTTTGAAGCTCCGTGATAACCCAAGATCGTCCTCTCTCCATTCTTTAATAAAAGCGTGGATTGTGCGGTTTTTTTATTTTTTGCTATCGAAAATACAGAATCAACCCCCTCCTCTTTTAACCAATTCTTAATTTCTTTTCCAGCTAAATCATCACCAATTTTTCCAAAACAAGCAGTATTAAAGCCGAGCCTACTAAAAGTTACGCTCGCATTTGCGGAATTTCCACCCAATACAGAATAAACATTTTTCACTTCCAATTTTTCTCCAAAAGGAAAAACCAATGCTTTTTTCGATGGTGTTTTTGGCCAATCGATTATTTCGCAATCGATTTCTAAAAAATTATCTTTAGTTATAGATCCAATTGTTACAATATCCTTCATGTTATTTTTTTCTCTTTAAAACCTTCTTAACAGCTTTTTTAATATCACTAACGCCCATGCCATATTTTTCAATTAATTCAGTCGGCTTTCCAGATTCACCATAAACATCCTGCATACCAATAAATTCTATTGGCGCCGGATAATTTTTAGCCAAACACTCAGCTACGGCCCCACCCAAACCACCAATTACTTGGTGCTCTTCTACAGTGACGACGGCTTTGTATTTTTTCGTTAATTCAATGATTTGTTTTTCATCTAACGGTTTAATAGTGTGACAATTTAAAACTACGGAACCAGTTCCTTCTTGATCTAATTCCTTAGCAGCTAATAATGCATTGTATAAAATTGGCCCACAGCCGATAATTAAAACTTCTGGTTTTTTAGATTCCCAAAAAATTTCAGCAATACTCGGAGCAAAATGAGATTTTTCAGTCGTCATAATTGGACTTTTCTCTCTAGCAAATCTCAAATAAATCGGACCCCAAATTTTAGCAGCGGCCATCGTAGCTTTTTTAGCCTCTATGGCATCACACGGCACAAAAACTTTCATATTCGCCAATACACGCATTGTAGCTATATCTTCTATCGCCTGGTGTGTAGCTCCGTCTGGTCCAACCGAAACTCCTGCATGGGCTCCGGCAAGTTTTACATTGGAATCATTATAGGCAATTGTAGTTCTAATTTGCTCCCAGTTTCTACCCGGAGAAAAAGCAGCGTAAGAAGAAATAAAAGGAATTTTTCCACTGATTCCCAGACCGGCAGCAATCGTTGCTAGATTTTGTTCGGCCACACCAAGTTCAAAAAATCTTTTTGGAAATTTTTTAGCAAAAGCCTCCGATCTAGTTGATTCGGTTAAATCAGCACATAAAACAACTACATTTTCATCCTGTTCTCCGGCCAATACTAATCCCTCGCCATACCCATTTCTAGTCGGCGCCTGCTCAACGTCTTTATCAAAAATTTTTGAATTTAATTTTAATTCTGGATTTATCATACGTTTTATTGATGTTCGCTTTTTATTTTTCCGCCTAAAGTTCTAAGCTCTATTCGGGCCTTATCGGCTTCTTCTGCTGTTGGTGGTTTTCCATGCCATATGAAATCATTTTCCATAAAACTAACTCCTTTACCTGGGATGGTATGCGCAATAATCACAGTTGGTTTTTCATGAATGGCTTTAGCTTCATTGGTTGCGTCAATAAATTGTTCGATATTATGACCGTCAATTTCTACGACGTGCCATTTAAATGATTCAAATTTTTCTTTAAGCGGCTCCAAAGACATCACATCTTCAGTGTTTCCGTCGATTTGAATATTATTTCTATCGATTATCGCAACAATATTACTTAACTTATTTTTTCCGGCAAACATTAAGGCCTCCCATGTATTCCCCTCTTGTAATTCGCCATCTGACATCGCGCAAAAAACTCTATACTTCTTATTATCCAATTTTCCAGCTAAAGCCACTCCAATTGCTTGTGACAATCCAGAACCTAAAGGACCGGAGGTGGTTTCTACTCCCGGTAAAATTTTTCTATGAGGATGACCTTGAAGACGAGAATTTATTTTTCTTAAAGTTAAAAGTTCTTCAATCGGAAAATAACCAGCCCTTGCCATGGCGGCGTAACGAATTGGGCAAATGTGTCCATTAGATAAAATAAGCCTGTCCCTATCCTCCCAATCCGGATTTTTTGGGTCGTGATTTAAAACATGAAAATATAAAGCCGAAAAAATATCAGCCATACCCAAAGGGCCAGCGCTATGCCCAGATCCAGCCTCTAAAAGCATTTCAATTACATCTTCCCTGAGCTGATTCGCAGTCTCTTCCAAAAATTGCATTTTTTTCTCGTGTATCTCCATTTTTAAATAAGTTTAAAGTGATTTTAATTCTTCAAATCCCTTTTTAGGATTTATATTATTCCAAATATATGAAGCAGAAACTATCGCATCAGCGCCGGCTTCTTTAATTTTTTTACCGGTTTCTAAATTAATTCCTCCGTCAATAATTATTTTACCACCAAACCCTTTTTCTCGCAGTTGTTTTATTTTACTCATAGTAACTTCTTGAAATTCCTGACCAGCAGAACCAGGATCTACTGCAAGAAGCTCAATATTTTTATATTTATTTACATTGCCAATCGCCTCTATTGGGGTAGATGGATTGATAGCCAAAACAAATTCCACACCCATACGCGCACATTTTTCTATAATCAAATCTATATTTTTTATAGTTTCAAAATGAGCCACAATGGCATGCATTCCGGCGTTAAACCAAGAATCAATAATTTCATCCGGATTGTTCACCATTAAATGCACCCCTAAGTTAAAATTAAAATTATGAGTTATAAATCTCAAATTAATGAGGTCTTTAACATTATTCCAGGTCTGATGAGGAGTAAATTTACCATCAGTCACATCTATGTGCACTCGTAAAGCGCCCAATATATCGCGGGTAGCAAAAATTTTTTCTTTTACTTTATCAAAAGTATTTTCATTGATAGCTGGAATTACTTTCATAAAAAATTAATGATTTTTAAGTTTTATTTCTAATTCTTCTATTTTTTTAAGTCGTCTTTTATATTTTTCTTCTCCGGAAAACTTGGCTCCCAACCAAAGTGAAACTATTTTTTTACTATCTTCTATAGAAGTATAATCAGCAGCCAAACTTAAAACATTTACATTGTCATCGGTTTTAGCGTCTATAGCTTGCTCGGAATTAGAAACCAGCGCCGAACGAATCCCTGGAAATTTATTTGCCACAATATCCATACCCACTCCAGAACCACAAATTAAAATACCCAAAGAACCGTCTAAGGCCACTTTTTCCGCTACCCTTGCAGCAAAATCAGGATAGTCATCCAATTCATCAAAAATTTCATTACCCAAATCACTAACCGTGTAACCCAAACCTGCTAAATATTTTTTTATTTCATCTTTATGTTTAAATCCCCTATGATCTGCACCAATATAAATAAGCATATAACTATTATATCTCAATTAACTTGGTTTTACCTATTTACCGAATCTCCCAATTCAACTTGAAAATCTTTATTTATTTTTGTTTTAAAAACTTCCCAGCCTGAAATTTTCTTATCAAATATATTTATCTTTACCAAATAACCGGCCATTGTTTCTTCTGAAAAATTTTGATCGAAAATAAAATTACCCAAACTATAAAAAATTAAACCGTTTTTATAAGTTTCGAATTCTTGAACAACGTGGGGGTGATGACCAACTATTACATCTGCACCCGCATCAATAAGTTTTTCGGCAATTTCTTTTTGCTCTGCCTTAGCAGTAATTTCATATTCGTCACCCCAATGAAGCGAAACAAAAATAAAATCAACCACGCTATTATTTTTTGCTTCTAATATTTCTTGATAAATTCTTTCTAAATCAAAACTGCTTATGCCAGGATATGTCTTTCCCGCTTCTAAACTTTTTGGATATAAATCTGTATAAGCCAAAAATCCTATTTTTATATTTTTAACTTTTTTTATAACTAATTCATTGGCCTTATTAAAATCTTCACCGACTCCAACAGATAAAATGTCATTTTCTTTTAAAATTTTAATTGTGTCCAACAATGCTTCTTTGCCGTAATCCCAAATATGATTGTTCGCCAAAGACAAAACGCCTAGATTAGCAAATTTTAAACCTTCAACCACTCTTGGATTCGACCTAAAAGAATAAATACTCCCCTGATTTTTTCCGCCATTGGAAATCGGTCCTTCTAAATTGGCAAAAACTAAATCAGCAGAAACCAAAGCATTTGATATTTTTAAGAATGGAAAATTAAAATCATTAAATGTTTCCATTTTTTTGCCAACCGCCCGAGAAAGCATAACATCTCCAACCAAAATCAAATCAACTCTTTTTTCAGCTTCGGCTTTTTTAAGCATTTCTAGTTCAAGCGCCTTTGTTTCTAATAGCTTAGCTTCAACCTCTGCATTAATTGAGTCTTCATATGCCACCACCATTTCCCTGCCAACCAAAATAACGCTAATCATTAGCCCCATCAAAAAACCCGTTAAAACAAAATAATTTTTCATTAAAAACTATTTCTACAAAGTTTCGACAACTTTTTGAATATGCCTCTTAAGCACTGCCACATATCCCGCTTCGTTGTCATACCAAGAAAAAACTTTAACTAAATCACCGTCAACTACCTGGGTAAACTGTAAATCAATAATTGCTCCACAAGGATTGCCTATTATGTCGGAAGAAACTATTTGATCTTCGGATACCTTCATAATTCCCTGCCAGCGCTCTTCTTTAGAGGCGTCTCTAAATATTTTATTTATTTCCTCTACCGAAGTTTTTCTATTTGCTATAAAAGTAAAGTCAACTAACGAACCAACAATCGCCGGTACACGAATAGCCACGCCGTCAAATTTTCCTTGGAGTTCAGGAAATGCCCTAGTCATGGCAATAGCGGCTCCCGTAGACGAAGGAGAAATATTTTGAGCCGCAGCTCTGCCGCGCCTAAAATCTTTTCCCTTAGCCGGACTATCTACAACGCTCTGTGTGGCGGTATAGGCATGAACCGTGCTTAAAATAGCCTTCTTCACGCCGATAGTTTCAGCCATAATTGCCGCAACAGGAGAAACTGCGTTAGTCGTACAAGATCCATTGGAAGTTATTTTACAAACTTTAAATTCCTTTTCATTTACACCCATTAAAACTGTTTTAGCGTCATCTCTTTCTCCGTCTTTTGCCGGAGCCGTTATCACAACTCTTTTTGCGCCAGCTTTTAAATGCATCTCTGATTTTTCAAAAGATTCAAAAACTCCGGTTGATTCAACTACAACATCAATATCCATTTCCTTCCATGGCAATAAAGTTGGATCTTTTTCTTGTAAAACTTTTATCTTTTTTCCGGCTACAACAATCTCTCCATCTCCGGCTTTTATCTCTTCATCGAATTGTCTGTAAACCGTATCGTATTTTAATAAATAGGCAAGATTTTCAATATCGCCCAAATCGTTTATTGCTACAATTTCAAAATTTTTATCTTTCCATATTTCTCTAAATAATAGTCGCCCGATTCGTCCAAAACCATTTATTGCAATTTTTGTTTTCATATATTTATTATAACAAAATTAAGTATTTATTAAATTAAAAAAATAAAATGAAGTCACGAAAAAAACTTAAGCCTCTTTTTTGTTTTTATTTAAAGCGATAAAAGAAAACAAACCGATTATCATCATAAAAATTCCGTAAACAAATGCGGGAGCGGATCCGAACACTGTCCAGATACCTCCTCCGATTAAGCTAGAAAGCAAAGTAGAAATACCGATAGCGGCATTTAAAAATCCCTGGCCTGCCGCCAACTTTTCATGAACAACGAGTTTACTAGCCAATGCCCTTTCCACCCCATCTGTCATCGCCGAATAAAGACCCAAAAAAATAAATCCTAAAATTACAAAATAAAGGTTAGAAAACACCGCCAAGTTTACATAAGCCGTTATGGCTGCTAAAAATCCTAAAATCAACACCTTTCTCTCTCCTATTTTGTCAGATATTTTTCCCGCTGGGATAGCAAATAAAACAAAAGCTAGATTTGTTACAAAGTACATTAGAGGAATTGAAAATCCATCCAAGCCGATTTCTTTAGATTTTAATAATGTCAGCGCTATCGGCATTTCTCCTAAACCAAAAATAAAAATTGAAAGGATAAATAATTTGAATTCTCCGGAATATTCGCTAAGTGAAAATATTTTTTTGATATTATGAGCTTTTACACCATCGTCTTTTATTTCTATATTCGTTGTTTTTTCTTTTTTTATTTCTTTTACAAAAAAGAAAGCTATTACGGCAAAAATACCAAAAACAAAAGCGATTTTAAAAAGCAATCTATAGTCATTCATTATTAATGGCAAAAGAATGATGGCTGCCAATGGTCCAAGCACTTTTCCGGTTGTATCCATGGCTCTGTGATAACCAAAAGATTTCCCTAATTCGCCCGGCTCAACCGATTCAGAAATCAAAGCATCTCTCGGAGAATCTCTTAGACCTTTCCCACCCCTATCAATAGCTCGCAAAATAAAAACCTGCCAAAAATTTCCAGCTAAAGACAAAAACCAACGCGTAGTTGTAGAAAGTGAATATCCAATTACGGACAAAATTTTTCTTTTTTTAATTTTATCCGAAAACCAACCGAAATATATTTTAAGAAAACTAGCCAGGGCATCCGCAAAACCCTCTAAAAATCCAATTAAAATAGGGGGGGCTCCAAAAACCGCACTTAAAAATCCTGGCATTACCGAATATACCATCTCACCGGAAAAATCATTCATTAAACTCACAATACCCAACCAAAAAACATTCGGCCTTAAGCCTAAAATCTTTTTATCTTTGTTTTCGGTCTCCATTAGTTAATGATAGCAAAGTAATCACCCACTTTTATGCCCAATTCATCGCAGAGTCCGGCATTTATTTCTAATACTTTATCTACTGCCTCTGGCGGATAATATAATTTTAACGCCGATTCAGGAGTTTCCGGCATTGGTGCTGGTGCATTTTTTTCTATACCGACAACTGTATTATTTTTTATCCAAATAATATCAATCGGGAATCTCATACCCATCATCCAAAAACCATATTTTTCTTCTTTACCAAAATCAAAATACATAGCCCCGTCCTTATCCAAGCTATCTCGATAAGATAACCCCTTGGCTTTTTGAGCTATCGTCTCCGCCACTTCTGTTTTAAAAATATTCTCTCCTACCTTTACTGAGATAATTTTATTTTTATTTCCAACAAAAATATAAGCTAAACCTAGTATAGCAACCATCAAAAAAACAACTGCGCCTAAAAATATTTTTTTAATATATTTCATTATTTTTTATTTATTAAAAATACCGGCTTCTTCAGCTATCATTTTTTCTTCGTTGGTAGGAATAACTTCTACGGGGGTATTTTTTAATATTTTCAGATCAGAAGTTATTAATTCTCTGATCGTCTGACTTCTCTCTCCGATACCAGCCATAAAAATAATAGCATCTACCCTTCCTAGTATTGCATAATATGAACCTATATATTTTTTTACCCTATAAACAAAAACATCTATAGCTAACTTACATTTCTTTTTCAGTAAAGCCAATTCGCCAGAATTATATTTCTTATCTAAATGAGCGCCATCAAAATCAGAAACTGGGTAACCAGCCAAATACAAAACCTCTCGCATATCAATATTGTTCATGCCAGTCAAACCAACTAATCCTGATTTTTTATTGAAAATATTATCAATTTCTTCTAATGTTAAACCTTCTTTTTTAGCTAAAAACAAAGGTATAGATGGATCCATATCTCCGCCTCTTGTTCCCATAACCAGACCCTCCAAAGGAGTAAATCCCATTGAAGTATCAACGGATCTTCCATTTTTAATAGCACAAATACTGGACCCAGAACCTAAGTGACAGGTAATTAAATTTAGATCAGTCACATCCTTTCCGATTTTTTTAGCATATTCTTTCATTACAAATTCATGGGAAAGGCCATGAAAACCATATCTTCTTATAGAATGCTTTTCTGATAATTCAATTGGAATAGCGTATGTATAAGCAAAATTTGGAATTGTCGAATGAAAAGCAGTATCAAAACTTATTGCATTTTTAATATCAGGAAATAATTCCACGCAAGCCCTGATCACAGAAATCTGAACGGGATTATGTAGCGGGGCCAACGAACTAACAATATCCATTTTTTCTAAAATAGCATCGTCAACTAAAACAGAGTCATTAAAATCCCCTCCATGAACGACTCTGTGACCAATAATTTTTATAGAGCTGGTATCTATTCCATATTCTTTTAATTTTTCAAATAAAAAAACCAAACAGTCCTTATGGCTTAAAAAACTTTTTTCAAATTTATTTTTAACACCATCTTTTTTAAATTCACAAAATGAATTTGAAGAACCAACTCTTTCAAAAATACCATCAACCAATTTATTCAATTTAGGATCAAACAAGCAAAACTTTAAAGAAGAAGATCCGCAATTTAGAACTAAGATCATATTTTATTTTTAGCCGCCAAATATTTAATTCCAAACAATACAATTCCGGCCGATACCGAAACATTTAAAGACTCTTTCTTCCCCGCCATAGGTATTTCCAATATTTTGTCCGCTCTTTTTAAAATGTTTTTTGAAACTCCATCCACTTCATTACCAAAAACTAAAACAATTTTTTCTAGATCAGATTTTTTTATATTGGCTTTAAAATATGGAACAGATTTTTTATCCAGTTCAACTGCAAATATTTTATATTTTTGCTTTTTTAGATCGCATAATACATTCGCCGTACTTTTACTATATTCCCACGGCATAGTTTTTTCCGAGCCCAAAGCAACTTTGGCCAATTGAGGCCTTATTCTTCCAAATCTATCCAATGGCTCAGGAGTAATCCCGCATAAATAAATTTTTTCTACCCCAACAGCATCGGACGTTCTAAAAATAGAACCCACATTATATAAACTACGAACATTATCTAAAACAATAATCATTAGTTATTTAAATGATGTTTTTTCATTATTGCCATGGCGAGCTCCTTAAATTTATTATTTAATTCCTCGCTGCTAAATGGCAATTGATCTACAACTGCGTCTATCTCCGTCCAAATCTCATCCAATTTTTCTTCTTTTTTTTCAATATCATCACCTATTTCGTTAAACCTTTCCCACTCCTCTTTTGTCCTGGGAACATTTTTAAGCATTTCTTTCTGCTCATCTGAGAGCTGATCAAAAGCCGCTTGAATTAACTCAAATTTACCGGACAACTCCTCAATTTTTTTCTGATTCTCTACTTCATTTTCATACCTCTTGGCCTGATCATCAATTAAAACCCTTTTATATTTTTCCCAATCTCTAAATAATTCCATGACTATATTATGCTTTCAAAAAACGAAAATTACAAACCTAATTAATATTTTATTACTTGAATCAAATGTTGCTACAATTTACGCATATGCGCAGAAAATAGCAATATTTTTATTTTTATCGGTTAATAACAACGAACTCGTTACTCTAGATGGATATTTTGATGAAATTGTTTAAAACGTTCAGCGAGCAAAGGATGGGCGGAAAAATCTGGATCATTTGAAAGTATTTCTTCAGCAGAAGCCTTGGCTGCTTTTACTAATTCAATATTTTTTAAAGCATCCATGGCAATATCCGGGAGTCCAGTTTGTTCCTTGCCCATAAATTGACCGGGACCTCTAAGCTCCAAATCTTTTTCAGCTAATTCAAAACCATTTTTAGCAACTAAAAGAGAATCTAGGCGATATTGAGTTGATTCAGAGTCAGAATCTGTAAATAGTAAACAAAAAGATTGGTGCTCGCTACGACCCACTCTTCCTCTAAACTGATAAAGCTGAGCCAAGCCGAACCTATCAGCGCCTTCAATCATCATGATCGTTGCATTTGGCACATCTACGCCAACTTCAATAACCGAGGTGGAAACTAAAATATCATATTTTTTATCTTGAAAATCTTTCATGATATTTTCTTTCTCGGAATTTTTTAATTTACCGTGAAGCATAGCAATTTTAAGATCCGGAAAAATCTTTTTGGAAAGTCTTTCATATTCTTCTTTAACCGATTTCAAATCCAATATTTTTTGCTGAGACTCTGTCAGAATTTTTCGCTCTTCCTCATCTTTAGTTCCGGGTTCAATGCGCGGACAAATCACAAACGCCTGCCTGCCTTTTAAAATCTGATCTTTTATAAATCCATAGGCTTCCATACGCTTTGTTGGTGAAACCACTTTTGTAATAATTGGCTTTCGGCCAGCTGGGAGCTCGCTAATAATAGACAAATCCAAGTCGCCGTAAATAGTAAGCGCTAAAGTTCTAGGAATCGGTGTGGCGGACATAGAAAGCAAATGAGGAATTAAAACTTCTTGTTTATTTTCTGTTTTCAAAAGAGAGGCTCGCTGCTCTACCCCAAAACGATGTTGTTCATCTACGATCACCAAAGCCAAATTATTAAACTTTACCGATTTTTGAATAATGGCGTGAGTACCAATAATTATTTTTATTTGTCCACTTTCTATTTTTTCATTTAAACTCTTTTTTTGTTTGGTTCCTCCAGTCAAAATCTCTATTTCATTTTCAAATTCTTTAAATAATTTTGTAATGGTTCGGTAATGTTGTTGAGCCAATACTTCGGTTGGAGCTAGGATAGCAGTTTGTTTGCCATGTTTAGCCGTCAAAATAGCCGCTATGGCTGCGATAACTGTTTTTCCGGAGCCGACATCGCCCTGAAGCAATCTATTCATTGGCCGAGCTCTTTGAATATCAGAAAGTGTTTCGTATAAAACTTCTTTTTGAGAATTTGTTAATACAAACGGGAGATTGGTAATTAATTTAGCTAAAAATTCCTGATCAACCGGAATCGGCTCGCTCTTTTGTTCCGCTAATTTAGATTTAATTTTTAAATTATTAAGTTGAAGTAAAAATAAATCTTCAAAAGCAAATCTTTTCTTAGCTAACTCGGCATCTACTGCACGAAGCGGAAAATGTATTTTTTTAAGAGCCGAATTTATATCTGGTAAGGTGTTTTTAACCAAAATTTCTTTTGGCATAAAATCTTCCATTGGAGGAATTTCGGAAAGTATCGGCTTTAAAATATATCTTAGAAATTTTGATGTAATTCCCCTGGTTTCTGGATAAACAGGAATTAATCCTGCAGTATGCCTTGGTCCACTAATAGATCCCGAAATACCATGGCTGGAGGTAACTTCATAAACAGGGTTGCTCAAATACACATCGCCCTTTGATTCGATTATTTTTCCGGCGAAATTGGCCTTCGTACCAGGCTTTAAAGTTTTCAACAAATAAGCCTGGTTAAACCACATCGCTCTCACTCCGCCAGTTTCATCTACAATAATTGCTTCAACCAAAACAAGTTTCTTTCTGAAAGTCCTGCGCAAACCAATTTTTTGGACCACGCCGTGAATAGTGGCTGGTTTATTTGGAACCAACTCGGCTATCGGGCTAATTTTTGAAAAGTCATCATATCTAAAAGGAAAATGCCAAAGAAGATCTTTGGCAGTTTTAATACCCAGCTTATTTAGCTTCGGGATAAACTTCGGTCCGATACCGCTTATTTTATTCAGCTCGGTATTGAGGTCCATTTGTTTAAATTGTATATATTATATCAAAATTTAAAACAATTCAAAAGCCATCTATTTAAATAAATTTTGTAATTATGGTTTTGAAAAAATTGATAGTATCTAATAAATTAGTTAAAATTAATTTATGACATATTCAAATATAAAAGAATTTATTTTTTCAATCGAAAAAAATGAAAAATTAGAAACAAAAATTTGGTTTAGATTTTTACGGGTAATTAATATTATTGCTTATATATTAATAATTTTATTAGCAATATTTATAGGATTAATAATGGCAAGTAAACAAACACAAATTGGCGCCGAACTAAAATGCAATGACGGAACAACTTGGAACGCTAAAAATCAAAACTATAAAAATATTTTTGTAGAATTAGATACTTACGAAAAATGTGGTTTGTGCAACAAAAGAACAAGTGATTACGGTTCGTATATTAAATGCAGCCTTTCTGAAGATATCAATATTTTTAATTCTTATACAGTTAATCGACAATATAAAAATAATTACAACCCACTTCAAGTTATGATTATTTTATTACTTTTTGTTGTTAGCGCCTTATCTTTATTAAAAATCTTAATAAAAGGATTAATTTATATCATTGTTGGTAAAAATTAAAAATAGCCGTCCCAAACAAAATAACTGCCACCGGCGACGATAATAAGTCCTAAAAATGCAACAACGTGCTTAAAATAGCTTTTATTTTTAATATCCATTTATTTTTTGATTAATAATAATTTTATAATTGCCCCACAAACAATTCGGCAATTTAACGACTAAGTAATAGTTGCCGAACTTGCCCTGTTTAATTTATTTGCAAAATACTTTTTTGGGAAGTTCGGCAACTGCCGAATTCATAAATTTCCGCTTTGCCGAATTGCCGAATTTTTCTGAAAATAAAAACGGGACGCTCTACCAAGTGTCCCGATTTCTAATTTCTTTTAGAAAAGATATGAATTTTAAATTCCCAAATATTTTTCATTAAAATATTTAAAAGTTTTAAAAATATATTACAAATAAACTAAAAACAATATTATTTTATCAAAAAATATTGTCTCGTCAAATTGTAGCTACGTTTTAAGATTAATCTTAGATTGTAGCAACAATTTATAAACCAAAAAAATGCTTAATTTCTTTTTCTTTTGGTAATTCTTTTGTTTTAAAATACAAAATACACTCATTGAACGGTATTTCGTAAACAGCGCATAAAAAATCTAGTTCTTTAGAACACTCATACGGATAAACCCAAATACTTTTTTGTAATTGATACATTCCCAGCTCCCTAATTTTTCTCCTAAAAGCATCGCTGGCTTTTCTAAATTTTTGGGGAATATCGTAAATTACTATTCTCCATTGCCCGTCCCAATTTTTAGGCTTATCAATCTTCATATTCTCAAGATTATATTTTTGAACAAGCTTTTTTCCAGATTGAGATATGACGATTTTTATAGATCCGTCATTCAATTCCTTAAATTCAACTATCTTCTTTCTGTTAAACTCGCCTATTTTTTTCGCTCTTTGTTTTGCAAGATATTTATTAGAATCTCCAAAATAGTCTTTTACTAATTTATGTAAAAAATATGGGGATGTGCCTGCAATAGTTATTAATCCAATCTCAGCGATCTTTAATAATGTTTCTTTTGTAAAATTATCTTTAATCATTTTTTGAAATAAAATTATATCACAAATGTTGCAACGTTTTAAGATTAATCTTAAATCATGGCAAGATTTCAAGATATAAAAAAGAGAGGTATTACTCGGAAAGGACTTGCTGGATAAGTTCGTTTACTCTAGAAGCTTGAGACGGATCTATTTCGGCAATTCCCTGCAATTGTTTAATAGCCATATCTTTTTGGCCATTTAATAAATATGCTCCGGCTAAACTTTGGTGATAGTCCAAATTTTTTGGCTGACTAGCAACAAATGTCTTCCAAATATTTACCATTCGGTCGTATTTTTTAACAAAATAATAAACTCTAACCAAATATTCATTGGCAACATCCGCACTACCAAAGCCCTCGATAAGAAGCTGGTCGGCCTTGGCCTGATCACCCATTAAAATATAAAGTCCGGCCAAACTAGTTCTAGCCTGCGGGAAAGATTTATCCGATTCAAAGGCAGAAGTTAAAACAGATAAGGCTTTGTCGTATTGTTTGTCATTGATATAAAAATTAGCCAAATCTATAGCAATGTCCTGTTTTTTAGGGGAAATATTTTGTGCGGCCAACATATATTCAATAGATTTTTCAGATTGATTTACTGTGTCATAGAAAAGTCCGGAATATATATACGGTCTTGGGTCTAAAGGATTTTGCGTCCTAGCATCTTCAAGTTCTTTTTCCGTAAAATCAAAAACTTCCTGCTTTTTACTGTCCGCCACATCGGGATTTTTAAAAATAGAAATAGCTGAATTGAAAAGCTGTCCCCTAACCTCGTCTCTGCCCAAAAAAGTATTTAAACCCAAAGCTTTTTGATAAAAACTAAAAGATGTTGAAAAATCTTTTCTATTCTCGCTAATCAGCGCCTGTATTAAATATTTATTTTCTCTGTATGGCTTAATATTTATTTGATAGGCATAAAAGAACATAATCAAAAAAACTATAAGCATAACTATCGGGAAATAGTTTATATCCATTATCGGACGTTCTTTTTTCAACTCCATTGTTTTTTCTTCTGTGGACACACTATAGATCCAAGCCAAAACAGCAAAGAAGGAAATATAGGTGGCGATATTATCAAATACAAAAAGATTTTGGAAAAAATATGCAATAAATAAACCTATTATTAAAGTTAATTCTTCAAAAGATATTTTTTGAGCCTTAAAATTTTTATACAAACCCCTAATGGCCAAAACAAAAATAGACAAATAACTTAACAAACCAAGCAATCCGGCATTGATAAGCCAATCAAAAACAATATTGTGAGACCTATCAAACCAAGGCTCTTGCTTCCACATTTCTGGACTATAGTATTTTGAAAATACGGCAACGTAATTTTCCGGACCCCAACCTAAAATTGGTTTTTCCAAAAATCCTTTCCAGCTCATTTGCCAAATGCTAAACCTGGAAGTAACCGTGGTTTCTGAAAAAGATAAATCAGTAAGCCTAGAAAGAGTCGGGCTAGTTTTTATAAATTCGGTATTTTTTAAGCCATAAATACCACCAACCAATAAAACCAAACCAACCAATCCACCTAATAATATTTTTTTGATGTTTTTCTCGGAATCAGTTTCTGGTTTTTTGAAAATTAAATAACCCAACGCCGAGATAATCAAAGCAATCAAAATGCCCAACACCGGACCACGGCTAGCGGTGAAATAAATAATCATTAAAGAAAAAACGCCCACAAACGCATAGTACCATCTGGCTGCAATATTTTTTGTTTTCAAAAATAATAGAACACAAAAACCAACTATAAATATCATAAAAGCTGCTAAATATGTTGGATTACCAATTGTTCCGTCAATTCTGAAGCCTCCCTGAGGAGAAGCAATTTTTCCAAGCCTTTGCATTAATCCATAAAAACCCTCTATCAAACCAGAAGCGATAAACGCATTAAACATCCGAATCCAATCTTTTTTTCTAAATACATTTCCAAGTACCAAAAAATAAGCAAACAAATGAATATGCATAACCAAACCCTCCATTCTCTCAAAATTTGACCAGAAACTCCTAAGTGGGTTAACGCCTAAAACCGTAGCTAGAGTAACAACTCCAATAAAAATAGAAATGGTCAAAAGTAAACCATTTTTCTTTGGTCTAAATTCTTTATAAAAAATGGCTAATGCCAACCATAAAGCAAAAACCATCTCTATAATTAAACGAAATGGAAAAGCCTTATATGTAATAAACGGGAAAAACAAACCACCATCACCGCTCCCCGTAATAACGCCCGGAATTATAAATGGTCGCAATACAAGAAAAGGAATTATAAATAAACCAATTTTTATAATCCAGGTCAAAATATTTTTTAAAGTCATAAACTAAATAATACAACAAAAACAGAGAATATAAAAAACTATTTTTTGTGCTTAAAAAGATACTCAGCTTTCATCCAATCAAGTGGAGTGTCTATATCCACAGAGCGCTCTTTTGGAACAACAATCCCAACGATAAAATTACCAAACAATTTATTTTTTTTTATTATCAAGTCTCGCCCGCTAACATAAACCGATCCATTTCTCTTATACGCGATAGGTAAATCCTGCCTTCTCATCCCCTCTTTTTCGGCAATACAATAAGGCAACACCCTATTCCCTTGAAGCTTTTTAATTTTTATTGGGTGATTTTCTTCTATCTCAACTAAAGACACCGCGCTATCAGCTTTTGTTTTTATAATTTTCTCAATAGTTTTATCTATATCTTCAACTGTCCTAAGCGGAGAAGTTGGCTGTAAAATTACCACATAATCAAATACGGTTTTGAGCTTTTTTTCCATAAAAGAAACGGCGTGTCGAATCACGGGTAAGTGTTTAGTTTTGTCAGTGGCAAGATTTTTAGGCCTCAAAAAAGGAACGTTTGCCCCATATTTTTTAGCAACTCTAACAATTTCTAAATCTTCCGTAGAAATAATAAGATCGGTAATATATTTACTTTTTTTTGCCTCTAAAATCGTATAAGCAATAAGCGGCTTGCCACAAAATTTTTTAATATTCTTTCTGGGTATTCCTTTTGAGCCTCCACGAGCAGTTATAATGCCTAAAATATTATATTTTTTATTATTCATAAAATTTTTTCTGAATATATAGGGGTATCGTAGCTAAGGTTTTAGAAATATTTTTACTAGTATTTTTCTTAAAATATAAATTAGATGGCTCGTATCTTCCTATTTTTAATTGTTTGTTAACGGCTTTGATAATTTTGTTTTCTTCACAAAAAACATCTAATACGTTTTTAGCCCTCAATCTATCAATTTGTCTTGTTCCAATATTTACAACCGGCACGCCAAGATAAGAACATTCTTTTATGCCAGCCGATGAATTACCAAGTAAACATTTAGTATTACCAAGCAATGAAAGAAAATCTTGTGGGGCTATATATCTCATAAACCTTATTTTACTTTGTGGGTATTCATCTTTAAACCTTCTCAATTCATGAGAAATTTCCTCGGCACCAGTATCGGCATTTGGCCAAAACCAAAAAGTTTGAATATCGATTTTTTTAATCGAATTCAATATCTCCCTAGTATTTTTCTTTATTTCATTTAACTCTGTCGTAACTGGATGATACATAACCATAAGGTATGGATTTTTCAAATCTATGTTATAACCACTACCAGTTTCTGTTGTCATTTTCCATTTTTTCTTTGAAAATTTATCAACAACTTCTATATCCGGGCTACCAAAATTAAAAACATAATTTGGATTTTCTCCCATTTTTATTACACGATTCATTGCTGAGGAATTAGTTGTAATGTGTATATGAGCCAATTTTGTAATGGCATGCCTTACCGATTCGTCTATTGTTCCGCTCAAATCGCCACCTTCAATATGGGCTATTGGAATATTTAAATAGTTTGCGGCAATAGAAGCAGCCAAAACCTCAAATCTATCACCTCTTACAATAACTAAATCTGGTTTAATCTGATTAAAGACAGAAGAGAGCTCTATCACCCCCAAACCAGTTGTTTTAACTTTTGAGATTGGCTTATCCCCCTCAAGATAAAAACAAGTCTCGTGAATATTTTTAAAACCATCTTTCTTTAAAAGATTCTCAATATTTCCAAACCTAGAAACATATTTAGATAGAAGTGCAGAACCACCGATAACAATATAAAGATCTATTTCTTTCCTTTTTTTTAAATCTTCAAGTATCAAAATATTTCTACTATAATGTATGGGGCTGGTAATAACAAAACAAATTTTTCTTTTATTTTTCATATTTTAATTATTTTTACCTAATCTTCCAGTATATTTTTTACGAGTTAATTTTTCTTCCGGCATCAATGTTAGACTCCCCGAACCCAATGCTATTTTATAATTATCCCTCCAATCGCAAATCTGTTTAAAAGTCTGGGGTTCGCTAGCTATGCCGTGTGTCGTTATTGGCTTCAATCCCTTTCCCACAGAATGAGATTCTTGTTTTGTTTTTTTATTTAAAGTAAAATGCTTTTCGATATATTTAGAACCCATACCCATAGCAAAAACGGATGCCTCAATCCCCTCTGTGTGATCAGAATATCCAATATTTTCAGTTAATGATTTTAACCATAAAAGCTTTTTTAAATTTGCTTTTTCAAGCGGACAAGGATATATCGACACACAATGCATAATTGTAAATTTACCGCTTTTTAAAATAGAAATGGCCTTTTTAATCTCTGACGTGGTAGACATCCCCGAAGAAACAATTACCTCATCAAAATTATCCCTTATTTTTTTTAAAAAATTAAAGTGTTTAAGATCAGTACTGGCAATTTTGATTTTTTTAAGACCAAGTTTTTTTAAAAAACTTATTCTATTTTCGTCATAACAAGTTGTCAAAAATTCCACTTTATTTTTTTCACACTCTTTTTTTAATATATAATGGGCCTCATCAGATAACTCTAGTGATTCATAGCGTCTTTTATCCGGATCTGTATCTAAAACATTTTTGCTTTGCCATGATTGAAATTTAACAATATCAACCCCAGTGGCAGCTGCTACCCTTATCATTTTTTTAGCAAGATTAAGATCGCCATTATGAGATGACGCTATTTCGGCTATTATTTTGGGGTATTTATTTTTTTCCATTACATTCACAAATTAAATATAAACCCTCCTCCGTCCTTTCATTGGGATATAATGAATAAAACTTAATTTCTTTAAAAAAGTTTCTTACTAATAACGTAAGGCTAAGCTGACTAAAAAAATTACGGTGATCAAACCAGCGCCAACGACTTCGTCCTTCTTTTTCATATTTTTCACTCGGAAAACGGTTAGGCACGCTAATAAAAAATTTGCCGTTCGGTTTAATAAATTTATATAAATGTTTAAAAACTGGGATGAAATCCCAAGGCGCTAAATGCTCAAACACTTCATAGGCACAAACACTATCAAACTGACCATAATTAGGAGATAAATTTTCAATAGCAATTTTCTTTAAAGTAATTTTATCGGCATCTTTCTGATTTAAATCACCCCTTTTAATAAGGTCTTTAATTAGTTTTTTTCCATCATCAATAGCGGATTGGCGAATATCTATAGCTAAAACTTCTTTAACTTTTTTTTGATTAGCTATTTTAATACTCACTGATCCATCACTAGAACCAACCTCAAGAACTCGCGAACCATAATTAAAAGATTGCACCAATTCAAGACGACGGATATCGTCTTGCAACATTATCTTAACTCGTCTATCTACCCTGTCTTGATAAAAAACTCTTTTAATTTGATCTTTATACTTTTCAGCGCTAGCAACCTGCTTTTTCAAATCCCAATCATAATAATCAATTATTACAGGCAAAATAGCAGATGACTTGACCCGTCCTTTTAAATTACTTACCGAACCAACAACCCCTCCATTTCTATCTAAAAATAGTACCTTTTTTATATTCATAATTATTCTTTAAAAAATAATTTTCTTTGCATGGTCATTCCGTGTAGAATGTTCAAATTATTTCCATCGAACTCAAACATTGGATTTTTTCCGCCCAATACATCATTTGTATCTAATCGAGCAAGCATAAGCGAATTAATTAATGTTGAGTTAAGCGCCCTCTCCATAGTAAATCCTAACTTAAAACCAATTTTTTGGCACACGGCCAAAACATCCGAATTAACATCCATTTTACCACCATAAGGAAAAGAGATGCTTAAGATCTTCCCAGAAACAATTTTTTCTATAGCCTCTTTATTAATGTTTAAATCTTTTTCAATTTGTAAATTAGATAAATAAGCTAACGATTGATGCGAATGCGAATGCAAGCCCAGCATATTATTATTAAATAAGTCGCGTAATTGATTTTCATTCATATATAATTTCTCTACAAATTCTTTTTCGTTTTTTACCAAAACACTAAATAATTCAGATATTAATTTTTTTCTCATTTCTAAATTAAATATTTTATCAGTATTAAAAAGCATTTTAATACTGGCTGTTATTGGTTCATCGTAACGATATTTTTTCTGAGCATCAAATTTTATTTTGTCTATAATATCCGAAAGGGATTCTGAGGGGGTATTTGTTTTCATAAAATTATTTATAAAATTAAACATCACATTAGATGAATAATTTGCAAATAAGTAGTGAATTTTATGAACCAAACAAACTTCTTTCTCTAAATACGGCAAACTTCCCACAAAAAATATTGCTGGCACTTTTTTTTCCTTTAATATAGTGAGGGCTATTTCGTACTGGCAACGCAATCCATCATCCATAGTAATCAAACAACTATTTTCGGGTAAAAGACGTTTCCCTTCAATTGCATCCAATAACTCCTTTTGGCCAATAAAAGAAAAGTGTCTTGCTAATAAATCCAATTGATTAGAAAAACGCTTGGCGCTAATAGGAAATATGCCAGCCCTATATTCATCTTCTTCTCCAAAATAATGAAAATTTACTATTAATAATTTCATAGATTAATTATTGGGTATTTTCTATCTCTTAAATCTTTATCAGTAATATAACTTTTAATCATTCCATTTTCAAAATTTTCCCACATTTTCAAAACAGCAGATGGATTAAAGTCTGACTTTTTATAAACAAAACCCCCTGTCAAATTTTGTGACGTCGGTATTATTTTTTTATCGTTGTATAAATTTATACAATTTATCATTGTATGCGTACCAGCTATTATTGTTTTACAACCCAAATCATGACAATTATCTCCCCCAACTGGAAGGGGTCGCACCTGAGCTAAAATTGCACCAGCATCTACCTTCAATATAGCTAAATGAATAGTGGCACCAATACATTCCGGCTGATTATTAACTAGTGGCCAAAAATTAGTACCAGATCCGCGATAATAAGGAGACAATCCTAAGTGCATATTAATTATCTTATTTTCAAAATACGTTAATAACGGGGCCCTAATAATTGACGTCCCAAACAGTATTACAAAATCAGGATTCTTACTTTTTACCCAATCAAATGTTTCCAAGCTATTGATTTGGGTGTTTTCTAAATTTAAAATTTCAGAGTCAGAAACACAAAATAAATCATGATCTTTAAAATATAAAGACTCGGCTAAATCTCTTTGAAAAAAATGTTTTTTTGAAATTTCATTTTCCTCTTTATTATCAAATATAGTTATTGGACGCTTTTTTTCACTAACAACGCCTAAAACTTTAAAATACCGAGAAAGATTATTCACAAAATATTTATGTCGATTTGATCCACTTGTTAAAATAACGACTGAAATCATATTATTAATAAAATACCATCCATTACAAATATTTACAAAATATCTATTTAATAAAATTAATCAAGGTGGAAACTAATCGTTGACTAGATTTTCCATCCAATCTCCAACACTGCTCAGAAATAATTCTAAGACGTCCAGCGCGATCTAATTCGGGATGATGAAAATATTTATTTATTGCACCTATTAACTCGCCCTCATTATTAGACATATTTATTCCACCGGATTTTATTAATGAGGAATAATGGGAGGTTCGATAATAAAACCAAGAATATCGCTCGTGTTTTTTTATAGCCTCAGGGCATTCAAAATTTACATTAATGATTGGTTTATCAAAAGCAGCGGCGTCAATACTCATACTAGATGCGTACCCGATCATCATCTCCGAATAAAAAACAGAATCAGCCAAAAAAACAACGTCATCGTTTGTCCACTCCCAATCATTTACATCTTTAGTTTTAAATTTTTTAATCACACTATAACCAAAGCTAATATTTTTACTCTTAATTAATTGGGAATTTAGCATAATATCGTTAGGCGGCTGCCTAACCAAAATATGCGCGGGAAAATCAATTAAATTATTTTTAATAGCCGAATCCAATAAATTTAATATATTATACTCGGTTTTATGCATTCTAGAACCCGCCGGACAAAATAATAAAATTTTTTTACCCAATGGAATACCCACTCTTTTATAAAAATCTTCTTGCGACGATCTTTTTTCATTAATATATGAGTCAAGTTGAGGCATTCCAACTACAATAATTCTATCAATGGGATAATGATTGTATTTAACGGCGTCATTTTTAATAAATTCGTTATGAACCAATAAATAATCTGAAAATGACCGTATCATGCCCCGTGAAGATAAATTATCCCACGAACTTACCATGCTTACAGACAAGACATTTAAACGTCTTGCCGTCTTTAAAAATAAAACATCGAATCTACTTACAATATTTGTTGAAAAAATAATAGAAGGTTTATATTTTTCAAAATAAGTCTCTAAACTCACGGAGTAAAATATAAAATAATCAATTAATCTAACAAATTTTTGTAAAATTAAAGAGTTTCCAATGATTTTTGTAAAAATTCTTTTGCTTAAATAAATTAAATAGCCGCCACCCTGCTTATAAGCTTTTAATTCACGTAATTTGATTGTTTGCGTGTCTATAGAAATTAGATTCAAACTTAAAAAAAAGTTTTCAAACCAGCTCGTAGCCGGCAAATCAATCCCTTCCACAAAAACATTATCACCTGAAAAATTATTTTTATAATATTCTTCTTTAATTTTCTTAGTAAAAATAACTATGCGTAAATCTTTTTCTTTTTTTAATAATTCAAAAACCCCGGTGCGTAAAATATTACGAGATTGATGTCCCTGAAAAATTGGAATAAATATCGTTTTCATATCTTTAATTAAAATATTTTTTTATTTATAAATAACGAGCGTATTTCTCTATACGAAATCTTAAAACTATAAATGCTTAAAACTAATTCTGGATATCTATTAATAACAATTAAATATAAACTACATATCCAAATTAAATTATAAATAACGTAAGTTATTCCCGTGCCGTAAACTCCGAATAAAAAAATAAAAAGCGGGGACAAAATAATAATAATTAAATTTTTTACAAATGACGCCCAAAATAAATCCTTTTGATGTTTCAATACATATAAATAAGCTCCTATAAAATCAAGTAGTCCAAAAAATGGAAAAATCAACAACATGGTGTATAAAATCGGTAACGAGGCTGAGTATTTAACAAAGATGAATTTGAACAATATTCCCCCTCCAACATAACCGATAACCATCAAAAAAATATATAAATATGAAAGATATTTTACGCCCTGAAAAAAATATTCTTTTTTTAAATTATTGATATCTATTTTGTAAGGAAGAAAAATGGTCAAAATTTTATTTATTGGTAAAAGTTGATACAAATTTGAAACTATGCTATTGGCCACATTATAAATAGCCACGGCTTCGGTAGATATAAATATTTTAATAATGTAGTTAATAATATTAGAAGTAAAACTAGAAAACATATTAGAAAAAATAGACCATTTTCCATGACTAAATAAAATTTTAAAAATATTTCTCGGTAAACCAAATCTAAAATCCGCCCACCAATTTATCAAAATTTTACGCCCTATAATAAAATAAATTACATGGGAGAGTATTTGAATGATAATGATGCTAAAAAAAAGAACGGAAATACTTGCGCCTAATATTTTAAATAAAACCAACAAGAAAAATAATCTGATAATTTCTAATATAGAATTTACAATGCTTATTTGATATAAATTTCCAGTTCCTTTAAAAAATAAAGAAAATAATTCCGAAAAACAGTTAAGTATTAAAGTAAAGGACGCGATCTTTAAAATTGAAATAAATACCAAGTCATATCTATACTGAAAAAAATAATGAATGAAAAGATATAACACAATCCAAATTATAAGAGTAAGTAATGCTTTAAAAAAAATAAATTCAAAAAAAATCTGGGAAACATCTTTTTGTTTATTATTTTTTAATGCAATCGCCATCTCGTTTCTTACCACGCCATCAAAACCAGAAAATAAAAAAATTTGAAATATAGCTATTAATGAAATAATTAGCTTAAAAACTCCATACTCATAGATAGATAAAAAATAAATAATAATAAAAGTATTTGCTGCCACCAGTAGACGGTTCGTCCAAATACCGGCACTATAAAAAGCGCCCGACGAAAATATTTCCTTCTTTGTAAAATCATTTTTAATCAACATTACTTCCAAGCAAGATTAATTATTTTTTCTATATGTTTTTCAATAGAAAAATTAGACACCGCCCCCAATGCCCGCGCAGCAACGCTCTGTCTAACTTCTTTATGATTGTATACGTATCGCATTTTATTCGCTAATTCTAAATAATCACCCTTCTTAACAACGAATCCGGTAACTCCATCTATAATTATATCTTTTACCGCATCAAAATTAGAAACGATAATAGGCAATCTCGATGCCATAGCCTCTGTTAATACAATACCAAATCCTTCTGATTGCGAAGGCAAAACAAAACAGTCAGCCGAAGCTAGAATATTAGGAATATCTTTTCTAAAACCTAAAAAAACAACCCTATTTTCAATACCCATTTTTTTTACAATTTGCTTCATTTCTTTATCTAAAGGACCTTCGCCTACTAATAATAATTTACCAAAATCCAAACTAGAAAATGCTTTTAATAAAATATCTATGCCTTTTTGCTCTATAAGTCGACCAATAAAAACAAAAATAAAGTCTTTATTGTTTTTAATATTATTGTCAAAATTTTTATACCTTGATAAATCTATTCCATTAAAAACTACTTCGATTTTAGATTTTCTAATTCTATGTTCAATTAAAAATGTTTTTACGGCATTAGATACGGCAATGATTTTGTCGCAAAAAAATTGAAGGATAAAATTAATTAAAAATAATTTTTTTGTCTTCGAGTCATCCCAAGCATTGTGTTCAAAAGAAAAAATTTTTTTTACCCCACAAAGCCTTCCAATAATTCTTCCTACTGTATTAGAAAGCCATAAATGAGTCATTAATAAATCTGGGTTTATTTTTTTTATATATTTATACAGATAAATCCAATCTCTTAAAGAAAAAAAGCTGTTAAATTGAATGTTTTTAAAGTTTATTTCTCTGGACAAATCAAAAAAAAATGATTCATTTTTTTCCGATTTTAAAGTAAGTATCGTTACGCCGACGCCTCTTTTTATAAGCCCATTAGCCTGATCAATTACAAGGCGTTCCGCGCCGCCAATTCCTAAATTATTTATAATTATTAAAACTTTATAATCCATATTAAATTCTACAAATAAAAAATAAATCAAAGGCGAAAAAATTAGGCACTTTTTTTGCTAAAAATCCATACCTTCCTAATCCAACTATATTAACTTTATAAAAATGTTTGTATAAGATATTTTTAATTTCATGATAAGAAAATTGATTAATATGCGTAGGATCATCCAACGGAGTATTTTTTTTATCTCCCAATAGATATCTTAAACGATTCCTCAAACTAAATGCATTCGGGATAGACCCAATAAATACTCCGCCCAAATTCAAATGTTTTTTTATTTTTTCTAAAACAATTTCCGGATAATATAGATGCTCTAATATCTCTCCGGCCACGATTGCATCAAACTTTTTATTGCCTAATTCACTCCAATCCCCATTTAAATCCATTAACAATGTTTCAATTTTCAAATTTTGTTCAGCGCTTTTGAGTAAATTGCTATCTATATCAACACCCAAAACATTGTTCCCTACAATATAGTGTTTTGTAAGCCGTCCATCTCGACACCCTATATCAAGAACACTTTTTCCGATTCCTATGAATTCTTTTAATAATTGCCCTCTTTCTTTTTCTAAGATAGAAAAACCACCCCTATTCTTGGCAAGATGATGATTTTCATAAATATTTTTTAAAGAATTGTTCATATTTTATTAATTTTATCTACCAATAATTCTAATCCGTGCTCTTTTAGTATATATTCTTTTAATCCTTTTCCTAGTACCTCTTTTTCCTTTAAAGATAAGTCTAAAATATTTTTTAATTTTATTGCCAAATCATTAAAATTACCCTCAACGGATATAAAGTTAATGTCTATTTTTCCGATTAAAGATTTATTTGAAACTATCACTAAAGATCCGCACGCCATTGCCTCAAAAATAGTTTTATCCATACTACCGGACGGGGTAAGATTTACAAAAATTTCATATTTATTATATAAATCAATGGCTTCACTATTTTTTATAGCACCCATAAAAACTACTTTTTCTTCTAGTCCGTATTTTTTTACTTTATTCTGTATGTCTTCATAATATTTTTTATCTTTCGGAAGTGGATCCCCCACAATAAGAGCATTAAAATCTACCCCTTCTTTATTTAATAAATTTAAGGCCTCAATTAATAAATCCGGTTTTTTAATAGGAGAGATTCTGCCCAAAAACAAAATGGAATTTGGTATTTTACCAATTTCCGGCTTTCGTTTAAATAATTCTGTATCAATTCCAACTGGCATTATTTCAGTTTTTTTAAATTTAGCCGTATATGCATATTTTGATGTACAAAAAACTCTATCAGAAACCCAAACCGCTATGTCGGTAAATAAATTTCCCATTGGATGATTGCGCCACATCATTATTTTCTTTCCCCTAATCCCGCTATGCGGGACGGGCGAATATTCCGAATGGAATATTTTAGCTAAAAACTTCCAAACAAACCAACCTAAAATAACATATTCCTGATTCATATGTATGAAAACAGCGTCATAATCGTTACGGAATTTAAAAATATACTTATAAAATCTATATAAAAATACAAATCTACAAATGATATGCGAATGCCACGAATTATAACTACAATTCTCTTTGCCGAGGGAGAGGGCTTTAACGCCAGGTAAATTGTACTCACCTTTTTCAAGGCAAATAACGGTTAGTTTTTCACAGTGCTTAGAAAATTCTTCTATCCAGCCCACAAAAAACCCCAATATGGGATTGTTTTTGTCTATAGCTTGAGTGACTATAAGAAGCTTCATAAGGATTATTTAAAAATTCAAAATTTAATATTTAACATTACAAATAAAGAATTTAAAATAAAAAAGTGCAATTATTTTCTTTTAAATGTTTTACCGTACACCCCCCTTAATAAATCGAGGTCTTTTTTGGATTTAACTAACAAATCTATATTTTTTGCTTCATTCGCCAATAATACATTTAGACCCTTCTTATCTTTTTTTACTTTATTTTTATAAAGATTAGTAAAAGCTGCAAAATCTTTTATAAAGCAATGCCCCCCTCCTCCACGACCACTTTTATGAACAGGGTTAATATGCATAGGTCCAATCCATGGATCAACAGACATCAAACTTCTAAAAACTTCCCAATCGCAATCTAATTTCTGTGATAAATCGTAAAGAATATTCATAAAAACAACTTTGGTATAAAAAAAACAATTTCTGGCATATTTAAAAAGCTCGGCTTCTTTTACGGAACAAATTTTAACAGAATTACTTTTAGGCAAAATACGTAAAACTAACATTGCTTTACTTCTATATAATTTATTATCAATGGGAATGCCGACTATATTATGGTGCGGGGCAGTAACGTCTCTGTTAGCCGTAGCTTCAGTTAAAAATTCCGGGGAATGCATAACAAAAATACTAGGATTTTCTTTTTGTAGTTTTTCTGTAGAACCTGGAAGTATAGTTGATTTAATAATTGCAACTTTATTTTTACCAACCAATTCTAACACCCTTCTTACAATCCCCAAATCAAAACCTTTCGGGGTAGTTGGTGTTGGCACGGCAATAAAAACAACATCGCAATTTTTTATTTTTTCTTTATTTTTTATATAAGGCTCCTCTTGAGAATAACGAATAACTTCATATCCCCTTCTTTCAAAATCATCGGCATAATTTTTACCAATCCAACCCTGACCAATAAAACCAATAAGAACTTTTTTCATGATAAATTATTTAAAATTTAATTAATTATATAACTTTAGACTTAAGCATTTCGTCATTTAATGGCTTTTTGCCAGCTTTCTTTATATAGATTTAATATTTCTTCTTTACTAGGCAATTGTTTAATGGCATCTATAGCGCCTTTAGACAATTTTAATCGCAATTCTTTATCTTCAATTAATTTAAGCATCGAAAAAACCAAGGTTTTTTTATCTCCAACAGGAATAATGAGACCGCTTTCATTATTTTTTATGACCTCGCCGGCCAATCCGACATTTGTCATGATTATCGGCAAACCACAACTGGCGGCTTCAACCACTACCATTCCCCACCCCTCACTATTCGATGTAAGCAAAAAAGCGTCTGCTTGTTTATAATAATCAACAACATTTTCTTGCCAGCCCAAAAGTAAAACTTCTTTTGTTAATTTAAGATTTAAAATTAAAGATTTAAGATTATTTGATTCGGGTCCGTCGCCGACTATCCATAATTCCGCTTGGGGATATTTCTTCACGACTTCTTTCATGGCTTCAATTTGCAAACCAATATTCTTTATCGCAACTAATCTTCCGACGGTCAAGAAGATAAATTTATCTTTGTTTTTTTGTGCATTGCTTTGAATACCACCGCTATCTTGCAACGATAAATTAACATCTACAAAAATTGGAACTACAGTAATCTTTTCATTTTCTACACCGAATTCTTTAATAAGCAAATTCCTCAATCTCTGACTCACAACACGAATAGAATCAGCGCGAGAAATTACGAAACCGGCAACCCATTTACGAATTCCAAAAAACTTTTCAAAACCATGAATTTGGATGTTTAAACCGATTTTATATTTTTTTGCCAAAAAATACCCCAACAAACCAATAAAATATTGATCTTGTACAATAATTACACTAATACTCTCTTGCTCAACAACCCTTTTGGCTCGTTTGTATAAATCAAATAAAGCCATGGGTTTAAAGGATTTTTCGGGAACTAAAACAATATATTTTTCAACCAAATTTTTATATTCAGCAACTCTTTTTGCTGTTTTGGAATTTGGATCTAAAACCGATTTGTCTAAACCAAGACTTAAAATATTCATAATACAAATATATGAATTAGAACGAAAATTTAATGATTTAAGGATTTAAGGATTAAGGAGAGGCTCTCAAGCATAGTTTCAAGGGAAAAACGGGATAATTCTTTATGAGAATTTTCTATAAATTTACTTTGTAAAAAGTTATCTTTTATCACTCTTAAAATAGCCTCTTTTAGCTCATTTTTATTATTATATTCAACCAATAAGCCATTATATTCATTTTTTATTAACTCGGGGTTACCACCAATATCAGTAGTTACAACGGGAACGCTATTTTGCATAGACTCTAAAATAATATGAGAAAGTCCCTCGTATGAAGTATTTAAAACAAATATTTTTGCTAAGCCAAAATATTTATGCATTTCATTTTGATTTAAGCCGCCCAAAAGAAAAACCCTATTTTCTAATTTTAAATTTTTTATTTTTAATTTTAAATTTGATTCTTGCGGACCAGTACCAGCAATAAAAAGCTTAAAATCATCTGGTAATTCGCACATAAGCTCAATCAAAAGATCAAAACCCTTCCAGGGAACCAGCCTACCAGCTGAAAAAATAATGTTTTCTTTTTTTGTTACCAATTCAGCAATACCACCCTCCAAAGAATTATAAATAACCGTAATTTTATCTTTAACCACCCCCCATTTTTCAACGATGCCCTTTAGATATTCGCTAGGCACAACTATTTTATCCGCTTCATTTGCTACCCGCCTCTCAATACGCCTTCTTAATTCTGTAATAAGAGAATACTCTTGGGATTGAAATATCTCTAAAGTTATTAATTCCGAACTAAAATTTTTAATCTGTAATTGCTCCCAAGCATAGTCACCCACAATCTTCAATAAAAATTTCTTGTGTAAAATTTTAGCAACTAATACAGACGGCAAACCAACACTTACCGGATCTTGAGCATAAAGGACGTCTACACTAAAAGCCTTTAACAAAACTTTAAAAAAATAAACTATATGCCTTATTCCTCTGGGCCACTTTCTAACTTCACCAAAGCTTAAAACATCAACTTCAAAACCACGACTTGGAAGCTCGTCTTTAAGTAATTTACTATATGTAGCTGGGCCCCCGATGTCGGGGGGATAAATACCAGTGCAAATCAATATTTTCATATTTATACAATACCAATATACGAATTATATACTAATAATACGAATGGTTACGAATAATTTTTTAAATATATCTGCTCAGTTTCGGAAACCATTTTTTTAAGACTAAATCTTTCTCTAACTATTTCTTTAGCCTTTTGAGAAAGCTCTTTAGCTATAGATGTATTTTCTGTTAAACCACCAATGGCACGAGCTAGGGCCTCTGGATTTTTCTGAGCCACCATAAGACCATTTTCGTGATTTTTAATTAGTTCAGGCATACCACCGGCTTCTGTAATTACAATCGGCAATTCCGCAGCCATTGCTTCTAATAATATATAGGGCAACCCCTCCTTTACCGAAGACATAGCAAAGACATCAAAAGCTTTTAAATATTGAGCGTCGTCTCCAGTAGGCGGGATGATCAAAAAACGATCGCTTAATTTAAAATTTAAAATTAAGGATTTAAGATTATTTAATTCGGGGCCGTCACCGATAATAAAAAAATATGAATTTTTTACCAATTTCGCTGCATTAATAAAAGTTTCATAATTTTTTTCTTTTACCAATCGTCCAATTGAGCCAATCCAAGGATACTTTTCATTGTATTTTGAATTTTGAATTTTCAGTTTTAAATTTTCCCTTGCTTCTTTTCTAGACAAAAACTTCATATCCGGATTTATGCCGTTGTGAATTTTTACTAATTTCTCCGGCTCACAAATATCATATTGTAAAGCCAGATTATAATCATATCCAGAAACGCAAATGATTTTATCTTGAAATATTGCAGCAAACTTGTGTAAAACAATGTAAAATTGACGCACTAACCAACTCAATTCGTTGGTGGGATTAAATACCCAACCATGGGCAGAAAAGACCATTTTAGGCCTATTTTGGCCCATAAATAGGGCCGCTACAGCACCAATAACGCCGGCTTTAGAGCTATTTAAGTGAACTATATCGGGCCTTTCTTTTTTTATAATTTTTATTAATTCAAATACAGCCAACCAATCATTTATAAACAAAAACCAGGGGTGTGTTTTATTTGAAAGCCATTTTAAATCATTGCCCCCATATAAAATCTTTGATTCAAATTTATTTTTATCTAAATTTTCCACTAAATCTTTAACGTATTTTTGAGCGCCGCCGATACCTGACTTTGTTAAAATAAATAATATTTTTATCATACTAATATGCAAATGAATAATGGGAATAGAAATTAAGATTTTAGGGAATTAAAAATACGGTTCATTTTTTGGGCTACGATATCCCAAGAATAGTGGCTCCCAACTAAATCTTTGGCATTTTTTATTATCTTAGTCCTCATATCTTGATGACTTAATATATATAAAATCTTTTCAGCTAAATCTTCGCTATCTTCCGGATTCATTAATAAACCAGTCTGACAATTAAACAAAAAATCTACTATTCCCCCAACTGGCGGACCAATTACCGGAACTTCGGCTGCCATAGCCTCTAAAAATGAATTACCCAGGCCCTCCGATCGCGAAGCACGTACAAAAACATCTGAAACTCTGAAATAAATAGGCAAATCTTTTTGTGGTATTTGACCAAGAAACAAAACCTCTTTTGTTAATTTAAGATTTAAAATTAAAGATTTAAGATTATTTGATTCGGGTCCGTCGCCGATAATTAAAAGCTTAATATTTGGCTTAGTTTCTTTAATTTTTGCTATAGCATTGATTAAAATATCTACACCATTTTTATATACTAAACGAGACGTAGTTAAAACAACATATTCATCCGTGATACCCAAATTATCCCTTAATAATTTTATTTCCAATTCTTTATATTTAGTTTCAAATAAATCTATATCTACACCATTTGGAACCACCTCTATAGGACAACCAGCCCCTCTTTTTATAGCAAAATCTGACAGATATTTACTGATCGGCTGTATAAAGTCTGCTTTCTGAATAATCTTTTTTCCAAACCAACCGACCAAACCAAATTTACCCAAAATCAAATGTTTTTCGCTATCACCTTCTTGCAATGTAAGAAGCAAAGGAATAGAAGGATGATTAAGCTTGAAAAGCAACGCTGCGATTCCCCCATAAGAAGCCATTAAAGCCCAAATAACTTCAAATCTTCTGTGTTTGTGAACTTTTTCTGCTTCTTGCCAAGCTTTATATATATATGAAATTTTATTCCAAATGCGACCATAATATTTTTTAGTTCCGGATTTATCTGATTTAATATTTTTTCCAAAACCGACTCTGACAATGTCGTAATTTTCACCCCGCTCTAAAGAAAGCCAATTTTTATTGAACTTGTAAGTAAAAATAGAAAAATTTTGATCTTTTAAGCGACCAACTATTTCTCTAGCCGCTATTTCGGCGCCACCCTCAAAAGGAGTATAAGCCAGGGTGAATAAAGCAATGTTCATATTGTAACTATTTAATGATTAAGAGATTTAATGATTTAAAAAATTAAAAATTAAAAATTTAAGATTAAAGATAAGATTCAAGCTTACGGACTATAAGATAATTATATTATAACAAAATAAAAGTATAAAAAGTTGCAAATAAAAACTCCCCGTAAGGGGAGTTTTTATAGTCATTCTGATTTTACTCAGAACTCAAGAGACTAAATATTTACGCTCAAGCTACCAGTGTCAACTGGGAGGCTCTTGACTTTGTAGTCATTGAACCAATCAGCTGTACTGGTGGTATGAGACTGAGAAGAAAGATCAGACCATACAAACGAAACTGAAGAATCACCTGCGGCAACGGAAGCAGTAGCTTCAGCGGCGCCGGCAGAATGAGTAGCAGTTAAGTTTTCAATGGAGGTACTGATGTAGTTATAACCACTGGCAATACCACCGATCGTTGTCTTTAAGACATAGGTCTTGGAAGTAGAGATTGACTCTGGTGTGGTTGGTGCGAAGACCAATTTTCCAGAAGTTAATCCACCCAAGGAATCTAATCCTCCAAGTAAGGAACCAGTTGTTGTGGCAAAAGTACCGACAATTTCGGTATTGTTGCTGTCATACAACTTCATTGTGGAAGTAGCACCCATTGTCAAAGCAGCTGTTTTACCAACTGAAATAACAACCTTGCTCCATTCAATAGTACCTTTTGGATCAGCCGTAACTGTGAAGGAAGCAATAGATTTGGATGTACCAGCTTCTAATGTACCAGTAACCTTTGTAGCGGAAATGGTTGGGACGGATTTTGCAACATACATAGCATTTGCAACTCTGTCTGTAGCATCTTCAGCTTGAACACCAGCGCTGTTAATATGCTTAAATCCTTCCAATGTTAAACCAAGGGAAGTATAAGAAGAAGTAGCAGCACCAGCTCCAACGGAGTTAGTGGTGACATAGATGTCAACAACTTTACCAGAAACATCATTAGCTGGAACAGAAATGCTCAAGCCAGTAGATGAAGCGATTAAGCCATTGAAAAGAACATCTGTATCAGTCATACCAGAAGCTTTCAAAGTTAACTTTGAAATTGTTCCGGCAGCGTTAGCATCGCCAACTTTCAAAGCAATGTCTGTGATTGTGTAAGAATCGTTTGTAGCAACAAACTTGAAGGAAGCAACTTTGTTTCCAGAAGTAGCGCCAACCAAGATTCTTTCAGCAACTGAAGAGTCATTGATGAATGAAGAAGCGATAGAACCAGCGGCTACGGTAAGGGTTTGACCAGTAACGTAGGCAGAGTTCTTAGACTGAGCAGAAGCAGCTGTAGTACCTTCAACGTACAAAGTAGCAACAGTGGTGCTAGCTGATAATATTCCAGAGTTCAAATTAACGAAAACTTCAACCGGAATATTTGCATTCGCAGCTAAAGCTTCATTGATTGACCAAGAAGAAGTAGCAGAGACAGAAGACTTAACCGAAGAAGTCTTGGAACCGTATTTTACGAATATATCGTTCATATCAGCAACCAAGGCGTCAGTTGTGCCATTCTGTCTGATGTTGACATAGATGGTATTTAAAGTAATACCTTCGCTGTCACCAGCAACCAAGTTCCATGAACCGAGTTTAAAAGCAGTTCTTGGGACGACTGTGGTTTGAGCATCAGAATAAGTGGCGTTCTTAGAAGCAGTCAAGCTGCCTTCAGTAACGGTTAACTGATTAGCATCAACCAAAGTGTTGATTGTGTAGTTTAAGGAAGTCATTCTCTGAACGTTAGAAACACCAGCTAAAATTCTAGCGGTTAATGTAGTACCAGCAGCAATGCTGTTTGTACCATCATTGTCGTAGACATCAGCTCTGATTTCCAAAGTTCTTGGAGTACCCGGAGTGACAATCAAGGAAGAACCAAGACTGATTTCGGTGTACTGAGTTGCACCAGTTGTAGTAGCAAGGTTTACTGTGCTGCCAACTTGGGCACCATCAACAAACAAAGCACCATTTCTGAGGTTACCAACTAAAGCTGTTCCTGAAACGATACCGACTCTCAAGTTTTCAACCTTCATGCTTTCGCCTGCGGCTTTAACTTCGAAAGAACCGAGTACAACGTTTGTGGAATCTTTAGTGACATTACCAGACAAAGACGAAGCTTTCTTGGTAATGCTGATAGTTCCCTGAGAAATAGATTGTTGTCCAGTTTCTCTAGCAGAGAAAGAAGTGCTGTTAGCTTGAGACAAAACTGGTTGACCCAATTCGCTGTCAACTAGCATAACATCACCAACCTGTCTAAGAGAGAATGTGAAATTCCTATTGGAACCACCAACAATATCTCCAACTAATTTGATAACTCTGTTACCTGTAGCCAATTTAACTGGGTTACCAGTCATATCAAAGGTTACATAGTTCATGCTATCAAGAGCGGAAACTGTAGTACCAACCTGAACTCCATCAACAAATAATTTGAAGTTGCGGAGATCAGAGGCGTTTACTGAACCAATCTGTCTGAAAGCAATAGAACTCAAGTTAAGAGCTCTGGTTGTTACAGAAAGAGTGTTCTGCCACATAACATATCCGTCTTGTGGATCAATGCTAGCAGCAGAAGGGGTTGTGGAAGAACCAAAGTTTGCACCAGCTAAAGTAGCTGCGGCAATACTCTGTGTTGGACCAACAACTGGAGTTCCAGAAACTGCAACGCTAGCAACTACGCTAGCCAATGTAACACCAACGATTTGACCGTTAGTGGAAGCAGCGATATCGGCTCTGACAGTGATTGTCTTAGCAGACATAGCTGGAACTGTAAAGATTCCGGCTGGAGTGTTGAAATTAATAACACCCTGGGAAACTGAAGCAGCGTCAGAAAGTCTCTTTCCACCTTCATATAAATAGACGTTAGCCAAAGAAGTATCGTTGGAAACACCAGTCCTGTTGAAGGACAATGTTTTTACAACAGCTTCAGAGGAAGTCTTGTTTGTGAAAGTGAACATAGCCAAATTTCCAAGAGCCTGACTCTGGATTAAAGCGCCAGTTGTCATAGCGGCTAAGGAAACGGCCATATCAGATCCGGATGGAATTACTACTGGGGTACCTGGGGTAACCGGAGTAGAACCCATGGAAGCTAATTTAGCTCTTGTTATGGAACCAAAATATCCAGTGGCTGGGGAAATTCCCATAGCAACTTGGAATTTAGCGAGAGCGGCTTTGGTGGCGTTACCAAAATAGGTAGACTCCATACCAACTGAACCGGCTCCGCTAGTGGCTACTGTATAACCAGCAGCGTTTAAGAACATCTGCAAATCTTTTACTACAGCTCCTGTGCTACCAACGGTGAGGTCGCCGGAAGACAAAAGGGATGCTGGAACAGAAGATGAAACAGGTGTTGCAGGTGTTACAGGTGTTCCACCGGTAAGTGAAGCCTGAACATTTGCAATTGTTGTCGCGTCAGCGCCGAAAGACTGCAAGAGCGAAATAATCGCTGAAACTTGCGTGCTTGTTAACGCACCGTGAACCGAAGTCGGAAGCACAGCGGCGGCACCAGACAAAGACAATACTGTAGCTATAGAAACTACAGAAATTGAAACTTTATTTAATAATTTACTCATGTTTATTTTTAATTTGTTTTTTCTTAAACTAATTTCTGTCGACGAAATTTTTTTGTTGTTCAAGAAAAAATATTTATCTTTCTTAATTAATCTTTTCTTTTCTAAAAAATTATTTTTCTACTACTCTCTTCAAGCCCGTAGGCATAAGAGATCGACCTGTGCAGCTTTGAAATAATTTTCTTGGTATCTTTACCCTTCCCACAACTTATAAAATAAGTATGGGATACACGCGCTTTTATTTTTGTAAAAGCGTTAGTGGGTTTGCGGCAAACTTTTTAAAAAAGTTTGAGCACCCCCACGCCAATTGCAACAATAATTCTTTGAAACCATGTGAGGTAGTTTCATTGCATTACGGCAATGGGTGTGGGGGAAAAAATTTATTCACCTTTAAAAGAAAAGTCTCGCTTTTTAGGGCGAGACTGAATACACCAAATATGAAAACCTAAAGCCTTGCTTTAAGTTTAAATTTGGAAGATTCAGCCTCACACCAAATCTTCTGTTTATATATATATTATATCTTTATTTTTTCAAATTCGCAAAACTCTGAAATTGTGAATAATTTATACTGTCTTTTAGCAGATAACTTATTCGATTTTAAAGCCTTACAAAACTTATTAAATATAACGAACTTCTACCTAATTTATTACACTTCAGCTAATGCTATTCAATGATTAAAAATTTAATGATTTAATGATTTAATGATTGAAAAGATTAGGATTTTTTGGGGATATAACTCGTGCCCGGACCGCTGTTCCCCACCCTTTCTATAACACCTTGATCACACAATCTTTGAAGGTCATATCTCAAGGTTCTTTCGCTAACTCCCGGAAACTGAACTACCATTTCTCTGACCGTGGCCTTACCTGATTGTCTGATTTTTTCTGAAATAAGATTTTGCCGAATTGCCGAATTGCCGCTGCTTGCCACCGCCTTACTTTCAGAAATTATTTTATTAATAGCGAGCTTATTAATAAATGATTCTTGCTGCTCAGCTTGCTGTCCATCTGAATATGCTCTTTCTACAATTTCTTTTTCCTTATCTATTGTTGCAATTTGATTTCCATTTGCCGATTGCCGAATTGCAGAACTTGGCATTGCCGAATTATTTTCATTGGCTGTTTGTCTAACTACTGCCGGCGGCATTGAGAATATAGACTCTAGATTTAAAGTCTCTATCGCAAATGGGTTTGCAATTGCCGAATTGCCGAATTCTTTTATTGCCGAATTAAATGAATCTAATTCCTTTACTAAGATATTGGAATTCACTGTTTCTATTTCATATAAAGAATGGGCAATCCTAACCAAAACATCTAAAGCTGAAATGTTTTTAAAAACTCTGATAAGAGAAACTTTGTCTGAAGCGTCTTCGCTGGCAATGGCTACGTTTTCCAAGAACTCAAAACTCAATCTCTCTACCCTATTTCTCAAGTCCTGTCTTTTTATATAAAAAGACACCCTGTTTAGGGCGTATGAAATTTCACGAGCTTTTTTCTTTAAAAACTCAGAGGTAATGGAAGACATCATTAAATTGAAAATTTAAGATTTAAAAATTAAATATTTAAAAAGTATTTTTCGGAAACTATCGGCCAAACAGAATTTAAACAACAGAGATTATAATACTCCAAAACTAGCAAAAAAGCAAGGCCTTTAAAATTAAAAAATGATTATCATAAATAGTTATTTACGATTTACAAAAAAGTGGCTTTCGCCACTTTATAAAGATATATTTATATATTCCAATTTGTTAGAAAGAAAATTGTCAAAAAAGAAGCTACTAAAACTATGGAGTTTTTTATAATTAATTTTTTATTTATTGATCCCCTAAAATGGTTAATCAAAAAATCTATTCCTAAATAAAATATAACAGTCATTAAAGTTGCCGAATTTATAAAACCCAGCGGCAAAAGCGAAACGGCCCAAAGGATCTGAAACATCAAAAAAGAAAAAATAGATGCCGATAAAGTAAAACGTTTTGGAAAGTTTTGATAAAGCCAAGAAAGCCATTCTCTGGTAATTAAAAACAAAACCACAAAAACCGCCAAAAACTTTATATAAAAAAAGTTGTATTTATCTGACATAAAATAAGAAATAAATACCAAATAAATCAAAGAAAGGTTTTTTATATAATTCCATTCAAAGCGATGAGTGAAAGCCAATTCTTTTATGCCTAAAGAAATGTAAAACAGGGAAGAAAAAAACAATACAGCCAACAACAAAAACTCAAAATGATTGAGCAAGCTAATTGAATAAAGAGAGGCCGCAATTAAAACCAGGAAAGAATAAAAATTTTCTAGATTATTTTGAAGATGATTTCTAAAATAGAAAACAAAAGCAGCTAAAAGAAAAACAAAAAGAGGCAAAGCGGAAAACTCCGATACCCTCACCCACAATAAAAGCCCTGCGAAAATTAAACTCTTAAGAGTTAATCGCAATTGAACGGTTTTCAAAACCGATTTTAATCTTTCCACCATTTTTTAATTCCCCTTTAATCATCTTGTCGGCCAGTTTATCAACTATAGTTTTTTGTATGAGTCTCTTCAAGTGTCTTGCACCATATTCCGGATTGAAGCCATTTTCTACCAAATAATCCTCCGCGGCTTTGTCTATAACTATCTTTAAACCCTTTTGTTCTATTTTTTTCTTAATTAATTCGATCTGCAAATTAACGATTTTCTGAATATCGGCTTTATTTAACGGATTAAATATTATGACTTCGTCTATACGATTTAAAAACTCCGGCTTAAACTTCTCCTTTAAGGCTTCTTGAATCTTATCTTTGAACTCCCCTTCCTTAACTTCGGCTTCAGAGCTAGCCGAAAAACCAAGGCTAGAAAATTGCCTCATATATGGAGCACCTACATTTGAAGTCATGATAATGATGGTGTTTTTAAAGTTAACCACCCTTCCCTTGCTATCGGTTAAACGGCCATTGTCTAAAACTTGAAGCAAAATATTGAACACCTCAGGATGAGCTTTTTCTATTTCATCAAAAAGAATAAGGCTGTATGGCTTGTGCCTAATAATTTCAGTGAGCTGACCGCCTTCGTCATAACCAACATAGCCCGGAGGAGAACCAATGAGCTTGGAAGTGGCGTGTTTTTCCATATACTCAGACATATCCACTCTAATTAAGGCCTTCTCATCGTTGAACATAAATTCAGCCAATGCTTTAGCTAGCTCGGTTTTACCAACGCCGGTAGGGCCAAGGAACATAAAAGAACCAAGTGGTCTATTTTCATCTGAAAGTCCGGCTCTAGCGCGTCTTAAGGCGCTTGATACGGCCACTATTCCTTCTTTTTGACCGACAACCCGGCTTTCCAGGGCCTCTTCTATCTTCATAAGCTTGGTGTTTTCTGATTCCAACATTTTATTTACCGGAATTCCGGTCCAACGAGCTACTACACCCGCCACATCTTCTTCGTCTACCATTTCTTTTATAAATCTTTCTCCTGATTTTTTAGTCCTTATCTTTCCAGGCCTATCAGATTCAACATCTTTTAATAAATATTTCTTTTCAAAGGCTTTATATTCTTTTTCGGCCTGCGGAAGCTCGCCGTAAATAATTTTGGCTACTCTTTCCAGATTTGCGTCACGCTCAGCCACCTCAGCTTCACGTTTTAAATCATCAATTCTCTTTCTGAGTTTGTTATGATCTTCAAATAGCATTTTTTCTGCACGCCATTTGCCGGACAAAGCCTCGTTTTCGTCTTTAAATTTAGAAATTTCTTTATTTATAACTTTGAGCCTAGCCTTGCTTGAAGCGGAAACTTCTTTTTGCAAAGCAGACTTTTCTATTTCTAATTGAGTAACTTTTCGTCTAACAAGATCAATTTCCTGTGGCAAGCTTTCGCTTTCCAGTCTTCTAGCAGCAGCTGCTTCGTCTATTAAATCCACGGCTTTGTCTGGCAAAAATCTGTCGGAAATATACCTGGCTGATAAATTTACAGAGGAAATAATAGCTTCATCGCTAATTCTTAAGCCGTGATGAAGCTCGTACTTTTCTTTGAGACCACGCAAAATACTAATACTGTCTTCGATAGTTGGCTCTTCTACCAAAATCGGTTGAAAGCGCCTTTCCAGAGCCGGATCTTTTTCAATATGTTTTTGAAATTCTTTTAAAGTAGTGGCGCCGATAGCGTGGAGCTCTCCGCGAGCCAATGCCGGCTTTAATAAGTTTGAAGCATCAATAGCGCCCTCAGCTGAACCAGCACCAACTATCATATGTATTTCATCTATAAACAAAATCAATCTACCGCTGGCATTTTGAATTTCTTTAATAAAAGCTTTTAAGCGATCTTCAAATTCGCCTCGGAATTTTGTACCAGCTATCAAAGAACCGATATCTAAAGCAATAATTTCTTTATCTTTTAGCGGCTCTGGCACGTCTCCGGAAACAATTCTCTGAGCCAAACCCTCTACTACTGCGGTTTTTCCAACGCCTGGCTCACCTATTAAAATAGGGTTATTTTTTGTGCGCCTAGACAACACCTGAATAATTCTTCTAAGTTCTTCTTCGCGTCCAATAACGGGATCGAGCTTGCCCTGCTTGGCTTTGTCTGTAAGATTTATGGCATATTTTTCTAAAACTTGAAATTTACTCTCAGGAGTTTCGTCTACTACCCTAGTAGATCCCCTTAACTGAGCCAATACCTTAATGGCGTTATCGTAATTTATACCAGATTTTTGCAAAATAGACTGAGCATCGGACGGTGTCCATAAAATACCGATTAATAAATGCTCACAAGAAACAAATTCATCTTTTTGAGCCAAAGCAAATTTTGCAGCTTTTTCTAAAATCTGAATAAGCTCTTGAGATAGATATATTTGACTAAGGTTTGCTGAGGCAGGAGCCGAAGAAAGAGATTTAGGAACCTTGCTCAATGCCTCTTCAATATTTTTGTCTAAAGAATTTAGGTTGATATTATTTTTAGTTAAAATAGGCTGAACAAGAGAATTACTGTCGGAAATTAAAGCTGAAAGTAAATGCAACGCCCTAAATTCGCCGTGATTTCTAGAAGCGGCCAATTCCTGTCCATTTTGTAAAGCTTCTTGAGCTTTTATAGTAAAACGATTATTAAAATTGTTATTTTTCATATATACAAATAATATTATGTAAATTTAACGAATAACTGCGAATATAATAAACTACATAATTTATTCTAGCATAATAAAAAAATTAGCACTCTGTCAATGAGAGTGCTAATTTTATATAAACCAAGAATTACAATTGATTTAAATCCGTATCTAAAGCCTGGATATCAGACTCTAAATCGCCCAAATCTGCGGAATCCAATCCGGCCTGAACCTCATTGGAAACTGCATCTGGAGTTTGTGGCATCATTGCCCAATAGTAAACACCCGCGGCAATAAGAACTAAAACCAATAAAATAATTAACCAGGTTCCTTTTTTAGAATTTTGTTGTGGTTCCATTTTTTTATTTTATTTTACTTTATTAAATTCAGTTAAAGCTTTGACTACAGCTAAATGAGCTGCTTGAACTAAATCTTTAACGGCTTTTAGGTCTTTATTTAATGCGTCCCTCACTGAAGAAACATCTGATTTTAGATTTGCTTCAGTAGAAATAGCAATGTTGTAGCTTTTCTTTGACTGAGCTTCAACAGCTGTTCTAGCCGAAACAATAGCTGTTTTAGCAGATTCAATAGCAGTATTAAAAGATGTTAAATCTTTTGAAGTGGTGGATGTAGCAACTACTGTAGAGGTAGCATTGCCACTAACCACAAGCTTGGATAAATAAATATCAAAATCTGATAAATTTTTTGTCCATCTTTCTACAAAATTGGAATTTAGCTTGTTCATATTTTCATCTAATTTCTGAACAGCGGCTTTTTTCTTTTCATCTTGTATTCCCTGAAGCTTTGTTTTTAAAGCTTCTCTTTCTTGCTCTCTTTTAGTTAACATTTCTTCTCTAGCGCCTTCAATTTTAGCCTTAAAAGCCTCTCTTTCAACCTGCATATTTTTAATAGCAGCTTGAACAGCTTCAGAGGAGGTAGCTAAACGAGGATAGGCTGTTTTAGCCACACCCTGAGCGCCCACTCTTAATTGCTGAGCTTCGACTCCATCTTGAAGACCGGCATTAGAACCCTGACCATTCATCTGGGCACCAGCCATCATACTGATAGATAAACCAACGGCGACTAAACCAATAATTATTTTTTGCATGTATTTTTAATTTATTTTTTTAATTTACTTAAGCCTATTTACATCGGCCTTGAAACTAAATAAGCCATGTATTCATTATACAACTTTAAAAAAATAGCAAAACCGGATAATTTTAAATTAAAAATCTCTTTCTTCGAGTATGGCCTCAACTTTTATTTCTTTCCCGTCCCTTAAAATTTTTAAAGATATTTTGTCGCCTACCTGATATTTTTGAATTAGACTTGTTAAATTATTACTTTCGTCTATTTTTGTCCCATTTACCTCCAATATTATATCCTCAGCCAACAAACCAGCCTTATCCGCAGGCGAATCTTTTATAACACCCGCGCCGTCCTGATTTCCGCGAACTAACGCTCCCCGCTTTACCGAAAGCTTTTCTTTTTCTGCCATTTGATCGTCTATAACCAAATATCTAACACCCAAATATGGTGTTAAAATTTTTCCGCTCTTTTTTACAGATTCAATAGCTCTCTTGGCTTTATTTATAGGTATAGCAAAACCAATATTTTGAGCACCCGAAACAATAGCGGTATTAATACCAATTACTTCGCCTTTTAAATTTAATAACGGCCCGCCTGAATTTCCGGAATTAATAGCGGCATCAGTCTGAATGAGACCATCGAGATCTTCTGTGTTACCAACGCTATCCGAAGCGGTAATTTTTCTATATAAACCAGAAATAACTCCGGTAGAAACAGTATTTCTAAATTCACCGAGGGCGTTGCCAATAGCAATGGCAGTTTGTCCTAATTTTAAAGAATCTGAATCACCTAATTTAAGAGGGTTTAGACCTAAAGCTGAAATTTTTAACACCGCTAAATCTTGAACGCTGTCTCTAGCCAAAACTTTAGCGTCATATTTTTTACCGTCGTTGGTTAAAACCGTGTATTCGGCTTTTTCATCGGAAACCACGTGTTTATTGGTTAAAATTAATCCGTCGCTTGAAATAACAAAACCGCTTCCGCCGCCAACCTCCTGTTTTTTAGTTCCTTTTTGACAAGGTTGAGTGAAACTAAATCCTCCACCAAAAAAATGTTGAAATTCTTCCGGTAAATTTTCGTATGGATTGTACGGACATTGCTCAATGACCGGCAAATCTTTTGAAACAATTATAGAAACAACTGAAGGCGATGCCTCCTCCACCGCTCTAATCACGGCTTTTTCATGGGCATCTTCTGAATCATACAAAACCACTTCTTTGACTTCTTCTGTTTTTGTTTCTTCTGTGGTTTTATTTAAAAACGGTAAATATTTTTGGAAATAATCAGTAAATCCGGCTTGAACAGCGGAAAAATTTAATGAATAAAATATTCCGACCAATACTACCGCGACTGCAAAGAAAATTTTAAAATCTTTTTTATGCATAAAATTTAAATTTTAATTATTTAAATTAATAATTTTAAAAATGACCTTTAAATTTAACCTTTTATATTATATTTTTTACAACTCTTAAAAATTTGTCAACGTCACTCTTTTTTGTCTGCCTGCCAAAAGAAATCCTAATGCTTTCACTGGCTTTTTCCGAGGAACAGCCCATAGCCTTTAATACATGAGACGGTCTTGCCAGTCTGGCAGAACAAGCCGATCCCCCAGAAACCGCAAAACCAGCCATATCCAGTTTAAAAATTAAATCTTTCTTGTTTTTAAAATAAATATTTATATTATTTGGCAATCTATCCATGCATATTTTAGGTCCGTTTAAAACAAATTCGGCTTTTTTAAAGGTTTTAAGTTTTTTAAAAAAATAATTTTGCAATTTTAAAAGTCTTTGAGACTCTTTTTGTCTTAAATCAAAAGAAATTTGAGCAGCTTCAGAAAAACCGACAATACCGGAAACATTTTCCGTGCCGGACCTCAGACCCTCTTCTTGTCCCCCGCCTATTATTATCGGACTAATAAACTTTTCACCAGCAAAACTGCCAAAATTTTTAACATATAAGAGACCAACGCCCTTAGGACCATAAATTTTCTGAGAAGACAAAGTAAGCATGTCTACACCGAGATTTTTTGTATCGCAATCTAAATAATTAAAAGCTTGAGCGGCATCACTATGAAAAATTGGAAATTTTTCATCAATTTTTAATTTTAAATTTTTAATTTTAAATTCCTTGATAATTTCCGAGATTTCTTTGATCGGCTGAATGGAGCCCATCTCATTATTTGCGTACATAATAGAAACCAAAACAGTTCTTTCGTTTAAAGACTCTTTGAGTTTTTTTAAGTCAACAATTCCTTCTTTTGAAACCGGTAAATAAATAACTTCCGCCAAACTCTCTTTTACCAATTCCCTACAAACCTCTAAGACGGATTCGTGTTCAATTTGAGAGGTTATAATTCTGGGCTTAAAATTTTTATTTTTTAATTTTAAATTTTCAATTACCCCTTTTATAGCCAAATTATTTGCTTCTGTAGCTGAACCGGTAAAAATAATTTCTCTGTAGTCACAATTTATTAATTTAGAAATTTTATTGCGCGATTTAAATATAGCCGCCGAAGCTTCTTGACCAAACTTATGAATAGAACCGGGATTTCCAAAAATTTCCGAATAATAAGGAGTCATGGCTTTTACCACTCTGGAATCTACCGGGGTTGTAGCGGCATAATCAAAATAATAACGTTTCATATGTTTAACACTTTTTCTCTATTATAATCGGAGCGACACTCTCATCTTTAGCATACAAATATCCTAAACCAAAAGACAGTGTAGTTATAACAAAAAATATAAAAAACATAATAACTTCTCGTTTTTTAAAAAAAGATATAATTTTCATCACAAATTCAAAGAGTTTATTTGACATAATCGCGTTTATTCTACTATAATATACAAATAATTAAAACAGAATGATGGGCTAGGAGCCTAAGTTTTAAATAAATATGGCACATACTAAATCCCTCGGAACCAGTAAAAACTTAAGGGAATCCGAGGCAAAAAGATTAGGAGTTAAAAAACAAAATAACGAACCCATTAAAGCCGGTCAGATTATCATTAGACAAAGAGGAACAAGATATATTCCCGGTAAAAATGTAAGGCGCGGAGCTGACGACACTCTTTACGCTGCTAAAACCGGAAAAGTTAAATTTAAATCATCCAAGAAAACAAAATTTGACGGAAATATCAGATATATAAAAATAGTAGAAGTAGTAACAGCTTAAAAAATTCCCCCTCACTTTGGTGAGGGGGTTTTTATTTATAACACTTATAACATTTTACTTAATTCCTCCAGAGCTTTTTCTAACTGCGGATCTTTTTGAGTAGCCACATCCTGTTCTGTTATTTTTATCACTATATCCGGAACCAAACCATTTTTCTCGATAATATATCCGCTTGGCATAACCCACTTTGCAATAGTCATTTTAATTTGAGACCCGTCATTTAAACCTTCCATTTGCTGAACAGTTCCTTTTCCAAAAGTGGTTTCACCTATCAATTTTACGTTTCTGTTATCCCTTAAAGCACCGGCTAAAATTTCCGAAGCCGAAGCCGAGCCCTTATTCACCAAAACCACGATCGGCAAATCTTTGAACGCTCCAGTACCGCCAGCTATAAATTTAGTTTCATCCCCAATTCTTGGCCTCTCACTAACCACCAAAGTATCTTTATCAAAAAACCAACCGGCTAAATTTACCGCCACCTCCAAATAGCCACCCGGGTTATTTCTTAAATCTAAAACTATGCCCTTGATATTGTTATTTAATAAAATTCCCACAGCTGCTTTATAAAAAAGAAACGGGGCTTTTTCGTTGAAACTAAAAAGTTCAATATAAGCGATATTGTCATTTTTTACCTCCCATTTAAGAGTTGGGATAGAAATAGTTTCTCTAGTTAAAGTAACTTCATGCGGTTTGGCATCGCCGTTGCTTAAAATTTTTAAAGTAACTTTTGTGCCCACTTCACCTCGGATTTTTTTAACGGTTTCTATGACATCTGCTTTTAAAATAGGCATGCCGTCTACTTCTAATATTTTATCTCCTGATTTGATACCAGCTCTTGAAGCAGGAGTATCTTCTAATGGAGCTATAACAACTACAAATTCATCTTTTATACCCAATTCTGCGCCGATGCCACCAAATTCACCCTGAATATCTTCTTCAAATTTTTTAGAATCATCGGGACTTAAAAAAACCGTATGCGGATCTTTAGTGACTCCAACCATGCCCTCTATCGCGCCATAGATTAAATCTTTGTCATTTAAATTTTCACCATCTATATAAGTAGTTTTTAATAAATTCCAGGCCTGCCAAAAAACACTAAAATCAACGTCAGACTTACCGGATTCCATATTGGAAACACCCTTAATTATAATATTTTTAGGCGCATTGCTGCTATATGAATATCCTGAATAAAATCCAACTGCAATTAAAACCAATGTGGCCAAAATTATTCCAGAGACAATTAAAACTTTATTCAAAAACAATCTAATTGACTCCCAATTTATTTTTTCAATAATTTTTTTCATGTATGTATTTTTATTATATCATTTATTGTTTAAAGTTTATTCTTTGTAAAATTTCATATTTTGCACCACTACGGGACAATTGAGACTCCATAAGGTCTATGCTTTCTGGCATAAAAAACCAATCGAGTTTTTTAAATTCCTTGCCTATTTCCGGTAATTCTCCTTTAGGAATTTCTGTAAATCTAGCCAGTGTAATATGTGAATTGAACTCTCTATTTTCTAATTTAAATCTAACTTTATTTTTTATTAATTCATCTTCTAGGGCAATTTTAATAGAGGAAAGGCTTTTGGAAGTTTCTTTGGTGCCATTCAACCAAATCATGCGTGGAGTACCCTTTGGTGGACCATAAGAAATATCGTCTAAAATAATTTCCGGGGGTTCAATTTCAGAAACTATGTCTTCCATAGATTTTATAATCGGCAATACAGCCTCATCTTCCTGGTAGCCCAAAAAAACAAGGGTTAAGTGAAAATTATCTGAAGGGGTAATATGAACGTCGTCCCCCGAAATAAATCTAGCTCCGGGAATTAAAGATTCTAACGCATCCCTTTGTTTAGCAATTTTTTTCCTAATATCTTCCGGAATATTTATGGCTAAGAAAAGTCTTCTCATATATAATGTAATTAATTTTATCATAGATATGGAAGGATTAAATAATATAAAAAAAGATTATATTCGGACTCTAATCAAAAGATCCAAAGAGTCTAAAATATACAAACCATTCCAATCAATTGGCCTGTCTTTGGCAGAGATATTAAACGACCCAGAAAATAAAGCTATTTACATAAGACTAGCGAAAATATATGATAACCAGGAATTAATCAGAAAAGCTCGGGACGTAGCCGAAAGAAAAAGCGTAGACAACAAGGGCGCCTACTTTATGAAAATGTTAAAGGATATCAGAAAGCTAGAGAGACCTAAATTTGTTTACGCCAAAAAAATAAAAAAACCAGTAAAGTTAAAATTAGGGATATGATTTGGACAATAAACAACAAAGAACAAGAAAAATTTCTTAGGCGTAAAGCTTCTGATTTTGATTTTTCCAAACACGACAAAAAAGAAATTAGGGAAATAATAAAAAATATGAGGCTAGAAATGACAAGGGCTATAGGTCTCGGACTTAGCGCTAATCAGATCGGTCTAGATATGCGCCTGTTTGTAGCTAAAGTGGGCGGAAAACAATATGCCATATTTAATCCCGTAATTACTAAACTCTCAAAAGAAAGGGTGATAATGGAAGAGGGGTGTTTAAGTGTTCCCGAGCTTTACGGACCAGTAGAACGACCGGAAAAAATAACGATTGAAGGATTTGACGCTAATAACAAAAAAATAAAAATAAAAGCTTGGGGTATTTTGGCTAGAGTTTGCCAACACGAAACCGATCACTTAAATGGAATTTTATTTATAGACAAGGCTAAAAGCTTACATAAATACGAACTACACAACGAAGATCAGAAAATATAATAAAATGAATTTTGTATTTTTTGGGACTCCAAAATTTGCGGCCATTGTTTTAGAAAAACTTATTGAAGCCAACCTCGTTCCGTCGGCCCTAGTTTGTAATCCCGATGAACCCATTGGAAGAAAAAAGATATTAACTCCCCCGGCCACAAAACAACTTATATTAGCTAAAAAAATAAATATTCCCGTTTTTCAGCCCAAAAAACTTTCGGAAATAAAAAAAGAATTAGAAAATATTAACGCCGATGTTTTTATAGTGGCTGCTTATAATAAAATAATTTCCGAGGAAATTATAAATATTCCAAAATTTAAAACCATAGGAGTTCATCCGTCACTTCTACCTAAATATAGAGGTCCTTCCCCTATTCAAAGCGCGATTTTAAACGATGACAAAAAAACAGGTGTAGATTTATTTTTAATTGACAAAGAAATTGATCACGGCCCGGTATTGATTAGCGCTGAGTCTGAAATTTTAGAAAGTGATAATTACGAAACCCTAGAAAATAAACTCGCTGAACTTGGCGCAAAATTATTAATTGAGAATTTATCAGGATATTTGTCGGACAAAATAGAGAAAAAAGAACAGGATCATTCCAAAGCAACTTTTACAAATAAATTTTTAACTAAAGACGGACAAGTTGATCTAGAAAAAGATTCTCCTAAATTAATATTTAATAAAATAAGGGCGTTGAATCCCGACCCCGGAGTTTTTTCATTTATAAAAACCAATTCACCAGCTGGCGAACGGGAAAAACGCGTTAAATTCTTGGAAGCGAGATTAAGTAACAACGAGCTAGAACTTCTTAAGGTTCAGCCTGAAGGAAAAAAGCCAATGTCTTTTAAAGATTTCAAAAATGGTAATCTTTAATTTTTTGCATACCTTCCTTTTGGCGTAACCCAAAAGCCGAGCTTAAACTTTCCACCTAAGGCCAAACGAGTTTGGGCTTCTAGACCCGGAATGGCACCAAATAATATAAGGGTAAATGGCATTAAAACCCATTGCAAAAGATATAGGGCATAGTGCCAGATCCTAAAACCCTTTGGTTTGGCGGGTAAAAGAATAACGCTCAAAATAGCGGAGCTAGCCACACCAACCATAGACAACGTAAGAATCCATCGTGTAATTTCTGGTAAGTTATAAGCCAAAACAGTTTTATCAAAAGCAATTCCCCCAACCAAAACAGGAAGCCAGCCCAAAGCAAAAATCATAATTGCATTGGTAGCCCAAGAATGAAAACCTTCCAGTATATTAAACGCCCAATAAAACTTTGTTTTAAAAGGAATGTTTTTATTTTTTCTAAAACCATCTAAAAGATATGGAACATTTTCCACTCCATAACCCCAGCGTCTCTGCTGTTTATAAATATTTATCATAGTCTTCCAAAAACTAGAAGCAACATTTGCATCCATAGATACCGGATAAAACATCGGCTCAACGCGCCAATCACCGTTGTAATGTAAAAATAATTGCCAAAAAATTCTTGAATCTTCAGAAACCACATCTTTGTGCCAATAGCCTATTTCTACCAAAGCTTTAAACGGCATTGAATGTGAAGAAAAGGTTGTAAGTCTTTCCGGTCTGGCCTGTTGCATCATATGCCAAAAAGTAGCAGAAAAAGAAACTACGCGAGCCAAAGCCGGGGCCTCGTAAATATTATTTGTGAAAAGAGGGATTGGTTGAAAACTAGTTCTTTGCGGTTTATCACAAGTTAAAAATTTATAAGTTAAAAGACTAAAATATTCAGCGCCTATCTGTGTGTCTACGTCAAAAACCGAAACCAAAATATTTTCATAATTAATCTTAAGCGGGTCTATTAATAATTTTCTTGTTTCCTCAGCAGAATAACTTTCATTTGAACCTTTTCCCGGTATTTCATTTGGCAAATCTTTTGGATGAGTAGTTACTAAAAATTTATAAAACTTATTTCCAAATTCGGCCTCAATCTTTTTAGCCACAACTTGAAACTCTTCCCCCGCCCGCTCCTCGGTAGCCAAAACCACAATCATTTTTTCTTTTGGATAATTTATTTTGGCCAAACTTTCAAAAGACTCTCTCACTACTTCGTAAGGCTCGTTATACATCGGTAAAATTATCAAATGATAAATCTCTTTCCAATCAATAAGAGAATTTTTTAAATCATGAAGCTCATTAAGCCAATTTTTACTTTCATTGTTTCGCATAGTATTAAACGCATATCTCAAATGCAAAGAAAGATAGAGTGTTTTTAAAAGCCAATAAGTATCAAAAAGAATAATAAAAATAGCCGCCCAAAAAGCAGCCTTCCAAGAAACCAAAAACATCAATAAAAGAGTAAGCCACGATAGAGTAGCTGGTAAAATCTCAAAAAATCTTATCATAAAATATCTAAGATATTAAAACATTAAAAAACATCTTATTCAATTATAACCCTGGATTTTTTTAAATAAAAATGTTTAAATAATTCAGAACCTATCTTGGGTTCATATTTGGTCCTATCGTCTAATGGTTCAGGACACGTCCCTTTCACGGACGAAATACGGGTTCGATTCCCGTTGGGACTACTCTTAATAAAACTACTTAAAAATGCCCAAAGCATTGATTTTTTGATTAGTTGGCATTAATCTTCAAAAAGATTCTTTTAAAAATATATTGGAGGGAAAATGCTAAAAAATTCAATGGGTAATTTTTTTTTGGGTCTTTTGGCAATCGGACTAGGAATAGCGCTTATGATTGTCTTGCCGATATTAAAAAATATAATAAATCCGCTTGTGACCCTGCCACTTTTAATAATCGGGTTCTTGTTAATAAAATCTTCGTTTTCTGCTGTAGTGGAACACGAAACATTAATCTCTGTTTATTTTTTAAAAAAGATGAACAGAAGCACGAGACTAAATATTATTTCTAAAAGCATTCTGCTTTGTTTATTTGAAAACTATTCAGAATGGTGGGAATCCCAAAAAAGAAATGGTTTTAATACCAATCATGTAAGTTTTGGAATTTTTATAGTTATTTCAGCAGGCATTGCAACTAAAAAAGAAATGGTTAAATACTCCAAACACATGGATGAATGCCATATTTGCCAACATTATTTTAAATCTTGGCACGCGGCACTACTCCAAAAAACAAAAAGGTTTGAGAAATAAACCAAAGATATAAAAATAAAGCAGCCGCTTCATCGGCTGCTTTTTCTTTTATGTATTTGCAAATAACTAAATGGTTGCTAATATATTTAAGTAGTGGCGTTGAAGCTGACAACACAGCTGAGCCGGGAGAAGAAATTATAAAAAAGTAGACCTCCCCGGGTTTGCCCGTTATAGCTCAAGGCTTTAAAGCCTAAGGCTTGGAAAAACCAAGCAAAGTAAGGTGGTACCGCATCCAATTAAAGTTGAATGCCCTTACAAGATTATCAAAACGTCGTTGGTAATTTTGTAAGGGTGTTTTTATTAAAAAATAAAAAAATATGCAAAGAACATATATAAAAGATTTAAAAAATAAGGTTGGTGAAGAAGTAAAAATATGCGGCTGGGTAGATATCCGCCGCGACCATGGAAAATTAATTTTCGTTGATTTGCGTGACATGTCCGGAAAAATTCAAGCCGTAGCCCTACCAAATCATAAAGAAGCCGTTGAGGTGGCAAACACCATTAGACCAGAATGGGTTATTGAAGTATCCGGGAAAATTAATCCTCGACCAGAAAAACTAATCAATAAAAACGAAGAAAATGGCGCGATTGAAATGGAAATTTTAAACATTAGCGTCTTAAATGAAGCTATGACTCCGCCATTGGATGTAAATGGAGACGGACGAGAAATTGACGAAGAAGTTCGTTTGAAATATAGATATCTTGATTTGCGAAGACCGAGAATGCAAAAAAACATTAGAAATAGACATAAAATTATAAAATTTGTAAGGGATTATTTAGATAAAGAGAATTTTATAGAAATAGAAACACCAAACCTTACCAAATCTACCCCGGAAGGATCGCGGGACTATATAGTACCCTCTAGACTAGAACAGGGTAAATTTTATGCACTTCCACAATCCCCTCAGCAATATAAACAACTTTTGATGACGGCTGGAATGGAAAAATACTTCCAAGTAGCGAGATGTTTCAGAGACGAAGATACTCGCGGCGACAGACAACCAGAATTTACTCAGCTTGATATGGAGCTTAGTTTTCCTACCCAAGAAGAAATAATGCAGCTCAATGAAAAAATGATGATTGAATTGATAAAAACCGTTTATCCGGAAAAAGAAATTCAACAAATTCCATTTCCAAGACTTACCTATAAAGAAGCGATGGAGAAATATAATTCCGACAAACCTGATCTTAGAAAAGATAAAAATAATCCAAATTTATTGGCCTTTTGCTGGGTAATTGATTTTCCAATGTTTGAAAAAACCGATGACGGCAAATGGACATTTACGCATAACCCATTTTCCGCCCCTCAATCAGAATATATGAACGACTTAATGGAAAAGAAGAATGTAGAAAAAATATTAGCCGCACAATACGACATTGCTTTAAACGGCTGTGAAATAGGCGGTGGCAGCATTCGAAATCACAAACCCGAAGCTTTGAAAAAAGTTTTTGAAATAATGGGCTATGAAAATGAAAGAATTGAAAATAATTTCGGTCATATGCTTAGAGCTTTTGAACTCGGCACCCCTCCACACGGCGGAATTGCATGGGGAATAGATCGTTTAATAATGTTCCTGGAAAATGAACCAAATATCCGAGAAGTTATAGCATTCGCCAAAACAGGAGAAGGAAAAGATCTAATGATGGATTCTCCTTCCGAAGTTTCTTCAGAGCAACTTAAAGAACTTGGGATAAAAATAGATAAAACTGAAAAGAAAAAATAATCGCAAAAACTCAAAAAGAAAAACTTTGTTTCCGAAACCCGCTTCGCTCGCCCAGCGACTCGCTCGCTTGTCCTCACCGTTTTGCCGCTTAAAAATCTAATCAGCGGACCGAGCCAAAACGGCTGCGGGGGTTACCTCAACAATGTTTTTCTTTTATAAAAAATAGTTTAACTAAAATAAATGATTTTTAAAAAAATAAAAACAATCCTTTCAGTTGAAACCAGTTGCGATGAAACCGCCATCGCTGTTTTAAAATGCTCGGGCAATTTAAAATCTCCAAAATTCAAAATTTTAGCCAACAAAGTTTCTTCGCAGATAAAAATACATCGCCCTTTTGGCGGCGTAGTTCCCAATCTCGCCAAACGAGAACACCTTAAAAATCTTCCAAAGATTTATCAAAAAATAAAAAAAGAGATGGTTGGCTTGGAAAAGAAAATAGATTTAATTACAGTCACGGTCGGTCCAGGATTAGAGCCCGCGCTCTGGACAGGAATTACTTTTGCTCAAGATTTGTCAAAAAAATTAAACAAACCACTGATTGGCGCAAACCACATGGAGGGGCATCTTTATGCTTTTTTACTCTCAAAACAAAAAAAGAAATTAGTTTTTCCAACAATTGGACTAGTTGTAAGCGGTGGGCACACGGTTTTATTAAAAATGAAAAGTCTAACTAATTGGGAAAAAATAGGCGAAACCGTAGACGATGCCGTCGGCGAAGCATTTGATAAAGTTGCCAGAATTTTAAATCTACAATATCCAGGCGGACCGGAAATAGAAAAACTTTCCAAACAAGGCAATTCCAAAGCCATCGCCTTCCCCCGCCCAATGCTTAACCAGCATAATTATGATTTTAGTTTCTCCGGATTAAAAACTTCTGTGCTTTATTATTTACGGGATAATCCCAAAACCAAAAAAGCCGATATCGCCGCTTCTTTTCAACAAGCCGCGATTGACGTATTAACCAAAAAAACCATGAAAGCCGCCAATGAATTTTCTGCTAAATCTATAATATTGTGTGGTGGCGTGGCCAGCAATAAAACATTACGCGAAACAATTAAAAAAGAATCTGAACGAAGGGGTTTAAATTTTTTTGCACCAGAAATGGAATTTAATACAGATAATGCCGCTATGATTGGCGCAGCCGCATCTATTCATTCTTTGGCCAAAAAAGATATATATAAAATTGAAGCGAATTCAAATTTAAATTTATAATTAAATCCTCTATAATTAGCTTTATGAATAAAGAACTTTCTCCGCAATACGATTCAAAACAAATAGAAGATAATATATATAAACTCTGGGAAGAATCGGGCTATTTCAATCCAGATAATTTACCGACGAGACATAAAAAACCATTTACCATCATAATGCCCCCGCCAAACGCAAACGGATCTCTTCATATTGGTCACGCTCTTTTCGTTACACTCCAAGATATAATGATCCGCTACCAAAGGATGAATGGACGAAAAACGCTTTGGTTACCAGGCGCAGATCACGCCGGATTTGAAACTCAAGTTGTTTATAATAAAAAACTGGAAAAAGAAGGGAAATCTTTTTGGGGTATGCCGCGCGAACAACTTTATAATGAAATAAAAGATTTTACTTTGGCCAATAAAAAATATATGGAAGGCCAACTTAAAAAGCTTGGCGCCAGCTGTGATTGGTCCAGAGAAAAATTTACACTCGATGAAGATATAAAAAAAGTTGTCTGTGAAACATTTGAAAAACTTTATAACGACGGCTTAATTTATCGTGCTGAAAAACCGGTAAATTGGTGCACAAAACATCAAACTACACTTTCTGATTTAGAAATAAAATATGAGGAAAGAGCGGATAAACTTTACTATATAAAATATAAACTATCCGATTCCGAAGAATACATTGAAATAGCCACTACCCGACCAGAAACCATCCCCGCCGATATTGCCGTTGCTGTTCATCCAAAATCTAAATGGGCAAAATTTATAGGAAAAAAATTAATTAACCCACTCACTAAAAAAGAAATTCCTGTGTTATCAGATATGGTTGTTGATCTCACTTTCGGAACAGGTGCTTTAAAAATAACCCCTTTTCATGACCCTGTAGACTTTTTGGTTTGGACAAATCATAAAAACGAAATAAATAGTCAGCCGTTTTCCGTAATAAACCAATTTGGAAAAATGACCGAAGAGGCCGGACCAGAACTTACGGGACTAAAAATAAAAGAAGCAAGAGAAAAATCTGTTGAGCTTTTAAAAACGAGCCTAGTTAAAGAACCTGAAGACTATAAACACCAAGTATCTGTTTGTTATAAATGCGGGACAACCATTGAACCAAGAGTGATGATGCAATGGTTTATAAAAATGACCGAAAAACCAATCAAAGGAAAAAAGTCATTGAGAGATTTGGCTGTAGATGCAGTAAAGACTAAAAAAATAAAGTTTATCCCTGCAAGATTTGAAAAAATCTTTATGCACTGGATGAAAAATTTACACGATTGGAATATTTCCAGACAAATTGTTTGGGGAATTCAAATTCCTGTTTGGTACTGCCAAGACTTAACAAGCGATACCTGCAAAAAAAACAAGGGTATTATTGTAAGCTCAAAAAATCCGGAAAAATGTCCGCATTGTAATTCCATAAATATCAAACAAGAAACCGATGTTTTTGATACTTGGTTTTCATCTGGACAATGGCCCTATGCCACATTAATGACTACAAAATCGGGTGATTTTAAAAAATATTATCCAACCAACGTCATGGAAACCGGTTGGGATATTTTATTCTTTTGGGTTACCCGCATGATAATGTTTGGAATTTATAAAACAGGAAAAATTCCATTTAAAGACGTTTATCTTCATGGTTTGGTACGAGATAAAGAAAGACAAAAAATGTCTAAGTCTAAAGGTAATGTTATCAATCCCCTCGAAGTAGCCGAGGTATATGGAACAGACGCGGTTCGTATGGCTCTCATTGTCGGCTCCACTGCCGGAAACGACCCTATTATTTCCGAAGACAAAATACGTGGTTACAGAAATTTTGCAACAAAAATATGGAATGCGTCCAGATTTGTTTTAATGAATTACAGAAAAATTGACGCAAAACCAAAACTCACCACCACTGATAAAAGAAACCTAAAGGATTTAGAAAATGCTAAGAAAAAAATAACAAAATATTTAGATAAATATGATTTTAATCACGCCGCCGAAACCGCCTATCATTATTTTTGGCATACCTTTGCCGATAAAGTAATTGAAGAATCCAAATCGCGAATTAGACCAGAGAATACGAATCTAGTTGATGTGGCAGCGGCACAAGAAACTCTGATAAGAATATTATCGGAATCAATGAAGCTGCTTCATCCGTTTATGCCGTTTATTACAGAACAAATTTATCAAATACTTCCAACCAACGAAAAAAATTCCTTATTAATGATTGAAAAGTGGTAAGAAAAAAAATCTCCGTATACAAAACGGAGATTTTTATTTTAATTTATAATAAATATATGGAATACTGGCCGCTCATATTGGGAATTTTGCCGTCTATCGCTTGGTTAGTTTTTTATTTAAGCGAAGACAAAAATCCCGAACCTAAAAAAACTCTAATATTCGCCTTTTTAGCAGGCAGCATTTCCACTTTTATAGCCCTAGCCGTACAAATGGTGGTTAATAATATAGCCGTAGGAGCAGGAATTCAAGAACACAGCCCTTTATCATTTTTTATTTTAGGCGGACTTGAAGAAGTATTTAAATTTCTAGCCGTTTATTTAGTAATCAGTAAAAGACCGGAGTTTGATGAACCTGTAGATGCAATGATTTATATGATTACGGCCGCCTTAGGTTTTGCCGCAGTAGAAAATATCGCCGCGGCGTATAACAATTCCCTACCAGTCATTTTAGAAACAACCACTTTAAGATTTTTTGGAGCAACTCTTTTGCATACTCTTTGCTCGGGATTAGTTGGGTATTACTGGGCCAAATCAATTCTTAGCGATAGTAAAAATAAATTAATATTTGGGCTATCCCTAGCGGCTTTATTGCACGCTATATTTAACTACCTTATAATTAAATATGAACCAGTTATAGTTCCGACTATTTTCTTAATTATTTTCGCGCTTTTCATTCTTCATGATTTTGAAAAGTTAAAAAAATAAAATTAGTCGAAATTAAATAATCAAACTAATAAATATTAGCTATTAAATAAAAAATATGAATCAAGATGAAAAAAAATTTTTTGAAGAATTAGCTGGCGTTGGATCAGACGAACCTAAAACTTTAAAAATAAACGATGAAGAAGAAGTTGAAGAAAAAAAACCAAAAGAAAAAAAGGTTAAAAATCTAAATACGGAAGAGAAGGACCAAAAAGAACTAAATAATGAAATTTTTGAAGAGGGCGAGGGTCAACTCACTATAGATGTCTATCAAAATCCAGACGAAATAATAGTTGAATCTACTATTGCCGGAGTAAAGCCGGAAGATTTAGATATCTCCATAACAAACGAAGCTGTAACCATAAGAGGAAAAAGGGAGAAGCTAGAGGAAATAAAAGATGAAGACTATTTCTATCAAGAATGTTATTGGGGTAAATTTTCTAGATCTATAATTCTTCCCCAAGAAATCGATTCAGAAAAATCAGTGGCCTCTTTAAAGAATGGAATTTTAACTATCAAGCTTCCGAAGCTTAACAGACAAAAAACCAAAAAACTCAAAGTAAAATTCGATTAACTTCAACCCCCGCAATGCGGGGGTTGTTTTTTAATTTAAATAGGTTTAGGTTAAAAATATAAGAAGTTCTTTAAAAATACGTTCTACCAATAATTTCTATAGGAGGGGTTATGAATCTTGGGAAAGTTGGGATCATTTTCAACGGAGGCGGTTTTGCGGGTGCTTTTAGCGTAGGCTATATAAAAGCACTCTGGGAACACGGCATTCGCCCGGAACACGTTCAGGGTATTTCTGTCGGTGCGTTAAACGCCGCCAAAATCCTTGAATCAGAAGACGCCAAAGAGCTGGAAAAAATTTGGCTTGAAATAGAAAAAGCCAAAGCTTCCACAGTCTTCAACTGGAAAGATATTCCTCAAAATCTCTGGAAAAAAGCCGTTGCCCTTTTTAGCAATAAAGGGGTCTGGGATATTATCAATAAACTCGATATGGAGAAAATAGTGAATTCTCCAATTGAGTTACAGATAGTAACCTGCAACGAAACAAAAGGAGAAAAAGAAATTTTCTCTACCAGAGACGAAAGGTTTATAAAAAATCCGGGTCTCTTAAAACAAGTGATACTCGCTTCGGCTTCTATACCGGGAGTTTTACCCAGAGTTAAAATAGGCGAAGATCAGTATTCTGACGGCATCTATTTTTCTCTGGAACCAATGATCGCAACCGGCTGTGACACAATATTTCTTTTCCTGAACGATCAGTACATGGAAGAGAATCAGCGCTGGGATCAAAGGTTGTTTAATATGAAAAATTTCCTTTATGAAGAGGTGGTCTCATTCAGAATAAAGGAAGCTCTCAAAGAACATCCCGACTTCAAGCTTGAAAACGAAGATCTGGATTCAGAAGATAAATCCTTGCCGCCGATACTCAAAAGGATAAAGAATATCAGACAACAGATAAGAAGCATGGCTACCTCTATAGTAAATGGCGATGACATAAACTTTGTTCCGCACAGAATAATCATCATGAATACGCGGACTCCAATATCAACGCTACACGCAACAGCGTTTGAAATAGGAGACATCAAAGCTGCCATTGAACAGGGTTATGACCAAGCCTCTGTTCTCCTGAAAAAAATGGAAGGCCATTAAAAACAATCCCTCCGTCAATTGACGGAGGGATTTTTATTTTAATTTGGTGCTCGGGGCCGGAATCGAACCGGCACGCCCGTGAGGGCGGCAGATCTTAAGTCTGCTGCGTCTGCCAGTTTCGCCACCCGAGCATTAACCTATTAAGCAGATATCAAATATTATAAACAATTAAAAATATTTTTCAATTGAGGCGCGGGCCGGAATTGAACCGGCGCATAGTTGTTTTGCAGACAACTGCCTTACCACTTGGCTACCGCGCCATTATTTATTTTTAAAAATATCTATGAAAACTCCTTAAAATAATAAATTATTTTTCGCTATCAAGCAAAGCCTTTTCAATGGCGGCTGCATTTTTTAAACCTAGGTCGATTTTAAAGACTATTTCCGGCATAGGCCTTAAATTCAATGTTCGATTTAATTTAAACTGTAAATCTTTTTTATGATTATTTAATATCTCCAACACGTCTCCTGATTTTTCTGATGGCAAAACACTAAAATTTACAATGGCGCGTTCCAAGTCTTCATTTACTTCCACGTCTGTAATCGTAAACAAAGCTCCTGTGAACTCCAGCTCCCTAATAATTATTTTACCCAACTCTTCTCTTATTAAACTTCCCATTCTTTGAGGTCTAAAAAATCGCATATTGGTGTAAAATTTATTATCTCATTATTAAATGATGCTCCGGCTTCACGTCTATTTCAGAATCTATCAAAAGTCCGCATTCTTTTCCGGCCGGAACAGTCGCGGCATCAATTTTATTTTCTTGTAAATTAACCACCTTGCACTTTCCGATAGTTATACCCTTTTCTTGAATTTCTAATGTGGCATTATTTTTTATTTCTCCGCTAACAACCTTGCCGCCCACAATTTGCTTACCCGCCTTCTTTCCAAATACAGCTAAAATTTCTAAATCTCCGGCAATATCTCCAGAACTCAAACATGTAAAATAACTTTCAATTGCCTCAATGAGCTCATAAATAATTTCTGAGGTAATTATTCTGATTTTATTATCCTTAGCCATATTTTCAGCGGCTTTATTTGCACCAACTTTAAAACCAAGTATGATGCCGTCTGTAGCAATAGCACTTTTAACATCGCCGTCACTTATTTCTCCAACGCCTTCGCTGATAATCTCTAATTGATATTTATCTTTTTTATTTACCTTATGAATAAGCTCGGACAACGCCTCTAAAGAACCTGAAACATCGGCTTTCAATATCAGCTTTACTACACACGCTCCGTCTAATTTACAAAACTTTTTTCTAACTTCTGGGCAAGTTGTCGAGGCAGTTATTTTTTTAACTTCTTCCTCGGATAAATCTCCAGAAATAAATTCTTCGCCTACCTTTGGTAAATTTTCAAAACCAATAATTATAGCTGGATTTGAAGGAGCTAGAGAATTAACTTTTTCGCCCAAAAAATTTTCTAAAATTTTTATCTTTCCACTTACACTTCGCGTTGCAATGATATCGCCGGTTTTTAAAACTCCATCTTTTAAAATAACACTCACGGTCAATCCTCTCTTTTTATCTTTCTTAGATTCCAATACCACGCCCGTAGCTTTTATTTTTGGATCATAAGTAAGACTTTCCATTTCGGCAGTCAATAAAATCAAATCTAAAAGCTCTCCAATACCCTCTCCTGTTTTACTAGAAACACCTTGAAAGCTAACATTGCCGCCATACCCCTCCAACAAAACATCATTAGCAGCCAAATCGCTTTTTACTCTTTCTATATCAGCGCTAGATTTATCAATTTTTGTAATAGCTACTATAAAAGGAGTTTTAGATTCATGTAGTACCTTTATAGCCTCTTTAGTCTGAGGTTTAACTCCCTCCTCTGCAGCTACGACTAAAATAGCAATATCGGCTATAGCAGCACCCCTCACTCGCATTTTCGAAAAAGCTTCATGTCCAGGAGTGTCTATAAAAGTTATTTTATTTTCGTTATAAGAAATTTCGTATGCCCCAACAGACTGAGTAATACCACCGGCTTCTTTAGCGGCTACAGCTGTATGTCTTATATAGTCCAAAAGCGATGTTTTGCCGTGGTCTACGTGACCAACAACCACAACTATCGGCGGACGTTTTAAATTATTCTGTGTCTCAGCCATTATCTACTAAAAATAGCCCTAAAAGGGCTAAAAGTAAATGGCGGAGGCGGAAGGATTCGAACCTTCGGAGGGATTTCTCCCTCAACACATTAGCAGTGTGCTGCTTTCGACCGCTCAGCCACGCCTCCGTATGTTATTAAATTATATTATACTTTCTCTTTATTTGTTCCCTTTTATAGCCCTTTTTATATTCTCTTTCCATCTCTCTAGACTCATACTCGTCGTTACAAGAAATGTATTCTAAAAGAATAAATGGTCTCTTTGATTTTATTGATTTTGTTTGACCACTATTATGCTCTAATAATCTTCTTTTAAGATTATTGGTTTTGCCTATATATAAACTGTTATCTTTTTCACTTTTGAGTATATATACACAAAACATAATTATTACAGTGCGCCACTTTCGACCCCTGCCTGCCGGCAGGCAGGGCTCAGCCACGCCTCCAATATAAATAAAATAATAACAGAAAAATAATATTTATCAAACTAAAAAATTAGCCAATATAAAAATAAAGATTATAATTAAATTAATATAATTAAATAATAAAACATGAAAGGATTTTTAGATTTTATTCGAGAACAAGGAGTTGCTGGGTTAGCCGTTGGATTTATTCTTGGTGGCGCAGTCTCTAGGGTTGTAGCCGCTTTAGTCACCGACATTATAAATCCCCTACTTAGCATTCCATTGGGAGCAGTAGACGGACTTAAAACAGCTACAATCAATATTGGTTCGGCAAAAATTTTATATGGAGATCTTATAAGTGTATTTATAGATTTTATTATAATTGCCATGGTTGTTTATTTTGGAGTTAAAATGATCGGACTAGACAAACTAGATAAAAAGAAAGATTAATTAAAAAAATAAATTAATAAAAACATGAAGGGATTTAACACAAACATTGAAAAAGAGACATTGGAAAATAATAATTTTCGCAAAGTACTATACACCGGAAAACACAGTCAATTAGTTTTAATGTCCTTACAACCAAAAGAAGAAATTGGTATGGAAGTACACGCCGACAACGATCAATTTTTTCGCTTTGAAAAAGGGATGGGAAAATGCATTATAGATAGCAACGAATACAGCCTCACGGACGGCTCAGTAATAGTAGTTCCCGCTGGAGCGCAGCATAATATTATCAACGTTTCTGAATCAGAACCATTAAAACTTTATACTATATATTCTCCAGCCCATCACAAAGACGGAATAATCCGTGCCACCAAAGCCGAAGCCGAGACAAATGAAGCGGAATTTGACGGAAAAACCACAGAATAAGTACAATAAATATATGGAAAAATGGCCACCACAAGAAAATAATACAAATCTAGAATTAACCGAATTTCTTAAACACTATCCATTGCCTGAGATATATAAAGACAAAACAGAATTAGCGTTTGAATTAAAGAAAATAATCAGTTCGTTTATTGAAAAAGATTCTACTGAAAATGGCTTTAAAAATTTTAACGAATTTGGGGATTTTGCTAGAAATTTAAGGATAAAATACAAAGATGCCGGTCAGCACTATCTTTACCACATGCTCATTGGCAGCTCTTTTGGAGAAGAAAAAATGCCAACAAAATTTGATTTTGACGGAGAAGATTCTATTGAAAAATTTTTAAAATCTAAAAAGATATAGTCCCTCTTGAAAAATATTCTATAAAGACCTATAAACAATATAGGTCTTTTAAAAATTTATAGAACAAGTCTAAAGGAGGATTTATGAAAGCAGTTCTGGTTTATCTGGCGGGCGGAATGAAGGGCGACTGGCAAGACAAAGTCATGGAAGAATGCAAGGACTTATTAAACGAAGGAGTTGTAGAATTCTTCGATCCCAGAAAAAATCCGAAAGAACCGGAAAAATATAGGGCCGCAGACAAAGAAGGGTGGGAAAAAGCGGATATCATATTCGGCTATGCCGAATCTTCCAACCCAGCACTCTTTGCTATGTGCATTGAACTGACAGGCGGCTACTATAACAAAGCATGGACTATTTTTGTAGACGATCTTAAACCGGAAAGCATGGAAACCCCGGAAAAGATCGAGAATGAAAAGAAACGACAAAGATATCTCAGCTTTGTGGAAACGGTTACTCACAAAAAAGCAACCAGTCTCCCCGAAGGAATATCCATACTTAAAGACGCGATCTACGAAAGAATCCTCTATAACTACAAGCCATGAAAAAACAAAGCCCCGTGACAAAACACGGGGCTTTTTATTTGTGATAAAATTAATTTATATGAATCCAGAACACAATAAAGAATTTATTTGGCACGCCCCAGAATTTAAATACTACTACAAAGAAGCGTCTTGGTATTGGATAAGCGGAATTATTGCCGGCGTATTATTTTTAATGGCTTTGTATCAAAGAAATTTCTTATTAGCTATTTTTGTTGTACTAGCCGAATTGACTACAATTATTTTAGCTAAAAGACTTCCAAGAACCATTGAATTTAAAGTAGACAAAAATGGAATTCATTGTGGAAAATTAGCTTTTTACGAATACGAAGGACTCACTGGCTTCCATATTAAAAAAGGAAATGAGGAAGTTGGAGAATTAATTGTAAAAACTAATTCTAAAATTACACCAATAATCAAAATAAATATATTTACAAAAGATCAAGAACTCATAAGAGATATTTTGAAAAATTTCTTAGATGAAGTAGAATACGAAGAATCCTTTTTAGATGCAATTTCAGATAAACTCGGCTTTTAATATAAAGCCTTTTTCGCCCTCGTCGTTCAATGGATAGGACGCGAGATTGCGCCTGCCTGCCGGTAGGCAGGGATCTTGCAATATAGAGGCACACCCCCCACACCAATATTACATATTAAAATATAAAGATGCGCTCGTCGTTCAACGGATAGGACACGGGATTGCGGATCCCGTAATCGTGGTTCGATTCCACGCGAGCGCACACAGTATTGGTGAGGGGGTGAAACTCCTTTAGAGGGCACACTCTTGAAAAAGAGCCAATAAACATATAAAATCTATAAGAATAGTTTCTCGCGCGGGTATCGTATAGCGGCTATTATGCGACCTTGCCAAGGTCGAGATACGGGTCCGACTCCCGTTACCCGCTCCATAAACAAAAAACATCGCTGTTTAACTGCGGTGTTTTTTGTTATATAATTTAATTAATAATTTAAAATTAAAAATATGGACGAACAAACTCAACATACAACATCAACTAAAAAAATAGTTTGGGAAAAAATTAAATTAATATCAAATTGGTTTTTCGGAATACTCTTTTCCGTTGCAACTTTTTTAGAATTATTAGAATTTTCTTACGGCACAATAACCCTTTTCTTGTGTGCCGCCATCACCTTGCCGCCCCTCTATAATCCCTTAAAAAAGAAATTTAATTTTTCCCTACCTCTTTGGCTTAAAATAATAATAATTTTTGGATTAGTATATCTTACAAATTATATTTTTATAGTTGAGCCATAATCATCTTACATAAATTTAAAACCCCCGCTTAAGCGGGGGTTTTAATTACTTTCTCTTTTTACTTACTTTCTTCTTTCCTTTTTTAGCAACGACTTTCTTTTTCGCAACTTTTTTCATTTTCTTCGCCATATTTTTTTAACTGAAAATTATTTTTAAAAAATCCGACTAAATCCTTGCGGAGATTTTTTAATTTTTCTATCACCTACTTTTAGTATAGGTCAAAGAAAAAATATGTAAATTATTTTTTCTGTTAATAACCTAAAAAATCTTTTATTTTTTTTCTTGATTTCGTAAATTTAAAAGATTAAGCTAAATATTAACGTGCAGTTCTTTAAAAAGGAGACGTTATGGTTAATAAAGTTTACTACGTCATAAGAAAGGGCAAGAAAATAAAAAGTCTCGTGCCCGGTTTATTCGCCGGATGGAAATCAGGAAAAATATTTGGAAGGCTTGATTGCAAATCTGGCCGAAAAATGAAAAAAGAAAATAGAGTATTTTTTCTTACCTGGAAAGACGCAATTAATTCTGGTTACAGGCCCTGCAAGAAATGTAAACCGACACCAAATGATAAATACTAAAATCCCCCGAAATCGGGGGATTTTTTTAATTTCTATAACTTTCTAATCCCTATCCAAATTTTACGGCCATCCATTTCAGAACTTATTTCAGCATCAAACTTATCGGATCTTTTTAGATCTATTTCGCCAGCACCAACGTCTTTCTTAAAAGCTTCTTTATTAGTATCAATGATAGCCTCTAGATCTTTATCGGTCTCTATCATTAGATACACCCGGTCCTTAGGCACGCAACCGCCTTCTTGCCTCAAATCCTGCACCATTCGCACCAAATCCCTCATTAAGCCCTCTTCTCTAAGCTCTTTGGTAATTACAGTATCCAGCTCAATTTCACCCTTTAACTGCAAATTTATCGACACCCCCTTTACATTTACCTCATCTTTTATGAGCTCTATAAATTCTGTATCTTTAATGGAAAGTTTCTTTGTATTTATTTCAAGTTTAGCTAACGGCTGTCTTACTTTTATTTTCTTTTCAGCTCTCAATGCCAACGCCAAACTGGCGATACGCCTAAGTTCTTCCATTTTTTCAATTATTTCATTATTGCTAAACTCTTCTTTGATTGTAGGCCAATTTTCAAGATGCACAGAAAGCTTTAAATTATTTTCATCTAGAGATTTATAAAGCGCATCGCTAAAAAAAGGAGCAAATGGAGCAATGAGCTTACTTAATTCCAAAAGGCAATAATATAAAACAGAAGAAGCCTTTTCTAAATCTTCCTTACTTTCAGATTTTTGGAATCTGCGCCTTGATCTTCTGATATACCACCTTGATAAATCATCGGTAAAACTCTCTATTCCCTTACAAGCCGAATTGATATCATATTTTTCTAAATCAGATGTTGAATCAGTTATTACTTTATTTAATCTAGCCAAAATCCATCTATCTATTAAATTAAAGTCTGATAAATTATTGGATAATTTTTTGCCCAAAACTCCATAAGTTTCTAAAAAAATAAATGAGTTAAAAATAATGGCTATAAATCTACGGTAGGCCTTGCTCAAATCCAATTCATCAAATTTTTTGTATTCTGCCGGAGGATTTATGGTATAGAAATACCAACGAACAATATCTGAGCCATATTTATTTATCATGTCCCACGGATTTACCACATTACCTTTAGACTTAGACATTTTTTGTCCATTTCTATCTAAAACCAAACCTAAAGTAACAACATTTAAATATGAAGGACCTAAGCCCAACGCAGTTGAAATAGCCAAGAGTGTATAAAACCATCCCCTAGTCTGATCTATGCCCTCGGAAATGTAATCGGCCGGAAAGTCTATGCTGGATTTTATTTTTTCCAAATCCAACTGTTCGGATTTTTTAATTCCTGATTCAAACGGATAGTGATATTGAGCATATGGCATACAACCGGAATCAAACCAAACATCTGCCACTTCTTTTACACGAGACATTTTGCCTTTACATTTTTTACATTTCAAATAAACACTATCTACATACGGCTTATGCAAATCCAACTCGCAGGTAATTGTGTTATACGGATAATTATTAAAATTTATCTTCCTTAACTCAGCAATATCAATATACGGAGCCTTTAAAGCGTCCTCATTTGATAAATTTTTTGTAGCAGCCTCTAATATCCAAAGCGGATCGCCGTGTCCGGTAATTAAAATATTTTTGTTGATATACTTGGCGTTTATATCAATCATAAAATCCATCACTCTTTTTCTAACATCAGCTAAAGTTTCTCCTCCAGTCGGAGCTTTTACAAATCTTTCCATTTCGTTTTCGAAAAATTTACGAAAATCGGAAACTAAACGTCCGTTAAACACACCGACATTAAGCTCGCTCAATCTTTTATCTATGATAATTTTTGCCTTAAATTTTTTGGCGGCAATTTTAGCGGTTTCTTTGGCTCTGGCATAAGGCGAAGAAATAATAAAATCTATTTTTTTCTTGCCCAATTGCTTAGCTAATTTAGCAACTGATTCTTCTACTTGTTCTTTTCCCTTTTTAGTAAGATGCGAGGTGTTGTTTTTACCCTCTACGCCGGAAGCAATAGTTCCCGCCTGGACGTGATTTGCCTCGCCATGACGCAAAATCCAAAAATTATTTTCGGTATATCTTAATTTATTAAAATCTTCCAACTCTCCAACAACCTCGGTGTGCTCACATTTTTCACACTGCCAAATAGGCAACGGGGTACCCCAAAATCTATCCCTAGAAATTGCCCAATCTTTAATTTCTCTAAGCCACTCGCCAAATCTACCTTCTTTAATATGCTCCGGCACCCAATTTATTTTTTTATTATTTTCCAAAAGCTCATCTCTCAATTTAGACATCTCAATAAACCATGAAAACTTAGCAAAATACAAAAGCGGGTTAGAACATCTCCAACAATGAGGATATTCATGCTCTATAATTCCAGAACTATATAAGATATTTCTTTCGATTAGGTCGGCAATGATATCTTTATCTGCTGACTTCACAAATCTACCAGCGCCAGGAAGTCCCCTTGATACAATTCCCTTTTCATCTATAGTGATTGGCGCTTTTTTAGCCAAATCTTTTACTTCTTTTTTAATTAAATTAAAATCATCTTCACCAAAAGCCGGCGCAATATGCACCATACCAGTTCCCTCTTCAGTAGAAACGAAATCAGCGGCTTTTACTGAATAAAAACTCTTTTCTTTTTTCGCGATAGCAATATTAAATAAGGGTTCGTATTTCAAACCAACCAATTTAAATCCCGAGATTTTTTCAACAGCTTCAATTTCAACACCTTCTTTTTCCGGCGGAGGATTATATGCCCAAACAAATTCTTTTCCTACTTTAAATTTTGTGTAAGTAAGTTTCGGATTAACAGCTACAGCTACATTTGAAGGCAGTGTCCATGGCGTTGTGGTCCAAACTAAAAGATATTCATTTTTTCTTCCTTTTAATTTAAATTTAACAAAAACAGACGGATCATTAACTTTTTTATATGCACCCGGTTGGGCCAATTCGTGACTAGACAATGGAGTCTGACATCTTGGACACCATGGCACAATTTTAAATGACCTGGTTAAAAGTTTTTTATTAGAAATTTGCTTTAATACCCACCATAAAGTTTCAATATATGAATTATGATATGTAACATAAGGATTTTTTAAATCCAACCAAAAAGCTACTCTATCGGTAAGTTTTTCCCATTCATCTTTATATTTCCAAACAGAAGCTTTGGCCTTTTCATTAAATTCAGCTACGCCGAATTTTTCAATATCCTGCTTTCCCTTAAAGCCAAGTTCTTTTTCTACTTCAATTTCTACCGGCAAACCATGCGTATCCCAACCAGCTTTTCGTCCGACATAAAAACCTCGCATTGTTTTATATCTCGGCACCACATCTTTAAAGGCACGGCCTAAAACATGGTGAATACCAGGTCTTCCATTGGCAGTCGGAGGACCCTCAAAAAAATTATAAGCTTTAGCGCCCTCTCTTTGTTTTAAAGATTTTTCAAAAATCTGATTTTCTTTCCAAAATTTTAATACCTTCTCCTCAACCTCCGGCAATTTAAACTCTTTTAGTTTTCTAAGCATAATAGCTTTATTCTAATAAAAAAACCGCCTAATGAAAAGGCGGTTTTTTGTTTTTATTTACATTTTTTCCGGAACTTTTATTCCTAAAATTTCTAAACCATTCTCTATTACCTGAGCAAAAGCACTAGTTAAAGCTACTTTGTATGGCGAATATTCGTCTTTAGCATCTACTATTTTATGTTTGGCGTAATAAGCATTAAATGCTCTGGCTAATTCTATTAAATATGTAGCAATGTAATGCGGCATCTGCTCTTTTCCAGATCTTTCTACTATTTCAGAAAAGCGACTAAGCATAACTTCCAACTCAGTAACTTCGCCCGGCATTAGTTTTAATGAAGATTTAACTTTATTTTCTTTCGCTTTTTCTAAAACTGATTTAGCGCGAGTATAGGCATATTGTAAATATGGTCCGGAGTCGCCTTCAAAAGAAATTGATTTATCAAAATCAAAAATAATATCTCCGCCTATCGCCTGCCTGAGAATAGAATATTTAATTGCGCCCACAGAAACCACATCTTTAATTTCCTTCTTTTCTTTTTCTGATAATTTCTGCTCGGCAATTTTTTGTTCAACCAATTTTTCTACCTCTTCAATCAATGATTCGGCTGTAATCACGTTTCCTGCGCGAGAAGACATTTTTCCACTGGCAAAACGGAGCATGCCATGCCCAATATGCTTGGATATAGCGGCATATTCAGGAAAAATAAATTCCAAAGCCTTAAAAACTACTTTGAAATAATCATTTTGTTCGTTCGCGGTGACGATCAAAGAGGAGGTTAATCCTTTTTCCAAGCCCATCTTCTTCTTAGCAAGACCAATATCTTTAGTTTCGTATGTCGGCAAGCCCTGAGAATTTATAAACACACGCGTGTGAAGCCCGTGTTTATCTCCAGGGAAAATTACTGCGCCGTTACTTTCCTCAAACACACCTTTCTTCAAAAATTCGCGAACGATTTTTTCTCCATCCGAAATAACCGAGGATTCCAAAACAAAATGATTAAATTTAGTGCCAAGTCTAGCATAAACTTCATCAAAATGTTCCAAGCTCCACTTTTTTCCTTTTTTATATAAAGCATTTATATCTTTATCGCTTCCCTCAAAAACTTTTTTATTTATATCTTTTATTTCTTCAGCCGCACATTTATCATTTTCATATTTTTGAGATCCTAAAACATATGATTTTCCAAGAAAAGCAATTTTTTCAGACAATTTATCGCTATCTTTTGGAAAATTATCCAAATCCTGAAATATTCCCCAAATTGTTTTGGCTACATGAAGACCTACGTCGCCTTGATAGCAAACCCTTACTACTTTTGCCCCATTCCATTCAAAAATTCTACAAAGAGATTCGCCGATAGCATTACTCATAAGATGGCCAATATGAAATTCTTTAAAAGGATTTGGATCAGTGTAGTCCACCAAAATTTTCTGGCCTTTTAAATTTTTATTTTGGCCATATTTATCTTTATTTTTTAAAATTTGCGCCAATTCTTTTTGAAATAACTCTGATTTCAACCAAAAATTAACAAAACCAGGAGCTGCCGCCTCCACCTTTTCAAATTCTTTATTTTTAGAAAGTTTATTTGCTATATCTTTAGCAACATCAAACGGAGATTTATTCTCAATTTTAGAAAGCTTAAAAGCCACATTTGAAGAATAATGACCAAAACCAAACCTCTCCGAGGCTGATACGCCCATATCCATATCTCTCCCAACAACGTCCTTCAATATTTTTACTATCTTTTCAGTCATAGATAAATAATATCAGTTATTAGGACCTATCTCAATTATTAAGAAGGGTATAGACAAATTTTATGAGTAGGAATAGCATTTAAATTAGTTATTTGAATCTTTGAGGAGGATGTATGGATAAAGTTACCTTGTCAACGTTAATGCTTGGAGCTTTGTTGTTGGTTATGTTTTTTATAACCACCAGCAACTTCAAGATAGTAAAAAAAGTGGCTCTGCTGGTAATCGGCTTAATTGCCGCTTTCTGGCTGTGCGGCTGCAGCATGCTCCAGCCCAAAAAACCCTTCATTCATAAGGGCTATGTCTGCTACACCAACGCCACGATCGTGGAAGTAAAGAACGCGCGCGAAGAACTGAAGTTTATGGGTGCGGCGACAAAGCCCGAAAAAAAGAAAATGTGCGAAGTGGTTTTAAAAACAGATCAGAACGAAATGATGACCACTTCCCGCGAAGGCTATGTGGAATGCTCCACGAAAACCATAAATGCCCGCGTAACAGCCTACACCTTCAATAACCAGGTGATAGGAATAAACGAAAGTCCCGATCCCTACCTCGAAGAAAACAACGTCAATCAGTAAAATAGAAACAAGAACGTTTCTCAAAAAGCCCCTTATTCGCCAGTTAGCGAGATGGGGCTTTTTATATATAAAAAATTAATTTAAGATATAATAAACTTATGGCGGAACCAATTTTAGAAAACAGAAAAGCGCGGTTTGAATATGAAATTTTAGAAACCTTTGAAGCAGGCATAGTTTTAACCGGCCAAGAAGTAAAATCTATTGTTTCCGGAAAAGCCAACATGGCCGCGGCATTTGTATTGGTTAGACCACAAGGGGCGGAAATAATAAATTTTCAAATAATGCCATATCAGCCAAAAAACCAAGGTGGTAATTTTAAAGAAGACCGATCAAGAAAGCTTCTACTTCACAAAGATCAAATAAGCTATTTAATCGGTAAATCTAAGGAGGGCGGGCTCGCCATTATTCCATTGACAATTTATAGAAAAAACAGCAAAATCAAGCTAGCTATCGGCTTAGCCAGACATAAAACAAAGCGCGACAAGCGTGAAACAATCAAAAAACGTGAAACGCAGAGAGAAATAAAAAGAATGGTTGGCTAAACAGTGTTTAACGATAGTTTTAAATGGGGGCGATGGGCTTCGACGGTCATTGAAAATTTAGAATCGAACCGAAGTGTGGAACTTCGTAAAAATCCACAAACAGAAAAGTGCAAACTTTTCCTCAAAGTTAAGAATGCCAGCAATGGCATTTGCCTAACTTCTTCGATAATTTAATCGAAGCATCCAAGCGCTTGATGCTCGCTAGGGCTGTCTTGGGTGTTATATTAGCGAGATGCTTTCTTATTGCTCCTGCCAATAAGAACTAAGATCTGTCAGGATAGGTTAAAAAGTTTTCGCCAAGCTTTCCACTTTTTAACCCAAATTAAGCTTGGCTACGTTCGTACCAGTTCTAATTCGTAAATGATTCGGATGCGGGTTCAACTCCCGCCGTCTCCACAATAATAAAAATAAAACTCTGAATTGCTCTAGACAAATCTCTAAAAATCCATTAATATTTACTTCATTGGTTAGAATAAACGAAAAAATAAATGTTAGAGAAGTAAGAGTGATTGATGATACAGGCGCTAATTTAGGCGTCCTTGAAACATCTGAAGCTCTTAGACTAGCCAAAGAAAAAGGTTTGGACTTAGTGGAAATATCCCCTATGACCAATCCGCCGGTAGCAAAAATTATTAGCTTTGATAAATATCGCTATCAGGAAGAGAAAAAATGGAAAAAGCAGCGTGCCACTCAAAAAACGCAAGAAATGAAACAAGTTCAAATCAGCGTAAGAGAGGCCGTGCATGACCTAGGCGTAAAAGCTACTAGAGTCAATAAATTTTTGGACGAAGGCCATAGAGTAGAAATACTCTTAAATCTTAGAGGCAGAGAAAAAGCTCACCAAGATTTAGCCAAACAAAAATTGAGAGATTTTTTAAAAACAGTAAATCCAGAACATAAAATTCTTTCAGATATAAAATGGACAGGGCGAGGATTTAATGCATTAATAGTAAAAAAATAAACGTATGAGAAAAAGTTTTTCAAAAAGAGTAAGAATAACAAAAACGGGTAAAATGATGAGGCGTAAAATGGCGCAGGATCATTTTAGAGCCAATAAATCAGGCAAACAAATTCAAGGAAAAAGAGGAGCCTTGAGCACAAAAAAGGTTGATATCAAGGCCTTCCATAAATTAAAACATAAAGGAGTATTAAAATAATTTTATGCCAAGAACAAAAGGAGGTGTACTAACCGTTAAAAAAAGAAAGAAGGTTTTAGCCTATACTAAAGGATTTAGATGGGATAGAAAAACAAAGAAAAGAGCCGCTATGGAAGCCTTGCTTCATGCCTGGACTCACGCTTACAGAGGCAGAAAGCAAAAAAAGAGAGACTACAGAACACTTTGGAACGTAAAGATCAATGCCGCTGCTAGAGAATCCGGAATGAAATATAGCGTTCTTATAAACAAATTAAAAAAAGCTGATATAAAACTAGATAGGAAAGTATTGGCCGATCTCGCTAGAAACAATCCACAAATCTTTGCTAAGGTAGTTGCCAAAGTAAAGTAAATAATAAAAAATCTCCGCTTAGCGGAGATTTTTTATTTATCAGTTGCTAACTTTTTAGTTTGAATTGGATTTTTGTTAATAAGAGTTGGTCTTCTATAATCCATTCTCATATTTGCTTTGCGAGTTAAATAGTCATTAGCTTTTTTAAGAATAAACTTGCTGTTATGATGCTTTAAAAGCTTTACCGCGTCTTTATATAAGAACCAACCATAACCCTCGTGCTCAACCGACAATTTCACATCAGGCTGATTAGTTTGCGCTAAATAGAATACTACTATTTTATAAACCTTATTCCCCTCCCACTGATAAATATATCTGTCAGATTCTTTAAAATTTCTCTCCATTCTCAAATTTCTCGGTAAAATACCGGCCTCTTCAGAAGTTTCTCTTAAAGCCGCTTCAAAACTTCTTTCGTCTTGCTCTAATTTACCTTTTGGAAAATTCCAATATCCCCTGCCATGGTAAAGCAACAGATATTTAGTATCCACCTTTCCGTCTCTATCTTTTAATCTTTTATATATAATGATTCCGGCTGATATTTCTCTCATGTTTTTATTTTAACATTTTTAACATTTTTTCTGCTGGCCAAGCATTGATAATATTTTTCTTTTCCGCCCAACCACGACGCGCCTGCGCGATTCCATATTCTAAATAATCAAAATGACTAGCTAAATGTCCGTCCGAATCAATAGACATTCTTACCCCCGCCTCCATGCATTTTTTGATATATTCGTCTTTAAAATCAAGTCTATTTGGAAAAGCATTTATTTCTAGAACAGTTCCTGTTTCTTTTGCGGTTTGGATAATTTTATTTATATCTAACTTATATGCCTCTCTTTGATTTATGATTCTACCAGTTGGATGGAAAATAATATCAACGTTTTTATTGTTCATGGCCTTTATCATTCTCTGAGTTTGCTCTTCTTCTGAGAGATTAAATGAGGAATGAATGGAGGCGCCAACCACATCTAATTGAAATAAAATATTATCGGGTAAATCCATTGTTCCGTCTTTTAAAATATCACATTCTGTACCTTTTAAAACCCTAAACTCTATTTTTTCTTTTTCAAATTTTTTATTTACTAAATCTATTTCTTTCCACTGTTGTTTTAATCTTTTTTCATCTAAACCATGGGCTACGGTTAGATGTTTGGTGTGATCAGTAATTACAATATATTTCAAACCCCTTTGTATTGCGGCTCGAGCCATTTCTTCAATAGAATTAACACCGTCGGACCAATTAGTTTGAATCTGTAAATCACCCAATAAATCCTTATAACCAATAAGTTTTGGTAATTTATTTTTTTGAGAAGCCTGTATTTCTCCATGCATTTCTCTGAGCTCGGGTTCAATATATTTTAGACCAAGCTTTTCATATATCTCTTCTTCTGTTTTTCCGGCTATTTGAGTCTCTCCTTTAAATAATCCGTACTCGTTTAACTTCCAACCCTTTTTAATAGCCATTTCCCTTAAAGCAATGCCGTGATCTTTAGATCCGATAAAATAATTTAAAGCCGCTCCATATGATTCGGTCGGAACCACCCTTAAATCAGCGTCTAGACCATTTTTCAAACGAACCGAAGACTTTGTTTTACCCGAAACTAAAACACTGTCTACTTGTGGCATAGATATGAAAAAATCCATTACTTGCTTAGGTGTTTTTGAAATAACCAGAATATCTATATCGCCAATGGTTTCTTTTCTACGACGCACGGATCCAGCTACATCTACACACTCAACGCCTTTTATTTTTTCTAATTTTTCTTTTAAGCTTCTAATTTCCGGCATTATAAAACCGAGCACCGCTCTGCCACCAGATTTTTTAAAAAATTCAATACTTTTTAAAATTTTTTCCTGGCTCTTTTCTCCAAAGCCCTCTAATTTGCTTATTTTATTTTGAGCTATGGCCCTTTCTAGGTCTTTTAAATTTTTTATATTAAGATTTTCATACAAATGCCTGACAGTTTTAGAACCAAGACCTTCAATATTTATAAACTCCTCAATTTTTATCGGCCATTTCTTTTTTAATTCTTCTAAAAAAGAAACTTTTCCTAATTTAAAAAATTCTTCAATTTTTTCGGCAATAGAAACGCCAACACCTGGAATTTTTTCTAAAGATTTCAATCCTCCTTGTCTGTAAATATCAAAAACCTCTTCGCTTAAATCAAAAATTGTCTCGGCAGCTTTTTGATATGCCCTAGGCTTAAAAGCAACCCCCTCCATATCCAAAAAAAAGCCGATATGGCTAAAAATTTCAGATATTTCTTTATTACTTTTGTATATTAGCTGGGCCATGATCTCTCAAAATACCTTCGCCGATCTTCATTTTTCTGGGCGGTAAAATTAAATTAGGGGCTAAAATTAAAAGAATGGCGGAGCATAACCCTAAAAACCCACCCGATAAAAACACTAAATTAAATCCTAAACTGGCTAGCCAACCACCTATTAAACCCGTAACTCCAATAGCAAAACCAGCAGAAGTACTGGCTAGCGCCCATTCAAAAGCAATTTTATCTTTATCTAAATGCCTAGAAAGTATCGCTGTCCATGCTGGGACATAAAGAGCAAAGGCAATTGCTTTAAAAACCTGAATTAAATAAAGGTGCCAAACCTCGGTAGCCGCCATAAAGGAAAATAAAACCAAAGAAGCTAACATCAATCCTAAAACTAATGCATAAAAATCATCTTTTTCTCCGTCAGTTTTATCCAAATATATTGAAATAGGAATTTGCAAAGTAGATTTCACGATCCAATAAATTCCCGCCATTGTACCAACGGTGGCTATAGTTGCCCCCGTAATATTCCTCGTAATAAAAATAGCAAATAATGGATCGAGCAAGCCCCATCCAGCTAAAAAAGTAAGGTCTGAAAGAATAAAAAACTTAACTATTCTATTTATATTCAATTTAAAATCAATATTTATTTCCATTTTTAAAAATTATTAATTTTTTTGCGCGGCTCGAAAACTATTTCGTCTTGTTTGATTGATATTAACAAGCTATCTCCTTTTTCAACTTCATTTTTTAATATTTTCTCTGCCAAAACACTTCTAATTTTTTCAGAAATTACCCCTCTTAAAGGTCTTGCTCCAAAAACAGGATCATATCCTAAGTTGGCTATTTTTTTAATTGCCTCATCGGCGAATTCCATTTCTATACCATGACTATCCATTAAATCTTTAGCTAAACCCCTTAATGATATCTTGGCAATGGCAACTATATCTTCCTGAGATAAATTTTTAAATACAATAATTCCTGAAAAACGGTTTATAAGTTCTGGTCTGAAATAATCTGTTAATTTTTTCTTTAGATCTTCTCCGATTTGCGTCATCGGCTTACCCTGCTCAATATTTTCTTTGATAAAATTAGAATGGGCATTAGATGTAGCAATAATAATCGCATTAGAAAAATCAGCTACCTTACCAAAATTGTCAGATAAACGGCCATCATCAAAAACCTGCAAGAATATATTTAAAATATCTGGGTGAGCTTTTTCAAATTCATCTAAAAGTATAAGGCTGTAAGGATTTTTAATAACAGCGTCAGTAAGATTGCCGCTCATAGAACCGTCCGGCGAACCAATAAATTTAAAAATACTTTGTTTGTCTTGATATTCCGACATATCAAAACGAATCATGGCGTCTTTAGATCCAAATTGAATTCCTGCTAATAATTTTGAAAGTTCTGTTTTACCTACACCGGTAGGCCCAACAAAAAGAAAGGTAGCAATTGGACCGCCCTTTCTGGAAAGACCGCTCCTATATTCACGCAGAGCCCTAGACACAGCTTTAACCGCCTCTTCCTGATCAATAAAATTCTCATGAATTATATTTTCTAAATTTAAAAGCTTGGCAGCCTCAGAATCACCCGCTTGCCTTAAGGGTATAGAAATTTTTCGCTGAGCCACATCTAAAATATCATCGCCGTTTAAAATTTTATCCTCTTTTTCCTTGGCATTCGAAATTGATTCCTTTAAAAGTTCAGCTGAACTAGTAAGAATGGATTTATCTTTAAAATACTTTGAAGCTAAAAATACGGTTTGCTTAATAGCATTAAAATTTATAGTTATCTTGAATTGTTTTTCTAAAATTAAGGCTTCGTAAACTAAAAGTTTAGTTGCTTCCGCTGGTGAAATATCCGAAACACTAATGGTTTCAAAAGCTTCTACAAATTGGCCGTTATTTTCAGATATCTGTTTTAGTTCTTTGGGGAAAGTGGTGGCTATTACAGAAAAAGCACTAGAATTAAAAGATGGTAAAAATATATCAGCTGCATTTAAACCAACTTTATCAGACATTTTTAATAGATTGTGAACTTCGGGTATAAATAGAACAATATTCCCCGCGGCAACTATTTCGCTGACAATTTTATTTACCCTGATTTGAATTTCATTTTGCTCAACCCCGGTAAGTAAATCTGTTATTCTAAGCTTCACAACTCTTTTATCAAAAAGAGCGGAAGGAACTTGGTCCTTGATTATCTTATAAGCTAAATGCTTGATTATTGTTTCTTTTCCTACCCCAGGATCACCAACCAAAAGAGCATTTGGTCTACCAGATCTAGAAATTACGTCTATTAATCTATCATATTCTTGTTCGTGACCGACTAAAAATCCAATTGATTCAACTTGAGCGTAATCGGTCAAATCATCACTAAACTGATCTAAAAACGGCGTTGGTCTTGCAGTCCAAGCTCTGTTCATTACTCTGTGTCTGACTTTATAAGGCCTAGAGAATGAAATGAATTGATCCAAAGAACTTGGTAGTCGCCTAAGCCAATTAAATGCACTGTAATAATTACTAAAAATTAAAGAGTTTTCTAAATCTCCCGAATCAATATTGAAAAATTCCAAAATCCTCAAAACACCATGACTATCACAATTACTTAAAGCGGCAAAAATATCTTTCGGGGTTATGTATCTATTACCAGAAACCGACGCCTGCTTTAAAGCTATGGTTAATATTTTTTCTATTTCTTTTCTTAAAACTTCGCGATGTTCTGCCCTAGAATCATATTCTCTTTTTTGCTCTAAAGAAGCAGCCAACATTTCTTCAATTTTATTTTCAAAATCTTTAATCTTGATGTCCATTCTATTCAACCCACTCCTAATATCGCTTCTTTCCGCTAATTTTTTTATTAAATAAAGATAGAAATTACCCCCCAAAAGTAACGATCTATCAAAAGCGTACTCTAAAACAGAAAATGAGGCCGGGGCGGTATATTTTGAAAGATTTACCCTTCCGGTAAGCTTACCCCTTAAGGATCTATCGGCTTTACCAAGATGCTTAATAAAATCTACTAAGAATAAAAACAATAAAACACCCAGCCAAAACAACCATTTTATTGATGAATATTGCAATAAAGCCGAAACACATAAGGCCATTAAAATTCCAAAGCTTGAATAAAAAACCAAACGAACAAAAAACCTTCCAAAATGAGACATTTTAAAACGGCTGTCTTCGAAATATAATTCTAATTTATTTTCAGACATTAATTTGGAAAATTAATAATTATTTGATAAATCACAAAAATCGGAAAAACAGACCATATTAAAAATATAGCGGTACAAAAAATTATAAAAATAATATAAAAAACCAACGCAATGATTATTCTTATAGATCTTAAAATAAAGCCTAATATATAACCAAAAAAACTATAGTCCTGATAAAGAGGTTGAAAAATATTTTTAAAATTTACCCTTAAAGCAAATTTATAGTCAAATCTTTCAAGTCGATCTAGCATCCAATTAAAAGCGCGACGAAAACCGCGAACGTACCAATGATATAAAAAATAATAAATACGGAAAAAGAACCGATTTAAAATATAAACGAGGGATATTCCAACGTAGCTCATAATTCAATTATAACAGAAAACTAGGCCTTTTTTGAGGGCTTTTTTGGTTTTATGAATTTGGCTTTTTCCTCTTCTGAAAAAATACTTATAATTCCAAATTGACCGTCAAAACCAGGTTTAATATTCACCCTACCCTCGCGCATTCTTTTTATACCCTCAGCTATTTCCGGTTTAGAATTTGAAGCTATTTCTTGAATGTCGGCATTAAGTAATATATTAAATTCTGAATCCAAAGCCCTAATTAACTTCCAATATTCTTTTTTAACTTTATTTGAAGATTTTCCAACCCCAAGAGCCTCGCCAATTACAGAATCTAATGTAATTAAATTTTTAAAGGGCACTCTTTTATCATCAATAAATCCCTCCGGCCTATCAGCAAGTTTTTCTATTCGACTCAAAACCCCTACCGTCATTTTTTTACCACATTCAGGACAAATTTCTTTAAGCTTTAAAGTTTCTTTGGGTTTGCAAGAAAATTTACAATCCACATGACCATCAAAATAATACTTTCCTTCTTCCGGAAAAAATTCAATTGTATATAAAAATCCAGATTTGTTTCCCTTACGGCTCGGCGCGCTGTTTTTTATAGAATCCATCATTCCCTTATATGAAAATTCACAATCAAATACATTTGCCTCCCTACCAATTCTCTCTAAGCTATGAGAATCTGAATTTGATATTAAAGCGATGTTGTCTAATTTTGAAACTCTCCAATTCATTGTCGGATCACTAGATAAACCAGTTTCAATAGCAAAAATTTTATCACTATATTTTCCAAAACACTCCTCTAAAGAATCGAATCCGCTCATTGAGCCAAAAACTGAAAACCACGGAGTCCAGGCATGAGCTGGAATAATTACGCAATTTTCATTTGCTTCAAATACAATCCTTGCTAATTCTTCGGAGTCTAACCCCAAAATTGGTCTACCGTCGGAAGCTAAATTGCCAATTTCAGAAAGTTTTTCATTTATCTTTTCTACACTTTCAATATCAGGAGAAAAAACGATATTGTGAATCCTCCTGGTTTTTCCATTCTTTGAATAAATGCCTGAAATTTCCGTAGAAAGTATAAATCTAGTATTAGAAAAACCTCCTTTTATATTCTTAATTTTAAATTCCTCCTTCAGCTTAAAAAAACCTTGTTCGGCCGGCTCTAATTTATTCTTTATTTCATTAAAATATTTTGGGTGTGTAAAATCACCAGTTCCCATTAATTGAATACCTTTATCACCTGCCCAGGCATCAAGCTCTTCTAAGTTCATTTTAGGGGAAACGGCTCTGGAGTATTTTGAATGTATGTGTAAATCGGCTATAAATTGCATTGCTAGATTATAACAAACTTTATTAAAAAATCCGCCTAACTAGGCGGATTTTTTACTTAGAATTGCACAACTGCTATTGCTACATCGCTTGGTTCTTTTGCAAAAGTTATTTTAACTTTAGATTTTTTATGAGCAGAGCCGATTTTTTTTGCCATACTTACAGCCAATTCATTTTCTGTAGTTAAAGCAACTATCTCTCCCCTTACCTTTCCAACACTAATCAATCTGTGCATCGGCTCTTTTTCAAAAGCACTAATGCCAATATTTTTAATCAAATTTATTATTTCCCCCTCAAGTTCTTTTGCTACATTTTTAACAACCACCTTTCCTTCGTATTGTTTGTTTTTTATCATCTTATCAGCAGGGCAAAGCATAAACTTAACCGAAGCGTCTTCATCTCCTTTAAATTTTAAATTGCTGTGATGCCAAGCCTTATTAAAATATGCGCTTTGGCACTCAGGACATAAGATTAATCCTTTTTTACCGCCACCAAACTCCTCTCTTTCCTTAGCTGATTTTACCGGTCTTATTTCTCCTAAATTTGAATGCAATAATTTACCCATAGATATTTATAAAAGATAATTAATTTTATTATTTAATTATCGCATAAACCAAAACAATTAAAAACACGGCTAATAGAAACGGGATCGTTGCCTTGGTAAATCTGCTATTAAAAAAATCATTAGTCGGCCTTAATTTATTAGCCCTTAACCATATTAAAATTAATAAAATAATTTCTAACGGGATAAAAATAGCTCCAGTAAAAGAAACTACCTCGGTAAATTCTTTGATGCCAATAAAATAAAGAATGAGTGGAATAAAAACAACTAAAGATCTAGCAATTCTCGTAGTCATAGAAAAATCATACTCTAAAATATGTCTCGTATTTAAACTTACCAAAACATAAGAACTGGTAAGTGATAAAAATCCTAAACAACCCAAAAATATCACTAACCACCCAGGCGCTTGTCCAACCAAACCACTAACAGCATCTCCTGAAACATTTTTCGAAAGACCTAAGATGCCCACAACGAAAATAAAATATGCTAAAGCCGGTAAAAAACTGCCCAAAAGCAAACTTCTTTTTAAAAATTTCAACGGCGAACTAGATTCTCTAAAATAGGCAACCACTTCGGGAACCACCATCACGCCAGAAAGTGCAAAAATAACCGCTCCTAATACACCCAATGAATCAATGTTAAAACTTTGATTAAAAGAAATGTCTGCATTTATAATTCCAAATATAAAAACAAAAAATATTATTGAAAGTATTCCCGAAACAATAAAAAACTCAAATAAAGCTACTCTTTTGCCGTCAAACAAGATTAAAAATGACCCTACTAGCCAAAAAAATAAAAGATGCGCCAAATAACTACCGCCAAAAATTAATTGAGTAAAACTTGGTGCCAAAATAAGATAAACCGTTAAAACCAAAAGGAGTTGTATAAGTCCTATAAAAATAGAAGCCCAGAATCCCGGTCTCCCTAAATATATTTTTGAATATCCAACAAATCTATGCTCGCCCTCGGTACGCAAAACCACGTCGGCATAAATAAAATAGATAAGAGCGTAAATAAAAGCGAAGGCGAACAAAGCTATCAGACCAGATAAAACTCCAAATTTGTTAAAAACAAAAGGCAGGGAAAAAATTCCTGCCCCAATTATACCGCCAGACAACATACTGGCCGGTAAAATTATATTTTTATACATAAAATTAAAACTAACTAATCAGAAAAAACAAAATCTCCCTCCCTCACTTCTTTTTTAACTTTTACCCCAACCTCCTGTCCTTTTTTAGTGGATTTAATAGATTCGTGTTCGTATTGCATAGATGATAAAACCTGAGGAAAACAAGTTTTATTACCCTCAAAACAAATAGAGGCGCCCAATTTAACTGGTTTACTAAACTTAATCACTGCAACTTTTATCTTGTCGTAAAAATGAGTTACTTTTCCGATTGGTTTTCTTTTTGGACCGGATTTTGTAACTATTTTTTTAACCCTCTTTTTTAATTTCGGCTTTGTTTTTTTAGAAGGTTTCTTTTTTAATGATTTTTTTACTTTTTTCTTTGCCATATATTATTTATCCTCTTTTAATTCCGTTAGCTTTTTTATCTTTTTCTATTTCAGCCACTACTTTATCCAATAAATCATTGATATCTCTGGAATAAACCACTCTTCCAGGGCCACGATGCATTTTTTCCACGATCCCCCTAAGCTCATCCGCTGTTCCACCAGTACCCTCCAAAACACCCATTGGTTTTTGATCTTCAAATCCAATAGTAAATTCATTCAAGGTTCCCATTCTGCCACAAATAGTAATTACCGCATCAGAAGAACGAATTAAGAGTAGGTTTCTTCCGGAATATTCAAAACCTGTATACATAATAATGTCATGAAAATCAGTGGGTAATCTATATGTCTTTACATGAGACGATTCTGAAGCAGCTGGAGAAATACCAAACACTATACCACCCTCTTCCTTGGCGCCCTTTGCGGCCCAATAAGGAATACCTACCGTAGCGCCGGTCACAAGAACCATTCCTCGCCTGGCAATTTCCCTACCAAGCTCCTCAGCTTTTTCTGCTGCATCTGCGGTGCAATGACCAGTATCGGCCGCGCCGGAGATGCAAATTTTATATTTTAAATGTTGTCTTCTACTTAATTTTATAGCCATATAATTATTATAATAGATTTTTTAAATTATAGTTCGTAAGTTTTTCCCAATTCTGGAATTTCAGAATGAACAACCAACTCATCAGAGATTTTTTGCGCTAAAGCTGGGCTGCCCTCTTCATCTCCTTGTACCACAAAAACTTTCTTTAAATTTAACCTCATTGGATCAATCCATGCTAAAAGTTGTTTTTGATCTGCGTGAGCTGAATAACTTTCAATAGAAGCAATGCGACATTTTATACGAACCTCTTCACCGTGAATTTTTACCACAGGCTCCCCCTCAATTATTCTTCTTCCCAAAGAACCCTTTGTTTGATATCCAACAAACAAAATAATACTTTTAGGGTCGGATAAATATCTCATCTCGTGATGCAAAATTCTACCGCCTTGAGACATGCCCGAACCAGCGATAATTACCTTTGGAGTTGGAACAGAATTGATACTCTTAGACTCTTCAGTTGTTAAAGTTTTTTGAAGCCCGGGAAAATCAAAAAGCAAAAAATGCTCTTTCATCTCTTTTATAGTCTCATCATTAAAATATTCTTTATATCTCTTATAAATATCCGTAACTTCTATAGCCAATGGACTATCTAAAAATACCGGCATCTTAGGAACCCTTCCTTCTCTAAACAGGCTATGCATTTCATAAAGAATTTTTTGGGTACGTTCCATGGCAAACGCAGGAATCATTAAAACCCCCTTATTTCTTGCCACATCTTCAATTAAATTTTCTATAACACCTTCTTGAGCCTCCTCGTGAATTCTAGCTCCGTAAGCAGATTCAATAACACAATAATCAGCCGCGTCTAAATAATCAGTTCCCTTAATAATTGGCGGCGGGTTATTTCCCAAATCTCCGGTAAAAACTATTTTTTTACCCTCGGCTTCAAGTACGATAATGCTTGATCCTAAAATATGACCGGCATTATAAAAAGTTATTTTAAAGTCTCCAATATTAAAATCTCTATAATATTCAACTCCCTCCCAACGATTCATTAATCTCAAAACATCGTCAGCTAAATACAAAGGCTCTCTTTTATTTCTTTCGGCTTCTTTGTGAAGAATTGTTTCCGAATCCAATAAAAGAAGTTCGGCAAAATCTTTTGTCGGAGGAGTAGAATATACCTTTCCCTGATACCCACTTCTAAGCAAGTAAGGCAATCTTCCTGTGTGATCAATATGAGCGTGGGTTACCAATACCGCGGATATATTTTTTACATCATACGGAAGTGGATCCCAGTTTGATTCTTCGGCAAAAGCACCGCTTTGTTTAAGACCGCAATCAATTAAAATCTTTGTATCCCCGCTTTCAATTAAATAATTAGCTCCTGTAACCTCCTTAACTCCACCAAAAAAAGTTAATTTCATTTTTATATTTCTATTTTAATTTCGTTTAGAATGCCTTTTATTATCTCTCTCTCGCTCCATGGTATTTTCTTGCCCTTAGGAAGTCTCATGTAAGGCTCCGAGCCCTTTCCCGTTACAATTACCACGTCGCCTTTTTTAGCAGATACAACGGCCTCCTTAATAGCGTCTTTTCTATCAATGATTTTTTTAAATTTTCTGTTATACGAAGAATTTTTTATGCCCTCGCTTATCTGATCGATAATTGTTTCTGGATCGTCATCGAATGGATCTTCATTGGTTAATAAAATGTGGTCACAATATTTTGAAGCTATCTCTCCCATCACGGGTCTCTTCCAAGAATCCCTTCCTCCTCCCGCACAACCCAAAACACAAATCATTTTACCCTTACTTTTTTTAGATGAAAGATTTTTCTTTACCGCCTGATAAACCTTCTCTAACGAATCCGGGGTATGGGCGTAGTCAATAATAATAGCGAAGGGATCTTTTTGTATAAATTCCAAACGTCCTGGAACGCCATCAAAATTTTCTATAACATTTTTTATAATATCCCAATCAATATTCTGACTTCGGCAAAAAGAAACAGCCGCGGCAATATTTTCTAAATTAAAATCTCCCAATAATTTAATCTTCCACTTCATCCTGCTCAAATCTTCCTTGTTGTAAAAAATTGTTTTACCAAAACCAATTACAGATTCAGCAAACATTTCGTTGTCGGTAGCTCCGCTATTTATAAAAAACAATTTATTTTTTTTATTAGAAAAAAGTCCGATGTTTTTAAAAAAACTAATTTTACTGGCTCGATAATTAGCAAAAGATCCGTGAGCTTCAATATGTTCCGGCTGAAGATTGGTTAATAAACCAGAATCAAAATTTATAAAACGATCTCTGTACTGCACAACGCCTTGAGAGGTAACCTCAATAAAAGCATACTGACAATCTTTATCTACGGCTTCGCGCAAAAACTTTTGTATAAAAAGCCTACCCGGCATAGTCATACCGGTACGGTTTTCTCTTTCTTCGGTGCCGATTTTAAATCTTACAGAAGAAACAATAGCCGTCCTCTTTCCTGCTGCTTCCATAATGGCATTAATAAGCTCTGTAACAGTAGATTTTCCTTTGGTACCTGTAACTCCCAATACAAAAATATCTTTAGATGGATTTCTATACACAATGCTTCCTAACCAAGCTAGGATAAAATGATATGTTTTTTTAAATTTATTAAACATTTTTTAATATTTTTAATGCCCCTTTAATTCTATCTTCAATATTCTTAATTTTTGAATCTACTTTTGAAATTGCTTGTTTGGCCTGAGCCCTGGTATATCCAAGATTTTGCAAAACATCGATAATGTCCGAATCTGATTCCATAATTCCGGCTATTCCCTCCGAATCAATTTGAGCAAATTTTCCTCTAAGTTCCACCACCACTCTTTCAGCTGTCTTCTTGCCAATTCCAGAGGCCTTTGTAAGAAGGTCAACTCTCCCTTCATTTATTGCCGCCATCAATCGCTCGGCCGTATCAATATTCAAAATGTTTAAAGCGGTTTTAGGACCAACTCCGTTTACGCTTAATAGTTTTTCAAAAAACTCAAGCTCGGCTTTATTTGAAAATCCATAAATATCCCAAGCATCTTCTTTTATATGTAAATGGGTAAACACCTTTAAAGTCTCTTCGGGCAAGGGCAATCCTCTTAAAGTATTAGCTGAGGTAAAAATTTGTAAACCAAAACCCCCAGTTTCTAAAATAAAATTATTTTCTTTTTTCTGAATCAGTTTTCCTGTCAAATAATAAAGCATATCAAGTATTTTTATATTTATTTAATTATAATTTAGTTCGCTTAAAATAAAAAATGGCTTGGATTGACAATAGCCACCAATAATTACAGTATGTATTTAGAAGCTCTTTAATAAAAAATATAAAAGACAAAGGGGGTGTTATGAAATTCATAAAAGTAATGACCGTTCAAGGCGTGCCAATTTACGCATGCAATATTCCGCGCGCAAAAAGCACTACCGTGACGATACTGGTTAAGGCCGGGACAAGAGATGAAAACTGGCCTAAAGAAGCGGGATTGGCTCATGCAATGGAACACATGGTTTTTCGCGGGACAGAAGACTTCGGCAGCAGTAAAGATCTCGCGTCTTACATAGAAAATATCGGGGGCTGGCTCAACGCATTCACATCAAGAGAATGCACCAAGTACCAAAGCTGCGTGCCATCAACTTACGTAGAAAAAGCCATCTACTCATTAAGCCAAATGGTTAGGAGGCCGTTGCTTCGCACTGAGGATGTCAGACTAGAAATGAAAGTTGTAGCCCAAGAAGCCCTTTCATTTCACGATAGCCTTAGCGATTCAGCGGTTTCCGAATATATTAAAACAGTCTTTGGTAATCACCCGCTGGGTTTTGAAACTATAGGTTTGAAAAACTCAGTTATTAATTTCAAGAAAAGGGATTTTCTGAGATGGAAAAATAAATTTTACCGTCCCAACAATCTCGTTTTCTTTGTTATCGGCGGATTCAAGATTGACCAAGTCAAAAAACTTTTTGAAAAATATTTTCCAGAAAATATTCAATCAAAAAGCCAAAGTGATTTACGCAATCCCATTCAATCGATAAAAAAATATCGATATATCCCTCGGGAAACCAAACAAGCTCACGTACTTTTTGGAACTACCACTCCAAAAGCGGGACATCCCGACAATTGGCCATTGGAGGTTTTTGAAGTGATGATCGACGGCGGATCATCCTCTCCTCTTTTTCAAGAAATCAGGGAAAAAAGAGGGTTGGCCTATTCAGTAGATGCCAAGCACTGGATCTACAAAGAATCGGGCATCTTCATGATAGATATCGAAACCGATCCCCATAAAATTAAAGAGGTCATAAAAGTAAGTTTGGGGGTCATGGAAAAATATAGGAACTCAACGGAGCTAATGAACATCGCCAAAGAAATGATGATCGGAAAACTCATTCTTTCGTCAGATGACTATGACGATGTTTTATCCATAGCACTGGACGACTTCAATGTCTTTAATAAAGTAATTACTGTAAAAGAAAAAATAGAGCAAATTAAGGCTGTAACTATCCAGCAAATATCTAGGGCAGTAGAAAGATATTTGTTGGACGAAAAACGTCGCGTCACAGTAATTCTAGGACCAAAAAACAAATAAACAATGGTCCCAAACCACAAATCCCCTTTTTGATTTATCAGAAAGGGGATTTTTTAATTAGTTGACTCAAAGAAGGTTTTCCTATATTCTATTAACTATAATTTTATGATTACAAAATCAGCCCAAAAGGCCTATAGGCAAAACTTAAAAAGAAAAGCTCATAACGCCAAACAAAAAATGGCGCTTAAAAAGCTTATAAAAGAATATAAAAAATTAGTTAGTTCCAAAGAAGTTGCCAAAGCCAAAGAAAAAATATCCGGAGTTTATAAGGCCTTGGATAAAGCAGCTAAAACAAATCTTCTAAAGAAAAATACTGCTTCCAGACTAAAATCCAGATTAACAAAATTAGTAAATAAAAAATAACCCACACGGGTTATTTTTTATTTCTATCCCAGCATCATACTAAGTAAAACTTCTTCATATTCAAGTTTTCCTGATTTTATCGCCACGTCATAGTTGGCCATTTCTATTTTTTGCTCTTTAGTTAAATACGGCGAAGCAGCCGAAATATTAAATATCATAGCGGGATCAACTCCTCGTCTTAATAAATCCTCTAAAAATTTCAATCTTTCTCCGACGCTATGGCTTGTTCTTATTTTATTTAACTGACTAAACACATCAATTTCCGGAAGCAAATCAATGTGTCTCTCCAAAACCTTAATATCAATCTTTTTTTCATCTAAAAATGAGAGCTTATCCAATTCGGAGATTAAATTGCAAAGATTTTGACCGCAAGAAACTACAAGCAATTCTCTACTCTTAGGATCTAATTCAATTCCTCTTTTTTTAATTTCTAAATCTACAAACTTATTTAATTCCGCGCCTTCTAAGTTTTCAAAATCATGGGAAATAGCCGGTTTTTTAAGTAAAAAAGAAAAATCTTTTGTCGGTTTTTTTTCATTATTTATAATTAATGTTATATCTTTATTTTCTAAGTTTTCTTTAATTAAAGAGATAAATTCTTTTAATTCTGATTTATTCAAATCAGCATAATTAAAAACAACTCCTAATTTTGAAGCCTCAAAAAGAGACATTGATTTACAAAAATTTTTAAATCTTTCCCAATCTTCATTTTTATCCAAATAAAAAACCTCCGAAGAAACCGAGTATTTTCCCCTATATCTTTCCACGTATTCATTTATTTTTTCTCGGCGCCTATAAGAGTCGGGGCCGTATAAATAAATAATCATTTAAGTATTTAAATTTTCTGACAAATAGGGCAGAAGCGAACTGAGCGCTCGCCTATTTTTTTTCTAACAATTATTCCGCCGTCATTTCTAAGACATTTTTCTCCTTCGCGTTGATAAACCAACATCACTCTTCCATAATCACCTTTTTCTCCGGCGGTATCTCTAAAATCACTAATAGAACTGCCTCTTAATTTTATAGCTTTATTTAAAATTATTCTAATAGATTTAAAAAGATTTTTAAGTTTATCGTCAGGAATTTTATTTGATTGCTTAAATGGGTTTATTTTAGCCAGCCATAAAATATCGTCTGAATAAATATTGCCGATGCCGGCTATAACTTTTGGGTCCATAAGAACCCGTTTTATTTTTCCAGTTTTTCCGTAAATAATTTTTTTGAAATCATTAAATTTAAAGTTTTTATCCAAAGGCTCCGGTCCAAGCTCTTTAAGTTCTGGCAAATTTTCTAAATCTTCTTTTTTACCCAAAATAATTTTTGCAAACTTACGCACATCCGAAAGAGCAAGCATATTTCCGTCATTTAAATAAAAAATAACGTGTACAAATCTATTATACGAATCATTCACTATACTTTTTGGCTCTAAAGCAATTGCCCTGTCTTTTACAATTTTCCACTTACCTACTAATAAATGGCCAGTCATTTTTTGATGGGCCAACACGATGTATCCATCAGATAGGTTTATTAAAACATTTTTGGCTCTGCGATAAACTTTTAAAATCTTTTTATTTCTTATTGTTTTTTCAAAATATTTCAATGGGGCTTTTTTAATCAAACACAGTAAACCCTTTTTATTTTCCAAAAGATTAAGATGTTTTGGCCAATTAGTCCAAACTTTTACAATTTTTCTACCTAAAACTTTTTTATTTAAATCGTCCGCAATGATTTGCACCTCCGGTAATTCTGGCATATAAATTTATTTTAAATTAAAACTATTCTCCGTAAACTATTTCTTTTTGAGGAACTAAAGCGGGGTCGGTAGGCAAAGTAAAATAAAAAGTTGTTCCTCTATTTAATTCCGATTCAACGCCAATTTCCCCTCCGTGGCGTCTAATGATATTTCTAGTGATATAAAGACCCAATCCCGAGCCAGTTGTTTCTTTAGTTAGAGCACTACTGGACCTAAAGAATTTTCCAAAAAGCTTTTTCAAATCTTCCGGAGCAATACCAACGCCTGTATCTTTTATATTTACCTGTATGTATGGCTTATTTTTAACCCTATTCAAAGAAACCGTTACCTGACCATTGGCGGTATTATATTTAATGGCATTGTCCAAAAGGTTTGAAACAGCCATTCCAAGCTTGGTAGGATCTCCATATATTTCTAAAGCTGTTTCCTGACCGGGATCAAAATAAACGTTTACATTATATTGTTTTGCAATAGCTTCCGCTTGAGTAAGTAAAGAAGAAAAGAATTTTACCAAATCAAAGTTTTGAAAATTATATCCGAATCTCCCATCTTCAATTTTTGAAACGCTTAATAAGTCTTCCACTACCTTTAACAAGTTAGCCGATGCAGCAGAACCCATTCTTACCACTTCTTGTTGGCTATCAGTAAGAGTTTCCCCTCTTAAAGTTTCAAAAACCCAACCAACGGCGGCTAGTGGAGTGCGTAATTGATGTGCTGCTATGGTAATAAAATCACTTTTAGCTTTTATAAGTTCGACTTCTCTGGTCCTATCCCTAACAACCTTTAAGAAACCAAATACCTTTCCAGTTTCATCCAATAATCTGCTTGTGGCCACCCTCAACTCCATTCTTGGATCGTCAAAGGAAATATCTATAACCTGCGGATACACGCCCTGCTCAGAACGCCTTACAACGGTAGGGGCTAAAGACGGATAAATTATTTGCGTAAGAACTTTAAAATCCCTATCTTTTATATTTTCTATAGTAACTACGTGTCCCATTACCTGATTTTGTGTGAGTCCAAATATTTCTTCGGCGGCTTTATTAAAAATTAAAACCTTAAAATTAGAATCATAAACCACAAGACCATCGCCAATACTGGAAATAATGTTATCAAGTCGGCTTTTTTGAACAGCAATGCTTAAATTTGAACTGGCCGCACGTAAATTATTAAAAAATACTACAAAACCAATGCATAACAACACAATAAAAACTACTACCCGCCATAATAAAATCTCCACAAACATAAAGTTGATTACTAAAATAATCAAAAGTAGCAAAATAAAAATCCAGAGCATTCTCATCTCCGGCATCTTTAAATACTGTTTAAAATTTTTAAAAAAATCGTTCATTTTATTTCATCTCTCCCCATGTTTTCCCTGTTTTAACCGAAACCTTCAGGGGAACAGAAAGCTTGAAGGCGCTTTCCATTATATTGGAAATATCCTCCTTCACTTTTTTTATTATATCACTTTTAACCTCAAATAATAATTCGTCGTGAATGGTGAGTAGGGGCCTAACATTTTCTCCATACCAACCATTTTTCTTCAAATGCTCGGCCACTTTTACCATAGATATCTTCAAAATATCAGCAGCCAAGCTCTGAACCGGCATATTTATAGCCTCTCGCTCTGCTTGTGATTTCAAAAACTGATAACCAGAAACAATATTCAAAAGCCAGCGCCTGCGTCCATTTAAATTTGATACGAAACAATTTTTTCTAGCATCTTCTTTTACTTTTTCCTGCCATTTTTTAATTTCTTTAAAATCACTAAAATATTCAGCTATGAATTTTTTAGCTTCAGCCGCGCTTAAACCGCTTGTTTTGGCAAAAGATATAAAACCCATTCCATAAACAACGCCAAAGTTTAAAGTCTTAGCAAAACTTCTCATTTGCGGAGTAACTTCTTCCAAAGAAACATTATTTACATGAGCGGCGGTTGCTTTGTGAATATCTAAATCTTTTTTAAAAGCTTCAATCATTTTTGGATCTCCTGAAAGCGAGGCTAATACACGCAACTCTACCTGCGAATAATCGAAAGAAATAAACTCATATCCCTTTTTTGCTTCAAAACATCTTTTAAATTCATTGGATGATTCTGTCCCGGCTGGGATATTTTGCATATTTGGATTTTCCGAACTCAAGCGTCCGGTTACTGTGCCGGTTTGTAAATAAGTTGTATGAATTCTACCGTCTTTTGCAATTAATTCCTGGAATGGTTTTACATAAGTTGATTGAAGTTTAAAAAACTCTCGATATTCTAAAATCAAACTAATGATTTTATGTTCGTTTTTTAACGTCTCTAAAGTTTCTATATTTGTGGAAACCGCTCCAGTAGAAGTCTTTTTAAGCTTACTGCCTAATGGCGTAATAATTTTCAGTCTATTAAACAAGATATTACCCAATTGTTTCGGCGAGTTTATATTGAAAACCTCGCCAGCTTCCTTGTATATTTTTTCCGTTAATTCTTTAAGTTTTTTTCCTATTTTTTTATCCAAATCAATTAATTTATCCCTGTCAGCGCCAATACCATTCAATTCCATATCAGCCAAAATCTCTAAAAGCGGCATCTCTAATTTATAAAAAAGCCTCGTCATTTCAAATTCTCTCAATTTAGCCTCGGCATAATCTTGAAGCTCTTTTAAAATCTTTTCAGAGCCATCAAATTCCCTGTGTAAATATTTTCGGCACAAATACTCTCCTGTATATTGTTCTTCGTCTGGATTTACCAACCAAAAAGCTATTCCTAAATCAAAAATTTCTGATGAAATTTTTTTTCCATTTCTTTTTAAATCTTTTATCTTTTCTTTTAAATCAAAACCAAGCATGATATAAAACTAAACTCGTTCTACCAAACTTTTGAATCCGAGTTCTGAAAAATATTTTTTAAGTATTTCTTTATTAATGCCTCCAAATTTTATTTCTTCTAAAGAAATTTCCAACGGTGCGTCTCTTTTTATTTCCGCCAATTTTCTGGACATCAATGCCATATCTTTACTGGCAACTAATTTTTCTTTCAAAACTTTTTTGGAAATTAATTCAATGTCTTCATATATTTTTTCTATAGTTCCAAATTCTTTTATTAAATCCGTGGCACCTTTAGGGCCTATTCCCCTTACTCCGGGAATATTATCCGACGTATCGCCAACCAGAGCCTTATAATCCACTAATTGCCTTGGTGAAAAACCATAGTCTTGCAAAAACATTGATTCATTATAAACAACTGTCTTGCTTACACCTGTTTTTAAAAGCTCCACCACTACCTTGTCGCCATCAACTAATTGCAAATTGTCTTTATCGCCAGAAAAAATAACCACCTTCATATCTGGCTCTGTTTTAAATTTTTCAGCTAAAATACCAACAATATCATCTGCTTCTAAACCTGCTTTTTCTACAACTTTAACGCCAAATTGCTCAAAGGTATTGTGGGCCTCGTGAAGTTGTGGAACCAACAAGTTATCCGTTGGCGGTCTATGTGCTTTATATTCTTTAAAAATTGAATCTCGAAAAGTCGGCTCCGGCCTATCAAATGCCGCGGCCATATAATCAGGATTGTGATCGCGTAAAATTTTTAAAAGAATACTGGAGAGTCCATAAATAGCATTAATCGGCTCACCTTTTAAAGAAGTAAGCGGCGGCAAAGCGTGAAAAGATCGGTGAATTAAAGAATTGGCATCAATAAGTAAAAGTTTTTTCATTGGTTTAATAATATCTCTTATTAAGTTAAAAACAAAGTTATCATAAGTCAATAAATATTTTTAAAAAATAAATAAAAGATGTAATATACTTAAACTATATAAACCATTAGTCCAATAAACATCCTCACTACTTAATTATGGATATAACTTTTATTTTTGTTCTGCTATCCCCAATAGCCTATGGCTTAGTAAATGTAATAGATAAATATTATTGTTCAAAAAAAATAAAAAGTCCTTTTAGTTATACCGCCGTTGTTGGAATAGCCCATTTAATCATTGGCCTTTCAATGGCTTGTTTTTTAAACTGGGAAAACTTTACGATATCAATGCTTCCAATTACATTGGCAATAGGATTTATATATGCCGCGATGCTTTTGGTATATTACTTTGCACTTTATAAAGAAGATGTTTCTGAGGTGGTTGGAATTGATTATTCCTACCCAATAATTGTCGCCCTCCTATCGTTTTTTATATTACATGAGAATATAGGAATTATTGGATATATTGGTTTATTGCTCATAATTTTAGGGGTTTTTGGCTTGCAAAAAAGAATGGTTAAAATGAAGCTTGATATAAGTATATGGGTATTATTTTTGCTGCCAGTTTTAACTGGAATTTATGAATTTATTATAAAAATATCTACATTAAATATTCCTGAATTCAATGCGCTGGCAATAAACAGCATTGTCGCGGGAACCGTTGTGGTATCAACTCTATTATTTAAAAAAGTAAGGGAAAATTTCTCGGAAGATATAAAAAATTTAGGCTTAGCACTGGCAAATGAATCCCTTACTGTTTTATCAATATTATTCATTTTTCTTGCCATGAAATATTATCCAGCCACAATGGTTTCTTCTATCGCCACAATACAAATATTTGTTGTATTACTTATCGAGCAATTTGTTTTAGTTAAAATAGGCGGAATAACGAAAGATGAAATTTTAATGCCAAAATTAAGCGGAGTAATACTCATTACTACAGGAATAATACTAATGACACTTACGGGGATTATTTAAGCAAATTAATTATAACTTAAAAATTATTTTGTACTATTATAAAATCCTAAAATCTCATCAGCTGAAAGAGCTCGATTATAGATTCGTAAATCATCTATTTTTCCAATAATATCTCTCCCCGCAAGGATCCCGCCTATTCTAAAGGTCGGGCTACTAGCAATTGCACTAGAACTCGGGCCACTAATTTGAAAAATTCCATTTTTATAAATTGAAACTGTGTCAGATGAATTTCTGGTAAAAACCATATAAACCCAAGTATTTAAAAAATCTGCCATATTAGAAGTTCCTATAATTCCAGTGCTAGGAGTTGTAACGTTTAAAGGAGCGTCGACTACCCTATATTGTCCACCATAAGAAGTATAAAAACTGGTTCCGCCTAAATATAAAATTAATAATACGGATTGAGCATTTACTTGAGATTCATATACCCAAAAAGAAACCGAATAGTCATCAAGGGCGGCTATTCCGGCCGTAACGATATCATCAACGCCATTAAATTGTCCGGAATATGAACCGATTTTTCCAGAAGCATAATGCGCTCCCGTACCAGACCAAGAAGCACTTCTTCCGTTTCCGCTATGATCATAGGCCGTTGTTCCCGATCCCTCATCAAACTTCCAATATCCCACAAGCGAAGTATCGCCATAGTCTATAGGAATAAGATTGAGACTCGATCCAGTTTCAAAAAGACTAGGATAAGAACCATTATCTTTTGAGGTCTTATCTTCAGAGCCACCTAATTTAAATTTATCTGCTTCTAAATTCGCAGCTAAATGCCAGCTGCCCCCGGGAATATAGGTATAGTAATTTCTATTTGTAGCTGTATTAATGGGATCAATGGGGAGTTGAGATAATGGAGAGCCAAAAGAAACTTGGGTGAAATTAACTGGTACCCATCCGGTGCCATCTACATTTCTGTAGGTAGAAGATGGTTTGCAGGAATAGGCATAGCCAGAAGGAAGAATTGGAAGACCTGAAATATTCGCACAGGTAGCGCTAGAATCCGGGATAGATATATAAACTATATTTGAAGAGCCTAATGAGGTTAGGCCTGAAGTTTCATACAAACTCAAAGCTTGGTTTAGAGATATTAATTCAGACATTCTTACTGTATCTCTTGTTTGTTTTACCATCTGAGCTGGGTTAAGAACTAAAAGTGTAGCCGTAGCTAAGATAGCTAAGATGCCTATGACTATGAGGAGCTCGATGAGAGTGAAGGCTTTATTTTTTTGTAGATACTTAAAAAACAATCTGTCTTTGATTAGCATTTTTTCTATGCTCAAAATTTACAATAATGGTATTTTTGGGTAAAAATTTTAAAATCTTTTCCGGCCATTCAATTAAAACAATGTTTTCCGGATTTTTTATTATTTTTTTAAAATCTAAATCAATTATTTCTTTTGGTTTTTGAATTCTATATAAATCAAAGTGATAAATATTTTTAAACTTTGGGTTGTTAATCGGATATCGCCTAAAAATCACAAATGTCGGGCTCGGTATATGAGTCTTAATGCCAAATGATTTTATAAATCCTCCGGTAAAAGCGGTTTTTCCGGATCCTAAATCTCCCACCAAAGCCAAAACTCTTGCATTTTTGCTGACCCCCTCTGAAACTATTTTTTTAACCAAACTCGCAGCTAACTTTTGAGTTTGTGTTTTAGATTTAGTTATCATTTCGCAAATAAAGCATTTAATTTTTTGACTGTCATGGAACCAACTTTTCCCGTGGGAACTGAAATGCCCCAAGGTTTTAAAATTTCGTCTTTATATTTTTCCTGAAATTCCTTAATAGCCGTCCTGGTACATTTTAAAAAACTTCCGGTTAACGGACAATCCTTCAAAGTTGATCCCGCGGGCGGATATACCCCCTCTTTTACCAATGCTAATTGTAAAGACAATACATCTTTATTATTTCTAAGTCCATAAACTAAATTTGTTTTCCACTTATACGGCAATATAGTTGATTCTGAAATTTCTGTATCAGAATCAAAATATTTTTTAATCCCAATGTAAGTTGAATGTGCCAGCTCTTTAAAAAACAAACTTCTAATTGAAGAATTTAATGCATAGCTATCATAAATATAGCCATACTCAATGAGCATAGACGGAACAAACAATGTATTTTTTGGCCCAATAGCAATGAGCTGTTGGTCTTCCACAATTCCTTGATTTTCTATGGGAATATCGCTTACTGGTAAAAGTTTTTTAAGGTTCGGAAAAACCGAATTTGCCAATTCATTACTAAAAAAATAATTATTTAATTGTTTTTCCGGAATATAAATACTAAACCCGGAATAATCACCAACAACATTCTTTTTTCTGCCGGCATAGTCGTTGAAATGCACATGAATCACCAAATCAATGTTATTTTCATTTGCCCATGCATTAATACCAAATAATCTCATGGCCACTTCTTTTTTTGCGGTGTTGTGATCTACGCCATCCACCCATTGAAAATCAGGAAAAAGATTTCCAAACCAGTCGTTAGACAAAGAAACATATTTTTCTATAGCGTCTTTTTTGTCTGTAAAATAATTTTGAAAAACGGGCAAATAGCCTTTTGAATCTCGAGTTATATATGCGTCAAAATTTTGATCATTTTTAAAAAAATCGTAAAGGTAACCGGCTAGCTGAAGATTAAACGTCTCCTCTTTAATAGTTTTAAATTGAGTGCCAAAATATTCCTTGTCGTGTCCAGGAACTATCAAGACCCTAATCTTATCGTTAAAATATTTTTGTTTAAAACTTTCAATTTCTTCGGCGCTCACTTCAAAACCAGCCGCGCTTGCGGTGAGACTACAAAAAAATGAAAAAATAATTGAAAATAAAAAAATAAACTTCATATACTATAAAATTGAAACATTGTAAGAAATTAATAGAGTTTTTTATCTAATTTCTTTTCTAATTGTAGAATAACATAAACAGCAACCAGCCCTAAAACTATCCCTAAAAATATATCCAAACCAAATATTTTGACTATAGAAGGCATTAAATGCTGGTTTACCACTTGACCGCCTTCAAATTCTGTTTTTGTTTTGAGTGTTTGTTGATTTATAAACACTTTTCCCTCTTCGGCGGCGCCGGTATAGCTCAATTTACTAATCAAAACTCCTTTTGAATCAAAAAGAAAAACAGATTCTCCGCTATTATTTAAAGAAATTTTAGTTTGTAGATAAGAAAAACTTTTTTCTTCTTTTGGTTTTATGATTCCGGATAAATTGAAAGTTTTATTTGCGGCGTCGCTAATTTTCCAGCCGGCTAAATTTACCGCCACATCGCTATCGTTTAAAATCTTTATATATTCTCCTTCCTTATCCGAACCAACCGGATTTGGCAAAAATTCTTTAATTATCATTTTTTATCTCTTTAAATTGTTGCTACGTTTTAAGATTAATCTTAAATTATAGCAACAATTTATATTTTTAAAATTTAATTATTATTTGGATTTTCCAGGGTTTGAATTATTTTTCTTTTTTCCAGGCCGGCGATTTTGGTTTTTTCTACATAATTTTTCATCTTATTGATTGTAAAGTCATAGGTTGCGCAGTCTACCGGATATGGTGTCGCGTCTTTTCCGCCGTGCGCAAAGCTATATCTGGCCGGATCTTCATATGACGGCTTAGCGCCATAAATCACCTCTCCTACCAATGCCAAAGCACGCATAGTTTTGGGACCTACGCCCTGCAAAGACAAAAGTTTTTCATAGTTTTCCGGTTTCACGTCACAAACTTTCCATAAAATTTTTTCCAAATATTTACTCTTAGAAAAATCTTCGTTAATAACAGGGTGCGTATCAAATTCTTTATTTTCTAAATTCAATAAAGTTAATTGGTTTGACCCAATTCCGAGTTTCGCCATTTGGCTTAGATGCGAACTATGCTTTCTGAGCAATTGAATATCTTTCATTAAAGTTTGATATCCAACCCCGGTCATCTCCGTGCTTATTTCGCGGGTTTTTTCGCTGTCTTTTGCCACCAAGTTTAAAACCGTATCGCTATTTACCGCGCCAACCTGAGAAATGCCAGAATGTGGCTCACAAACTAAATCATCTATATTTTCCGAGTACCAGTGATATCTGCGCGCTGTCTGATTTCCAATATTCATACCTTGCTGAACCACGGACCAACTTCCTTTGCTTCCTTTTTTTGCAGAAGGTAAAGAAAAGAAAAACGAATGATGATATATAGAATATCCATCCTGCACCAAAGAACCGTCTACTTTTGCGCTCATTTTGGAATTATAAATTAAGGCATTGGTTTTTTCTTCGCCCATTCCCAATTTATATCCCCAATTAGTTATTTCGTCCGGTACCTTCAAAGAAGTTTTTCCTTTTCCCCCACAAATAAAAATTCCCAATTCTTTTTCTCTTCCACGAACGGCTTCTTTAAGCGCGGCAGTTAAAATAGTGGTTAGCCCTGAAGCATTCCAATCAAAAGCCAATACAGTTCCCAAAGATTGAAACCACACAGGGTCCGCAATTCTTTTAATAAACTCATCTGGGCCTTCTTCGGCAACTATCACATCTACCATTTCTCTACCCAAAGCCACCATCCTATCAAAAAGCCACTTAGGACATTTTCCATAATCAAGCGTAAATGTGGCGACACCTTTTTGCATACACAAATTTTACCACCGTCAAATAAAAATACGAGTCAAAACTCGTATTTTTATTTAATTATCTGCCTCAAAATCAATAAGAATTTTACAAAATTTATCTTGAAGTTCTTTTGAAACAAAGCGCTCGTCAAGTTTGGGTATATCCCCATTGTTTTTTAATACAGTTTCCACATCGCCAAAATAAAATCCAAGTTGAGTTGCCACAAAGAGATAAGATGGATTCCAAGAATTCTTCATTCGATTCGCATCCTTATAAATAAAATCATAATCCAAAGTTTTCATATATTTAACCTCAACTAATTTAACTTCTTTTTGGGTTTTACTGATAACAGCAAAATCAGGTGCTGTTTTTATAATTTCTAATGTTTTTTCACTTTCTTTATATCCTTGTTGAACAAGTTCTGGAATTACTTTTTCATAGCCAAACCCAAGAATTGTAAAGTTCTTTGTTTCTCTAAACATCTGTTCAAAAATCGTTTCAGCGATTTTACCCTTAACAAGTCGTATGGCAAAATTTGAATTATCTATAAATTTATTCATATCTTAATGCCTATCTAAAACAAACTTTTTAAGCCATTCAGCATCCTCTATTTTTAAAAACAAAACTCCGTCTGGATAATTTTCGGTTTTTTGATTTTTTATAATTATTTGCGACGGAGAAGATGTCCATATTTCTATTTTACTGAGTCCAAATATTTGGGCTATAGGTCCTCTTATATTTTTAATTGTTTGTACTTTATCAAAAGCAATGGAATCAGATTTTTTGTTAATCATTCCTGAATTTATTGTTATTTTATTATTTTCTATTGTGAAATTTATAAAAACATAATAAATATACTTTCTAAGTATTAAAGGAATTCCTAGAATAATAGTGATCAAAATAAACGTCGGTAAAAAATATATTTCTCTGGACAGAATTGAAAAAACAAAAGAAATAAAAACAATACCTATCATATATTTTGTTACGAAATACCAAAATGTTTTTACTGGTAATTTTATTGGAGTGTTTAAATTCAACATATTTTTTAATTTATTTTTAATCTTAAATATTTAATTCCCCTTCGCGTGGATTTTTAATCCCCAAATGTTTATATGCCTCAGGAGTAGCTACGCGGCCGGCTGGGGTACGGACCAAAAGACCAACGCTCATAAGATATGGCTCGTAAACATCTTCAATGATTCCGCTATCGTCGTTTAATGCTGCAGAAAGTGTCTGGATACCTACTGGGCCACCTTTAAATTTCTCAATAATAGTTAAAAGCAATTGTCTGTCGGTCGGCTCAAGGCCCAAATTGTCCACCTCAAGCATTTCCAAAGTTTGTTTGGCAATATCTTCAGTTACAGTTACGGCGTCATTTACATCGGCAAAATCTCTGACGCGGCGAAGAAGTCTATTTGCTGTTCTTGGAGTAAATCTGGAAGCGCGAGCAATGACGTTTAAAGCAGATGGGTCTACTTCTAAGTTTAAAAGTTTGGCTGATCGCTGAACTATAGCCTCAATGTCCGGAATTTCGTAGTAATCAAGTTTGAAAGTTGCGCCAAAGCGGGAACGGAGCGGACCGGAAAGTAAATTGGCGCGAGTAGTGGCAGCAATCAATGTGAATGGTGGAAGATCTATAGAAAGCGTCCTGGCACCAGCCCCTTTTCCAACTATCAAATGCAATTTTCTATTTTCTAAAGCCGGATACAAAACCTCTTCAATGGCGCGATTCAGTCTGTGCGCTTCGTCAATAAACAAAACGTCCCCTTTTTCAAGATTGCTCAAAATTGCGGCTAAGTCTCCCATTTTTTCTAACGCCGGGCCGGAAGTGATTTTCAAATTTGCCGCCATTTCGCGGGCAATTAAATATGCCAAAGTAGTTTTTCCAAGACCGGCTTGTCCATAAAGCAAAAGGTGGTCGCTCACTTCATCTCTTTTTTTAGCAGCATCCAAAATAGTCTTCAAATTCTTTTTGATTTTGTGCTGACCAACATAGTCATTCCAACTGGACGGCCTTAAAGCCAAATCAATTACTTCGTCTTCTTTTTTATTAACGTTTTTCTTGATATCCATAAAAAATAAAACTTACATTTTCATTTTAACAGGTAATAAAGTATTTTAAAACATAAAAAACCGCTAAAAGCGGCATGGTGTAATAATTTAATAAAAAGTCCGTTATAATACTTGCACTTTACAGGTACTTGACAAATTCTAGCAATTGTGCTATCCTATATTTATTGAAAAGTTAATAATGAGTTGAAGAGTATAACAGTCTGTGGGCGGGAATTAATTTTATACGGAAGGTTTGGCTTCGGCGAGGCCTCTCCTATATGTAATTCTAACCTTCATATTTTTTTCAAAATATAAAGCCCTACAAACTCTTGCCGCTACCACGGCATTTTGCCCACAGACTATTGCACTCTTCGCCTTACCCCCTCACTCTTTTGGAGTGAGGGGGTTTTGTTTATTGCTAATTCCCGCCCACCTATTTCAAATTACTACTATCTTTACTGCTGTCTATATAAATTCTTCTATAGGACCCGTGATCTTTTCCACTTCGTCAAAAGTGGTTAGTCCTGAAATCGCTTTTAATATTCCGTCTTGCTGCAAAGTAACCATTCCTTCTTTCTTGGCAAAATCTTCAATTTTCAATTCACCACCTCCTTCTACCAACACTGTTTCAATATCTTTACTGATCTTCAAAAGTTCGTATATACCCACCCTGCCTTTATATCCTGTGCCGCCACATTTTTCACAACCAACGGCCTTATATATATTCAACTCCTTGAAAGCCACTTTGTCCACCCTGGCCGGCAACTTTTCAATAATTTTTTCAATTTTTTCTTTTAACTTAGAATCTGTTTCAACTTTCTGTTTGCAATTTATACAAAGTCTTTTTATAAGTCTTTGAGCAATAATTAAATTCATAGCCGGTCCAATGCTGGTAGCTTTTACGCCTAAATCTTCCAATCTTGGAATAGCTCCCGAAGCTCTGTTTGCATGAACAGTGGAAAATACCAAATGGCCAGTTAAAGAAGCTTGAATGGCTATTTCGGCTGTCTCGCCGTCTCTTATTTCACCGATTAAAATAATATCCGGATCTTGTCTCATAATTGAGCGAAGTCCGTTTACAAACGTATAGTCTGCACTCGCATCAACTTGAGTTTGCTCTATGCCGTCCAAATGATATTCAATAGGATCTTCAACTGTAATTATTTTTGTTTCTGGAGAAGCCTTGTGTTTCAAAAATGCATAAAGCGTAGTGGTTTTACCGGAACCGGTAGGACCTGTATTTAAAATCATACCGTTTGGTCTTCTAAGTTCCACGTCAATAATTTTCAAATCATCATCACGAAAACCAAGCTGAGACAAAGTAAGGCTAATAGCGTCCGGATCCAAAACCCTCATTACAATAACCTCGCCAAATTCAGAAGGAGCCAAAGCCACACGAAGCTCAATATCTTTTCCTCCCAAACCCATCGTAATTCTGCCGTCTTGAGCTCTGTCGCCAACATTTATTTTTAAGTTTGCTAAAAGTTTTATCCTAGAAACTAAGTGGTTATAAATATCTTTTTTCAAATCCAAAATAACATCGCGCAAATCACCGTCTATACGATAGCGAAGTTTTACTTTTTCTTCTTCGGGTTCAAAATGAATATCTGAAACTCTATTTGCCAAAGCTCCAGCCAAAACAATTTCCAAAATTTGTCCGGTTGGATTGTTTCTATAATCAAAAGCTACAATTTCATCTTTTACAGATTCAAGTTTTACCAATTTTTCTTTCAATGCCGCGATTCTGTCTTTATCAATATCCATCCTGCCGGTAAGCGGAGCCGTGCTCTTTGTTAAATATTTATAAAAATCCCAAGCCCTGTTTAAACTAGCAGTCGAGACAATAAAAATTTTAAACTTATATCCTTTTGCTTCAAGTTTTTCTATTTCTTTTTTAGTATTTTCTTCGGAAGAATCAAACGCAACAAATACTGCGTCTTTTCCTTTTGTTTCTATCACAGCACACCGAGAATCTTTTGCCAAATTTTCCGGAATCAAAGACAAGGCTTCGGTTTCCACCGGCAAAAGTGCCAAGTTTAAATATGGAAGGCTAAGTTTTTCAGCTCTTCTTTGAGCGTCTCGCTCTTCTGCCTCCCTGTTTAGTTTCGCTAAAGTGTCTTCAGCTTTGTTTGGCATATTACTACTATCCTAAACGAAAAATATACCTTATACAATGTTAAAAACTTAATAACTTTCTTATTTTTTCTAAATTGACAAATTGCCAATTTTATAGTATTATATAAATATTGTACTTTAAATAATTTAAGGAGGCTCTATGTTCCGCATACTGTTAGTAGTTTTCATAAATATGCTTTTGGGAGCGGCTCTTAACACGCTCGTGATAAAGCTCCCCGAACAGACGCTCGTCTTGATCGGCGCCGGAATTCTCTTGGCCTTAATTTTGACGGCATGGATAATGCTTTCAAAAAAAGACGCCGAGATAAAACAGGCCGAAAAAGAAATGAAGGAAGGAGAAGTTTATTATCGCCTTACCGCCTGCGGAGCCAAAGAAGCAGGAATGGGCATATTGGCGCTAGTCCGTCGCAACAAAGACAAAAAACTCAAACTCCTGATCTTCAAAACAGAACCTCCGCCCATCTTCAAAATGGAAGGAGGAAAAATAGTTCCTCACGCATAAAAATTACCCCCTCACTCTATTAGAGTGAGGGGGTTTTACTTAATAAACAAAAACGTTGCTATTTTCTACGCATATGCGAAAATAATAACAACATTTAATTTTAAATTAAAAATTCAAGTATGTCTGGACACAACAAATGGTCTCAAATAAAACACAAAAAAGGCGCATCCGACGCTAAGCGCGGAAATTTATTTGCAAAACTTTTGCGCGCCATTTCTATTGCAGCAAAAACAGAACCTAATCCGCAATTTAATCCACGTTTAAGAAGCGCAGTAGAAACAGCTAAAGAAAATTTAGTTCCTTTGGAAAATATTGAACGAGCTATCAACAAAGCCTCGGAACAAAAAGATTTAACCGAAATGACAATTGAAGCTTATGGACCAGAAGGTGTAGCTATGATTATCGAAGCTGTTACCGACAATACAAACAGAACTATTTCTGAAGTTAAAAAAATATTAAATGACCACGATGCTAAATTTGCCAACCAAGGAAGCGTGCTTTGGGCCTTCGATGCACCAATCCCAGGAAACTCAGAAACTCAATGGAAAGCAAAATTTCCTCAAGCTATTTCAGACGAATCAAATACTAAACTAGAAAAAGTTATAGAAGCATTGGACGAACACGACGACGTACAAAATATTTTTACGAACGTCATTTAAAATTATTATGATTATCTTAGGAATTGATCCGGGAACAACTAGAATCGGCTTTGGCGTAATATCCGAAGAAAGTGAACCAGGAAAAGGAAAAACATTGAAACTAATAAATTACGGGGTTATTGAGGGGAAATCTAACGAAGAACTTTCAATATCTATTTGTGAAAACTGTAAAAAACTTTCTGAAATAATAAAAAAATACAAACCGGACATAGCTGGAATAGAAAAAATATTCTTTTCTAAAAATGTTAAAACCGGAATTGCTGTGGCTCAAAATCGCGGAGCTTTAATTTTAGAATTGGTAAAAGCAGGAATAAAAATAAAAGAATTGAGCCCCTCTGAAATAAAAAGTTTAGTAACTGGCTATGGAATGGCCGATAAAAAAGCGGTTTCAAAAATGGCCTCTACAATACTTGGAATGAAAGAAAAATTGAAAGGGTACGACGATGCTTCCGACGCGGTAGCCATCGCCATTGCAACTGTTTTTTCTAAAAATTTTGGGGAATAAGATTAATCTTTAAGACAGCGCACGGAAAGACCGTAACTCTTTACCACCGAACCTCCGTCACCGGCATATACCGGAGTCCAATTTGCGTCAAACCAACGCATCCAAGCATTGGTACTATTAGATTGCAATGACGTCCATAACCCGGTATGCACACCATGCATCTGAAATACACCGGTAGTAGTTCTTGATCCCAAAAGTATAATATAAAGACTCCCGGCGCCTCTTAATATTGAGCCCTCGTTTGTTCCCCTCCACCCACTCGTACTTTCATTATAAGGAAAATCGGTTGCACACGTTCCAGAAGTACAAATATTACGCTCCAATAAAACAAACTCATAATGTGAAGGCAGGTGCCACCCAGAAGGACAAATACCCTGCACGAGAGAGCTGCACGCCGGCTGAGAAGATCCTGTTCCGTTACATGATGCTGTATACTGCATAGCTTCATCCCATTGATATAAAGCTCCGTCATAATTACTAGCGATACTTCGATCGCAGTTTGCATCAATATCATTGAAACAATATTTTTCTATAATTCCATTATTTGTCTGATCGGATACTCCGGATATTCTTGTCCCCACATTCAAATTTTGAGCCATCCAACATTGAGTACCAATAAGTGCGGTGGAATAAATTTTACCGTCCCTTGAATCTGTAATTGTGTCTACACCGCAAATCCAACCCAGAGTTGTATTCAAAGTTAAGTCATTTCCAAGTTCTATTCTGGTGGAAATTTGTCCCCCATCATTAACAGCATTAGCAGCAAGATATTTCTCAGATTCCATGGTAGCAGAAAGAGCCCAGGAACCAGGGATATAGGTGTAG